>Ga0310695_10000532_pt1 | contig 98466 bp, 78 predicted proteins | sample RumenRJG_04DNA_FD_203882 | JGI IMG/M metagenome (GOLD analysis project Ga0310695, IMG submission 203882) | Bovine rumen microbial communities from Lethbridge, Alberta, Canada - RJG_04 (v2) (version 2) | ecosystem: Host-associated > Mammals > Digestive system > Stomach > Rumen | place: Canada...
TACAACCGCGCAGGCCGACTCATGGACGACCTCCAGAAGGCGGGCATCGTGGGCGAGGCAATGGGCAGCAAGCCCCGCGAAGTGTTAATTACTGATATGAACTCGCTGGAAACGCTCCTCGCTTCGTTAAGAAAGTAAAAAGCCGATAAACGCAAGCACACGCTCCATCGTCTATCAAGTGATTCAAAATCACTCAAATGGTAAATTGAAAAAGTAATGCGAAGTATAATGAAAAAGAACATTCTTATCATCAGTCTATTGTTCCTCACCCTTACGGCAGGAGCACAAAACGCCGCACAAGCACGTAAGATCCTCGACAAGACGGCCTCCGTCATCGGCCATAAAGGTGGAGCCACGGCCAAGTTCCAGATGAAAGGCAAATACGGCGACGCCTCGGGCACTATCGCCATTAAAGGCAACAAGTTCTGCGCCAATACCGCCACCGCCACCGTATGGTACGACGGCAAGACGCAATGGACTCTCCATAAGAAAAACGACGAGGTGAACATCAGCACCCCTACCGAAGCCCAGCAACAGGCTATGAACCCCTATAAGTTCATCAACATCTACAAGACGGGCTTCGACATGACCTCGAAGGCTATGGGCAGCGGCTGGCAGGTTCATCTGACGGCTCAGAACCAAAAGCGCACCATCAAGGAGCTCTACATAACCGTGAACAGCAGCTACCATCCCACACAGGTGAAGATGCGCAACGAAAAGGGATGGACCACCATCACCCTTTCTGACTTCAAGGCAAAGAGTCTTTCCGACGGGCAGTTCCGTTTCAACAGCAAAGACCATCCCACAGCCGAGGTCATCGACCTGAGATAAATTCGTTTAACTCATAATTCGTCATCGTATGAACAGATTCGAGTTGTTCCGCACCTTGCGCCGCCACGTGAAGCTGAGCGAGAAGCGTAGTGCCACCTACGAGCAAAATAAAACCGCCAAGGTTCTGATCTACATTGCCGCAGGCTTCGTCATCTGCTATTTGGTGTTCATTGCCATCATGCTTTCGCTCATCGCCAACAGCCTCACGGACATGACCACCATCGAGTTCTTCTTCGGACTCCTCCCGTTCTTGCTCGTCGTCGACTTCCTCTTCCGGTTCCTCGGCCAGCAGACTCCGGCACAACTCGTCAAGCCCTATTCCCTCCTACCCATCCCGCGGCACGCCTGTGTGGAGTCATTCATCATGGGCAGCATGGTGAGCCAGAACAACCTGTTGTGGATGTGCCTCACCGTGCCCTTCGCCATCATGTCCGTCCTCTTCATCGAAGGTTTCTGGACAGCCATAGCATTCATCATCCTCATGCAGGTCATCGTGGTCATCAACAGTCAGAACTACATGTTCTGGCGCACACTCATCACGCGCAACGTGCTGTGGTGGATAGGGGCTGTGGCCATTTATGCCCTGCTCTTCCTGCCGTGGATCATCACGGGCGACATCGACAAGATGATGGACTTCTATGGTGAGTTTGGCGAAAGGCTCTGTTCGGGCAATGTGCTGATGCTCTTGTTGATAGTCGCTTTGCTCGTGGGATATTTCTTCCTAAACCGCCACTTCCAGTACATCTACACCCGGTTAGATACGGCCCAGACCTCGGAGAAACCCATCAGGCGTGTCAGCGAGTTCCGCCAACTCGACCGTTTCGGACAGACGGGCGAATACATCAAGCTCGAGATCAAGAGCATCATGCGCAACAAGAACATGCGCGGCTCGTTCCTCTATGGGGTTATCTTCACCATCATCCTGAGCATCATTATCAGCTATACCGATATCTACGACGACGCATTCTCTTCGAAATTCTTCATGGTCTATGTGTTCATCATCAGCGGCGCCATGTTGTTGGTGAAGGTGATGGGAGCCGAGGGCAACTATATCGACGGTCTGATGATCCACAAAGAGAACATTCTGCAGCTGCTCCATGCCAAGTATTATTTCTACATGGCGTTACTCATCCTCCCCTTCATCATCATGCTTCCCACCGTGTTCATGGGCAAGTACACCCTACTGCAGCTCTTCGCTACGATGATTTTTGCCGCAGGACCCGTCTATTGCGTGTTCATGCAAATGGCCGTATGGAATAAGCAGACCATCCCATTGAACTCAAAACTGGTGTCGAAGGGCAATGTGGAAACCAACTGGTTTGCCGTTATCGCCGAGATGGCTGCTATGTTCATGCCGGTCGTCATCATCTCCGTGCTGAGCATCTTCTTCTCGCAGACGATCACCTTCATCATCATGCTTATCATCGGACTGGCCTTCATCGCCGCCAGTCCCTACTGGATGCGTAATATCTACAACCGTTTCATGCGTGTGCGCTACACAAATATGGAGAGTTTCCGAGCCACTCGGTAACTCTCTTTTTTATCCATCCCCCCTTTCATTCTATTTTTATGCGCAATCTACTCTTTCTGGTTTTCATCGCCATCAACAGCGGCATTCATACCTCAGCACAGACACGCACGTTGACCGTCGTCGTAGACAACCTCTCCAACCTCCCTCAAACCGATGTTCCCGTAGCGGTTGCCCTTCCCCACGACATCAGAGTTAGAAGTGCCAACCTTGTTCCGTCGCAGAATGGCAACGGCATATCGTCCCTACCCTACCAGCTCGACGATCTCGACGACGACGGACTCAACGACGAGCTATTCTTCCTGACCGACCTGGAGGGCAACGAGAAGCGCTCCTTTGCGCTCACCCTTTCTGAACAGAAACCCACGGAAACCTTCCCACCACGCGTCTATGCCGACATGATGCTCACTAACAAGAAAATCAAGGAGAGCAACAAGCAAGACCTCTACATCTCGCAACTAACCGTGGAAAACGGCACCAACGCGTATAACATGCTACACCACCACGGGGCAGCCTTCGAAAGCGAACTGGTGGGCTACCGCATCTATTTCGACCATCGCCAGACAGTAGACATCTACGGCAAATACCGCAAAGGCTTGGAACTCAGACAGACACAATTCTATCCCGACGACGAACAAAAGGCTCTGGGCTTCGGCGACGATGTGCTTTGGGTGGGCAACACCCTCGGTCTCGGAACGCTCCGCGGATGGGACGGCGAGCAGCCCAAAATGCTCAACGACGTAGCACACCGCAGCCAGCGACTCGTCGCTACAGGTCCACTACGCATCATCATCGAAGTGAAAGATCGCCAATGGCGCGTATTGCCCGACGAGGAACCCATCACCATGTCCATCCGCTATACGCTCTGCGCCGACCACCGCGACTGCTCAGTAGACATCAGTTTCGAAGACACGCCCAATGAAAAGCTCTTTGTGACAGGTCTCATCAACGTCAAGGGTTCCAAAGCCTATACCAACCAAAAGGGACTTCGCGGCTGCTGGGGTACCGACTGGCCCGTTTCCGCAAAAGACAGCATCGGCCACAAGCGCGAGACGGTGGGGCTGGGAATCCGTATTCCCAAAGAGAATGTCGTGGAAGAACGGCCTGCCGACAAAGACAACTACCCCATCATCGTACGCCCGAAGGACAACCGCCTGCACTACGGCATCGTCTTCACGAGCGACAACGAGTCGTTCGGCTATCATTCCGCCGATGACTGGTTCTTGTTCCTGAAAGAATGGGACAACCAGTTAGAACGGAGCAAACTCGTCAACATTTCTGTCTCGCCCAAGCCTTAATCAGAGCTCATAATCACTCACAAAGTATCATGGAAACAAAAATTATACCCGTCGTGGGAATGGCTTGTGCCGGATGCGCCGCCAACGTGGAACGCCACTTGCGTGAGTTGGATGGTGTGAACTCTGCCAATGTGAACTTTGCCGCCCGCACGGCACTCGTAGACTACGACCCCGACCGCATTTCTCTTCAACAGATGAAAGAAGCCATCCTCCAAGCGGGTTTCGACCTCGTAGTGGAAGAAGACCGCAGCGTGGAGGCAATAGAGAAACGCGCGTGGCGAGTGCTCCTCCGTCGCGTGGTGGTATCATGGGTGCTGGCCGTGCTCTGCATGTCGATTTCCATGGGATGGATTCAGGTGAGCGATGTCAACATGCGCAACCAGACGCTCTTCATCATCGCCTTGATAAACCTCGTCTATTGCGGCAGGCCTTTCTTCACAAGTGCTTTGCAAAGACTCCGTCACGGAGAGACCAATATGGACACGCTCGTGGCGTTGTCTACGGCTATCTCTTTCCTCTTCAGCGCTTTCAACACCTTCTGGGGCGAACAGTTCTGGAGCAGTCGCGGCGTGGAATGGAACACATGGTACGACGCCTCCATCATGATCATCACCTTCGTGCTTACCGGCCGATTGATGGAAGCACGTGCCAAGAACAGCACAGCCTCGGCCATCCGCCAACTCATGGGCATGGCTCCCAAGACGGCCCAGTTGGTCAACGGCGATGAGCTGAGCGAAGTACCGATAGCCACCCTTCAACCAGGCGACATCATCGAGATTAAAGCTGGCGACAAGGCCCCCGTTGATGGTATCATAACCACCCTTATGGGATATGAATCCCCCTCGGGAGCCGTAGGTGGGACCGAATTCCTCATGGACGAAAGCACGATGACCGGCGAACCCCTCTCCGACCCCAAACAGCCAGGCGACCGAATCTTCTGCGGCACCATCGTCCATCAGGGCCGCTGTCGCTACAAGGCTCAGCAGGTGGGCGAGCAAACCATGCTGGCACAGATGATACGCATGGTGCAACAGGCTCAAGGAAGCAAAGCGCCCGTGCAACGAGTAGCCGACCGCATTGCAAGCATCTTCGTTCCCACCATTCTCTTGCTCTCCCTCCTGACGTTCCTTGCCTGGTGGATCATCGGTGGTGAGGCACAGCTGCCACGCGCGCTGCTCTCCGCCGTCTCCGTTTTGGTCATCGCCTGTCCCTGCGCCTTGGGGTTAGCCACCCCTACTGCCCTCATGGTGGGCATTGGCAAGGCTGCGCAAAAAAACATTCTGGTGAAAGATGCCACCGCCCTCGAGCATCTCCGCATGACCTCCGCCATCGTCATCGACAAGACCGGCACCCTCACCATCCCCGCCCCACAAGTTCCTGAGAGTCGCTATTCTGCAGCGACCACCCGCGAAGCCCTCAAGCCCCATGCCCGCGAGGCTATGCAGACGCTTCGCGACATGGGCATCGACATCTATATGATGAGTGGCGACAAGGAAGAGGCGGCTGCCTATTGGGCCAAGCAAGCAGGCATCGACCACTACCAGAGTCGCGCCCTGCCACAGGACAAAGAGGACCTGGTGCGCCGTCTGCAAGCCGAAGGCCACCATGTAGCAATGATTGGCGATGGTGTCAACGACACGCAGGCGCTTGCGTTAGCCGATGTCAGCATCGCGATGGGCAAAGGCACCGACGTGGCGATGGACGTGGCTCAGGTGACACTCATGGGAACCGACCTCCGCCGTATTGCCGACGCCATCCTGCTATCGAAGAAGACAACAGGCATGATACGCCAGAATCTTTTCTGGGCCTTCATCTACAACGTGGTCTGCATACCGTTGGCAGCAGGCGTTCCCTGCCTCTTTGGCCACGATTGGCAGATCACGCCCATCTGGGCGAGCGCTTTGATGGCTTTCTCCAGCGTGAGCGTGGTGCTCAATAGCCTCCGCCTGAAATTCACGAATACATAAAAAAGGGAGAATATATACAATTTGACCCTATGAACACCTAACACCAATTCGTGATAAAAAGTCATCATGAGAAGTGAGAAATTCTTGTTGAAGGATCTTGACAAATTTCAGTCGGTTTTTTCCCGCATTCTACGGAAAAGGAAGCCCATCTGTGAGGGCTCAGCCCACCTGTTGGAATGACTCTGATTATCCCTGAAGGTGTCATTTATGGTCTCTATGGCGGTCAGAGATGGTTTGAGAGGGTGATAGACAGTATCTCTGAGCGTATGATCTGACACAGATGACGCTATAATTTGACGCAGATGATACCGTGATTTGCGGCAGATCACAAGGCGACTTGACGCAAATGGGAATAGCACGGATGGCAAAAACCATTCGAATTCGCATAAGCAACTTATTGTCAACGAGTTAAGAAAATCGCTCATTTTTTCCGTTTTTCCGTCCGAGCGACAATCTGTTTTCAAATTATCGAGTATTGACCCACTTAAATTCGAAGTTTTCTTGACAAATCCACCACTCCAACAGCCAGAACTAGGACATGTCTGAAGCGGATGGGGAACCCATGATTATCACTTTTCTGAGCAATTTGTTCACATTTTTATCGCTATTGCTTCATAATCTCAAAATAATTATGTACCTTTGCAGGTAGAATCAAAACAATACCCTCAACAACATGAAAAAGCATTTATTATTGATGAGTGCCTTGGCGTGCTTTGCCGTAAGCAACACGCAGGCACAGACGTTTACCGAGTGGCAGGACATGTCGGTAAACGCAGTAAACACCTTGCCGAAACACACCACTTTTTTCGGTTATGAGAACGAACAGGTGGCTTGGAAAGGCGACATCACCCAATCCGACAATTTCCTTTCCCTGCACGGCAACTGGCGGTTTAACTGGGCGGAGAATGCCGACCAGCGCCCCACCGACTTCTTCCGCTCCGACTTCAACGACTCGCAATGGAAAGACTTCCCCGTACCCGGCATCTGGGAAGTGAACGGCTACGGCGACCCTGTCTATGTGAACGTAGGTTTCGCCTGGCGCGGACATTTCGACATGCCAGGCAAGGACTACTACCAAGAAGGTAAGTGGATGATGCCCGTCCCCGTGAAAGACAATCACGTGGGCAGCTATCGCCGCAAGGTGAATATCCCCGACAGTTGGGATGGCAGACAGGTGATAGCCCACTTCGGCAGTGTTACCTCGTGCATCTATCTGTGGGTGAACGGACAGTTCGTGGGCTACAGCGAGGACTCAAAGGTGGCTGCGGAGTTTGACATCACACCTTATTTAAATAAGGGCGAGAATCTCATCGCCTTCCAAGTGTTCCGCTGGTGCGACGGCTCCTGGTGCGAAGACCAGGATTTTTGGCGACTCTCGGGTGTGGCTCGCGACACCTATTTATATACGCGCGATAAGGAGGTCCATCTCGATGACCTGCGCCTGACACCCGATTTGGTGAACAACTACCAGGATGGTACCCTGTGCGTGAATGCGCTGATGACAGGACGGGCAAACCTCGCGCTGGAGCTTTATGATGCCGACGGCAACCTCGTCACATCAGGCAAGATAGACAGCTGGAAGGAGTCGGCTCCCCGACAGGGAGGAATCACCCTGACCGTTGCAAACCCGAAGAAGTGGACAGCTGAGACACCCTACCTCTATACACTCGTGGCAAAGACACAGCCTGCACCTGCCGCCAAGGCTAAAGTCAAGAAAGGAAAGAAGAAGGCTAATGCAAACAATACGTCAACCAACTTATCTCCCACCTCGTTGACTTACACCCAGAAAGTTGGATTCCGCAAGGTGGAACTCAAGAACGCCCAGCTCCTAGTGAACGGACAACCCATCTACATCAAGGGTGCCGACCGCCATGAGATGGATCCCGACGGCGGATATGTGGTGAGTCGTGAGCGTATGATTCAAGATATTACCATCATGAAGCAGTTCAACATCAACGCCGTTCGCACCTGCCACTATCCAGACGACCCCGTGTGGTACGAGTTGTGTGACCAATACGGCATCTACCTCTGCGCCGAGGCCAACCAGGAAAGCCACGGATTCGGCTACCACAAGGACAAGGCGCTCAGCTACACACCGCTCTTCTCCAAGCAGATACTCGAGCGCAACCAGCATAACGTGCAGGCACACTTCAACCATCCGAGCATTATCATGTGGAGCATGGGCAACGAAACCATTGACGGACCGAACTTCACAGCCGCCAACAAATGGATCAAGGGCTACGACCCGTCAAGACCTGTGCATTGGGAACGTGCCCAGGGTGGCGACAACAGCGACATCCAATGCCCTATGTACAGTTCGCAGGAATGGTGCGCGAAATATGCCGACAACCCTGAGTCCACAAAGCCGCTCATCCTTTGCGAGTACAGCCACGCCATGGGTAACTCCTCAGGAGGCTTCAAGGAGTATTGGGACGCCGTGCGCAAATACCCCAAGTTCCAAGGCGGTTTCATCTGGGACTACGTTGACCAGGCCCTCCATCGCCATCCATCACCCAACGCTCAACACCCCTTATCTATCACTCCGCACCCCTCATCGTTCATCGAATACACCTATGGTGGCGACTACAACGACTACGACGCCTCTGACAACAACTTCAACTGCAACGGCCTCATCTCACCCGACCGCGTGCCCAACCCGCAGATGTATGAAGTGGGCTATTTCTACCAAAACATCTGGGCAGAGCCCGTCGACCTGTGGAACGGAAAGATCAGCGTCCGTAATGAGAACTTCTTCCGCGACCTGAGCAACGTGAAAATGGTGTGGACGCTCCTTGCCGACGGTGAGGAAGTGCAGACGGGCGAGTTCTCGACACTCGACATTGCCCCGCAACAGACACGTGAGTTCACCATTCCCTTCAAAAAGAACGTAGCCGGGGAGCTGTTCCTTAACATCGACTTCCGCCTGAAAGAAGCAGAGCCGCTGATGGAGAAGAACCAGATCGTGGCCTACCGCCAAATTCTGCTACCCATGCAGACCACCAACAACAGCATGGACGACCGTGCCGTGAGCAAGGTGAAAGCGAAGAAGAGCAAGACAGGCTTAGAGCTTGCCAACCGCGACGTCTATCTCAGCTTCGACCAACAGACGGGATTCATCAACCAGTATCTCATCGGCGGCAAGAGCATCCTGGGCGACGGCGGCACCATGAAACCAAACTTCTGGCGTGCCGTGACCGACAACGACATGGGTGCCGGCATCAACAAGGAATACAAGATTTGGGAGAATCCCGCCATGAACCTCACAGCACTTCGCTTAGAGAAGAAGGCAGGACGTGTAGTGGCCGAATACAACATGCCCGACGTTCAGGCCACGCTCACGCTGACCTATCAGCTGAAGACGAACGGTCAGCTTGAAGTAACCTCACACCTCACACCTCTCGCATCCAACCTCTCTGACATTCCTCCGATGTTCCGTTTCGGCTTGGTGATGCAACTTCCCTACACGATGGACAAGAGCCTGTTCTACGGCCGCGGACCCATTGAGAGCTATTGCGACCGCAAGGAGTCGCAACGCATAGGCATCTACAGCCAAACCGCCGACGAGCAGTTCTACCCATACATCCGCCCACAAGAGACAGGTACCAAGGCCGACATGCGCTGGTGGCAGCAGACCGACGGCGAGGGCTTCGGCCTGAAGGTGACATCAGACGCACCCTTCTACGCCTCAGCTCTCCATTACGACGTCGAGACGCTGAACGACGGCGACGACAAGGAACAGCGCCATCCTGAGCAGATGGACCGCTCGCGCTACACCAACCTCTTCCTCGATGGCGAGCATGCTGGTGTGGGTGGCGTCGACAGCTGGAGCCGTAGCGCTCGTGCACTTCCGCAATATCAGGTGAAATATGGCGAGAAAACATTCACCGTTGTCTTCTCGCCACGATAGAATCTGCAAGCCGTTTACAAAACAGGCATCACCGCTATATGATTTGAAAGCAGCGTTTACAAATAAGTAATCAGTTGAGCGAAACGCTCCAGGCGAAAGAGCCGATGATGTTCATACTCATCGGCTTTTTCTAATTGCCAAGTGGCATGGAAGGGAATGTAGAAAGCCCGACCACCCAAACGCAACACAGGTTCGATGTCCGACTTGAAGGAATTACCCACCATTGTCAGATCCCTGGGAGCGATGTCCTCCAATCGGCAGAGGCGACGGTATTCCTCGTCGGTTTTGTCCGAAACGATGTACACCTCCTCGAAGAAACGACTCAACCCCGACCGACGGAGTTTATTCTGCTGGTCGAGCAGTTCGCCTTTCGTAAAGAGTATCATTCGGAAACGCCTGCTGTCCTTGATACATTGCAGCGTATCTTCCACGCCCGGCAGCGGAGTGGCTGGCAGCAACAGCGTCTGCCTTCCAGCTTCCATCACTTGTGCTATCTCGTCGGCAGTGGTACTTGCCCCGCTCACGCGGATGGCCGTCTCGATGAGCGAGAGGATGAAAGCTTTGCAGCCATAGCCCGTCAGGGGCAGGTTCTTCCGCTCCGTAGCAAACAGTTCCTCACCCACCCTGCGGGCGTCGGCAAAGGGAGCCAGGATGCGGCTCAGTTCTGCCTGCGCCTTGTCGAAGTGGGTCTGACAGTCCCATAGTGTGTCGTCGGCATCGAAGGCCAACACGCGATAATCCTTTGTATCTTTCATCAAGCATTCTGTTTTTAGGGTGCAAAGATACTGATTTTTTCATTAAACTATCCTAATATTTGGCACAAAAATGAGAAACTTTTTTGATAAATCACTATTTTTGTAAACAGTTTTAATAGTCCCTATATGCCCATGAAGATGAAAAGTGTGAAACCAAAAGCATGGATGCTGGCCATGATGATGAGCCATGCTGTCGCCCTTTCGACGACGGCTCAGGTGGAAGTGGCGAAGCCCTACGGCTATCTGTATTGCCACATGAGCGACGACGGCGAATGGACGGCCTTTGCCCTGAGTCGCGATGGCGTGAATTGGAAGGATGTGAACGGGGGAAAAGCGATGTACGACACGGAAGCGCTCTCGCGCATTGAACATGGCGCGCGCGATGCCTACATTGCCCGCGCCCACGACGGACAGTCGTTTGTGATGGTCACGACTGACATGTGCTGGCACAACAGCGGGGTGTGGAACAACTACGGCATCGACTTGCTGAAGAGCGACGACCTGATGAACTGGACCAGCACAACCGTTGACTTCCGGCTGGGCATGGAGGTGTTCATGGACGACGGCCGACCCGACGTCTACCGCGACTACTCCAAAATCTGCCGCGTGTGGGCTCCACAGGTGCTCTGGGATCCAGACTACACCTGGAAGAACGGCGAACGGGGCGGCTATTTCGTGTATTACTCGCTTCTGAACAGCGAGGAGGATACCTACGACCGCATTTTCTATTCCTACGCCGACCGTTCCTTTACACGGCTCACCCGACCTCAACTGCTCATCGACTGGGGCTACGCCACCATCGACACCGACATCAACTATGTGGCGGCCGACAGCTGCTTCCATATCATGATCAAGAAAGAAGGGGGCAAACCGGGCATTTTCACCACTTCGTCGAAAAGGCTGACGGGACCTTATCCCGAGCCCGACGAGACGGACTACGTGAGTTTCGAGGGGAAGAAAGCCTGCGAGGGACCATCGGCCTTCCAGCTCATCGGCGACTCAACTTGGCGCGTGGGCTATGTGGAGTATTCATCGAACCCGCATCGCTACCGCATCTGCAAGGCCGATAAGTATCTGCGCAATTTCCACGACCCAGAGGACATTCAGGGGGTTACGGCTCCCCAACACGGATCATTCCTAAAACTTACCAAAAAGGAATACAAGAAATTGGAGAAACGATGAATGGCCTCCATGGATGGAGATGGTCTCAGGGGCTTTTACAACGTGTTTAACGGTTGATGATTTCGATTTGCTGGCGCACACTTTCTTCGTGAATGGCCTTGAATACGCGACGGATGAACTCCTCGTCCATGCCGCCCAGAACGCCTTGGATGCTGCGCTTGTTGAGCATCTCGTTGTAGCGTTGGGGCTGCACCACGGTCATGTTGCTCTCTTTCTTCATGTGACCAATCTCCCGGCAAAGTTTCATTCGCTCAGCCAATACCTCCAACAGACGGTCGTCGAGCAGATCAATCTGTTCGCGCAGCTGATTGATGCCTTCTGAAACGTTTTTGTTGTTGCGAATGACCAGCGACCGCAGGATGACGCCAAGTTCTTCTGGCGTTATCTGCTGGGCAGCATCGCTCCACGCCTCATCGGGCCGACAATGGGTTTCCACAAAAAGTCCATCGAATCCCATGTCCATAGCCTGCTGGCTCAACACGGCTATCAGTTCACGATGCCCACCGATATGGCTGGGGTCACAGAAGATAGGAAGGTCTGGCAAACGACGGCGCAACTCGATGGGAATCTGCCACATGGGGGAGTTGCGATAGACATGGGCGTCGTAGATGGAAAAGCCCCGATGGATGGCTCCCAACCGACAGACACCTGCCACATAGAGGCGCTCCAGAGCACCGATCCACAGTTCAAGGTCGGGATTCATTGGATTCTTCACCAGAATGGGGATGTCCACTCCTCGCAGGCTATCAGCCAAGGCCTGCATGGCAAAAGGGTTGGTCACCGTACGAGCGCCTACCCACAACATGTCGATACCATGTTTCAGGCATTGCTCCACATGTTCAGGCGTAGCCACTTCAGTCAGCACATGCATGCCCGTTTGCTTTTTCACTTCCTTTAGCCAAGGCAAAGCCATCTCGCCGTGCCCTTCGAAGCAACCGGGTTTGGTACGCGGTTTCCACACACCGGCGCGGAAATAGCGACATCCCCCACCCGCCAGCTGAGTTGCGGTGGTGAGCACCTGCTCTTCGCTCTCAGCCGAACACGGACCAGCAATCACAAAGGGGAAATCGTCCACTTCTGCTCCAGGAGCGGGTCGTCCCATATCCATCTTTTTCAGTAGAATGTCCATCGGTTCAACCCTTATGATTACATCCCGAAAGGATTGGTATTTCGGTAGGCTTGGTTTACCTGTTGCTCGATGTCTTCTGAGGTGCCTTCAGGTGCCATATCTGCGGCCAAGCGCAAATCTTCGGCAGCCCCGGCGGCATCGCCGGTCTTTTCACGAAGAGCCGCCCGAGCCTGATAAGCCTGGATATTGAAGGGATTGAGGTCGACCACTTGCCCACAGGTGGCGATGGCCTCGGCCAATTGCCCCTGCGCCTGCTGCACATGAACCACGAGCATCAGCACGTCTTCATTGTCAGGGAAACGCTCCAAGAGCCACTTGGTCTCTTTTTCAGCCTCATCATTCCTGTTCATTTCGAGCAGTAGATCACCTCGCAAAAGGTGGGCGTCCATGATTCGCTCGTTCTCAGCTATGGTTTTGTCGAGCCATTCCAACGCTTCAGCATTCAGCCCGAGGCCCTGCTTCGCACGCGCATACATATATTTGAATGTCGGGCTGCTGCCTTCCAAGTCGATGGATTGTTGGCAGAGCTGCGCCATCTGTTCATAGTCTTCCTTGAGGAAAGCCACCTGCACCATACGCATCAGCAAATCCTGGTTGGTGGGTTCTGCGCGCAAGAGCACTTCGAGTTCCTTCATGGCCTCGTCGAACTGTGCGCTTTGGATGAACACCTGCGAGAGATAGTCGCGCACTTCCAGGTCGTCCTTGATTTCCAAAGCTGCCACAAGACACCGCTCGGCTTGCACCATATCGTGGTACTTCAGAGCCTTTACGCCGTCGAACTTCAAGATGTCGAACTTCCGCTGTGCATCGTTCTCTTGCTGTTCCTGTTGCGTCTCCACCTTACCCGTAAATAAGCTTTTCAAAAATCCCATAACCAATTGCTAATCATTCATTTTTCAATTGCTTGTACACATCAGGTGTCATCACATCCGTACGTTCCCAGTTAGGCCAGTTTGAAGCATCGTTCTTCCATTTGCCGCCCACCTTTTTCAGTTGGCGGAAGGAGAAACGCGCGTTGATAAAACCATCGCTGCCGTCCTTGGCAAGGATATAGCAATACATGATTTTGGCATATTTCTTCACCTTTCCCGTAGCCGAACGTATGGTGGAGTTTTCCCAATCGGCTTGCGGAATGACACACGACATCACCTCCACTTCGGGATATTTCCGCTGGAACTCCATCATGCATTGTTCCTTGAAATCGGTGGCTTCCGCACCCTTATACAAATCCTGCCGATAGAGTTGCATGTACTTATGACCTTCTATCTCACGGAGATCGGCGGCTGCATCGTTGATGTTGAAGTTTTCTTTCACACGGCGTGTGGAATTGCGCACCTTTTTCTTGGTGTTGTTCCAGACTTTCGACACCGCTTCGCCGATGCCACTATCCTCCTGTGCCTGCATTGGACATGCCACCATCATTGTGGCCATGACCATCATCCATAATTTTCTGTTCATATTTTTATTGTTTTACGCCGCAAAGGTAGGCATTCCGTTGCAAACAAACGAACATTTTGCGAAGATTAACGCATTTTCTGCCATTCGCCAGCCACTCAGCATTCTGGAAATGCCATGTTTGGCAAAAAGAAGGAAAAGCAGACGCATCATGACAAATCCTACAAGAATGACATGCAAAAAAGAAATAAAGCAGAAAAAATTTGTTTACTTTAGATTTTATGAGTACTTTTGCTCAACATTTCTGACGAAACAAAGACTCAATAACATTATTAATATTTTAAAGACAGAAAAATGAAAAAGTTTTATCTAATGGCTATAGCCGCCTTGATGGCTACTATGAGTGTGAACGCACAGAGCGAAGATTACAAGCAGGAGATTGCCATCAGCTACGGATGGCTGTCGAACTCCGACATTCTCGACATCTATGAGAACATTGGTGGAGCAATCGTCGGCGAAAGAACCGACAACGATAAGTTCTTCGGCCCCCTCTCAGTGGAGTACTTCTATCATGTGAAGCCTTGGCTCGGCGTGGGTGCCATTGCCGCCTACGGATCGATGAAACAAGACTACTACCTGGGCAGTAAGAGCGACGGCAAGGACGGAGAGATCAAGAACAACTATTTCACCCTGATGCCAGCCGTGAAATTCGACTGGCTGCGCAAGAGCCATTTTGGCCTGTACTCAAAGCTTGGTTTTGGCGCCACCCTACGCACAGAAAAGATGGACAATACAACAGGAAACGACGACAACGATTCTGAATTTCACGTAAACTGGCAAGTTTCCGTGCTCGGCTTCGAATTCGGTGGTCAGCAGGTACGCGGATTCGTAGAGTTGGGTACTGGCGAGCAAGGTATCTTCTCAGCCGGTGTGCGTGCCAAGTTCTAACCATCGGAAGAGTCAACCACACCCTTTCAAGACTCCGTCAGAACATGAAGCGCTCTTCTTGTTCTGACGGAATTTAAAGTTACCTCCTGTAGGAGGGAGCATTGACGGGGTGCTGAGTAGTTACAATTCATCGAACATACCTTAAATTTAGTGAAATATGCATGGGTTACATTTTTTTGTTGTACCTTTGCACGGAATTTTGAAATCAATAAACATCGATTTATGATTACCTTTCATCGGTGATAGGGCGGACATACATAAAAGTATGTCCCTACAAAATACTTTTCACGCAAAAACACCTACTAACCTACCATCACCCCTCGCAAACGCCCATAAACAAAGGGCTGGAGGCATGGTAGGTGTGCGAAAGACACCTACCACACACCTACCATCCTTCAACATCACCTACCTGCCTTCAGCCACCAACCAAAAATACAAACATGGTAGGTATAGGGTAGGTGTTTGCCCAACACCTACCATACCGCAAAGCCCCTATCCATCGGCATTCCAGTGGGGTGATGGTAGGTTGGTAGGTATTTTTGCGCGAAAACTATTTTTCTGTACCAGTTCTAAAATAATGGAAAGTCATTTCCTTTTCATCAGCCACATTATTGCCACAAAAACTAAAAATTTTTCCCGTTTTGCTTGGCGGTTTCCCCATTTATTCGTAACTTTGCACTCGTAATCCTGAAGGGATTGCAAGACATATTGCTCAATCTCTCTGCTGAATTGGTACCTCGAAAGAGAAGAAAGAGCGAAACTAATACGCATTGAAGCTACGCCCACATAGCGTAGACTTCACCATAGCGTATTAGAGGCAGTACCAAGCCTGGCAGAGAGTATGGCGGGTCTGCGCTTTCTCTATAAATGGGTTTGATATAGGTGGTATAAACTAAAAATCTCATACAATATTTTTTAATTAAATATATTCATTATGAAGAGAAAACAACTATTATGTCTGATGTCCACACTGATGGTGAACTGGACAGTAAGCAATGCCAATCCTGTGAGAATTCACGGCATCTATTACAACCTAATCTCAGAAGGTAATATTGCCGAAGTAACAACAAATCCTTATCAACAATACTCAGGAGCAGTGGAAATCCCCCCAACAGTCACCCGAGATGGAACAGAATACAGCGTGAAAACCATAGGTAGAGAAGCGTTTAGCGGCTGCTCCAGCCTTACCTCCGTCAGTATCCCAAATAGTATAACGAACATCGAGGATTATGCATTCTATGGTTGTTCTAACCTCACCTCTGTAACTGTTCCTAACAGCGTGACAACTATGGGTGTGTGTGTGTTCAGTCAATGTTCCAATCTCATTTCCGTGAACCTTTCCGAGAAATTGACCGTTATTAGTGAGTTTATGTTTTCGGGATGCAGCAGCCTTGCTTCCGTGACCATCCCCAACGGTGTGACGAGTATTAGTAATTACGCATTCGATATCTGCACCAGCCTCACCTCCGTGACCATTCCGGGCAGTGTAACTTCTATTGGTTTAGATGCGTTCTGGGAATGTTCCAATCTCAATTCCGTACATATTTCTGACATGGAGGCATGGTGTAATATTTCATTCTTTACAAGCACGTCCAATCCGCTGAATTATGCACAGCATCTATATCTGAATGGAGAAGAAATAAAACACCTAGTGATTCCCAACAGCGTGACAAGCATCAAAAATTATGCGTTTAATTATTGGCCCAATCTTACCTCGGTGGACATTCCCAACAGCGTGACGAGAATTGAAAGTGGCGCATTCGCTGGCTGCTCAGGTCTCACCTCCTTGGTTATCCCTAACAGCGTGACCGAAATCAACCAAGAAGCCTTCTGTGGTTGCTGCGGCCTGACCTCTGTGGAAATCCCCAACAGCGTAACCGAAATCGGCATAAATGCTTTCTATGGTTGCAGCAGCCTCACTTCTGTGGTCATCCCCAACAGTATAAATATAATCAATCCCAGTGTTTTCAAGGATTGCAGTGCCCTGACTTCAGTGACCATCCCCAACAGCGTGACTTACATCGGCCACGATGCTTTTAAGAACATTGGTATCTATAATAATATGCTTGATGGCGTTTTCTATGTTGATAGATGGGCTTGTGGATACAAAGGAGAAAAGCCGTCAGAATCACTTATTCTTCAAGAAGAAACCCGAGGCATAGCACAAGAAGCTTTCAAAAACTGTACTGAAATCACCTCTGTAACTATCCCTAACAGCGTGACCTCAATCAACGACTATGCTTTCGCTGGTTGCAGCAGCCTTACCTCTGTAACTATCCCTAACAGCGTGACCTCAATCAACGGCTATGCTTTCGCTGGTTGCAGCAGCCTTACCTCCGCGACCCTCCCCGAAAGTCTAACCTCTATCATCGATGGTGTTTTCAAGGACTGTAGCAGCCTGACTTCTGTGACCATTCCGAGCAATGTGACCTACATCGGCAGTTATGCTTTCTTTGGTTGCGATAATCTTATGGAAGTGATTTCGCTGATTGAAAATCCATTTGACCTATACGGAAGCTTTTCTCAGTTTGCCCGAAACACACTCGACAACGCTACACTGTATGTACCTACAGGCACCAAAGACAAGTACAAGGAAACGGGAGGATGGAAGGATTTCCAGCACATCGAGGAAATGGGGGAATCCATTGACGTGAACAGCATTGAGGCGCTTTATTTGGTTGTAAAGGGCGAGGATGGGAATATCATCATCAATGGCACCGAAAACAACACTCCCATACGCATTTATTCCACTGTTGGAGGCCTGGAAGGCCAGGGCATCAGCAGCAGTGGCCAGACCACCATCCCCACCAACTTAAAGCCTGGCACGGTGGCCATCGTGAAGGTGGGCGAAAAGGCCGTGAAGGTCATCATGAAATAAGGGAATAAACAACCAATAAGCCTCAGGGAATCCCCGAATCGCGCTGGCGTTTCGGGGATTCCTTTTTGCCTTCAAAGGAAGTGGAATACAACAGAAATCAAGAAAATATAGTTAAAAAGGTTGTATGTCTACAACCATTTCCAAAATATTTCGTATCTTTGCACCGTCATAATAAACAGCAACATCGTATGAAGTATCTGAATATCAAGAAGGCTTTGGCAGCATGGCAGGCATTGCAACCACTATCGGAAAAGGATCGCGAACGACTCAGCCGCCGCTTCACCGTGGATTTCAACTACAACAGCAACCACATCGAAGGCAACACCCTCACCTACGGGCAGACCGAAATCTTGCTGCTCTTTGGAAAAGTAATTGGCGAGGCCGATGTGCATGATGTGCAAGAGATGACGGCCAGCAATGTAGGTCTTCGAATGATGACGGAAGAGGCAGCCATAAAGGAGATGCCGCTGACGCAGAATTTCATTCGCACGCTGCACAAGACGCTGCTCCGCGAGGACTATACCGTATATCATAACCTTCCCGGAGGCGTACAGACGAGTTATGTCGTCCATGCGGGACAGTATAAGACACGCCCCAACAGCGTTATCACTCGCTATGGCAACCGTTTTGAATACGCTTCACCCGAAGAAACGCCAGGACTGATGACCGACCTCGTGGACTGGTACAATGCTGCTGAAAAGGAAGGTCGGCTCTCGCCAGAAGAATTAGCGGCATTATTCCACTATCGATATATTCGCATTCATCCGTTTGAAGACGGAAATGGACGTATCGCCCGACTAATGATGAATTTCATCTTGTCACGACATGATTATCCGATGATTGTGGTACGCAGTAGAAAGAAAAGTGAGTATTTGGAAGCCTTGCACCAAGCGGACATAGAGGTGGGGCCAGTACCCTGCGATGGTGCACATGCTGACATTAAGGACATTCGTCCCTTCTTGAAGTATTTCAATGAATTGGTGGCTACCGAGGTTTACAACGATGTTCTCTTCGTGAGCGAACACGATGAGAATGTGTGGTGGCATGATGGGGAACGGATTGCATTCCGAACACCCAATTATACGAAGATCTTGAATGCTATGCGGACAGAACCTACGCTGACTTTGGCAGACATGAAAGAAGTAACAAGTATCAGCATCGCGGCTATTCAAAAGCTACTGGAGCAGTTGATAGCAAAGAAGTATGTAGAACGAGGAGAAAAAGAAGGAAGTTGGCGAGTGTTTGTGACACAATGAAAAAAACTACGGTACGATTTCCGAACCTTTAAATTTAGTGAAATATGCATGGGTTACATTTTTTTGTTGTACCTTTGCACGGAATTTTGAAATCAATAAACAGTATCATGAGTTTAAATAGTTTTTTGAAGTCGTTGTTCGGTGACAAGTCAACCCGTGACATGAAGCTCATTCAGCCGCTTGTGGAGCAGGTGAAGAAAGCCTATCCTGAGATTCAGGCTCTCGACAACGATGCATTGCGCGCTAAAACAAAAGAAATCCAAGCCTACGTTCAGGATTCTGCAAAAGAGCAGAAAGCCAAAATCGAAGAACTGAAGGCCAAGATTGAGGACACACCTATCGACGAGCGCGAAGAGATTTTCAACCAGATTGACAAGATTGACAAGGAAGTCCTGGAGATCTACGAGCGCGCCCTGAACGACGTGATGCCCGTAGCCTTCAGCATTGTGAAGGAAACGGCTCGCCGTTTCGCCGAGAATGAGGTGACCGTCGTCACGGCTACCGACTTCGACCGCGAACTGGCCGGAGACCCGAAGAAGGACTTCATCACCATAGAAGGCGACAAGGCCCTCTATCACAACCATTGGACAGCAGGTGGCAACGACCTAAAGTGGGAGATGATCCACTACGACGTACAGCTTTTTGGCGGTGAGGTGTTGCACCAAGGAAAAATTGCCGAAATGGCGACGGGTGAAGGTAAGACCCTCGTGGCCACCCTGCCCGTGTTCCTCAACGCGCTGACAGGCAACGGTGTGCATGTGGTGACGGTGAACGACTACCTCGCCAAGCGTGACTCTGAGTGGATGGGACCGCTCTATATGTTCAACGGCCTGAGCGTTGACTGTATCGACAAACACCGCCCCAACTCGATGGAACGTCGCAAGGCATATCAGGCCGACATCACGTTCGGTACGAACAATGAATTTGGCTTCGACTACCTGCGAGACAACATGGCCATTTCGCCTGAAGACCTCGTACAGCGTCGCCACAACTACGCCATCGTCGACGAGGTGGACTCCGTGTTGATCGACGATGCCCGTACGCCACTTATCATTTCTGGTCCTGTGCCCAACGGCGACGACCAGATGTTTGAGCAATACCAACCTTTGGTGGAGAAACTCGTGGGTGTGCAACGTCAGCTGGCCACACAGTTTCTCTCAGATGCCAAGCAAAAAATCGCAGAAGGACAACGACTCTTGGAGGAGGGCCAGAAGAAGGAAGCCCAAGAAACGCTCGATGCAGGATTCCTTAGCCTCTACCGTTCGCATAAAGCGCTGCCTAAGAACAAGCCCCTGATCAAATTCCTCTCAGAGGAAGGCATCAAGGCTGGCATGCTGAAGACCGAGGAACACTACATGGAGAACAACAACCGACGCATGCCGGAATGTGTGGAACCCCTCTACTTCGTAGTGGACGAGAAACTCAATTCTTGCGACCTCACCGACAAGGGAACCGCTTGGCTGGCACAACAGGTGAACGATGCCGAGCTCTTCGTGCTGCCTGATATCACCAGCCAGTTGTCGCAACTGGAGAACGAAAACCTCAGCGATGAAGAACGTCTGGAAAAGAAAGATGCACTGCTGAGCCATTATGGTGTACAGAGCGAGCGTGTACATACCCTGCAGCAGTTGCTCAAGGCCTACACGATGTTCAACAAAGACGATGAATATGTCGTGATAGACGGCGAGGTGAAGATCGTCGACGAGCAGACAGGACGTATCATGGAAGGCCGCCAGTGGAGCGATGGTCTGCATCAAGCTGTGGAAGCCAAGGAGCATGTAAAAGTGAAGGAGGCCACGCAGACCTTCGCCACCATCACCCTGCAAAACTATTTCCGCATGTATCACAAACTGGCAGGTATGACGGGTACGGCTTCGACGGAGGCTGGTGAATTCTGGGACATCTACAAACTCGACGTGGTGGAGATTCCCACCAACCGCCCCGTAATCCGCAACGACCAGGATGACCGCGTCTATAAGACAGCACGCGAGAAGTACAACGCCGTGATTGAAGAGATTGAGGCTATGCGCAATAGTGGACGACCCACGCTGGTGGGTACCACCTCGGTGGAAATTTCCGAACTCCTTTCGCGCATGCTCAACCTCCGCCACATACCGCATCAGGTGCTGAATGCTAAACTCCACCAAAAGGAAGCCGACATCGTGGCCAACGCCGGTCAGAGCACCAACGGACTCGGAGCCGTGACCATCGCTACGAACATGGCCGGTCGTGGTACCGACATCAAGCTCTCCGACCAGGTGAAAGCTGCTGGAGGTTTGGCCATCATCGGTACAGAACGACATGAGAGCCGCCGTGTGGACCGTCAGCTCAGAGGACGTTCCGGACGTCAGGGAGACCCAGGTAGCTCCGTCTTCTACGTCTCTATGGAAGACAAGCTGATGCGTCTGTTTGGTAGTGAGCGTATTGCCGGCATGATGGACCGCATGGGCTTCAAGGAAGGTGAGCGTATCGAGAGTGGTATGATTACCAAGAGTATTGAGCGCGCACAGAAAAAAGTGGAGGAAAACAACTTCGGTATCCGTAAACGCCTGTTGGAATACGACGACGTGATGAACAAGCAGCGTACCGTAGTCTACGAGAAACGTCGCCACGCCCTGATGGGTGAGCGAATCGGCATGGACATTGCCAACATTCTCTGGGATCGCGTGGTGAACATCATCGAGAACAACGACTATGAGGGTTGCACCGAAGGATTCATCAAGATCTTCGCAATGGAGTGTCCCTTCACGCGCGAACAATTTATTAATGACAACCACGACAAACTGGCAGAGGACTCATTCCAAGCTGTGATGGAGGCATTCAACCGCAAGACGGAACGCATCCGCACGGTGGGCTGGCCCGTCATTAAGCAAGTGTACGAGAATCAGGGAAGCCTTTACGAACGCATTATGGTGCCCGTCACCGACGGCAAGCGTATGTACAACATCCCGTGCAATCTACAGGAAGCCTACGACACAGAATGCAAGTCGGTGGTGAAGCAGTTTGAGAAGAGCATCTTGCTCCACATCATCGATGACTGCTGGAAGGAAAACCTGCGTGCCCTCGACGAGTTGCGCCATAGTGTGCAGAACGCCAGCTACGAGCAGAAAGACCCGCTGGTGATCTTCAAGCTGGAGAGTGCCACGCTGTTCGACAATATGGTGAACGACATGAACGACCGCATCTGCAGCATCCTCATGCGCGCCCAGATACCCGAAATCCAGCAGGGAGAAGTGCGTGAGGCTGCACCGGAGCAACGCTCACAACGCTATAACGAACAGAAAGATGACCTTCAGGAGGAGCAGCTGGTTGACAAAAACCAGCAGGCCGCTGCACAGCACGACACACGTGGTCCACAACAACAAGTGAACCGCATACCCATCCGCAAAGACAAGATGCCAGGTCGCAACGACCCATGTCCTTGCGGTAGCGGCAAGAAGTTCAAGAACTGCCACGGTCGCGGCATAGTATAACCAAATTGATGGTGTAGGTCACTCTCTGCTGATTGACCTACACCATCCGCAATAAACGTAGAAGTATGAACATCCGAATAGAAAACCTGAAGAAGAGTTTCGGCGAGAAGACTGCCGTCGACATCAACGAGTTCACCATCCGTGATGGCGATATGTTAGGACTGGTCGGCAACAACGGTGCCGGAAAGACGACCCTTTTCCGCCTCATTCTCGACCTCATCAAGGCTGACGAAGGCCAAGTGGCCATCACCCTTCCCGCCAATGAGCAGGAACCGACAGGAGTTCCCGTCGTGGTGAACCCTGCCTTATCGGAGGATTGGAAGACACATACCGGTGCCTATATCGACGAGGGATTTCTCATCGATTTCCTCACACCCGAGGAGTATTTCCAATTCATCGGCAAGGTGAACGGCATGGACAAGCATGCCGTGGAGGAGCGCCTAAAGGACTTCGAGCATTTCATGAACGGTGAGGTGCTGGGACAGAAGAAACTCATCCGCAACCTCTCTGCCGGAAACAAGCAAAAGGTGGGAATCATCTCTACCCTGATGAACCGTCCGCAATTGGTGATTCTTGACGAGCCGTTCAACTTCCTCGATCCCTCAAGCCAAAACAACCTGAAACACTTGCTCAAGCAACACCAACAGGAAACAGGAGCCACCGTCTTGATCAGTAGCCACAACCTGGCACATACTGTGGACATCAGCAACCGCATTGCCCTGCTCGAACACGGTGTGATAATTCGCGACCTGCCAAACAGCGAGGGCAGCGCCCGCAACGAACTGGAAGCCTATTTCGATCAATAGAAGAATCTTTAACCCGAAAAATAACTAAACCTAAAGTATGTTTAACAAAGAAATCTATACCCAACGCCGTGAAGAACTCAGGAAACGCATGAGCAATGGCGTCATCGTATTGTTCGGAAACAACGAATCGCCCTGCAACTATCCCGCCAATGGGTACTATCCTTTCCGACAGGACTCGTCGTTCCTCTACTACTTTGGTCTGCGCCGTGATGGTCTGGTGGGCGTTATTGACATCGACAACGCCACAGAAATGCTCATCGGCGACGACATCGACATTGAAGACATCGTTTGGTACGGATCAGTGGACAGCGTCAGCGATATGGCCGCACAAACAGGCATCACTGCCACCGCTCCCATGAAAGAGCTGAAAGCCATTTGCGACAAAGCCCACAATACCGGCCGCAAGGTTCACTTCCTCCCACCCTATCGCTACGACACCAAGATTCAGATCATGGACTTGCTGGGCATTCATCCTTCCCAACAAAAGGAAGCGGCCTCGGTGGAACTCATCAAGGCCGTCATCTCCATGCGTCAATGCAAGACCGAGATAGAGATCGCCGAGATAGAAAAGGCATGTGCCATCGGCTACAGGATGCACACCCACGCCATGCAAATGACCCGTCCGGGACTGACAGAGAAGTACGTTGGCGGACAGGTGAACGGCATGGCCCACTCGCTGGGAGAGCACGAGAGCTTTGCAACGATTTTCACACAGCATGGAGAGATTATGCACGGTAATCCCTCTTACAACATCCTGGAAAGCGGACGTCTGGCTCTTTGCGATGCAGGTGCTGAAAACAAGGAGAACTACTGTTCGGACAACACCCGCACCTTCCCCGTCAATGGAAAGTTCACACAGAAACAGCTAGAGATCTACAGCATTGTGGAAGCCTGCCATGACTATGCCCTTGAAGTGGCAAAGCCCGGTGTGCTCTGGTACGATGTGCACATGAACGTATGCCGGCTGATGACGGAGAAACTCAAGGAATTAGGTCTGATGAAGGGCGACACTGAGGCTGCCGTACAAGCAGGAGCCCACGCCATGTTCCTACCTCATGGTCTTGGCCACATGATGGGTCTCGATGTTCACGATATGGAAGGACTCGGACAGAACTACGTCGGCTTCGACGAAGAGATACAGCCCAGCACACAGTTCGGCACCAATGCCCTGCGCTGCGGCAAGCGTCTGCAGAAAGGATTTGTCATGACCGATGAACCGGGCATCTATTTCATTCCCGACCTCATCGACGATTGGCGTTCGCAGGGACTGCACAAGGACTTCATCAACTACGAACTGGTGGAGACCTACAAGGATTTTGGCGGTATCCGACTGGAAGACGACATCCTCATCACCAAAGACGGTTGCCGCTTCCTCGGCGACGACATCATTCCCTACCACCCGAAAGACGTGGAGGCTTTTATGGCTGAAAACCTATAAAACGAAAGCTTACTCAAGCAAGACAAACTGAGTTTATTATAAGTAATCTAAATTTCTAAAAACTTAAGAGTAATGAAGAAAATGTTAGCAATCGCGCTCATGGCAATGGTAGCCACAGGCGCAATGGCACAGGACAAGGCAGAAAACTCCAAGAAGCCTGTGTTCACAACCATCAAGGAACTGCCCATCACAAGCATCAAGGACCAGAACCGCTCTGGCACCTGCTGGGCCTACTCTACTTTGAGCTTCTTCGAGAGTGAAATCCTCAAGGCCACCGGCAAGAGCGTTGACCTCTGCGAGATGTTCGTATGCAACAAGGACTACATGGAGCGTGCTATCCTGACCGTTCGCATGCATGGCGACAGCCAGTTTGCACAGGGTGGTTCGGCAGGTGACGTGCTGGACATCATCAAGCGTCACGGTATCTGCCCCGACAACGCCATGCCTTTCCCCGGCTCACTGCAGGGCGACTCTCTGGCCAACTTCAACGAGTTCTTCTCAGTGATGGAGCCGTATGTGGCCGCTGTTGCCAAGAGCAGTGCCAAGAAAATCTCTAACCAGTGGAAGCCTGGCTTGCAGGGTATTCTTGACGCCTATCTGGGCGAATGCCCCACAGAGTTTGTCTATGAGGGTAAGAAGTACACACCGATGTCATTCGCACAGAGCCTCGGCGTGAACTGGGACGACTATGTGAGCATCACCAGCTACACCCACCATCCCTTCTACACCGCTTTCCCCGTGGAGGTTCAGGACAACTGGCGTTGGGACCGCAGCTACAATGTGCCGATGGACGAAATGATGCGCATCATCGACAACGCTCTGGCCAACGGCTACACCATCGCTTGGGGTGGCGACGTCAGTGAAGAAGGTTTCACCCGCAAGGGTCTTGGCATTGCCTACGACACGAAGGCTGCCCAGTCACTGACAGGTTCCGATGCCGCCAAGTGGCTGAAGCTCACTGCTGCCGACAAGAAGTCGAAGCTCGACTCTCTGGGCATTGACGCTCCTGAGATTGTTCCTACACAGGAACTGCGCCAGGAAGGCTTCGACAACTGGGAGCTCACCGACGACCACGGTATGCACATCTACGGTCTGGCCAAGGACCAAAATGGCAAGGAGTACTACATGGTGAAGAACTCATGGGGTGAGTATGGCGACTACAAAGGCACATGGTACATGACCAAGAACTTCATCGCCTTGAAGACCATGGACTATCTCGTGAACAAGAACGCCATACCCAAGGACATCCGCAAGAAGCTCGGTATCTAAGACGAATCTGTTATGGGCAAGAATGAGTCATTTGTTCGTGCCCACAACACACAAAACGAAAGCGGCACCTTCCATTTCGGAAAGTGCCGCTTTTTTGTGTTCTCTAACGGTCGTTATTACTTGTCGAGACTCTCGTATTTCGAATGCTGGCTCTTGTACTCTGGTACGATAGCCTTCATTTTCCTCACCGTCTCCATGTCGTCGTACAGATAGCTTTGGTCTATCAGAGCCTGAATCTCTACCTTGGCCTGCTCATAATCGTATTCGCGAACCTGAGCTATCTTGATTTTCGCGTTAAATGTCGGCTTTGTAATCTCCTGATCGTTCAGCACCTCTTCATAGAGTTTTTCACCATCACGCAATCCTGTGTACTTGATTTCCACGTTCTTTGCACCACTTAACCGAATCATACGCTCTGCCAGCTCGGCAATCTTCACGGGCTGTCCCATGTCGAACACAAAAATCTCACCTCCTTTGCCCATAGTTCCAGCTTCAAGCACCAGCTTACAGGCTTCCGGTATGAGCATGAAGAAACGGATGATGTCAGGATGTGTCACCGTCACAGGACCGCCCTTCTTAATCTGTTCCTTGAACAGCGGTATCACCGAACCGTTCGAGCCTAACACATTGCCGAAACGTGTGGTGACAAATTGAGTAGTGCCCTGCACCTTGCCATCCTTGATAGCCTTGTCCAACGATTGTACGTAGATTTCACAAATACGCTTCGAGCATCCCATCACATTTGTGGGATTCACAGCCTTGTCGGTTGAAATCATGACAAACTTCTTGACGCCGTATTTTACACTCAGGTCGGCAAGCACACGCGTTCCGTCAATGTTGTTCTGAACGGCCTCACTCGGGTTGTCTTCCATCATGGGTACATGCTTGTAGGCAGCAGCATGGAAGACATAGTCGGGTTTATAAGCACGGAACAGACTCTCCATCCGACGATGCTTCGTGATGCTGGTCACAATGCCCTCTGACTTCACGCCGGGGAAATCACGTGCCATCATCAGGCGAATATCGTGCTGAGGTGTCTCTGCCTCGTCAATCAGGATCAGGCGCTCAGGGTCGAACTTCGCTATCTGGCGCACCATCTCCGAACCGATACTACCAGCCGAACCTGTTATCAGGATACGACGGCCACGGAGCATCCGCCCCACGGCCTCCATGTCAACTTGTATTTCCTCACGTGGCAGCAAGTCTTCAATCTGAATCTCACAAAGTTCAGAGGCGGTAATATCACTCTTACCATCCCATTTCTGAGCCAAATGAATGGTATACACCGAAACACCCGCCTGAAGCAGACGGTCGCTCATGGCAGGATTGTTGGCGAAGTCCTTATTCTTCAACGGTGACACTAACAGAGTTTTCACTCCCAGTCGTTTCATGTGCTCCACCAGATGGTCGTCGTTCCTATACACCTTGACACCCATCAGCAGATGCCCCATCATCTCATCGTTGTCCGTCACAAAACCTTTCAGCGAGAAACGCAAAGGACTTTCCATCTTAATGCTTTTGGCCAAAATGAGACCACCTTCACGGACTCCATAGATGAATACGCGTTTCGTATCCTTGTCGCGAAGAATCAAATCATGGAAGAACTTCACCAATACACGCATGGCGCACATCACGGTGGTAGAAAGGATAAACGTGAAAGCCAATTCCTTCACTCGCACAGGTACCATCCACGAGAACCACTTATCTGCATGGAAGAAGATGCGAAGCACGCCAATGGCGCCGGCACCGATGAGTGTTGCGAGACCTACACGTGAAAGGTCAGTGAATGTGGAGTATCTCAACACGCCCTGATAGGTCTTCATTGTTCGGAAACCTATCAGATAGAATATAAGATAGAAGCAAAGTGTGCCAAGCAACGGCAGGAACTTCCTAACCGTCTCATCAATACCACGATCCAATGCATAACATATCACACCCGACAGCAGTACTACCAGACAGTCAAACAACAAAATACACCAATAGGGAAGCGCCCTACGGGTAAAATATAAATTACCCAGTTTTTCAAGTAGTCTATTCATAAGCAAGTGAAATAGACATTATCTATTCATCTGATTCGGTCCATGGAGCGCACTAAGGCTTCATCGGCTTTTACTCCTCGACGTGCCAAATAGTAGAACACAAGCGACACGAAGGGGAGGACGAAAGCCACACCTGGTTGCACGTCGGCAGCCATCTCTGGAGCCACAATGAACTTCACGGCACAGAAGCCAGCATACCATAGTGCCATCAGCAACATGCAGAGGAGACACAGTCGCATCTGAAAAAGACGGTTCTTATAGCTGAAGATAGCCCACAACGTCACGGGACAAGCCAGCAGAAGGAGCACGAAGAGATACCACACCGTGAATTGGCGCGAACCGTCGGCCATCTGAATCCACAGATTGGTCATCAATGCATCTGCCTCCATTCCCTGAAAGTGTAGACGTCCGATGGGCAGGCACAGACAAACGATGTCAAGCACCAACGCAATAATCAGGAAAAGAGTTTGCTTACGTTGTATCATTCCTTTGCGTTTTCTTTAGAAGGGTCACGGAAATAGACGTTGCCGTCGACGAACTCCTGTGTAGCCAGCAGAGAGGGTTTCGGCAACTTTTCATAATAGCGAGAGATCTCTATTTGCTCGCGATTCTCGAACACTTCTTCAAGTGAATCGTTATACGAGGCGAACTCAGCCAGTTTCTTGCTCAGGTCGCTCTTGATCTCAACGGAAATCTGATTAGCTCTCTTACTAATGATGGCCACGCTCTCATAGATATTTCCTGTTTCCTTGCAAAGATCCATGATGTTGCGGGTCACCGTGTTAACGGGTGCTTTTGACTTTTTGTAATCCATCTTTATTTATTTCATTTTTTAGTCCTACTTCTAATAATCGTTTTCCTCAACCTGTCCGCTGATATGTTTTTTGCAGACCTCAATATACTTCTCGGCATTGGCACGCTCCTTACTGTCGGGGTACTCATTGATGAAACCATAACACTCATCCTCGGCATCGCGATAACGCTCCAGTCGCTTGGCCAATACACTCTGGCGTGCCAACTCATACTTACTCTTCATGATGAGCACGGCGAATTCCTCGCGCATCTTCGTGTATGGATAGTCCTTGATGGCATTCTGTGCCGTCACGATGCAAGCCTCGTAGTTGCTGCCCCCACTGGTACAATTGCCGAAATACGTGCCAAGATTGTAATACAGCTGAGCTGAGAGCAGTTCTTTCTTTACGAGCTTGTCTTGCAGTTCGAACAGCCGCTCTTGTGCCAAATCCTTGTTCTTTGCATCGGGGAAGAGGTCGAGGAACTCCTGATAAGCATTGATGGCCAGGATGGTTCCCGTCTGGTCTAGACGGGGCTCAGGGGTGCTCTGATAGTAACTCTCTCCTGTAAAGAAAGAAGCCATCTCGGCATATTTTCCCTTAGGATAGGAAGAATAGTATTTCTTGAAATACTCCGATGCCGTCTGCCAGTCGCGGTTGCAATACTCAGCCATGGCCAGCATATACAAGCACTCCTGCCCGTTGTCGGTACCTTTTTGGATGGTCACCAACCCTTCGAGCAGCGAGATAGCCTTGGCATACTTACCGTTGGCAAAGCACTCCTTGGCATATTCATACTTATAATCACTGTCGGTAGACTTATACACTTTCGTGAACTCTTGCGCACAACCTGTGAGCAGTGCTGCCAGACAGAGAGATGCTACGATTTTCTTCATATTCATCATAACGAGCTGCAAAGTTACGGCAATTCGACGGAAAAACAAAGGTTTTCACTCTTTTTTTATGAAAAAATTGTCTTTTCTTGCTTATTTTGAGAATAATCATTACCTTTGCAGCCAAAAATCACGCATTACCATGAAATCTGTCATCAACAACTATTTCAACAAGAAGGTCAACAAAGTGCCGTCGGGCATCACCTGTTTTCTCATCATTATAGCACTCTTCGGAGGTATTGGCATGAAAATGGGAGCGGCTCCAATGCTCAACACCATCATGCACACTGCTCACGACCTGCTGCTTAATACCTGTTTCTATCTGATGGCCGTCTGTGTCATCACCGGTGCCATCAGCAAACTTTTTGTAGAATTCGGCGTCGTCGACATGCTTGAGAAGATTCTGCGCCCTTTGATGCGACCGCTCTTCAACCTGCCCGGTGTGGCTTCATTGGGTGCTGTCATGACATTTCTGTCCGACAATCCCGCCATCATCTCGCTATCGCAGGATAAGCGATTCAGCAGCTATTTCAAGAAATACCAATTCATTTCGCTCACCAATTTCGGTACCGCCTTTGGCATGGGCCTCATCGTGATTGTCTACATGGTGGGACAAGGATTCTACCTTGAGCCGTTTATCGGACTGTTTGGAGCTTTCTGTGGATGTATCGTTTCCACACGCTTCATGCAGTATTTCGTGATTAAAGCCTATCCGAGGTATAAATTCGAGGATGTAGCCACGGCAAAAGATGTGGAAAACCAGATAGAAGAAGACTTGAAGCACGGCAAGAGCGTGTTCATCCGCACCCTTAACTCCCTGCTCGACGGCGGACGTACGGGTGTAGACGTGGGACTGGCCATCATCCCTGGAGTGCTTGTCATCTCTACTCTCGTGATGATTCTCACCTTCGGTCCCTCTGCCGACGGAACATTCACAGGTGCAGCCTACGAAGGCATTGAGATTTTGCCGGCCCTTGCAGGGAAAATAGACTGGTTCTTCAATTGGGTGTTCGGTTTGACTGATCCCCACCAGATAGCCTTCCCCATCACAGCCCTTGGAGCCGTCGGAGCCGCACTTTCATTGGTACCCAATTTCCTGCAGCAGGGATGGGCGGACGGTAATGCCATCGCAGTGTTCACCGCCATTGGCATGTGTTGGAGCGGCTATCTGAGCACACACACCGCCATGCTCGACTCTTTAGGTTATCGTGAACTGACGCCGAAGGCCATCATTGCGCACACCATCGGCGGCATCTGTGCGGCTCTTGTGGCTCACTGGACGTTCATGCTAACCACGCTTTTCTAAAAAAAGTACTCATAACGAACATCCTCAAGGAACAGAGCATGTGCAGGCATGCTCTCTCCTGCTTGCGATCGGTTTTTTCCTTCTATAATCAAGCGGAATTCATCGAGCGAAACCCGTCCACGCCCTACGTCTATGAGCGTACCCACCACGGCACGCACCATATTGCGCAGGAAACGGTTGGCCGTGATGCGGAAATACCATTCATGGGATGATTTCTGAATCCATCGGGCCTCAGTCACCTTGCAGAGAGTGGTCTTCACGTCGGTATGTGTCTTGCAGAAAGCCCCGAAATCGTCGTACTCCATGAGGATGGTAGCAGCCTGATTCATTTTCTCGAAGTCGAGATTGTAGTGCATCTCACAGGAATACTGTCGCACAAAAGGTTCTTTGCGCGTATGTATATAATAATGGTACGTGCGCGCAAAGGCGCTGAAACGTGCATGCAAGTCTTTTGGCACTGGGGCTACGCACTCCACAGCGATGTCACGTGGTAGGATGCGGTTCAACCGATAGGCCGTCTGCTGGCAGTCGAGTGTCTGCATCGTATCGAAATGGGCAGCCATCCGACGGGCATGAACCCCGGCATCGGTGCGCCCGGCACCCACCACCTCTATCGTTTCGCGCAACTGAAGGCTCAACGCGCGTTGCAACTCCGCTTGAACGGAGTTGCCCGACGGCTGCACCTGCCATCCATGATAGCGGGTTCCATCGTAGGAAAACCATACGAAATACCTGTTGAATTCGTTGTTCATAATGCAAAGGTAAGATATTTTTCTGAGACTGGCACGCTTTTTGCTATTTTATTGTCAGAAAATCGTAAAAACTTCATAACAACTATGCAGAAAGGTAACATCGGGGTTACGACTGAGAACATTTTCCCCGTCATCAAAAAGTTCTTGTATTCAGATCATGAGATTTTCCTGCGCGAAATGGTGTCGAACGCCATTGATGCCACGCAGAAGTTGAAGACGCTGGCTGACCGCGGCGACTACAAAGGCGAACTGGGCGACCTGAGCGTGCGAATCAAACTTGACGAGAAGGCCGGCACGCTGACCATCAGCGATCGGGGCATCGGCATGACCGAAGAGGAAATCAATAAGTATATCAACCAGATAGCCTTCTCAGGCGTAACCGATTTCCTTGACAAATACAAGGACAACGCCAACGCTATCATTGGCCATTTCGGTCTGGGATTCTATTCGGCCTTCATGGTGTCGAAGAAAGTGGAAATCATCACCCGCAGCTATCAGGAAGGTGCACAGGCCGTGAAGTGGTCGTGCGATGGAAGCCCGGAGTTCACCATCGAGGATGCAACGCGCGACGACCGCGGTTCGGACATCATCCTCTACATCGACGACGACTGCAAGGAGTTTCTTGAGAAGAACAAGATAGAAGAGCTCCTGCAGAAGTATTGTAAGTTCTTGCCCGTGCCGGTTGTATTCGGTAAGAAGCAGGAATGGAAAGACGGCAAGATGCAGGACACCGACGAAGACAACGTCATCAACAACGTGGAGCCGCTCTGGACAAAGACCCCATCGACGCTGAAGGACGAGGACTACAAGCAGTTCTATCGCACGCTTTATCCCATGCAGGACGAGCCGCTCTTCTGGATTCACTTGAACGTCGACTATCCTTTCAACCTCACAGGTATCCTTTATTTCCCTCGTATTAAGTCGAACATCGAGCTTCAGCGTAATAAGATACAGCTCTATTGCAACCAAGTGTTCGTCACCGACCAAGTGGAAGGCATCGTACCCGACTTCCTGACATTGCTCCACGGCGTGATAGACTCACCAGACATCCCGCTTAACGTGAGCCGCAGCTACCTGCAGAGCGACCGCGACGTGAAGAAGATTTCAACCTATATCACGAAGAAAGTGGCCGACCGCCTGCAAAGCATCTTCAAGGAAAACCGCAAGGAATACGAGGAGAAATGGGACGACCTGAAACTCTTCATCCACTACGGCATGCTGACACAGGAGGACTTCTACGACCGTGCGAAGGACTTCGCGCTGTTCAAGGATGTCGATGGCAAGTTCTTCACCTACGAAGAGTACCGCACACTCATCAAGGACAACCAGACCGACAAGGATGGCCAGTTGGTTTATCTCTATGCCAACGACAAGGAGGAGCAATATTCCTTTATCAAGGCGGCTCAGGACAAAGGCTACAGCATATTGCTGATGGATGGCCAGTTGGACGTGCCGACGGTTTCGATGTTCGAACAGAAGTTCGAGAAGAGCCGATTCACCCGCGTGGATGCTGACGTCATAGACCGTTTGATTCTGAAGGAAGAGGAGAAGAAAGAGGAACTGCCGATGACGGAACGTGACAATTTGTCAGTGGCATTCAAGTCGCAACTGCCAGCCTTGGATAAGGCCGACTTCTACGTAGAGGTGAAAGCCCTGGGCGAACAGGCTGCACCAGTCATGATCACGCAGAGCGAGTACATGCGCCGTATGAAGGACATGAGCCGCTATCAGCCGGGAATGTCGTTCTATGCACAGATGCCCGACAGCTATCAGCTGATGCTCAACAGCGACCATGCGCTCATCAAGCGAATCCTTGAAGACGAGACTGCCCAATGCAGCGAACAGCTGAAACCCATCGACAGCGAGATAAAAGGTCTGGAAGCCCGCTTGGCTGTACTCCGTCAGGAAGAAGGGAAGAAGAAACCCGAGGAGATCACTCAGGAGGAAAAAGACGACAAAGCCAAGACGCAGGCAGACATCGACAAGCAGAAGGAGCAGCGCAAACAAATCATCAGCGACTATGCCAAGGGCAACGACGTGATTCACCAGCTCATCGACCTTGCCCTCTTACAGAACGGAATGCTCAAGGGTGCTGCCCTCGATGCTTTCCTGAAGCGCAGCGTAGAGCTGATCAAATAAGGCGTTTTTTGACTGAAAATAGCTTTGAGACACTGAGTTCCATTATGCTCGGTGTCTCTTTTTTTGTATGCCCATCAATGCGGAACTGGCCATAGAAATGAGACTGATACTGCTTCATTTCTGCGTGAAGAAGAAATGAAGAGAAATCCAAAGGCTGATGACAAACAAGACGAGTCCAGCCGCCCAGTAGGAAATGTCGGACAAGAACTGAGTGGAAAACAGACATAGGACCTGCAAAGGCAGATGGAAAAGCGCTGCGCGCATCACCTGTGTTGACACTTGGTAATGATAGCGCAGACGGCACAAAGCGTTGACCACCAATATGTCGAGAGCTTCGGTCAACAAGATACCGATGCCCGTTCCCAAAAGTCCCCACAACAGATAGCCGCCAACTACGGCCAGCACGAGTACGACCGCACTATAGAGTTCCATCCAAAAGAATGCCCGGGAGTCGCCTTTGCCCAACATGAGGTAGGCAGCCGGCAACTTCACCCCACGGATAAACATCGACAAGGTGGTGACTTGTATCATGCTGAGAACCGGCAGGAACTGTCGGCTGAAGAGCAAAGGCAGGAACAGGGGCATACCCATGCTGAATACAATCAGCATGGGAGATAGTATGTGCATGGTGACTTCAATCTGACGGTTGACAAGCAGATTGCTCTCGTCGACACGCTGATTCACTTGGGAGAGTCGCGGGAAGAAATCGGTTTCAAATGCCGAGAACACCATACCGGCATACACAACGGTCATCATCACACCCGAATTGTACAGTCCCACCACTTCCAGCGACGCCACCTTGTTGAGAATGGCGCGTATGGCAAAGTCGGCTCCCGATGTGCATACCCCCGCAGCCACAAAGGCCAAACCGAGTTTCACCATGGGTTTTCCTTCACGAAGCACACTCCCGCTGAATGACAAACGATACGGATACAGACGAACGGAATAGATCATGGTCAGCACCATCTGTGCCAAAGCCACACTCACCAGATAAGGTACGATGGCCGCCTCACCAATGAAATAGAACAAGAGCAACGCTGCCAACAGCGTAAACGCCATGTTCAGCATGGAGAAACGGGCGATGTTCTTGAGTTGACGGGTGGCTTTCAGCACAGCCATTTCGCCACCAGCGATGGCCATCAAGGCCACAGCAGGTGTCAACAGAAAAAGATGTAACTCATGATTGCCATCGGAAAACGACATGCGGCTGAGCAGCGGCACCAAAAGCATGCTCACCAACATGCCACCGATGGCTGTAAGCATAGCCCACGAACGGATGACACCAACATGACGAACCAAACGTTCTTCTTCACCTTGGTCCACCAGTTCAGACAAAGTCTTCACAGAACTGGTGCCGATTCCCAGGTTCGTCGCATTGAACATCATCTGGATGGTGCTGTAGAACAGCGACATCAGACCCATCACCGAGGGGCCTAATAATACAGCAACAATCTTATTGCGCACGAGCGCAATAAGAATGTTGATGCCTTGAATACTGCCGAACAGACTGGTGTATTTCAGTATCTGACGGTAGCTACTATTCTGTTCTTGACTGTCCATTACCAATAATAAAACGCAGAAAACCGCATTTTATTGCATGATTGGTATCTTTTTTTATAAAATTGTCTTCACGGCTTCCAGCATGCCCTTTTCTTGAATGAGGTCGAGGAACGACTTCACCATCGCAGCGAGGCCTTCCACATCATGCAAATCCTCACCCCAGATGTCTGTGGCTGACAACACTCCGTCGGTCACTTTCTGGGTGTCGCCCGAAGCCCAAAGGTCGCTCAGCAACTGCATGATTTCAGCAGAATCGTTGGGTACGATGTCGGCTCCGTCGGCGCGCTTGCCACCCTTGTAATAGGTAATGATGGCTGCCAAGCCAAATACCAAGCCCTTGGGCAACTCACCCTTGCGCTCGAGATAGGTCTTCACGCCAGGAAGGTCGCGGGCGCAGAACTTCGGGAAGGAGTTCAGCATGATGCTTGTCACCTGATGATCGACATACGGGTTATTGAAACGCTCGAGCACATCAGCGGCAAACTGCTTCAATTCGTCCATCGGGAGGTTCAGCGTCTCCATCAATTCCTCGAACTGCACCTTGTGGATGTAGCGTCCGATGACCTCATGATTGCAGGCATCGCGCACAATGTCGACGCCACTGAGGTAGGCAACAGGCGAAAGCACGGTGTGAGGACCATTAAGCAGCGTGACCTTGCGCTCGTGATAGGGTTTCTCGCTCTCAGCGATAAGCACATGCAGACCAGCCTTATCGGCGGGGAATTCTGCGCGAAGCTCTTCGCAAGTCATGTTCTCAGCCTTCTCAATCACCCACAGGTGGAATATCTCTGCCTGCACAACAAGATTGTCGGCATAGCAAATCTTCTGCTGGATGTCAGCAATCTCTTTGCGCGGGAAGCCCGGCACAATGCGGTCGACCAACGTGGCACACACATAGCAATAGTTGGTGAACCAATTCTTGAAGGTCTCGTAGTCAGCACCGAAATCGTCTTTCCAGAGTTCGATATACTGATAGATGCACTCCTTCAGATGATGTCCGTTGAGGAAAATCAGTTCGCAAGGCATGATGATGAGACCCTTCTTGGGATCGCCATTGAAAGTCTGGAAACGGCGATAGAGCAGCTGAACCAACTTTCCAGGGTAGCTGCTGGCAGGTGCATCCGTGAACTTACAGGAAGGATCGAAGGCGATACCAGCCTCTGTCGTGTTGGAAATGACGAAGCGAATCTCAGGCTGATCGGCCAATGCCATAAAGGCAGCATTCTGCGAATAGGGGTTTAAGGCACGGCTGATGACGTCGATGCGCTCCAGCGAATTGACAGCCTCACCATTCAGGCGACCTTGCAGGTTGACGTGGTAGAGACAGTCCTGACCATTCAGCCAGTCGGCCATACCCCGCTCAATGGGTTGCACCACCACCACCGAACCGTTGAAATCGGTACGCTGATTCATTTTCCACACTATCCAGTCGACAAATGCACGAAGGAAATTACCCTCACCAAACTGAATGATTCTCTCTGGCATCACGCTCTTGGGTGCCGTACGCTTGTTTAATGCTTGCAGTCTTTTCATGATTCAAAAATTAATAGTTTGCGATGCAAAGTTACGAAGATATCATGAAGAAAACTGCAATTCGAGTGCTATTTCTCACGCAAAGGTTTACGCCTCAGAGGCCTCATCCCTACTCCACTCCGACTATTCTTTAAGGTGAAAGACCAACTCACCACCATGCGCAATCTCATTGTGGCGGACATACCAGCGGTCAAGCCGGTCGCCATTGAGCAATACTTCGCCAATGCGGTTTGCCTGCTCGCTGTCTTTCACGACCTTTATCTTCAACTCGCAGCCCCCTGTCAGGGTCATTGTAATATGGTCGAATGCGGGCGGAAGTAGATAGTAGATGTCCTGCCCGGCATTGGGAAAGAGGCCGATGGATGTGAACACATACCACGAACCCATCGCCCCGCTGTCCTCATTGTCGGGATAACCGCGATTGATGGAATAGTTCTCCTCGCGCAGTTTGTTCACATAATGGGCGGCAAGGTCGGGTCGGTCGCAATAGAAGAAGACGAATGGCGAGAGGAATCCTGGTTCGTTCCAGAGGCTCACCAAGCGATGGTCGAAACCATATTGCAGTCGGCGAACCATCGTTTCCTTGCCTCCGCAGAGTTCCACCAACTGTGGGAACTCATGGGGAGCGAAGAGCGTGTAGGTCCATGAATTGCCCTCATAGAAATAGTCTACCCATGAAGCGTAATTATATGCAGGGTCTATAGTTATAAACTCTCCATCAACTTTTCGTGGAGCAACGAATCCTTTGAAGCCTTCCGACTCCAAATCAGCATTGAACAGCTGCTGCCATTGGTGTGAACGCGCATACAGTTTACGGGCGTTTTCCTCGTCGCCCATCTGCTCAGCCACCCGCGCGGTGCAATCGTCGTTGTAGGCATACTCCATCGTGTAGCTGCAACTCATCATCACATGCTCGCCAGGAATCCATCCATAGCGCTGATAAAGGGAGTCGCGTGCGTGCCAGGCATTCCACAACAGCAGCTGGTAGGCCTCATTGCGGTCGAAGCCCCCCACCCCTTTCATCATGGCGTCGGCTATGATATTGTCCACATCGTCGCCTCCCTGCTTCATGTCAAACTCCAAGGAAGCGGTGAACGTAGGCGTACACTTACCGTCGTGATGGAAGCGGTCGATGAACGAGTTGATGGTCTTCTCGACAAACTCCTGGTCTATCAGCGTCAGCAGTGGATAGCAGGTGCGCCAGGTGTCCCAAACGCAGTAGTGATCGTCGATGTGGGGCAAGTTGCTGTCCCAGCGCGGATTGTCGCCCGTGCGGTCGCGGGGCATCAGCAGACTGTGGTATAGCGCTGTGTAGAACAACTGGCAATCTTCATCGCCATCGATGCGGATGCGCCCCAACATCTCGTTCCATTGTTGGCGGCATTCGTCCTTCACGTCGTCGAAAGAACGACCTGCCAACTCTTCTTTCAGGTAATTCAGCGCATTCTCCTCGCTCTTCATCGAGATGGCCAGGCGCACCAACACATTCTCTGTCCCATCGTCCATGCGTATCTTCGCATAAAGTTTCCCCTGATTCTTGTAAGTGGTTGTACGACAGCGCCCTTCCACTTTCATGGCAAAGCACACGCGATATGGTTCCCCACTACCAAAGCCGCCAGCGTAGTCGCCCCATCCCGTAAGCATTCCAGAGGCTTCATCCACGTGAATGTCGCCTCCAAGGAACCGTCCGTGCACCTCGGGAACAATATGTTCGGCCAAGCTGTGGCGCATATCCAAGAGCAGGAATTTCCCATCGTTGCTCGTTTTCGGGTATCGCAAGCGATAGAGTGCGCCATGATGCGTGGGGGTGATTTCCACACCAATGCCATAGCGCTGCAGGTGCACGCGATAATAATAAGGTGTGGCCAGCTCTTCATCCTTATCCGAGTCGTGCCCTTCTTCGTCGGCATTAAATCCCGTTTGAGGCGACAGCAGCACCTGACCATAGCGCGTCCATCCGATGCCCGACACATGCAGTTGCGCAAAACCACGGATGGGCTGATGCTCTTTGTAGCCGCCCTGCCCGCCTTGTGGGGTCTGCGGCGCGGGGTTCACCGACCCATGTGACCGCTGCGGTCCTATCACGCAGTTGCTGTTGCCACGCACCCCCATGAACATATCCACCCAGTCAACGGGTTCCTTTATCATCTTTTGGCCAGGAAGCATCGGCTCTGCCAATGCCCTGCCTACGGCTATATATGCCAAAACGAGCAACCCAAATATCCTTTTCTTCATATGCTTTGTCGAATCATTGATGTGATTACAAGTGCAAATATACACATTATTTGCCACATTTTTCTTCAAAACTTGCAGAAATTCGTATTTTTGCTGTACTTTTGCATCATCATCATTCATATTAACAACTATGGAACTTACTTGGAGATGGTTCGGCAAGAACGATAAAATCACGCTGCCCATGCTGCGGCAGATAGGTGTTGAGGGTATAGTGACCGCCCTTCACGATGTGCCGCTGGGCGACGTTTGGACGCAAGAGAAAATCCGCGATCTACGTCTTTTCATCGAAAGCCACGGACTCCGTTGGAGCGTGGTGGAGTCGTTGCCTGTCACAGAGACCATTAAATACGCTGGTCCAGACCGCGATGAGCAAATAAAACGCTACAAAATCAGTCTTCGCAACCTTGCGGCTGAAGGCATCCACACCATATGCTACAACTTCATGCCGGTGCTCGACTGGGCACGCACAGACCTTGCACACCCCAATGCCGACGGCACCACGAACCTCTTTTTCTCGTATGCTGAGTTTGCCTACTTCGACATCTATGTGCTGAAACGCCCTGGTGCCCGCGAGGAATGGGCAGCTTTCCGCATTCCCGGCATGAACATCGACCGCGACATTGTGGCCGAAGCGGATGCCATCCATGCCAACCTCTCACCACTCACCACTCACCTCTCACCACTCACCACTCACCTCTCACCACTCGGAAACTACGACCACCGCCTCGTGGAGAACATCATCGTGAAGACGCAGGGCTTCGTCAGCGGCAACATCCGCGAGGACGACGAGCACCCATTGGAGCTCTTCCGACAGTTGCTGGACTTATACAAGGGCGTGACGAAAGAGCAATTGCGCGAGAACATGCGCTACTTCCTCGCAGCCATCATGCCCACTTGCGAGGAGTGCGGCATCAACATGTGTGTCCATCCCGACGACCCACCATTCCCCGTCCTGGGGCTTCCACGCATTGTGAACAGCGCCGACGACATCGACTGGCTGCTCTCTGCCGTAGACAATCCGCACAACGGCCTGACCTTCTGCGCAGGAAGCCTCTCTGCCGGAGCACACAACGATGTGGTGGCGATGGCTCGCAAATATGCTTCGCGCACGCATTTCGTCCATCTCCGCTCATGTGAGATACTGCCTAATGGCGACTTTACAGAGGCTTCCCATCTGGGGGGACGCGCCAACGTTCCAGAACTCGCCCGCATCTTCCTTGACGAAGAACAGCGACGCAAGACTCTCACCACTCACCATTCACCTCTCACCACTCAATTACCCATGCGTGTAGATCACGGACGCACCATGCTCGGCGACGAACAACGCGGCTACAATGCCGGCTATTCCTTCCTCGGACGCGCCTTCGCACTCGCCCAAATACAGGGAGTGATACGCACCATAGAACACCTTTCATAACTCATAATTCCTAACTCCATGAACAATTTGTTTGACATCCAGGGCAACGTCACCGTCATCACGGGCGGTACGGGTGTGCTTGGCAGCACCATAGCCAAATATTTAGTAGAGAACGGCGCACGCGTCATCATCCTCGGCCGCAACGCTGAAAAAGGAAACGCTATTGTAGAGAGCATCGCGAAAAAAGACGCTACCCACGAGGAGAACGCGTGGGGGACTATCGAATTCCTTTCCGCCGACGTGCTCGACCGCAACCGTATGGAAGAGGTATGCCAATATATTATTAATAGGTACGCGCGCGTAGACACTCTCCTCAACGCTGCAGGAGGAAACATGCCTGGAGCCACAATTGGCCCTAAACAGAATGTCTTCGACTTGAATCCCGATGATTTCCAAAGTGTCCTGAAGCTGAATCTCACTGGCACAGTCATCCCCACACAGGTGTTTCTGCATCCGATGGCCAAGCAGGGAAAGGGTTGCATCATCAATTTCTCATCGATGTCGGCCTTCCGGCCACTCACCCGCGTCTGCGGCTATTCGGCCGCAAAAGCTGGCATCAACAACTTCACCGCCTACATGGCCGCTGAATGTGCCAAGAAGTTTGGCGAGGGCATCCGCGTGAATGCTATTGCGCCAGGATTCTTCATCACAGAGCAAAACCGCACGCTGCTCACCAATCCAGACGGCACGTATACAGAGCGGGGACAAGACGTTATCCGCCAAACGCCCTTTGGACGCATGGGACAACCCGAGGAACTCTGTGGCACCATCCACTACCTCATGTCTGAAGGCGCCAAGTTCGTCACCGGCACCGTCGCCGTCGTGGATGGAGGATTCAACATATTCGCCATGTAGTCCTCACACAACCTGCTGTCGCCAACCATTGATGGCTAACGATGCCCTCAGAGATAACGGATGACACGCTCAGAGATATCAAACGAGAGGCATGGAGATATCAAACGAGAGGCATAGAGATAATTAACGAGAGGCATAGAGATAATTAACGAGAGGCATAGAGATAATTAACGAGTGGCATAGAGATCATAAACGACAAGCTCGTAAATGGACTATGGCTGGCACTGAATGCACAGCCGAAACTCATGCCGATTCAGAACAAACCTCACAACCTCACATTAAGTACCTGAAAGCCCGATAAACAGAGGGGTGTAGGCATGTGAGGTATCTGTGAAACACCTCACATATACCTCACATAACCTCACACTTTGATCTATCGTTTACACACTCCATATTCTTTATTTTGCTTAAAAATAAGCACTTTTTGTTTAGAATATTTTACGGTTTGATTTAATTTTGCTACTTTTGTGCGCATTTTTACAAAGCAAGAGAACGAAAGATTATTTACAAAAGCAAGTTTAATATGAGCAAACGGTTACTCTTTAGCATCATCTTTGCTGCGACGGTTGTCGTGGGATGGGCACAGAACGACGACGGCAACAAGCTGTCGGTGACTACCCAGATGTTCCTCCAGGAACTGAACGGGGAAATCTCTTTCGAACAAAATGAAGAACTGATTAAGGCAAATGCGAAGGCAAAAGGTATTCCCTTGGCCGATGCCCTCAGACGAGCCAAGTATGACCGCCCCATTGCGAAACCAGTGGAAATCAACGGAAGGCAATTCATCTCTGCCTTCATTCGCGTAAGCGACCGATCGGCAGTGAGCGAGCTTGAAGCCCTGGGGGTGGAAATACAATGCGAGTTCTCCAATGGAACGCTCTTCACCACCCTGATTCCCGTCGACAAGTTGCAGGAAGTAGCCAAAATTGCAAAGGTTTCTCGAATCAGTGTTGCATCCAAGCGCCGCCCAATGACCGATAAAGTGCGACAGGCCACGAATGTCGACGACGTGCTCACCCTCTCAACTGATGCCATCGGAGCCGGTCTTAGCAAGAAGTACGACGGCACAGGCGTGTTGCTTGGTGTCATCGATACCGGTATAGACTTTCAGCATATCGCTTTCAAAGACAAGAACGGCAACTCGCGTATCAAGCGGGCATACGTTGTGACTAATACAGGAAGTGACTACTACCCATCGTATTCGGCAAAAGAATATGGCGATGGCACCAGTAATGCCATTACCAGCTCGGCTCCCACAACCGACAATAGCAGCGAAGACCACGGCACGCACACTTCATCCACAGCCGGAGGTTCCTCGGTCATTATCAATGGTTCTACTGTAACCGTAACCGACGACCATGCCAATGCAACCTACGGCGGAATGGCTCCCGGTGCCGACCTCTATTTGGCAGGTTGCGACCTTAGCGACACTTATCTTGCTAACTCTTTCCAGAAGATTTGTAATTATGCCGATTCTAAGAATATGCCTGTGGTGGTGAGCAACAGTTGGGGTGGACAATTCGGACCCCATGATGGGACAGGCGACATCGCCGAGATATGCGCTCAATATTTCAGCGACAGTAATCCCAACCACATTTGCCTCTTCGCAGCATCCAACGACGCAGGAGCCAATGGATTCCACGTCACGGGCAATGCCAGCAGCAGCAATCCCTTGGGAACAGTCGTCAACTGGAACACCGACTACGGACTGACTTACTACTATGGTGTCTTTGCCAACGCCTGGACACGCACAGCAGGAAAGACTCTGGCGTGCAAGATTATCGTCATCAACAGCAGCGGTGCCAAGCAGGCGGAAATAAATGTTAATCCTACAGCTGATGGTGCTTCCGTATCACTGGCAAGCACATACGTAAGTTCTGGTTCTCTTTATGCCTATAAGGACTATGTGAGCAGCAGCAAGTCGCAGATATTGCTTTATGCCAGTAACCTCAGAATGAGAAGCGGGTATAAACTTGCCGTACAATTCTATCCCACCAGTGGCAGCGACGTGGTTGACATTTGGAGTGGATCGGCCTACACCTATTACACCAGCACTCCTTCAACAAGTGGATACACATGGACGGCAGGCAGTGACGACATGTGTGTGAGTGATGAGGCAACTATCCCCGATGCCATTTCAATTGGTGCTTATGTGACTAAAAATAGCGTGAAAGACTATAATGGAACGACACACAGTTTGACTTCGGATTATCCCACTATAGGGGACATTGCCTCATTCTCCTCCTATGCAACTGCAGCACAGAGTCCTACAGGACTTGCTTATCCGTGGATATGTGCCCCAGGTGCCACTACCGTAGCTGGAGTGAATGCTTACGACACTTCTGGAGATTATAGTTATATAAACGGCAACTCGGCTGATTATGGTATGTACCGAGTTAATAGCAACACGACCTACCCCTACGGCTCAATGGAAGGTACTTCGATGGCCACACCCGCTGCGGCAGGTATTGTTGCCTTGTGGCTGCAAGCTGCCAAAGAAGTGGGCAAGAACCTGACTACTTCGGAAGTGAAACAAATCATGGCGAACACGGCCATCAAGGACTCCTACACCACAACGGGAGCTAACGCCTCGCACTTTGGTAACGGAAAAATCGATGCACTGGCAGGTCTTAAGGAGATTCTTGGTGCAACGACAGAGCCTACCATCCAGGTGAACCCCACTTCGTTGGCATTCACTGGCTATGCCACACAGTCGCAGACGCAGAGCATCACCGTGACGGGACTGAACCTCGAGGGCAACATCTCGATAGCAAAGTCTGGTCTTAATTCAAACGCATTCTCCATCGACAAGACCTCTATTACGGCAGCCAATGCAGCCAATGGCGTGACGGTGAATGTGACGTGGAATCCCACTACGGCAGGCAACTCCGTAGCCACGCTGACATTGACAAGTCAGAATGCCGAGACGGTGACCGTTAGCCTGTCGGGAACGGCACAGGCAGCAACGCCCACCATCATCCCCGACCAGACAGAACTTGCTTTCTCATCAGCCCTTGAGCAATCCACAAGCCAGACCATCAACGTGACGGGACGCTTCCTCACAGGCAACATCACCGCCACCCTGAATGACCCGAACGGCGTTTTCTCCGTAAGCCCCACATCACTCACTTCCAATGTGGTGAACAGCGAGAATGGCGGCACGCTGACCGTAACCTTCAACTCAGCTGAGGAAGGCGACTTCACTGGCACGCTCACTCTCTCCGGTACAGGCGCACAGGCTGTCACCATCAACCTCGTGGCTACAGCTTCCGAAGGCGGCACAGCCAGCGACAACTATCTCAACATCGCTAAGTATGCCACGATAGACGAGGCTGGGTGGAGAACCGCATTGGTCAACAATCTCTACAAATACACGGAGGATGTTGACAATGAAGTGGCTTGGCTAACGTTACCTATATATGGCGCTTTTGTTGGAGCACGGTATGCCACAAACAGCTCTACTATTGGTAGCGGACATCCTCAGGCATGGATTGAGAGCTCTCTTGGCAATTCCAACACATACGGAGGAACGACATGGAATTCTTCTGGCGTTTTCCAAGGTAGTAGCACATACTTTACAAGTGCCACAGCTCGTGCCATAGGCTATAACTCGAGAACGAATACTGAAATTAGAGATGTTACATTCTATGTTACCAATACCAATGCCATCAAACTTTATGGTACTGGTAGAAGTGGTGCAAGCAATAGCTATCCTGCATCTCTCAAGGTTTACGAATGTACGGTGAATGGCGATGGCAGCTTGACTGCTTCAACGACTGCCACAAAAAATCTTACTAACTCATCTACAACCACGTTTACCCTTACTGCAGATGGTCTTGATGTTGCAAAAGTATACAAGGTTGTTTCAAGTATCTATCGCGGTTATATTTATGAAATTGGTTTCCAGACGCCCATCGAGGTGGTTAGGGTTCCTGAAATCAGCGTTTCATCCACAAGCGTAGAACTGTCGTCGCCCATCGGAGCATCGCAGACTTCGGAAATAACTTTGACGAGCAGCAACCTGACAGGCAATGTTTCTGCTACGATCAGTGGTGGTGACGGTGCCTTCACGGTCAATCCGACCAACATCGACAAGAGCGCAAGCAATGCTACACTTACCGTAAGCTTCACCCCGCAGGCCGCACAGACGTACAATGCCACGCTGACCCTCGCATCCGAAGGAGCAGAGAGTGTGACCATCAGCTTGACGGGAACAGGCTTGCAGCCCGAGTTCATCGCCTCACCTGAGACGCTGACATTCAGCGAAGGCACCGTGGGCGAGTCATCTGAACTGAGTTTCAGCGTGCTGGGCGAGAACCTCGCTGAAGGCATCACGCTGACACTCAACGACCCGGACAACGTGTTTGCCCTCAGTCAGACCACGCTCACCAAGAATGAAGCCTTGGAGGGAACCGACGTCACCGTGACCTTTACGCCGACAGAGGCTAAGGCCTACAGCGCCACCATTACCCTCACCAGCCTTAACGCTGAGCCTGTCACTGTGAATCTTTCAGGCTCTGCCACACCGGCCGTCTTCGATGCTACTATCACATCTGTCGGATTGTCTACCCTTTATCTTGACTTCCCTGTCATCATACCTTATGACAACGACGACCTATTAGGTGTCTATTATGTAAAAGGTATTGCAAACAAAGCTGTTCAGTTGGCTCGTTTAACAAACATCATTCCCGCCAACACGGGCGTCATACTTCATGGTAATGCAGGTAGTTACGAATTCCCCAAGGCAACTTCAGGTACAGAAGTTCTTAAGTATGACAATCTGCTCAAGGGAACAACAACCAAGATACCGGTTACTGATGTGTTAGCACTCTACCAATCGACGGGAACGGTATTGACCCTTGGTAAAGGCTCTACAGGTTTTATTGGATTCTATTCATACACAGGAAAAACTCTCCCTGCCAACAAAGCATTCTTAATCTATGAGGATGAGAATAGCTCCAAAGGACTTTCCTTGGATCTCGGCTTCGATGGTGTAGCCACAGGTATACACTCTCTAAACACCGAGGATGAACAAGTTACTTGGTACACACCTCAAGGTATTCAATTGAATAAGAAGCCATCTAAGCAGGGTATTTATATGAGTAACGGAAAAAAGATTGTGATTAAATAAAATAAACTGTTTTATGAACAATAGACAATATTCAAAACCAGAAGCGACCATTTACGATTTCTCCTCGAAATACGGTTTTATGCAGGATGTGGATCCTGGTATTCAAACTAGTCAAGCATTAGGAAACAGTCATTCCAAAACTTTTGAGGATGAAGAAGACGACCAGCAGTCAAAGTATTATAATGAGTTATGGGATGATGAGGAGGAATAACCTCCTCATCATCCTAACCGACAATTATGTCGTCATAGAGAAAACCGTTGTTTGAAAAATAACAAGGTCAGGAGTTGTCGAGCCAGTCGTCGATGAGCTGGCGGGCGATAGATAGTTTTTCAGGGAGTTCTGGCAGGTTGTCGCGGGTGAACCATCCCCCACCCGACAATTCCTCGCGCTGAAGATGGATATCGCCACTCACATAGTCGGCGTGGAAACCCACCATCAATCCACAGGGATAGGGCCACGGCTGACTACTGAAGTAACGAATGTTGCAAATCTGCAAGCCCGTCTCTTCCATCACTTCGCGCGCCACAGCCTCCTCTAAGGTTTCGCCCGTCTCTACAAAACCAGCCACCAACCCGTAGAAGTTTCCACGGAAGTTGCGGGCATGAACCATCAGCACCTCATCGCCACGACGCACCAACACAATGACCGCCGTGGCCAATTGTGGCCAGACTTCTTTGCCACATTCCGTACATCGTTTCGAGATATCCGTGTGTTTCTTCATCGGACCACCACACACCCCACAGAATTGGGTGTTGAAGTCCCAATAGAGAATCTCCTGGCATTTACCCGCCATGAGATAGATGTCGCGCGGTAGTTTATAATAGGAAGCACGCAACCCACACTGTAAAAGTCCCCCACTACTTGAGGGGGGGACTTCAATACGATACGTGCAGACCTCATGTCCGTGCAGCGTTCCTATGCGATGTATCGTTGTCCAAGGCTGTGTGGGCACAGGCGGCTCATCCTGACAAGGAACAGTGTGCGAACCGTCAGGGAGTAGCTGCAACAGGATGTCGGTCTTGCAAAATACAAACCAGTATTTCATCTGTTTATTTCTTCTTATATGGAAGAAGCGAATACTATGGCAGAAGCACCACGGTAGCGCTCCGGGCTGCCTGCGCTCCCATGACCAGCACCTGTGCGATGTCAGCGGTTTTCGAGGGACCACTGATGAAAGTGCCATAGCCATAGTCGTTCATCTCGATACGTTTGTATGCCTCGTGCATGTTGTTGACTATCTCCGACTTCTTCAGCAGGATAACCAGGTTCTCGGAGATGAAACACACCGCCTTCTCCTCCATAGCCTGCGGAATCCACACGCAGGCATTCTCGGCCACTCCGAAAACACCGCGGATGATGCCCACATCAGTGCCGTTCAAGGCCTGCGGCGAACCGCATGTGTCTGGATTGCGTGTGGCGATGGTCACTTCCGGCAGGTTCGAGGCTATTTCCTTGGCCTCCGGATAAAGCTCGCGCACCAATTCATTGATGTCCTTGCCTGGCACCAACTCTACAACCTTTCCACCTACGGTCTCAGTCATGGAGATGAACTGAGCCAGCGGGTCAGGATAGGTGATGCCCTGAATGTCGTCGAGACGAGGCATGTCGTATTTCGTCTTGATGTTTTTCCTGATCTTGTTCAGGATATCTTCTTTGTTTGCCATCAGAATATTATTATTTTCGGATTTACGATTAATTTACTTCACTTTCCCTTTCTTCCAAAGTTCCTGGAACGAGTTCTTGGGGAATTTCATCATGTCATGACCGCCCTCGGCCCAAGGATTTAAGCCACAGTTGATGAGCGGGCGCGGCACCCAGTTGGCCAATGGTGCAAACTTCATGGCCGTATTGTACATACCGCTGCTGCCGAAGAGCATCTTCATGCCCTTACACATCAGCTTCTTCTGCGGGTTGGCTGTGCCAAAATCATCGAGCTGCTGACGCCATTGGTACACTTGGTCACCCAGATTGATCTTCACAGGACACACCGTCTGGCAGCTCAGACAGAGCGTACAGGCGCTGACATTGCCTGAATGTTTCTGCTTGTCGCGAAGCATGCCAAGGTTGATGCCGATGGGACCGGGGATGAAATACGAGTAACTGTAGCCTCCCGAACGGCGATAGACGGGGCAAGTGTTCATGCATGAGCCGCAGCGGATGCACTTCAGCACCTCCCAATGGTCTTCATTGGCTATCCACTCTGAGCGTCCGTTGTCCACCAGCACGATGTGCATCTTGTCGGCAGTGGGCCGCGCCTTGCGGAAATGCGAGGTGAAGGTGGTTGTCGGCTGACCCGTTCCCGCGCGACAAAGCATGCGCTGGAACACAGCCAGGCAGTCGTAGTTGGGGATGACCTTCTCCAGTCCAATGGCCACGATGTGCAGTTTCGGGCAGGAAGTCGACATGTCGGCATTGCCCTCGTTGGTGCAAACCACGATGTCGCCCGTCTCGGCAATGCCAAAGTTGGCGCCCGTCATACCGGCATCGGCCGTGAGGAACTCGTTGCGCAGGCTCAGACGTGCCATATAAGTAAGGTAGGTGGGATCGTGATTGCCCTTCTCTGTGCCAAGCTTCTCCTCAAACAGCTCACCCACATCGTCGTGGTTCAGGTGGATGGCGGGCATCACGATATGGCTCGGAGCCTGACCCTTCAGCTGGATGATGCGCTCACCGAGGTCGGTTTCAACGATTTCAATGCCTTTCGATTCCAGATAGGGATTCATGCCGCACTCTTCGGTGAGCATCGATTTCGACTTCACCATCTTCTTGACATTATGCTCTTTCAAAATGTCGAAAACGGTCTCGTTGAACTCCTGAGCGTCCTTCGCCCAGTGAACGACGCATCCGTTTTCCTCGGCTTTGGCGGCGAACTGTTCGAGATACTCGTCCATATGGGTGATGGTGTGGCGCTTGATTTGCGACGCTTTCTCGCGAAGCTGCTCCCACTCGCCCAGTCCTAAAGCCATATTGTCGCGCTTCGTACGCACCGACCAGAAGGTGGCGTCGTGCCATTTCGCGTATTTTTGGTTCTTCAAGAACTCTTTTGCTGCATTGCTATGTGGTGTACTCATTATTGTATTTATTTACGTTGTTACGGTAATTCCTTATGTCGTCATAACGTTTTGACGTTATTTCGATAGATCGTTATCACGACAATTCACTCAGATTCCTGCGGCTAAAATCTCCACCGCGTGTTTGAACTGTATGGCCTTGCTCTCGTTCTTGGCTATGCCGGCCATGTGCATAAGACACGAACAGTCAGGCCCAGTGACGTATTCCGCGCCTGTGGCGATGTGGCGTTCCAATTTGTCATGACCCATCTGCTTACAGATGGCGGTCTCTTCCACTGAGAACATGCCGCCGAAACCGCAGCATTCGTCGGGCCGTTCGGGCTCCACCACGGTGATACCCTCTTTCAGTTCCAGCAGGTCGCGTATCTTGTTGAACTTCTGTACGTTCTGCTCTGAAGGCGAGCTCAGTCCCAATTCGCGCACTCCATGACAACTGTTGTGCAGGCTCACCTTATGAGGGAAGGCACCAGGCAGCGACTTCACTTTCACCACATCGTGCAGGAACTCCACCACATCCATGATCTTTCCCGAAGTGGTACACTCATGCTTGCCTTTCAGCAGACGGGGATAATTGATTCGCACGAAGGCCACGCAGCTCACCGAAGGAGCCACGACATAGTCGAATTCTTTGAATTTCTCCTCGAATTTCTCGGCCAACGGCACCGACATCTTCTCAAACCCGGCATTGCCCATAGGCTGTCCGCAGCACGTCTGGTTGAGCGGATAGGTGACATCGAGCCCCAAACTCGTCAACAGTTTGTAGGTGGCTACGCCTACCTCTGGATAGACGGCATCCACATAACAGGGAATGAATAATCCGATTTTCATAAGCTATTTGATATTTGTTCGCTACATTATTATACAATTGATTAGTAGTGCCCGGATAACGACGGGCACTGCAAAGGTAATAAAATAATATCAAATAGCAGCAAAAAAGTCAATTAAAATTGCTTTTTGCAAATAATTTGCGTAGAAATCGTAATAAAAACACCTCTCTTCCCTATTTGATGGAGTAGCGGAGCCCCACTTGCAGCGATGCGTTCAGCGGTTGATCCTTCATGCGGGTGTCGGCGTTGCTGCCATTGTCGAAGAAATACGTCACGCCGGGTTCCACGTAAATGCCGAAACGCATGGGCAGGTTCAGCTGCGCACCCATAGCGGCAACGACCGAGAACTGCGGGCTGTCCTTGGGTATGTCCTTGCTGATTTGCTCCACATCGGCCCTCGCCTTGAAGTTGAAGTCGGCCTCGACACCCGCCGTTGCATAGAGCGAGAGCCACGAACCGACATCCATCAGTTTGTACGAAGCCCCCACCGGCACGCCAATATACTCGTAATTGTACTTCGTCACCAGGCTGTTTCCCTTCATCATTTGCGTCAGTTTGGTGCGTTGCTGCATATAGTTCACGCCCGTCTGAATAGCCCAGCGGTCGGTCATCCGATAGGAAACCGACAGTCCGTATTTCAGCGGCAACTGGTATTCGCGGTTTTCTTCGTAGCCCGTCAGTTCCACATTGTTCGCCATCCGCGTAGTTGTGTTGGAGCATTCATACGCCCCAGCGAAGTTGCTGTACATCTCGTCGCTCATGTAAACGGGACTGATCGTCGTATTTGCGCCACCCGACATGCTGCCGAAATGCACAGTAGCCAGGAGCCGCGCGTCGTCGACGGGCATCTCAAGCCCCACACTATGGACGGGGTTAGACGGCTGCTCATATTGTTTCGGCTCAGTCTTCACGGTAATGGTGTGCACATCAGGACGACCGAATGCAGGCAGGCTGTCGGCTGTTTCCACATCAGCGAGCGTCGGCTTCTGCGTTTCCTCAGCGTACGTTTCTAAAGGCACAGGCCGTGAATCGGCCATAATGGTATGATCCTCACGCGTACTATATATATAAGGTACGCGCGCGAGAGAATGATTTCCCTCAGCAGTGGGCATGATATTCATTTCCGTTTCGTTTGTCGGCGGCGTGGTTTCCACTGTGCCATCCTTCTTTACGCCAACGAAATGGCCATTCTTTTCCACGCGGGCGGTGGTCGTTTCCGAGTGCTGATGCAGCAGCAAGCTGACGCCACCCACCACCAACAGCGTGGCGGCAGCAACGGCCACCCATCGGCGGAGCGGCACGATTGCGCCCTTGCGCGCTTTTTCCTTTTGTGACAAGAGCTGGGAATCGGCAGGAATTTTCCCTTCTATCCGCTGCCACAGGTCGTCGGGGGGAGCCACCTCGTAGCCCTCCAGCCCTTTTCGCAGTTGCGATTCAAAATCCTTTTTCTTCATTCCTAACTCTTTATCGAATCACTCTTTATTCCTAATTTCGCACTCCTCACTCCCAAATATTCCCTGATCTTATGCGCCAACATGCGTTTGGCGCGAAGGTATTGCGAGGCCGATGTGCTCTCTTTGATTCCCAGTTGGCGGGCTATTTCGCGGTGTGGCATCTGCTCGAAAACAAACAAGTTCAACACCGTTCGGTAGCCCTCGGGCAAGTCGCCCACCATCCGCATCAGCACTTCCGGCGGCACCAGCGCCACATCGGGTTCCTCATCGGGCGGCTCATCGTCGAACAGTTCCTCGTGGAAAAGCCACGCTCGATGGCGCAGTTGATTGAGCGCCTCATTCACGGTGATGCGACTCATCCACGCGCTGAGCGACCCCTCGCCTCGAAATTCAAAGCGGTTGATGTTCGTGAGCACCTTCACGAAGGCATCCTGCAACACGTCGGCAGCATCCTCTCCATTGCCCATATAGCGCAGGGCAATGGTCATGAGCTGACCGCTATAGCGAGTGTAAAGCCGCCGCCCGGCTCCCTGCTCGCCCTCGAGGATGGCCTTCACCAACCGCTGTTCTGTCTCCACGCTTTCTCTTTTTAGAATTGTGCGGTGAAACGGAGTAGCTCAGGCAACGAAAAAGTCACCTCGAACTCGCTACCCAGACTCCCTATTCGTCCTGGCTCCAAGCCTTCGGCGCGCAGTTTTTCAATATTGATATCCACGACAATCATCCTCGTCGCATAGTTGATGACACAAACACCTGGCACATTCATCGTAGCCACTACGTTGAAATGTATATCGTCCATGCTGACTTGAAAGCTGTAATCCTGCTTGTCAATCATCAGATAGACAGAGTCATCGGTATGGCCCAAGCGCGTCACATGACTTTTAAATTCTGTCTGTCTGCTTACAAAGACGCAATCAACGGGCCATTGACTGGAATCGTCGAAAGCCTGCTCAAACATTTGATAGGCAAGTATCTGCAACATAATCTTTGAACCAAGATTCGTGAACTGAATGGTATCGGCAGTGAGAGTTATCGTATCATCAAATCCCAAATTCACCAAAATAGCGTCGGTGGATTGAGACACTTTATAATCACTATAAACTTCAAGATCTGCATATAATTCTCCCCTATTATACGCATGACTCCATTTTCCTTCAAAATCACCCGTCAGCGTTGACTTATCTTCATATCTTATATCGAAACTATCTGCTTCACCAGCATCGCCATTCGTACAGGCTGATACCAGGAAAGCCACCAAGGCCATTGCCAAGAGCCATCCTTTCCAAATCCATTTTGTTGCTTTCATATTTCTGATGTTTTATTCTTATAATGTGCAAAGATAAGAAAACTTGCATGAAGTGCTGCCTTTTTATATTTTTTTTGCATTTCAATCGCATTCCGTAACTACTCAGCACCTCGTCAATGCCCCCTTCAACTCCCCCTGTAGGGATATACGACCCCCTCTTTATCTCCCCCTGTAGGGGGAGGAAAAGTTAGAACTGAGCGCAGAAACCAATCAGTCTCCCTCCTGCAGGAGGTAACAAAACTAATCAGTCCCCCTCCTGCAGGAGGGGTTAGGGGAGGTCAATCAACGAGGGTGCTGAGTAGTTACCACATTCCCACCTGTATACAGTCGCATGCTCAACTGCGGTTAATCGAATGCTTATCTGCGGCAAATCACGAGCGTACATTAATAACCTACGCAGCGTACATTAATAACCTACGCTGCCTACATTATTAACCTACGCAGCGTAGGTTATTAACGTAGGCTTGCCATTCAATATCAACGACATCGCAAAAGACTATCGCAGACAATAGAAAAGACCATCCCTGTGGCGGCCGTTCGTGAGGGTAAGCACACGATTTTCTGCGCTCACACTTGGGCGTTCCACTTTTTTTTCGTACCTTTGTCGCCCAAAAGAAAGAGTAGAAAATGATCGTTTGCATTGCCGAAAAACCCAGCGTGGCCCGCGATATCGCCCGTATCATCGGGGCGACGACCTCGCACAACGGCTATATGGAAGGGAACGGCTACCAGGTGACGTGGACGTTTGGCCACCTCTGTACGCTGAAAGAACCCCACGACTATACCCCCATGTGGAAAACGTGGAGCCTTTCCGCATTGCCCATGATACCGCAGCGCTTCGGCATCAAGCTCATCGACGACGACGGCATCAAACGGCAGTTCGCCGTGATAGAGAAGCTGATGCAGCAGGCCGACGGCATCATCAACTGTGGCGACGCAGGCCAGGAGGGTGAACTCATACAACGATGGGTCATGCAGAAGGCGCAGGCGAAGTGCCCCGTGCAGCGGTTGTGGATCTCGTCGATGACCGATGAAGCCATTCGCGAGGGGTTTCAGAAGCTGAAGGACCAGCAGGACTACCAGCCGCTCTACCTGGCCGGACTCTCACGCGCCATCGGCGACTGGCTCTTGGGCATGAACGCCACACGCCTGTACACCCTGAAATACGGGCAGAACCGGCAGGTGCTGTCCATCGGACGAGTACAGACGCCCACGCTGGCCCTTATCGTAAACCGTCAGAAAGAAATCGAAAACTTCAAGCCTGAGCCATACTGGGTGCTGTCGACCATCTATCGCGACACCTTGTTCACAGCCACAAAGGGAAAATACACCTCAAAGGAAGAGGGCGAAAAAGCCTTTGAACTGATAGCCGGCAAACCGTTTACCATCACCAAAGTGGAGAAGAAAAACGGCAAGGAACAGCCCAAAATGCTCTACGACCTGACATCGCTGCAAGTGGACTGCAACCGCAAATACGGCATGAGTGCTGAACAGACGCTCAACATCATTCAGGCTCTCTATGAGCGGAAACTGACCACTTACCCCCGCGTGGACACGCAATATCTTTCGGACGACATCTATCCGAAATGTCCGCAAATCATGAACGGACTCTTCCAGACAAAGCATGCAGGCCAAATGCCGTATGCCGAGCTGGTAAGACCCTTGGGAGGAAAACCGCTCATCAAGCCCAAACGCATTTTCGACACCAGTAAAGTGACCGACCATCACGCCATCATTCCCACCGACGTGCCCGCTCAGAACCTCACCGATATGGAACGTCACGTCTACGACCTTGTGGCGCGACGCTTCATCGCAGCCTTCTGGCCCGACTGCAAATTCGCCACAACGACGGTCCTTGGAGAAGTCGGAAGCGAAGACATTTCTCTCACCTCTCACCCCTCACCTCCAACCTCCAAAATAGAATTCAAGGCTACGGGCAAGCTGATTCTTGATCCAGGCTGGCGCACCGTCTATGGATATGTGCCGCCAGGAAGCAATAACCCCAGTTCTGTAAGCAACAGCCCTGCCGTTGCCCCCGACGAAACGGAGGAAAAGAAAGAGGACGAGGAGAAGACCCTGCCCGACTTCGTGGTGGGCGAAAGCGGTCCGCACGAACCCACGCTGACGGAGAAATGGACCACGCCCCCACCCTACTACAATGAAGCTTCCCTTCTGCGGGCGATGGAAACAGCAGGAAAGTTTGTCGACGACGAGGAACTTCGCGCCGCCATGAAGGAGAATGGCATTGGGCGTCCGTCGTCGCGGGCCTCCATCATCGAGACTCTTTTCAAGCGACACTACATCCGACGCGAACGAAAACGCTTGGTGGCCACACCCACAGGCATCGAGCTGATTGACCTCATTAAAGAGGAATTGCTCAAGAGTTGTGAGCTGACAGGCATTTGGGAAAAGAAACTCCGCGACATAGAGCATCAGAAATACGATGCCCAGCAGTTCATTCAGGAACTGAAAGAACAGATCACCCAGATTGTGAGCGAAGTGCTGGCCGACAACAGCAACCGCCGCGTCACGTTGGAACAGCCCGCCGAACGTCCTGTGAAACGTGGCTCAGCCACATCGGCTCCTGCCAAGAAAAGGGCAAAAAGCGATGCTCCCACCACGCGAAAACAGAAGAAGACCACTACTCCCAAGAGTCAAGACGCGACCCCAGAGAACCGTGAAGCAACGGCTGACCCACTCGTCGGCCAGCCTTGTCCCCTGTGCGGAAAAGGCCATATCATCAAGGGTCGCACCGCCTACGGATGCTCTGAATGGAAAAACGGATGCACGTTCCGACAGCCTTTCAATACATAGAAAATTGTTAATACTTCATAAAAACGAGGCCTTTCCAGTTCCGCTTCATACAAAAACGCAGGATTTCTCCGTTATAAAGAAAATACAACCAGCATCATGCGCAGTCGTTTCATACACATCATATTGTTTGGGGCAGCATTCTTGGCACTCATCTCGTGTGGTGCCGACAAGAATCTGAAGAAGGGAGAGAAGTATCTGGCCCTGGGCGAATACTTCGATGCTGCCGCTGAATTCAAGACCGCTTATAGCAAAACACCTGCAAAAGACCGCGAGAAGCGCGGTCAGATTTCTCGGAAACTGGCCTACAGCTATGACCGCATCAATTCTTCGCAGAAAGCGATGGCGGCCTATCGCAACGTGGTCCGCTACAAACAGGACGATGCAATGACCCATCTGTCGCTGGCCCGCCAGCTGATGAAGAACGGCAACTACAAGGAAGCGGCCCTGGAATTCCAAACGGCTCTGGACAGCATGCCCGACAACGTACTTGCTCAAAACGGCCTTAAGTCGGCGCAGGAAGCCCCTGCCATCAAGCAGCTCGGCTCGCGATATACGGTGAAAAAGATGGACATCTTCAACTCGCGACGTGCCGACTACTGCCCGATGCTCTTCGGCGACCAGTACGACCAGCTGTTTTTCTCCTCCACTCGCAACGATGCTCAGGGCGACGAACTGAGCGGAATCACGGGTGCAAAACCAGGCGACATCTTCATGTCGCAGAAAGACGATAAGGGAAAATGGCAGCGGCCGCAGACCATCGAGACAGGTTTGAACTCTGAATACGACGAGGGCGCGTGCTGCTTTAAGCCCGATGGCTCGACGATGTACCTCACCCAATGCTCCACCGACCCTGACTACCCGCGCTATGCACAGATTGTAACGGCCAACCGCAGCGATGCCGCATGGGGAAAACCAAATAAACTGGAACTGACACACGACACACTTTCCAGCTATGCGCACCCTGCTGTGTCGCCCGACGGACAATGGCTCTATTTCACCAGCGACATGCCTGGCGGAAAGGGCGGACTCGACATTTGGCGTGTCAGACTGACCACAGCAGGCTTGGGCGGCGTGGAGAATCTTGGTGCCCCCATCAACACGGAGGGCGACGAGATGTTTCCTACATTCCGCCCCAACGGCGACCTCTACTTCTCGTCAGACGGTCATCCCGGTTTGGGAGGTTTGGACATCTTCATTGCAAAAGTGAACCGCCACGGTAAATACGAGTTGGAGCATCCCGGCTACCCGCTTAACTCGATGGGCGATGACTTCGGCATGACCTTCGAGGGACTGAAAAACCAGGGGTTCTTCTGCTCAAACCGAGGCGACGGACGTGGTTGGGATCACATCTACAGCTTTGAGAATCCGGAGATTATCCAAATCGTGAAAGGCTGGGTGTATGAGATTGACGCCTATGAACTGACATCAGCACAGGTTCACATGGTGGGCAGCGATGGTACAAACGTCAAGCTGAGCGTGAAAGGCGACGGGTCTTTCGAGCAGGAAGTGAAGCCCAACGTCGACTATATCTTCCTTGCCGTATGCGATGGCTACTTGAACCACGTGGAGGAACTGAGTGTGAAACCCGTCACCGAATCAGAGGAATACACCCTACAGTTCCCACTGGCCAACATCCGAGTGCCCGTGCTGATAGAGAACATTTTCTACGATTTCGATAAGGCTACGCTTCGTCCGGAATCCACGCAAGCCTTGGATGAACTGGTGAAAACCCTGAACGAGAATCCCAACATCACCATCGAGCTGAGTGCCCACGCCGACTATCGCGGACGCGCTGACTACAACAAGCGGCTGTCGCAACGGCGTGCCGAGTCGGTGGTGAACTACCTGATAGAGCACGGAATCTCTGCCGACAGACTCACACCTGTGGGCTACGGTAAGGAGAAACCTAAGACTGTGCGCAAAAAACTGACAGAGAAATATCCGTGGTTGAAGGAAGACGACGTGCTGACTGAGGAATACATCACCGCCTTGAAAGACAAAGAAAAGGAAGAGATTTGCAATCAGCTGAACCGCCGCACGGAATTCCTTGTGCTACGTACCACCTACGGTCTGTTCGACGAGAACGGCAAACTAAAGGAACTGCCGTCGAAGAAAAAGAAGACAGAAGCCGAAGAAGACGATGACGACATCTATTTCGACTTCTGACAGATCACATTGTTTTTAATATTTGGCTTCCATCAATTCGTGAGAAGTGATGGCGAGAATCACGAAGATAGCCATCGAATAGATCATCACGGGATTCTGCCACAGCGTCCAATCGGCAGTTGCCACATCGGCCCATAGACCGCGAAGGCTGCCCCAAATGCCGCGCCATCCGCATCCCGCCACAAAGAGAACGATGCCGGCAATGGTGCAGAAGGCTATCCACAAACGATTGAGCCACTGCTCAGTACGACTCGGCAGACGGTTCATCACACGCTGGGTAAAGCCGTCGTCGGGTATCTCCGACATCCGTTCGGTAAAGAACTGTCGGATGAGTTGTTCATCGGCGGTGCTCACGTTGTCCAAATCTGCAGACTGGGCAAGTGGGTCATTGTATTTTGTCTTGTTTTCCATAACCGTTATTCCTTAAGTATTCAGCCAATTGTTTCTTCCCACGTGAGAGGTGCGACTTCACCGTTCCCTGCGGCATACCCAGGACTTCAGCAATCTTGTCGATGGGCAATCCCTCGACGACTTGTAGGGTGATGCAAGTGCGTTCATTGTCGTTCAGCCGTTCTAAAGCTTTGTAGACGTCCATTTTCAGCGTCGGGTCGGAGTTGGCACTCTCTTTTGCCCTGAGGGCTGTGATGTCGGTCGTCTCTTTCCGGCTCCGTGTATAGTCGTAGAATACGCGATAGCCAATGCGATAGAGCCATGTGGAGAACGACGAGAGTCCACGAAACGAGGCGATGTGAGTATATGCCTTGATGAATGTCTCCTGCGCCAAATCGTCGCTCAACTGCCTGTCGCCCAGCGTCAGGTTGAGGAAGAACTGGCGCACGGGTGACTGATATTTCCTGACAAGCTGGTCGAAAGCCCGTTTGTTGCGAAATACCGCCACCTGTGCTACGAGAGAGAGATCATTCATATTCTTCTATGATGATTGATGATTTGAGCCGGTCATCTTTTCTCTGGAATGACAATCCACAGCAACGGATAGAGTAACACTCCTGAGAACACAGTGCAGAAAGTAAGCACCAAGTAAGCCACGCGGACAAGTGTGGGATCTACGTCGAAGTACTCGGCAATGCCGCCACAGACGCCACCCAATATTTTGTCGTTTGAACGCATTAATCTCTTTTCCATAACTTTTTCCTTTCTATCAATTAAATGGTTTAATGTCATTGTTGTTTCTACGTTGAGAAGCCTTTCCGATAACGGCCTGTCCGACACCACAGATGGCCACGAGCCAGCCGATTCCAGCAAGAGATTCGAAGCCGAAGCAGTAGAAGAGCACAGCGATTCCAATGCCGATGAAGATGTTCTTGACGCCGCGTTGCCAAGTGTCAGTCTTTTCAGGTTCCATGAACTGGTCGGGGATGGGCTGTCCGGTCTCCATAGCCTTCTCCGCAATACGGTAGCGGCGGTTTCGGCTGCGTACGATGAGCCAGACGATCAAGGCGATGATCAAGAAGGGGAAGATTGCCACGAGAAGCATGACTATGATTGCCACGACGCCTAATACTGTGCCACTGACGCCTAATCCAAGCAGGTCGCGCAGGTCCCTGACTGAAATATTCTCGTCGAAATCCATATCGTCGTCCCAGTCGATGCCATTTGCTCCAACGTGAGTCGACGATGTGTCTGTCGTGTCGACATGGGTGGTATCAGAGAAAACTTCAATACCCGCTGTGTCGGAGGGAACATTGTCGGGCGTGTTCAAATCAGTCTCCCCCTTTGAGGGATTGGAAGAAGCGGTGTTCTCCGTACGTGGTGTATGGCGATGTTTCTGAGCCGACGAGGTGGCGGGCAGCGCCAAAACTGATGCCAAGAGGATGGCTAATGCGATTCTTTTCATTTTCTTTCCTGTTTAATGGTTTCTTTGTCTGTTAGACGTGACAAAGGCATATTAGGTTGCAAAGAAACATGTTTTTTTTCAAAAAATCGCATGATTGTGGCTGATTTTCGGAAAAAAGCAGTAAGTTTGCACCCCAAATGACAGAAAAAACTCAATCATACACACAAGAGAAAGTGGGTCGCTACCGCTTTCTGGCCGAGCCGTTCCACTGCGATTTCAAGTCGGAACTGACGATGGGCCATCTGGGAAATACGCTGCTCAATGCCGCTGATTTCCACTCACACGACCGCGGTTTCGGCATGATTTACCTGAACAGTATCCACAAGACGTGGGTGCTCTCGCGTCTGTGCATAGAATTGGAACGCATGCCCAAGGCATTCGAGGCGTTCCACGTTGAAACCTGGGTGGAGAATGCGATGCGCTTTTTCACCAACCGCAACTTTTCCATCATCGACGAGGAAGGCCATGCTTTCGGTTACGGACGCAGCGTGTGGGCCATGATCGACACCGATACGCGGCAGCCACAGAACCTCTTTGAGGTGCACGACGGACGGTTGCAGGACTATATTGAGGCCGACAAGCCCTGCCCTATAGAGAAAGGTTCGCGCGTGAAGCTCCCCACCGATGCCCAATGGCTGCGTACCATCGACACCCACTACAACGATGTGGACATGAACGGCCATATCAACAGCATCAAGTACATAGAGCATGTCGTTGACTTATGGCCGATAGAGTGGCACCGCCAATACCGCATCAAGCGTTTCGAGACGGCCTACGTGGCAGAGGCACATCCCGGCGACCAGCTGCATTTCTACTGTACCGAGTCGCAACCTGGCGATTTTGGCATACGCATCACCCGCACCGTTCCTGGTCAAAGTCGCGACGAAGAGGTGGAGGTTTGCCGCTGCCGGATAGTGGCAGAACGCTCAGTAGGAGAATGAACCCTACCCTTGCAGGCTTTTTTCCCGAAATACGAATTCTGCGTTAATGTTAGCAAAAGATTCGTTTTATTGGACGATTCTTTGTAACTTTGCACCCCATTATGCAACAACAGTACCCATCACAACTGTTAGAGAAAGCCGTCACGGAGTTTGCAAAACTGCCAGGCATCGGGCGCAAGACGGCACTCCGTCTGGTGCTTCACTTGCTTCGGCAGCCTGCTGAGGAAGTGGAAGGTTTCGCCACAGCGGTGAGCCGCATGAAACAGGAGGTAAGATACTGTCGTGTATGTCATAATATCAGCGACGAAGAGGTATGCCCCATCTGCAGTGATCATCGACGCGACCAGTCGACAGTCTGTGTGGTGGAAAACATCCAAGACGTGCTGGCCGTAGAGAACACACAACAGTATCATGGACTCTACCATGTGTTGGGTGGCATCATCTCGCCTATGGACGGTATAGGTCCTGCCGACTTGGAAATCGACTCATTGGTGGAGCGGGTTCGTCGTGGGGGCATCGAGGAAGTAATCCTGGCGCTGAGTAGTACAATGGAAGGCGACACGACAAACTTCTACATCTCAAGGAAGTTGTCTGATGTCGATGTGAAGCTGAGCGTCATCGCGCGTGGCATCTCCGTAGGCAACGAACTGGAGTATACAGACGAAGTGACCCTGGGACGGTCTATCATGAACCGAATACCGTTCAAATGAGTTAGGACAAGGATTTAAAGGCCACGGAATGTGGATTATCGTATTGCTATGGATAGAACAATCAAAATATTGAAGACATTCTTCTGGGCGCCCATCATCATTGCGGTGTTGTTTGTGGTGCTCTACGAGACCGACGTGCTGCTGCCCGGAGGACTGCAGATGGACGACCAAGGACAGTACATGCTACTGGCTATCGTGGAACTGGCAACACTGGCCGCCATTCCACTGACCCTCTACATGTTCAGGGTGAAAAGCATCAAGAATCAGCTGACCACACTTGGTGCTGAGGCGTTGCAACGCTACGGCATTCTACGTCTGATGATTCTCGGCGCATGTGTGATGACAAACACCTTATTCTATTATATGACCATGACCCCCAGTTACGGCTATATGGCCATTATTCTGGTCCTCGCCATGACTTTCATATATCCCAGCCGCAAACGGTGTGAAGCAGAAATCTCCACCAATCCCACCCAAAGAGAGGAATAAACGGGAATGGTGAATGATGAATTATGCATTGAAAATATGAAGAAGCTAACGGTTATCATCGTCAACTATAACGTCAAGTTCTACATCGACCAGTGTCTGCACAGCCTGCAGGCTGCTCTCGAAGACATCGACGCCGAGGTGTATGTGGTGGACAACCACAGCCGCGACGGCAGCGTGTCGTATCTGAAGAAACGCCATCCCAAAGTGCATGTTGTGGCCAGCAACCACAACTTGGGATTCTCGCGTGCCAACAACATCGCCATCCGACAGTCGGAGAGTGAGTATGTGCTGTTGCTCAACCCCGACACTATCGTGGGAGAAGCCTCTATCCGTGAAACCCTCGCTTTCCTCGACAGCCATCCGAAGGCCGGAGCTGTGGGTGTGAAGATGCTCAACCGCAACGGCAGCAATGCAATGGAAAGCCGCCGTGGACTGCCCTCGCCGATGACATCGCTCTATAAACTGACAGGGCTTTGCAGCCGATATCCTCAGAGCAGGAGGTTTGGAAAGTATTACATGAGCTACTTGCCCTGGGACGAACCCGCGCAAATAGAGGTCATCAGTGGAGCCTATTTCATGGTCAGACGTAGTGCGCTGAACGATGCCGGTCTCCTGGACGAGGACTTCTTCATGTACGGAGAAGACATCGACCTGTCGTACCGACTGTTGAAGAAAGGCTACGAAAACTGGTATCTGCCCACACACATCCTGCACTACAAGGGTGAGAGCACCCACAAGTCGAGCTTCCGCTACGTACACGTGTTCTACGAAGCGATGTTCATCTTCTTCCGCAAACACTACGGACACATGTCGTTTGTCGTCACCTTGCCCATCAAGGCCGCCATCTACACCAAAGCCACTCTGGAGCTGATTGGCATGATACCCAGCCTCATACGCGATGCTTTAGGACTGCGCATACGCCGTCATGTGAAATATCCAGAATACATTTTCATTGGTAAGGACCACGCCATCAACAAATGCCGTAACCTGATGCGCAACAAAGGTGTGTCGGCCCAATTCATCAGAGGCGACGAGAGCCACATGCCTAACGGACACCTCGACCATCTGGATCTGATTCGTCCAGGACAAATGACCTATATCGTCTACGACATCGACTCCTACAGCTACGACTCCATCTTCCGCATTTTCTCCTCGCAGCCCATTGAGAATGTCTACATAGGCATTTACCACCAGAAGGACAATATCGTCATTACCGACAAGGAAGTGCTCAAATACGAATCATGAACACCATCCCAGCCACTCCTGCCGTGAGCCTGAGAGCGATGGAGCCAGAAGATCTGGAACTGCTCTACCAGGTGGAAAACGACCTCACACTTTGGGATGTCGGCTCCACCAATGTGCCCTATTCTCGCAAACTGCTTAGGGAATTCATCGTCAATAGTACAGGAGACATCTACACTGACAAGCAAGTGAGGCTGATGATATGTGCAGGCGGTCTTACCGTAGGAATGGCAGACCTCATCAATTTCGACCCTACACACTTGCGGGCGGAGGTCGGCATCGTGGTTCTCGCCAAGCATCGCCGGCAAGGTTTTGCCTTCAAAGCCTTGCTGCAACTTGCACAATACGCCCGCCACACCCTGCACCTGCATCAGCTCTATGCCTACGTAGACATGGAAAACCTTCCCTCCATAGACCTTTTCAAAAAAGCGGGATTCCACCACACTTGTACCCTTCAAGATTGGCTTTTCAACGGGGAAACCTACCAAGATGCAGCCTTTCTGCAACTTTTTTTGTAAAAAGTCGCATGTTTTTTTGGTGGAAACAAAAATTATTCATACCTTTGCACCCGCTAACAGGAAAAGAAGCCAATAAGGTGCGTTAGTTCAGCCTGGTTAGAATGCCTGCCTGTCACGCAGGAGGTCACGGGTTCGAGTCCCGTACGCACCGCATCGGCTTCCCATCCACGCAGCAATGGGGTGCGTTAGTTCAGCCTGGTTAGAATGCCTGCCTGTCACGCAGGAGGTCACGGGTTCGAGTCCCGTACGCACCGCAGAACATGAAGAAGAGACCTTGGTGGTCTCTTTTTTTTTGAAACGAAAAAACAGAATCAATGCCTAAAGAACAGACCAGCATTCGCGAACGCGAAAGGACAAACCTAAAGGAACCCCGCCTCTACAAGGTCATCTTCCACAACGACGATTTCACCACTATGGAATTTGTGGTGAAAATCCTGATGACCGTATTCCATAAAGAGGAGGCAGAAGCCCAAGAGCTGATGATGCAGGTGCACACCAACGGCAGAGCTACGGCGGGCATCTACACACTCGATATGGCCATGACCAAGACAAACAAGTCCATGAAGATGGCGCGCGACGAGGGATTTCCTCTTCGCCTGACTTACGAACCCTGCGATTGAACGTCTATGGAAATCAAGAATACCGAACGTGCCCAACACGTCATTCAGCGTGCACATGAGGAGTGTTTGAAGGAGCGCAACGAATACCTGACGCCAGAACACCTACTCATGGCTATGATTCTGCGCGACAGCTACTTTTACCAGTATCTGCTGCTCTACGGAAAAGCAAAACCGCTCATCAAGAGTCTTGAAAAACAATTCGAACAAATGCCGAAGGTGGAAGGCTCGGAAAAGTACGAGCCGGAACTATCGGCTCAATTCCAGCAGGTGATAGAGCAGGCTTGTCTGCAAGTCATCAGCAGTAATGCCGAAGAGATGGATGTGTCGCATTTGGTCGCAGCATTGCTTCAACTCGACGATTCGTGGGCTGCCTATTTCCTGAAAGCGACGCTCAACGGACAGGAAACCCAGTTCCTAAGCGACTTGATTGCTGCCTACGATCACCAAGATGTGCTGGAGAAGAAATACGCCGACAACGACGACCTCCTGCCTTGGGAGGAGGAAGAGCCCGGCTGGAAAACGCTGGTCACTTGTCTGAACGACATCGTCGACAAGGCCAATCCACTCATCGGACGCGAGCAGGAAATGGAGCGAACGATACAAGTACTTTGCCGGAAAGACAAAAACAATCCACTTCACATTGGAGAGTCTGGTGTGGGAAAGACTGCTTTGGTCTACGGACTGACACGCCGCATCGTGAGCGGTGATGTACCCGAACGCCTTCAGGGAAGCAAGATCTACATGATGGACATGGGCACCATGCTCGCTGGGACGCAGTACCGAGGTGACTTCGAACGCCGCATCCAACAAGTGATGGAGGGCGTGAAGAGCGAGGGCAAGGCCATTGTCTACATCGACGAGATACACAACATGATTGGCGCAGGCAGCAACGACGGAACCAATGACGCCTCAAACATGCTGAAACCCTATCTCGAACAGGGTGATATCCGTTTCATCGGCAGCACCACCTACGACGAATTCAACCGCTACTTCGCACGGAGCAAGGGTATTGTGCGCCGTTTCCAGCAGATCGACATCGCAGAGCCGTCTATCGACGACACCATCAGAATAATAAAAGGTTTGCGCGCGCGATACGAAGAGTTTCATGACGTGACCTACAGCGACGAGGTCATCGAATATGCCGTGCGCCAAAGTGCCAAATACATCAGCGACCGTTTCTTGCCAGACAAGGCCATCGACCTCATCGACGAAGCGGGTGCTGCCGCACAGATTTCCGCACAAAAGGAAATCACTATCAAGGACATACAGACCGTGCTTCAGAAGACGTGCAAGATTGATGCGACTGCCCTGAAGGATGACAACAACGAACTGTTGGAAACCTTGAATAGCCGTATTCTCAGTCGAATCTACGGACAAGACGAGGCTGTGGCACAAGTGGTGGAAGCCGTGCAGATGGCCAAAGCCGGACTGAGCGACGACGACAAGCCTCTGGCCTCGTTGCTCTTCGTAGGTCCTACGGGTGTGGGCAAGACAGAGGTGGCCCGTGTGCTGGCACAGGAGCTGGGCATCGAACTGGTGCGATTCGACATGAGTGAGTATACCGAAAAGCATACTGTGGCCAAACTCATCGGCTCGCCGGCCGGATATGTGGGCTACGAGGACGGCGGACTGCTCACCGACGCCATACGCAAGACGCCCAACTGCGTGCTGCTGCTCGACGAGCTGGAGAAAGCCCATCAGGACATCTACAACATCCTCCTGCAGGTGATGGACTACGCCCGACTGACCGACAACAAAGGCCGCAAGGCCGACTTCCGCAACGTGGTGCTTATCATGACGAGCAACGCTGGTGCGCAATATGCCGGTCAGAGCATCGGCTTCGAGAAAAACAGCTCACGAGGAGAGGCTATGCTCAAGCAAGTGAAGCGCACCTTCAAGCCAGAGTTCATCAACCGACTGTCGGGTACGGTGGTGTTCCACGATATGGACCTCAAGATGGCAGGCATGATTCTCGACAAGAAGTTGCGTGAACTGCAGGCCAAGCTGTCGGGCAAGAAGGTAGAACTAACCCTCACGGAAGAAGCGCGCCTGCTGCTTTTGGAAAAAGGTTTCACCCAGGAATACGGTGCCCGCGAGATGGATCGCGTCATCAGTCAGACACTCAAGCCTCTGCTCATGCGCGAGATTCTCTTCGGCTCGCTTCGTCAAGGAGGTTCCGTGACGGTGACCGTCAGCCCAGAAAAAGCCCTCACCCTCGTCTCATAGGCCTATGGTATTCCAATTAGACGACCGCCTCGTTTTCCCCGACCCGCATTACGGCGAGCCGGACGGCCTATTGGCTGTCGGCGGCGACTTGAGTGTGGATCGTCTGCTGTTGGCCTATTCTAACGGCATCTTCCCCTGGTACTCCTTCCGCGACTGCGAGGAGATACATTGGTATTGTCCCATGCGGCGCTTCGTCATCTTCCCCAACGAGATACACATCTCGCACTCTATGCGCACGCTCATCAACCGAGGACAATATCTGGTGAGCATCAACAACGACTTCGAGGGGGTGATTCGCCAATGCAGCCAACTGCGTATCAACGAAATGGGAGCCTGGTTGGGCGAAGACATGATACGTGCCTACACGGAATTGCATCACCAGAACCTGGCTGCCAGTGTGGAGGTATGGGAGGAAGACGCTGCTTCTGCGACAGGCCATCGTCTGGTGGGTGGCCTTTACGGCGTGAACCTTGGTGGCGCCTTCTTTGGCGAAAGCATGTTCTCGCTGGTGCCTAATGCCAGCAAACTCGCCCTGATTTCCCTCGCACAGTTTCTTGAAAAGAATGGCGGCGTATTGATTGACTGCCAATTGGAAACGCCTCACCTGCGCTCTATGGGAGGACGGTTTATTTCTTACGAAGACTATATGGAAATCCTTCGTAATCAAGCTTTTAAATAACAGGAGGACAGAGATAACAAACGACGCGCTCAGAGATAGCAAACGACGCGCTCGGAGATAACAAACGACGTGCTCGGAGATAACAAACGACGCGCTCAGAGATAACAAACGACGCGCTCGGAGATAGCAGATGACGCACTCGGAGATAGCAAACGCCCACTCTATACCAACAACAGAAAACGACAAATCTCTGTTATTGGAAGTGTTTTTATGATGAAAAAAGCATCGTTCTCATTTTTTTGTTGTAATTTTGCACCGCATTATGCCATCAGAACAAACATAACAAAAAACATAACTGATTATGAAGAACCTGAAACAGTATCTACCAGAAGTCCTGGTGATTGTGTTGTTCGCACTCATTGCGTTTGCCTATTTCTTCCCCGCCGACATCGAGGGGAAGATTCTGTATCGTCACGACTCGTCGGCAGGCGTAGGCCTGCAGCAGGAGGCGCAGCACTACAAAGAGGCAACGGGCAAGACCACACGCTGGACCAACTCTGCTTTCGGCGGTATGCCCACCTATCAGACGGCGCCGTCGTATGGAAGCACGCGGAGCATCGCTGCTGCCGCCAACGCCTACCATCTGTGGTTGCCTGAAAACGTGTGGTATGTGTTTGTCTACCTCCTGGGGTTCTACATCCTAATGCGCGCTTTCGACTTCCGCCGCTGGATGGCAGCCCTGGGTGCTGTGGTATGGGCCTTCAGCAGCTATTTCTTCATCATCATCGCCGCCGGACATATCTGGAAGGTGTGGGCTCTGGCCTACCTGCCGCCCATGATAGCGGGCATCGTGCTGGCCTATCGCGGCAAATACCTCTGGGGACTCATCGTGACGGCACTCTTCGCGACATTGGAAGTGAACGCCAACCACGTTCAGATGACGTACTACTACCTGTTCATCATCGTGCTGATGGTCATCGGATGGCTCATCGACGCTATCCGAAAAGGACAGATGCTCCATTGGCTGAAGGCCACAGGCGTATGTCTGGTGGCTGCGCTGATTGGCATCGGCATGAATGCTTCGACGCTCTATCACACTTGGCAGTATCAACAGGAGTCGATGCGCGGCAAGAGCGAGCTGGTGAAGAAAAATTCAGAGAACCAGACATCAAGCGGACTGGAGCGCAGCTACATAACAGACTACAGCTATGGCATCGGCGAGACTTGGTCGCTGCTCATCCCCAACGTGAAGGGTGGAGCTTCCGATCGCGTTCTGGGCAACACTCCTGCAGGAAAGAAAGAGGGGCAAAGCCACTACTTCAACCTGGGCGACCAGCAGGTACCTTATTCATATATTTACGACCAAATGCCGATGTACTGGAACGAGTCGTCGCTCGACCGCGAGCAGCCCGGCACGTCGGGACCCGTCTATGTGGGCGCCTTCGTGCTGATGTTGTTCATCCTCGGCCTGTTCATCGTGCGCGGCCCCATGAAATGGGCGCTGCTCATCGCCACCGTGCTGAGCATCATGCTGGCGTGGGGTAAGAACTTCATGCCGCTGACCAATTTCTTCATCGACTATGTGCCAATGTATGCGAAGTTCCGTACGGTGGAGTCCATCCTGGTCATTGCCGAGTTCTGCATCCCGCTGCTGGCCATGCTGGCACTTCGGAATGCTATTTCACAATCCGACAAACCCGTTTCCTCGAAGGCATTATGGACAGCATTTGGACTCACGGCAGGTCCCTGCCTGTTGTTCGCCCTGATGCCATCCGTGTTTTTCAACTTCACCACCAATGGCGAGGTGAGCCAGTTCCAGCAAATGCTGCCGCAAGACCAGCTGGCACCGTTCATGGAAAACCTGCAGCAAGTGCGTCGCGCCATCTTCACAGCTGACTGCTGGCGCTCGCTCGGCATCATCGTGGTAGGCACGCTGCTTCTGCTGCTCTACCGCATTCAGAAACTGAAAGCCTCATGGCTCATCGGTGCGCTCATCGTGCTGTGTCTGGCCGATATGTGGACAGTAAACAAACGCTACCTGAGCTACGACATGTTCGTGCCGAAGAGTCTGCGAGAGGCTCCGCAACAAATGACCAAGACCGACGAGCAGATTCTTCAGGACAAGTCAGACCAGGGAAACTATCGCGTGCTGAACCTCGCGTCGAACACATTCAACGAAAACGAGACGTCCTACTACCATAAGAGCATCGGCGGATATCATGCCGCCAAACTGCGCCGCTACCAGGAGATGATCGAAACCTACATCACTCCAGAGATGCAGGCACTCATGCCCGCTGTGGCGAATGCCGCCGGCGATATGACGAAGGTGAACGGCGACTCCATCTTCCCCGTGCTCAACATGCTCAACGCCCGCTATTTCATCATGCCGCTGCAAGATGGCGAGACGGTGCCGTTGCAGAATCCTTACGTCTACGGCAACGCTTGGTTTGTGGACAAAATCCGCTACGTTGACAATGCCAACGACGAAATAGAGGCCATCGGCCGCTTGAACCTGCGCCACGAAGCAGTAGCCGACAAGCGATTCGAGCAGCCATTGGGCAAAGCTATCGGGCAGGAAGACGTGTCGGTGGTGACACTGACGGCTTACGAGCCCAACCATCTGACCTACGACGTGGAGTCAGGAAAGGGCGGCATCGTGGTGTTCTCTGAAATCTACTACCCAGGCTGGACGGCCACCATCGACGGAAAACCAGCTGAGCTGGGACGTGCCGACTATATCCTGCGGGCGTTGAATGTGCCGGCTGGCAAGCACGAAGTAGAGCTGATGTTCTACCCCAAGAGCCTGCAGACCACTGAGACAATCGCCTACATCGCTTTGGCCCTGCTCATCATTGCCTTGCTGTTCGCCTGCTACACAGAGTGGAAAAAACGGAAGAAATAAGAGTGCTGACACATGAAGAAACTATTGTCATTGCCACCAAACCTGGTGAGTTGCTTCCACGACATCACGGGGCTGAATCGCGAGGAATGGTATTGCACGAACGATCCCATCGGCCAGAAGCTTGGCTCTGGCGGCGGAACGGCTTGGCTGCTGGAAGCATGCTACAAAGCTGATGCTTACAGTAGTGAAAAGAATGGTGTGAGCGCAGAAGCTAATCCGACACCCTCAGCTCCTTCGTTCGCCTCTTGGCTCAAGCAGGAGAAACGCATCCTGCTCCATGCTGGCGGACAAAGCCGCCGACTGCCTGCCTATGCCCCATCGGGGAAAATCCTCACGCCCATCCCCATCTTCCGATGGGAACGCGGACAACGATTGTCGCAGGATCTGCTTTCGCTGCAAGTGCCGTTGTATGAACAGATTATGCAGCAGGCACCAGCATCGTTGCATACAATGGTGGTAAGCGGCGATGTCTTTATTCGTGCCACCCAACATCTGCAGCCGATTCCCGAGGTAGATGTGGTGTGCTATGGGCTGTGGCTTCCTGCCGAAACAGCCAAAAACCACGGTGTGTTCGTTGCCTCACGACAGTCGCCCACCACGTTGGAGTATATGTTGCAGAAACCGTCGGTCACAACCCTCGGCGAGCTTTCCAAGACACACCTCTACCTGACAGATATCGGCATCTGGCTTCTGAGCGACCGGGCTGTCAGCATTCTGATGCGGAAATGCGACTCTCACCTCTCACCTCTCACCCCTCACGTTGGTAGGGATTTGCAATCCCCGACATCCCTCACCCCTAAAAACTACGACCTCTATTCAGAATTTGGCTGCGCCTTAGGGATAAAGCCACGCATCGACGACGAGGACATCAACGGACTCTCGGTGGCCATTCTCCCCCTGCCGGACGGAGAGTTCTACCATTATGGAACGTCGCACGACATCATTTCCTCTACGCTGGCCATCCAAAATCTGGTGAACGACCAGCGCGAAATCATGCATCACTCGCGGAAACCACATCCCTCGTTGTTCGTGCAGAACGCCTTCTTAGAAACTACCTTGACAGAGGCGAACCAGAACATCTGGATAGAAAACAGCTGGGTGGGACTTGGCTGGAAGGTTTCTTCGCGCAACATCATCACGGGCGTACCTGATAACCATTGGCAAATCAGCCTCAACGACGGACAATGCGTAGACATCGTTCCCGTGGGCGAAGAGGAGTGGTGCATTCGGCCTTACGGCTTCGACGACAAGTTTCGCGGCGACATCAGCCAACCCTCCACGCTCTTCCTGGGTCGCCCCTTCTGTGATTGGGCTGCAGAACGACGCATCGACATCCCTGTCTGCGTGTGCGATGCTTCCGGCGTCACAGCCCCTGATCTCCAGTCTGCCCGCATCTTCCCTGTAGTTGACAATATGAACGACGCAGGCCTTGTGCTGCGATGGATGCTCAACCATCCAGATCTGCAGGGCGGACGCATGATCTGGAACAGCGCACGGAAACTCTCGGCCGACGACATTTCAGCCGAAGCCGATATGGAACGACTGACGCGCCAAAGGGCGGCTTTTCGCGCTGAAAACTGGCGAGCACTCGCACGCAACCACGCCCACAGCGTGTTCTACCAAGTGGACTTGGAGAATGCCGCACGTGAGTTTCACCTCTATCGTTTAGGCGAGCCCTTACCACTCAGCGAAGATGAACCACTGATGAAACGCATCCACGACAGCATGTTCAGAGCCGAGCTTTCACGCTTGAACAGCTCTGATAAAGCGGCAGCTACTCACGAGGAAAAGGCTTTTGCCCTCTTGCGACAAGGGCTCACGGCATCGGCCTTGAATGCCAAACAGAGTCCGCGACTGTCTGTCTATTCCGACCAAATCGTATGGGGACGTTCGCCTGTACGCATCGACATCGCAGGCGGTTGGACTGACACCCCACCCTACTGTCTGATGGAGGGCGGCAATGTGGTGAACCTGGCCATCGAACTAAACGGGCAACCGCCGTTGCAAGCCTATGTGAAGCCGTGCAAAGAGCACCATATCATTCTCAGAAGCATCGACTTGGGAGCAATGGAAATCGTGAAGACCTACGAGGATTTGGCACGTTTCAACCTTGTGGGCAGTCCTTTCTCTATCCCCAAAGCAGCTCTTGTGCTGGCTGGATTCCAACCAAGTTTCTCGCAAGAGGACTTTGCCTCACTCGAACAACAGCTGGAAGCCTTCGGTTGCGGCATCGAGCTCACCCTGCTATCGGCCATCCCGGCAGGCAGCGGCCTTGGTACAAGCAGCGTGCTCGCCGCCACCGTATTGGGTGCATTGAGCGACTTCTGCGGATTGGCTTGGGACAAAAACGAGATAGGTCACCGCACATTGGTGCTCGAGCAACTGCTCACCACAGGAGGAGGCTGGCAAGACCAGTTCGGCGGTATCCTGCAAGGCGTGAAGCTCCTGCAGACGGAGCGCGGCTTCGAACAGACGCCCGTGGTGCGCTGGCTGCCGGAGAATCTGTTCACACAACCAGAATACGAATCCTGCCATTTGCTCTACTACACAGGCATCACACGCACAGCCAAGACCATTCTGGCCGACATCGTGCGCAGAATGTTCCTCAACCAACACGACGAGATTCTTTTGCTTCGCCAGATGCGAATGCACGCCATCGACATGTATGAGGCCATTCAGCGCAACCAATTCGAACAAATGGGTCGTCTGATTGGCAAGACTTGGCAGCAAAACCAAAACTTGGACAGTGGTACGAATCCTGCTGAGGTACAGCAAATTACAAAACTTATCCACGACTTATGTTTAGGCTACAAGCTGCCTGGAGCCGGAGGTGGAGGCTATCTCTACATGGTGGCCAAAGATCCAGAAGCCGCAGCGCGCATCAAGCAGATTCTCTATGCCAACCGCCTGAACACCAACGCACGCTTCGTGGACATGTCGCTGAGCCACACAGGACTGCAAGTGAGCAGAAGCTGATGGTTATTCACAATTGAAAACGAGGAGAGCCGATGGATTTCAGGACACCCATAAAGATAGAGCAAGCGCCGTTCCGCATCGAGCCGGGACAGCGCATACTCTGCGTGGGCAGCTGCTTTGCATCAAACATCGGCAAGCGGTTCGAAGACGCGCTCTTTCCCACCACCGTCAATCCCTACGGCGTGATGTACAATCCCGCCAGTATCCTGCACACTATCGAACGGCTCACGCCCCACATCCCGCCCTTGGAGCGGCCTGCAGAGGTGGCCATCCTCACCCTGGGCACCAACCACGTCTACGTGCTGAAGGAAACGGGCGAGATCGTAGACAACTGCCAGAAACGGCCTGCCGCCCTTTTCGAAGAACGCGAGCTGAGCGTCGAGACGTGTGCTGACTATCTGGAAAAAGCCGTTGCCCTGCTGTGGCAACGGAATCCTCAGACGAACATCATCCTCACCGTCAGCCCCATCCGCTATCAGAAATACGGTTTTCACGGCAGCCAACTCTCCAAAGCCACCCTGTTGCTCGCCGTCGACCGTCTGCTCACTTCTCACGCCTCACTCAGCGGGAATGAGGGTACACTCGCCTACTTCCCAGCCTACGAAATCATGAACGACGAACTGCGCGACTACCGCTTCTATGCCCCAGACATGCTCCATCCCTCAGAACAGGCTGTCGACTACATCTGGCAGCAGTTTGCCGACACCTTCTTCTCTGCCGCCGCCAAACAATACCTATGTGAATGGGAGCCCATCCGTCAGGCACTCGCCCACCATCCTTTCGACGAACAGTCGACGGCTTATCAGGCCTTCCGCTCACAAACCCTACAGCGACTGGACGATTTTAAGAAGAAATACAGACTCAAGAATGGTAAATCCGTTTAAAAAGGTTAAATTTCTAAATAATTATCAATTGTCATTTGCCGTTTGTCAATTATTTCATACCTTTGCATCCGCTTACAAAAATGGGCAAGTCCTGCACGGCCAGCTCCCTTCGAATCCTCCAGGACGGGAACGTAGCAAAGGTAGTTGGTTGTAGCGGCGCGATGCAGGCAGCTTGCCCACCCGCCTCTTTAGCTCAGTTGGCCAGAGCACGTGATTTGTAATCTCGGGGTCGTTGGTTCGAATCCGACAAGAGGCTCAAGGAAATCAGGAACGCTTAGGCGCTCCTGATTTAAAGATTTTGGACAAAGAAAATGTTGAACTTCATTTCATTCGGAAGCGGCAGTAGCGGCAACTGCTACATGCTATATACTGATGGCGACGGGCTGCTCATCGATGCTGGCGTGGGAATACGGACGCTGAAAAAGCACTTCCAGGACTACGGTTTGCAACTCCAGCAGGTGAAGCACATTCTCGTCACCCACGATCATGCCGACCACGTCAAGTCGGTAGGTAAGATTAGCGGCGACTGCAACCTGCCCGTCTATGCTACGCGCGAAGTCCATCAGGGTATTCTTCAGAACTACTGCGTCCGAAAGAAGATTACTCCCATCAACACAAAACTCATCGAGAAAAACAAGCCGTTCCAGTTGGGCGACTTCCGCATCACCGCCTTTTCCGTTCCTCACGACAGCGCCGACAATGTGGGCTACCGCATTGAGGCAGAGGGTGTTGTGTTTTGCCTCATCACAGACGCTGGTCACATCACGGAAGAGATGAAATCGTTTATCAGCGAGGCCAACTATCTGGTCATTGAAGCCAACCACGACACAGAGATGCTGTTCAACGGGCCCTACCCCGAATACCTGAAAGAGCGCGTCAATGGGCCTTCTGGCCACTTGAGCAACCGCCTCTGCGGCGAGACACTTGTAGAGAATGCCACGCCGCGCCTGCGCCACGTGTGGCTGTGCCACCTGAGTCAGGAGAACAACCATCCGGAACTGGCTCGCAAGACCGTAGAGATGATTCTCCAGAACAGCGGCATCATCGCAGGCAAAGACTTCCTTCTCGACGTCTTGAAGCGGCGCACCCCCAGCGATGTTTACACCCTGACATAACAAAACAACGAGCGGCAGACCTATTTCGGCTTGCCGCTCGTTATTCTTATTCTACGTTAATAAATTTCACAAGAATAATCGCGAACAACACACTCTTCTTACTCCACGGTAATCGAGAGCGACTTGGCACGGGCGGAATACTCGGGACTGTAGGCGCATTGCACGGTGCAGGTGCCCGTCTCGTATTGTCCCACGCGGTCGATGTAGTAGTCGGCCTCCACCATGTGGCGTCCCTTGGGCATCATGTGGAAATAGTAGTTGGTGGAATTGTCGCGCGGTGCGATGTAGTAGCCCCAGTGATAGCCGCTGAGTTGGTTGATGGGTTCCATGCAGGCGGCACGCTTGTCCATCAGTTGCACGTAGTCGAAGTCGCGCTCAGCATCGATGATGAGGCGAATGGTGACCTTGTCGCCCACGTGGAAGGTGGTCGACGGGGCGACTACTTTCCCATCTACAAGCAGTTCGCGGCGCACTTTCAGCCCAGAGGTGTCGGCTGTTGCGATGTCGGTCATGCGCTGCATGGCCTGTCCGTAGAGGGCTCCCCACGACACGCCCGTGCTGGTCTTCTCGGCGGTGAAGGTCTTGATGCCTTCTCCGCTGACGGCAGTCTTCACGTAGCCCATGCCAGCGGTGGCTTTGGGAGTAGCCAGAGGTTTGCCGTCGAGGGTGAGCTTGGTCTTCTCCTGGGCGGCCAAGAGGTTGGTGCGTCCGTTGAGGAAGGCGAAGACGGCATTCACGCTACTGATGGGCGTATCCCAGCTCTGCGTGCGTTTCTCCTGCAGGATCCAGCGTTTCATCTCGTCGATGGTCTGCTCGTCGGCGGGTGTGACAAGGGTAAGCGCCTCGATGACGGCCACCTGCGTGGGAATAGTGTAGTTGCACCACGAGTAGCCGGCGCGATGGGTGTCGAAATAGCGGCCTTTCTCCTCGTTGAACACGGTGTACTCCTTCAGGCTGCGTACGTAGTCGGCTGCCAGCTTCTTGTCGCCGCGCTTGAAGAGGGCGACGGCCATCTTGGCCTTGCGGTACATGCTCTCGTTCTTGATGTTCTTCTTCAACTTGTCGAGCAGATACTCCTCAGCGTCTTTTTCCTCAGCCGAGAGTTTGCGGCCGGAGATGCTATTGATGTAGATCCATTGCATAGCGTTCGACGACCACAGGTAGACGGGTTTGCCCTCCTTCTCGCGTTGTTTCATCTCGCGCACCTCCTTCACCACGACGTTGTTGAGGAAGCTGGCGGCGCGGTCGAGCAGCCGTTCGGTGGAAGCGTTTTCGCCCGTCATCATGTTCAGTCGGGTCAGGTATTCCATCACCTCGGCAGTCATGTAGGGCGAACCTTCCATTCCCTCCCACCAGGAGAAGGAACCGTCGACAAGCTGCAGTTTCTGCAAGAGTTCCAGCGAGCGGTCTATGCGGTAGCGGAGTCCGTTCTCGTCGAAGAAGTTGGCCATAGCCTGCTTCTGCTCGCGCTCGCGTGTGGCATTCATCACCCACGGCGTCTCGGAGAGGATCATGTTTTTCAGTTCCTGGTTCTTCTCCAACGAACTCATGAGCGAAGTCTCGCTGCCCTTCTCCTGCTTCCACGACTCGAACACCTGCTTGGCCGAGGGGCTCTGGTCGAGGATATATTTGCCGATGGTGTTGCTGTAGAAAGCAGCAGCCAGACTGATGGCGTTGCGCTCGTTGATGTCGCCCACGAAGGGAAGCGACTGCACCATGAACCAGGCGGGGTTGTTGGTGTATTCTACGGTGAGCTTCTTCTGCGTGGCGTTCTTACCGAAGAGACTTTCCACGTTGAAGGTCACCTTGCCCGGATTGTTCTGCGTGAAGGGGATGGTGTTGGTCACCAGCTCGCTGTTGGGCAGAATGGGCAGGTAGTGCTGCTCGCCGTCGCTGAAGCCGTCGGCATTGGCCACGATCTTGCAGATGAGCAGCGGATAGTCGCCCGTGGGTTCATAGCTGAAGGCAGCGTTGACGGTCTTGCCAGCCATCGTTTCGAAGCTGCGGGCTTCCTGCCAGACCACTTCGTCGTTGTCAGGATTGATGAGGATCATGGCCACCTGTCCCTTGATGTCGCGGTCGGCGGTGTTGATGATTCGGGTAGAGATGGTGGCTTTGTCGCCCACGCGGACGAATCGCGGCATGTTGGGCTGCACCATCACGTCTTTCTGCGCCACAGCGGTAGCGCTGATCTGCCCATAGTTCATATCTTCGTCGTTGGCCAGTCCCAGGAACTTCCACGTGGTGAGGCTTTCGGGCAATGTGAACTTGACGCGCACTTCGCCCTTCTTGTCGGTCATGAGTGTGGGATAGAAGAATGCCGTCTCGTTGAGGTTCTCGCGCACCTGAATGTCGTTCATGCCGTCGGTGGGCTCCTGTGGTCCCCCACCCTCTTGCGGACTTTCTTCCTGGCCAGCCACATCGAAGGCTGCCGTTTGGTTGCTGACAGCCATTTCGTCCATCACCGCAGCCTCTTCCACCATCATCGCATCTTCCATCACTCTGCCTGCCTTCTTGGCATACATCATCCGTGCGCCGGCGGCAGCGCCCAGCATGGGCATTCCGTAGCGTCGGTAGCGGTAGAAGAGCGACGAGAAGTCTTCGGAGAAGGTGGTGAACTCCATTTCGTCGGTGTCGAAGAGGTTCAGTTTCTTGTGCGACGACAGCCACATCCGCGAGAACGACGCCCCATCCCAGTCGGCATAGGGCAGCCATTGGTGGAGCGGCAGCGAGAACCACCAGCTGTGCGACTTGATCTCGTCGAGACTCTTGTCGTACATCGCAGCCATCATCTGTGCCGTAGCGGGCGTTCCGTCGGGATGAGTCACCTGCAGGGTCCACTCCTCCTGCTGACCTGGGTAGAGACGGTCGCGGAAGGTGTTCCACTTCACGATGAGCCGTTTGTCGGGCATCGGCCGGTCGACGGTGGTGGTGTGGGTGTGGCAGGAGCCGTTCTTCACCCAAGCGTAGGTCAGTCGGAGACCGCTGCCGTAGGCCTCATCGTAGGCGAATTGGCGTATCTCCAGCTGGCGGTCCTTGTCGATGGTGCCGCTCTCGAGAATGCTGTCGCCAGCGAAGATGCTGTAGAAGATGTGCACGTCGGGGTCGGACGAACCTACCATCACGGTGACAGGAGCGCCGTCGCGCGGGAAGGTGGACTCGGTCTGATAGAACCAGTCGGAGGTCTCGTAGCAGGGTGTGGGGTCGTCGGCATCAAAGAGCACGAACGAACGCTCCATTTCCATTCCCTCGCACGAGGCTTCCAACGTGTGTCGACCAACGGGCAGGTTGTGCGCATAAATATTAATAGGTGTATTGGCCTTCACCACTTTGGGGTTCTTGCCGTCGATGGTGAAGCGCACGTCGCCCTCGAGGGGTTGTCCTGAGGCGTTGAGCAGCGCGAAGGTGATGTCGCCCATCTTGCAACGCTCCGTCGTGGAAGGCACTTCGAAATGGAATGCTTTCGGCCGGCTGCCCAGCGGTATGTATGTGCTGCCTTCGTGCGATTCGCCAGCCTGGTCGGTGACCTCTGCCTCAACGAAGAAATTGTAGAAGCGGCTGATGCGATAGAAGTCGTCGCGGCTCATCTCCGACCCATCCTCCCAGACGGGCAGGGAGAGCGGCACACTGACCTCGTAGCGGCCGTCGTCGTCGGTCTCCACTTCGCCGCTGGCCAGTTCCACCTCGTTGCGCGACGAGTGCATCCACCAACACCACCAAGCCTCGCGACGCACGACCTTGTATTTCACTTTGGCGCCTTGTACGCCTACACCAGCGAAGCTCTTGGCCAAGCCCGTCACCTGCACGGTGTCGCCTTCCTGATAGGCGCCCTCGATGGGTTCGAACGAGAGTTGGAAGGTGGGGCGCTTGTATTCCTCAACGCTGAACGATACCCTGCCGCCCGCATCTCGGATGACCATTCGCAGGTCGCCCTCGTTGCGATAGACTGCTCCTGTCTCCACGTAGAAGTTGCCCGTCAGCCCGTCGTTGGGGAGCACGAAGTCGGCAGCCGCCACACCAAACTGGTTGGTCGTCACCTGAGCCGTTCCCACCTCCTGATAGTTGGCGTTTCTGAGCGTGAGCTCCACCATACAGTCTTTTAAGGCTGCCGATGTCCAGAAGTTCTCCACCTCATAGCCTATGAGCGACACGTGTACGGTCTGTCCCGGGCGGTAGATGGAGCGGTCGGTATAGAGCCGCAACTGATTCTCTGTGCCCTTGCGCTCATCGTAGTTGAACGAGGAGCTGCTGATGTTCTTCATCCGGAAACATGCATCGTCGGCGGTATAGGGATAGAAGGTGGTGAACTTCCAGTTCTTCTCGTAAGGGGTCACCACCTCGCCTTTCTCGTCGCATTTCAGCGTCAGTTCTCGGAAATTCTTCTTGTAGTCGACGTGCGACTTCACATACACGTTGGCGAAGGGCACGGGCTGACCTGTGGTGATGTCGACCACAGCGATGCGCTGCATGCGGCCGGGCAACTCCTCGGTCAGCACATAGAGGTCGGTGACGTACACCAGTTCGCGCTGGGGTTTCACGTCGGGATTGTCGGTGAAGCACTCCACGAGCCATACGCCCCGGGTGAGGCCCTCCACCCGGAACGTATCTTTCGAAACCTCCCATTCACGCTTGTCGGCGAAGCTCAGGGTCTGCTCCTGAAGGGTGCCTGCAACGGCCTTCTGGCGTATCTGCGAGAGATCCTGGGCGAGGCTTAGGTTGTGGTTGCCTTTCAGGTCGATGCGTTGCACACGCATGGTCAGGCTTTGGATGTTGCGAATGCCCGAAGCCTCCACTTCCAGCAGTCCGCCGTCTTTCGCGGTCGACGACACAGAGGGTATCTCCGTCCTGCGGCTATAGGCCGAGAAGCCGGGTTTCGTCAGTTCCAAGCGCTCGTTGCGCAGCACGTTCATGCGTTTCCACTTGCCCCAGCGGCTCAATGCCTGATCGATGTAGGCAATCTGCTCGCCGGTCTTCACATCGAAGCAGTCTTCCAGGAAGTGGTAGCGGGCAATGGCCACCTCGCCACACTCCACGAGGTCGCCGTAGCGCTCTATCAGCGAGTCGAGCATCGCCACGTAGGGCTGCCCCTTCTTCAGGGTCGAGGCATTGGCATACTCCGACTGCTTTGCCAGCTCGAGCGCCGTGAACATCGCCGCACGCCGGTTGCCAGCACGATCATAGTAGTCGTGCATCGTCTGGAAATCGCCCGCGCGGAAGCCCAGCACGTGAAGCAGGTCGTTGTTGAAGATGCGGCTGTCGGCGCCCTTCTCAATCATCGGGGCAAACTCGCTGGCCTTGTGCTTTGCCAAAAGTTCGGGATTCTCCATCGACTTGCGGTAATAGTCCTTGCTGTGTCCAAACTCCGCGCGCTCCTCGCCATTCTCGGGAGCCACGAGCTCGTCGTAGTGCGAAGCCACGATCTCGGCCAACACACTGTTGTAGACCGCAGCCAGCACGGGATGCGCCTTCTCGGCTCCCAGCGCCTTCATCCTGAGCATCCTCACGGCGGGCACCAGCGAGTCGGGAGCCACCTCCACCATCAGCGACGCGTTCATGAGCTGCGCTTTCAGCAGATGGCCGTAGCGCTTCTCCTGTTCAGCCTTCGCGATAATCTTCTGGAGCACCTCCATACTCGACTTGGGCAGGTCGCGCTCCCCATATTCCTCCACTTGCCGCCAGAGCCTGTCGTAGCCGTCGGCAAACAATTGCATTGGGTTCATACTCATCAAAACCATTACTATGAATAAATACCTTTTCATCATTCTCATACGCATTGTGACGTGTTAGTTTCCAAAAACAACCGCAAAGATACACAATTCCCCGAAACTCACCACACACTTGAACGATAATTAATCTTTCTTCCGAAATTTTGTACACTTTGCCGACGGAATAAGAGAATCCTAAAATAGTTAATATTTCGTTAAATAGTGGTGGCTGTAGCGGGTGTTTCAGAGAAAAGCATTACCTTTGCACGGTAAATCGAAATAGGCAAAGATTTCTATGTTTGAGAACCTAAGTGACCGCCTGGAACGGTCGTTCAAGATACTGAAAGGTGAAGGCAAGATCACCGAGATCAACGTTGCCGAAACCCTGAAAGACGTGCGACGCGCCCTGTTGGACGCCGACGTCAACTACAAGGTGGCGAAGTCGTTCACCGACACCGTGAAGCAGAAAGCCCTGGGCATGAACGTGCTCACCGCCGTGAAGCCCGGACAGCTGATGGTGAAGATCGTGCACGACGAACTCGCACAGCTCATGGGCGGAGAGACCGTAGGGCTCAACCTGCAGAACCGCCCCGCCATCATCCTGATGTCAGGCTTGCAAGGCTCCGGTAAGACCACCTTCAGCGGCAAGCTGGCCAACATGCTCAAGACCAAGCAGCGCAAGCACCCGTTGCTCGTAGCCTGCGACGTCTACCGACCCGCCGCCATCGAGCAGCTCAAAGTCGTGGCCACGCAAGTGGGCGTCCCCGTGTATAGCGAAGAAGGCAACAAGAACGTCGTTGAGATAGCCGAGCACGCCATCCAAGAGGCGAAGGCAAAAGCCTACGACACAGTCATCATCGACACCGCCGGCCGACTGGCCATCGACGAGGAGATGATGCAGGAGATAGAGACCCTCAAGCGCGCCGTCAACCCCGACGAGACGCTCTTCGTGGTCGACTCGATGACCGGTCAGGACGCCGTCAACACCGCCAAAGAGTTCAACGACCGCCTCGACTTCGACGGCGTGGTGCTCACCAAGCTCGACGGCGACACCCGAGGCGGTGCAGCCCTCTCCATCCGCACCGTAGTGACGAAGCCCATCAAGTTCGTGGGAACGGGCGAAAAGATGGAAGCCATCGACGCCTTCCACCCCTCGCGAATGGCCGACCGCATCCTGGGTATGGGCGACATCGTGTCGCTCGTGGAGCGCGCACAGGAGCAGTTCGACGAAGAAGAGGCCAAGCGCCTGCAGAAGAAGATTGAGAAAAACAAGTTCGACTTCAACGACTTCCTCGGGCAGATCCAGCAAATCAAGAAGATGGGCAACCTCAAAGACCTCGCAGCCATGATACCCGGCGTGGGCAAGCAGCTCAAAGACGTCGACATCGACGACAACGCCTTCAAGAGCATCGAGGCCATCATCCAGAGCATGACCCCCAAAGAGCGCACCAACCCCGAAATACTCAACACCAGCCGCCGCAACCGCATAGCCAAAGGCTCGGGCACCAACATCCAGGAGGTGAACCGCCTGATCAAGCAGTTCGAGCAGACACGCAAGATGATGCGGATGGTCACCGGAGCCGGAATGCGCGGCATGATGGGCCAGATGCGCAACATGAAGAATATGCCCGGCGCACCCAAGATGCCCAAACTCTGAGGAAAAGCAAAGAAACCCATAACATAACCTGCTAACCACTTAATAATCTAAAGATGCAGATAATCGACGGAAAAGCAACAGCTGCCCTGATCAAGCAGGAGATAGCGGCCGAAGTGGAGAAAATCGTTGCCCAGGGCGGCAAGCGACCCCATCTGGCCGCCATCCTCGTAGGCCACGACGGCGGCAGCGAGACATACGTTAAGAATAAGGTACTCGCGTGCGAGGCTTGCGGCTTCAAGTCGTCGCTCATCCGGATGGAAGAAAGCGTCAGCGAAGAAGAAATGCTCGCCCAGATACGCCAGCTCAACAACGATCCCGACGTCGACGGATTCATCGTGCAGCTACCCCTACCCCGCCACATCGACGAGCAGAAAGTCATCATGGCCATCGACTACCGCAAAGACGTCGACGGGTTCCACCCCATCAACGTCGGACGAATGGCCATCGGACTGCCCTGTTTCATCTCAGCCACACCCCTGGGCATCATCACCCTGCTCCAGCGCTACCGCATCGAGACCAGCGGCAAGAAATGCGTCATCCTCGGCCGGAGCAACATCGTGGGCAAGCCGATGGCACAGCTCATGATGCAGAAGCACTACGGCGACGCCACCGTCACCGTCTGCCACAGCCACTCCAAGACGCTGAAGGAAGAATGCCGCGAAGCCGACATCCTCATCGCCGCCATCGGGCAGCCCGACTTCGTGACGGCCGATATGGTGAAAGAGGGAGCCGTCGTCATCGACGTAGGCACCACACGCGTCCCCGACGCCACACGCAAGAGCGGATTCCGGCTCAACGGCGACGTCAAGTACGACGAAGTGGCACCCCGCTGCTCCTTCATCACACCCGTGCCCGGAGGCGTAGGCCCCATGACCATCTGCTCGCTGATGAACAACACATTGGCGGCAGCCAAAAAAGAAATATACTCATGACAGCCGAAGAATACTACAAGAAAGGCAACGAGCACCGCCAGCGAGGCGAGTGGGGAAAAGCCATGAGCTGCTACCTCGAAGCCATCGACCTCGACCCCGACAGCCCTGCCCTGCACGCCAAGGAAATGCTCGACAACATCATGAACTATTATTGCAAAGACATCTACAACCCCTGAATCTGTTAGAACTATTCGTATTCATTATCAGAGATATGTGTAACCCATAAAAGAACAAGATTATGGCAAAATTTATTGGTGCCATTGTGGTCGACACCGAACGGTGCAAAGGATGCGCCCTCTGCGCAGACGCATGCCCGAAAGATGTCATCGCATTGGCTGCGAAAAAAGTCAATGTCCATGGTTATCCCTTTGTTGAGGCCGTGCGCCCGGATGACTGTATCGGCTGTGCATCGTGCGCTATCGTATGCCCCGACGGATGTATCACAGTTTACAAAAAAAGATTGGAGGACTAACCTATGGCAGAACAAGAAGTAAAATTGATGAAAGGCAATGAGGCCATCGCCCATGCCGCCATCCGATGTGGTTGTGACGGATACTTCGGCTATCCCATCACCCCGCAGAGTGAAGTAATTGAAACACTGGCCGAGCTCAAGCCCTGGGAAACAACCGGTATGGTCGTCGTACAGGCCGAGAGCGAAGTGGCTTCCATCAACATGGTCTATGGTGGAGCCGGCGCAGGAAAGAAAGTCATGACCTCTTCCTCAAGCCCCGGTGTAGCCCTGATGCAGGAAGGCATCGCCTATCTCGCAGGCGCCGAACTGCCAGGCGTGTTCGTCAACGTACAGCGCGGAGGTCCCGGACTCGGAACCATCCAGCCCTCACAGGCCGACTATTTCCAGGCCACACGCGGCGGCGGTAACGGCGACTACTACGTCATCACCCTCGCACCCGCATCCGTGCAGGAAATGGCCGACTTCGTCGACCTCGCCTTCGAGCTCGCATTCAAGTATCGCAACCCCGCCTGCATCCTCTCCGACGGCGTCATCGGACAGATGATGGAGAAAATCGTACTCCCGCCCTACAAGCCACGCCGCACAGAAGAAGAAATCAAGCAGCAATGCCCCTGGGCCACCTTCGGACGCTCCAAAGACCGCCAGCCCAACATCATCACCTCGCTCGAACTGCAGCCCGAAGTGATGGAGCAGCGCAACATCCACCTGCAGGAGAAATACGAGCAGATACGTCAGAACGAAGTGCGCTACGAGACCATGCAATGCGAAGACGCCGACTACCTCATCGTCAGCTTCGGCAGCGCAGCACGCATCTCTGAGAAAGCACTCGAGAACGCACGCGAAGAAGGCATCAAAGTAGGCCTCTTCCGTCCCATCACCCTCTTCCCCTTCCCCTACCAGCAGATCGCCGAAATGGCCAAAGGCAAGAAGGGTGTGCTCGTGGCAGAAATCAACGCCGGACAGATGGTCGAAGACGTCAAGCTCGCCGTCAACGGCGCCGTCCCCGTGGAATACTTCGGACGCCTCGGAGGCATCGTGCCCGATCCCGATGAAATCGTAAACGCTATTAAAACAAAATTGATGTAAGGCCATGGATAGGAATGAAATAGTAAGACCGGAGAATTTGGTTTACAAGAAGCCAACTCTGATGAATGAGGTCAACATGCACTATTGCCCCGGTTGCTCTCATGGTGTTGTTCACAAACTCGTCGCTGAGGTCATCGAAGAAATGGGCCTCGAAGAGAAATCCGTAGGCGTATCGCCAGTAGGATGCGCCGTGTTCGCTTACCGCTACATCGACATCGACTGGCAGGAAGCAGCACACGGACGCGCACCCGCCGTAGCCACCGCCATCAAGCGACTCTGGCCCGACCGCCTCGTCTTCACCTACCAGGGCGACGGCGACCTCGCCTGCATCGGCACCTGCGAGACCATACACGCCCTCAACCGCGGTGAGAACATCGTCATCATCTTCGTCAACAACGCCATCTACGGCATGACCGGCGGACAAATGGCACCCACCACCCTCATCGGACAGAAGACAGCCACCTGCCCCTACGGACGCGACCCCAAACTGCACGGATATCCCCTCAAGATGCCCGAAATCGCAGCACAGCTCCAAGGCACATGCTACGTCACACGCCAGTGCGTAGACACCGTAGGACACATCAACAAAGCCAAGAAAGCCATACGCAAAGCCTTCGAAGCCTCAATGGCAGGCAAAGGATCATGCCTCGTAGAAATCACATCCACCTGCAACAGCGGATGGAAACTCTCCCCGCAGAAAGCCTACGGCTGGATGAACGAAAACATGATACCCTTCTACCCGCAGGGCGACTTGAAAGATACAACTAACGAATAAGGAGAAACCAAAATATGAAGAAAGAAATCATCATTTCAGGCTTCGGCGGACAGGGCGTGCTCTCAATGGGTAAAATCCTGGCCTACTCAGGACTCATGGAAGACAAAGAAGTAACGTGGATGCCCGCCTACGGACCCGAGCAGCGCGGAGGTACCGCCAACGTCACCGTCATCGTCAGCGACGAGCGCATCTCATCGCCCATCCTCAGCCGCTACGACATCGCCATCGTGCTCAACCAGCCTTCATTGGACAAGTTCCTCCCGAAAATCAAGCCGGGCGGAATCCTCATCTACGACAGCTACGGCATCATCAACCCGCCGACACGCGAAGACATCAACGTCTACCGCATCGACGCAATGGACAAAGCCGCCGAGCTCAAGAACTCCAAAGTGTTCAACATGATCGTACTCGGCGGACTCCTCCAGGTAGCACCCGTCGTCAGCGACAAAGGCGTGGAGAAAGCCCTCTACAAGACACTCCCCGAGCGCCATCACGGCCTCATCCCCCTGAACATGGAAGCCATCAAGGCCGGACGCGACATCATCACCAAGATGTAAGCCCCACCTTGCACAGAGCCATAAAACGGAAAGGACGCCCCGCATCCCGCGGAGCGTCCTTTCTTCATGGATCCGACTAAGAGTTAAGGCTCGTCAATGCCGTCGCCCTCGCCGCTTTCACAAAGGCTATAGAAAGAAATAATTAAACGAATTACAATGAATTAATTCGCTAATTCGGGATAACAAAAATAAAACCTCAATTTGGGATAAGAGAAGGGGGGGGATTATTGTACTTTGTAGTTGAGGGCACGGGTGGTGTCCTCGCGGTTGTTGACGCTGGCGGGGTGCCAGCCGAAGAGCATGCGCAGGATGTTGCGGACGCGGTGGGTTCGACGGGCGAACTGCTCGAAGGTCTCGGTGTAGGGGTTGAATTCCTCCTTCCATCCGCGGAAGGGGGAGAGGTGGAAGTAGGGCAGCATGTCGACGACGGAGTTGAGGTGGACCATCTTCTTGTTGTCGTGGTCGATGACGCTGAGGTTGTCGGCCTTGGGATAGAGGCAGGTGATCTTGTTGGCGGCACAATAGTCGACGATGGGCTCCACGCATTCCTTGTACTTGCCGAGGATGGGGTCGACGGAGTAGTTGTCGTAGGCTTCGCTGCCGATGTCCTGCACGGGGCGCAGCTGGATGACGTCGGGCTTGGCATTGCGGAAGACTTCGGGGAAGTGCTTGAGGTCGTCCATGTTGTCGGCACACATGGTGTAGTTGATGCGGAAGCGCAGCTGGGGGTGGTCTTTCCTGACGGTGGCCACGTGGCCGAGCAGCTGCTGGAACCGCTCGAAGCTTGCCCTGACCATGAGGCTCTCGTAGACGTCTTCCGTCAGCCCGTGAGTGGAGAGTATGAGCTCGTCGAGCCCGTTTTCCACGAGCTGGCGGAGGCTCTCGAGGGTGAGGAGGTTGCCGTTTGTGGTGATGGAGATATTGGGGATGCCGTGCTCTTTGGCTGTCTTGACGAGGGCTGCGAGTGCTTTGTAGGTGGTGGGTTCGGCGCCGCATCCTATCTGGAGCTTGAGTCCGCGGTGGAAGACAGTGCGGGCGATGGCCTCGATGTCGTCGTCGGTGAAGTGTCCGCTCATGTCTTTCACGGTCTGCGGGTCGGAGAAGTAGCACATGCGGCACCTGAGGTTGCAGGCCAGGGCGGGGTCCATAGCGATATAGAGGTAGCGCCTGTGGAGGAGGTGCAACCCCAATATGCCCAAGAGTTTGAGTCGTGGGCTCTTGATGCTATGATACCATTTGATGATTGAATAGACGTCCATCACGCAGCTTTGTTGCTATCAGCCCCACCAATGTTTCTTCTTCGGTTTGTAGGGCTTCTCGGTCTGTCCCTGCCTTTCCATCATGATTTCCGCGAAGGTTTTCCGCTCGTTGATGATGCGGTAGATGGTTCCCCAGTCGGGGAGGCCGCCGATGTTTCGGTCGTCGATGAAATAGTCGGCCTTGAGCTTCCGGGAGAAGTACATGTTCTTGGAGACGTCTTCTTCGGGATAGTCTTTGTTGACGGCGTAGAACTCCACGCCTCGCCTCCGGCACCACTCGATGGCTTCGTCGAGCATCTTGCCTTCCCTGACGGACCAGAGGATGATCTTGTGGCCCTCGCGGATGAGAGTCTTCAGGGTTTCGGTGGCGAAGGGGATTTCTTCTCCGATTTCGGGATATTTGTGAGTGACGATGGTTCCGTCGAAATCAACAGCGATTGTCATTTTCTCTTCTTTGTTCTAATCTGCGTCAGCCGTTTTTTTGACTGACTCTTGCGATAGGATGATCAGCGCTTCACCGACGTGTCGTTCTTCACGCCGTAGCTATTGTTGGAGTAGTTGCCGTAGCCGCCATAGGAACCGTAGCCGTAGGACTTGTGGTGGCCGTACATGCTGTACTTGCCATAGGAACCGTAGCCGTAGTAGTACTTGTTCTTGCGCTTCGACATGTCGATACCGTTGAGCACGATGGCCATGTTGGGGAGCTTGAACTCTTTGGCGAGGTTGTTGATGAGTCCGAAGGTGGCCTTCGGAGTGTAGTCGGCGCGGCACATGTAGACGGTGGCGTTGGCCACGCGTCCCACCTGGAGTGTATCGGTGACGAGTCCTACAGGCGCGGTGTCGATGAGGATGTAGTCGTAGTGCTCTTTCAGGTGGCAGAACACTTCGTCGAGCGATGTGCGTGCGATGAGCTCAGCGGGGTTCGGCGGGATGGGACCGGCCATGAGCAGGTCGAGGTTCTTGTTGATGCCGGAGCTGAGTATCTGTCCCTGCACGTCTTCCCACGACACGTTGTCCTTGACCAGGAGGGTGGTGATGCCGTGATGGTGGTCGTTGATCTCGAAGAGCTCTGCCAGACGGGGCTTACGGATGTCAAGACCGACGAGGAGCACGCGCTTGCCGAGGAGGGCGAAGCTGACGGCGAGGTTGGCGGCGTTGAACGTCTTACCCTCACCCGAGGTGCTGGAGGTGAACATGATGACCTTCTCGTCTTCCTTGAGCATGAACTGCAGGTTGGTACGCATGGAGCGGAATATCTCTTCCATCTGCGAGTTCTTGTTCTCGTGCACCACGATGTCGGCCTTTGTCTTGGCGGTCTCGCTGGCGATGGCCACGTCGGCCAGGATGGGCAGGTCGGTGAGCTTCTCTACGTCGTCGTGGCTCTCAATCTTGAAGCGGAAGAAGCTGACGAGGTAGCAGACGATCGAGGGGATGAGAATGCCGAGGATGAGTGCGATGAGATAGATGAGCTTCGACTTGGGGCTTACCTTTCCGGCGTAGGCGGGTGCCTCCACGATCTTGGCCTTGTCGGCGGTGGCGGCGAGTTCGATGGAGTTCTCCTCGCGTTTCTGGAGGAGCATCAGATAAAGACCTGTGCGCACTTCCTGCTGACGGCCAATCTGGGTCAGGATGCGCTCCTGCTCAGGTGTGCGCTGAATCTCGGAGGCGTATTGTCCGTGCTGGGCGGCGATGCCGTCGCGCTGGATTTCAGCATTGCGGCGTGCCTGGCGGAGAGCTTTGGCGATGCTTCCCGACATTTCCTCAATCTGTGCGGTCAGGGGCTCCACCATCGGGCTGTTCTCAGAAGCGGTCTGCAACAGGCGCTTGCGCTCCTGCACGAGCGAGTTGTAGTCGCGGATGAGCTGCATGGAGGTGGCGTCCTGAATACCGATGCCTGTGGGGATGACCTGGAACTTGCTGCTTGAAGCGATCTCGTCGATAAGGCTGTTGATGAGGGCCACCTGCGTGTTGGCCTCGCTCAGCTTCTGTGCATAGATGGAGGAGTTGGCCGAGGTCTGGCGGGCGTCGATGTTAAGCTCGATGATGCTGTTGCGGCGCTTGTAGCTCTCGAGGGCTCCGTCAGTGCTTCCGAGCTCGGCGGTAATCTTCTCGAGTCGCGAGTTGATGAACTGCTCAGTGCGGTTGGCCACCTCGTTCTTGTCTTCGTTGGCCTGGCGGTTGTAGCAGATGGCCAGCTGGTTGAGGTAGTCGATGCCGCGGATGGCTATCTTGTCCTTGAACTGCATCTGCAGGATGTTCGACACTTTGGAGGTCTGGCCCACGGTGAGGTTCTTCACGTAGCTGTAGCCTGCAATGCGTGGCGACTTGATGCTCACGAGGAGCGTCTGCCCGTCTTCAAGGATCTTGCCGTTGGGGGTAAAGGTGATGTAGCCGGCCTTCGTGCGGATGGTCACCGGAAGCTTGTTCACGGTTCGGTCGATGGCGAACGGACCGGAGTTGGTCAGCTCGTCGAGGGGCACATAGTAGAGACCGGTGATGTGGTAGTTGGGGCCTTCGCGCTTGATCTGCAGCTCGATGGTGGAGTTGAGCTTCTCCAGATGCGACGGGTCCATATCGACGTTGATGGGCTGTGTCCTGTAGAGCAACGATGTGGTGATACGTCCTTTCAGCCCGTACTCCACGTAGAGTTTCAAGTCGCGCACGGCCTGAGTGGCGATGCCCCGGGAGGCGATGATTTCCTGCTCGTTCTCAATACCGTACGACTCGTTGATCATGCCCAGGTTGGCCATGTTTTCCAGTCGCTTGCCGCGCCGGCTCGAACCGTTGTCTTCCTTGATGAGCACTTTGGTCACCGTGTTGTAGACCGGCTTGGTGTATCGGAGATAGAGGAAGGCAGCACCGAGACAGATGATAATGGACAGCAAGAACCACTTCCAGTACAGGATGAGCGTTCTGTAGATGACTGAGAAATTGAGGGATGAGCGTTCTTCCTGCTCTTCCTGGTCGATTTGTAAGGTCTGTTCGTTGATCATGTTTTTATTTTGTTCTTTTTTTATTCCTTATTATATATATGTATTGCTATCGAGCTGCAAAGGTACGATATTATTTTCGATTAGACCTTATTCTTTTGTTTATTTTAACGATGTAGGCTGATTTATTTCGATTTTTGCCAATTTTATTTTGCATTTTGTTTTTTTCGCAGTACCTTTGCACACTCAAACCAAATATAAATCAACAACATGGGTATATTCAGTAAGATATTCGGAAAAAAGGATACAGAAAAACGTGGCGGTATGGAAGACTACATGACGCTGGTGCGCGTGTATTTCCAGGCAGCCATCGCCGAGAACGCAGGCATCACCAACCTGGCAGCCCTGCCCGACCTGCGCATGTTCAAGACCACGCTCCGCGTGCCTACCGTCAACAACAAGCTGGGCGTCGGCGAGAAGAAGCATTGCCGGAAGATGATGAACGAAATCTACGGCACCGAAGAGTCGTTCTTCAAGGAGATCGACGCCAGCGTGCGCAAAAACTGCCGCAAGATGCAGGATGTGCAGATCTATCTCGTGCAATTCCAGAACTTCACGCAAGACCTGATGATGCTCACGGGCAACCTCATGAAGTTCAAGCTTCGCCTGCCGTCGTTCTTCAAGAAAGCCCTCTACACGATGACGGAGAAGCATGTGGACGACATTTTCAACAAGAACGACTTCACCGACGCCGGCGTGCTCAAGACCGTTTCGGCCGTGCGCACCTACAACCACCGACTGGGCTTCTCGCAGAAGTGGGTGACCGACTTCGTCTACCAGGTAGTGATGCTGGCGAAGAAGGAAAAGAAACCCGCCGAGCAGGCTTAGTTTTTGTTACAACAAGGGGAGTAAATAATTAATTTGCTTAAAATTACGAAATTTCGTTGGATATTTTTTGGCAGATTCGGATTATTTGTTTAACTTTGCCCCAAAATTAAGTTCTGTATGAATGAAAGCAACGACAAACTGAAGCTCTTCACCACACGCATGAGGCAGCTCATTCTCCAATACAAAGCCGTGAAGAAGGAGAACGAGGAGCTGTACGCGATGGTCGATGCCCGCGAGAAGGACATCGAACAGCTCAGGCAGCAGTTGCAACAAGCACAGGACGACTACCATAGCCTCAAGATGGCCAAGATGATTGAAGTCAGCGACGGAGACATCGAAGCCTCGAAAAAGCGCATCGCATCCCTCATCCGGGAAGTGAACAAATGTATCACGCTCTTGAGCGAACAATAAAACAGAGTGATGGCAGTAGAGAACGATATTTTAAATATTAAATTGCACGTCTACGATTCCGACATCTCCGTCAGAATCAAGCGCGAAGACGAGTTCTTCTATCGCGAGGCCGCCAAGCTGATCACCAGCCGCGTCAACACCTATGCCGACCTGTACAAAGGCCGCAAAAGCGAGAAGGAAGTACTCTATATGGCAATGATCGACATAGCACTGAGGTATCAGAAAAACAAAGATGCCAACGACACCAGTGCCATCAATGATATTCTCGAAAAACTGACTCTGGAAATTGAAGAGGCGTTGTAGTAGTACACTTTGATTGACTATTAAAAGAGAATATTAACATCAAAACACCTAAAAAAAACAATGATCGTAACCATCATCGCTGCAGTGGCCGGACTCATCGTCGGGGCCATTTGTGGATATCTGATTTTCAGGTATGTGGCTACCGGCAAGTTCAACGAACTCATTGAAACTGCCAATAAGGAAGCCGAAGTAATCAAAGAAAAGAAACTCCTCGAAGTAAAAGAGAAGTTCCTCAACAAAAAAGCGGAGCTGGAGAAAGAAGTGCAACAGCGCAACCAGAAAATCCAGCAGAGCGAGAACCGACTGAAGCAACGCGAGCTCAGCCTCAACCAACGCCAGGATGAGGTGAACCGCCGCAAACAGGAGGTGGAGCAGATGCAGACACGCGTCGACAACGAGAAGCGCGTGCTCCAGACACGCCAGGAAGAGCTCACACAGATGCAACAGAAGGAGCGCGAAAAGCTCGAAGAGCTCTCCGGACTCAGCGCCGAAGAGGCAAAGACTCGACTCGTGGAAAGCCTCAAGGACGAGGCCCGCACAGACGCCGCCAGCTACATCAACGAAATCATGGACGAGGCCAAGCTCAACGCAAACGCTCAGGCTAAGAAGATTGTCATTCAGACCATCCAGCGCGTAGCCACAGAAACGGCCATCGAGAACTCCGTCAGCGTGTTCCACATCGACAACGACGAGGTGAAGGGACGCATCATCGGACGTGAGGGCCGCAACATACGTGCTCTTGAAGCGGCTGCCGGCGTGGAAATCGTGGTAGACGACACACCCGAGGCTATCGTCATCTCAGCCTTCGACCCCATCCGCCGTGAAGTGTGCCGACTGGCCCTGCACCAGCTCGTAGCCGACGGACGCATTCACCCCGCACGCATCGAAGAAGTGGTGGCCAAAGTGAAGAAACAGCTTGAAAACGAAATCATCGAGACGGGTAAACGCACCACCATCGACCTCGGTATTCATGGCCTGCACCCCGAGCTCATCCGCATCATCGGTAAGATGAAATATCGCTCCAGCTATGGCCAGAACCTGCTGCAGCATGCACGCGAAACGGCCAACCTCTGCGCCGTGATGGCTTCGGAACTGGGTCTCAACCCCAAGAAAGCCAAGCGCGCCGGCCTGCTCCACGACATCGGCAAGGTGCCCGACGAGGAGACGGAAATGCCTCACGCCCTCTACGGAGCCAAGATTGCCGAGAAATTCAAGGAGAAACCCGACATCTGCAACGCCATCGGCGCTCACCACGACGAAATAGAAATGCAGACGCTGCTGGCACCCATCGTGCAGATTTGCGACGCCATCTCGGGTGCACGTCCCGGAGCACGCCGCGAAATCGTAGAGGCCTACATCAAGCGCCTCAACGATCTGGAGGCCATCGCCATGAGCTATCCCGGCGTCACCAAGACCTACGCCATTCAGGCCGGTCGTGAGCTGCGCGTCATCGTGGGAGCCGACAAGATGGACGACAAGGACACCGAGGCACTCAGCGGCGAGATAGCCACCAAGATCCAGAACGAGATGACCTATCCAGGACAGGTGAAGATCACCGTCATCCGCGAGACCAGAAGTGTGGCCTACGCCAAATAAACGAAATGCATTAGAAGGGGACGCGACTGAACCAATCAGCGCGTCCCTTCCTTTTAATCAAACCTCAGCAGCGCGTGAGGGCGATTCACATACTTAGAAAAAAAGGAAGAGCAAAATGAAAAACCAGAAGATGTATGAGGCCGACGACAAAATGATCAGCCTCATCGCCGACAACTATAGCCTGCTCGACAGCCTGGGACGTTTCGGCATTAACCTCGGGTTCGGCGACAAGACCGTCAGCGAAGTGTGTAAGGATCAAGGCGTTGACACCTATACATTCTTGGCCATCGTCAATTTCTCCATCAACGGCTACCGCAATCACGACGACAGCCAACGCATGTCCATCCCTACCCTGCTCCACTACCTGAAAGCATCGCACGACTACTTCCTCGATTTCCAACTGCCCACCATCCGGAAAGAACTGCTCGATGCACTCGACGAGAAGGATAACCTGGCAAGACTCATCACGAAACTCTACGACGACTACGCCCGCGAGATACGAGGCCACATGCGCTACGAGGAGCAGCACCTCTTCCCCTATGTGGAACGGCTCATGAACAATGAGCTGCAAGACGGCACCGATGCCGAGACTTTCTCGAAACACCACGGGCAAATCACGCAACGACTTCGCGAGCTCAAGCAGATTATCATCAAATACCTGCCCTCTGACGCCCAGCGCAACAACAAGCTCACCTCCGTGCTCTACGACCTCTACAAAAACGAGGAGTGGCTCGGCGCCCACGCTGAGGTGGAGGACCACATCTTCATGCCCGCCATCCGACAGAAGGAACAGCAGTTGCGACAGAATGATGTCAGCGTGAAAATCTCGAAGATGATCAATAGCAAGCCCGACTCTGGAGAGGCGCTTTCGGACCGTGAGCGCGACGTCATCATCAGCCTCGTGCAAGGAATGACGAACAAAGAGATTGCCGACCACCTCTTCATCAGCGTCAACACCGTAATCACTCACCGGCGAAACATCGCCCGCAAGCTGCAAATTCATTCACCGGCCGGACTGACCATCTACGCCATCGTCAACAACCTCGTCGACATCTCGGCCGTCAAGCTGTAATTAGGTGGCAGGGGATGATGGTTTGACTTTTTTATCAACCATCAACCCACCTTATTTCTTTCCCATTACGAGCGAAGCCACGTAGAGCACGATGATGGCACCAACCACACCTGTGCCAATCTGGCCAACCACACCGCCCCACGTAATCTTGAGCAAGTCGAACACCCAGGCGCCGACAAAACCGCCGACAATGCCCAGGACGCAATTCCACACGCAGCCCGTTCCTTCACGGTGCATCAGTTTGCTGGCGATGAGACCAGCCAACAGACCTACAATAATTGCTCCAATCATAACACTATCTTTCTTTTTTGGGGTTAAACAATCTGTGAAACAATCTCCTCGCAGGAGACCCGAGCTACTCACCGATTCAGGATCTGCTCGCCGTGCGTCTTTGTCTTGATCTGCTTCGGCTGGAAGATTTCTTCGATGATGCCTTCCTCATTGATGATGAACGTGGTGCGTAGCGTGCCCATGTATTTCCGTCCGTACATGCTCTTCTCACCCCACACGCCAAACTGCTCCACCAGTTGGTTTTCGGTGTCGGCTATCAGCGGGAAAGGCAGTTCGTATTTCTCAATGAATTTCTTGTGCGACTTCTCGTCCTGCACACTCACACCCACCACAGCATAGCCCTTTCGACGCAACTCGCTGTAGTTGTCGCGCAGCGAACAAGCCTCAGCGGCACAGCCACTCGTGTTGTCCTTCGGATAGAAATACAGAACCAGCTTCTTTCCGCGGAAATCGCTCAGGCGTATCTCCTTTCCGTTCTCGTCTCTGCCCAGTATCTCGGGCGCTTTGTCTCCAATGTTCATAAGCAAATGATATTTTTGAATCGGGTACAAAATTAAACAAAATATATGGAACCACAAAACATCAGAGAAGAAAAATTGCCTACTTCAATCTTCTGCGATACTCCAACACCGACTCGCCCGTGAAGCGCAAGAACTGCTTGTAGAAGAAACTGCGGTCGTTGAAACCAATCATCTTCACAATCTGAATGATCGACAGTTCGGGCTGCTCGGCCATGAGTAGCTTAGCTTCATCGATGCGACGGCGCAGGCGCCACGTGCGGAAATCCTCGCCCACCACATCACGGAAATAGCGATGAAACTGCTCCACCGTCAGGTCCGACTGTCTGGCTATCTCAACGATGGCCGTCTCGTTGTTCAGATAGCCTTTGTTCCTAATCCACTGCTCCAGTTTGCTCGTGCCTTCCTCATTCTGCTCTTCCGCCCTCTCTTCGGTCGGTGCCTCCTGATAGATGGCAGGCAGGATGACGGGTGCACTCAGACCGTAGTTGATGAAACAAGCTGCAAACAAGGCGCAGAAGCCGCTCAATGCCACCGTGAGACAGAGGTCGGCAATGCGGTTGTTCAGCATCATGACCAGCGAAAACACGCCTACTGCCAAAGCTGCCCAAAAAAGAAAGAATATCCAGCGCAAGCTCCGTTCAATCTCGTCTTCTTCATAGTAGCTACTCACCTGGTTGAGAAACTCCCGTCGGCTACGCAGAAACCACCTCGTATAGAACACGAGCTGCAGCAGATAAGCGACAACGCCCAATTCGTAGACAAAGAGGAATGCCCGCAGCGGCAGGAGAAAATAAGCACCCAACAACACTATATCGACCGTCAAGATGATGGCGGCCTGGGTGAGTATGCTTCGCTTCGTGATCTGAACGGGGCTGATAAACACCATGATGGACATCGTGAAAAGCATCGCTTGTATGTAGCCCATCGCCAAAGCGAGGCAGGGACCGAGAAAACTGATACTGCCGCGACTGTCGAAAACAATCTGCGCAATATTCAACACACCAATCACAAACACGGCAATGGCGAGTGTATGCTTGACCACACGATACTTTGCCGCCCGAATGTCGGCGGGCGCTTTCACTAAGGCCAGAATCAATCCGCTGGTCATCATACAGCATGCTGCTGCCAACATGATGTAGGAATAAAGGCTGTCAAGTGTCATCATAAGTGCAAAATTACTAAGAAACACGCTATTTTACCGCATATTGCTCCACTCTTTAGGATACTTTAACAACTGCCAATAGAGATAGCAAATGATGCTTTCCAAGGCAGAAAACGATATTTTCCAAGTCAGAAAACGATATTTTCCAAGTCAGAAAATGATGTTTTCTAAGTCAGAAAACGATGCGTTCCCTAATCTCTTTCGGTTTGTTCTAAGTCAGCTTTCAGGGTGAAGCAACTCTTGCACCGACGTGAAGTAGCAATTGTGGCTTTTCGCAAAACCAATGAGCTGCCGGAAAACAGGATTGCGGTTGAGGACGTCGGGATTGCCGAAGACGAAAAGATGCTTACGGGCACGTGTGAGGGCTACGTTGAGCTTGCGGTCTATCAGTTGGCCGTCTTCCATGAAGGTGTTGGCGGCAAGAAACTGAAGCTGATGGGGCCGCGAGACGGTGAAGCCGTAAAAGATATAGTCGCGCTGGCTGCCCTGAAAGCGCTCCACCGTGTCGATGGTGACGGAGCTTAGAGGTGAGGGGTGAGATGTGTGGGATGAGAGCAGGGCGATGGCTTTTCTGATTTCTGCTATCTGGTTGCGGTAAGGCACGATGATGCCAAGTGTCTGCTCGGGTGAAAAGGATTGGCTGGTCTGCCTGTATATCTCCATCGCGACAGAGGCAATAGCCTGTGCCTCATCGCTGTTCTCACGGCTCGCACTCAGCATAACACGCGCTGTAGGTCGCACTTCCACAAAAGCAAAACGGGGGAATGCTGCCTGTTGCTCTTGCTGATGGGGCATCGGCACAATTTTCAGCAAGCCACGATAGAAAGCCTGGTTGGGAAATGCCGCCACATCGGGATGCATGCGTCCCTGACTGGTGAGCATGTAGACGACTTCAGATTTGTCGCGATACTGTCGGAGCAACCGTTCGAATAGGGAGTTGCGGCAGTCGGTCAGATGGATGGCGTTGAGCTGGGGATCGTCCACCCGCGACTCTTCTACCGTCTGTTGCACAACGGCGGGCAACTGCTTGTGGTCGCCGATGAGGACAAACTTTCGGATGGCCACATCGCTCTTGCCTCCACCAATCGGTGTGGTGGCTGAGAACAGGCCAATCAGGTAAGGCTCCAAGATTTGCGAAGCCTCATCGACGATGGCCAGACTGAACTGCTTCAGACGGAAAATATCAAGATGGGCATAAAAGGCCGTAGTGGTACCCACGAACACCCGCGTGTCGAGAATCAGTCGGCGCAGTTCGCCCACCGACTTGCAATCTGCCGACTTGTTCTCCAGGAGCGACGGGCGATAGGCCTCATCACAGGAGAAACGGCTCCCGATACGGATAAAGGAGATGTTGCTCTCGGTCAGTTTACTACATATCTCATCGACAGCACGATTGGTGAAC
>Ga0310695_10000534_pt1 | contig 98370 bp, 84 predicted proteins | sample RumenRJG_04DNA_FD_203882 | JGI IMG/M metagenome (GOLD analysis project Ga0310695, IMG submission 203882) | Bovine rumen microbial communities from Lethbridge, Alberta, Canada - RJG_04 (v2) (version 2) | ecosystem: Host-associated > Mammals > Digestive system > Stomach > Rumen | place: Canada...
AGGAAGATGGCGGCTATCCACCAGAAATGCAGCATATTGTGAAGATAAGCATATTTTTCTTCAACGATCGGGCCGTCTACTCCGTTGAACAACGCAGATGAAGTATCCACCCTGTAGCCGGTAGAAAGGAACATGCATACGACAAAGGCCACGAAGAAAACTACAAAACCCAAGGCTGTAACCTTCAGCCGGCTTTGGCATCTTGCGGCAATGTCAGACGCCGTGTCCCCTTCCATTTTACAGCACTGGCCGTAAACGTAAAGCATTCCCAGAGTCCTTGCGGCAAGGAATACCACAATGCCAAGCAGGAGGTTAAACGGCTTGAATATCAGTTCCAGGCCCCTGTAGTCGTTTGTCCAGTAAGAAACTATGTTGGCAGACGGTACAGTAAGGCTCATCTTGTCCATTGCGTAGTTCCCTCCGGAAATGAAGGTAGCCACTGCCACACCCACCAGAATGGTTCCGATCAGACCGTTAAGTTTTAGGAAGATATCATAGGTTTTCCTGCCAAGAAGATTCTTCTCCTTGTTCCGGAATTCATACGAAAAAGCCTGGACCACAAAGCTCAGCAAAATGATAATCCACAGCCAGTAAGCACCTCCGAAACTGGTGGAATAAAATAGCGGGAACGAGGCGAACGCCGCACCGCCGAAAGTAACCAGGGTGGTGAATGTAAGTTCCCATTTATGGCCGAAAAGGCCCAGCAGAAGCTTCTTCTCGTCTTCTGTCCTGGCCACTCCGCCCAGAAGGGTCTGCCCGCCCTGAACGAACATCAGAAACACCAGGGCCGCACCCAGAACGGATACTATCGCCCACCAGTAAAGTTGCAGAAAATGATATGTTGTCATAGCGTGTTCTATTTATTGTCAGACGATTAGTTCCATTTGATGCCTTCCGGGCCTTTCTTTATCTGGTTGAAGGCAATCTTCAGTTCGGCAATCAGAAGTGTCGTGAAAAGCACGGCGAAGATTATGAACGTGGTCCAGACATTGCCGGATGAAACTCCGGAAACCGATGCCTGCACCGGCAGCAGATCCTGGATAGTCCAAGGCTGACGCCCTACCTCCGCTACAATCCAGCCTGCCTCCGCACAGATATAGACCAGAGGCACAGACACAATCGCGAGGAAAATGAACCATTTCTTCTTCTCGATAACCTTCTTCTTCCACAGCCAGAAGCAGACAAGAAGGAATACGATGAAATATCCTCCAAGCGTAACCATTATCCTGAACGAGTAGAATGTCATCGGTATGTTAGGAATACTCTCCTTAGGGTCTTTCAGGAACCCGTAGCCGAAATACTCGAAGTTGTCGTCGAGATACTGCTGGGCCTGGGCAAGGACCTGGTTCCGGATGTTTGTGTCTGGATTATCCTTGTGCTGGCCGTAGAGTTCAAGAGCTCTTCTTGCCATATTTCCCCTTTCCACCTTTTCCTGGAAGGAGATGGCGGTCTTTTCCTCCCCGTTCTTGTCCACATATTTGTAACCGCCTTCGATTATGTCGTTTATGCCAGGGACAAAGCTGTCAAAGTCCATATTTGCCAGGAACGACAGACCCTTTGGAAAAGAGATGTGGAAAAGGTAAGGCTTTTCATCGTTGTCATACTCTTTCTTAGGATTCAGTATTCCGATTCCTACCAGCGGGGTTCCGTTTTCTCCGCGATAAAGTCCCTCCATCGCCGCCAGTTTCATAGGCTGCGTCTTGGCAACCGTCACGGCAGAACTGTGGCCGGTGACCATCAGCATAAATATTGAAAACAGTCCGAAAACCGTCGCGTACTTGATGCTTCTCATGGAAAACTCGTGGTTCCTCTGCTTTTTGAGATACCAGCAGGAAATCGCGATTACCACAATGGATGCAACCAGGAATCCGCTCAATACGCTGTGAGAGAACTTGGTGATAGTGGTGGAAGAGAAGACGATCCCCCAGAAGTCCACCATCTCGTTTCTGGCAGTTGCCGGATTGAAGGCCACCCCTACCGGATTCTGCATCCAGCCGTTGGCCGTCAGAATCCAGTATGCGGAAATGTTGGCTCCGATTGCCGTGAGCCAGGTGGAAAGCAGGTGGAATCCCTTGCTTACCTTGTTCCAGCCGAAGTACATCACGGCAAAGAAGGTGCTTTCAAGGAAGAAGGCGAATATTCCCTCAATGGCAAGCGGAGCTCCGAATATATCCCCCACAAACCAGGAATAGTTGCTCCAGTTTGTTCCGAACTCGAACTCCAGGATTATGCCCGTGGCAACGCCGCAGGCAAAGTTTATGGCAAAGATCCTGCTCCAGAACTGGGTGAGCTTTTTCCAGGACTCGTCGTTTGTCCTGTAATATTTTGTCTCGAAGATTGCTATCAGGATTCCCAGTCCCAATGTAAGCGGCACAAACAGCCAGTGGTACATGGCCGTGAGCGCGAACTGCAGTCTCGAAGCGTCTACAAGTGAAGATAGTAACATATCACGGTTGTTTAGTCAGGTTTTCTCGGACGTGTTCCGCCTTTTCAGCATCAGTGTCATATCTGGACAGTTCCGGGCGGAAAAAGAACACCCTCAGTATCAGGAACATAATCGCGAGTTTTATCAGGATGATAATCCAAAGTGTCTTGCCGACTTCCATATTCCTGAAGCCGTCGCGATAAAACTCATATACTTTTCTGAAGATGTTCACTTTTCAAATTTAACAAAATCAAATGAAAATGGCTTGATTTTTGACTTATCTTTGTGTCAAATAAAACGAATCATGGGAAAGGAAATAAATAAAGGCAGAAGAGATGCCCTCAAGACCGCCGGCCTGTTCGTGGCCGCTTTGGTAGGCACAAGTATAGTTAACAAGCTGGATGCGGTTCCTGCTATCGCCGAGCAGAATCAGCAAAAGCCGAGAATTGTCAGAAAGGCAGTTTTTGTATCCAAGAACTGCAAGGTTCACAAGCAGATAGCCTCTAAGGCTAAGAACCTTGAAGACTGCCTGCTCTGCATAGACGCCTGCCCTAGGAAAGCAATAGTTGTCACCGATATAAAGGGCGCAAAAATAAAAGGCCCTCAACTCAAGGAGGACCTTTGTATCGGTTGCGGCCGCTGTGTCAGAGTTTGCCCTGAAAATCCTAAGGGATGGGAAATCTGGGACAGGACCAACAATAAGAAGCTGATGTAAACGGTTGGACTATTGGTCGTAACCGTCGTAACGCTCTTCGATTTGTTCCAGACTGTCAATCTTGAAAGTGTCTCCGTCCTGGACAAGAGTCAGCTTTATGGTGTAATGGTATTCTTTGTTTTCTCCCTGGTCGTGAGTGCAGGACACTAAATATGCATCCCCCTCAGGTTTGATGGTGCGTGTCTTTAATCCGCCGGTATCTCCGCCGCCATTGTAGCATAACAGCCAGATTGCCATGCATTCGCCTTCGCAATCATAATCATACGAGTCCATAAGCCACTGTTTCATCTTAGGGGTTATATTGCTGTTGATGAACTCGTAGTTTACAATGTCTTTGTCAAATACTTCATCATAAACCTTATAGAATCCCTCCAGGAAAGCCTTTCCGGCAGCAACCTTTGCAGAGTCAATAATAGCTGCAGCAGCCTCGGCCTGTGCAGTTTCAGCTTGAGCCTGGCCGTTTGGCTCTTCAGCTTTGTTGTTGGATTTGCAGGCAAAGAAGACTAAGGCGCCCAGTGCCAGTACAGAAAAGAGTCTAATTGTTCTCATTGTATTGTTTATTTACGGTTTTTGTATGCCTTGAGTGTGTTCTGGAGAAGCGAGGCAATTGTCATAGGCCCCACTCCGCCGGGAACTGGAGTTATGTAGCTGCATTTAGGGGCGACATTGTCAAAGTCCACATCCCCTACCAGACGGTATCCGCTCTTTCTGGAAGCGTCTTCAATGGAGTTGATTCCCACATCGATGATTACCGCTCCTTCCTTTACCATATCTTCCTTGACAAAGAAAGGGATTCCGATTGCAGCAACTATGATATCGGCTTCTCTGGTGTACTTGGCGATGTCCTTTGTGCGGCTGTGGCACATGGTCACCGTGCAGTCTCCGGGATAGCCCTTCCTTGAAAGCAGGTTGGCCATCGGACGTCCGACTATGTTGCTTCTTCCCAGGACAACGCAGCTCTTGCCCTTGGTTTCTATCTTGTTGCGTTCAAGAAGAGTCATTATTCCCATCGGGGTAGCCGGAAGGAAGGTGTCCTGGCCCAGCATCATCTTTCCGGCGGAAACAGGATGGAATCCGTCAACGTCCTTTTCGGGAACTATAGTCGCGATAACCTTGTTCTCGTCGATGTGCTTAGGGAGAGGAAGCTGGACGATCAGGCCGTCTATATTGCTGTCCGCATTGATATTGCGTATTATTTTCAGCAGTTCTTCTTCCGTGGTCTCTTCAGGAAGACGGATAACGTCGGAAGTGAATCCAGCATCCGCACAAGCTTTTTCCTTGTTGGCTACGTATGTCTTGCTGGCGGGATTGTTGCCTACCAGAATTGCCGTTAGGGAAGGTCTGCGGCCTCCGTTTGTAAGTATCTGTTCAACTTCCTGCCTGATTTCGGCTCTTATGGCTGCACTTTCAGCCTTTCCGTCCAGTATCTTGTATTCCATCTGATTGCGTTGTTATCTTCCCATATTCCTGAGGTTGCGCATCTGGGCCATACGGTTTCTGAGGCCTCCTCCGGCAACGTTCTTCATTACTTTCTTGGTCTGCTCGAACTGCTTGATAAGGCGGTTCACTTCAGCGATGGAAGTGCCGCTTCCGCTGGCAATCCTGTTTCTGCGGCTGCCGTTGAGCACTTCCGGATGCTCTTTCTCAAACGGTGTCATAGACTGGATGATGGCTTCCACATTCTTGAAGGAGCTGTTGTCTATGTCCACGTCCTTGAGGGCCCTGCCTACACCAGGGAGCATGCTTGCCAGATCCTTGATGTTACCCATCTTCTTGATCTGCTGGATCTGCTGGTAGAAGTCGTTGAAGTCAAACTGGCTCTTGATGAGTTTCTTCTTCAGCTTGCGGGCTTCTTCCTCGTTTATCTGCTCCTGGGCTTTCTCAACGAGGGTTACAACGTCTCCCATTCCCAGGATTCGGTCTGCTATACGTTCAGGATGGAAGACATCCAGCGTATCCAGCTTTTCGCCTGAGGATATGAACTTGATAGGCTTGTTGACAACTGCCTTGATGGAGAGTGCGGCACCGCCTCTGGTATCGCCGTCGAGCTTGGTCAGAACCACTCCGTCAAAGTCCAGGACATCGTTGAAGGCCTTGGCAGTCTCGACTGCATCCTGACCTGTCATCGAGTCTACCACAAAGAGTATCTCGCTCGGGTTCAGGGCTTTCTTGAGGTTGCCGATCTCGGTCATCATCTCCTGGTCTACGGCAAGTCGTCCGGCTGTATCCACGATCAGTACATCGTACTGCTTGGCCTTTGCCTCCTTTACCGCATTCTCGGCGATCTTGACTGGATTCTTGACTCCTTCCTCTGTATATACCGGAACGTCAATGGATTCTGCCAGCACCTTCAACTGGTCTATTGCTGCCGGACGGTAAACGTCTCCGGCCACGAGCATCACTCTCTTTCCCCTCTTGTTCTTGAGCTGGTTGGCAAGTTTGCCTGAGAATGTGGTCTTACCGGAACCTTGGAGACCTGCCACGAGAATGATTGCAGGGTTTCCCTTCAGGCTGATGTCCGTGGCGCTGCTTCCCATCAGGCGGGCAAGCTCGTCGTGGACTATCTTGACCATCATCTGGCCCGGCTTTACGCTCTTTATGACGTCCTGGCCAAGTGCAACCTGCTTTACGTCATCGCAGAAGCTCTTGGCTACCTTGTAGCTCACGTCGGCCTCGATGAGGGCCCTCCGGATATCCTTGAGGGTCTCCGATATATTTACTTCAGTAATCCTGCCCTGTCCTTTCAGCAGGCGGAACGACCGGTCTAGTCTGTCTATTAGGTTGTCAAACATATTACTTTACGATTTCATCTGAATAGTAGGCCTTTGCAAGGTCTTTCTGGTTGTAGCGCATAGCCATCACCTGGCCGTATGCTCCGGCGGTGTGAAGGGCTACGAGGTCTCCCCTCTTTGTCTCAGGAAGCCAGATGTTGTGTGCGAACTTGTCTGAACTTTCGCATACAGGGCCTACAACATCGTACTTTGTCTTCTTGCCGGTGGAAACCAGGTTCTCTATATCGTGATGTGCCTGATAGAGGGCCGGACGGATGAGGTCGTTCATTCCTGCATCCAGGATCACGAACTTCATCTTCTGGCCTATCTTGACATACAGCACCCTGGAAATCAGGTGTCCGCACTGTGCTACAATAGCCCTTCCCGGCTCAAAGTGGATCTTCTGGCCTGGCCTTACCTTCAGGTTCTTGTTTATGAGTTCAAAATAGTCTTTGAAGTTGGCAATCGGGTTCTGGTTAGGGTTCTGGTAGTCTACTCCCAGTCCGCCGCCAAGGTTCAGGTTCTCTATCTTTATGTTCCTCTCTATGAACCAGCTCTGGAGCTGCTCCACCATCCTGCAAAGCAGAGGGAAAACGCTCATGTCCAGGATCTGGCTACCAACGTGGAAGTGAAGTCCTATAAGTTTCACGTTCTTGAGGCCTTTCAGAAGGTCTGCCACTGCCTGGAATTCCCACGGGCTTATGCCGAACTTGTCTTCCTTTCTTCCTGTAGATATATATTTATGAGTGTGGGCGTCAATGTCTGGGTTCACTCTCAGCGATATCCTTGCGGTAACTCCCATTCCTGCAGCCAGATCGTTGATAATCTGGATTTCAGGCACGCTCTCGCAGTTGAATGAGAAGATTCCGGCCTTCAGGGCGGTCTTGATTTCACGGTCGCTCTTGCCTACTCCGGCATAAACTATCTTGGATGGCGCAAAGCCGTTCTTTATCGCGATTTTCACTTCGTTTCCGCTCACGCAGTCCGCTCCGAGTCCTGCCTTGCAGATTGTCTGCAGGATCTTTGGCTCTGCGTTGGCCTTTATGGCATAATGCGCATTGTAGCCGAATTTCTTTGTGTATGAAGTGTAAACCTTCAAGGTCTCCTTCAGGAGATCCATGTCATAATAATAGAAAGGTGTACGGATACTACCGAATGCCTCTATCGCCTTCTTGGTTATCATCTGCTTAATTTTTAATGCATTTTTGAATGAGTGCAAATCTAATCAATTTTTCATTAAATTTGTGCATTGTCCGTACGCTGGACTGTCGCCTCGGGCAATGCTTTCACACAACAGACAGTATAGTTAATTGTTTAAAATATTTTAGATTATGGCAAAAGGACCTATCACTCAGTTCATTGACCACCATTACCGTCATTTCAACTCAGCCGCTATGGTTGACGCTATCAAGGCTTACGAACAGCTTCTGGCAGAAGGCGGAAAGATGATGCTTGCAATGGCAGGCGCAATGAGTACGGCTGAACTCGGACTTTCCCTGGCAGAGATGATCCGTCAGGACAAGTTCGCAATTGTTTGCTGCTCAGCCAACAACCTGGAAGAGGACATCATGAACCTTGTAGCTCACTCACACTATAAGAGAGTTCCTCACTACAGAGACCTCACCCCACAGGACGAGCAGGAGCTTCTGGACAACCATCTTAACCGTGTCACCGATACCTGCATCCCTGAGGAAGAGGCTTTCAGAAGGCTGGAAGACCATCTGGTTGACGCATGGAAAGATTCCGCAGCAAAGGGAGAGAGGCTTTTCCCTTACGAGTTTATGTACAAGGTAATCCGCAGCGGTGTCCTGGAACAGTACTATGAGATAGATCCAAAGGACAGCTGGGTTCTTGCAGCCTGCGAGAAGAACATCCCTATCATAGTTCCTGCCTGGGAAGACTCCACCACCGGCAACATCTTCACAGCACACTGCATCAGGGGAGAATTTGACGTTCATCTGGTAAAGGGCGGCATCGAGACAATGATGCACCTGGTAGACTGGTACAAGGCCAACAACCGTCCTGGAATCGACCGTGGAACGGGATTCTTCCAGATCGGCGGCGGTACAGCAGGAGACTTCCCTATCTGCTGCGTGCCTATGATGGAACAGGACCTTCAGTGGAAGGGCACAATGCTGTGGCAGTATTTCTGCCAGATTTCAGACTCCACAACTTCTTACGGTTCATATTCAGGAGCCGTTCCTAATGAGAAGATCACCTGGGGCAAGCTCTCTCCTGAGTGCCCTAAGTTCATCGTTGAAAGCGATGCGACTATCGTAGCCCCTTTGATGTTTGCCCATATACTTGGCTGGTAATTTTACGATTATGAAAAAAGCTCTATTGCTGCTCTGTGCAGCCATTTCAATTGCAGCAGTCTCCTGCAAGTGCAACAAGAACAACTCCGGCGCTCCGCAGGATGAGGTAATAACCGAGGCTCCTTCCAATCTCCAGACCCAGGAATACATAGAAGGGAGAATCGCTGAGATGTATGGTTTCGCCCTCGCTCAGGACAAGTATGAAGATGCTGACGTCAAGTTCTTCACAAAAGACCTGCTCGATCTTCAGGAAAAAGTCCTCAAGAAGCAGAACGAGAGTGGCAACCTCTATATTGACCACGACCACTGGGTTATGGGCCAGGACTGCCACAACCCTTCCTATGAGTTTGTGAAGGCAGAGGATATCAACAGCCAGACCGCCAAGGCTTATGTGAAAGTTAAGGCTTTCGACGACCAGGAGAACCCTACTCTTGTGAGGCTGACCCTCAAGTTCAACGGTGACGACTGGATGGTTGATGACATCGAGGAAGAGTATGAAGGTGTCTTCTACTCTCACCGCAAGATGTACGATGAAGCCCTGGCTGAATAAAGCCCCAGACAAGTAGCGACATTTTTAAAGCAGCATCTGACATAGTCATTTGCTGCTTTTCTTTTGCTTTGAATGCGGTTTAACCTTTCTTATAATTTGAAACATAAAAAAGCTTCTTTTTGATTTTTAGAATAAAGTTTTGGTTATTCCAGATAATTTTGTAAATTCGTATCGTTTAAAACGAATTATTAATTTACTTGATTATCGATATGTCCGAGAAAACTTTATTGCTGGGAGATGAGGCTTTGGCACTGGGAGCCCTGCACGCGGGGCTTTCTGGCGTTTACGCCTATCCTGGCACTCCGTCAACCGAGATTACGGAGTATATTCAGGGCAGTCCTCTGGCCAGGGAGCGCAAGGTGCACTGCCAGTGGAGCTGCAACGAGAAAACCGCAATGGAAGCCGCTCTTGGCGCTTCATACGCGGGAAAGAGGGCGCTGGTGTGCATGAAACACGTAGGAATGAACGTGTGCGCAGACGCCTTTGTAAATTCAGGAATGACCGGAGCCAGCGGAGGACTGGTGGTTGTGGCCTGTGACGATCCGTCAATGCACTCCTCTCAGAACGAGCAGGATTCCAGGTTCTATGCCGAGTTCGCGATGGTGCCTTGCTTCGAGCCTTCTTCTCAGCAGGAAGCATACGATATGGTGCGTCTGGCTTTCGATTATTCGGAGAAATACCACACCACTGTTCTGATGAGGCTTACAACCAGAATGGCACACTCCAGGGCAGTTGTAAAGACATCGCCGATGAGAGAAGAGAATCCGCTCCAGTTCCCTGAGGACCAGAAGAGATGGGTGCTTCTGCCGGCAGTGGCAAGGCTGAGAAACGAGGTGGTTATCAAACAGCTGGCGCAATACGAAGAAGATTCTGAAAACGCCAATGTCCTCTCAGGCCCTAAGGCTCCGATGGGAGTGATCGCCTGCGGAATTGGCTGGAACTACCTGATGGAGAACATAGAGGGTGAACCGGCCTTCCCTACTCTCAAGGTAACACGCTATCCTGTTTCAAGGAAGCAGGTGCAGGAATTGGCTACAATGTGCGATAGCATTCTTGTAGTTGAGGAAGGCCAGCCGCTTCTGGAGAAAGCGCTCAGAGGCTTTCTTCCGGTTCCTGTTAAAATCAGGGGAAGACTGGACGGAACCCTGCCGCGCACGGGAGAACTGACACCGGATGTCTTGAGGAAGGCTCTTGGAATGCCGGAGAAAGAGGCTTGCGGAAAGAGTGAAGTTGCCGTCCCAAGGCCACCGGCACTGTGTATGGGATGCGGCCACAGGGATTTCTACACAGCACTCAACAGAGTAGTGAAAAACTACCCTACCGCACGTGTATTCAGCGATATAGGCTGCTACACCCTGGGCTATCTGGCACCTTTCCACGCAATCAACAGCTGCGTGGATATGGGAGCTTCCATCACGATGGCAATCGGTGCATCCGAGAGCGGAGTCCATCCTTCAATCGCAGTAATCGGAGACTCCACATTCACCCACAGCGGAATGACCGGACTCCTGGATGCCGTGAATATGGGGGCTAACATAACCGTCTGCATATCAGATAACCTGACAACCGGAATGACCGGAGGCCAGGACAGCGCGGCATTCGGAAGGATAGAGAACATCTGCCTTGGAATCGGAGTTCCTAAGGAGCATGTAAGGCTCATCATTCCTCTTCCTAAGAACTATGAAGAGATGGAGAGGGTGATCAAGGAAGAAATAGAATATCGCGGAGTATCCGTTGTGGTATGCCGCAGAGAATGTATCCAGACTGCCAAGAGGCACCTTAAAAAACAGTAAGATCATGAAAAAAGATATCATATTGTCAGGAGTCGGCGGCCAGGGAATTCTTTCCATAGCCACTGTAATAGGCTGGGCCGCAATAAAGAACAATCTTTACCTGAAACAGGCGGAGGTTCACGGAATGAGCCAGAGAGGCGGAGACGTGCAGAGCAACCTCAGGCTCTCTTCCGACCCTATTTTCAGCGATCTGATACCAAAGGGAGAATGTGAAATCATAATCTCGATGGAGCCTATGGAAGCTCTCAGGTATCTTCCATACCTGAAAAAAGGCGGCTGGATTATCACTAACAGCGCTCCATTTGTAAACATCCCCGCATATCCGGAAGTTTCTGCAATAGACTCTGACCTGAATCGCGAGGCAAACGTGATTTCATTTGATTCTGACCAGATTGCAAAAGATTGCGGAGCGCCACGCTCAAGCAACATGGCCCTACTGGGAGCTGCGGCAAAGTACATCGAGATACTGGATGTAGAGGCTCTCAAGGAAGGAATCCGCAACGTCTTTGCCCGCAAGGGTGAGAAAATCGTTGAAGACAATATCAAGGCATTTGAAGCCGGATACGGAATAGCAGCTAAAAGATAGTTATATGGAAAGGCCTATCTCAAAAAACACGGTTGACGGAGTATTGGCGAAAATGGATATCGCCGATATATCTCACGCCACTATAAGACAATGCGTTGCAGTTGCCAACAAGCTGGAGGAACTGGAAAACATGAGGTTCATCCATCTGGAGATCGGCGTTCCGGGAATCCTTGCCTGTCCGGTTGGAATTGAAGCCCAGAAAAAGGCCCTCGACAGCAACATAGCCCACGAATATCCCCCTATCGGAGGTATTCCAGTGCTCAAGCAGAACGCCTCCAAGTTCCTGAAAGCCTTTGCAGACGTGGACATAGACCCAGAATGCATAGTTCCTACGGTTGGTTCAATGCAGGGCAGCATGAACATCATCCTGGAGTGCTCTCAGCTCAATCCTGAAAAGGACACCATCCTTTACATCAATCCGGGATTTGCGCCAAATATGCTCCAGGCCAAGATAAACAACATTAAGTCAGAGGCTTTTGATATATACGAGTTCCGTGCAGACAAGCTCCGCCCGAAGCTGGAAGAATATATGTCAAAGGGCAACATTGCCGCTGTGCTTTATTCCAATCCGAACAATCCTGCCTGGATCTGTCTCAGCGAAGACGAACTGAAAACTATCGGAGAACTGGCCACCAAGTACGATGTGATTGTGCTTGAAGACCTTGCGTATTTCTGCATGGACTTCCGCCAGGATCTTTCCAAGCCTTACCAGCCACCGTTCCAGCCTACGGTTGCAAAGTACACGGACAACTATGTCATAATGATGTCTTCTTCTAAGATATTCAGCTATGCCGGAGAGAGAATCGCCGCCGTTTGCTTCTCTCCTAAACTGTATTACAGGGATTATCCTGCCCTGAGGAAGAAATACGGTCTGGGAAGGATGGGAGACAACTTTGTTCTGACATATCTCTATGCCGCTTCTTCAGGAGTTTCACACTCAGCGCAATATGCTTACGCAGCGCTGCTTGGCGGTGCCGCTGACGGAAAGATAGACTTCATCTCCGAGATGGCTAAATACGGCCAGAGAGCCCATCGTTCCAAGGAAATCTTTGAAAGGCACGGATTCCACATCGTCTATGACAAAGACCTCGACCGCAAGGTGGGAGACGGGTTCTTCTACACAATAGGATATGGCAACATGACTTGCTCTGAGCTTATGTACGACCTGGTAAGATGCGGAATTACAGCCATCTCGCTGGATTCCACCGGAAGCCGCCAGAGCGGCATCAGGGCTTGCGTGTCCAGACTTAGTTCAGACGAGGATTTCGAGAGTATGGACAAGCGTCTTGGATTGTTCGAGCAGATCCAGAAAGAAAAGAACGCCTGATATGGACAATCTGAAATATGTAACCCCAGCCGAAGCCGTCAGGTGCGTTAAAAGCGGAGACGGTGTATATTTCCAGGGAAGTACAGCTGTTCCTGAGATACTTCAGCAGGCTCTTGCCGACAGGGCGGATGAACTCCGCGACGTTAAAGTTTACAGCGCTTTCTGCATTCCAAGGGGCGTGGCTCCTTTTTGCAAGGAGGAATATAAAGACTCTTTCATCGTTCGCAGCCTCTTCCTTTGCGCAGACCAGAGGCAATGGGTTGCCGATGGATACGGCAGTGTGATACCTGCCTTCCTCGGCGAGATTCCTTTCCTGTTCCGCTCCAGGCAGCTTCCTGTAAACGTTGCCTTTATAAACTGTTCTCTACCAGACAAGGACGGCTATTGCAGCTACGGCATCTCTGCAGACCTTGCCGTGTCTGCAGTCGAGAGTGCAGACTATGTGGTCGCCCAGATTAACAAGAGCATCCCCTATCTCTACGGCGGAGCCCTGATTCACATCTCAAAGATCCACGCTGCCGTTGAGTGTGACATTCCTCCTGTCGCGATGGAATTCGGCGAGCCTACAGATATAGAAAGGGCCATCGGAAACAACATAGCGGCAGAGATTCCAGACGGTGCCACCCTTCAGATTGGTGTGGGAGGCATCCCTAACGCCGTCCTGAACGCAATCAAGCATCACAAGCATCTTGGGCTTCACACAGAGGCCATGACTGACGGCGTGGTAAGGCTTATGGAAGAGGGCGTGATTGACAACTCCCTCAAGAAGTTCCGCCCTGGCAAAGGCGTTGCTTCACTGGCTCTTGGAAGCAAGCACATGTACGAGTTCCTGCACTACAACAAAGATATGGAGTTCTACGATGTCGCTCTTACCAATGACCCTCAGATCATCCGCCAGAACCCAAAGGTGATGGCAATAAATTCAGCCCTTGAGATAGACCTTACGGGCCAGATCTGCGCAGACAGCATCGGTGAGAAAATATTCTCCAGTGTAGGCGGCCAGCACGACTTCATGTACGGCGGTGCTCTTTCTGAAGGCGGCAAGACCTTCATCGCCCTCCCTGCTGCAACCAGCAAAGGCAAGAGCAAGATTGTTCCAACACTGACTCCCGGAGCAGGCGTTGTCACCACCCGTTTCCAGGCCCAGTACATCGCCACGGAATACGGTATAGTCTATCTTAGAAACAAAGACCTTGCAGAAAGAGCAAAAGCCCTGATTTCCATTGCAGAACCTTCTGCCCGTGAAGAACTTGAGAAGGCCGCAGTCAAACGCTTTGGCCACAGCTTCCTACGACTTCACTGATGCACCGGTCTGAGGAGGTCGGAAACGGTCTTGACGGGATTGAAAGTAGATATCGGAACTTCCACGAATATTGTGTGCCAGCGGCTCATTGAGCCGTTCCACAGTCCGGGGAGTTCCGTATATTTTGCCTTGCGGCCGGCAAAAGACTTCTCAACGCTGAGGCCTGTTGCCGGATCAGTAAACTGTTGAAGGTCAAATTTGTTGCCATTTTTGTCCTTTATGCAGCAGACAATGTCCACCGGGTTGAAGTGGGTTGAGTTTGCCATAAGGGACTTGTCCTCGATCTGGACGCTTTCCAGAATCTGGAGAGAAGTGGAGCCATCCTTTTCTTTGCAGACAAAAGGTCCGCCGCCAGGTTCACCCTCGTTTTTGACCATACCGCAGACTCTTATCGGGCGGTCAAGTTTATCCCCTATGCTGTTTCTCATCTGAATAGCCATACCCAGAAGAATCTTCTTCCACTTTATGGTATCGTCCAGGAAAGGTTCCTTTACAACGTTGTCTATGTTCTTTATGAAGATGAAATCCTCATCGCAGAGATTAAGGTTCTTGAGGAGAGCTCCGTGGCCGGCAGGGCGTTTGAGGACCGATCCGTCTTCCTTTCGGAAAGGATTGCCCGCTTCATCGTAGGCAATAACGTCTGTGGAGTGGTCCTGGGTTGTGAAAACAGCTTCGTAGATGCAGTTATATCTGTTCTCGTAGCCGGCCTTGAATCTATTGAAAAGGTTTTTGAAATCATCCAGATGCTCCTCAGAGACAGTGAAATGCAGCCTTACCTTGCCGTCTTTGCCCTTGGCATACATTGCACCCTCCACCAGATGCTCTTCAAGTGGAGTGCGGGTGAACATCGCGTATTTATGGAAAGGCAGAAGGCCTTTGGGAGTGGATGCCAGGATGTCACGGTTTATGGAAAAATCTATCGGAGTCTTTGCCTTGAGTTCTTCTCTCAGGCGGTCAGCCTCTTTTCCTTCCTCATACAGAGGCTTGAACATCCTGGTAGCCGCACCGCTGGCAGGAGTGAATTTGCACAATGTTCCCTCAAAGGAATCAGCAATCTCAAGATACTTGGCCTCTTCCTCCGGAGTAAGTTTTCGGATAGTTCCGTCCTGGATGCTTGCGGCTTTTTCAATAATCAAACTCATGGCGATAGATATATTCTTTTCTAAGTTTCTCAAAATCCTCTGGATGTTGCCTGAGGGCCTTGTCAAGATCTGCGATTGGGAAGAACTTTCGAAGCTGGGAACTGAGGTTTTTGTTTATGTCCAGATGATGCCTCTCGTCCTTGGATCTGCAGGTGAAGTCTTTAAGGGCGTTTATGTCTGCAAAGTTTGCAAATGCCCTTACGACGGCATCGGTGGCGTTCTGCTTGCCTTCAACAGAATAACCGGCAATGTGAGGAGTTGCCAAGGCGCTTCTTTGGAGTATGTCTTTGTTTATATCCGGCTCATTGTTCCACACATCGCAGATGAAAAGCCCCAGTTTCTTTGATTCTAGGAGGGCGTTATCATCGACTACAGGGCCTCTGGAGGCGTTAACAAGATGCGCACCTTTCTTTATTGCCGAGAAGAAATGCTTTCCGGCAAGGCCCCTTGTGGTGCTGTCCAGTGGAGTATGGATAGTTACAATGTCAGAATTCTCCAGGACTTCTTCAATGGAGAAATACTCCAGGGGGATTCCCTGGGCCTGCTTCGGAGGGTCGTTCCTCAGGACTTTGAATCCTAATTTAAGGCAGAGGCGGGCAACCTTCTCCCCCACGTTTCCTGCCCCGATGATGCCTACTGTGAGTTTTTCTCTGTCCTTTCTGCTTTCAGGAAGGATTCCCGTCTGGGATATTGACGTCAGGAAATACTGCATGACAGCGGAACTGTTGCATCCCGGAGCATTTGCTACGCAAATTGAGTTTGCGCGGCAATAATCCTCATCTATATGGTCTTTGCCAATTGTAGCGGAAGCTATGAATCTTACGTCGTGTCCCTCCAGAAGAGATTTGTCGCACTTTGTCCTGGTCCTTATGAAGAGGCATTTTTCCTGGTTTCCGGCCTTTTCAATCGCTGAGGAAAAAGCCTCTCCCGGGGCGTAGACAACGTCCAGATATGGTTCCAGGATGCCTTTAATATAAGGTATGGCGTTATCTACAATGGCTATCATATTATCTAAGGACAATGTTCTTTACAAAAGGGCCTCCAAGATTGCTGTTCAGAAGGAACAGGATCTGGCGGCGGCGGTTAAAAAGCGTGCTTCTGATAATGGAAGAGGAAAGGTTCACATACAGGGTGCCGTCCTTATAGAAACGGGATGATGTTGCCTTGACGATGTTCGGCTCCATCTTTTCGTCCCAGCAGCGAACCACCCGGGCGCCGAGCAGGCCTTCCTTGCCTCCCATCGAGTTGAGGTATTCGCGGAGAAGCTCTCCTATCGGCTTGCTGCTCTGTTTTTTCATATGCGGGAGATTTTACCTGATGAAACCTCAAAATTGCGAGCGCTCCCCCCTACCTTCTCCACAAGGGCATCCATGCGCACCTTGTTGCTGTCGGTTATGAATATCTGGCCGAAATCCTCTCCTGAAACCATCTGGAGTAGGTTTTCCACCCTTCCCATATCCAGCTTGTCGAACACATCGTCCAATAAAAGTATAGGTGTAGAGGATTTGCCTCCCTTTCTCATAATCCCGAACTGTGCCATCTTCAGGGCAATCTGGAAGCACTTCTGCTGACCCTGGCTGGCACATCTGCGAAGAAGGTTGAAATCCTGGGCAGGGCTTTTCATCTCAAAAGCCACGTCATCTCTATGAATGCCTGAGATAGTGAATCCCATTACCCTGTCTCTGTCGAAGTTCTTTTTCAGAATCTCCTCCAAAGGGCGTTTCTGCAGTTCCGACTGGTATGTAATGCGGACCGTTTCTTTCCCGCCGCTTAGCTGGGTATAATGCTTCTGGACACTTTCCTGAAGGTCCGAGCACAGCCTTTGCCTTGCCTGGAATACATAGTCTGCATTTTCACAAAGCTGGCTGTCAAGGACACTGAGCAGTTCCACAGAAGGGTTCTCTTCCTTCAGGAGGCGGTTTCTCTGGGCCAGGGTCTTGTTGTACCTCTGGAGCTTTTCCAGATAAATGTGGTCCATCTGGCTCAAAAGGGCGTTCAGGAACCGTCTCCTTTCCTCTGCGCTCAGATTGATCAGGTTGGAATCCGAAGGAGAAACCATAACCACAGGCAGAAGGCCTATGTGGTCGGAAAGCCTTTTGTAGGCCTTGTCGTTGCATTTAAGGTTTTTCCCCTCACGGCTTCCCCCGTATATTCCCAACCCTATCTTGTTCACCGACCCGTCGTCCATAGAATAATAGCCGGCAACGGCGGCGCAGTCTTTACCGTCGCGGATGCTGAAAGAGTCCTGGAAATTGAAGAAACTCTTGGCCATGGAAAGGCTGTAGACAGCGTCCAGGAGATTGGTCTTCCCACTGCCGTTTGACCCGGAAATGCAATTGAGCCCGGAGGAGAATTCAAGGTCCGCCCCGGCTATGTTCTTGAAATCCGTTATGAGAATCCTGCTTAAAAACATATCGTTTAAAACTATTGCAAAATTAGAATATTTATCCGTAAATTTGCACTTCGCAAAAAATCTTAACAAAAATGGCTAAAATCAACAAAGAAAGCTCTGAGCCTAAGGCCAATGTTGCCGAGGCGCTATCAAAGACAGAATTGTTCTTCGAGAAAAACAAGAAGACCATCGGATATGTGGTGGGAGGATTGATCGTCCTGGCAGCCCTTATTTTCGTTTACCGCAATTTCATAGTAATCCCTAAGCAGAAGGAAGCAGCCAATCAGCTTTATGTGGCTGAGCGCTATTTTAAGCTGGATTCCTTCAATCTGGCTCTCAACGGAGACGGAAACTCTCTCGGTCTGAAGCAGATCATAGATAAATACGGCAAGAATGCCGGAAGTGCCGCCTATTTCGACGCTGGAGTATGCTGCCTGCGCCTTGGTGAGAACGACCAGGCTATCGAGTATCTGAAGAAGTTCTCCAGCAAAGACAGGATCATGGCCGCAAAGGCAAAGTGCTGCATCGGAGACGCTCTTGTAAACAAGGATGACATCAAAGGTGCCATTTCCTGGTTTGAGGAAGCTGCCGAGCTGAGCAACAATATCTTCAGCGCCGGTTATCTCCTGAAGGCAGGTATCTGCTATGAGGAACTTGGAGACTTCGGAAAGGCTCTGGGATGCTACAACAAGATCAAGAACGAGTTCGCCCAGTCTCCTGAAGGACAGGAAATAGATAAGTACATTTCCAGAGTTGAAGCTCTTGGCGCCAAATAATCAGCACTATGGGAAGAGCGTTTGAATTCAGGAAAGAGAGGAAGTTCAAGAGATGGGGCAACATGGCCCGCGTCTTCACCCGCCTCGGAAAGGAAATCACAATTGCAGCAAAGAACGGAGGTCCGGATCCGGACTACAACCCTACCCTGAGAACCATCATCCAGACGGCAAAGAGTGAAAACATGCCTAAGGAGAATATCGACAGGGCCATCAAGAGGGCTGTGGAAAAAGACCAGAGCGACTTCCAGGAGATAGTATACGAAGGATACGGCCCGGGCGGTATCGCCTATCTGATCGAGACCGCTACCGATAACCACACCCGTACTGTTGCCAATATCCGCAGTTATTTCAATAAGTATAACGGAACCTTGGGAACAAGCGGCAGCGTGGAATTCATGTTCGACCACAAATGCGTCTTCAAGATCAAGAGTGAGAAAGAGCCCATTGACCTTGACGAACTCGAGCTCGAACTCATAGACTACGGTGCAGACGAAGTCTTTGGAGAAGAAGACGAGGACGGAAACAAGACCGTGGTTATATACGGAGCCTACAAATCCTTTGGAGAAATACAGAAATATATAGAGGAGAAAGGATATACTATCGTCAGCGGAGGATTTGAGAGAATCCCTACCGTGGACCTGAAGAAACTTCCTGAGGAGCAAAGGATAGAAAACGAGAAATTGATTGAAAAGATAGAGAATGATGAAGACGTCCAGAATGTCTATCATACTCTAGACCTTTCAGACTCCCAATAAGGGACAATAGCCCCTGAAAAAGCCCCAAGCGGGCTTTTTCAGTTTATTGAAAGACTTACGAAATATTAAACTATAAATTTTACAAATTATGGAATTAACTCATATAGAACATCTTGGGATTGCCGTTAAATCCTTGGAAGAGGCTATCCCTTATTATGAAGAAATGCTTGGTCTGAAGTGCTACTCTATTGAGGAAGTTAAGGACCAGAAGGTTAAGACTGCCTTCTTCAAGATTGGACAGACAAAGATCGAGCTTCTGGAAAGCACTGATCCTGAAGGAACAATTGCAAAGTTCATCGAAAAGAGAGGCGAGGGTATCCATCATATGGCCTTCTCCACCCCTTCAGTCCAGACCTGCCTTGACGAGCTTGAGGCTAAGGGTGTCAGACTGATCGACAAGGCTCCGAGGAAGGGTGCAGAGGGACTTAACATCGCATTCCTTCATCCAAAATCAACCCACGGTGTTCTCACTGAGATCTGCGAAGATCCTAACAAGAAATAATCTAAAAAAAAATCATAAGGAAAGTTATGAGTCAGCAGCTCGAACAAGTTAAAGCGTTGATATCCCTTAGGGAAAAGGCGCGTCTGGGTGGCGGTCAGAAGAGAATCGACTCCCAGCACGAAAAAGGAAAATATACAGCCAGAGAAAGAATCACCATGTTGCTGGATCCGGGTAGCTTCGAGGAATTCGACATGTTCGTGACCCATCGTTGCACTAACTTCGGAATGGAGAAGAACCATGTCCTCGGAGACGGCGTTGTTACCGGCTACGGTACCATCGGAGGAAGGCTCGTATATGTTTTCGCCCAGGATTTCACCGTATTGGGAGGTTCCCTCAGCGAAACTTTCGCACAGAAGATCTGCAAGGTAATGGATATCGCGATGAAAGTCGGCGCTCCTGTTATCGGAATCAACGACTCCGGTGGAGCACGTATCCAGGAAGGCGTAAACGCCCTTGCAGGATATACAGAAATATTCCAGAGAAACATTCTGGCCAGTGGCGTAATCCCTCAGATTTCAGCCATTTTCGGCCCTTGCGCCGGTGGTGCGGTTTATTCTCCTGCACTAACTGACTTCAACGTAATGTCAAAGGGCAGCTATATGTTCCTTACAGGTCCTAAGGTTGTAAAGAGCGTTCTCGGCGAGGACGTTACCCAGGAGACCCTTGGTGGAGCCAGTGTTCACGCCAGCAAGTCCGGCGTTGCCCATTTCGCAGTTGATAATGAGGAAATCGGAATCCAGACCATCAAGGATCTGCTTTCATATCTCCCTCAGAACAACCTGGAGAAAACCCCTGTCGTTCCTACAAACGACCCAATCAACCGTATGGACGACATCCTCAACGATATTATCCCTGACAACCCTAACAAGCCTTACAATATGTACGATGTTATCAGTCATATCGTTGATGACGGCAAATTCCTTGAGGTTCACAAGGATTACGCAAAGAGCCTTATCGTAGGTTTTGCAAGGTTCGACGGCATTGCAGTGGGTATCGTTGCCAACCAGCCTTCAGTTCTGGCAGGTGTGCTCGACTCCAACTCCAGCCGTAAGGGTGCCAGGTTCGTACGTTTCTGCGACGCCTTCAACATCCCTATCCTCACCCTTGAGGATGTGCCTGGCTTCCTCCCTGGAACACAGCAGGAATACAACGGTATCATCCTTCACGGAGCAAAACTTCTGTACGCTTTCGGAGAGGCTACCGTTCCAAAGATTACCGTAGTTTTGAGAAAGGCTTACGGTGGTGCATACTGCGTTATGAGTTCAAAGCACCTCAGAGGAGACATCAACTATGCTTGGCCTAACGCCGAGATCGCGGTTATGGGTCCTAGCGGTGCCATCGAAATCCTCTATGGCAAGGAAATGAAGGAGGCCCAGGATGTTAACGCATTCAAGGCAGAGAAGGAGAAAGAATACAGGGATGCTTTTGCAAATCCTTACAATGCAGCCAAGTACGGTTATATCGACGATGTAATCGAGCCACGTAACACTCGTTTCAGAGTAATCCGCGCTCTGCATCAGCTCGAAAACAAGAGGCTTAGCAACCCTGCAAAGAAACACGATAACCTTCCACTCTAAACAAGAAAGTGATGAAGAAGATATTTTCAGTATTCACATTGGCTTGTTTGCTTCTGCTTTCTGGTGGAGTCTTTGCGCAGAGTCCGGTTGATATCAGGATCAACGAGGTCCAGGTAAACAATGTTACCGGAGCCCAGGACGAGAACGGAGACAGATGCGGATGGGTGGAACTATTCAACACGGCCTTCGGAATGGTCGATGTTGCTGGTTTCTACCTGACCGATGACCAGGCCAATCCTACAAAGTATATGATCCCGAAGGGTAACACCGCTACTCAGGTTCCCCTCAGGAAATACTTTATACTTTTTGCGGACGGACAGCCTAACAAGGGTGTCTTCCATATGAACTTCACCCTGGACGGGGTAAAGAAACTTTATCTCTACTCTACTGACGGAGAGACTCTTTTGGATCAGATAGATATTCCTGAACTCGGTCCGGACCAGTCTTTCGGAAGGTATGTCGACGGAGCCGGAAAGCATGAGCCTGTAAATTGGAGCAAGCAGTCTGCAAGGAAAAGTTCGATAGACAGCAAGATCGCTGAGGATGGAGGTTTCTCCATTCTTGACCATCCTACCCCTGGCAGCACCAACGTTACCTCCAAGGTAGAGACCAAGAGCGAGCAAATGGCAAAGATGGACCCTTGGGGAGGCATCCTGGCAGTAACTGCCATGGGCGTTGTATTCCTCTGCCTTATAATTCTTTACCTTATCTTCCGTTCTATCGGAAAACGCGCGATAAAGAAACAGGAAGCTGAGAAAGCGGCAAAGAACGCTCCAGTTCCTACAGCCAAGGCAGCAGCCATCCCTTCTGACGGTACAATCAACGAAGAGATCATCGCCGCCATCGCTATTGCCTGTCATCTTTATCAGGGCGGTGTGGACAGCGGCATCCACGATGTGGAGAGCAATGTCCTCACCTTCAACAAGGATCTTCTGCGCAACTCTCCTTGGGGAGCCAGAACCCTTACACTTAAACAGGATCCCAGAATCTAACAAACTAACAACAAGATAAATCATACAACCATGAAAGAATACAAGATCAAAGTCAACGGAAACGAGTACAAAGTTGAAATCGAAGAAGTAGGCGGAACCATCACCAACGTAAGCGCAGCTCCTGTTCAGACAGCCGCTCCTGCTGCTGGTCCAAAGCCTGCATCAGCTCCTTCTGCTCCTGCATCTGCAGGCGGAACCAAAGTAACCTCCCCACTTCCTGGAGTTATCCTGGATGTTGCAGTTAAGGAAGGTGACGCAGTTAAGAAGGGCGACAAAGTCATCGTTCTTGAGGCCATGAAGATGGAGAATGTCATCGAGGCAACTGCAGACGGTGTAGTTAAGGAAATCAAGGTTAAGAAGAGTGATTCCGTTCTCGAGGGAGACGTACTTGTTGTAATCGGTTAATTTTAGGATTATGATTCTGGAATCCAATCTTGTAGCCAACCTTAAGCAGTTCATCCAGTATACCGGATTCGCCAACGCGACCTTCGGCCATATCGTGATGATACTGATAGGTTTGGTATTCATTTACCTTGCGATCAAGAAAGACTGGGAGCCGCTTCTGCTGATTCCTATCGGATTCGGTATGATTATCGGCAACATCCCTCTCTTCCCTGGTATGCAGGTTGGAATCTACGAAGACGGATCTGTTCTCAACATCCTTTACCAGGGAGTAAGAAGAGGTTTCTATCCTCCTCTGATCTTCCTCGGAATCGGTGCTATGACAGACTTTTCCGCCCTTATCTCCAACCCGAAGCTTCTGCTTGTAGGCGCTGCCGCTCAGTTCGGTATCTTTGCCGCATACGCAGGAGCCCTGGCACTGGGATTCACTCCTGCCGAGGCTGGTGCTATAGGCATCATCGGTGGTGCTGACGGTCCTACCGCCATCTTCCTTTCAGGTAAGCTAGCTCCGGATCTGATCGGTGCTATTTCAGTTTCGGCATACTCATATATGGCTTTGGTTCCTGTGATCCAGCCACCTATCATGAGACTGCTCACCACCAAGAAGGAAAGACTTATCAGAATGGCAGCCCCAAGACCAGTTTCCCAGCAGGAGAAGATTGTCTTCCCTATCGTGGGCTTCTTGATCACAGCCTTCATCGTTCCTTCAGGAATTCCTCTGCTCGGTATGCTGTTCTTCGGTAATCTGCTCAAGGAGAGTGGAGTAACCAGAAGACTCGCCGAGACTGCAAGAGGTCCTCTGAACGATATCGTGGTTATCCTGATCGGAGTCACCGTAGGATGTTCAACTCAGGCAGACAAGTTCCTCCAGGGCAAGTCAATCATGATATTCGCCCTCGGTGCAGCTTCATTCATCGTAGCTACATTTGCCGGAGTTCTCTTCTGCAAGATCCTGAATCTCTTCCTCAAGGAAGGTAAGAAACTCAATCCGCTTATCGGAAACTCAGGTGTTTCTGCTGTTCCTGACTCAGCGAGAGTATCTTATGTACAAGGTCTGAAATACGACCCTACCAACTTCCTCCTGATGCACGCCATGGGTCCTAACGTAGCCGGCGTAATCGGAAGTGCCGTTGCTGCAGGTATCCTCCTCGGATTCCTCAGTTAAGCAGGATTTAGCAATGGTTGAAAAGGATGTCAATTAAGTTTGGCATCCTTTTTCTTTTTATCGCGATTTTTATTAAATTTGTTGCTTTAACAGCAAATAATTATAGGATATGCAGGATAAATTGCAACAACTGACAGAAAAGCTCTACAACGAGGGTTTGGCCAAGGGAAAGCAAGAAGCTGAATCTTTGCTGAAAAGTGCAAAGGAAGAGTCTGAAAAGATGATTGCTTCTGCCGCCGAAGAGTGCCGCCTGATGAAAGAGAAGACGGAAAAGGAATGCTCCGATCTCCGACTGAAGGCTGAAGGAGACATTAAGACCGCATCCCGTCAGGCACTTTCCCAGATCAAGCAGGATATTGAGAGCGCTGTCAAGATGGAAGCCGTTTCCACTCCGGTAAAGGAAGCCCTGTCTTCTTCAGAGTTCATGCAGAGCATTATCAAGACCGTGGTTTCTGCTTTTGGAGCAGGCAAGGATGCCACTTCCCTGGATCTCATTTTGCCAGAGGCAATGAAGGAGAAGCTTTCCGGTTTCCTGAAGGGTGAACTAGCCTCCTCCTTTGCAAAAGGGCTGGATGTTAATTTCTCCAAGGATCTCGGAGCAGGATTCAGGATCAGTCAGAAAGGCAGCGGCTATTTCATTGACTTCACGGATGATTCCTTCGAGAAAATCATCGCCGAGTATATAAGGCCTAAAACTAGAAAACTTATTTTCGGTGAATAATTATCACTATATAATCGCCAGTCTTCCAGTACTTTCAAAAGGAGGTGAAGACCGCTCCTTCAATCTTGCCAAGATCAGGGAAGAGATTGTGGCTCAGTGTTCTGAAAAGGACATTGAGGCAATTGATTTCTTTTGCAGATTGTTCGAGGGCGGTAATCTGGACAGGGATTATTACCTGAAGGCCCAAAGGAGCCAGAGCCGGCTGACAAGACTCTACAGCAAGCTTGACCGTCAGATCAGGAACATGATGGTCAATTCAGCTGCGCACAGGCTATATTCTCCTGAAAAGGCAGAGGAACTCACACAAAGATATCAGATAGAACTTACTGGAGATCCATATGGAGACTATGTAGAACCATCTGATACAGAGGCAGATCTTCAAGCATCTGACCGTCAGGCCCTATCTTCCCTTTTTGCTGAGGAGAATATCGTTTCCAAGGAAAAGCGGCTGGACGAGTTCAAATGGGACAAGATCAATTCATTCACGACCCTGGATTTTTTCAACATAGACTGCATATTGGCATTCCTGGCCAAAGGTCATCTTGTGACCAGGTGGCTCAAACTGGATGCCGGAGAAGGAAAACACCTGTTCCGCAAGCTTGTGGCCGAAGTCAGGGGAACTTTTGACAAAAACAAATTGAAATACACCATAGATGAAAACAACGGGTAAAGTAACCGGTATAGTTTCAAACCTCGTTACCGTGGAGGTTGACGGTCCTGTTGCACAGAATGAATTGTGCTTCATAGACCTAAGCGGAGTACGCCTGATGGCAGAAGTCATCAAGGTGAATGGAAACACCGCATCGGTACAGGTATATGAAAGCACTCGCGGCCTTAAGGTCGGATGCAACGTGGAATTTGAGGGCAGGATGCTTGAAGTGACATTGGGACCTGGCCTTCTTTCAAGCAATTACGACGGACTTCAGGATAACCTGGCTACAATGCAGGAAGTCTTCCTTCAGAGAGGAGAATACACTCCGGCTCTGGATTCGGAGAAGAAGTGGGAATTCACCCCTATCGCCAAGCCGGGAGATAAGGTAGTGGCTGCTGATTGGCTGGGAGAAGTCAAGGAAGGATGGCTGCCTCACAAGATAATGGTTCCGTTCTCCTTCAGTGGGAATTATACCGTCAAGGAAATCGCAGCGGCTGGAAACTACACAGTTGAAGATACCATAGCCGTTCTCAGCGATGCCAAAGGTGATGATGTAAAAGTAACCATGCAGCAGAAATGGCCAGTTAAGGTCGCTATCGGCGGATTCAGGGAAAAGCCTCGTCCTTACAGGATTATGGAGACCGGAGTCCGTGCCATAGACACATTCAACCCTATCGCTGAAGGCGGAACCGGATTCATACCTGGTCCATTCGGATGCGGCAAGACCGTTATCCAGCACGCCATCGCAAAGCAGGCGGAAGCAGATGTCATCATTATGGCAGCCTGCGGAGAGAGAGCCAACGAAGTTGTGGAAATCTTCAAGGAGTTCCCGGAACTCATTGATTCCAGGACCGGAAGGAAGCTCATAGAGAGAACGACCATTATCTGCAATACCTCCAATATGCCTGTGGCTGCCCGCGAGGCTTCAGTTTACACGGCAATGACCATCGGTGAGTATTACAGGGCGATGGGACTTAAGGTTCTCCTTCTGGCAGATTCAACATCCAGATGGGCCCAGGCTCTCCGAGAGATGAGTAACCGTATGGAGGAACTTCCTGGTGCGGACGCATTCCCGGTAGACCTCTCATCCATCATCTCAAACTTCTACTCAAGAGCCGGAATCGTAGTCCTGAACAACGGTCAGACCGGTTCTGTAACCTTCCTGGGAACAGTTTCCCCAGCCGGTGGAAACCTCAAGGAGCCTGTAACAGAGTCAACCAAGAAGTGCGCAAGATGTTTTTACGCACTCAGCCAGAACCGTGCCGACAGTAAGCGCTATCCGGCGATAGACCCTATTGACTCTTACTCCAAATATCTGGAGTATCCGGAGATGGAAGAGTTCTTCAACGAAAAGATGGAGAAAGGATGGGTTGAGAAAGTACTTAAGGCTAAGAATATAACCCTCAGGGGAAAAGAAGCATATGACCAGATCAACATCCTCGGAGACGACGGTGTCCCTATGGAATACCATCTCCGTTACTGGAAGAGCGAGCTGGTGGACTTCATCCTTCTGCAGCAGGACGCGTTCGACAACATTGACTGCCAGACTCCTCTGGACAGACAGCAGTATATGCTGGACCTTGTACTGGATATCTGCAGCAGGGACTTCAAGTTCGAGAGGTTCGAAAAGTGCGTTTCATTCTTCAAGAACCTCATCAACATTATGAGACAGATGAACTTCTCCCAGTTCCACAGCGAGCAGTTCAATAATTATCAACAGCAACTTCTTAACACTATAGATAATGTCCTCTAACGTTTTTCAAAGAATATACACCAAGTTGGAAGCCATTACAAAGGCAACAGTAACCCTAAGGGCTACAGACGTATCCAACGATGAACTTGCAATGGTGGCCGGAAGGCTGGCCCAGGTCGTCAAGATCAAGAAGGATCTTGTGACCCTCCAGGTATTCGCAGGAACCGAGGGCATTCCTACAAACGCCCAGGTCGAGTTCTTCGGAGAACCGCCGGCACTCAATGTGGGCGAACAGCTCAGCGGACGTTTCCTCAATGCATACGGAGAGCCTATCGATGGTGGTCCTAAAATCGAGGGAGAAAGAAGATATATCGGTGGTCCAAGCGTTAACCCATATAAGAGAAAGCAGCCTAGTGAGCTGATTCCTACCGGAATCGCTGGAATTGACCTGAACAATACACTTGTGTCCGGCCAGAAGATTCCTTTCTTCGCCGATCCGGACCAGCCTTACAACCAGGTTATGGCAGACGTGGCACTGAGAGCAGACGTAGACAAGATTATCCTCGGAGGAATGGGACTTTCCAATGACGACTACCTCTATTTCCGTCAGAAATTCGAGGATGCCGGCGCACTGGACAAGATCATCTGCTTCATAAACACTACAGAGCAGCCTCCTGTAGAACGTCTGCTGATTCCGGATATGGCACTTACCGCAGCGGAGTACTTTGCAGTTGACAAGAACGAGAAAGTGCTTGTGCTCCTGACGGATATGACGCTTTATGCAGATGCTCTCAGCATCGTTTCCAACCGTATGGACCAGATTCCATCCAAGGATTCAATGCCGGGTTCACTCTATTCAGACCTTGCCAAGATATACGAGAAGGCAGTGCAGCTCCCGGATGGCGGTTCAATCACAATCATAGCCGTCACCACCCTGAACGACGGAGATATCACACATGCTATTCCGGACAATACCGGATACATCACAGAAGGTCAGCTCTATCTGAGAAAAGATACCGATACCGGCAAGATCATCGTTGACCCTTTCAGAAGCCTGTCTCGACTCAAACAGCTCGTTATCAACAAGAAGACCAGGGAAGACCACAGCCAGGTGATGAATACCGGAGTAAGGCTCTTCGCCGATGCCGCCAATGCAAAGACCAAGTTGGAGAATGGTTTCGATCTCAGCGATTACGATCTTCGCTGCCTCGAATATGCCAAGGAATACTCTACCCGACTGCTCTCGATTGACGTAAACATAAAGATTGACGAGATGCTGGATACCGGATGGATGCTCTTCAAGAAGTATTTCAAGCCGGAAGAATTGGGCATCAAGCAGTCTCTAGTAGACAAGTACTGGAACAGATAACTTTATGGCAATAAAGTTTCAATATAACAAGACATCCCTCAATAACCTCAACAAACAGCTGAAGGTCAGGCGGAATGCGCTCCCTACCCTGAAAAACAAGGAGAGCGCCCTCCGTATGGAGGTAAAGAATGCCAAGGCCAGGAGCGAACAGCTGGACAACGAGCTTGAAAAGGCTATAAAGTCTTATGATTATGTCGCTCCTATGTGGAACGAGTTCGAAGGAGGGCTCATTTCCGTCAGGGACGTTCAGCTCAAGACTGTTAAAGTGGCCGGGATAAAGACTCCTGCGGTTGATGACATAGTCTTCGACATCAAGGAGTTCGACCTCTTCAACAAGCCTATGTGGTATTCCGATGGAGTTTCCATCCTAAAACAGATGGCCACTCTGGGAATAGAGTCTGAGGTATACAGGGAGAAGATGAGGATCCTGGATTATTCCAGGAAAAAGACCACCCAGAAGGTGAACCTCTATGAGAAAGTGCAGATTCCGGGTTATCTGGAGGCTATCCGCAAGATCAAGAGGTATATGGAGGATGAGGAAAACCTTTCCAAGGCATCCCAGAAGATAGTTAAACAGCGTCACGCGATGGAGGAGGAAGAGAATGATTAAGCAGATGACAAAATACAGCTTCGTGGTATTCCACGAGGACACACCCGCTTTCCTCGAAACTCTGAAGAGCCTGGGGTTGATGGATATAACCCGTTCATCCAAACCTGCTACGGACGACTCCAGAAAACTGTTTGACCAAATCCAACGTTATTCTGTTGCTCTCAAGGAGCTCAAGGGTGCGAAGAAGGAAGCTTCCGGGGAGAATCTGATAAATTCCCCTGAGGGAAATGCCGACGAGATAGTATCACGCTGTCATTCCCTTGCAAACGAATGCCGCCAGATAAAGACGGAACTAGTTGCCCTTGAAGACGAATACCGCGCAGCCCTTCCTTGGGGCGCCTTTGGAAGCGACACCATATCAAGGCTTAAGTCTTTGGGCCTGACGCCTTGTTTCGTGAGTCTTCCGGCAAAGAAATTCGACGAGTCCCTGAAAGAAAAATATGCCCTTGAAATCATATCCCAAACTCAGGATAAGATAAATCTGGTTATCCTCCTTTCAGCCGGAGAAAGGCTTAAGGGCAAATTCAAGACAGTAGATCCTCCTAAGGAATCCGCAGACTCTCTCCAGAGACGTATCGCTGAAAAAGAATCTCTCCTCAATCAGAAAAAAGCTGAACTTGAGGCTCTTGTTCCAGGCATTGAGGCAGTTGAGAACAGAATTGAATCACTCAAGGCCGATGCTGAAGTCCTCCTTGCCAAGGAGAGCAGCGTAAAGGCCGCAGAAAACACAATTGATACTCTGACCGGATTTGCTCCTGCGGAGAACGCTGCGGTAATCGCCGCCGCCCTGGATAACACTTCAGACGGCGTCTATTGGACGGCAGAAGACGCCAAGGTTGAGGATAATCCTCCTATCGCCTTGAAGAACAACTGGTACACAAGGATGTTCGCTGTCCTTACCGATATGTACGGAAGGCCAGCCTATAACGAGTTCGACCCTACTCCTTACATATCAGTATTCTTCATGCTTTTCTTCGCGATGTGTATGGGAGATGCAGGATACGGAATTCTCCTTATAATCATTGCTCTACTTCTCAGAAAGGCAAAGGGGGCTTCCAAGTTCGCACCATTGGTGCTGACTCTTGGCATCGCCACATTTGTTGTGGGATTCCTTCTCCACACCTTCTTCGGAATAGATATTTCGCAGGTGAGCTGGATTCCGGAAGGAGCCAAGAAATTCATGATAACAGGCAAGATAGCCGGTTATGATGCCCAGATGGTCCTGGCCCTGGCCATAGGAGTCCTGCATATCTGTGTAGCGATGACCGTCAAGGCCATATATGCTGTCAGGAAAAACGGCTTTGCCAATTCGCTGGGAACAATAGGATGGACTCTGCTGATAGTTGGAGGCGTGATCATCGGAGCTATTGCCCTTGGAATGAATCTGGACAAATCCCTGGTAAAGATAATTGTCATCGTCCTGGGAATTGTCTCAGCCATCGGCATATTCCTGCTTAATGACATACATCGCAATCCTCTGAAGAATATAGGAAGTGGACTTTGGGAAACATATAACACCGTTACCGGACTTCTCGGCGATGTACTCAGCTACATAAGGCTATATGCCCTGGGACTGGCCGGCGGAATGCTTGGAGCAGCCTTCAACCAACTTGGCGGAATGTTGCTTCCGGAAGGAGGAGGATTCAGCGTAATGTGGATCTTCTTCATAATAATTGTGGTCTTCGGCCATGTTCTGAACCTTGCCATGTGTTGCCTTGGAGCGTTTGTCCATCCTCTGAGGCTGAACTTCCTGGAGTTCTTCAAGAACAGCGGCTACGAAGGCAGTGGAAAGACTTATAAACCATTGACAAACAAATAAATAGTAACATTAAAAATAATAATTATGATTAACGTGATTCTTGGTTATCTTGGCCTCGGACTTATGTTGGGTCTGGCTGGAGTAGGAAGCAGCATCGGCACGACTATCGCCGGAAATGCAGCAGAAGGCGCACTCAAAGTGAATCCTGAAAAATCAGGAAACTACATGGTGCTTTCCGCCCTGCCTGCAACTCAGGGTATCTACGGTTTCGTGGCTTTCCTGGTGTGGTTGTCCAGGGATTTTGCAGTAGATGGAGCAAAGCTCTTCGGAGTTGGAATCAGCGTAGGACTCGTATGTCTGCTGTCCGCTATCCGTCAGGGAAAGGTTTGCGCTAACGGCATCGTAGGCGTTTCACAGGGCCACGATGTATTTACCAACACCCTTATCTACGCCGCTCTTCCTGAATTCTATGCGATTCTGGGACTTGTAGGCGCCCTTATGCTTAACTAACCATGACCCTTATTAAATCGATTTCAGGGATTAGGGGCACCATCGGGGGAACACCTGGTGATGCCCTTACTCCGATAGATGCCGTCAAGTTCACAGCGGCCTACTGCACCCGCTTGAATAATCTATATCCTGGCAGAAAATGCAAGGTTGTTGTCGGAAGGGATGCCCGCCTTAGCGGTACAATGCTGCGCAATACTGTTTGCGGAACGCTTCTGGCCTGCGGTGTGGATGTTGTGGATGCCGGTCTGGCTTCCACCCCTACCACGGAAATGGCCGTTATCCTGGAAAAGGCGGACGGAGGAATAATCCTCACCGCCTCACATAACCCAAGGCAGTGGAACGCCCTCAAGCTTCTTAACAGCAAGGGTGAATTCCTCACCGCTGAAGATGGGGCTAAACTTCTGGAATACGCTGAGAAAGAAGATTTCACCTTTATGGATGTCGACCACCTGGGAAAACTTGAGGAGAAAGACTTCACATTTGCTCATATAGATGCTGTCCTGGCAGATCCGCTGGTCGACATTGAAGCAATCAAAAAAGCCGGTATCAAGGCTGTCCTGGATGCTATCAACTCCGTTGGTGGAACCACTATGCCAATCCTTCTGGAAAAACTTGGCGTTGAATGCATCAAGCTCAACTGCGAGCCTACGGGAGATTTTGCCCACAATCCGGAACCTCTTCCGGCTAATCTCACGGGTCTTTCCGAGGCTGTGGTGAACAGCGGTGCTGATATGGGTATCTCCGTGGATCCGGATGTGGACCGTCTGGCATTCTTCTGCCAGGATGGAACCCCATTCGGCGAGGAATACACTCTGGTAAGCGTTGCTTCATATGTTCTGGAAAAGAAAGCGGGCCCTACGGTTTCCAACCTTTCTTCCACAAGGGCCCTCAGGGATGTTACAGAGGCTGCCGGCCAGAAGTACTATCCGGCAGCTGTCGGAGAAGTCAACGTTACCACGAAGATGCACGAAGTGGGTGCGGTCATAGGCGGAGAAGGCAACGGAGGTGTAATATACCCGGCGCTCCACCACGGAAGGGATGCATATATGGGAGTAGCCCTATTCCTTTCCAACCTTGCTCACAAAAAGTTGAAAATGACTGAACTCCGCGATTCCTATCCTCAGTATTACATTTCCAAGAACAGGATAGAAGTCTCCGATCCGAAGATGGTTGACAGCATACTGGCCAAAGTGGCCGACTCATTCAAAGACTTCAACCCTCTTACCATAGACGGAGTCAAGATAGACTTTGAGGCAGAAAGGAGTTGGGCCCAGATGCGCAAGTCCAACACCGAGCCTATCATCCGCCTTTACTGCGAAGCTCCGACCAAAGAAGAGGCAGAGAAACTGGCATCAAGAATAAAGGAACTTGCAAACAGCATAATAAACGGATAACAACATGTTCTCTTTCAGGACCTCAGACATATTCAGACAAGAAGACATAGTCCTCCACAAAGGGAGGATAATGGTTATCTGCAACCAGTCTTCGTGGAATCCTGTCGAGAGGAAATATGTCTTCGAAGGATTCTTTGAGAGAGGCAACCTTTCCTGCGTGACGGTTCCCCCGGGAGAAGGTCTGGCTGACCATCCCCTAAGCGCCCAGATTCCGTTCAATGCTATCAGCAAGACTGAAAACGGAGCACATAAGTTTGCTGCGGACGATTTCGCCAGCACTGATGCGATCGTGATTGAACTTCAGGATGGAGGATGCCGTTACTTCCAGTCTCCCAACCTGGTCTTCGACCTGTTTTCCTTCCTGACCGAATCGGACGCAACACTTCCGGTATACATCGTGGACAGGCCTAATCCGGCTGGAAGACAGGTGGAGGGCACTGCCCTAAGGGCCGGATACCGCTCCCCTATCGGAATCGAGGGCATTCCTCATCGTTATGGTTTGACAATCGGTGAGCTCTCCTATTGGATTTATGGCAGGCTTGGTTCGAAATTTCCGCTACACATAATCTCGTGCAACGCCTCACCTGTCGGTAAGCTGGTTATGGGATGGACAATCCCTCTCAGCGAAGATTTCGGAGGTTTCTTTACGGAATCCTTCTGCAGCGGCCAGTATCTTTGGAAAGGAACCAATGTCACTCCCGGAATAGGCACCACCAGGCCATACGAGTTTTTCGGGGCGCCTTTCCTGGAAGGAGTCAGCCTTGAGGACAATCCTCTGTTCCACGATAGCGGAGTATTTGCCCGCTGGGCTTCCTTCACACCGCTGGGAGGCCGCTATTCCCACGAGAGATGCTTTGGATATCAGTTGCTCCTGACACCTGAAAACCAATACAATTCTTTGGCACATTCCTTGCGTCTTATCCGCTGCGTCAAGGATGTATGCCCGTCCTTCCGTTTCCTGGACAAGAGTCCCGGAGACGACAACAGCCTGATAGAAATGCTTATCGGAGACAAGGAGCTTCTCGATTTTGCCCAGGGCGCCACAAATTGGGAAGAAACAAAGGAGCATATCAAGCTGGAAGAGCAGAAATGGATTAAGAAAACCAGAAAAGACCTCCTCTATCCGGATGAGCCTCTTTTCAGAATAAAGTAGAATATTAACAGATAACAATACAATTGAGATGAATCCGATTTTACAGGAAAAGAAATTTTCTCCAGCCGAGGGACAGATAATCATTGAGGAAGGCGAATGCATGACCGTCAAGGGTTCTATCGTCAAGACCTCCCTTCTCCTGGTTTTGCTTTTGGTTGCCGCAGCATTTGCCTGGAAGGTCACAAACGACTCCATCAACCCTTCCGCCCCGATGTACTACCTACTTGGCGGAGTGATTGGAGGTTTCATTCTGGCTATGATAATTACTTTCAAGCCAAAGACAGCTCCATATCTTTCTCCGATATATGCTGCCGCAGAAGGCCTGGCTTTGGGTTGTATCTCAGCCGTTTATAATGGTTATGCTATTGCATCGGCCCAGGCTAAGGGAACCGCAGTGGATCCGAACGGCATAAGCAGCCTTATATCCGGAGCGATACTTCTTACCGTCATAACTACCTTCGTGATGCTTCTGCTCTACCGCACAGGTGCCGTTAAGGTCAATGACAAATTCAACAGGATCATAAAAGTTGCCTTGATATCTATCCTGGTATTCTACGTAATCGGCATCGTTGTTTCCCTGTTTGGAGGAACGAACGGGCAATTCTACCAGTTGTTCTTCGGAAACAGCATCCTGGCCATCGTGATAAACATCATCATAGTGGGCGTTGCCGCCTTCTCCCTGATGCAGGACTTCGACCTGATCGTCAAGGGCAGTCAGATGGGCGCTCCAAAATATATGGAATGGTATGCCGCATTCGGCCTGATGGTCACTCTGGTATGGCTTTATCTTGAGATTTTGAGGCTTCTTTCAAGGATTCAGAGCAGAAATTAGCCGTAAAATTTTGATATTGCGCCAAAAGTATTATATTTGCACCCCGATTTTAAACACATTTGCAAATGAAAAAGTCTATACATCCCGAAACCTACCGACTTGTAGCTTTCAAGGATATGTCTAATGAAGAGGTATTCATCACACGCAGCTGTGAGGCTACCAAGGAGACAATTGAAATAGACGGCCAGACCTACCCTTTGGTAAAGGTAGAAATCTCCAGCTCATCTCACCCGTTCTACACTGGCAAGATGAAACTCGTTGATACAGCCGGCCGCGTTGACAAGTTCTACAGCCGTTACAAGAAAAAGTAACAGAGCCTAGGTAAATTAAGGGGGAGATGGAAAACCGTCTCCCCTTTTTATTTATCCTGAATTTCTCTTAACTTTACAAAGTTTATATAAAGAATATGAGAAAGTTTATCGCAGCATTGCTGGCAGCCGCCGTCCTTTGCGGCTGTTCGGATAACGGCAAACAGAAGAAAGCTCTGCCCATAAGAGTGAAGGCTGAAGCATTGTCTCCTGCAGGAAACAATTTCCAGAAGACTTATGTCGGTACCGTTGAGGAAAACCAGGCCACGGCTGTCAGCTTCACGTCCATGGGAATGGTTACCAGAGTGTATGTAACAGAAGGACAGCCGGTCAGGAGAGGACAGCTGATAGCCGTAATGGACGATACCCAGGCAAGAAACTTTCTCATCGGAGCTGAAGCTGGTATGCAGCAGGCAAATGACGCTCTTCAGCGATATGGAATGCTTCACGAGAATGGCTCTCTTCCTGAGGTCAAGTGGGTAGAAGTGCAGAGCAAGGTGGCCCAGGCTAAATCCCAGCTACAGATAGCAAGGAAGAACCTTGCAGACTGCTCCCTCACCGCCCCCGTAAACGGAATCATAGGTAAGGTCAGCATAAATGCAGGAGAAACCGCTCTGCCATCTCAGACCGTTGCCACTATCCTGGATATCAGCAAGGTTAAAGTAAAGGTATCTGTTCCTGATGCAGAGATATCATCCATCGCGGAGAATACTCCTTCTTCAGTTAGAGTGGATGCGATAGATATGACATTCGACGGAGGGAAGATAGAAAAAGGAGTGCAGGCCGATATGCTCACCCGCACATACGACATAAGGATTAGCGTGCAGAATCCGGGAGGAAAACTCCTGCCCGGAATGGTGGCAAGCGTCAGCTTCAACAGCCTGGGCCAAAGCGGAGCATTGTGCGTTCCGGTATCCGCCGTCCAGAAAAGGACAGACGGAAGCGCTTTTGTGTGGACGATAAGCCAGGACAGCACTGCTCACCGCACAAATGTCAAGACAGGTCAAGTATCAGGCAATGACATCATTATAGAAGACGGAATATATGAAGGAACCCTTATAGTTACTGAGGGATACCAGAAACTCGGAGAAGGGTCAAAGGTTATTTACTAGCTATGGAAGACAAGAAGACAAACTGGTTCAAGTGGCCTTTGGAGCATTACCCCATTTCGCTTCTGATAATTGCCATACTGTTTGTTCTTGGCATTTACGGAATGAGGCAGATGCCTAAAGACGAGTTCCCTGCCGCCACTATACGCCAGGGTGTTGTAGCGGCCGTCTATCCGGGAGCCACATCGGAAGAAGTGGAAGTTCAGGTTGCAAGGCCGCTGGAGCGTTATCTGTTCACTTTCAAGGAAGTGCTCAGGGCCAAGACCACTTCAACTTCCCAGAACGGACTGTGCATTGTAATGGTCCGTCTCAAAGACGATGTGAACAATAAAGATGAAGTCTGGAGCAAGATCAAGCACGGCCTTCAGGCTTTCAAGCCAAGCCTTCCTTCAGGAGTTCTGGCGCTTGTAACAAACGACGATTTTGGCAATACGTCAGCCCTTCTCATATCAGTTGAAAGCAGCCAGAGAAGCTATCGCGAGCTTCAGGAATATACAGACAAGCTTTCCGACAATCTCCGCAGAATACCGTCTGTTGCCAACGTGAGAACATTCGGCCAGCAGCAAGAACAGCTAAGCGTTTATGTAGACCGCCAGAGGCTCCAGGCCTACGGCATTGGCCAGCAGATGCTCCTGAATGCTCTCAAGACCCAGAACCTCACAACTGTCAGCGGAAGCATAACCGGAACGTCTCAAGTAACCCCTATTCATATAGAACCTTCCGAAAACACCGATAAGGAAATTGAGGAACTCATTGTATTCAGCGATCCTTCAACAGGCAAGACGGTAAGAGTCAGGGATATAGCAAGAGTGGTCAGAGAGTATGACAGCAACTCGAGCTACATCAGCCAGGACGGCCACCCGTGCATTTTGCTCTCAATGGAGATGAATCTTGGCAACAACATCGTTGAATACGGAAAAGAAGTTGACAAGGTCATTTCTGATTTCCGCAATGAGGAACTGCCGGAAGACGTCATAATAACAAGAATAGCGGACCAGCCTAAAGTCGTGGGCAAGAGCGTTAGAGATTTCCTCAGGGACCTGCTCATTTCAATGGCTGTGATTATTCTGGTGATGATGGTTCTCTTCCCTCTCCGCTCAGCGATTGTGGCCGCCATTACAATCCCGCTTAGCACATTCATATCGGTTGCCATAATGTATATGGCAGGAATTGAGCTGAATATTGTCACTCTTGCGGCTCTGATTGTGGTAATGGGAATGGTGGTGGACAATTCCATTGTGGTGATTGACGGCTATCTGGAATATCTTGGAAACGGGCAGAGCCCGAAAGAAGCAGCCCTGTCTTCAGTAAGGCAGTATTTCATGCCTATGATGCTTGCAACGCTCTGCATCTGCGTGATTTTCTATCCGCTGCTTATTACCATGACCGGGGCATTCCACGATGCCCTGGAGGATTTTCCAGTTACAATTACCATCAATCTTATGGTGTCTTTGTTCCTGGCGGTACTTCTGATTCCGTTCCTGGAAACCAGGATTATGACGCCGGACAAGATATCCACCAAAGGAAACGCTGTAACCAAGACGGTCCAGAGCATATACGAGAAAGTCCTGGAATTTACCTTCAGGATGCCGTATGTTACCATCATCGGTGGAATTGCCATTATCCTGCTGAGCTGTCTGCTGATTCCTAAGCTGAAAATCAGGATGTTCCCGTTTGCAGACAGAGACCAGTTCGCCGTTGAAATCTTCCTGCCTGAGGGCAAGGGGCTGGAAGACACCCGCTTTGTAGCCGATTCGCTGAGGAAAGCCCTCCAGAAAGACGAGAAAGTGAAATGCATTACCAGCTTCATTGGATGCTCGTCTCCAAGATTCATGATCTGCTATGCTCCCCAGATTGCCGGAAGGAACTTTGCCCAGCTCATAGTCAACACCAAGTCCGACAAGGCTACAATAGAACTTCTCAATAAATACCAGAACGCTTTCTCCGAAGCCTTCCCGCAGGCTTATATCAGATTCAAGCGGCTGGATTACCTGGAAGTGCAAGAACTTGAATACAGATTCTACGGAGAAGACATCGACTCGCTTCAGGCAGCCGCAGACCAGCTTATGGACAGGATGCGCCAGATGCCTGAGCTTGAGTGGGTTCATACGGATTATTTTCAGCCTTATCCTGTGGCAAATATAACGCTGGACCCTGTTGCTTCCTCTCTTGCGGGAGTGAACCGCACTCTGGCCTCAATAGAGCTGGCCGCCAATACCTCAGACATCCAGGCCGGGGAAATTTGGGAAGATGACTATCAAGTGCCGGTTATCATAAAAGACGCTTCAGCTCTTACCCTTTCAGGTCTCGGCGACATTGGCATATCCACTCTGCCAACTATGCTCTCGGGAGTGTCAACCGGCTCAAACACCACTGTTCCCCTCCGGCAGATAGCCAAGGTGGAGCCGAAATGGAGCCAATCCCGCATCAATCACCGCCAGGGAGAAAGGTGCATGACAGTTACCGCGCAGTTCGCCCAGGGCACTTACGCCGGCCCCGTAGAGAAGAAACTCAGGAGAATATTGGAAAAAGAAATCAGCGTTCCGCAGGGAGTCAGAACAGAAACCGGAGGCGAGCTGGAATATGACAATGAGGCTCTCCCACAGATTGTCGGAGGAGTTTTGATCGCGATGATAATTATCTTCTTCTTCCTGCTGTTCAACTTCAAGAAGTTCGGCATTACCTCGGTTTGCATAGCCGCGCTGGCTCTTATGATTCCGGGCACGTTGATTGGCCTGGCACTTTTGAACCGCTTGCTGGGCCTGACTTCAATACTTGGAGTAATCACCCTTATGGGAATGATAATGAGGAATCAGATACTCATCTACGAGCACGCCAACTCCCTGGTAGCCAAATATGCAGAAGAGCATCCTGACTGGAGAAACGACAAGGACTCCTACAATCAGGCCGTAAAGCAGGCCGCCTACGATGCCGGCAAGAGAAGGATGGTTCCTATATTCCTCACTACAGCCACCACGGCCGTGGGAGTTGTGCCTATGATAATAGCCGGGTCCTCGTTCTGGATGCCTGTGGGAGTCACAATTTTTGCCGGAGGAATCGGTTCTCTTATAATGGTTGTTACAATGCTTCCAGTAATTTATTGGAAAGTAAATCTGAAGTGAGATGAAAAGATTAGTTTCAATCATATTTTTCTCAGCGATTTGTGCAGTTTGCGCCGCACAGCCTTCCTACACGCTTTCACAGCTGCGAGACTCCGCCTTGGCCAGCAACATATCAATCCGCACAGCCAGATATGACATTCAGGCATCTGACCTTCAGAAAGAAGAAGCTTTGACCAAATACTTTCCAAGCGTGAGCGCCACAGGCGTTACTTTCAAGGCCGACAAGGGAATGCTTAACAAAACCCTCCACCCTTCGGAAATGATTTCTCCTGATTTGGCGGCATTTCTGGCAAGCATTCTTCCTCCCGAGGTTCTTGCTGCTCTCAACAATCCGATAAGCATATCGATGATGAAAAAAGGCACGATCGGAAGCCTGATTGCGATGCAGCCGGTCTTTGCAGGCGGGCAGATAATCAACGGAAACCGGCTTGCCGAAGTCGGAAGGCAGGCGAGCCGCCTTCAGCTCAACCTGGCTGAGAACGAAGTGGAGAAAACCACTGAGCAATACTTCTGGCAGCTGGCATCGCTTCAGGAAAAGCTCAAGACCATAGAAACTGCAATGTCTTACGTATCAGACATCAACAAAGATGTAAGCGTTGCGGTCAAAGCCGGAGTTGCCACCAAAAACGATCTGCTTCAGGTACAGTTAAGAGAGAATGAACTCGAGAGCAATAAGCTCAAGGTCCTGAACGGCATCAGCCTGATGAAAATGCTCATTGCGCAGTTCTGCGGACTGAACAATACTGATTTCAGCATACAGTTCGACAGCGCAAAGCCGGATGACCTTCCGGAAAAGCTTGACCATATCCAGGCCCTGTATCAGACCAGGGAATACCAGCTGCTGGAAAAGAGCGTTGAGGCAGCCAGGCTCCAGAAGAAGCTCGCCGTGGGCCAGTATCTTCCGACAGTTGCCGTCGGAGCTTCCTACAATTACCACAACCTGCTCAAAAACGACCGCAGTTTCGGAATGATAATGGCTACAGTGAGCATTCCTATAACAGACTGGTGGGGAGGCTCGTACCAGATAAAGCGTAAAGAACTGGAAATCAGCAAGGCCGTTGAGCAGCAGCAAGACAAGGCCGCTATGCTCCAGATCAGGATGCAGAACGCCTGGAACAAAGTGGAAGAGTCTTATCAGCAGCTCCTAATAGCAAAGCGCAGCATAGAACAGGCAGAAGAAAACCTCAGGCTCCATAGGGACTACTACAAGGCCGGCCTTACCAATATGTCCGATCTTCTCCAGGCCCAGCTGCTCCATCAGCAGACTCTGGACAGATATACAGACGCCTACTCTGAGTACCAGATGGCCATTCTGGACTACAGGCATTCGGTGGGCCAGTAAAAGTTTACTCTATTTTTCCTAACTTTGACTTGTTATGCAAAACCGGCAGCAAGTCATCCAGAATATCCGAAAGATTGCCAAAGAGTACAATAATCCTGAGCATTTTGTTGAGGATCCGATTGCTTTTCCCCGTCACTTCTATAATCTTTATAAAAACGGGGAGAAAGGAATAACGCTCAAGGATGTTGAAATTGCGGCGGTTATAGCGGCTCATCTGGCCTGGGGCAGAAGAAATATGATTGTGCGGGATATCGGCAGGGCGATGGATGAAATGCAGTGGAAGCCCCTCGAGTATGTGATGAGGGGAAAGTACCGCAACGGACCGGAAAGCCTTCACAGAACTGTCAGATGGAGCGAATTCGCGATGATCTGCGCCAACCTGAAGGAGTTCTACACTCATAATGATAGTCTTGAGTGTCTTTCTCCGCAGCAGATGAGAGTGCAGATATTCTCGCAGAAGGAAGACAAGAACTGCGCAAACAAGAAAATACACATGCTAAGGCGATGGATGGTAAGGAATGACGGAATCGTGGATCTAGGAGTGTGGAAGAGCATCAGTCCAAAGGATCTTATTATTCCGCTGGATGTGCACGTGCATCAGACTGCGCTGGCGCTTGGCATAACGGAAAGGAACGGGACTGATATAAAGACGGCTCTGGAAATCACTGAGTTCCTGAAGGAATGCTTCCCTGAAGATCCGTGTCTGGGCGATTTTGCGCTGTTTGCCTACCCTGTCGCCGAGCAGATGAGAAACAAAAAGAGCAAATAAAACATTTTAGATATGAAAAGAATAGCTTCCATCATTCTCGCCTTGAGCCTTCTGGCTATTTCCAGTGACATTATGGGCCAGGTAAGATTCTTCTCCAACTTTGAGTGCGGCCGGCTGGGCAATGCAGAACTTACCGACAGTTCCAACATCTACAGGCCTGATCTGGTATATAATATCACCAGTGCGAAGGATCCTGACAATCCGGTGGATACCTTGCTTGAGCCAAGTTCCAGATGGTTCTACTTCCTCATGACCGGAGTCAAGGGAAGAACCATTACCCTTAAGTTCATAGACACCGATCCTTGGGCTCCGATGTACAGCTACGACAACAAGGAATGGATGAGATATGATCCTGAAAGGGAAATGGTTGCGAAGTTCACCGCAAAGAAGAAATACGACAGGGATTCCGTTTGGGTGGCTTACTATGTACCTTACACCAACACCCATCTTGAAGAGATGATGGACGAGTGGCAGTACAGAGACGGGGTAAGGATATATTCAATCGGTAAGAGCTATCAGGGAAGGGATATGAAAATGATGGTGGTTACAAACAACAACATCCCTGACAAGGGAAAGAAAAGAATCTATATCCACGGAAGAGTACACCCGAGTGAAACTCCTTGTTCCTGGTGCCTTGAGGGCCTGATTGAGGAGCTTCTGTCTTCCACCCCTTACGCCAGGAGCCTCAGGGACAACGCCGTGTTCTACATCCTTCCTTTCAATAATCCTGACGGAGTGGCTCTGGGACATTCCAGATGCGACGCTATCGGAGTGAACATGGAAATCAACTATGACCGTCCTGATTCACTTACCAGGCCGGAAGTCAAGAATATCAAGAACTTCATAAACACCACCACATACGGGGGCAATTATCTCGACCTCTTCCTGAATTTCCACTCGCAGATTGCTCCTCACATGACCTACTGGGTTCATACAGAAGACAGCACATCGCCTCTCTACTTCAAGAAAGAGCAGGTTCTGACTTCCCTTACCATTTCAGACAACCCTCTGTTTGCCAGCGACATGCTCAGCTATTCCAAAATGGCTCCGCGATATATCGAAGGCTATTTCTGGAACAATGCCGCAGAGCATACCCTTGCCCTTACCCACGAAACCCCTTACAGCTATTATAATCGAGACAAAAACGGGGTGCGTGTAACCCTTGAAAACCTCAAGTGGATGGGAAAGAAGACCCTTTGGGCCATTTCAGATTATCTGGGAATAGCCAATGCCGGAAGGATCGTGGTTGAGCCTCATAAGGCATCACATTGCGCTAAGATGGAAGACTTCGACCACGTTTACACAGGTGACCATTACTTCATCGCCGAAAAAGACAAGGCTACCGTTTCATACAAACACAAGAACCTCCCTGCAGGTACATATAAACTATACCGCTGGATAGTAGGAGACAAAGCCCTTGTCAACGCAGAAGGCGAAAACTGCTGGGAAATCCTGTCAACTTACACACAGGAGGGCGAAGGTACAATGAATATAACCCTCCAGCTCAATGAAGGCCAGAAAGCCGGAGCTTTGCTTCTTGAGAAAACTGAAGACTGATGAAAAAGCCAGGACTGTTTCTATCCCTGCTGCCGGTTGCGCTGCTTGTCGGGATTATAATCTTGGGTTCCACCCTGTTTGGAGGAGACCTCACCTCCGGGCCGGCACAGACCGCGCTTGTGTTTGCTGCAGCTGTTGGATCCTTGATTGCAATGTTTTATCTGAAAGTCCCTTGGGACAGGATTGAGCACTGCATGACAAAGAACCTGAAAAGTGCAGGAGCCGCGATATTCATACTTTTGATGATTGGAGCCCTGACGGCTTCCTGGGTCCAGAGCGGAGTAGTTCCATCATTGGTTTATTATGGCCTTTCTCTGATACATCCATCAATATTCCTGATAGTTATCTTTGTGTTTACCGCATTGATATCCTTGCTGATAGGAAGTTCATGGACAACCATCGGAACCATCGGTGTGGCTATGATGAGTGCAGGCAGCATACTCGGACTCCATCCAGGATGGCTGGCCGGATGCATTATCTCCGGGGCCTATTTCGGAGACAAGATATCTCCACTTTCTGATACTACCAACCTTGCAGCCAGCATATCCGGTGTCAAGCTTTATGACCACGTCAAATACATGCTTATCACCAATGTTCCGTCGGTATTGATTTGTGGAATCGTTTTCGCGATTGTGGGAGCTTCCGCAGCCAAGAACGTGAACCTGGATGTGCACACCCAAATGGCTGATATCGCCTCGACATACAATGTTTCCCCTTGGCTTCTGCTGATACCGGCATTTACCATATTCCTGATGGTAAAGAAGATATCGCCGATATTGACACTTCTGCTGAGCGCCTTGTTCGCATCGCTGATTGCCTGCGTAGTCCAACCGCATATCATTTCCCAAATCAGTCCTTATGGAGAAATGAGCTGGCAGACTTTCTTCTATGCACCGATAAAGCTGATGAGTTCCCATGTGGACATTTCCGCCCCGAACGAGATGCTTACAAAGCTTGCTTCCACAAACGGAATTGCCGGAATGCTCAATACCGTATGGCTGATAATAAGCGTGACCATCTTCGGAGGAATGCTGGAAGCCGGCGGATTCATCCAGACAATCACTGAAAAACTGGAGAGGCTGATGCGCAACACGGTTTCCCTGGTAACCACCACAATGGCCACCTGCCTGTTCTGCAATGTTGCTCTGAGTGAACAGTATATGGCGATTATAGTTCCGGGAAACATGCTTAGGAAACTGTATGAAGAAAAGGGCTATGAAGGAAGGCTGCTCAGCCGTTCAATAGAAGACTCGGCGACCGTAACCTCCGTTCTGATTCCGTGGAACACCTGCGGAGCGATGCAGGCCGGAGTGCTGGGAGTGCCTACCCTGGTATATGCCCCTTATTGCCTATTCAACTATATATCCCCGCTGTTTTCTATATTTGTAGCCGCTATCGGATATAAAGTATTCCGCTGGGGAAAAAGAATTAGATAAATCAAATAACGCATTATATGAAAATCGCAAAAGACAAAGTAGTTAGCCTGAGCTATGTTCTCAAGGTACAAGGACGTGAAATAGAGAAAGTTATGGCAGAGGAGCCTCTAACCTTCATCTTTGGAAGCGGAATGCTGCTGCCAAAGTTTGAGGCAAATGTCCTGGACAAGGAAGTTGGAGACCCGTTCGAATTCGAGCTTGAAGCCGACGACGCATACGGACAGGTGAATCCTCAGATGATCGTGGACCTTCCTCTGAGCATGTTCGAGATTGACGGCAAAGTGGACTATGAGGTTATTAAGGCCGGCAACATCCTTCCTATGCAGGATAGGCAGGGTCACCGCATGAACGGTATAGTAAAGGAAGTCAAGGCAATAGAGAACAAGGTCACTATGGACTTCAACCACCCTCTGGCAGGAGAGAAACTCCATTTCACCGGCAAGGTTGAGGCTGTTAGGGATGCTACCCAGAAGGAACTCGACGAAGGCCTTTACGGAGAAAAGGTTCAGCACAATTGCTCAGACGAGAACTGCTCCAGCTGTGGCGGAGGATGCTCCCACTGCCACTAAACCTTACGGGCCACGTTGATGCCGTCCAGGGCGGAAGATACTATTCCTCCTGAATAGCCGGCACCTTCTCCGCAAGGATAGAGTCTAGGAAGGCTTATATGCTGAAGGCTATCGTTATCCCTAGGAATCCTGACAGGAGAAGATGTTCTGCTTTCAGTAGCCAGAAGAAGAGATTGAGAGGTGTAATAGCCTCTCATTTTTTTATCGAACAGAGGGAAGGCTCTCCTTAATCTCTGATATACGGCCTCCGGAAGGACTTCGCTGAGTTTGGCTGAATAGGCCCCTATTTTATAAGAAGTTGCAGGGAGGTCAGCAGATAGTTTGTCCCGACAGAAATCATCCATTCTCTGGGCCGGAGCCTTAAGGCAGCCGCCATTGTGAATGAAAATACCCTTTTCCACACTCTCCTGGAATTTGAGGAGTTTCAGGGGTCCCCATTCTTCAAATTCCGTTATGTCTTCCGGTTCGATGCTTGTTACGATTCCGGCATTTGCCCACGGGGAATTTCTCTCGGAATTACTCATTCCATTGAGAAGCACCTCTCCCGGAGAAGTAGAAGAAGGCAGAAGAATGCCGCCAGGGCACATGCAGAATGAGAAGACCCCCCTTCCTTCTACCTGACCCACAAGTGAATACTCAGCAGAGGGAAGGCTTTTGACATATTTCCCGTGATATTGGATATCGTTTATAAGACTCTGCGGATGCTCCGCCCTGACGCCAAGAGCAAAACCCTTTGCCTGAAGATTCCATCCCTTATCGTAGAATAGACTGTAGATATCCTTTGCAGAATGGCCGGTAGCAAGTATGACGCTGCGTGAGCGGAAAGAATTTTCCCTCATTCCCTCATCCTGTCTCTGAGAACACATCACTTCCCACATATCTTTCTCATTAGCAGGAGGAACAAGATCAGTCACACGCGTATTGAAATGAACTTCTCCACCATGTGAGATGATGCAATTGCGGATATTCTCCATAATCTGGGGGAGACGGTTACTACCGATGTGAGGATGGGCATCTACCAATATTGAAGGGTCCGCTCCAAATTCAACCAAAGGATAAAGAACCTCCCTGATATCTCCTTTCTTGGTGGACCGGGTAAAAAGCTTGCCATCTGAAAAACAGCCGGCTCCACCTTCTCCGAAGCAATAATTAGAGTCCGGATCAACAATCTGGTTAAGCATAAGGCGGGCCGTATCCCTCTTGCGGGCGTGCACATCTTTTCCCCTTTCAAGAATCACCGGACGCTTTCCCCTCTGCAAAAGCGTAAGGGCGGCAAAAAGACCGGCCGGGCCAGCTCCCACGATGATAACGTCTTCGCCCTTGGAACAATCCAGGTATGGAGCTGTCTTGAAAGCCTGAAAAGGCTTGTCTCCCTTAAGGTATATCTCCACCCTGTATTTGAAGGCAATCTTTCCGCCCCGGGCGTCAATGCTGCGCCTGAGAGTCTGGACATGGACAATCCTGTCTTTAGAAACGCCGCATGCACGAGCAGCTTTTTCAATTATTGAAGAACTGTCCTGTCTCTCGGAAACGGAAAAGGAAATGTCGGTCTCTTTCATCACTAAAGCATTTGTGAAGCCCTCGGAACAGATGGTTTGTCAAGGGTGCAGAATTCTCCTCTGCGATATTTGTAAAGCCCGCTGATAGCGATCATTGCAGCATTATCCGTGGTAAACCGGAATTCCGGAATGAAAGTCTGCCATCCCCGTTTCTTTCCCTCCTCGGCGATTCTCTGCCTGAGACCGGAGTTGGCACTCACGCCACCTCCGATGGCAACCTGACGTATCCCGGTTTGCTTGACGGCCAGAATGAGTTTTTTCATCAGAATATCAATAAGAGCCTTCTGGAAACTGGCACAGATATCAGCCTTGTTCTCTTCTATGAAATTCGGATTCTCCTTGAGCTGGTCGCGGAGAAAATATAGAAGAGAAGTTTTGATACCACTGAAACTATAGTCCAAACCCTGGATATGGGGCAGGTTGAACTTGAATCGGTTACAGTCTCCTTCCTTGGCCAGGCGGTCCACGATCGGTCCGCCGGGATAGCCCAGACCCATCATCTTGGAACACTTGTCAAAGGCTTCTCCCACAGCATCGTCTATTGTCTGCCCCAAGATTTCAAACTCGAAATGACCGCAAACCTTAACTATCTGGGTATGTCCTCCGGAAACCAGCAGGGTCAGGAACGGGAAGCTAGGAACTATATTCTCCCGACCCTCTTCCTTTACCAGACAGGAAAGGATATGTCCTTGAAGATGATTTACTTCCACAAGTGGTTTGCCGGTAGCTATGGCAAGTCCCTTGGCATAACTGGTTCCCACAAGAAGGGATCCCAGAAGCCCGGGGCCACGGGTAAACGCAATGGCCGAAACATCATCCATAGTAACTCCGGCCAGTTCAAGAGCCTGGTCAACAACCGGCACAATGTTCATCAGGTGAGCCCTGGATGCAAGCTCCGGAACAACTCCGCCCCACTTTTCATGCACCTTCTGGCTGGCAATGACGCTGGATAATAGATATTCGTCTCTCAGGACGGCTGCAGAAGTGTCGTCACAGGAGGATTCGATTCCCAATATTATGTCTGCTTTCTTTCCGTTCATAATTATAATGTGCAAATCTAATCAGTTTTTGTTTAAATTTGTAGGTTAAGACTAATATTCGGCAGGAATCTGATGATCAAAATAGCCAAATACCTGGGGTGGATCCTATTGGTGATCTTTTGCCTCGTGATGCTGGCGTACCTTACGCTCCAGATTCCTTATGTCCAGACCAGACTGGCTCACAGCGTGGTTAAGTCCCTTACAAAGAATATTGATGCTGAGGTAAATATCGGCGATGTGAATATCCGTTTCTTCAACAAAGTCGTGGTAAAGGATTTCTCCATCGTCTCAAAAGACACGCTCTTGAGTGCGGGTGAAGTTGAGGCCGGTATCTCCCTCCGGGGCCTTCTGAACAAGAACCGCACTGTAAATTCCATCAAGATAAAAGACGGTGTGTTCAATCTGATCTATGAAACGGACTCTACATTGAACATAGACCGCATCTTCCCCGCTCCGGATAAGAAAGAAGACAAGGAGAAGAGTACCCTGGACTTGACACTGAGTAAGTTAACGGTAAATAACTTCCGTTTCAACCTCATAAATCCGTTCATACACCTGCCGATAGCAGAGGGACAGATGGATTTCAACAATCTGAAAGTGGACAATATAAATCTGTCTGCTTCTGACATCAGATATTGCCCGGATTATGTTTCGGCAAAGATCGAGAATGTTGACGCGAAGGAAAGCAGCGGCTTCATCCTTAACCGGTTGAAAGGAGATTTCATACTCAACAGCGAAGGCGCAACCCTGCACAATCCTGATGTTCTGGCAGACGGAAGCCACTTCAAGGCAGACTATCTCTCCTTCGGTTTCAAATCAGCCAAGGACTTCAAGGATTTTATCCGCAAGGTAAGAATCAGTTCCAGGCTGAGAAACAGCACTTTAGCTATGAAGACCATAGGAAGGTTCGCTCCTGACTTCATGACTTCGGACCTGGAACTTATGATTAGCGGCGAGGTTGATGGAACCGTAAGCAACCTCTACTCAAAGATTATTTCTGCCACAACCAAAGGCGGGCAGACTTCAGTATCCATGTCTGATGTAAGGCTCAAGGGCCTGACAGATACGTTCCACACTTTGATCGAGGGCAAAATCAACAACCTCACCACAACAGGCCGGGACCTCTCTCACGTAATAGCCGGTCTGAGCGGTGGAACAAGGGTTGATTTCCTTGAGCAGATGCCGCCTATGCAGGTCTGGAGATATACCGGTAAGGTAGGAGGCACAATCGGTCACATCACGACAGACGGAGTACTTACTTCAGGCGGCACAAGCGTAGCGGTCAACGCTGCCGTTAATGCCGCAAGGGACAAAACTGCACCACTTGTCTCTACGAGGGTCAACGCCAATGACGTCAACCTCTATACCCTGACAGGCAGCAAGATGCTCGGTCTTTTCAGCGGAAGGGGAAGCGTCAGGGTCCTGAGCGGAACCGCAACGGAAGGAATGGCAGTAATCATAGACAGCCTAAATGTCCGCAAACTCGGAATCAACGGATATAACCTTACCGGCATTATAGGCAAAGGAATATACCAGGATGAAATCTTCGATGGAAAGGTCATCTGCCACGACCCTGCCCTCGACCTTATGTTCCAGGGAAACATAGGAACCTCATCTGCACCGGGCAATATCTATAACTTCTACGCAAACATCCCTTACGCAGATCTTTACGCTCTCAATCTGGACAAGAGAGATTCTACCGCGATCATTTCAGCCTTCATAAGCGCAGACCTGCAGAAATTTGAAGGCAACGACATCTTCGGTTACCTCAAGATGGACGATGTTGTCTACACCAATTCCCACGGAAAATGGAGAATCGGTGACCTGGACGCCACATCACTCTTCGAGGACGGCAAATATGTCATCAACCTTGTATCCGACTTTGCAAAGGCAAGATATGAAGGATCAAAGATGATAGACAGTTTCTTCGGACAGTTTGAAAACCAGGTGCTTCGCCGCCATTTCAGCAACCTTGTGCCACAATCCGCCCAAAAGGAAATCCAGAAGTTCTACGGCGAGGATTACAGCCTCACGCTTCAGACTCTCAATACTCAGGGAATCTGTGCATTCCTTAGCCCGGGACTCTACATCCAGCAGGGAACCTCCCTGAGAGTAAGGGTTAACAATGATGACCATTACCGTGTACTTTTGAACAGCGGTCGACTGGCTCACGGAAGCAATTATCTGAAGAACGTCCGCCTTACGGTTCTGGACAGGGATTCAAGCATTGCCGCTTCCATCTTCTCGAGAGATATTTCGGTAGCCGGTTTTTTTGTAGACAGCACCCGTCTGATTGCCAATGCCGCAGACAACAGGGTTAAATTCTCACTTAAATTCCGAAACGACAGCACTGGATTGAACAACACCAATCTCAACGCGATGGTGTCATTCCTGAAAGATACCACGGTCGAGACAGGGGGTGGGTTCCGACAGGTTAATTCCCCTATCTGGATAAATGTAAGTCCTTCAGACATAACCCTCAAGGGACAGAAATGGAATATCCGCGAATCAGAAATGATATACTCTGATTCACTGATAACCCTGGACGGAATGAAGATTTACAACGGCAGCCAGATGCTGACTGCAGGCGGTAGCTTATCCGAGCACTATCCTGACTCTCTGGGTATCAGGATGGAGCAATTCGACATTTCTATCCTTGACCAGTTCCTAGACAAGAAGATGAATATTACGGGCCTCCTTTCCGGCCGTGCCATAGTGTCGCTGAACCAGAGGGGAAAGTTCTTCGGATCCTTCACCGGAGATTCGATGTATGTGAACAACTCCCCTGTAGGCACACTTCACCTCGACGGGAACTGGAACAGCGAAGAAAAGCATTATGACCTGAACATCAATACTGTACAGGATGGCAAAAAGAAACTTGACGTAGAAGGATACTTCCGTCCGGAAGGATCTTATGTCAATCTGGTTTCAAAACTGGACGACCTCTCGCTTACGTATTTTGAACCGCTGCTCAGCGATGTCGTTTCCCATACCTCCGGTACCCTTTCTGGAAACGTGAGGATGGAGGGTCCGATAGATGACATTTCCATAAGCAGTGAGCAATGCCGTTTCAATAAATTCGGATTTACCGTTGATTATCTGAATGTTCCATATATCCTGGATGGCAAATTCGACATAAATGACAATGGAGTTGTGATCCATAACAACCTACTGCAAGACCTGAACGGTGGAACAGGAAGGGTTAACGGCGGAGTAACCTGGAAGAAATTTGACGATATAGGAATTGATGTCCGAATATCAATGAACAACATGCAGGGCCTCAACACCACGGAAAAGCATAACGAAGACTTCTACGGAACCGTATTCGCTACCGGTAACGTAGGCATCAAGGGAGACCTCAGTAAACTTGTCATGGACATTACCGCCCGAACGGAGCGCAAGACTTTCTTCCATATTCCGATGAGCGGAGCCTCCAGCGCAGGCAACTCCAACATCCTTACCTTCCGCCAGGAAGAGATTCCTGTGGAAATCGACCCTTATGACACCCTCTACTTCTCCAAGCCTATTGTTACCTCGGAACCTATGGAAATTGCCGTTAATCTCAACGTTACGGCAACTCCTGACGCAAACCTCTGGTTGGAGATAGACAAATCTACGGGAGACATAATGAAAGCTACAGGAAACGGACGTATAGGTGTCACGGTGAACCCTACCAAGGATATATTCCGTATGAGCGGCAACTACACTATCGAGCACGGCAGCTATCATTTCGTCCTTATGGGCCTTGCCTCCAGGGACTTCACGGTTCAACCAGGCAGCAACGTGGCCTTCAACGGAAAGATTGGAAGGACCGCCCTTGACATAACCGCACTTTATTCCACGAAAGCCGCCATCAACCGCCTGATTTCGGATACCACATCGGTGAACACCTCCAGGCTTGTAAATGCAAGTCTCAAGGTATCAGGTATCCTGGATAATCCACAGATCAAATTCGGCATAGACATCCCGGATCTCGACCCTAATACAAAGGTCAAGGTTGAGAGTGCACTGAACTCGGAGGACAAGCTTCAGAAACAGTTCGCTTCCCTCCTGGCATTCGGAAACTTCACACCTGAAACCGAATCCGGAATCTCCTCAAGCAACAACGCGATTTACTCTAACGCAACTAGTGTACTTGTGGGCCAGCTCAATAACCTTTTCATGCAGCTTGACATTCCTCTTGACCTGGGATTCAACTATCAGCAGGGAGACAGAAGCGCATCGGATGCATTTGAGGTCGCGGTTTCGACACAGCTTTTCAACAACCGTGTGATAATAAACGGAAGTATGGGTAACGATCCTTACTCTTCTTCCACCGGAAGGGACGTAAAGGGCAACATAGACATCGAGGTGAAGATGGACCGCCAGGGAAAGATCCGAATGACCTTCTTCTCACACGCTACGGACGCTTATTCCAACTATCTGGACATGAGCCAGAGAACAGGTATCGGTATTGCATACCAGCACGAATTCAACCGTTTCAGAGACCTGTTCCGCAAGAAGAGTGCTCAGCAGAAGGAATATGAGCGCATGCTGAAGATCAAGGAAAGGGAAGAAAGGAAGGCGGAAAGGGAAGAAAAGCGCCAGGCAAGAAAGAAGGAAAGGGAAGCTAGTAGATAACCGTGACTATCTGCCCTATCTGCTCAGCGACATAAGGTCTTTCGACTCTTAGATAATTACCGGTATATCCACCCATCAGTCCGCCTTTTACCCTTCCCTCAAAGAGAACTTCCTGACGGGTTCCCTTGAACCGAAGCCTGTATTCTGCATTCAGAGCGTCGGAAAGTTCCTCCAGATATTTAACCCTTTCAGTCTTGACACTCTCCGGCAGATGGCCATCCATCTTGTCAGCAAGAGTACCTTTCCTTCTGGAATAAGGGAAGATATGAAGGAAAGCAGGCCGTATCTCCTTCAGGAATCCGAGCTCACTTTCAAACTCTCCCTCCGTTTCACCCGGGAAACCGGCGATGACATCTATACCGAAGAATACATCCCCCATCTTCTTGCGTATGTATTCAATCTTGGAGGCAAACAAAGCCGTGTCATAACGTCTGTGCATCCTTTTCAGGACGGAATCGCATCCGCTCTGGAGCGGAATATGGAAATGAGGCTGGAATTTTGTACCGGATGCTATCCAGTCTATCATTTCATCCGTCAGAAGATTGGGCTCGATAGAGGAAATCCTGTACCTGGCTATCCCGTCAACTTTATCAAGAGCACAAAGCACAGGCAGTAGTCCGCCATCATAGTCGCCGATATTGACACCTGTAAGAACGATTTCCTTAACACCTTTCTGGGCAATCTCAGTAGCCTGCCTTATCAGGGTCTCAACCGGAACGCTTCGGCTTCGACCCCTGGCATAAGGGATTGCGCAATATGTGCAGAAATAGTTGCACCCGTCCTGGACCTTGAGGAAAGACCTTGTCCTTTCTCCATAAGATATGGCAGGGAAAATGTGCTCGGCAGACGATATTCCGCATGGGGAACCTTCCAGAAGCTCTGCACAGCGAGCATACACGCTACCCTTCCTGTCTTGCTCAAGCACAAATGACACTCCCTCTATCGCCTCGATTTCCTCTTTCTTGAGTGTTGCATAACAACCTGTTACCGCTATTATGGCATCAGGATTGATCTTATGCAGTCGTCTTATGATATTCCTGCATTTCTTGTCTGAATGCTCGGTGACGGTGCAGGTATTGACCACATAAACATCCACTCCGGAACTGAGAGGTGAAACCTCCGCAAATCCGTTGCGCACAAACTGTTGGGCAATCGCGGAGCTTTCCGCAAAATTCAGTTTGCATCCCAATGTGGCTACCGCTACCTTTCTTGTCATATTACAATTCGAATGTAACGCTGGAGGCGTAGAGCTTGCCTCCCAGTGGTGGGTTAATCTTGTCTATAGTCAGTTTGATCTTGCTGAGAGTCGGGAAAGATTCCCTGATATGGCGGACTATCCTCTGTGCTACATTTTCAAGCAAATGGGAAGGGATATCCATCTCTTCCCTGACTATATCATACAGAGACTGATAGTTTACGGCATCTTCAATGTCATCGGAGGCGGCGGCAGCGGAGAAATCGCCTTCCACGCTGAGATTCACAACAAAACGGTTGCCGATAATCCTCTCTTCCTCAAAACATCCATGGCGGGAGAAAAACTCCATATCCTTTAGTTCTATCCTATTCATATTCAGCCAAGTATTATAAACACGCAAGGTCTCTTGCCAATTTTGATTCCGGTCTTTTTCCACTGTCCTACACTCATTGTCCTTATGAATTCCGCAGGCAGGGAAATATCCGCCGCAACGGTCAGCATCGTTGAAGGAGAACAGACTTCCATGATAGAAGCCAGCAAAGAGTCATTCCTGTAAGGAGTCTCGATGAATATCTGGCTCTGGTTCATCTTCCTGGAATGAGCTTCATAAAACCTCAATTTGCTCTTCCTGGCATCTTCCTTTACCGGAAGATAGCCGTTGAAGGCGAAGTTCTGACCCTGAAGGCCGCTTGCCATAAGAGCCATCATCAGCGACGAAGGTCCTACCAGCGGAACAACCTGTATCCCAGCGTTGTGAGCTGCTGCAACAAGCACATTCCCGGGATCTGCCACGGCAGGAAGCCCTGCCTCTGATATAAGCCCGACATCATTCCCGTCAAGCAGCAAAGACACATAACCAGCCCCCACGGAAGGATCAGTATGTTCATTCAGTTCATAGAAATTCAGACCTTCTATCTTCCCCTTCATCCCGCATCTGGACAGAAACCTGCGGGCTGTGGTTATCTCCTCCACTACAAAATGCTTAATGGATTCTATAATGTATATGTTCCTAGGCGGTACGCTGTCCGCCACAGCCCCCTCTCCCAGCGGAGATGGGATCAGATACAACTTTCCGTTTGCCATAAGGCAAAGATAATAATTCTCCACCGATAGATTTTATTTCATAAATTTGAGGTATGCATAACACGATTACATTTCTGGGAACCGGAACATCAACCGGAGTTCCGATGATAGGATGCCATTGCTCGGTTTGTTCAAGCAATGACCCGAGGGACAAGCGCCTGAGGACTTCCGCCTTTGTAGAGTACGAAGGGCTTAAGTTGCTGATAGACTGCGGACCGGATTTCAGGACACAGGCACTCACATACGGAATAGAAAACCTGGACGCAATTCTCCTCACCCATCAGCATAAAGACCATACAGGCGGCCTGGACGATGTCAGGGCCCTAAACTACATACTCCGGAAGCCTACTTCCATCTACTGCGAGGAAAGGGTGCTGGAAGGCCTTAAAAAGGAGTATTCCTATGCCTTTACGGAACATCCCTATCCTGGTTCGCCGAAGTTTGACATCCATATAATCAGCGATACTTCATTCAATATCAGTGGAAAAAAGATTATCCCGGTAAGGGCAATGCATTACAAGCTCCCTATTCTTGGATTCCGATTGGGAGGGCTATGCTACCTGACAGATGCCAACAATATCGCCGAGGCAGAATATGAAAAGCTTAAAGGCTTGGATATCATGGTGCTGAGCGCTATCAAAAGAGGCCCGCACATCTCTCATTTCTCTTTGGGAGAGGCCATAGCCGTAGCCAAAAGGATAGGAGCAAAGAAAACTTTCATCACCCATCTTTCCCATCAGATGGCTGAAGACGAAAACAACATCAAAGGCACCCATGCGGATCTTTCCGCAGAGATGCCTTCAGGTATATTCATAGCCTATGACGGCTTGAAGGTCAGCTTCTAGAGATTGTCGAAGGAAAATGGGATCAGGTCGTTGATGGAAGAAATGACCTCAATCTTTTCAGCCGCTCCCAAAATCACTTTGATAGGTTTGCCTCCTCTTTTCTGGGCATCCAGCATAACCTGGATACAGGCTCCGCATGGCCTGGTCGGAGTGGCGGTCAGCTTCCTGCCCTTTCTGGCTGCGATCGCCATAGCCTCCACGGCAACACCCGGAAACTTGGAGAAGGCATAGAAAAGAACAGACCTTTCTGCGCACAAACCAGACGGGAATGCTGCGCTTTCCTGGTTTGAAGCCTTGAGAATCTGACCATTAGCCATTCTTATCGCTGCCCCTACCCTGAATTTGGAAAAGGGAGAATAGGAAAGGTCAGTGGCGGAAATGGCCTCTTTTAGAAGAAGAGCATCCTCATCGCTGAGATTGTCAATGCTCTTGAATTCCTGATATTCTATAACTATTTTCTTCTTCATAGGGAACTCATTTATGCAAATTTAATAAATTTGTGAAACTGGAAAAACTTATTGCAAATACTATGGCAAAGAAATCTCAATGGAAGAAATGGATCCTGCTGCTTCTGGTCATCCTTGCGGTTCCCGCATGCATAGGACTCTACAGGTTCCTTCAGCAGAACAAGAAGAACATAGCCCATAAAACCGTGCTATATGTCAGGGAGGGTACGGATTTCAATACCCTTATGGACTCTTTGGAAAGACATCTCATTGATATCAAATCCTTTGTAAAGGTTGCCAATCGCGAACAGCTTCCTTCCCACATCCATCCTGGCCGCTATGTACTGGATTCACTTGCCTCAAACATACAGGTTGTAAGGAATATCAAATACGGATACCAGTCTCCTCTGATGGTTCCGATTTCAGGAAGGATCCGCCACGCCAAGAACCTGGCCGCAAGGCTCGGCAAGAGGCTTATGGCAGACTCCTCACAATTTATGGAGGTGTTCACCGATAACGATTACCTCCAGACCCTGGGAGTGGATACCGCCAACGTCCTGAGCCTTGTCATTCCGGAGAGTTACGAGTTCTACTGGACCGTAACCCCTAAGGATTTCATAGAGAGGATGAAAAAGGAATATGACAAATTCTGGACTGAGGAACGGAAACAAAAGGCCAGGAAACTCGGACTGAGCCAGAAAGATGTTTCCATCCTGGCATCCATAGTTTATGGTGAAAGTAATCATGTTCCTGAGTATCCGAAAATTGCAAGCGTTTACCATAACCGCCTCAAGAAAGGCTGGAAACTTGGAGCTGACCCTACGGTAATCTATGCTACGGGAGATTTTACAATAACAAGGGTACTCAAGAAGCATCTGGAGACAGACTCTCCATACAATACCTACAAGGTTTACGGTCTGCCTCCGGGACCGATAATGGCCCCTACCAAGGATTGCCTGGATGGTGTTCTGAACGAGGAGAATACAGACTATATGTTCTTCTGCGCCAGCCCTAAGTTCAACGGCACACACCGCTTTGCAAGGAACGAGAGAGAGCATTTCGCCAACGCCAGGGCATACCGTCAGGGCCTGGATTCCCTGAACCGCGCCAAAGCCGCCCGTGCAGCAGCGGAAGCTGCAACAAAGTAACAAGGCGCTTTAGCGCCCGGCCGGAGGCCGTTATCCCCCTTGAGGGGGTGAGAATACGCGAAGATACAACTTCAAAAAAAAGTTGTATCTTTGCGGTGGGGTAAGTCATATACGACCAGCTCCCTCAAAACTCCCCCAGGATCGGAAGGTAGCAAGGGTATGAGGTTGTAGCGGTGCGATATATGTAGCTTGCCCCTTTTTCGTAGACTGTATTCAATTCAAGATATGAAGATAATCGTCGGGCTCAGCGGAGGCGTGGATTCCAGCGTTGCGGCATATCTGCTCAAACAGCAGGGATATGACGTTGAGGCTATGTTCATGCAGAACTGGCACGACATTACCGGCACACTTCACGGAGAGTGTGAATGGGAAGAGGAAAAGCTTGTTGCCGAGATGGTTGCAAAGAAGATCGGAATCCCTTTCCATTTCGTAGATCTCAGCGATGACTACCGCAAGCAGGTTGTGGACTATATGTTTTCCGAATATGCCGCAGGCAGGACACCCAACCCGGATGTGCTGTGCAACAGCAAGATAAAGTTCGCCTCGTTCCTGAAGAAAGTGGAAGAACTTGGTGGTGATTTCGTTGCTACGGGCCATTACTGCAAGAAGGAAACCGTTGAGGTGGACGGGAAGCCGGTTTACAGGATTCTTGCCGGGGACGATCCTAACAAGGACCAGAGTTATTTCCTCTGCCAGCTAAGTCAAGAGCAGCTCTCCAAGGCAATGTTCCCTATCGGGCATCTAACAAAGCCCCAGGTAAGGGAAATAGCCCGCCAGGCAGGACTTCCATCCGCCGAGAAGAAGGATTCACAGGGAATCTGCTTCGTGGGCAAGGTTGACCTTCCTGTATTCCTGCAGCAGTACCTTAAGCAGAAGGAAGGAAACGTTGTTGAGATCTTCAAGGAAGATTACGCCAAGATACATAGCCGTGAGTTTAAGGACGACTTCACCCCTATCAGTTATTTACCAACTGATGGTAAGGTCATTGGAAAGCACATCGGCGTCCAATACTATACAATCGGTCAGAGGCACGGGCTCAATATCGGAGGCCATCAGGGAAGTATCTTCATAATCGCGACAGATATCGCTACGAATACGATCTATGTCGGAGAAGGCAAAGACCATCCTGGCCTTTTCCGCAAAGGACTGGGAATCAATCCAGAAGAAGTACACTGGATACGGGAGGACCAGAAGATGCAGCCGGGTGAGGAGCGAAGATATCTGGTCAGGATACGCTACCGCCAACCGCTTCAGAAGGCAACCCTCAAGATGAAAGAAAACGGAATGTACATACTCTTTGACGAACCTCAGAGAGGAATTACTCCTGGACAGTTTGCGGCCTGGTATTCAGAAGACGGAGAGATGCTCGGTAGCGGACCTATCAAAGAATAGATTATGAAAAAGACATTGATGCTTGTTGTCGCTCTGATGCTTTCAACGGCACTCGGAGCCCAGGATTACAAATCGGAAGAAATAGAGTTTACCAATGGCGAGGCTACCCTTTCAGGGACATTGCTTACTCCTTCAGATAACACTAAAGCACCTGTCGTATTGATGGTTACGGGAAGCGGGCTTCAGAACAGGGATGAAGAACTGCTCGGACATAAACCGTTTAAGGTTATCGCCGAGTATCTGGCTGAAAAAGGAATAGCATCTTTGAGATATGATGACAGAGGCTTCGCCAAATCAACAGGAAGCATAGACGGAGCCACGACAGAAACTTTCAAAAAGGATGCGGAAGCAGGTGTTGAATATCTTAAATCCACCGGCAGATTCTCTAAAGTAGGAGTTCTGGGGCACAGCGAAGGCGGAACCATAGCGTTTCTGATTGCATCAGAAGACAAGGCTGATTTCATTGTAAGCCTGGCAGGAGGAGCAACCCAGGGCAAGGAAGCCGTTCTTACCCAGAACTATAACGCCCTTAAAGCCCAAGGCATTCCTTCGGAACAGATTGGACAAGTGGTAGACGCTGTGGAAGAGGTCTTTGACAAGCTGATCGCCAGCCCTGAGGACGAACCTGTGTCCGTTTCGCTCCAGAGAATCGCTTCCGAGAGCCAGAGTCCGGAGATTGCCCAGACCCTCGCCTTCCAGCTGGGAAATGATTCAAACGGCAAATGGTACAAGTATTTCCTGGCACTGGACCCGTCTGATGCCATAAGCAAGATTGCCTGCCCGGTGATGGCCATTAACGGAACCAAGGACTTCCAGGTGGACTGCCAGGAGAATCTTGGAAATATCAGGAAGAGACTTCCTGAATCGCCGAAGAACCTGATAAAGAGCTATGAGGGCCTTAATCACCTTTTCCAGAACTGCAATACTGGTTACCCTACTGAATACGCCACTATAAAAGAAGATATCGCCGAGCAGGTACTCAGCGATATCTCTAACTGGATCAGAAGTCTATAATAACTGTTATTCCAGATTATCCGGGGATTCAAGGCTTCCTAGGGCGATTCCAACTTCCTCATCGGTAAGGTTATCGTAACGGATATAGTAGTCCAGACCGTATAGGTTGCGTACAATCAGGCCTTTGAGATAGTTCTTCAGATGGTCTCCGGATTTCCTGAGATCTTCTTCAGTAAACTCGCTCCCCTTTTCTTTAGCGTATGAGAGGAACTCTTTAAGGTAATTGTCGCTTACCTTGAAGCCATTTACGAAATTGTTGTATGTCCGGTTGTTGGCCTCTTCGTTCTGTGAAGCGGAGAAAGTGCCGTATTTCCTCTCGAAATCCTTACGGTGACTATCGGCATAGATACCGACAAAATCGCTGAGAATTCCCTTGTTGACAACTGCCAGGTATGGTTTGGAGTAATAGGAAGTGTCTATAGGAATGTAAACATCTGGAATGATTCCGCCGCCGCCATAAACAGTGCGTCCGAGCTTCAGGGTCTTGAATACCAGGGAATCGTTGATCTTGATGCTGTCCTGGTTGAAGCTTTCTCCGGAAGCATATCTTTCATAAAGTTTGCGATAATATTCCTCGGCCTTGCCCATCTTGTATGGAGTCTGGATAACCCTGCCGCTCGGGGTATGGTATCTGGCAACCGTAACTCTGATCCTTGCACCGTCCTGTAGCTGGAACTCCTGCTGTACCAGACCCTTGCCGAAAGAACGACGTCCAATCAGGATGCCACGGTCCCAATCCTGGATAGCTCCGGCAAGTATCTCGCTGGCAGATGCAGAATTCTCGTCAATCAAAACGGCAACTTGAACATCCTGAAGCCTTCCGGTCCCGTCTGCATAATCATCTGTACGTTCAACCGCCCTACCTTCGGAGAAGAGAATCAGCTGGCCTTTCTGAAGGAACTCGTTCACAAGCCTTAGCGCGGTATGGAGATAACCGCCACCGTTACCCCTGAGGTCTATGATCAAGCCCTTGAGGTTCCTGCCCTTTAGAGGGGTCATGAACTCATCGTAAGTATTTGCGCCGAAGCTGCTTACACGGATATACATTATGTCTGGCCTGATTTCGTACGCGCAGGAAACAGTATTCAGCGGAATCTTGTCACGGGTGATTACGAGTTCTCTCTCCTTTTCTCCGCGACGGATAATCCCGACCCTGACCTTGGTTCCCTTGTCGCCCCTGAGGTATTTAAGCACTCTTGTCTGGGTGAGCTTGGTGCCGCTGATAACCTCGCCGTCCACGGAATTAATCTTATCACCAGCCCTGAGGCCAACCTTCTCTGAAGGGCCCCCGGGAATAACACTCTGGACAGTCAGCGTATCACGGATAAGGGCATATTCAATACCTATACCCTCAAACTTTCCCATCAGAGGCTCTTCCATATCCTTCACGTCCTTTGCGGATATATAAACGGAATGAGGGTCGAGCTGCTGCATAAGATGAATCATGGCATCCTCGCTGACGCGTCCGACATTAAGAGTGTCCACATAAGCATTCGCAAGCAGGAAAAGAATCTGCTTGTACTTGGTGGATTCCATATTGAGCCTTGAGTTGTTGAAACTTATGGACTGGTTTACTCTAGGCTGAGCCATATAGCTCTGGGCCTTAACACTTAATGCTGTGGCCAGAACGCATGCGGAAAGCAGTATAATGCGGTTTTTCATTGTTGGTTCTTTATAGGATTCTCCTGAAGGGGCACTTCAAATTTCATACCCTCCTGCGCGAGATAAGTTTCAGGGAAAATCTTCCTGGCCTCATCCAGAAGAAGGTCCAGGCTGCGGTAGCGGGAAGAAAAATGCCCTACCACCAGTGTCTTTGCCCCAGCTTCAAGGGCAACCTTTGCCGCATCCTCACTTGTGGAATGGGCTGTGGTCTTGGAAAGAGCCTTAAGATCAGATGCGTAAGTGGCCTCGTGATAGATAAGGTCCGTTCCTCGTATCCACTCCTTGAGCTTAGAGAAAGGGCCGGTATCGCTGCAATAGGCAAACGACCTAGGCTCAAAAGGCTTATAGGTAAGTTCCTTAAAAGGCAAGAGCGTTCCGTCGCGGAGAACATCCTCCCCCCGTTTAAGGGAAGCGATTTCTTCAAGAGACAGTTTATACTCTGCGATGGCACTCTTTATAATGTTGAGCTGCGGCTCCTTTTCCCTGAAGAGATAGCCGTAGGTCTCAATCCTGTGACGCAATGGGAATGCGTAGATTTCCAGATTCTTGAACTCGCATACAAGAGTCGGTTCCTTACATTTGACAGTATGAAGGACAATTTCATACTTGACCTCCCCGAAACTATTGGAAATGTTTCCGAGAATCTCTCCCAGACCTTCCGGAGCATAGATATGAAGCGGAGATAGTCTCCCTATCATATCCAGCGTTGAAATAAGTCCGAAAAGGCCGAAAACATGGTCCCCGTGAAGATGGGAGATGAAGATATTGTCCAGTCTGGAGAAAGGAACCTTGAACCGGGCCATCTGCATCTGACATCCTTCCCCGCAGTCTATCAAGAACAAACGCCCACCCACAACAAGTGAGTGAGCGCTTGGGAATCTGTCAGATGTGGGACGTGCGGAAGCACTTCCCAGTGTCGTCAGAGAGAACTCCACTTATTTGTTCTCCCCTTTTTCCATCTCCTTCTTCAGGTCTGCAAGAGCGTCGATGTCGCCGAGAGTGGTCTTCTCAACGCTTGCCTTCACCTTCTTGATAGCCTTCTTGGTGCTTTCAGCCTCTGCTTCCTTCTCCTTGAGAATTTCGCCGGCCTCTGCCCTCTTCTTGTCCTCGGCTATGCGAGTGTGTGAAAGGATGATCTTCTTGCTTGACTTGTTGAATTCGACAACCTTGAAATCAAGTTTCTCCTCTGCCTTGGCAGTTGTTCCGTCTTCCTTTACAAGGCCCTTCATAGGAGCAAAGCCCTCAATGCCATACTGCAGGGCAACGGTAGCGCCCTTGTCATTGAAGGAAACGATTGTTCCCTCGTGGATGGAACCCTGAGTGAATACGGTCTCGAAGGTATCCCAAGGATTGTCCTCGAGCTGCTTGTGTCCGAGAGAAAGCCTGCGGTTCTCCTCGTCGATATCCAGAACAACAACCTCGAACTTCTCTCCAAGGGCGGTGAACTCGGATGGATGCTTGATCTTCTTTGTCCAGCTCAGGTCTGATACGTGTACCAGTCCGTCAACGCCTTCCTCAAGCTCAACGAATACGCCGAAGTTGGTGAAGTTTCTAACGATTGCAGTGTGGCGGCTTCCTACAGGATACTTATCCTTGATGGTTGCCCAAGGATCAGCCTTAAGCTGCTTCATTCCAAGACTCATCTTGTGCTCGTCGCGGTCGAGTGTAAGGATCTGAGCCTCTACCTCCTGGCCGAGCTTCAGGAAATCCTGTGCGCTTCTCAGGTGAGAAGACCAGCTCATCTCGGAAACATGGATAAGTCCCTCGATACCAGGCTGGATCTCAACGAATGCGCCGTAATCTGTAAGAACGACAACCTTACCTTTAACGGTATCACCTACCTTAAGGTCAGGATTCAGAGCATCCCATGGATGTGGAGTGAGCTGCTTCAGACCGAGAGCGATTCTCTTCTTCTCCTCATCGAAGTCAAGGATAACGACATTGATCTTCTCATCCAGCTTGACAACTTCCTCAGGGTTGCCGATGCGGCCCCAGCTGAGATCTGTAATGTGGATAAGTCCGTCAACACCGCCAAGGTCAACGAATACACCGTAAGAAGTAATGTTCTTGACGGTTCCCTCGAGAACCTGACCCTTCTCCAGCTTGGAGATGATTTCGCTCTTCTGAGCCTCGAGCTCTGCCTCGATAAGAGCCTTGTGGGAAAGAACTACATTGCGGAAATCCTGGTTGATCTTTACAACCTTGAATTCCATAGTCTTCTCTACATATACGTCGTAGTCGCGGATAGGCTTCACGTCTATCTGGGAACCTGGCAGGAAGGCCTCGATTCCGAATACGTCTACGATCATACCGCCCTTTGTACGAGCCTTGATGAAGCCCTTTACGATTTCGTTCTTCTCGAATGCCTCGTTCACCCTGTCCCAAGACTTGAGTGAGCAAGCCTTCTTATGTGAAAGAATCAACTGACCCTTCTTGTCCTCAGGATTCTCGACAAGAACGTCAACCTTGTCGCCGACTTTCAGGTCAGGATTGTACCTGAATTCATTTCTCTGGATAACACCCTCGCTCTTGTAACCTACGTTTACGATAACCTCTTTCTGGGTCAGACCAGTTACGGTACCCTCGATCACCTCGTTCTCGGCGATCTTTGAAAGGGACTCGCTGTACTTCTGCTCGAGCTCTTCTTTGCTCTCAGATGCAGGAACATTGTTCTCAAAAGCATCCCAGTCAAACTTTTCAGGAGCGATGGATGCATTGCTTCTTCTTTTCTTAGGAACTGCTACGGTCTCAGGAGCCTCCTCCTTGAATGATTCAGCAGTCTCCTTGACAACGGGAGTCTCTACAACTTCCTCGTTCTCAATGTTTTTAATTTCTTCGTTCATAATAATTTAATACTAATTAGTCGTTTAACATTATTTGTAGATCAGCCCACCGGCTGAATTCAGCGTGCGAAGATAGCAAATTTTTTTTCTATTTTTACAAAAACTATTAGCCATGAGACAAAAACAATTCTATTTCTCTGCTTTGGTATCCCTGTTTGTATTGTTGATGACAGCATTCCAGGGAACCGCATTTGGACAGAAAGCGACTTTCTCAGACTGCAAGCTTAAGCACAATGTCGTGACAGATGGAGGGAAACAGCTTCAGTGCCAATACACTGCACGCTTTTCTGATATGAAGTCCCATAAAAAGATCAAAATCGTGATGCAGGTAGAATGTCCGAAAGGGAAAGTATATAAGTATCTGAACAATGACGGAAAGAACGTATCAGTCACTGCCTCAAAAGAATATAACAATCAATACGATAGGCCGATCCTGGAAAACAAGCGCCTGGGCATCTACAATTCCCGTCTGCATCCCCAACCGGGAACTAACACGTATTATGTACGTCTTGTTGCCTACGAGGTAAAAACAGGGAAAGTGATAGGAAAGTCTGGGTACATGTCCTTCACGAACACCGGTAAGAGTGATACCGGTAAGTCAGGCGGTAATGTCAACTCTGGAGGTAAAGTTAGCTCTGCAGGCAAATCAGGGTCAAAGAGCAAGAGCAAGGGCAAATGGGCGAAGATTGCCAAGGGGAACTATTATATTTCCTGTGCTGAGAATGCTGTAGTATATATTGGAGCAAAAAATAAAAAAATGGCCAATGGAACCAATATCGAGCTTGTCGGAAAGTTTTTAGAAGATGAGCAGAAATGGTATTTCCTGCCGGAAAATGACTATTACTATATATGCTCAGCCGTTAACCGGAATTATGTCCTGGACGTAAAGAAAGGTGTTGCTGCCGCCGGAACCAACATTCAGTTATACCAGCGTAACAACTCCGAGGCTCAAAGATGGTATTTGGAGAGATGCAATACAAATCCCGGAAATCCTAAGGAGAATCATGAAGCATTTATCATACGTTCAGCTCTCAATCCGGATTTAGTAATTGAGTTTGAGGGGAAATATGGGGATTTCGGCTCCAATATCCGTCTAGGCCGCTGCTCCAGGAAACTATCTCAGATGTGGAGACTCGACTAGACGAAGTTAATATAAAGAATCGTTCAGGGCGAAATCGGTGACGAATTTCACGATCCGTTCCATCACGGCCTCTATGTATCTTCTTCCCTTTTCTGCGGTGGCCTTCCTCGGGTCACCGACTCCGGTGTCTTTGGTGGTGTAGGTCCAGTGGCGTGGGGCCCAGGCGGTTTTATCGTTGAGGCCCTCTATCTTGAAGTCGTTGTGGTGACCGTCGCCGGCTTGTTTGAGGTTGACAAGCTCAGGATAATAATGCAGCATCACGCAGGTTTCCTGCTCTCCGGCGTGGTCGTCGATCTTCTCTTCAAAGAAATCTTTGAGCGGAAGGATGGAGAACCAGGCAAGCACAGTAATCTGGAAATCAGGGTACTTTATCACGATGTCACGGATCATGCCCTTGAAGTTGTTGCCGCCGTGGCCGTTCATGATAAGGAGCTTGTTGATGCCCTGCTTTCTGAGAGACTCCACTATGTCTTCCAAAACAGCTATCTGTGTCCTCTGCGATGCGTGGATGCAGAAAGGAAGCTCTATCTGGCCAGGATTCTGGCTTCCCAGCGGAATGCCGGGAAGAACCATTGCATTGACACCGTTCTTGGCGGCCTTTTCAGCAGCCTCAAAGGCAACTGCCTGTGCGTGAAGCATATCCGTACAATAAGGAAGATGCAGGTTGTGGGGCTCGGTGCTGCCCCATGGCAAGATTGCCAGATGGTAATGCTTGTCCTTTACATCACCGTATCTGGCGGTTGTTATGTCGTATTTTGAATACATATCTTGTTATTTATTTGCCGGCTTTGTCAAATATCAGCGTAACATCCCCTCCCCTTGGCTTGATGCCAGCATTAGGCTTGGTGGATTTTTCCATCAGGCGCCTCATCTTCTTGATCAGGCGGAAATCTCTTCTTCTGGCAGCGGCAATCTTGCGGTCCAGGTTCTTTACGTGAGGATTGAAACCTTTTTCAAGATATCCTGCACGGGCTTTGAGCATCAGGACTTTCCTGACCTTGTTGTCCAGTTCTTCCATCGGAAGTTCTCCAGATTCAACCGCCTTGGTCAGGGCCTCGATGCACTTAATAGGCTCGTCCGGCATCAGTATCATATCTGAACCGGACTTGTAAACGGCCATCGTAGCCTCCACAGTCGAGCGGTTTTCGTTGGTCAGGCCCGCCATGACAATAGCGTCAGTAATCACCACTCCCTTGAATCCCTGCTCTCCTCTGAGGATATCGTTGATCAGTTTGCTTGAGATGGACATAGGAACACCACTCGGATCAATGTCAGGAACAGAAATATGGGCCAGCATTATCATTTCCACGCCGTTGTCTATCAGATTCTGGAACGGATAGAGGTCCACGGTATCCATATATGCCTTGGTGTTCATTATCACAGGCAAGGCGAAGTGTGAGTCCACTGTGGTGCCTCCGTGGCCGGGATAATGCTTTCCGCAGGCATAAATGCCAGCATCCTGCATACCTTTCATATAAGCGGTAGTCCAGGCAGCAACCTGACGCGGGTCGTCGCTCAATGTCCTGAGCGCACCCCCTCTCATATAATACTTGCTGACATCGGCGACAGGAGCATAATTGACCAGTACATTGATGTCCTTAAGTTCCCTGCCGACATTGCGCCCCATCTTGTAGAGCAGTTTTTCGCCGTTCTTCTCTATTCTTGAAAGCTGTGCTTGCCTCGGGTATGGCAGATATTCCGGGAATCTCATTGCAGCTCCCCATTCACCATCCACGGCCACCATGATCGGAATCTGGGCCAGGGAATTGAGCTCATCCAGACGGTTCAGGAAATGCTTGATGGAACCCTCCATAAGAATGACATTTCCAAGACCGTAATACCCCACAAGGGAATCCTGATAGGCTCTGGTGGCAGGACTTGGATTACGGCTGAGTTCAACGACAAAAAGCTGCGCAACCTTCTGCCTTACAGACATCTTGGAAAGTGCCTCCTCAACCTGTGCCTTATGTCTTGCGGAATCTTTGTCCTGAGAAACCGCAGGATTTGAAAACAGGCAGAGGAGAACTGCCGACAATATCGCCAGTTTATTTCTCATACTTAAACTCCTGCAACTCTTTTGCGATACTCTGCCAGAGCGGCGTCCAGTCTCTCGTGGGCGGTAGTGTCGCCAGGAACGTTGTGGGATGGATGGATGTAGAGCTTCACTCCACGGTCAGCAAGGATCTCGGCGACAGTGCAGATGGTCATCCATACGGTGGTAACGAAAGCCATTGTGGAGAGAGGACCGATCTTGTCGAAGTGGTTCTTCAGGTCTACGCTTGCATCCTGGAGCGGGCAGCAGCTGTCAACAACATAGTCTGCAATCTGGAAGAGATTCTTTCCGCAGCTGTGGCGAGGAACCTTTGCACCGGTCTGGCCTGCAGATCCGTATGCGATAACCTTCATTCCCATCTTCTGTGCCTCGAGAGCTACATCGATGTTAACGGCGTTGATTCCGGTATGGGAGAACAGCCATACAAGGTCGTCCTTATGGAAGTTCCAGCTGCTCATTATGGCCTTGCCATAGCCTTCTGCCCTTTCCAGCCAGAGGAACTGGTTGATTCCCATCTCTCCGTTGATATGTGTGAAGAAAGTCAGAGGAAGCTCGCAAAGCGGATGGAAGCCTACGAAACCGCCGATTCTAGGATACATCTCCTCGATAGGAAGGTTTGCGTGTCCGCATCCGAACGTGTGAATAAGATGGCCTGCCTGGAGGCAGTCAGCCATAACTTCTGCAACTTTCTTTATCTGGTCCATCTGGGTGGACTCAATCTGGTCCATAACGCTGATAGCGTTCTTTTTCCACTGGTTTGCTAACATTGTTTTAAGTTTTATTCGTTGATTTATATAGTTCTTTTAGTATCTGTTTATGGTCTTATGTCCGAGCTGAATTTCTTTTCGGCGGCTTTCCTGCGGCTGCAGGCCAGGCAGGCGAACGGGGCGAGAATCAGTATCGCGATGATCATTCCGGCAAGAAGATAAGCGAATATGCTTCCTCCGCCACCGGCAAAGAGCTTGCCCATCAGGAAATTACCCAGGAACTGTCCGCACAGGGCGATGAAGATCGCGGCTGAAAATGCGGAGCCGCTCATCTTGCGGAACACTCCGCCAAGACGGGCCAGCATCACAGGATAAGTGGCCCCTACTCCGAATCCTATAAGCGTCATCGCACCCCAGCATACATAAGTGGAGTTCTTGCCAAGCCCCATCATTGCAACACCTATAAGGGCGATGAACATATAGACGAAAAGCACCAGAAGGTCCCGGCCCTTTTTCATCATAGCGCCAAGGGCAAACCTTCCTATCATCATTCCTACCGTGAAGAAAGTCAGGGACAGAACCGCATCATTCTCAGCGATTCCGCCGATTTTGGTAAGGAACGACGTGGTGTAGCTGCCGCTGGTTCCCTCAAACGCGCTCTGGAAGAAAAGCACAAAGGCTACCAGAAGCAGCGCTCCCGAGGTAAGCATGCTGCGGTATTCGGAGCCTGAAGGCTTGGTCGCGGAGGAAATCTTTGCCTTAGGGAATTTAATCGCGATGAAGAAAATCACGCAAAGGAGCATAATGGCAGCACAGGCGATCAGCGGAATCTTGTAGTCCGGAATCAGGAAGCAGGCCAGAGTCCAGACCATTGCGCCGATGCAGTAGCAGGCGCCGAGGATACTCATCTTGCGTCCCCTTCTGTCTTCATCATAGATGTCTGAAACTATGGCGTTGGTCTCTCCGTTGAGGACTCCACCACCCAGGCCTACGCAGAAGATGCCGGCAATAAGAAGCGGCATATCAGTAGAATACGCCAATATGAGAAGGCCGGCGAGCATAATCAGGCTGCTGATGACCAGAAGCCACTTGTAACCGTAGCGGTCCATGATCGGGCCGAAGACCACGGTCCCGAGGATAATGCCGATGCTCATATACATAGGAAGCCCGATTGCCTCGGGAACAGCCTTTACCAAAGGCGGCATGATGGCACCCAGGCTCAACATTGCCACTCCGAAGAAAGCGATGCCCAGGCAGGCTGCCAAATTGACTTTTTCCGTTGAATATCCTTTAGACATATTGTTGTTTAGAGGTCGAGATTCTTGTTCTTTGCCTTGTCTGAAGACTTTGCCACAAACGGGAAGGCAATGCATACTGCAACAATCATTGCACACATGACAATCGGGAAATAACCCGGAAGCCCCGCCTTAACTGATGATGGCAGGAACATCTTGCCAACCAGGAAATTGCCGATGAGCATACCTATCTGGGCAACCACTACGGAAAGGCTGACTGCGGCACCTGAATGCTTCTTAAACACCTGTCCCAGATAGTCGAAGATAACAGGAGCGGTAACCCCTATTCCGAAACCCAGGAGAGTCATCGATGCAAAAGCCCCCAGCTGCGAAGATGGCAATATGTACTGCAGCAGCGCACCGATAAAGGCGATAGCCATAAACAGGAACATTGCCATTTTCCTTCCCCCGGTCTTGAGGCATACCGGAAGGGCAAATCTTCCGACAGCCATTCCCACTGTCATGAATATCAGCGATGTAAGGGCTATTTCCTTTCCGATTCCCCCTTCCACACTCACATAGTAGGAAGTGGAATAGTTGGCGCTTATGGCTTCCAGAACTCCCTGGAAGAAGAACAGGATTCCGGCAACAGCAAGTATATGGTACTTGAACAGTTTAACCGAATCCAGAAGGGAGAACTTGTCTTCCTTGGTTAGTTTTGCCTTAGGGAACGGAATGAATATAAAGGCCAGAGACAAGATGCCAATCACTGCGGCAGACCATCTCATAGGTATCATAGGGTCATAAGACCAAACCCTGCAGATGACCGTCCACAGCAGACTGCCCACGCAGTAGGACGCTCCCAGGATGGAAAGCATCGTGCCGCGGAGATTGTCTCCATAGATATCTGATATGATGGCTATTGTCTCGCTGTTGAGGACGCCTCCTCCGGCTCCGATCAAGAAAGCGGAGATAATCAGCTGCCAAAGCTCGTGGCAGAAGATGAAGCCGCACAGCCCGATGGCCAGAGCCAGTGAAGCGCTGATCAGCAAGGCCTTGTAGCCATAGCGGTCCATCACCGCACCGCAGATTATGGTTCCGACTATGATGCCGAGAGTCAATATCCACGGAAGGTTCTGCACACCCTGGATCGTTTCACCCAAAGACGGCAGCATCGCTCCCCAGAAGAACATAGTCACTCCGAAGAACGCGCAGCCCAGGCAGGCGGCCGTTGCCACCAGTGGTCTGGAATATCCTTTTTCAGTTTTAGCCATTATTTGTCAGTCTTAAGATATCTGTCAAGCCACTCGAAGAATGTCCTCTGCCAGAGGATTCCGTTCTGAGGTTTGAGAACCCAGTGGTTCTCGTCAGGATAGAGCAGGAGTTCCGCGTCTATACCCCTCATTCTGGCGGCGTTAAAGGCGCTTTCACCCTGGGATGCGAGGATTCTGTAGTCCTTCTCGCCGTGGATGCAAAGGATTGGAGTGTCCCACTTGTCTACATACATGTGAGGAGAATGTGCAAACGTGTTCTGGGCAGTCTTGAGGTCCTTCCTCCAGAAGGCTCCGCCAAGATCCCAGTTGGCGAACCACATTTCTTCGGTCTCGACATACTGCTGCATCTCGTTGAAGATTCCGTCGTGGGCTATGAAAGCCTTGAACCTCTTGTTGTGGTTTCCGGCAAGCCAGTAAACGGAGAAGCCGCCGAAGCTGGCTCCTACGCATCCCAGATGTTCCCTGTCTACGTATGGTTCCTTTGCAATATCGTCTATAGCAGAAAGATAGTCTTTCATGCACTGTCCGGCATAGTCTCCGCTGATCTGCTCCAGCCACTGCATTCCGAAGCCCGGAAGACCCCTGCGGTTAGGAGCGATGATAATGTAGCCGTTGGCGGCCATAATCTGGAAATTCCACCTGTAGCTCCAGAACTGGGAAACAGGAGACTGAGGGCCTCCCTCGCAGAACAGAAGCGTAGGATAAGTCTTTGTGGAGTCGAAATGAGGAGGATATACCACCCAGGAGAGCATCTGCTTGCCGTCCGTGGTCTTTACCCAGCGCTCCTTTACCTGGCCCAGAGCCAGCTTGTCGAGGATGTGTTTGTTCTCAAAGCTAAGCTGGGTAGCCTCTCCGGATTTGATATCGACTGAATAGATATCGTCCGGAAGCATCATAGAATGGCGCTTGGCAATGAGCTTACCGTCTGAAATGGCAACGCTTCCGAAATCGTGCTGGCCGTCTGTAACCTTGCATACATCACCGCTAAGGTCAGTGCGGTAGATCTGGGTTGTTCCGTGCCATACTCCAATGAAATACAGGGTGTTGTCGTCTGCCCATATATAGTCGTCCACTCCGCTCTCGAACTTTTCGGTGACATAGGTCTTCTCGCCGGACTCGAGGTTCTTCACGCAGAGTCTCGTGCGGTCGCTCTCGTAGCCGTCCCTTTCCATGCTCATCCAGGAAACCTTCTTTCCGTCAGGGCTGTAGGCAGGATTGGTGTCATAGCCCATGTTAAGGTCTTCCTTGTTCTTGTTCACAGCCTGGTTCTGAAGGCTCTCGTCATACTTTACCTGTGGCCTGACATAGCCTTCCGGCTTGCAGAGATTTACGGTCTTGCCGCTTTCTATGTCATATTCGTAGATATCTGAATCTGTGCTGATCGCATAGTCCAGACCGGTCATCTTCTTGCAGGAATAGGCAATCTTCTTGCTGTCCGGGCTCCAGGCGAGCTGCTCCTCGCCGCCGAATGGCTTTGAAGGGCACTCGAACATTTCGCCTTCCAGGATATCCTTGCAGTTTGAGAAGGCATTGCCGTCGAAATCCACCAGGAAAGGATGAGGGATGGCGTCCACCCACTCGTCCCAGTGCTTGTGCATAACATCGGTGACAATCCTTCCGGTCGTATTAGGAAGATCTTCGTACTTGTTCTTGCCGAGAACTGTAGCTCCTTCCCAAGGAATCTGGGCAATCAGCACGGCCTTCTTGCCGTCCGGAGAGAAGAGGAAACCCTCAACGTCCTTGTCAAATCCAGTTATCTTGCGAGGGGCTGTTCCATCGGAGTTCATCACCCAAACTGAGCTTGTGCCGTCTTCTGAAGTAAGATATGCAATCGTATTGTCATCCAGCCAGACTGCACCGCCCTGGCTCTTAGGAGATTTGGTAAGGGTCTTCACATCAGAGCCGTCTGCGTTCATAAGGCAGATTACCGTATGGCTCCTGTTTTCCTTCACGCTGTAGTAGGAAACATTGTAGAGAATCTTGCTTCCGTCCGGTGAAGGCAGGACGCCTCCGATTCTTCCCATTGCCCAGAGGGCTTCCGGAGTCATAAGGTCCGATGAAAGGGAAACTTCCTGCTTCCCGATGAATTCCTGAGGCTCTTCCTTAGGGGAATTGCAGCCTGAGATAAGAGCAGTTGCTGTTATCATCGCGATTATACTTATTCTTTTCATATATTACTGTTTATTTGTTTCTTACAAGATATCCGGCACCGATAAGCGCAGCGTCTGAACCTACTTCAGAAGCGCAGAAGCGGGTTTTGCGTATGGCTATCGGCTGAGCCCATTTCAATGCCTCGGCATAAATGTCAGGAATCAGTTCTTTGGCCGGGCCGGAGAAGACTCCGCCGCCGAAAACTATGATTTCAGGATTGAAGAGGCTCACCAGGTTGGCTGCTCCCTTTCCCCACATCTGGACCGCCTTGCGGATAACCTTGACGGCCTTTTCATCACCCTTCGCGTAACCTTCAAACACCTCGTAGGAGCTTACCTCCCGGCCGTAAACCTTGCTTGCCTGATAGCCGATTCCGTTGCCTGAAGCAAAGGTTTCAAAGCATCCGCACTTGTCCCAGTCGGTGTCGTAATCGCTCTCAAGGGCCATCCATCCGGTTGCGCCGACAATGTCGTCCGCTCCGTGTATCACTCTACCGTCCAGCAGTATGCCGGCTCCGATACCGCTTCCCACAGCAAGGTAGATCGCGTTGTCGCAGCCCCTGGCGGTACCTCTCCATTTCTCGCCGAGAATATAGCAGGTGCGGTCACTCTCTATCTCGATGCGAATGTCGCCCAGGCTATTTTTCAATGTCTGGGCAAGAGGATAGTCATCCCACCCCGGAATATTCGGGCACCAGACGGTTCCCTTCTTGGAATAAACAATTCCAGGGACGCATATCCCCGCCCCTGAAATGTCATAATCCTTGCATAAATCGCCTATTAAAGATGAAATAAGTTTTCCGGCTTCATCGCCGCCACGCCCCTCAAGAAGGCTATACCGCCTTTCTATGACGTCGCCACCATCGTTGAAAATGGCGGCTGATATCTTGGTTGCTCCAAGATCAATTCCTAGAACTGCCATTGCTATTTAGTTCTTCTGTTCCTGAAAATAAGAGAGGCCACCAGTACCGATGCCAGCATCACGAACATAATGATGCAGAAGTCTCTCAAAGCGAAGTTCTCGCCGAAAATCGGGAGCCTGACGTTCATTCCGAAGATACCGGAAATCAGTGTCGGCGGCATGAACAGCAGGGAGACATAAGTCAGGATCCTCATTATCTTGTTCTGGTCCAGGTTAATCAGACCGAGCACAGTATTCTGCAGATATTCAAGCCTCTCGAAGTTGAAGTTGGTATGGTTCAGAAGCGATGCGATATCGTTTACAAGAACGTCCAGCCTCGGGCGGATATCGCTCGGGAACTTGTCGGACCTGGTAAGGGCGGTAACTATACGCTGCTTATCCACGATATTCTCCCTAACCATCATCGTATTTTCCTGCATCTGGTTGATATCCAGCAGGAAGTCTTCGTTTACCTTTCCGCCTACATTCACGTTGCGGCCGAATTTCTCGATTTCCTTGGCCATCACCTCGATCATATCGGCATCCAGGTCCACCCTGTTCTCCATAATCGCCACGAAGATGTGATAGCCGGTCGGATAGAGCTTGTAGGAATAGCCCATCCTCTTCTGGAACTCGGTAATCGTGCGAAGCGGTGCCTGACGTGTGGTCACCAGCACTCCTTCGGAGATTACAAAAGACACGCTTTCCTCGGAGTAGCTTTCAGGCCCCGGGGAAATGAAGTCCGTATTTGCGAAGATTGCGTTGTCTGTTTCGGAATAGCGGGATGAACTCTCGATTTCCTCCGCCTGGGCCCTGCTCTGCAGGGTGGTCTCGAGGAATTCCTCAACCGCTTGCGTCTCAACTCTATCGGGTTCGTACAAATCTATCCACAGGACATCATCAAATCCCAAGTTCTCTGTCAATTCGTTTACATCAGAGGTAGTAAGGATCTGCCCCTTAGATTTGTAGAACACCTGAATCATACTCCGGCCTCCTTCTTTATGGTTATAGAGTTAGACATAGCGGATTTCCTTATTCGCACAAATTTAAGAATTTTTCTTTGAGAACAGCAACATTCCCAGGAATGTAAGGCCTGCAATCACGAGAATCAGGGCAAAACCGAAGTCATAGCCCCAGCCGAACACCTTGTTCTGGATACAGTAGCAGATTACCGGAACCAGCACGCAGATAAACGGAACAGCCTTGTCTGAGGTACCCTTCTTTGTCAGGATACCGTACATGAACAGACCCAGAAGCGGACCGTAGGTGTATGACGCGATGGCGTAAACCATATTGATCACAGAGTCGCTCTTGAGATAGTTGAAGGCCACCATCATCAGGACAAACAGTATTGAAATGAGGATGTTAACCCTCTGGCGAACGTTCTTCTTCTTGTTGTCGTCCCAGTCCTTCTTCTCCATTCCGATGAGGTCTATGCTCGCCGATGTGGTAAGGGAAGTGATGGCGTTGGCGCAGGATGGATAGGCTGCTGAAATCAGTCCGATGAAGAATACCACTCCGACAATCGGCCTAAGGCTAAGGGCTACCGTAGGGAAAATCTTGTCTGCCTCGATTCCGCCAGCTGCCTTGGTGACTGATGACAGAAGTTCAGGATGGTTGGTCATGAAGATTGCCAGAACTGCACCGATGATAAGGAAAAGCAGGTTTACCGGAATCATCATCGCAACGGAAGTCATCATGTTCTTCTGGCTTTCTTTCAAGTTCTTGCAGCTGAGGCTCTTCTGGATCATGCTCTGGTCCAGACCGGTCATGGCGACCGGAACAACCAGTCCACTGATGAATCTCTTCAGCCAGTGGGTTCCGTGGCTCCAGTCGGTGTCAAATATGTCTGAGTGCGGGTCTGAGTGAACGTTTGAGAGCATATCGCCAAAGCCCCATCCCAGTTCCTTGCAGATGAATACCAGGGAAAGGACCACTGCCACAATCATAAAGGTTGTCTGGAAGGTGTCTGTCCAGATGATTGTCTTCACGCCGCCCTTGAGAGTGTAGAGTATCGCGATCAGGACGAATATCGCCGCGGCTACCCAGAACGGCATTATATGGCTGCCGTCAGGGCGGATGAGCACGAAGTTATACAGCACGAATACTACCAGGAACGTTCTTACGGTTGCTCCCAGGAACCTGGAAATGATGAAAAACGAGGCTCCGGTCTTGTAGCTGCAGATTCCGAACCTCTTTTCCAGGTATGAGTAGATGGATGTCAGGTTCATCTTGAAGTAAAGCGGCAGCAGAACCAGCGCTATTATCAGATATCCGCCGATAAATCCGAGAAGCATCGGAAGATACCAGAATCTCTCGTTGTACACGTTTCCCGGAACGCTCATGAAGCTCACGCCGCTCAGCGACGCCCCTATCATACCGTAAGCCACCACAAACCAGTTGGATTTGCGGTTGCCGGTAAAATATGAGCTGTTGTCTGCCTTGCGGCTTGTCAAGTATGCGATCAGAAACAGAATCGCTGTATAAACCAGGAACGTTACAAGCAGTATTGTAGAATTCATCTTGTTAGATATTAAATGGTTGTCTGTTTTCTATGCTCTTTGCAAGCGTTAGCTCGTCGGTGTATTCGAGGTCGTCCCCGAAGGCCACTCCCCTTGCAATGGCGGTAATTTTTATGTCGTATTTCTTCAGCCTGTTGTAGATGAAGTAGGACGTGGTCTCCCCTTCCATACTCGTGGAAAGCGCCAGAACCACCTCCTTGACCTCTCCCCCATCTATCCTTTTTTCAAGTTCAGCGATGGGAAGGTCGCTTGGGCCCACTCCGTCCATCGGGCTGATTATACCTCCCAATACGTGGTACAATCCGTTGTAGGTCTGCGTGTTCTCGATGCTGAGGACATCGCGGATGCTCTCCACGACGCAGATTATTCCACGGTTGCGCCTGCGGTCCGAGCATATCGGGCAGACAGGACTGTCCGATATCATGTTGCACTCTGAGCAGTGCTGCACGTTACGGGACAGGTTCAAAAGCGAGGAGGCGAACAGCTCTACATTCTCCTTAGGCTGCTTCAGTATGAAAAGCGCCATTCTAAGCGCGCTCTTCTTCCCTATTCCGGGAAGCGTGGAAAACTGGTCCACGGCTTTCTGCAGCAGTTCTGAGGAAAAAGCCATAGTCAATTATTTTCCTGCCTTGTAGGCATCCACTCCGTTTCGTACGGAACCGTACTTGAGCAGATACTCCTTGGCCAGTTCATAATCCTTTATTCCGGTCTCGTCCATTATCATGCGGGTACCCCTGTCCACCAGCTTGGCGTTGGACAACTGCATGTCCACCATCTTGTTGCCTTTCACGTGGCCGAGCTTTATCATCGCAGAGGTAGATATCATATTGAGTATCAGCTTCTGGGCTGTACCGGACTTCATTCTGGTTGAGCCTGTTACAAATTCAGGACCCACGACAGCCACCATCGGAATGTCCACAACCTCGGCGACCTTGGCTCCCGGATTGCAGGTGATGCAACCTGTCAGAAGGCCCATCTCGCGTGCCTTTGCGCAGGCTCCAACAACGTATGGAGTACTTCCGCTGGCTGCAATTCCCACTACGGAATCCCATCCGCCGATATTGAACTTCTTCAGGTCTGCCCAACCCATATCGTAGTCGTCCTCAGCGTTCTCCACAGCCTTGCGGATGGCGCCGTCGCCACCGGCGATAAGGCCTATCACCAAATCAAAAGGCGCTCCGTATGTAGGAGGTATCTCACTGGCATCCAGTATGCCCAACCTTCCGCTGGTTCCTGCTCCAAGATAGAAGAGCCTTCCGCCCTTCTTCATTCTCTCCACAAGCTGGTCCACAAACTTCTCCACCTGCGGGAGACATTTCTCAACTGCATACGGTACTGTCTTGTCTTCTGAATTCATTCCTCGGAGAAGCTCTCCGGTAGTCATCTTGTCCAGGTCTGAATAATTGGAGGCCTGCTCAGTTACTTTCTTTACACTCATAAACTATTCTCCGAGATATTTCTTCTTGTGATAATCGATAAGTCCCTCGATCGGGCTCTTGAGCACATTGCCCACCTTCACTCCGCACTCGGCAGCAACTTCCTCCAGCTCCCTGCGGAAAATGTATCCGATAGATCCTACAACATTCATCGGATATTCGTGATAGTTATATCCGTAAACATTCCTGGTGATGAAATCCTTGAAACCGGACTTGAGCAGGCTCTGCATATATTCTGTTTCTCGATACTCCTCGATAAAATATGAGAACTGAGCCAGGAACCTGTTAGGAGAAGGCTGCTTGTAAACCCTGTCCACAATCTTCAGATAGTCCAGGTCATACTTCTCGATGAATGCCTTCTCTATATCCTTAGGGAACAGTCCCTTGATAAAGTCTGAGAGCAGCCTCTTTCCAAAGTATCCGCCACTGGCCTCGTCGCCGAGGATAAATCCTCCGGCATTCACGTGCTCGGCCATCTTCACTCCGTCAAAGAAGCAGGAATTTGCACCTGTTCCAATGATGCAGGCAATGCCCTTTCCGTCTCCGCAAAGAGCCCTGGCTGCTGCCAGCATGTCTGATGCCGCATAGCACTTCACTCCAGGGAAAACCTCCTGGAAAGCGCCTTCCAGATCGCTTCCTACAGAGTCAGACACAACTCCCGCCCCATAGAAATAAACCTCGGTAACATTGTCTCCAAGTATTGATTCCAGGCTTGTCCTGAGTATTTCGACTATCTTCTCTCTTGTTATGAAAACCGGATTGATACCGGCGGTCTTGACAGAAACGGTTGTTCCGTCTTCCTTGATTGCTACCCAATCCACCTTGGTTGAGCCGCTGTCTGCTACTAATATCATCTTGTATTGCTTTAAAAATATTTCCCGATTAAAAACAAATCGTGCAAATATACGAATTATTCCAAAGGAATAAAACTACACATACACTCCCCTCTTCTTCCAGTGGAAGTAGCCGTAGATGGCACTAAGGGTGTAGAAGATGTAAAGGGCGGCCATTACCGGCATTCCCTGAACTATGCACATTGCAGTCAGGACAATATCTCCCACCATCCACGCAAGCCATTGCTGCAGATAGGATTTCACCAGCCAGATTGTCGCTATTATGCTGATTGTAAATACAATGGCATCCATTATAGGATTGGCGTCCCCAAGCCAGACAAGAATTCTCCAGACAACAGGAGCAACCACAATAAAGCTTATGACACTAATCAGTATGACCTTATTGGTCAGCCGTGTCAGGTGTACTGTCGGAGCAGATTTGCCGGAAGACGATACTGACGCCTTAAGTTTACGCGAGTCCCTTGCCCACGACCATATACCCCAGAATGCGGTGAACAGATAATACAGGTTCAGAGCCATTTGAGCATACAGTTTTTCCGTAAAGAAAACATACGCGGTAACGGAAGAGGAGAAGATGCATATTATCCACATCAAGTTCTTCTGCTTAACCTCGAATATCAGGAAAAGCACACCCGTAACCAGAGCAAAGATATCGTCCCAATTCTGCTGAGCAAACTGAATCACCTGTTCCATAACTGCAAAGATAAAGTTTTAGAAAGTGAATTGGATCTTGCCGATGAAGTGAATGGTTGCCTGGGCGTAAACACCCTTTTCTATATAGTCATCCGAGCCGTCATCAAACACGGCACGGTAAATCCAGCCGTATGAGTAGTACTTGCGGTTCAGAAGATTATCTACGCAAAGAGAAATGCGCAGTTTGCTGTTGTTCCTGAAGACAAATGTCTTGGCAGCATCCAGGCTCATCGTGAAATAGGAAGGCACCTTTGCAACCTCCAGGCTGGAGTTGTCCATATACTGTTTGCCCACATATTTGCCGGTGATTGTGATGTCCGTGTTAGGCTCAGGCTTTACCGTGAATCCGCCGGAAGCTATCAGTTCTGGCGATAGAGTAAGGTTGGATTTCTTGAGGAAAACCTCTTTCTGCGGAACCGGGTTCCAGTCGGAAGAATTGTCGTAGGCATCAACAAAAAGCGTATAGTTCTTCAGCTTGTTCCTGGAGAATGTTCCTGTGCCGAAAACCGTAATAAACCTGACCGGCTTATAGGCAAGAGAAACTTCCACTCCCCTGCGGTAACTGTCAGGAATGTTCTCCTGGATAACATAACCGGTCTCGGTGAGCCTTCCCGTGGAAACCAACTGGTTTCTGTATTCCATTGAGTAGAAATTGATTCCTGTCTCAATCCTGTTGGTTTTCACCTGCCAGCCAAATTCAAAGTCCAGCATACGCTCGCTCTTGAGAAGATCCTGCTTTCCGGCCTTGATGGATTCCTTGATATCGCTGCGGCTAGGTTCCCTGTGAGCTACAGACACAGAGCCATAGAGCCGTGAATATTTCCCGAATTTGTAGTTCAGACCTGCCTTCGGATTGAAGAAATTGTATTCCTTTTTGTTGTCAAGCCCTACGAAATCCTTGTCCATTCCGCTGAGTCTGAAGTTGATGAAGCGGTACTGGAGGTCTATGAATCCGGTAAGGTTCCTGGCAATCGTGATTTCAGCCTTGGCAAAGGCGCTGGCGTCTGCCTTCTTGCCGTTGTTCGTGTACCACGGATTTGACAAGTCCAGGTTCTGGTTGTACTTGCTCCAGAGAATGTTGCCGAAGTGGTCTCCGTCATAGAACGAGTAGTTGATTCCGGAAGCAAAGTCAAGCTTTCCGGTCCTGTACTTAAGGTTAAGGACACCTGCAACGTAGCTGTTGTCCATGCTCTGGCGGATAATGACGTCTGTCTTTTTGTAAGTTTTTCCGTCAATAACCTGAGGATCAAGGCCGTATTTGGAGAACTTCACATCATACTTATAGTTCTCGTAGTAGCCGTCTCCCTTGGTGAAATGCAGTGTTGAACTCAGGCTCAGCTTCGGTGAGAACTGATGCACATAGTGCAGCTGGAAGTGGTGCTGAATGTAGTTGTCGGTCTCGTTGTCATAGTAATGGACGTTACCCTCATCGTCATAGTACTCTCCCGCCACATTGTACTTGCGGTTGGTGTAATAGATGTCTATAGGGCACCCCTCCCAGGTGATTCCCGTATGCTGGGAACCAAGCATATATATGAATTTGACGCTGCTTCTTTCATTTCTCCACGATGCGGAGGCCAGGAAAGAGTTCAGGTTTGCCTTGGCGTTTCTGATGTATCCCCTGGTGATGGCGTGGTTATAAGCCAGGTCCGCGCTGAAGTATCCGTTGCCTACACTCTTCATAGAACCCGTTCCAAGGGCTATGCTTTCCATAAAAGTCTTGTAGCTTCCGGCCGAGAAATCCACGTTGGCGTAAGGCTCGAATGAAGGTGTCTTTGTCTGCATGTTCAGCGATGCCCCGAACGCTCCCGGACCGTTTGCGCTGGTTCCGGCTCCTCTCTGGAGCTGGACACTTTGCAGGAAATTAGGCAGAGACGGGATATTCGCCCAGATAACCTCCTGGCTTTCGCCATCGTTGATGGCAATGCCGTTGAGGGTTACGTTGGTTCTGGACGCATCGCTTCCCCTTACCCTCATGTTGCTGTAGCCAAGAGCCAAGCCTCCCTCGGTCGTGGAAACCACTGAAGGCAGCATATTCAGCATCATAGGCAGGGAATAAGTGGAAGGCACCCTTTCCACCACCCCCTTCCCCAAGGTGGTGTTTGCCACAGGAGTGTTCACTCCAGCCCTGGATGTGGATACAATTATACTGTCAAGACGCCTCTGGCTCAAAGTATCCTGAGAGGCTGCACTCATCGCTGAGCATAAGCAGATTGCAGACAAAACTGAATATAAAAAAAACTTCTTCATAACCAGACATAAAACTAAAGCCCAGGAATGACGAAGCCTCACTTTCCCTACGGCGGCATTGCCCGCATCAGGTTCAAGGGTATGATCTCAGCCAAACGGCACCCCTAAGCGGATGCAAATATAAGTTTTTATTCGGTATTTGTCAGTTTTTTTGATTAAGTTTGTATCCCGTTAAGACTTATTCCTAATTATATTCAGATGAACACGAAATATATATTCATAACGGGCGGAGTGGTTTCATCACTCGGAAAAGGCATTGTCGCCGCATCACTTGCAAAACTTCTTCAGTCCAGGGGGCTCAGGGTGACTATCCAGAAGTTTGACCCTTATATCAATGTGGACCCGGGAACGCTCAATCCTTACGAGCACGGGGAGTGTTATGTCACCGATGACGGAGCGGAGACAGACCTGGACCTGGGCCATTATGAGAGGTTTTTGAACGTGCCTACATCCCAGGCCAACAACGTGACCACCGGAAGGATATACAAGACCGTGATAGACAACGAGAGAGAAGGTCTGTACCTGGGAAAGACAGTGCAGATCATCCCTCACATCACCGATGAGATAAAGAGGAGGATGACGCTTCTTGGAAAGAGCGGAAAGTATGACATCGTGATAACCGAGATAGGCGGTACCGTGGGAGATATGGAGAGCACGCCGTTCCTGGAGGCTGTCCGCCAGCTCCAGTGGGAAATGCCTGAAGGAGACTGTCTGGTGCTTCATCTGACACTGGTTCCGTTCCTGCACGCGGCTCAGGAACTCAAGACCAAGCCTACCCAGCACTCGGTGAAGATGCTGCAGCAGGAAGGAATAAAGCCTGACATCATTGTCTGCCGTACGGAAGTCTCACTTCCGGAGGGAATGAAGAAGAAGATCGCCCTGTTCTGCAACGTGAAGGCAGACTCCGTGTTCGAGAACCAGGATGCAAAGAGCATCTACGAGGTGCCGGTTCTGCTGCATAGCCAGAAGCTCGACGATGTAGTTCTCAAGAAACTGAAATTCAAGAATGTGCCGCAGCCAGACCTCACGGAATGGGAAAACTTCCTCAAGAAGCTCTATAATCCTAAGACCGAGTGCGACATAGCCCTTGTGGGCAAATACGTGGAACTCCAGGATGCGTACAAGTCCATCCAGGAGTCATTTGTTCACGCCGGAGCGGTAAACAACTGCAAGGTTCACGTTCACACCGTCCACAGCGAGTATCTGGATGCATCCAACATCAAGGAGAAGCTTTCAGGAATGGACGGAATCCTCGTGGCACCTGGATTCGGAGGCCGTGGAATAGAAGGCAAGATACTGGCAGTCAAGTACGCCAGGGAGAACAAGATACCTTTCTTCGGAATCTGTCTGGGTATGCAGATGGCCGTAATAGAATTCGCAAGGAACATCCTCAAGCTCAAGGACGCATCATCTACTGAAGTCAGGCCTCAGACCTCAAATCCTGTCATCGACCTGATGGAAGAGCAGAAAACCCTCACCACCAAGGGAGGAACAATGAGGCTCGGAGCTTACGACTGCAAGATCAAGGACGGAACCCTGGCAGCGAAGATATATGGAGAAAAGCAGATCAGGGAAAGACACCGCCACCGCTACGAGTTCAACGACAAATATGAGGAGGAAATGGAAAAGGCAGGGCTTGTCCTCAGTGGAAGAAACCCTGATACAGGACTGGTGGAAATCGTGGAACTTCCTGCAAAACAGCATCCTTTCTTCATCGGAGTGCAGTTCCATCCTGAACTGAAGAGCACAGTTATGAGGCCGCATCCTATCTTCGTGAACTTTGTGAAGGCCGCAATGAAGTACCGCTCATCAAAGTAATGCTATGAACAGAAGAATCCCGACTATATTGCTTGCTCTGCTGTTGCTTATTCCGGTATCCGCACTGTCCCAGGACAATGTGGTAAAGGCTAAACGGCATAAGGTCAAGGTGCTCGCCGAGTATCCCCACGACACGAAATCCTTTACACAGGGACTTTTCTTCTACGACGGCTATATGTGGGAAACCACCGGCCAGAAAGGAGAAAGCTGCCTGAATATGCTGGACTACAAAACCGGCAAGTGGAAAAGGAAATGGAAGTTCAACAGCCGCTATTTCATAGAAGGCAGCTGCGTTGTCAATGACCGTTTCTTCATACTTACCTGGGAGGAGCACACCTGCTTTGTATTCAGTCTCAAGAATCCTGAGAACAAGCTCAAGGAAATCGGCCGTGCATCCTACCCAACCGAGGGCTGGGGCCTAACCACAGACGGTAAACGCCTGATTATGAGCGATGGATCTTCTTCTCTCTACTTCCGCGATCCAGGATCCTTCTACTGCAATTCCACCCTGAAGGTTACCTTGGACGGCAAGCCGCTTCCATATCTCAACGAGTTGGAATGGATTAAAGGCAAAATCTGGGCAAATGTCTATACGACAGACGATATCGTGATAATAGACCCGGAAACGGGAGTCGTTACAGACGTTATTGACTGCAAGGGAATCCTTCCTGAAAAGCTCACCACAAAGGCTACCGACGTGCTTAACGGCATCGCCTTCGACCCGTCAGACGGAAGTGTCTATGTAACCGGCAAATACTGGCCGAGACTCTACAAGATCACCTACTAGAGCAGGTGGAAAGATCCCATCAGGTACAGCAGGCCGTAACCCAGGCCCATGCTGATCACTCCTACGATAATACCTATCTTACTCATATCCTTCTGCTGCACCAGGTTGGTTGCGAAAGCCAGAGCGTTTGGCGGGGTTGAGATAGGAAGGATCATCGCACTTGAAGCTGCTATTGCCACACCAATCAGAACTGTTGAAGTTCCACCGATAACATTCAGGCTGTCTCCCATCGCAGTACATACCACTGCAAGGATCGGCATAAGCAAAGCCGCTGTGGCTGAGTTGGATATGAAGTTGGAGAGCATGTAGCAGATCAAACCTGAAATAACAAGTATCAAAACAGGAGAGAAGTCTCCGAACGGAATGCTCTTTACAGCCAGATTAGCAAGTCCGGAAGCGTTCAGTCCGTAACCCAGGGCAAAACCGCCGGCAACCATCCATATTACGGACCAGTTGATTTCCTCCAGGTCTCGGCGATGTATCACACCCGTAAGAGCGAACACCACAAACGGAATGAGGGCAACAGTATATGTATTGATTCCGGTAAATGAATCCAGGAGCCACAGCAGAACAGTCACGAAAAAAGTTACGATAACCACTGTTGTCTGCCATCCCCTCTTCATCTCTCCCTCTATCTTGAGCTCCACGGTCTTCTGTGTGAACGGGAACATCTTCTTGATTATGAACCAGCTGATTATAAGAAGCACTATCACCAGCGGGAACATGAACATCATCCACTCGCCGAATCCCATGCCCAGGTTCAGGCCCTCTGGATCGTTCAGGTATTTCATCGCGATGGTGTTCGGAGGGGTTCCGATAGGAGTTCCCATTCCTCCCAGGTTCGCCGCCACCGGAATAGCCAGGGCCATCGCAATCCTTCCCTTTCCGTTAGCAGGAAGCTGCTTGAACACAGGGGTAAGGAAGGTAAGCATCATAGCTGCGGTTGCAGTGTTGCTGATAAACATCGAGAAGATTCCGGTAATCAGAAGGAATCCCAGCAGAACGTTCTCGCTTTTGCTTCCGAAAGGCCTCAGCAGCACCTTTGCCAGCTGCGCGTCAAGGCCTGTCTTGGTGGCTGCGATCGCCAGGATGAATCCTCCTATGAACAGCATTATCACAGGGTCTGCGAAAGTAGCCATAACTCCCTTGTAACTAAGCAGCTGCCCTACCTTCTCCGCATCGCACATCGGCCCGATTCCGGAGTCCGACGTAAACAGCAGCAGCAATCCTATCACCGCCACGGAAGTAGCCCAGGCAGGCACGACCTCCATAACCCACATCAGCATCGCGAACACGAATATCGCGATAAGCCTTTGCTGAACAACTGTAATGCCTTCCATCCCGAACCAGGAAGACGGCATATTCCACACGAAAAGGGTAATTACCAGCACAACAATGGCCTGGTAAAGTTTCTTTACTGCCTTGTCAGGATGTGTCCACCTCTCGTAATACTTCTTGAGGAACTGGTCAACCTTCTCAAAACCAATATAATTGCTGAACATAACAAATAAGTTTTTCCAGCTTTAACCGCTGGAAGTTAATTAATAGGTTCCTTGCCCGGGAACTTTGTTAACTAAGCAACCCGGCAGGTTTCCTGACTCTATCCTACGGGCCTTCCCATTTCAAAGAAACAGTGGCAAATTCCATATATCCACAAAGGATCGGATATTACAGTAGCGGGCACTGCTCCGGCTTTTCACCGGATTCCCTTTTAAAGATTCGGGCCGATAACCGTCATCTCACCGTTTTGCATCGCAAAGATACAAAAGAAGTCTCTATTATTCCATCAATAAGACCGAGACCAGGAAATTTGCATTATCTTTGTCGCCGGTACGGGAGACTTTATCGCCGGGAAACCGGAGGAAAGTCCGGACAGGAAAGGGCAATGCGCTGTGGAAAGCACAGATGGGCGTAAGCTTATGACTGGGGTAACAGAAAACAACCGCCCCTATCCGCAAGGCTAGAGGTAAGGGTGAAAACGCGAGGCAAGAGCTCACGACTTGTTATGGCGACAGAACGAGGGTACTCCACCGCATCCTGCAAGGCTATGTATATCGGCATCCAAGGGCTGCCCGTCCTTTGCCGAGGGGTAAGCTGCGCCAGATAAATGATAAAGACCCGCAAGGGGACAGAATCCGGCTTAACCCGTACCTTAATATAAAGGGACTGCAAATTTGCAGTCCCTCTTTTTTTGCCTATATCGGCGATGGTGATCTGTAAGTCGTTGACTATCAGCAGCCCCAGAAACAAGACGTCGATAAAACAATCTCTTATTTCAGGGAGATCTGAATATCAGCCAGTTACAAAACACCTTCGCCCAAGCTTCCTTACTTTGTAAAGAAGTTGATGGTCTGGCCGATGAGCTTGTCAATCTGGTCCTGGGTCTTGAGTGTCTCGATCGGGAAGCCGAAGACAACCGTCTTGTAGTTCTTGCCAGGATAAGCGACAGCGGCGCTGATGCTGGTCTGAGGATAACGGAAGATCGTGTAGGAATCCTTGCCGGCAGGAGTGAAGGCGTCAGGAGCCTCGCAGACATATTTCTTGTCGTTGAGCTCAGACCAGAACTCGTAGTTTCCTTCAAAGCCGTAGTCATTCCTTACAGAAGCGACCTTTCCGTCTGTAGATGCGCTGTGAGTCATCCACTTGATCTTCAGGACATCGCCGAGGAACTTAGGGCCTTCCTTCTTGTCAACTTCGTAAGCGTCAACAAGATCCGTGGCAACATAGGCACCGGAAACGAGAAGGTTCCTGCCGTTTGAGCAGAAGTCCTTGAGAGCCTTTTTCAGTTCAGGAGTGTAGGCGTGGTATTTGATGAGCTTTGTAAGGGCTCCGTCGTTGCTCTGGCACTGCTTGCCGAGGATAAGGTCGCAGATATTGAACTTGGTGATATCTGTCTTGCCGTTTTCCACAGCGCTTCTGGTGGAAGATATGAAGGCATAGCCGTTGTGCATGAAAGCAAGGCCATGGTCATAGGCATAATCAAAGGTGTTGCCGGCAATTACGTTTCCTGCCTGGTCGCTGTAGCAGGCTCCGAAGCCAGGAGCGTCATCGTCTGTCCAAGGGACATCCCTGCGGTACTCGTACATCTTGCCAAGATATGAAGCGTCCTTCAGGTAAGGAACACCGTGGTCATAGTCCGCAAAGAAACCAGCCATGGTGGAATCCTTACTCTGGATCCACTTAGGAGCGCCGACACGGTCGAAAGCGTTCACTACAAGCACAATGTCACCGGATTTAATCTGGGAAGGAACACCGGCAGCCACAACCTCGGAAGGGAAACTCTCGCCGCCTTCATTGACTGCGGTAACCTTGAAGCGGTAGATGTGGTCCTTCTTGATGCTCGCCTTGAATTTTGGCTCAGCGACATATTTGCCCTGGTCGAAACCGTTGTCATCAATGGCAGTGTAAACCACATATCCGGTAGGAGTTGCAGTAGGCTCCAGCTTGTCCTCTACCGGAGACCAGGTAACGATTGCGTTGGACTGCCCGTCATCCAGAACTACCTGCATTTCATTGACAGGCAGAGGCTGGACGGTGTAAGGCACATTGTTCTTCATCGCGAGGAACTTGAGGATACCTTTATAAATTGCCCTGGAAGCGGTGAAGCGGAAGTCTGGGTCAAGACCGAACTTCATGTCAGCATAGTTGTGGTGCGACAGGAACTCCAGCAGCATACCCGGAACCTGAGGGGAACGGCTCTCGGAATAAGAGCGGTCCCAAAGCTGGCGGCGACTCCAGGCGAAGCCGTACTTGTCAGTGATGTCGTCGACAAGCTGGGTCTGGACGATATCAGCCAGATAACGGCCCAGGATCCTGTCGTCTCCGTTAGGATAGAGATTCTCACCGCCGAAGTCCTTGCAGGTTCTGGTATAGATGGAAAGCGTTCCTATAATGGTATCGCTGAGAGCGTTGCCCGCATCGGTATGGAAAGCGAAAGAAAGGTCCACCGGAATGTGGCGGCTCTCTGCGCCCCATCTGCGGAGAGACTTGGAACCGCCGGCGATGGCGTTGACGAACTTTCCTCTGGACACATAGTCGTCTGTGTAATCGTTCTCGTTATGGGACATGGAATAAACGGAATCGGCGAATCCGCTCCACTGGAGGAAGTATCTTGCCCCTTCGAGGAACCTAGGCATTCCGCTTACAAAGCCCTCGCCTTCTCCCCTGGCGATGTTGCCCATTCCGCCGCCGAACTTGCAGGCATCTGCAGTAACCGTTCCGTAGCTCTTGGCGTTGGTAAGGGTAACACCCTGATCCTGATTGCCTTTCTTGAAGTGGAAAGTTCCCAGGTAAATCCACATGCTGCCGCCCATCTTCTGGTTAACGGAAAACTCAGCCTGGCCGCCGCTGTACTTGACGGTGTAGGAAACGTTGTCAGCACTGCTAGGAAGAGTGTGGTAGGAAATGTAAACCGCATAGTCTCCGTCCTCCTCGAACTTAGGAGTCCAGGTGATGGTGCTAGGATTCAGCGATTTTCCTGCTTTGTCCTGATTCTCGGAAGAAAGCAGGCCTTCTACCTGCATATAGGAACCCATCTTGAACGGATTCTCACCATAGGTGTAGCTCTTCTTAGGATGCGCAAAACCCGGCTCGTCTCCCTTTGTCCACGGATAAGAACCTGCAGATATGGAATATCCGTTTTTCTGTGTATCATTGTCGACGATTACCTCAACCTTGGTCCAGTCTCTTTCCTTAGGAAGAAGGACAACCGCTCCAGCATTCTCGAGCATCGGAACAAGGAACGGCTCCACATAGCTCATGGTGTAAGTGTCTTCAACGACTCCGAACAGCCTTGCCCTCTGGAACTCCCAGCGGTCAAGCGTAGGCTCGTAATACCATCCGTGGCTGTTCTGCATAGCGATATGCCTGTCCTGCAAGCCTTTGGTTATGGCGAAAGGCTTGCCTTCCTGCTCTTTCAGCCTCTTTTCAGTGGAAGAAACCCTGATTATTCCGTCTCTCTGAGTCTTGGCGAACTTGCCGTTTGAGTTGTAGAAAGGAGTCATCAGGTGCTCCAGTTTGCTGCCGGCGGCAAAAATCGCCAGTTTCTTGCCCTTCAGATTAGAAGGAAGATTATTCTTCACAAGTTCATAGATCTTCTTCAGGCCCTCCGGGCGGATAGGATAATCTGCCACGTTGCGTCCGAAATTCACATAGAGCGAATCGTTGCCCTTGAAAGTGTAAGCGCTTTCCACACGAATAGGAACCTTTACACCATTGGAAAGTGTTCTCAAATACTCTTTAACGGCCCCAGAGGCCTTGTCAAACTGCTTGACATCAGTAATTTTTACATATTTCTTGCCTTTAAGGAGAGTCTCTGGATAGTTTTTCCCCTGAGCCGAAGAGGCGGCTGGCAGAAGAAGGATTGCAGCCATCAGAACGGCCGCTGCCCTGGAAATGAATCTAAACGAACGCATATCTTAATTATTTATCTTTTCAAATTATACCAGATGGACGCAAATTTAACTAAATTTGCTTTTACTATGAAAAGAATAAGACTGGCAAATCTGCCCACAAAAATCTATCGCCTTGAAAGGCTCTCCAAAGAACTTGGAGCAAACATTTGGATAAAAAGAGACGACCAGACCGGAAGCGAGCTTACCGGAAACAAGGTCCGTAAACTGGAATTCGAAACTGCAGACGCCCTGGAAAAGGGATGCGACCTGCTGATTACCTGCGGAGGCATTCAGTCCAACCACTGCCGTGCAACCGTAGCCGCCGCCACCCAGCTTGGAATGAAATCAGCCGTTCTGCTAAGGATCAGCGACGAACCCCCGGTAAGAGGCAACTACTTCCTGGACAAGCTTCTTGGAGCTGACGTAAGATTCTGCAACCAGGAGGAATACCGTAATCACCGCCAGGAGATTATGGAAGATATGGCGGAAGGTTACCGCAAACTTGGATTCAACCCGTACATCATTCCTGAAGGAGCATCCAACGGCATCGGGACACTCGGCTACTACAACTGTATGCAGGAGATCCTGCAGCAGGAAAAACAGATGGGAGTAGAATTCAACACCATAGTTGTCGCCACCGGAAGCGGCGGAACAATAGCCGGCCTTCATCTGGCAAACGAACTTGGCCATCTGGGCAAGCGTTGCATAGGCATGGCCGTATGCGACAACGTGGAGTACTTTACTGAAATAGCGGACAACATCTCCAATGAAGCCAAATATCTGCTTAAAGAATTCCTTGACACAAAGGATTATAGTAGCGCTACTCTCTTGCGTAGTAATATAGAGATCAACGACAAGTACGTAGGCATAGGCTATGCCCTGAGCCGCCCGGAGGAACTGGAATTCATCCGCAAGGTTGCTCGCATGGAAAGCTTGATTCTGGATCCTGTCTATACTGGCAAGGCCATGTACGGCCTGTGGAATGAGCTCCAGAAGGATGCCGATCCTGAAACCAGGATCAATCCGGATGACAATATCCTGTTCATACATACCGGAGGACTGTTCGGTCTATTCCCTATAAGCGACGACTTCCCACTGTAAAATAGATTGATATGCCGTTGTATTTAAGCATAAGGGAAATAGCCAGCGCATTTATGGTAATGTTCGCAATCATAGACATTACCGGAAGTACCCCTATTGTCCTGGACCTTCAGGCCAAGGGCAAAAAGATAGAAGCCGGCAAGGCAGCCATCGGAGCCTTCATCCTGTTTATGTTCTTCCTGTTCGCTGGAAACTGGATGCTGGCTTTGTTCGGTGTTGAGATCTACGAGTTTGCAACAGCCGGTGCCCTGGTGATATTTGCCCTGGCCCTGGAAATGATACTCGGCATAGAAATCTTCCGCTACAACGATTCTCCGGACGGAAGTCCGACCATCGTGCCCCTGATTTTCCCGCTGATCGCAGGAGCCGGAGCCCTCACCACAATGCTCTCCCTCAGGGCAGAATACTCTGTCTTGAACATTATTATCGCGATAGCACTCAACATGATAATTGTGTTCATCGTCCTGAGGAAAGTATCCTGGATTGAGAGAGTTCTGGGCAAGAGCACCGTATATGTGCTGAGGAAGTTCTTCGGAATCATACTTCTGGCAATGAGCGTCAAGCTCTTCGCCACCAACATTATGAAGATACTGCACCAATAAAAGACAGATTATGAAAGTCACAAAAATCCTGATGGCACTTGCCATATTGGCATTGGCAGTGCTGCTTTTCCTCACCCGCAAAGGCAACAAGATTGACACTGAAAGCATTGTACTAGAAAACATTGCAACCAGAACATCAATTCGCGCATACACAGAAGCCCCTGTTGAGCAAGCCAAGATAGAGAAGATGCTCAAGGCCGCAATGGCCGCCCCTACCGCCATGAACAAGCAGCCTTGGCACTTTGTCGTTGTCACCGACAAGGACCAGCTCAAGGCCCTCTCCGAAACCAGCCCGTATTCCGGAATGGTGGCAAAGGCTCCTCTGGCGATAGCCGTCTGCGGAGATATGCTCAAGGCAATGGATGGCGGAGGACGTGACTTCTGGATCCAGGACGCTTCGGCTGCAACGCAGAACCTGCTTCTTGCCGCCCACGCTATGGGACTTGGAGCCGTCTGGACAGGTGTTTATCCGGATCTGGACAGATGCAAGTCCATCGCCGAGGTGCTTTCTCTCCCTGAGAACATTATTCCTCTGAACGTGGTTGTAATCGGCTATCCTGCCCAGAATCCAACCCCTAAGGACAAATGGAAACCAGCCAACGTTTCTTACAACAGATACGGAAGCGCAGACGGAAAAACAATTGATATGGAAAAGATGACAGAAAATACAGTATTCTCGCCTTTTGACTACACGGATGACTTCACCGGCAACCCGTTCCTCTGGTTCAAGGGAGACGGCCTTCTGCTGGCAGTTGGAGACAAGGAAAAGAGCAACGCCATGACCATCGGCTGGGGAGCTCTGGGCAATCTCTGGGGCCACGATGTCAACACTCTTACTGTCTACGTGTCTGAATCACGATATACCCAGCAGATGATGGAAAACTGCAAGTACTTTACCGTGATGACCTTCGACGAGTCCAGAAAAGACATCCTGGCCTATATGGGAAGCCACAGCGGACGTGACGAAGACAAAGCCAAGGCTCTCGGTCTCCACACCCAGTATACCGAGCACGGCGCCCCTTACTACCAGGAAGCCTATGAGGTCTATGAGTGCGAACTCATCTACAAAGCCCCGTTTGACATGAACAACATGATTGGCCCAGGAAAGGAATTCTACTCTAACCGCCCTAACACCAAGGTACACCACATGTACATCGGCCGTATCCTGAGCGCCAAACGCAGATAAACAAAAATGAGCATATCAGTATATACCCTTACATCACCGCTTCACGACAAGCAGAGCATTGAGCAGTACACAAAGGAGTTCTTTTCCCGCCTGAAATTCGACTTCGACTACAAGGGAGAAGACTTCTCCACCTGGGGGCAGGCGGACCTGGACCTGATCTTCGTCAGGACCGGCGGTACGGAAAACCTGTTCAAACAGAGGTATATGGATGTGCTTGATGCAAAGAAAAGCGTATATCTGCTCTCATCCTACAGCAACAACTCTCTTGCCGCTTCTATGGAAATTCTTTCCTGGCTGAGGCAGAGAGGAATCCGGGGAGAGATTCTCCACGGCTCTCACCAGTACATCTCTTCCAGAATCCAGGAACTCACCCAACTGGAGGCCGCGAGGAAAGCACTCAAAAACACCAGGGCCGCCATAATAGGAAGACCGTCCGACTGGCTGATAGCCAGCGATGTAAATAGAGAGGCCGTTCAGGATAAACTCGGCTTTGACATAGACTACATCCCGATTGAAGAAGTTGAACGGCTCTGCCAAAACACAGGTCCAAAGGAAGACGGGGCTTTGACAATCTACCAGGCCATCAAGTCAGTTGCAGATAACCACAGACTCAACGCTTTTACCATCAGGTGCTTCGACCTTCTCACAAGTCTCAGGAACACCGGCTGTCTGGCTCTCGCCAAGTTGAACTCTGAGGGCTATGTGGCTGGCTGTGAGGGAGACGGACCCGCTATGCTGTCTATGGTTATCGCCAGAAGCCTTACCGGCAAATCCGGCTTCCAGGCCAACCCTGCAAGAATCGATGTCGAGAAGGGAGAAGTCCTTTTCGCCCACTGCACCATTCCTCTCAACATGGTGGAGAGCTATGAGTTTGACACTCATTTCGAGTCCGGCATCGGAGTGGGAATCAGAGGCTATATGAAGGAAGGCCCTGTAACCGTCTTCAAGGTTTCCGGAGACCTGACCAGATTCTTCGCCGAGGAAGGAGAGCTCATAGAAAACGGCAAGGCCCCTAACCTCTGCCGCACACAGCAGCTAATCCGCTTCACCGACAAACAAGCCACAAAATACTTCCTCCAGAACCCTATCGGCAACCACCACATAATAATCCAGGGCCACTGGAAAAACCTTATTACAGAATTGCTGAAATAATGAGAATCAGAAATATCTTCTTATCGCTGAGTATTATAACTTTCTGTCTAACAGGCTGCAAGATAGGTCCAAAGATTTCATCTGAAACGGCGGCGGACATTGCTGCAATCACAGATTCGGCGGCTTTGATTTCCCCTTCATACGCAAAGGGTTTTACGGTAAAGTATCTTGAAGACGGTATCCGTCTTGTAGACATACAGGACCCTCAGGCAGACGAGGAAGACAAGATGCCTGTTGGCTATCAGTTTGCTCTGATCCCTAAGGGCCTGGACTCCTCCATCTTCCAAAAGTTTGTGCCCGAGGGATATACCGTCGTAAAGGTTCCTGTCCAGAAGACTATCGCGATGACTCTTCTCCAGATGTCCAACTTCACCGCTCTTGAAGCCATCGACAAGCTCTGCGCCATAACCAGCACAAAGAACTTGTTCAACAAGGACATCCTGGCAAAAGTGGAAGACGGTACTCTCCAGAAGATCGGCCACGAGGGCAACTTCGACCAGGAACTGATAATGGCCGCCAATCCTGAAATAATCTTCATATCTCCTTTTAAGAAAGGCGGTTACGATGCCATTAAGGAAACCGGAATAACTCTGGTTCCTCATCTTGGATACAAGGAACTGGTTCCGCTGGGACAGGCAGAGTGGATAAAGTTCATCGGTATGTTCATCGGCAAGGAAAAGACCGCAAACGAGACCTTCTCCACGATCGAGAAAAACTATCTGGACATGAAGGCCCTGGCCGAGAACACCGAGACCCGTCCTACCGTATTCAGCGGCGAGATGCATTCAGGCAACTGGTATGCTGTGGGCGGAAAGAACCACCTGGCCCAGATATTCAGAGACGCCGGAGCCGAGTATCTCATAAAGGATGAGAACACCGGCGGCGTCAACATAGAATTTGAGAAGGTATATGCTACTTGCGCAAAGGCAGACTACTGGAGAATCCTCAACAGCTTCTCCGGAGAGTTTTCATACGAAGCTCTCAAGAAGTCAGAGCCGAGAAACGCCCTCTTTGACGCTTTCAAGAACAAGAAGGTCATCTACTGCAACATGAAGCAGACTCCATACTACGAGCTGGCTCCTGTCCATCCTGACCTTCTGCTTAAAGACTTTATTGCCATCTTCCATCCGGAACTGGTGGAAGAAAACTACGAGGGAACTTTCTACAAACTTCTGAAATAGAACCATGTGGAAGAATCGCGGAGTATCATATATACTCCCAGTGTTTCAAATTTCAATGTTTCCATAATGACTCAATTTCTATTTGATTTTTGTTTCTGCAAAGATAATGAGCCTCAACGACAGAACGCGTCGCTTGACAAAAATCAAAACACCGATACGGCTATCAGTTTTTAGCGGCTGAATTCTATTATAGCCGCAGGCATACCTGACCGCATGAAAACCGTTATAACACTACTCTGATGATTGAGAACAAGAGGTCTGAGCACATCGCCAAGTTTGGCTGCTGCACGGTATTCAACCCTCATTTCCCTGATCTTGAAGTTCTCTGGTAGAAGATCCATTGCCATCCCCACATAACAGGCATTGTTCATGTGGCGGTTGTAGTCAATGTCTGAAGGTTTGACCGTCAATGGCTCATAGGCTACGGCTGTATTGCCGGATGACTCATCATCCGGCAAATCGTGAATAGTTCCAAAATCTTTAGGAAGCTTTATACGGCGTTCCTTGTATTCCATATCAAGTTGCGGCTCCATGGTAAGAGAATCCATCACACTCTTCTCAATCTTCTTGAGCCTGCCCGTAGATTTATCAACAAACGCACCCATGCTCCAGGTCTTGTAGCAAGGAAGACCTTGGGCATCGCGGATGAAAGTATTTCTGAAACCGAACATAGGTTCTATTCCATATACGCTTGTTGTTACCGTAAGACGTTCCTTGAATTGAGGAACTCTTACCACCTCAACTTGCCTGGATGCCAGAAGTTGTGTCATGTTCTGCTGCTGGAAATACTCCTTCACTACAGGTTCTGTGTCTATCCACATTTCTGAGCAATCCTGCATCATCTGAAGGGCGGAATATAGTTTCAGGTTCCCTTTTGCATCACAGCAACTGGTTGTAACAATGAAATCTAAAGTGAACATAACAATTCGTTTTAATTGGAAAGCAAAAGTATTAAATTTGCGGCAATAATGAATTATCAGGAAATCATAGAAGAGATATTGGCAGAGGTTAAGCCCTTGCAGGGAAAAGGTAAACAGGCAGACTACATACCTGCACTTGCAAAGGTCAACCCTGACCAGTCAGGTATTTGCATACACACACTCGATGGAGATGAATTTGCGGCAGGAGATGCCACGGTCAGGTTCTCCATCCAAAGTATATCCAAGGTGTTCACACTTGCCATGTGTCTGGGGCTTGAAGGAGACGCAATCTGGCAGAGGATGGGCAAGGAACCTTCAGGAACTGCATTCAACTCGCTGATACAGCTCGAAATTGAAAAAGGCAAGCCTCGCAACCCGTTCATAAATGCAGGAGCTATAGTAATGTGCGACATCCTCATTTCCAGCATGAAGGCCAGAAATAAGGACTACCTGCAAAACTATTTGGCATTCATCCATGATGTAAGCGGCTGCAATACAATCAACTATAATTCAGACATCGCTGATTCCGAAAGAAGCTGCGGCTACCTGAACGCTGCAATAGCAAACATGCTCAAGTATTACGGTAACATCGTGAATGAAATAGAAGAGGTACTCAGGTTTTACTTCCTCACATGCAGCATCGAGATGAGTTGCTGCGAGCTTGCAAAGGCTTTCATCCCCTTTGCGGACCACAACAAACCTTTTGAATTCAACGGAATAGCCCTCACAGCGTCTCAGGTCAAAAGAATGAACGCCATAATGCAGATCTGCGGTTTCTATGATGAAGCCGGAGAATTCTCCTACCTTGTGGGACTGCCAGGAAAAAGCGGCGTAGGCGGCGGAATTGCTGCTATCTATCCTCAGCGATATTCTGTAGCTGTCTGGAGCCCAAGACTGAACGAGAAAGGAAACTCCATCGTAGGCCTCAAGACTCTGGAGCTTCTTACAACCAGAACAAAGGAATCTATATTCTAAGAGCCACAATTAAACACAGAACAATTCCTATCGGGACAGCCTACCCGGTATGGACTGGAATTGGAGCTGTAGGAACCGTTCTCGTAGGCATTTTTGTGTTCAATGAAGTTGCCAGTTTCTGGCGCCTTTTCTTTATCACGACACTGATAATCTCTATCGTAGGGCTTAAAGTCCTATCCTGATAACAAGTTTTTGTTCCCCAAAACACCAACTCAGATAAAACCACGATGTCGTTTTGCCAAAAGAGAGCCACAAAAATGCGCTGCCGCCTTACACTCTGATTCTCAGCGATATATTAAAAGTCCTTCCCATGGAAAAGGGGGAAGGATATTCTTTAAACATCTAATTAACAGCATATTAAAGGGCGGCAGGCTGAAACACTTGCCAATGAAGGTTTTAACCATCCGTTTTTTATTAACGATAAAGCACCAATGTTGAAGACAGATTAAACCCTGTTTTAACACCATTGGTAAGGTAGTAGCATTAAGAAATAAAATGTAAACTTGGATTTACAAATGTGCACTTTTCGCTTTTCCGATTATATATGTGCGTCATTTCCCAGCCACCTTATTATCTGAATACTATCCAGTTGGTAGTGTACTTGCATTTTTCTATCCAAGGATGGATTATGGTAACATCTTGCCCGGCCTTACGCCTGAACCATGAATAGTTCCATCCGCTGCCCATATCCATGTAAAGCGCATTGTCAACTCCGGCTGAAGAGAGCAGGTCAACAAATTCCGCATACCTTATTTCCTTTGCAGATTCTACCACGCACAGCATTCCTTCAAGGGAGCACAATGCCCTGAAGTAATACCGTCCGTCAGGGAGCCTGTCCCTGAACCGCGGCTGGACCTTGCCCTCAGATATGATCATGTTCTGGGAAAAACCTGCCCTGAGGGGCTTATCTTGGGGGATCCTTCCAGAGAGGGCAAAACTCCATGCTTTTTCGTCGTAGACAAAAAATCCGGTGTTGTCGGGGCATTCATATCCTTCATGGAAGACTCCGGAGCTCACATGGTTTCCGGCAATGTTGTCGTGAGAAAACTCTTCCAGGAGTTCACCTGTAAAGGCGGCTTCACAGCATAGGAGGATGTCTGTATCTTTTTGATAGTCCGGCATTTTACCGCAGACAAGATCTATTTCCCTGAAGCCTGGGGTGAATATGATCAGAGATGAATCGCCTCCTTTCCCAAGGCTATCAAGAGCAACCGTGCCGCCGCCCTTGGTCCAAAGGGCAACGTCCAGGAAAGTACTGGCATAGGCCCCGCAGGGAACTGTCTTTGATGTGCTGCAACCCGATGACATGACTATAAATGAAACTAATGCGGCGAATATGCTACTTCTTTCCATTTGAGTTTTAACCATCCGTTTTTTTATTAATAATAAAGCAGGAAAATCAAGCACTTGCAGAAATGCGGGTGCTTTTCTTTTAATGCGCTAAGTTTGTTTATCAATTATAGAGAATCAGGTTTTTATATTCTCCAGTCATTGTGTGTTCTCCTGATTTGTCAGAATATGTGATTGAGAACTTTCCATTGATATAATCACTATCCAGTTTGACCTCATTTCCGTTGTCATCCTTTATTGTATCTGTGGCTACAAATTTATTTGTTATGGTGTGACTACCTCCCTTATGCGTCCATTTCACATCATCTGTGGAGCCATTATAGAGGAATTGGATTCCCAAAAAGTCTTCAAGTAACCCATCATCTGAGGCCTGATATACAGGATAAGTTTTCTCGGTTATGAGTTTCCGCTCTTCAGCCACTCCGTCATACATGCCACCTGCAACCTTAATGGAGAGGTAGAAAAATGTTCCATCATCCAATTTTTTGCCAGCTTCAATCAATGTGGAATTCGGATCATCCGGATATTTTTTTACAACAATCAAATCTTCCCACCAAAAGGTTTTAAGTGAGGTGAAGTTCATTCCATAACTGGCCACAAATCTATCTCCTTCAAATATGAGTTTATTGTCGCGATAGACTTTAATGGAATATTCGGGCCTTTTATCTTTTTTATCGCTTTCTTTTTTATCGCTTTCTTCTTTGGAGCATCCATTTAAAATGCAAGCAGCAAGCATAATAAATGTTGAGGCCAAAAGTGCGAAAATCCTTTTGATATCCATAGTATCAGTCCATAAGTTTTAACCATCCGTTTTTTTTATTAATAATAAAGCTTCTAGAGCATAGTTTATTGTTGCTCAACATGTTTCATTGTATTGATATATCAAAAAAATTCAACAAAAGGAGTCGGCTGTGGCAGTTGGGGCTGATTTTTTGAACGGCTTTTCCTGCCGAAATAATGGTAACTATACTCATTTTGTTTATCAAGAGTAAATATAACGCTAACATTGCATTTTTCAAAAAGCTCTTGTTGCAATCTCTTCTTATGCATCAAAGCATTGCTCAAAACGGTACAATGCCTTACATAAAGGTTTTTGTGAAGTTTTATAAAGCCATCCTTCAAGAGTGTCTGGACAAACTGCTTGTACTCTATTCTTCCGGTCTTTGTATGCAAGGGAATGTTCAATATGGTATATAAATAAATACATAACTATTTTGGCTGTTAATAGTTTAAATTTCAGTTAAAAAGAGTATATTTGTGATATGTACAAAAATAGCGGAAAACTGTTGTTGGTTGCAGTTCTGATACTGGTCCTGCTGGTTTTGAATCTGCTGCTGGGAAGCGTAAAGATTCCGGCTGCGGATGTGATTGGTGTTTTATTTGGTGACCGCTCAAATGAGATTTTCTCCAACATCATCCTCAAGTCCAGGCTTCCGCAGGCGCTTGTGG
>Ga0310695_10000536_pt1 | contig 98201 bp, 87 predicted proteins | sample RumenRJG_04DNA_FD_203882 | JGI IMG/M metagenome (GOLD analysis project Ga0310695, IMG submission 203882) | Bovine rumen microbial communities from Lethbridge, Alberta, Canada - RJG_04 (v2) (version 2) | ecosystem: Host-associated > Mammals > Digestive system > Stomach > Rumen | place: Canada...
CCCATCCCGAACAGAGAAGTTAAGCCTGCCCGCGCCGATGGTACTGCAATGCAATGCGGGAGAGTAGGTCACCGCCTCCTTTACTGTCTCCCCGGAGCCTCAGGGCATCCGGGGAGACTTTTTTTGTCTTATGGGGTATAGAGGGGGCTAAAAGGAGTAAAGAGGTGAGTTAATGCGTCGCTTGTGCTTTTGCAGAGAGGGAAATGGAAGCAGAAGAGGCGTATGTACATCGTTGCTTTAACATCTTTTTGCTTTGCTTCAAGGCTCAAATCGGATAAAAAGTCTTACCTTTGCTTTTCCTTTATGATAGTAATGAGATGATACAATGTCAACATTGCGGGAGACAAATCCCTTATGACGCGAATCTTTGCCCCTATTGCGGCAGGTCGATAAAGAAATTCCACCAGAAACCGGCTATCGGCGATATGGAACAACCTACAGAGGATCAGCATGAAGACAAACCGGACGTGATATTGCCAGGTGCTCCACGCCAGAAGAACGACCGTAAGTTTCTCTTCTTTATCATTGCCGTGTTGGCATTGCTGCTCATAGCGGGCGCCATATACCATTATTCTTCGGCAGGCTACGACGATGAAGACCTTGCCGATGAACCCGCCGACACCGCAGTGGCCAAGGACATCCCCGATGCAGAGACTGCCAAGGCCCCTGTTACCTATAACCCCAAGAAACCCCAGCAGGTGGTGGTGAATGGCGAAGGAGTGCGCCTTCGTTTCGGTCCGAGTCTCAAGGCAGGTTACTTGAAAGACGAGAAAGGAGCCACCAAGTCGGTGAAGAAAGGCACCAAACTGGAGTGTGTGGGTGAGAATGGCGACTGGTACGAGGTGGTGTATATGAACAAGCGGTATTACATGTCGAAACAGTTCACGTATCTCGTGGAGTAGGTGGTATGCTGCCATCATCAGGAAAAGTCAATCTAAGATTAATCACTTCTAAATAACAAGACCTTGAAAAGAAAGTTTATGATAGGCATGGCCTTCGCCACTGTTATGGCAGGCCAAGTCATGGCACAGCAAAACGCTGAGTCGGTTATCCTCGGTGAGTTGTTTGACGGCATTACCGAGGCCTACGAATCCGTTGAAGGGAAGGACAAACCCTATGAGCGTTTCAAGTTTACCGATGTGAAGGAAACTGTGGTCGATGACCATGGCAGCCGTTGTGTGCGTACCATTCCCGACGTGACCATCGACGATCCTGACAAGATGCAGAGCCGCCGCAACTGCTTTATCATCATGTCGAAGAAAGACTACTATCTCTATGTCTATGAGATACAAGGCAACGACACGGTGATGCTCGCCCGCTACGACTGCTGTTTCGGACAGCATGTGGGCAACAAGCAGATGCGTGGCGACAAGAAGACCCCCAGCAGTTTCAACAATGCCAATGGCGACCCCTTCGCCAAACCCTTCACCATCTCACAGATACAGAATGCCTCATCGTGGAAACACGACTTCAAGGACGGCCGCGGCAATATCAAGTCGTATGGCGACTGGTTCCTGCGTCTGGTGACCCCCGGTCACAGTGGCATCGGCATACATGGCAGCACCAATAACGAGAAGAGTGTGCCCGGTCGTGCCAGCGAGGGATGTATCCGACTGAAGGATTCCGACATCATCAAACTCAGAAACCATTATGCCTTTGAGGGGATGAAGGTGATCATCAAGGATGAATCCATCGACGACCTCCCCTTTGAAATCAAGGCCATGCGCAAACAGGGAATTGAGCGCAAGCGCCATTTCGACCCCTCCAAGACGGTGAAGAATTAAACCATGGCCCTTAATTATATCTGGATAGCCCTTTTCGCTCTCGGGTTCCTCGTGGGCGTTATCAAACTGTGCCTCGGCGACATGGAGGCACTGCCTGCCATGATGGACTCCACTTTCGAGATGTCGAAAGATGGGTTTGAGATGTGCCTCGGACTGACGGGCACGCTCACCCTGTGGATGGGGCTGTTGAAGATAGGAGAAGACAGTGGGCTCATCAACAAACTGGCCAATTTCCTCAGTCCGGTGCTTACACGGCTATTCCCAGAGATTCCCAAGGGCCATCCCGCCCTGGGGGCTATCTTCATGAACATTTCAGCCAATATGCTGGGGCTCGACAATGCCGCCACCCCCATGGGACTGAAGGCTATGCAGGAGTTGCAGAGCATCAACAAGGCCAAGGATACCGCCAGCAACTCCATGATCATGTTTCTCACGCTCAACACGTCGGGCATCACCATCATCCCCATCTCCATCATGGCCTATCGTGCCAAGGCGGGGGCTGCCGACCCTACCGACGTGTTCATCCCTTTGCTCCTCACCTCGCTCTGTTCCACTATCGTGGGACTGATTGTGTGCTCTATCTATCAGCGCATCAATCTGTTCAACCGCTACATCATGGCATTGTTTGCCGTCATCGCGGTGTTCGTGGCAGGATTGTTCACCTTCATCTGGGGGATGGACAACCAGCAGATGCAGAACTTCTGCCGTGTGCTCACCAGCATCATGATTCTTGGTGCCATCATGATTTTCATCTACTCGGGGTGGAGGAAGAAACTCAATGTATACAACTCCTTCATCGAGGGAGCCAAAGGAGGGTTCAACGTGGCGGTGACACTCATACCCTACGTCGTCGCCATCCTCGTGGCAGTGGGCGTGTTCAGGGCCTCCGGCGGACTGCAGATGCTGCAACATGCCGTGGAGGCGGGTGTGGAAGCCATCGGACTGAACTCCGACTTCGTGGGCGCACTGCCCGTGGCACTGATGAAACCGCTCAGCGGACCTGGTGCGCGCGGCATGATGCTCGAAAACTTCTCCCATTTCGGTCCCGACTCGTTCATCGGACACCTCTCGAGTGTGCTGCAAGGGTGCACCGACACCACGTTCTATATCCTTGCCGTGTATTTCGGGAGTGTGGGAATCAAAAAATACCGCTATTCCGTCACTTGCGGACTCTCTGCCGACATTGCCGGTATGATAGCCGCCGTGCTGATCAGTTACTTCTTCTTCGGATAATAAATTGTCGTTTAGTGCGTTATTCTATTGGCTATGCAGTGGACTGACAGAATAAGGCAAGTGAAAATCATCCTCGTGGTGGCAGCGGTGCTCATCGCTGTGGCCTCACTATTCATCTCACACTATCTCGTGCGCGACTTATCCGTACAGGAACGCCAGAAAATGGAAGTGTGGGCAGAGGCCATGCGCACACTCAACAATGCCGATGAGAATACCGACCTCAACCTCGTGCTCAAGGTCATCGACGAGAACAATACCATACCTGTCATCGTGCTCAACAGCAGCGGCGAGGCGGTCATCTTCAGGAATGTAGACCTCACGGGAGACGACTACGACGACAGTCTGCGTCATGCCGCCACGCTGGGAAGGAAATGGCTCGAAGCAGGTCAGAACATCAAGATTTACCTCGGCGATGAGGGCAACAGCGAATACAACAATGTGTGCTACGACGAGTCAGTGATGATCAAGCGACTCTCCTCGTGGCCCTTCGTGCAACTCGGCATCGTCATGGTGTTTGTGGTGGTGGCCATCTTCGCCCTGCTCACCTCGAAACGTGCCGAGCAAAACAAGGTGTGGGTGGGACTGTCGAAAGAGACGGCACACCAGTTGGGCACCCCTATCTCCAGTCTGATGGCATGGACCGAAATCCTGCGCGAGACCTATCCCGACGACAGCCTGTTGCCGGAGATGGACAAAGACGTGAAACGCCTGCAACTCATCGCCGACCGCTTCTCCAAGATCGGGTCGCTGCCAGAACTCGTGCCCACCAGTCTCACCCTGGTGATGACCCATGTGGTGGAGTATATGAACCGGCGCACGTCGGCCAAGGTCAATATGATTTCCGACTTCCCCGAAGAAGATGTCATTGTCGACGTCAATGCATCGTTGTTTGAATGGGTCATCGAGAACCTCTGCAAGAATGCGGTCGATGCCATGGAGGGCGAGGGCACCATCACCCTCCATGTGGAAAAAGCCGACGATAAGGCCATCATCGAAGTGGCCGACACGGGAAAAGGCATTAAGAAGAAAGACCTGAGAAACGTCTTCACACCCGGCTTCACCACCAAGAAACGTGGTTGGGGACTTGGCCTCTCACTCGCCAAACGCATCGTCGAGGAGTATCACAAAGGCAGGATTTTTGTGAAAAACTCTGAGTTGGGTAAGGGCACAACATTCAGAATTGAACTACATGCTTAGTTTTTTTTCGTCAATTATTTATTCTATTCAAAATAAAATTAGTAACTTTGCAGCCCAATGGGAAAATTAGATACATTCAAGGTGGACTTGAAGGGTTTGAAACAAGAAATTTCAAATTTTGAGTTCAGACTCGACAACGACTATTTTGATGCCATCGACAGCGAAGAGGTGAAGGGAGGCGATATGGTCGCGACACTCCAGATAAGGAAAGTGGCCCAACACTTCGAACTGGATTTCCATACCGAGGGCAAGGTGGTCGTGGCTTGCGACCGATGCCTCGACGATATGTCGTTGCCCATATCCACCGACAACAAGATGGTGGCACGTCTGGGCGATACCTTCGAAGAGGACGACGAATGGCTCACCGTCCCTTCCGACCAGGGGATCCTCGACGTGGCCTGGCTAATCTATGAGTTCATAGCATTGGCCGTGCCCTTGCGGCATGTGCATGAGGAGGGCGAGTGCAACCCCGATATGGTAAGTCGCGTTGGTCAACTCAGCACCAATGTGGAAGACGACGATGAGCCGGCGATGGACCCCAGGTGGAGTGAATTGAAGAAACTAAAATCAACAATTAAAGAATAACAAGAAAATGGCACATCCTAAAAGAAGACAGTCAAAGACTCGTAAACTGAAGAGAAGAACTCATGATAAGGCAGTGGCACCCACATTGGCACTCTGTCCTAACTGCGGCGCTTACTATGTATACCACACCGTTTGCTCGGCTTGTGGCTACTACAGAGGCAAGGTCGCCATTGAGAAGGAAACCGTGGAATAATGGGTAAAGTCAGAGCGATAATCACCGGGGTTGGAGGCTATGTGCCCGACTATGTGCTCAACAATGAGGAATTGTCGCGCATGGTCGATACCAACGACGAGTGGATTATGACGCGCGTGGGTATTAAGGAGCGCCGCATCCTCACTGAAGAGGGGCTCGGCACGTCGTATATGGCCCGCAAGGCTGTGAAGATGGTCATCAACAAGACCGGCGTCGACCCCGACACTATCGATGCACTCATCTTGTCTACCTCGTCAGCCGACTACAAATTCCCCTCCACTGCTTCCATCGTGTTGGGCAAAGTGGGACTGAAGAATGCTTTTGCCTTCGATTTCTGGGGCGCTTGCTGCGGGTTCCTCTATGCGCTCGACAATGCCGCCTGCATGATAGAGAGCGGACGCTACAAGAAAATCATCGTCGTTGGAGCCGACAAGATGTCATCGATGGTCGACTATACCGACCGCGCCACCTGCCCACTCTTCGGCGATGGTGCTGGCGCCGTGCTTGTAGAGGCTACCGAAGAGGAGAACATGGGCTATATGGACTCCTACTTCCGCACCGACGGCAAGGGTCTGCCCTTCCTACACATGAAGGCAGGAGGCTCGGTTTGTCCTGCCTCCCACTTCACCGTTGACCACCGGTTGCACTACCTCTACCAGGAGGGGCGTACGGTGTTCCGTTATGCAGTAACGAACATGAGCGACGACTGTGCGCTCATCGCCGAGCGCAATGGCCTCAATAAGGACAACATCACCTGGGTGATTCCACATCAGGCCAACATGCGCATCATCGAGGCTGTGGCTAAGCGGTTGGAGTTGCCTCTCGAACAAGTGATGGTGAATATCGAGCACTACGGCAATACCAGTGCCGGCACCATTCCCTTGGCACTATGGGATTATGAAAGCAGGCTGAGGAAAGGCGACAACCTCATCATGACGGCTTTCGGCGCAGGCTTCGTCCACGGCGCGTCTTACCTGAGATGGGCCTACGACGGTTCGCAGGCCGCGGCACCTAAGAAATAAAAAAGAACTCTCAATAACGCATCCTTCCTTAATGAAAAGATGCGTTTTTTTTTCGGAATGAAGATGAAACACAAGGCAGGATTCGTAAATATCGTGGGAAACCCCAACGTGGGGAAAAGCACCCTCATGAACCAACTCGTGGGGGAGCGTATCTCTATTGCCACCTTCAAGGCACAGACCACCCGGCACCGCATCATGGGCATTGTCAATACCGACGACATGCAAATCGTGTTCTCCGACACACCGGGCGTGCTCAAACCCAACTACAAGTTGCAGGAGTCGATGCTGGCATTCTCCGTATCGGCGCTCGCCGATGCCGACGTGCTGCTCTATGTCACCGATGTGGTGGAGAATCCCGAGAAAAACCTCGACTTCCTCGAGAAGGTGCGCAAACTCACCATCCCCGTGCTGCTGCTCATCAACAAGATTGACCTTACCGACCAGAAGGGGTTGGTGGCGGTGGTGGAGAAGTGGCACTCGCTGCTTCCCGATGCCGAGATTCTGCCCATCTCTGCCCTCAACAAGTTTGGCATCGACCTCATCCTCAAGCGCATCGGGGAGTTGCTGCCCGACAGCCCGCCCTATTTCGACAAAGACCAACTCACCGATAAGCCCGCCCGGTTCTTCGTGAGCGAGATTATCCGAGAAAAGATATTGCTCTACTATGACAAGGAGATTCCCTACTCGGTGGAGGTGAGCGTGGAGCAGTTCAAGGAAGAGGAGAAAATCATCCGCATCAGTGCTGTTATCTATGTGGAGCGCGACTCTCAGAAAGGCATCATCATCGGTCACCAGGGCGTGGCATTGAAGAAAGTGAGCACGGAGTCGAGAAAGGCACTGGAGAGGTTTTTCGGAAAGAGCATCTTCCTGGAGACCTTCGTCAAAGTAGATAAGGACTGGCGCTCCTCGAAGAAGGAACTCGACAATTTCGGCTACAATCCCGAATAGTAACCCTGTTATCCTTATGAATATGAGAAAGTTCATCTACGCAACATTTGTCGCTGTCGTCGTGATGTTCATGGCATCCATGACAGTATCGGCCAACTCTCCGGGAAACGTCGACGACCTGTCGGCAGCAGAGCAGTACAACTACACGATGTATACGGGACAGATCGGACCGTATCCCATCACCCTCTACATCGACTTGTCGGCCTCGGTCAACGAGTATTGCGGCTATTATTACTACAATAGCAGGCCCAATTCCAAGTTCACGCTCATCATCAAGAAACTGGAAACTATCAACCTCCATGGCTCCATGAAGGTGGTGCTCTACGAATACACATCGAAAGGAAATCACACCGGAACTTTCAACGGGCAGTTGGAAGGTCGGGGCGATGGCTTCTCAGGGATGTTTACCAACAGTAAGGGAACAAAATATAGGTTCCATCTCACCGAATCGTATTAGAATATGGCATTAGTAGCAATAGTAGGACGCCCCAATGTGGGCAAGTCCACACTTTTCAACAGACTCACCAAATCACGCCGCGCCATAGTGAGCGACGAGGCTGGCACTACCCGCGACCGCCAATATGGCAAGTGCGAGTGGAACGGCAGGGAGTTCTCCGTGGTCGACACCGGAGGATGGGTAGTCAATTCCGACGACATCTTCGAGGAGGAAATCCGCAAGCAGGTGGTCATCGCCACTGAGGAAGCCGAACTCGTGCTCTTCCTCGTCGACATCACTACCGGGCTCACCGACTGGGACGAGGACGTGGCACTGATTCTGCGCCGTTCGAAACTCCCCGTCATCGTGGTGGCCAACAAGGCCGACAACTTCGACCAGTACTACGATGCGGCTGAGTTCTATAAGTTGGGTCTGGGCGACCCTATTTGCGTCAGTTCTGCCACAGGCAGCGGCACGGGCGACTTGCTCGACAAGGTGCTCGAGAAACTCAAGTCCGACACTTCGGAAGACCTTGAAGAGGGCATCCCCCGCTTTGCCGTCGTGGGACGTCCCAATGCAGGGAAGAGCAGTCTCATCAATGCCTTCATTGGTGAAGACCGCCATATCGTCACCGACATCGCAGGCACCACACGCGACAGCATCTATACGCGCTACGACAAGTTTGGCTTCGACTTCTATCTTGTCGACACGGCGGGCATACGCCGCAAGAACAAGGTGACCGAGGACCTGGAGTTCTATTCTGTCATGCGCAGCATCCGTGCCATCGAGAACAGCGATGTGTGTATCCTGATGATTGACGCCACCCGTGGCATCGAGGCACAGGATATGAACATCTTCCAGTTGATACAGAGGAACAGCAAGTCGCTCGTGGTGGTGGTCAACAAATGGGACCTTGTGGAGAACAAAGACCAGATTGTGGTGAAGACTTTCGAGAATGCCATCCGCGAGCGAATGGCTCCTTTCACCGACTTCCCCATCATCTTTGCTTCGGCACTCACCAAACAGCGCATCTTCAAGGTGCTCGAGACCGCCAAGCAGGTGTATCTGAACCGTACCAACAAGGTGAGCACGGCAAAACTCAACGAGGTGATGCTGCCTCTCATCGAGGCATATCCGCCACCATCGGTAAAAGGCAAGTACATCAAGATCAAGTTCTGCATGCAGGTGCCCGAGACGCAGATTCCCACTTTCGTCTTCTATGCCAACCTGCCACAATACGTGAAGGAACCCTACCGTCGTTTCCTTGAGAACAAGATTAGGGAGAACTGGCAGATGACGGGATGTCCCATCAATGTGTTCATCCGTCAGAAATGATGTGGACGCGTGTGATGAGGCCCCTTGCCATGGTCCTGGCGCTCGCGGCATGTGCGCCCAAGGCCAGCGACCCCGCCGAGGTAGCATCGCGTACGGCCAAACTGTATTATGATGCCTTGCTTGAAGGGAATTACGACGTTTTCGTGGCAGGCCTCGACCGTCATCTGGGCGATATAGGCGACTACGACTCCCTGTTGGTTGCCAATGCCAGGATGTATGTCGACCGGCAGCGGGAATCCCATCAGGGCATAGCGTCTTTCGAGGTAGCTAGGGTGGAGTATGATGGTAAGGGCCATGCCGCCAACGTATTCCTCGACGTGCACTTCGCCGACAGCACCAAGGAGCAAATAGTCGTGCCCATGATAGAGCGCGATGACTTGTGGCTCATGCGATAAACGAAAGAATCCCCACCTTTTGGCGGGGATTCTTTCGTATGGATGATGCCCTTTCACTTCTGGTTTTTGTGCTGCTCGTTCACCATATTGCGGAGGTCTTTGAGCAGGTCGCTGGCGAAGATGAAGTCGGTGAGGCGCTTGTTGGTCGACCCCATAATCTGGTCGCTCTTCCCTTGCCAGTCCTTGCAACCCTCATAGATGAAGATGATGTTTTCGCCGATACCCATCACCGAGTTCATGTCGTGGGTGTTGATGATGGTGGTGGTATTGTATTCTTTTGTGATACTGCTCAGCAGGTCGTCGATGACCAGCGATGTCTTCGGGTCGAGACCCGAGTTGGGCTCGTCGCAGAACAAGTACTGGGGGTTGAGCGAGATGGCCCTCGCTATGGCCACGCGTTTCTGCATACCTCCCGAAATCTCGCCGGGATATTTCTTCTCGGCATCTACGAGGTTCACCCTGTCGAGGCACTCACGTGCGCGCTTCTGCCGGTCGCGGTAGGTCATGTCGGAGAACATGTCGAGGGGAAACATCACATTCTCCAAAACCGACAGCGAGTCGAAGAGCGCCGCGCTCTGGAAAATCATTCCCATCTCACGACGCAGCGCGATGCGCTCGTGCTTGTTCATTACCACCAGGTCGCGTCCGTCGTAGAGCACCTGTCCGCTGGTAGGGTCAAGCAGTCCTACGAGGTTCTTCATCAACACGGTCTTTCCCGACCCGCTCTGCCCGATAATCAGGTTGGTCTTTCCATTCTCGAAGACAGCATTGATGTCTTTCAGCACATCCTTGTCTTCGAACGATTTGTAGAGATGCTTTACTTCTATCATGGTTACGAGAGGAGTTGGGTGAGAAATACGTCGGAGAACAGGATGAGCACGCTGCTCGACACCACTGCCGAGGTGCTCGCCTCGCCCACCTCCACCGAACCGCCTTTCACGGAATAGCCGTAGTAGGAAGCCACGCTTGAGATGATGAAAGCGAAGAAAAGGCTCTTGATGATGCTCATCCACATAAACCAGGCCTTGAAATCATGCTGCAAGCCCACCGTGAGGTCATCGGGGGGCAGCACATGTCCGATATACGCCGTGGCATAGGCACCGAGGATGCCGGTGGCAGCACTGAAGATGACGAGAAACGGCATGATGGTGATCATGCCGAGAATTTTGGGCAATATGAGGTAACTGGCAGAGTTGACGCCCATAATTTCAAGGGCGTCAATCTGTTGCGTCACCCTCATCGTTCCCAGTTCGGAAGCGATGTTCGACCCCACCTTTCCTGCGAGGATGAGACACATGATGGAAGAAGAGAATTCCAGCAGCATGATCTCGCGTGTGGTGTAACCCGTGACGAAGCGTGGCATCCAAGGACTCTGGATGTTCAGTTTCATCTGGATACAAATCACTGCGCCTATGAAGAACGAGATGAGCAGCACGATGCCGATGGAGTCGACACCCAATGCCGACATCTCCTTCACGTATTTTTTCATAAACATCCTCATCCGCTCAGGTCTGGAGAATGTCCGGGCCATGAGCAGGAGATATTCGCCGAAAGATTGGAGCAACTTGAGTATTATCATCTTTTCTTATTGCTATTGATTGCGGTCCTCGCTTGCCTTGTTGGCGGGGGAGAGGGTGGGAGAGGGTAGGGGCTATTTCCCGCTGTCGACCAACCACTTGCCGTCGACCTTCTTCAGTTTCACGTCGTCCTGCTTCGTGCTGTCGCTGTCGTAGACGACGTCGAATTTCACCACTGCAGTGCCTTTATCCTTGTCCACGGTCTCTTCGAGGAACTTATAACTCTTCACTTTCTTGTAGCCTTCCGATTTGTTTGAAATCTTTTCATTCAGCAAGGCTTTCATGCCTTCCTTCTGGCTGTCGTTCTTGAAGTACATCAGGTCGAACATGGCATCCACGTCCTCGTTTTTCTGTGCTTCCATGAACTTCTCGGCCACTTTCTGGGTCTCGCTGCCGCTGTTGCAGCCCACGATCAACATTGTCAGCATGCAGAGGCATGCCATCCACATCATTTTTCTCATAGTAGTCATTGTCTTAATTGTTAAACTTATAAATTGATTGCAGATAATCTGATGCCAATACGTCGGAGGGGAATCGGCATTCCACCTTCAACATGGGGATGTCCACATAGTGCTTCTCGGCACCCACCAGTTCCACTCCTGCCTTGTGGTAGGCATGCACCACCAGTTCGGTGCAGTACATGCGGGTGGTGTCGGTGTCGTCGTAACTATGGTCGAAGAGGGTGTGGCGGTGGTAGACCTCGAGTGCTGCCTCTGCTGCCTTTTGTGCCGCCAGCGAGTCGGTGGGTCGGCACACTTCGCCCATCTGTGCATATACCGAGGAGAAGAACTGCTCGGGTGTGTCCATCTTCACCCTGTCGGGGTCGCCCTCGAAGTCGGGCTCGTCGGGCACGGCATGCACCACCATCTTCACTCCGGCAGAGTCGACCACGATGCCCACGTGTGAATACTCGCCTTTCTCGTCGAGTGCTATCACCGTGCGGCTGGTCAGTCCGCTGCCTCTTCTGAACACGACATCGCCTGTATGCAGCGTGCAGTCGCAGGGCATGATGCAGTGGGGTGGCTGCGTATCGGTACATCCCCACAATGCCAGGCAAGAGGCCATGAGTGCCAGCCTTCGGAGTGGGGTGAAAAGGGTGAAATTTCTCATTCCATGCAAAAATAGTGCAAAAAGAGCGATATGCCAAATAAAATCCCACTTTTTAGTAGAATCGTTGCCACATCTTGTCTGTTTCATTATGCCTAGGATGTCATGAGTGGCTATTCATGGGGTGCATGGATAATAATCCATAAAAGATAGGGATGATAGATTGTTGTATCAAAAAGAATTTGTAATTTTGTCGCTGTGTGGCGAATATGGTAAGCACCTCAACAAAGAAAGCGAGAAACTTAGTCTTTTGTAATGCTTGATATTCGGCTTTTAATATGTTTGTAGTATTAAAGTAGCGTTAATTATGCCAGAAACCTATAAGAAATATCGGCTGACATCTATGGAAGAGCCGACAGACGAGATGCTTCAGGCTTTGATGGAGGACGTGGCGAAGGCGGCTCGCGAGTCGAGTGCCAGAGCAGAGGCTGAAAAACAACGGCGTTTTTCTGAAGTTTTGTGTGCTATTAATTTAAGACGTTCCCAGAGAAACAATATGCTCAATGGCTGAACGTCGTCCTACCCTTTGTGTGGTTGCTGGTCCAAATGGTTCGGGCAAGACCACGACAACTGTTCAACTGCTAAACAACGAATGGGCAGCAGATAGTATACTTCTCAGGAGAAGTTGGAATTCATCCGAAAAGCCAAGGCTGCAGGTTTTTTCATAAGGTTCTTTTTTGTTTGTACCTCTGACCCAGCCATCAATGTTGTCCGTATCACCCAGCGGTTCATGAATGGTGGTCATGAAGTGCCTATCTCCAAAGTAGTTTCACGCTATTATAAGTCGCTCATCAATGCCGAAGAGGCGATTTCCATAGTAGACCGTGCTTATGTCTATGACAACTCGGTTGACAATCAATTGCCTCGTCTGCTTTACAGAACCGTTGATGGCAATCTTGTTAAGAAATACACTGACGACATTCCTGAATGGGCCAAGGTTCTTGTAAATTTTTAGTCCAACAAGCGTAGTTCCCTTATTGTTCCCTCTCTCGCTCAGAAAAGTCCAAATAAATATTTGGCTTTTCGCTCGCTTATTCGTACCTCTGACCTTCGGTCGAAGGTACTCTCGCTCAGAAAAGTCCAAATAAATATTTGGCTTTTCGCTCGCTTATTCGTACCTTTGCCACTTCAATTGTATAATAACTCATTTACTTCAAGTTCTGCAAGTTGAGTGGATGCGAAGTTTGAGAAATAATTAAACACGATATAAAAATGGAGTGGAAACATCAGTTGAGAAGTGCCGTATGCACTGAGGGACGTAAGATGGCCGGTGCCAGGGCACTGTGGGTGGCCGCAGGCATGAAGAGGGAACAGTTTGGAAAACCCATCATCGCCGTAGTCAATTCATTCACTCAGTTTGTTCCGGGTCATACCCATCTGCATGAGATAGGTCAGATAGTGAAACAAGAGATAGAATCGCTGGGTTGCTATGCCGCAGAGTTCAACACCATCGCCATCGACGATGGCATTGCCATGGGGCACGACGGCATGCTCTATTCGCTGCCCTCACGCGACATCATCGCCGACTCGGTAGAGTATATGGTCAATGCCCACAAGGCCGATGCCATGGTGTGTATCTCCAACTGCGACAAAGTGACTCCCGGCATGCTTATGGCTGCCATGCGACTGAATATCCCCGCCGTCTTCGTCAGCGGTGGCCCGATGGAGGCAGGACGGTGGAAAGGTGAGAATGCCGACCTCGTCACTGCTATGATTAAGGGCGCCGACCCAACGGTGAGCGATGCCGACATGGCAGAACTGGAGGGCTGCGCCTGTCCGGGTTGCGGCAGTTGCTCGGGCATGTTCACCGCCAACTCGATGAACTCCCTCACCGAGGCCATCGGCCTCTCCCTCCCCGGCAACGGCACCATCCTCGCCACCCATGTCAACCGCGTCAGGTTGTTCAAAGACGCAGCCCGTCTGATTGTTGACAATGCCTATAAATACTACCGCGACGGCGACGAGCACGTGCTGCCACGGTCTATTGCCACACGCGACGCCTTCCTCAACGCTATGACCCTCGACATCGCCATGGGCGGTTCCACCAACACGGTGCTGCACCTGCTTGCCGTGGCACAGGAGGCTGGTGCCGACTTCCAGATGCGCGATATCGACATGCTGAGCCGCAAGGTGCCATGCCTGTGCAAACTCGCCCCCAACACCCAGCGCTACAGCGTGCAGGAGTGTGGCAGGGCAGGAGGCATCCTCGGCATCATCAACGAACTCAATCGAGGCGGACTCATCAATGGCAACGTGCTCCGGGTGGATGGCATGACACTTGCCGAGGCCCTGTGCAAGTATGACATCACCGGCAAGGATATCGATGCCGAGGCCAGCCGTATATACCATAGCGCGCCAGGTGGCAGGTTCTCCACGAAGATGGGGTCGCAAGATGCCCAGTGGGAAACCCTCGACACCGACCGTGCCAACGGTTGTGTGCGCGATATCCCACATGCTTATACCAAAGACGGTGGACTCGCCGTGCTCTTCGGCAACATCGCGCAAGACGGTTGTGTGGTGAAGACGGCAGGCGTCGACCCCGCCCTGTGGACTTTCGAGGGTCCCGCCAAGGTGTTCGACTCTCAGGAAGAGGCCTGCGAAGGTATCCTTGGTGGAAAGGTGAAGAGCGGCGACTGCGTGGTCATCACCCACGAAGGGCCTAAAGGCGGTCCGGGCATGCAGGAGATGCTCTATCCCACCTCGTATATCAAGAGCATGCACCTGGGCAAGGAATGTGCCCTCATCACCGACGGACGCTTCTCAGGAGGCACGTCGGGCCTGAGCATCGGGCATATCTCCCCCGAGGCGGCTTCGGGTGGTAATGTCGGGAAAATCGTCGATGGCGACATCATCGAAATCGATATCCCCCACCGCAGCATCAACGTGCGGCTGAGCGACGACGAACTGTCGCGTCGCCCACAGCGGCCCATCACCCGCAACAGGGTGGTGAGCAAAGCCCTCAAGGCCTATGCCCAAAGCGTGAGTTCTGCCGACAAGGGCGGTGTGCGAATCATAGAAGACTAATACGACAAGCAGATGAAAGATATCATTACAGGTGCTGAGGCTCTCATGAGGTCGCTGAAGGCTGAAGGCGTGACCACCATCTTCGGCTATCCTGGAGGAGCCATTATGCCCGTTTTCGACGCGCTCTACGACTATACGCGAGGCGAGGAGAAAACATTCGAGCATGTCCTCGTGCGTCATGAGCAGTCGGCGGCACATGCCGCCGAGGGCTATGCGAGGGTAAGCGGAAAAGTGGGCGTCTGTCTGGTGACCAGCGGTCCTGGTGCCACCAACACCCTCACTGGCGTGGCCGACGCGATGATGGACTCTACTCCCATTGTGGTCATTGCCGGACAGGTGGGCGTGGCAGCCCTTGGCTCCGATGCCTTCCAGGAGGTAGACCTCGTGGGTGTTGCCCAGCCCATCTCGAAATGGAGTTACCAGATTCGCCGGGCCGAAGACGTGGCATGGGCGGTGAGCAGGGCGTTTTTCATCGCCCGCAGTGGCCGGCCGGGTCCGGTGGTGCTCGACTTCGCCAAGAACGCGCAGACACAGACCACGGAGTGGCAGCCCCAGAAGGTGGATTTCATTCGCAGTTATGTTCCATATCCCAAGGTCGACGAAAGATGTGTGCAGCAAGCCGCCGAACTCATCAACAATGCCAAGCGTCCGTTGGCACTGGTCGGACAGGGGGTGGAACTCGGTAATGCGCAGGCCGAACTGGCCGCTTTCCTTGAGAAAGCGGATATCCCCGCCGGGCGCACCATGCTCGGTCTCTCTGCCCTCCCCAGCAACCACCCGCTCAACGTGGGCATGCTCGGCATGCATGGCAACTATGCACCCAACGTGAAGGAGCAGGAGTGTGATGTCCTCATCGCCATTGGCATGCGTTTCAGCGACCGTGTGACAGGCCGTACCGACACCTACGCTCGTCAGGCGAAGGTGATACACCTTGATATCGACAGGGCAGAAATCAACAAGAACGTGAAATGTCATGTGCCGGTCATCGGCGACTGTAAGGTCACCCTGCCTGCCATCACCCAACTGCTGCGCCCTGCCGACCACCAGGAGTGGCGCAAGAGTTTCGTCCCCTTGGCAGAGAAGGAGTGGCGCCATGTGGTGGAGCCTGCCATCCATCCCAAGGACGGGCCGCTGCTCATGGGCGAGGTGGTGAACCTCGTGGCGGAGTCGACGAAAGGCGAAGCCATCCTCGTCACCGATGTGGGGCAGAACCAACTCTTCAGTTGCCGCTATTTCAAGTACCTCCAACAGCGCTCCATCGTCACCAGTGGCGGACTGGGCACCATGGGCTTCGGCATGCCGGCAGCCATAGGCGCCACATTTGGCGCTCCCCAGCGCACGGTCTGTGTGTTTATGGGCGATGGCGGCTTCCAGATGAGTATACAGGAGATGGGCACCATCATGGAGACCCATGCTCCGGTGAAGATGATAATTCTCAATAACAATTTCCTCGGCAATGTGCGTCAGTGGCAAGATATGTTCTTCAACCGCCGGCAGTCGTTTACACGCATGATGAACCCCGACTATGGCAAGGTGGCGGCAGCCTATGACATCCCCTATCAGGTGGCCATTATCAGAGACGACCTGCAGGAAGCCATCGACAATATGTTGGCCACACCCGGACCTTTCCTGCTCGAGTGTGCCATCTTGGAAGACGACAACGTGCTGCCCATCACCCCTCCGGGCATGAGTGTCGACGAGATGATGCTCGATATTACGGTATGATGAGGATGAGGCAGTTGATTAAAAAACGGAAAAATGGAAAAGAAATTCTATACATTGCTGGTCTACTCAGAGAATATCGCGGGTATCCTCAACCAGATTACGGCGGTCTTCACGCGTAGGCAGGTGAACATCGAGAGTCTCAATGTTTCGGCATCGAGCATCGAGGGGCTGCACAAATACACCATCACTGCATGGAGCGACCCCGACCAGATAGAGAAAATCACCCGGCAGATAGAGAAGAAAATCGACGTGGTGAAGGCCAAGTTCTATACCGACGACCAACTCTTCATACGTGAGACGGGTCTCTATAAACTCTCTACGCAGACTGTGCTCGACAATCCCAATGTGTCGCGCATCGTCAGGCATTACGACGCACAGATTATCGAGGTGAATCCCACTTATGTGGCAGTGATGAAGAGTGGCGTGACAGAAGACATCGTGGCATTGTATAAGGCGCTCAACGAGTTCGACTGTGTGTTGCAATACACGCGTAGCGGCCGCATTGCCATCACCCGCAGCACGGAGGAGGAGGTAAGTGCATTCCTTGACCAAAGACAGACAGAACACGACAATGGATAAAGTAGGACGTTATGGCTTTCTTGCCGAACCCTTCCATTGCGATTTCTCTGGAAGGCTTTTCATGGGACATCTGGGCAACCATCTGCTCAATGCCGCCGATTACCATTCCCACGACCGTGGGTTTGGCATGTCATACCTCAACACCATCAACAAGACCTGGGTGCTCTCGCGCTTGGCGGTGGAGATGGAGGAGATGCCACGCATGTATGCCCATTTTGATGTGGAGACATGGGTGGAGAGCGCTATGCGCTTCTTCACCAAGCGCAATTTCAAGGTCATCGACCAGCAGACGGGCAAGGTGTATGGCTATGGCCGTTCGATATGGGCGATGATCGACACGCAGACCCGTCAGCCCGCCAATCTCCTCGATGTCAACGACGGGGCATTGCTCGGATATGTGGAGAAAGAGAAGGAATGCCCGATAGGCAACAGTTCAAGGGTGAGTTGTAGCGAAGAGGGCGAACTCGTGGCAGAGTTGCAGACGCACTATAATGATATCGACATCAATGGTCATGTGAACAGCGTGAAGTATATCGAGCATGTGCTCGACCTCTTCCCGCTCGAATGGTATGCTTCGCATCGTCTTCATCGTTTCGAGATAGCCTATGTGGCAGAGGCACACGCCGGCGACACGCTGTGTTTCTACCGTGAGACAGCCGACGGCCTCTCCTTTGTCGTGAGGATAGTGAGAAAGGGCGATGACAGTCAAGAAGAGGTGGAAATCTGCAGAAGTTTGGTGAAATTTGTAAAAGATTGATAGTTAATTTTGCCATTTCGCTGATAATTTGTAACTTTGGCGCACTTTTCGAGATTCTGAATACAAAAGCAATATAAAACAACCCGCGGAGGCGTTAAGCCTGCCGCACAAACCAATTTGAATATGGCTGAAATGAATTTTGGTGGCGTGATAGAGACCGTGGTCACCAGCAAGGAGTTTTCTTTGGAGAAAGCACGTGAGGTATTGAAAAACGAGACCATTGCCGTCATCGGCTATGGCATCCAGGGTCCTGGACAGGCCTGCAACCTGCGCGACAACGGTTTCAATGTCATCGTTGGTCAGCGTGAGGGAAAGACCTATGAGAAAGCAGTGGCCGATGGCTGGGTGCCGGGAAAGACGCTGTTCTCCATCGAGGAGGCTGCTGAGAAGGGCACCATCGTCTGCATGCTGCTCTCCGACGCCGGACAGATACAGGTGTGGCCGCGCATCAAGCCCTTCCTCACCAAAGGCAAGGCATTGTATTACTCACATGGCTTCGCCATCAACTGGAACGACCGCACCGGTGTGGTGCCTCCAGAGGATGTGGATGTCATCCTGGTGGCGCCGAAGGGTTCTGGCACCTCGCTCCGCACGATGTTCCTCGAGGGTCGCGGACTCAACTGCTCGTATGCTGTCTATCAGGATGCTACCGGCAAGGCAGAGGAGCGCACCATCGCTTTCGGCATTGGTATAGGTGCCGGCTATCTTTTCAAGACTACCTTTGAGCGCGAGGCTACCTCCGACCTCACTGGTGAGCGTGGTTCACTCATGGGTGCTATCGAAGGCTTGCTCGAGGCTCAGTATGAGGTGCTCCGCGAGCACGGACATTCTCCTTCCGAGGCTTTCAACGAGACGGTAGAGGAACTCACCCAGAGCCTTGGCCCGCTTTTCGGTGCGAAGGGTATGGACTGGATGTATGCCAACTGCTCTACCACCGCCCAGCGTGGTGCCCTCGACTGGGCTCCGCGTTTCCGCGAGGCCATCAAACCAGTGATGGAGTGGCTCTACTTGTCGGTGCAGACCGGCAAGGAGGCACAGATTTCCATTGATGCCAACTCCAAGCCCGACTATCGCGACGGTCTGGAGAAGGAACTGGAGGCGATGCGCAACAAGGAAATGTGGCGTGCCGGTGAGACGGTGCGTAAACTGCGCCCCGAAAACAACTGATGATAATCGTGTATCAGGTTTCGAAATAGGAGTTTCTCAATGGAGAGGCTCCTATTTTTTTTATAATCAGACAGATACTGGCTGGGGTATATCAGGATAGGCAGAGGAAGGCACCGTCTATTCTTATCTGCTCTTCGTGGAGCAGATGGGTGAGGGCGGTGTCGAGACGGCCTTTGGGGATGTTGAGCGAATGGAGTTCTGTCATGTGGTGGGGCTGGCGGTCGGCGAGCAGCGTGAGGATGCGTTGGGTGGCCGACAGCGAGGCTTCTGCATCATGGCTGGTAGTGCCCTTGTGGGCGAGGCAGACGTCGCACTGGCGGCAGTCATGTGTACTCTCCTCGCCGAAATACCTCAGCAGTTGTCGGCTGCGGCAGATGGTGTCGTTGGTGGCATACGCTATCATGCTGTCGATACGCCGGATGTAACTTTCCTTGCGGTCTTCGTACACCTCTCGTGTGATGGCGAGCCTACGGCCCTCTTCACGCCGTTGGGTATAGCAGATGGCAGGCATTTTGCGTCGGGGGATGAAATGCAGGATATGGCGCTTGCTCAGTTCCTTCAGCACCATGTAGGTGGTCTGTGGGTCGATGCCCGCCTTCATCGCCACCATGTTCTCGTTGATGAAGCAGTAGTCGGCGAACAGTCCGCCATAGAGGCGCAGCAAAGCGGTGATGACATCGTTCTCCACGGGCGAGTTGTTGTGGAGCATGTAGAGTTGGTCGCGCTCCAGGAGAAACCGCAGGCGCGGACTGTTGTCGGGGTCGGTGTCGTAGATGAGGTATCCTGCGCGCTGCAGTATTTTCAGGGCGGCGTCTACTTGTATGGGGAAATGTTTGAAAGCACGGCAGAACTTGTCGATGTCAAACTCCAGGGTAGTCCCTTCGCCATATCCCACACCCATCTGGAAGAAGTCGGCCAGGTGGTCGTATACCTCGCGCACATATTCCTTCTCGGGAAAGGTGTCGCTCACGCGTTTTGCCAGTTTGCGCTTGTCCGACGAGTTGTAGAGCAGCACGGCATACGCCTTCTTTCCGTCGCGCCCCGCGCGCCCTGCTTCCTGGAAGTAAGCCTCGGGAGAGTCGGGACAGTCGATGTGTATGACGAGTCGCACGTCGGCCTTGTCGATGCCCATGCCGAAGGCGTTGGTCGCTACCATCACCCTCGTCTTGTCGTCATGCCATGCTTTCTGGCGGGCGTCTTTCACGGTGGGGTCGAGTCCCGCATGGTAAAAGGTGGCGGCGATGCCGCTGGCGCTAAGCAGTTCGGCGGTCTCCTTTGCCCTTTTCCTGCTCCTCACATATACGATGGCGCTCCCCTGCACCGTCTGGAGGATGTTGGTGAGTTCGGTGAACTTGTCGGGCGCGTTTCTCACGATGTAAGCGAGGTTCTTGCGCTCGAAACTCATGCTGAATACATTCTTCTCCGAGAAGCCCAGTTTGTCTTGAATGTCGTCTACCACCTGTGGCGTGGCGGTGGCAGTGAGCGCGAGCACGGGGATGCCCGGCAGCACCTTGCGGATGTCGGCAATGCGCAGGTAGGAAGGCCGGAAGTCGTAGCCCCATTGACTGATGCAGTGGGCTTCATCTACGGTGATGAAACTCACATTCATGTAGTTGAGTTTTGCGAGGAAGAGGGGGGAGGTGAGGCGTTCGGGCGAGACGTAGAGGATGTTTACCCCACCGAAGACAGCATTGTTGAGTGTGGTCACGATTTCCTCGTGCGTCATGCCGGTATAGATGGCAGAAGCGAGGATGCCCCTTCTGCGCAGGTGGGCCACCTGGTCTTTCATCAGGGCGATGAGCGGGGTCACTACCAGGCACACGCCGCCCTTGAGCAGCGCCGGCACCTGGAAAGTGATGCTCTTGCCGCCGCCCGTAGGCATCAGGCCGAGGGTGTCTTTCCCGCTGCCGATGCTTTCGATGATTTCACGCTGAATGCCCCTGAAGTCGTTGTAACCCCAGTATTGGCGAAGTATTTCCTGATATTTGTCCACTGAGACGTGCCTTTCAGGTGGTCTGGAAATTATTCTTGTTTTTCTGCTGCCTCTTCCTCTTCTGCGGCACGGATGTCCTCGATTTGCAACTGCACGCTGCCGTGCTTGTAGATGTTGTCTTCGATGGTGTAGGCGATGTCGAAACTGCGTTTCGACTTGATGTAGCGTGCCGAGGCACTCTGTCCGAAGGCGATGCCGTTCATCACGTTGTTCGATTTCGAGTCCACCAATTCGAGTTTGATGTGTTCCTGGTCGCGTCCCACCACCTTGCTCGTGCCGAAGTCATACACTCCCACGGTGCAGAAGATAGGTTTCTCGTTGCCGGGTCCGAAGGGAGAGAAGCGTTTCAGGTCGTTGTGCAGTCGTTTCGAAGAGATGTCCTTGAAGTCGATTTGGGCGTCGATGTTGAGGATAGGTTCCGTTTGCTCGGGCTGGATGTGCTCCTCCACATATTTCTGGAACTTCTGCTGGAACAACTTGATGTCGTCCCATCTGAGGGTGAGCCCGGCGGCATAGGTATGTCCGCCGAAGTTGAGCAGCAGGTCACGGCAATGCTTGATAGCAGAGTAGACATCGAAGCCCGCCACACTGCGTGCCGACCCCGTGGCGAAGTTTTCGTCGCGGGTGAGCACCACGGTGGGGCGGAAGTAGATTTCGGTGAGTCGTGAGGCCACGATGCCGATGACGCCTTTCTTCCAGTTCTCGTCGTAGAGCACGATGCTCGAGTGGTGTTTCTGGCTCTCGAGTTTCGCCACGATCTGGTTGGCCTCCTCGGTCATCTGTTTGTCGATGTCCTTGCGCTTGTCGTTGTACTCATTGATATGGCGCGCCTTGCGCAGTGCGGTGGCGAAGTCGCGCTCGATGAGCAGGTCTACGCTCTCCTTGCCGTTCTCCATGCGTCCTGAGGCGTTGATGCGCGGTCCGATTTTGAACACGATGTCGCTCATCGATATGTCGCGTCCGTTGAGTCCGCAGATATCGATGATGGCCTTCAGTCCGATGTTGGGGTTCTGGTTGAGTTGTTTCAGTCCGTGGAAGGCGAGGATACGGTTTTCCTCAGTCACTGGCACGATGTCGGCGGCGATGCTCACCGCGCAGAAGTCGAGCAGTGGGATGAGTCGTGAGAAGGGTATGCTGTTGTTCTTGGCGAAGGCCTGCATGAGTTTGAATCCTACGCCACACCCGCAGAGGTGCTTGAAGGGGTAAGAGTCATCTTCACGCTTGGGGTTGAGAACAGCCACAGCATCAGGCATCACGTCGTCGGGCACGTGATGGTCGCAGATAATAAAGTCAATACCTATGCTCTTGGCGTAGGCAATCTCCTCGATGGCCTTGATGCCGCAGTCGAGGATGATAATCAGTTTCACACCTGTCTCTTGCGCATATTCCAGTCCTTTCTTGCTGATACCATATCCCTCGTCGTATCTGTCGGGGATATAGTAGTCGATGTTGGAGTAGAATTGCTGCAGAAACTTGTACACCAGCGCTACCGCCGTGCATCCGTCTACATCGTAGTCGCCATATACCAAAATCCTTTCCTTTCTTCCCATGGCGTCGTTGAGCCTGTCTACGGCTACGTCCATGTCCTTCATGAGGAACGGGTTGATAAGGTCGGCTAATTGTGGCCGGAAGAACCGCTTGGCAGCAGACTCCGTGGTAATGCCACGTTTGATCAGCAACTGTGCGAGTATGGGGCTCATTCCCAATTTCTCGCCAAGTTCCTCAGCTGCTTTCTTCTGGTCTGGTGTAGGTGGTTCGTAATTCCATTTAAAGTGCATTTATGTTGTTTTTATTCTTATTATCTGCTGCCATGGTCTCCTATGTTGGGAGGGGAGACGAGGGGTAAAATAGGCCTCGTAAGGCTATTTGGGGGTAAAGATACAAAAAATAATCCAAATCAGCGCACTTTGGGCGTGTTTTTTGGATTATTTATTGCAAATTCTCTTTTTGTGTGATTTCTCTTTGTATTTGTCGCAGTCGTTGGTCGCTGGGTGAGCGCTGTATGGCTTCCCTGATGATGCGGCGTGCCTTGTCGTCTTGTCCGAGGTGCAGATGGCATAGGGCCATCTCTCCCATCGACTTGGTTTTCAGCGCTTCCGACTCTGGGTTCTGGCTGCCTTTTGTCCTGACGTTCTCGAGCAGTGGCAGTGCCTTGTCGTAGGCTTCGTGTGCGATGGCGAGCGTGGCGAGTCCGTAGTTGAGTTTCTGTATGAAGATGGGGAAGGCAGCGAACGACCGTCGGTAGATGCTGGTCTGGCTCTCGCAGGTGTTTTTATAACTGTTGTCGTCGAAGGAGAGTTCGTAGAGGTTGAAGATTTTTTGGCGCAGGGCTTTGGCAAGTCCATCGAGTGCCCCCACTTCCTTTCCTTTCTGACCGTTCTGGTAGAACATCCCGGCTGCCCGTTGGTAGAGGTCGCAGGCTTCGTCGAGCAGTCGGATGGCCTCGTCGCGCCGTGCTTCCTTCGACAGGTCGGTGGCTCTTCGTGTCAGGTCATCGCCCTTGGCCTGGTATTCCTCTGCCGTGGGTGCCCTTCCTGCCTTTTTCTTAGGGGCGATGGTATGCGTGATAGCACTGGCGCTGGTCTGCGCCAATGTCTGGCTGCCGCCCAGGAGGCAGGCGAAGAGGAATATGAGCACGGTGCGTGTCATGTTTTGGTGGTGAGAGAGTGACCTTATTCTATTATTGTAACGAATAAGGGTGGTGTTTTGTTATCTTTGAGGGCCATTTTTTTTGCGTCATGTGCTATGGCTATAAAAAATGCTCCCGTCCTTGGTGAGCGGGAGCATTTTTGTGTGTATCCTTAAAAAGGCATCAGTCGCCCAGCGGCTGGTCTTTGCGGGCTTTCTTCATCTTGTCGAGGATGTCTTTGGGGATGGCGTTCAAGTTCACCATATAGTCCATGGTGTTGTCGCAGACGAAGGCCTTGGTCATGTACCAGATGCCCTTGTATTCACCGGCCTCACCCCATGAGTTCTTCACCATGTAATACTCCTTGCCGTTCTGGTCTTTGGCGATACCGAAGATGAGCATGCCGTGGTCGTCGGTCAACTCCCAGTTGTCGTAGCGCTCCTGACGGCGTTCTGGGGTAGGAGTGATTTCAGGCACGGTGCAGCCCAGCGAGTCGAGCAGGCTGGTCTTCTCGGTGCGGGTGAGTCTGAGCCAGCGGGCCATATCGCTGCCGGCGAGGCTCTGTGCTTTCTTCGAGTCGATGGCATAGCCCAGTCCCTGACGGGTGAAGCCGTCTTCCGACACGTCACCGCCCCATGCCACGGTATATCCCTTGGCGATGGCATTGTCGATGATACGCATCATGTCGTCCATGGGGAGATTCCACGACAGCGGGTTGCGCCAGTTGTCCTGCACCTCTACGGGGAACTGTGTGTAGTATTTCTTGTGCGAGAAACTGGTGATAGACACATAGTCATCGAGGTTGATGCCCAGCGACTGAACGAACTGCATCGGGGTATAGGTTTTTCCCTCGTAGGTGAAAGTCTCCGGGCACTCGCCGAGATAAGCGTCGAGGATGCCCTGCAGACCCTTCTTCCACTGGTTGGAGATTTTGCTGGCCTTGTTCTTTGCCACAGCATCCACATACGGGCTCATGATGCTGAAGAACTCGTTGAAGTTGTTGAGCGAGTCGCCGTAGAGGCTGCCGGGGAATGGCATGGCGTCTTCCGGACAGATGCCGTAGTTTTTCAGACAGTAGAGCACGTCGTAGGCGCTGCCGCCCTGTGAGAACTGGCAGTCGCCGTGCAGGCGTGTCACCTGTATGGCACGGTCCATGTAGGTCTTGTTGGCCACGAAACTCTCGCAGAGGTCATAGGTCTTCCCTGTGGCTTTCAGTATCTCTGCCTCGAAGTAACTGAGGGTGGAGTAGTCCCAGCACGTACCCGAGCGGTTCTGGTCTTTGATACTGGTGATGGGGATTTCTTTCACTGTGGTGAAAACAGGCTTGTTCTCATTGTTTTTCTTGTCTTTGGCCTGTTCCTGGGCGGATGCACCAATGGCGAAGAGCGCCACGAGTGCCATTAAGATGGTTTTTTTCATTTTTGCTATAATGGTAATTGGTTGTTGTTTATCTGTAGGATGCCATGTATTCCTCCACGTCTTTGGGGTGGTAGGGGATGCGGTCTTTGCCGATGAACCGGCAGCCGTCGGCGGTGATGAGCACGTCGTCCTCAATGCGGATGCCGCCGAAGTCCTTGTAGGTCTCCAGCAGGTCGAAGTTGAGGAATTCCGCGCAGTGTCCCGACTTCCTCCAGTCGTCGATGAGGGCGGGGATGAAGTAGATGCCCGGTTCGTCGGTCACCACGAAGCCCTCTTCCAGACGTCTGCCCATACGCAGGCAGTTGGTGCCGAACTGTTCTAGGTTGGGCCGTGTCTCTTCGTCGAAGCCCACGTTGATTTGGTCGAGGTTCTCCATATCGTGCACATCCATGCCCATCATGTGTCCCAGTCCGTGGGGCAGGAACATCGCGTGTGCACCGGCTCTTACCGCCTCTTCGGTGTCGCCGCGCATCAGTCCGAGTTCTTTCAGTTTGTCGGTCATCAGCCGGCAGACGGCGAAGTGCACATCCATGTATTTCACGCCCGGTCGTGCCACGTCGAGCACATGGTCGTGGCAGGCCTCCACGATGGAGTAGATTTCGAGTTGGCGCTGCGAGTACTTCCCGTTCACGGGCATGGTGCGGGTGTTGTCAGAGCAGTAGTGGTCGATGGTCTCCGCCCCGCAGTCGCAGAGCACGAGCCGTCCGTCCTCGAGCAGGCTGGTCGAGGGGTTGCCGTGCATGATTTCGCCGTGTTGTGAGAAGATGGTGGCGAAACTGGGCATGGCACCATACGACTCTGCGATACCGTCGAGTTGTCCGCCGATGAATTTCTCGCTCACGCCCGGGCGGATGAGTTGCATGGCGGTGGTGTGCATCTTGTAGCCTATCTCGGCGGCGCGCTCCAGAGCCTTGATTTCCTGTGGCTCTTTCTTGCTGCGCATCTTCACCACGGCCATGATGAGTGGCATCGAGGCGGCAGCCTTCTGTTGGCTGGGATGGATGCCGAGGAGGTCCATCAGTTGGATTTTGATGTCGTGGCGATAGGGTGGCAGGAAATGTATCTTGCGGTTCTGGCGGGTGGCTTCGTCGCAGAGTGTCTTCAGCGCGCTCATTGGCGCGGAGTGGCTCACGCCCACCTGGGCGGCAAGGTCGGCCACGCTGTCCACGCTGCCATACCACACGATGTCTTCGATGTCGATGTCGTCGCCGACGAGGGTTTCCTCACCGCTGTCGGCGTCGATGATACCCACCAGTCCGTCGCGTTTCTGTCCGAAGTAGTAGAGGAAGGTTGAGTCTTGCCTGAAGGGGTAATAGGCGTTGGCAGGGTAGTTGCAGGGCGACTCGTTGTTGCCGAAGAGCACGATGAGTCCTTCACCCACGAGTTTCCTCAGTTCGGCCCTGCGCTTGATATATGTTTCTTTGGTGAACATAATATTGGATGTTAATGGTTCTTGACATGCAAAGATAATGCTTTTTTCTAAAACACAACATAATTATTATGCAAAAACTATTCTTTTATTTGAAAAGCCGTTATTTGAAAAATCGTTGAAAAGTCTTTGGAAAGATTTATTTGAAGAGGGGAATATGGAGTTTAAGAAAAACAAACTGCCCATATCTCTTAAAAATTTGGAGATATGGGCAAATATGAATGGAAAATAAGGTCAGCGTGCCCGCTTGTATACCCCTAATTCCACCTTATACCATCCCTTGAGATGCGGACTGTCGGTGTTGGCGCCTTCGATTATCTTCACCTTTTCGGGGGTGTTGACATACACCCACTTGAAGATGGCGACGGGACGGGTGCGGTTGGACAGGCCACCATAGATCTTGTCGTAAGTGAGGGGGATGCCGACATTCTTAATGTCGTTGGAAAGGTTGCGATAGAACCGCTCGGCATCGGCCTTCGCCTTGAAATAGAAATCATACCACATCCGATTGTCCGACCAGTCGTAAAATGCGAGTCCTAAGGGCACGTCGCGATAGGTGAAGTCGAAGGTGTCGTGGGCATGGAGTCCGGGTAACATAGAGACAGATTCACACTGGCCGAAGGTGGCGGTGAGTTGCTCCTGCGTCTTCTCCAAAGTGTTGAGGTTGTCGGGCAGACTGGCAAAGGGGAAGAAGAGGAGGTCTTGAATGGTGCGCTCGCGCACGCTGATAGGAGTGGGGGTAGCGGGGGCCTTCAGTCTCGCAGAGGTTGTGGTCCTCTTGGTCTGCGCACGCCGCCTACCGGTGCGGCTCTGCGCATCGGCCGGCAATGACACCATGAGAAAAGCCGCCATCATCACCAGCACAGGCATTAGCCGAAATCTCAGTATTTTCTTCGTTTTCATATCTTCAAATTTTAAATCCATGGTTTTTACAGCCGCTAAATTAACAAAAAAACACTAACCTTCAAACAAAAGGAACGATTTGTTTTGCTTTTCACTCACCTTTCACTACCTTTGGCATCGAAATGAGAATAGACATCATCACCGTATTGCCCGAGATGCTCGAGGGATTCGTACACGAGTCAATCCTCGCACGGGCACAGAAGAAAGGACTGGCAGAGATTCACCTGCACAACCTGCGTGACTACACCACCGACAAATGGCGCCGTGTGGACGACTACCCCTATGGGGGATTCGCCGGCATGGTGATGCAGTGCGAGCCCATCGACAGGGCCATCTCGGCACTGAAGGCGGAGCGCGACTACGACGAGGTGATATTCACCTCGCCCGACGGGGAACAGTTCTCGCAAGGCATCGCCAACGACATGTCGATGCTGCACAACATCATCATCCTCTGCGGACATTACAAGGGTATCGACCAACGCATACGCGACCACCTCATCACCCGCGAAATCTCCATCGGCGACTACGTGCTCACGGGGGGAGAACTGGCGGCGGCGGTGATGGCGGATGCCATCGTGCGCCTGGTGCCGGGCGTCATCAGCGACGACCAGAGTGCCCTCTCCGACTGTTTCCAAGACAACCTGCTCTCGGCTCCCATCTACACCCGACCGGCAGACTACAAGGGATGGAAGGTGCCCGACATCCTGCTCAGCGGCAACGAAGCAAAAATCAAGGACTGGGAGATAGAGCAGAGCCTGGAGCGCACCCGCCGCCTGAGGCCCGACCTGTTGGAACACTCATAGGAACCTCTGTGGTGCACAAAGGTTCCCTTTTTGGATATTGCTGTACCGATGACCGAAGAACAACTTGAAGCGAAGAAAAAGAACGCCGGCGAGAAGGTTGTCTCGATGAAACGCCGTGATGACTGTCACGACTATAAAGAACGGCGGATGTATATGATTACGCTTGAGGTGGAAGGGCGACTGCCCGTCTTCGGGCATTTAGAGGGTGATGCCTTTGCTGAGAAAGGCAGCAAGGACGAGCCCCGCATAGTGCTATCGGAACTCGGAAAAGCCGTTGAGAACGAATGGTTAGCCATTCCCCGTTTCTTTCCACAGATAGAGATACGTGCCTTGCAAATGATGCCCGACCATTTGCATGGCATTCTTTTTGTGAAAACGCCATTGCCGGTGCATTTAGGGCATGTCATCTCGGGTTTTAAGACAGGATGCCGCAAAGCACTGAGGGTGATGGCAGGCTGGCAAACGGATGTTGCGACACAGTCGCAACCTACGGAGAAAAGCCAACGCTCGGAAGAGCCGCCCCACACCCCTTCTTTGACGGCCAATGAACAGGCGGGTGCTCGGCTTGCCAATGAACAGGCGGGTGCCCAGCAGGCCAAAGAGCAGGCGGGTGCTCGGCAAGAGCAGGCTGGTTCTCTGCAGGCGACGGTTGTGCCGTCGCTAAGCAATGGCAGCCTCTCACGCTCGCTCTTTGCAAAAGGCTATAATGACCTCATTCTCCGCTCCTATGATGAACTGGCCATTTGGGTGAACTATCTGCGCGACAACCCTCGCCGCTTATTGATGAAGCGCGCCCGACCAAAGTGGCTGCTCCCTACTTTCGACCTGCGCATCGGTTCATATCAATTCAGTGCCATCGGCAACCTTGACTTACTTTCCGCGCCTTGGCGCCTGGCCGTGCGCGTGTCACGTCGGATGAGCGATGCCGAAATAAAGGAAGCGGTCGTCTACTATCTTGAAGCAGCCAGAAGAGGGGCCGTGCTGGTATCTCCCGCCATTTCGCCCGGTGAGAAACAGGTGATGCGGGCCGCTTTCAATGAAGGCCTGCCCACCATCGTCATCATGGAGAATGGCTTCACTCCTTTTTCGAAACCCCATGGTGAGCAATTCTATGCCTGTGGCAAAGGCGTACTTTTGATGCTTTCTCCTTTTGAGCATCATAATGAAAAGAGGAAAGTCACTGCCGAACAATGCAAACAGATGAATCTCATGGCTTTGGAAATCTGTAAATGAGATGCCCAAAATCATTTCGTTGCGAAATTTTTCGCAATGATTTTTTCATGGTTATTTGCATAAAAAGGAATAATGTCGTATTTTTGTCGAATATCAAACGAAACAAACAATACTGTCATCATGAGGAAAATCCTGATATTGCTGATGCAGGTACAACCAAAGCGTGCACAGCAACGGGATGACCATCACGCCGCACCGCCCCTGTGAAGGGTGGGGAATGCCCTTCATTTCACGGCAAGCGTGGCAGGTTTTGATAATCATTAGAGCCATTCAAGTCCTTAGAATCCAAAACTATACCTATAACCACCAAGAAGAATGCTAAAGACACTCGCCGCACAAGTCAAGCAATACAAGCGGGCAGCAATTCTCACGCCTATCTTCACCTCGCTCGAGGTGGTGATGGACGTGCTTATCCCTTACGTCACCGCCAAACTCATCGACCTCGGCATCACTGCCAAGGACATGCACAATGTGTATCTCTACGGTGGCATCATGCTCGGTATGGCTGCCCTGAGTCTCTTCTTCGGCATCACCGCCGGACGCTATTCGGCCTATGCCTCCACGGGCTTCGCCAGCAACCTGCGAGATGCCATGTACCGCAACATCCAGACGTTCTCGTTCGCCGACATCGACAAGTTCAGCACCTCCGGACTCGTCACCCGCATGACCACCGACGTGAACAACCTGCAGATTGCCTTCCAGCAGTTGCTGCGCATCTCGGTGCGGGCACCCTTCCGCATGATTTCGAGCATCTTCATGTGCTTTATCATCGACGTGCGGATGAGCATCATCTTCGTCGTGGCGATGGTGATTCTCTCGGTGTTCCTCTATTTCCTCATCAGCCGTGTGGCAGGACTCTTCAAGAAGGTCTTCGAGCATTACGACGAACTCAACCGCAACGTGCAGGAGAACATCTCCGCCATCCGCGTGGTGAAAGCCTTCGTGCGGGAGGACCACGAGAACTCGAAGTTCACCTGGGCTGCCGAGGCACTCTACAAACTCTATGTGCGCACCGAGGGACTGATGGCGCTCAACCACCCCGTGATGAACCTCGTGGTCTATGGCTGCATCATCGCCATCTCGTGGTTTGGCGCACAGTTCGTAGTGGGCGGCACGCTCACCACGGGCGAGATTACCTCGCTCTTCACCTATGTGATGAGCATCCTCATGTCGCTGATGATGCTCAGCATGATTTTCGTGATGCTCACGCAGAGCGCCGCCAGCGGACAGCGTGTGGCAGAGGTCATCGATGAGGATGCCGACATCGTCAACCCCAAGAAGCCTGCGATGGAGGTCGCCAACGGTAAGGTGGATTTCAACCATGTCTACTTCGCCTATAAGGGCGGCAGCGGCGAGTATGCCGTGCAGAATATCTCGTTCCATGTGAAGAGCGGCGAGACCATCGGCGTCATCGGTGGCACGGGTAGTGGAAAATCGTCGGTCGTCAACCTCATCAGCCGCCTCTACGATGTGTCGAAAGGCAGCGTGATGGTGGGCGGCAAGGACGTGCGACAGTACGACCTCGAGACCCTCCGCGATGCCGTGGCGGTAGTGCTGCAGAAGAACGTGCTCTTCTCGGGCACCATCCTCGACAACCTGCGGTGGGGCAACGGCGAGGCGACCCTCGAGGAATGCAAGGAGGCCTGTAGGATGGCGTGCGCCGACGAGTTCATCGACCAGATGCCCGACGGCTATGACACCCGCATCGAACAAGGTGGCGTGAACGTCTCCGGCGGACAGAAACAGCGTCTGTGCATCGCCCGTGCCCTGCTCAAGCACCCCAAGGTGCTCGTGCTCGACGACAGCACCAGTGCCTGCGACACCGCCACCGATGCCGCCATACAGCGCGCCTTCCGCGAAGACCTGCCCGACATCACCAAGATTATCATTGCCCAGCGTATCTCGAGCGTGAAAGACTGCGACCGCATCCTCGTGCTCGACAAGGGACGGGTGAGCGGCTTCGACACCCACGACAACCTCTTGCGCCAGAATGCCATCTACCACGAAATCTACACCTTGCAGAATGAGGATGGCGGCGACTTCGACGAGCCGCAGAAAAACCGCAGGCATAAGAAACAGAGTCAGAAACCTAAAACGAAGAAGTCATGAGAATGGGTATGCGCACTCCCCCAGGACAGGTCTACGCCAACAACGAGAAGGCAAGAGACCGCAAGGCCACCTTGTTGAGGTTGCTGAAGTTCGTGATGCAGCACTACAGATTCTCCTTCATCTTGGTGTTTGCCTGTATCATCGTGTCGTCGGTGGCAACGCTGATGTCGACCCTCTTCACCCGTACGCTCATTGATGACTATATCCTGCCCCTCGTGGGCACCGCCAACCCCGACTTCTCGCCACTCGCCATGGCACTGCTCAAACTGGCGGCGGTGCTGCTGGTGGGCGTGGCGTGCTCGTATGCCTACAACCGCATCATGATCAACGTGAGTCAGGGCACGATGCTGCGCCTGCGAAAAAACATGTTCTCGCATATGCAGCGGTTGCCCATCAAGTATTTCGACTCCCACTCCCACGGCGACGTGATGTCGACCTACACCAACGATGTCGACAGCCTGCGGCAGGTCATCAGTTCTAGTCTGCCCTCCGCTTTCAGTTCGCTCATCACCCTCGCCGTCACGTTCTCGAGCATGGTGGTGCTCAGTCTTCCCCTCACCGGTGTGTCGCTCTTCATGGCGGTGGTGATGGCCTATGCCACCACCTATCTGGGCAAGATGTCGCGCAAGCACTTCGTGGCGCAGCAGCAGAACCTCGCCAAGGTAAACGGTTTCATCGAGGAGATGATGACCGGACAGAAGGTGGTGAAGGTGTTCTGCTATGAAGACAAGGCCATCAACCAGTTTGAAACCATCAACGAGGAGTTGCGGTCGAGCGCCTGCAACGCCAACAAAATAGCGAATATCGTGATGCCCGTCAACGGCAACCTCGGCAACCTCGGTTATGTGCTTATCGCCGTGGTGGGTGCCGCCATCGCCATGCATTCCGAAGCCGCCCTCTCCATCGGTACCCTCGTGGCATTCCTCACGTTGAACAAGAACTTCACGCAGCCCATCGCACAAATCAGTCAGCAGGTGAACAGCGTGCTCAACGCCTCGGCGGGAGCAGAGCGCATCTTCGACCTGCTCGACGAGGAGGCGGAGACCGACAACGGAAAGGTGGAAATCATCAATGCCACCGTAGACGACAACGGCGTGGTGACACCCGCCGACCACCGCACCGACACCTGGGCGTGGAAGGCGCCTGATGGCCGGCTCACCAAGGTGGAGGGCGGTGTGAGTTTCGACATGGTCGACTTCAGTTACGTTCCCGAAAAACAGGTGCTCTACGACATCGTGCTCGATGCCATGCCCGACCAGAAGATCGCCTTTGTGGGAGGCACTGGAGCGGGGAAGACCACCATCACCAACCTCATCAACCGCTTCTACGACATCCAGGACGGAAAGATACAATACGACGGCATCAACATCAACGATATCTCCAAGCCCCACCTGCGGCGCAGTCTCGGCATGGTGTTGCAGGAGACACAACTCTTTACCGGTACGGTGATGGACAACATCCGCTACGGACGGCTCGATGCCACCGACCAGGAGTGTATCGAGGCTGCCAAACTCGTGGGAGCCGACGACTTCATCCGCCGTCTGTCGAATGGCTACCACACCGTCATCAGCGGCACGGCATCCAACCTCAGTCAGGGTGAGCGGCAGTTGCTCTCCATCGCCCGCACCGCCATCGCCGACCCACCAGTGCTCATCCTCGACGAGGCCACCTCGTCTATCGACACACGCACCGAACGGATGGTACAGCAGGGCATGGACTCGCTCATGCGCGGGCGTACCACTTTCGTCATCGCTCACCGCCTGTCTACTGTGCGCAACTCCGACTGCATCATCGTGCTGGAGCATGGCCGCATCATCGAGCGGGGAACGCACGATGAACTGCTTGCGCTGAAAGGGAAGTACTACCAACTCTATACTGGCAACGACATCGGCTGATAGCCTATACCTATATCAAATAAAACCAATATTCATTATGAGAAAAACGCTTTTAGTTCTTGCTCTGGTGGGACTTGGCGCACTGCAGTTGGGTGCGCAGACTTTCCCCTACCAGAACCCCAACCTGAGCGCGAAAGAACGCGCTGCCGACCTCTGCTCACGGCTCACCCTCGAGGAGAAAGCCATGCTGATGCTCGACGAGAGTCCTGCTATCCCGCGTATGGGAATCAAGAAATTCTTCTGGTGGAGCGAAGCGCTCCATGGTGCCGCCAACATGGGCAATGTGACGGTGTTTCCCGAACCCGTGGGTATGGCCTCGTCGTTCGACGACGCCCTGCTCTACAAGGTGTTCGACGTGGCCAGCACAGAGTTCCGCGCACAGTACAACCACCGCATGCTCAACGGCGGTGAGGATGAGAAGTTTCACAGCCTCTCGGTGTGGACGCCCAATGTGAACATCTTCCGTGACCCACGGTGGGGACGCGGACAGGAGACCTACGGCGAAGACCCGTATCTTACCTCGGTGATGGGAACGGCCGTGGTGCGTGGCCTGCAAGGACCAGAAGACGCCCGCTACCGCAAACTATGGGCCTGCGCGAAACACTATGCCGTGCACAGCGGACCTGAGTGGAGCCGCCATACCGCCAACCTCACCGACGTGTCGGCTCGCGACCTGTGGGAGACCTACCTGCCTGCTTTCAAGACACTGGTGGAGGATGCCAAGGTGCGCGAGGTGATGTGTGCCTACCAGCGTCTCGACGACGACCCCTGTTGCGGCAACTCCCGTCTGCTGCAGCAAATCCTGCGCGACGAATGGGGCTTCAAATACCTTGTGGTGAGCGACTGCGGTGCGGTGAGCGACTTCTACACCTCGCATAGGTCATCTACAGACGCCACCCACGCCTCTGCCAAGGCCACCCTGGCAGGAACCGACGTGGAGTGCGGCTTCGAATATGCCTACAAGAGCATCCCCGATGCCGTGCGCCAGGGACTCATCTCCGAGGCAGAGGTCGACAAGCATGTGAAGCGCCTGTTGGAAGGCCGTTTCGACCTGGGCGAGATGGACGACCCGTCGCTCGTGGAATGGTCGAAGATTCCCTATTCGGTGATGGACTCCAAGCCCCACCGCCAGTTGGCGCTCGATATGGCGCGCGAGTCAATCGTGCTGCTGCAGAACAACAACGACGTGTTGCCGCTGAAGAAGAACGGTGGAAAGATAGCCGTCATCGGACCTAATGCCGACGACGCGCCGATGATGTGGGGCAACTACAACGGCATGCCCAACCACACCATCACCATCCTCGACGGCATCAAGACGAAACAGCGCAAACTGCTGCACTTCACCGGTTGCGACCTTACCTACGACAAGGTGATGGAATGCCTGATGGGCAACCAGTGTTCCTTCGACGGCAAACCGGGTTTGAAAGGCACCTTCTGGAACGACACCACGATGAGCGGCAAGAGCGTCACCACCCGCTACTACACCACGCCAATGGCTGTGACCACGGCAGGCATGCACAACTTCGCCCCCGGCGTACAGATAGAAGACTTCTCTGCCAAGTATGAGACGGTGTTCAAACCTGCCAAGGACGGAGAGTATGTGCTCAACGTGGAGGGCTGCGGTCACTTCGAGGTGTATGTAGACGGTGTGCGGAAGGTGATGCAGCACACCTGGCGCACCACACCCACCCGTACCGTCATCAATGCCGAGGCAGGGAAGTCGTACAACATCGAGGTGCGCTTCCATCATGTGAAGACCTGGAATGCCAATCTGAACATCAACATCGCCAAGGAGCACCCCATCGACTATCAGGAGGCTATCAACCAACTCAAGGGCATCGACAAAGTGGTGTTCGTGGGAGGTATCTCGGCAGCCCTCGAGGGAGAGGAGATGCCGGTAAACGCTGTGGGCTTTAGGGGCGGCGACCGCACCGATATCGAACTGCCGAAGGTGCAGCGCGACTTCCTCAAGGCGCTCAAGGATGCTGGAAAGACGGTGATTTTCGTCTGCTGTTCGGGTTCTGCCATCGCCCTGGAGCCCGAGACGAAGACCTGTGACGCCATTGTGCAGGCATGGTATGCCGGACAGGAAGGTGGACAGGCCGTCGCCGACGTGCTCTTCGGCGATTACAACCCCGGCGGCAAACTCCCGGTGACGTTCTACAAGTCGTCGGCACAGTTGCCCGATTTCGAGGACTACTCGATGAAGGGACGTACCTACCGTTATTTCAACGACCCGCTGTTCGCCTTCGGTTATGGGCTGAGTTATACACAGTTCAAGGTGGGCGATGCCCGTCTCGCCAAGCAGGGTAAGGACTTCGTGCTCGACGTGCCCGTGAGCAACGTGGGCAAGCGCGACGGTGTGGAAATCGTGCAGGTGTATGTGCGTGACCCCCGCGACACCGAAGGACCACTGAAGTCGCTACGCGCCTTCCAGCGTGTGGAGGTGAAAGCCGGACAGACCGCAGAGGCACACCTGGTGCTCACGCCGAAGTCGTTCGAACTCTTCGACACCGAGACCAATACCATGCGCACGAAGCCCGGCACCTATGAGGTGTTCTACGGCAACAGTTCGCAGGACAGCGCGTTGAAGAAAATCAATGTAACTATTGAAAATTGATTCCAGCCTGCGGCTGATTGAAAATTGAAAATTAAGTTTCGCTTGAATGTCGTGCAAGCCGAATGAATCATACATCATGCAAGAAGCCCGGGGCAATCCCGGGCTTCTCGCATATTAATTTTCAATTTTCAATCTTCAATCTTCAATCGGGCGCAGCCCGAAATCAATGATTGCGGAAATTCCACTTGGAGTTGTCGCTGCTGAAGTCGTAGGTGGCGAGCGTCGGGGTGCTGTCGCCGGCGGAGTAGAGCACGAGGTGCTTGTTGAGTCCCTCCTGTCCGGGCACCACCTTCGGCATGATGCGGAAGGTGCCGTCGATGAGTTGTTCGATGCGCCAGAGTTGTTCATCGGCACCGGTAAACTGTGGCACGGTGGTCACCTCTTTGTCGGCAGTAGCGGCAAGGGCGCGGTCGGTGCCCTCGATGACAATCTTGAAGTAGGGACCGCCGAGATAGCCACCGGCACCATCGACGGGAGTGACGGTCCAGCGCTGGTGAGGACGGAACATATAGTCACCGATGCGTGCGGGGATGTTGCCGGCAGGCCAGGTGCCGATGACGTCTTCTAGTTTCTGGTTCTCCACAGGCTTCACGGGCTGTTCCATCTGGTCGCGGTTGAACCATCCCTGGCGGGCCACGTTCATGCGCACGAAGTCAACAGCCAGTTCGAGGGCATAGCCACGGCGCTCCGACTCAATCTCGAAGGTACCGCCCTTGAAACGGTCGCCAGCCACGGGCCAGTCTTTCTTCCACAGCAGCGGACGGAGGCCAAGCACGCTGCGGCCACCCTGGTCGAAGTCGGCCTCATAGTGGCACGACATGATTTCCACACCCTCGTCGATGACGGTGCGTCCGAAGTGTCCGGGACCTGTCACACGGTCGCCGGCAGCAATCACCATCTTGCCACCGCCGTGATACATGTCGCGTCCCACGTTGTCGATATACGGACCGGTGACGCTCTTTGCCCTGCCCACCACGATGTTGTAGGTAGAGTTCACACCGTCGCAGCAGGTGCCGTGGGTGCCGAGCAGATAGTACCATCCGTTGCGGTAGATGAGGTCGCTCGCCTCGCAGTCGATGGCGATATCCTGTTCCACGTTGCCCTTCACGCGCTCACCAGTAGTAGGGTCGAGTTCGATGAGGCGGATGGTGCCGAAATAGGTACCGTAACTCACCCACAGACGGCCTGTCGTCGGGTCGAGGAGCATGCCGGGGTCGATGGCGTCGTTGTCCTCCATACCATCCGAGGAGCACACCTCGATGGCGGTGGTGTATTTGAAGTCGGGCGACTTCGGGTCGAGGGTCTTGTTCCACATCGTGAGGATGCGGCCGTTGTGGCCGCCACCCAGACCGCCACCGGTGGCACCGTAGATGACGAGGTAGCGGTCGCCGATTTTCAGTACGTCGGGGGCAGCACCGCCACCCGGGCGTTCGGCACCGCTCTCCCAGGTCCATCCGTCGGGAGAAATGAGTCCGCCGCCGCCAGTGCCGAAGGTGTAGTATTTGCCGTCGCACTCAGCGATGGTCGAGGGGTCGTGGATATAGGGTTTGCCGATCTGGGCTGAGGTGGTCTGTGCCATGGCCAGGGCGAGCACGGTGGCTGCGCCGGCAAGAGTATAGCGTATCTTTTTCATCGTTGTAGTCATTTTTGGAGATTGATGGTGAAGTTGGTGACGGGATTGCCCTTCTCGTCGAGGAAGCGCACGCAGAAGTCGCTCATGCCGGGACCGTTGATGATGGCACCGCGGAGAATGTTGCGGCCTTTCTTCAGTGTCAGGCGTGGCGACATGGCATCGTCTTTAACCATACGGCGGTCGCCGGAGAGCAACAGGGCCTCCTCGCCGTTGAGCCACCACATCGAGGCGGAGTTGGAGCCGACGGCGAGACGCACGTCCTTGATTTCCTCGGGACAGTCGATGACGGTGACTGCCCAGAAGAGCACGCCATATACCTTCTCTCCCCATTTCTCGGCGAAGCGGAACAGTTTCACGTTGTAGTTCTCGCTGTCGAGGGCATGCCATGTGAGGGTCTGCTTCACGGTCTTCACCTGTGGCTGGGCAGGCTCTGCCTGTCGTGCGCCACGTCCGAAACCGGCAGGGGCCTGTTCTTGTTGGAACACCGCCTGTACTTTCTGACCGTCTTTCGGTAAGATGGTCTGCTGTCCCTTGAAATATTCCCTGTTGAAATGCTCACGCAGGTAACTGTCGGTGAAGACGGTGTTGCCGCTATTGGGTTTGTCGATGGGGTCGAGGAGCATCCAGCGGCGGATGAAACCGTCGTTGTCGGGACGGGCGGGTTGGCTGCTGGCTGGCGAGAAATACTTCGGGCGGTTCTTGAACATCACCCAGTCTACGTCTACACCCTCGCCTTCGCAAGTCACCACGAGGTCGGTGACGCCCTTCGGGGTATACTCGAGTGGTGCGGTGAGGGTAAGCCACTGTCCGCTCATGTCGCGGCGGAACGGGCCTTGCTCGCTCTTCACCGTCATCTCTATCTTGGCGATGACCTTGCCGGTGGCACTCTTCTCACGAAGACAGAAACTGGTGTTGGCATTGGCCCTGGCGCAGACCACCAGATAACCGTCGGTGATGGTGTTGAAGTCGACGTCGGCGAAGCGTGCCCAGTCGCCTTTCTTCGGCAGGTTCACCGACCAGCCGCGGAAGTAGTTGGTGGTGTCGATGTACTCTGCGGTGACACCATTGGCGGCATCACTGAAACGGTCGATATCGATACGGCTCGTGGCGGGCTTGATGCCTACGCCACGCATGGTGGGCTTCACTTCCTGGATGGTGCCGTCGGCATTGAACGTCACCTTCTCGATGCGTGTCGAACGGCGCTTGTCCATGTTGGGCGAGTAGTCGTTGCGGTGGTAGAAGAGATACCACTGGCCGCGGTATTCCACCAGACTGTGGTGGTTGGTCCAGCAACCGTTGTCGTGTTCGGCCATGATGATGCCCTTGAAGGTCCAGGGACCGAGGGGCGATTTCGACATGGCATAGGCAAGGGTCTCGGTGGGGTTCTTGCCGTCGCTGGTGTCGCCACGCACCCAGGGGAAGGAGAGATAGTACCAGTCGCCGCGCTTGAAGGCGAACGGTCCTTCCTTGAACCCTTCGGGCAGCCCTTCCATCTGTTGACCGCCAACCATCATCCGTGGTCTCTGGGCAGCATCGGCAGGAGGTTGCTGTCCCTCACGGCGCGGAAACTCCATGGGGGTGAGTTCACCGTCGAGTTCTTTCATGTTGTCCTTCAGTTTGGCACCACGGATACCCATGCCCGACCAGTAGATGTAGGCTGAGCCGTCGGTGTCGATGAGCACGCAGGGGTCGATGCCCGATACGCCCTTGATGGGTTCTGCCTCCAGGGTGAAGGGACCTTCGGGTCTGTCGGCGGTTGCCACTCCGATGCTGAAGCCACGTCCGGCTTTCGAGCCGTTGGGGAAGTAGAAGTAGTATTTGCCGTTTTTAGTCACACAGTCGGGAGCCCACATCGAGTAGCCCTGTGGGTTGCCCCAGGGCACGTTCTCTTGTGAGATAATCATTCCATGGTCGGTCCAGTCGGTGAGGTTGTCCGACGAGAATACATGGTAGTCGGCCATGCAGAACCAGTCTTGTCGCTGTCCCTCGGGTGCGGGAATGTCGTGCGAGGGATAGACATAGATCCGGTTGTTGAAAACTCGGGCCGTGGGGTCGGCACAGAACTGGCCGCTGATGATGGGATTTTGGGCTGCCAACATCATGGGTGTCAGCAGCAACATCGCTACGGTTGTCTTTCTCATTTTAATGAATTGTTGATGTAGTTTCGCTAAGAATATGCAAATATGGCAAAAAAATGCAACTTTGGAAGGGATTTCCCTATCAACTTGTTTCGTTTTGCTCTCCATGTTGCAATTCGTAAAATATTTGCTACTTTCCCAAAAACCATCACCGCTTTCTGAAACTGACCACACCAACAGAAGTCTTAGGTCCAATATGCCCATCCCGTCCATCCCGCCCATAATGCCCAATATGCCCATCCCGCCTATTATGCCCATCCTATCACCCTCTTGTGTGAATAACTAAAAAATCGCCCGCTTTTTTCTTAACAATTCTTAAAAACTAAAGGTTTTAGTTTTATTCAACTAATTTTTTTAGTTACTTTGCGGATGGATAAGATACAGACGCATTTTGATGGATGTGAAACAAAAAGAAAACGAACAATGAAAAAACTGACTCGTAAGGAAAAGGAAATCATGGACCTGTATTGGCAGCATGGACCCATGTTCGTCAAGGAACTGTTGGAGTACTACGACGAGCCTCGCCCACATTTCAATACGCTATCCACTACGGTGCGTATTCTGGAGAAAAAGGGCATGCTTGGTCACAAGCAGTTTGGCACGTCATACCAGTATTTCCCGACGGTGTCGGAGAAGGAATATGGACGTTCGAGCCTGGCAGGAGTCATCAAGAACTATTTTGACGACTCTTATCTGGATGCCGTCAGCAGTTTCGTGAAAGACGAGAAAATTTCTTTAGAAGAACTGAAAGAATTGATCGAGCAAATAGAGCAATCATAATACAATAAGGATTCAGTATGTTGGAATTTCTACGATACGACTTGAAAGTTGCTGCGCTGATAGCGGTATTCTACCTGTTTTATCGCTTGTTGCTCAGTCGCGACACGTTTCACCGCCTCAACCGCGTGGTGCTGCTCTCTACGGCAGTGGCATCATTCGTGTTGCCGTTCTGTGTCTTTACCTTCCATCATACTGTCGTCTTGGAATCCGTTCATTCCAACATTGCCATTGGGAGGCCGTTGGCGGCTATCGTCGAACCTTCAATGACTTGGTGGCAGATGGCACTTGTCGTTGTCTTCTTCCTGGGGGTGTGTATTGTCGTGGGCCATGTCGTATGGTCGCTCGTGCAAGTGGTTCGCCTCATCATGCATAGCGAGCGCCACCCACAAGACGATGGCGTCGTCATCGCCGTTACTCACAAACAGGTGGCACCCTTCAGTTGGATGCGCTATATTGTGCTCAACACTTCAGATTTCGAACATCAAGACCCGGCCATCATGGCCCACGAACGAGCCCACATACGCCGGCGACACTCGCTCGATGTGCTCCTCGTTGATACGCTCACTGCACTGCAATGGTTCAATCCCGCTATATGGATGCTTCGCCAAGACCTGCGTGCCATCCATGAGTATGAGGCCGATGCAGCCGTTCTCTCTCAAGGCATCAATATGCGTCAGTATCTTTATCTGCTTATCCAAAAGGCCGTTGTCAGTGGTGGGTACTCCATAGCCAACGGTATTACTCACAGTACCCTCAAAAACCGCATAAAAATGATGCTTAACCATAAGAAATCCAATAGCAAGAGTTGGCTGAAACTCCTTGCCCTCCTGCCCATCTTGGGTGCTGTCCTGGCACTCAATGCCGAGACCGTCACCGAATATGTCTACCAACAGCCTCAAAAGAAAATCGTGAAGAAGGGCCGCAAGGCAGGAAAGGTGAAAGTGGACGGCACGACCATCGAGGTGCAAGCCGACACGGCAGCCACTGCGCCTGTCAGCATCCATGTTGAGTTGAAGGATGGTGTGGATAATCCTCTCGTCGTCATCGACGGCAGGCACGCCACCATGGAGGAGTTGCAGGCGCTCGATCCTCAAACTGTCGACAATATCAGTGTCTTGAAAGACCAGGTTTCTCTCGAGGTGTATGGCGAGGAAGGGAAGAACGGGGTCATCATCGTCACCACCAAGGACGCGGCACGCGAGACCGCAACGGGAACGTGGACGCCATCTACCTCCGCAGCCCCGTCAGATGACGCCGAAGTCGTTGTAGTTGACCTATACCCCGAAGCCCATGACTCGGAAGCCTTCGATGTGGTAGAAAAGATGCCGGAATACCCTGGCGGCATTGAAGCCTTTATGAAATTCCTCTCAGAGAATATCCATTATCCTGAAGCCGCCTCTAAAGCAGGTATTCAGGGCAGGGTCCTTGTCAATTTCATCGTTGAGAAAGACGGCAGCATCAGCAATATCCACGTTATCCAAAATGTCAACGAATACCTCGATGCCGAGGCAATCCGCGTTGTCGGCGCTATGCCCAAATGGACTCCGGGAATGCATGATGGCAAAGCCGTACGTGTGAAATATACGGTGCCCATCTCTTTCCGTCTGGACTAAAAAACTGCTTCTCCTCGACCGGTATTCGGTTCCCGCCATTCCTGCTTTGCGAAACCGGATACCGGCTTTTTGTACCCGTAACTGAAGTTTCCCATCTTTATGTAACGAACACGAATGATAGATTCTCCAATTCGTGTCATTCGTGCCACCTTTAGGTGGGTTTAACTATTCGGTTCATTCGGGGAATTCGTGTTCGTTTATATGGGGTAGGAAACTTCAGCCTGTAATCGTCAGGCAGAGGCGCCGCCGGCAATCATGCGCAGCATGATAAACCTTAAACCTCAAACATCGTGCAAGCCGAACGCAATGAAGTTTACTTCAATTGCAGAGGCGCCGCCGATGTTCATCATGCACAGCATGATAAACCTCAAATCAAATAATTCCTCATTTCTTTTTGTTTTTCGCCCGACTTTACGTAACTTCGCTGCCAATTCACACAGACACTCATTATGACCGAGCAAGACCGAATCAAGCAGTTGCGGCGCGAACTGCACGAGCACAACCACCGTTACTATGTGCTCAACCAACCCGTTATCAGTGACCAGGAGTTCGACTTCCTGATGCATGAGTTGCAGGACCTGGAGGCGAAACATCCCGAGATGGCCGACCCCAACTCTCCCACCCAGCGGGTGGGCAGCGACCTCAACCAGGAGTTCACACAGGTGGCCCACCGCTATCCCATGCTCTCGCTCGCCAATACCTACAGCGAGCAGGATGTGGCGGAGTGGTATGCCAGCGTGAACAAGTTGCTGGGGGGCGAGCCCTTCGAGGTGTGTTGCGAACTGAAGTACGACGGCCTGTCGATATCCCTCACCTACGAGGAGGGAAAACTCGTGCGGGGCGTGACGCGTGGCGACGGTGTGCACGGCGATGACGTGACGGGCAATGTGAAGACCATCCGCTCCATCCCCCTGGTGTTGCCGGGATGGGAGGAGCAGCAGCGGGGACTCGACCTCTTCAGCCAGACGGTCCCCATCCCTCGTTCGTTCGAGATTCGTGGCGAGATACTCATGCCCTGGAAGGTGTTCGACCAACTCAACGCTGAGCGTGAGGCGGCGGGCGAACAGTTGTTTGCCAACCCCCGCAATGCTGCCAGCGGCACGCTGAAGAGTCAGAAGTCGGAACTCGTGGCGAGCCGTCGCCTCGATGCCTATCTCTACCACCTGTTGGGAGAAAACCTGCCCTCCGACGGCCATTACGAGAACCTCGAGGCTGCCCGTGGCTGGGGGTTCAAGGTGAGCGAGGGTATGCGCAAGGCGAAGACGCTCGACGAGGTCATGCAGTTCATTACTTATTGGGACACCGAGCGCCGCAATCTGCCCGTGGCTACCGACGGTGTGGTGCTGAAGGTGAACTCCCTGCGCCAGCAGCGGGCACTGGGCTTCACGGCTAAGAGCCCACGCTGGGCCATCGCCTACAAATACAAGGCCGAGCGTGAGTGCACTCGGTTGCTCGAGGTCACCTATCAGGTGGGTCGCACAGGAGCCGTCACGCCGGTGGCGAACATGGAGCCCGTGCAACTCGCCGGCACCACGGTGCGCCGCGCCACACTCAACAACGAGGACTTCATCCGTGCCTTCGACCTGCACTTGGGCGACTATGTGTTTGTAGAGAAGGGAGGGGAGATTATCCCGAAGATTGTGGGGGTGGACACCGACCGCCGAGAGCCAGGTGCCGAACCCGTGCGGTTCATCACCCACTGTCCGGAGTGTGGCACGCCGCTCGTGCGTTACGAGGGAGAGGCAGCTCATTACTGTCCGAACGATGCGGGCTGTCCGCCGCAAATCAAAGGACGTATCGAGCATTTCATCGCACGGAAGGCGATGAACATCGACTCGCTCGGACCAGAGACCGTCGACGACTACTACCGTCAGGGTCTTATCCACAATATTGCCGACCTCTACGATATCCAGGTGCAGCAAATCAATGGCGACGGCTCCCGCACGAAGTCAGCGCAGAAGATTGTCAACAGCATTGCCGCCTCGTGCAGTGTGCCTTTCGAACGCGTGGTCTTCGCCCTCGGTATCCGTTTCGTGGGTGAGACGTCGGCACGGCTTCTCGCCCGGCATTTCAAGAACATCGATGCCCTGGCCTCCGCCACGGCAGAAGACCTGATGCAGGTAGAGGGGGTGGGAGAGGTAATAGCCGCCAGTGTGGTGGGCTATTTCCAGAACCCCGTGAACCAGGAGATTATCGCCCGGCTGCGTGGCTATGGGGTCACGATGAGCCTCACCGAGGAGCAGATGCAGACCGCCGGTGATGCTCTGGCGGGCAAGAGCATCGTCATCAGCGGTGTCTTCGCCCATCATAGCCGTGAGGAGTATAAAGTGATGATAGAACAGTATGGCGGCAAGAATGTAGGGTCTATCAGCGGCAAGACTTCGTTTATCCTTGCCGGCGAGAATATGGGACCCTCGAAACTGCAGAAAGCCGAGAAACTCGGCGTACCCATCGTCAGCGAAGACGAGTTTCTCAATATGTTGAACCTTTCATCCAGCGAAGAATGAATATCATCGTATCACAGGAGATAGAACAGGTGTGCCCTGGGTTTGTGGGAGCCGCCGTGGAGGCTTATGGCGTGAACACTCCCTATTGTGCCCCGTTGTGGGAGGAAATCAATGCCATGGGCGAGCGGTATAAGGCAGAACTCACTACGGAGAGTCTGAAAAACATCTCGGGCATTGCATCCACACGACGGGTGTACAAAGCGTGTGGCAAGGACCCCTCGCGCTATCGTCCTGCCGCCGAGGCGCTTATCCGCAGGATGCTGCAGGGCAAGCCCCTCTACCAGATTGACACCCTCGTCGACCTCATCAATCTCGCGAGTATCGCCTTCGGCTACAGCATCGGCGGTTTCGATGCCGACAAGTTTGTGGGCGACACCTTGACATTGGGCATCGGTAGGGCAGGGGAGCCCTACGAGGGTATCGGCCGTGGCATGATTAATATCGAGGGACTGCCGGTATACCGTGATGCGAAGGGTGGCGTGGGCACGCCCACGAGCGACCATGAGCGCACAAAGATAGAACTCAGCACTACCCACCTGCTTGTGCTTATCAATGGTTATGATGGCAACGAAGAGCAGGTGAGGGGTAATGCCGAGTTCATACAAGAGTTGCTCCGCAAATACTGTCAGAGCGACGGAGGCCGTTATACCATCTACAGGTAGGGCAGCAACTTACGGTCGCCCTCTGTCCATTTCAGGCTCTCCAGTTCTTCTTTACTGAGCCATTTGTAGTCGAGGTGTTTGAGCAGTTTGAACTCCCCCTCGCCGCCTTTGCAGAGGTAGGCGTTGAGGGTAATGCAGAAGTCGGGATACTCCTGTACTACACTGCCCAGTTTTCGGCCTACAAAGATGTCCCAGTCCATCTCTTCCTTGATTTCGCGCACCAGGGCATGGTGTTCGGTCTCGCCCTCTTCTACCTTGCCTCCGGGAAACTCCCAGTGCTCTGACACATACTCATGCTCGGTGCGGCACCGTTGCATGCAAAGGTACTTGCCGTCGTCTACTACAACGGCAGCCACCACGTTGTAATGTTTCTTCTCTTCCATATAATAAATTTTGAGATTTGAGATTTGAGGTTGGAGATTTCGGCTTCGCCCGATAGCCTATTTTCAATTTTCAATCGGACGAAGTCCGGATAATTTTCAATCTTCTCCATATCCATCTCGGGATGCGTCGCCAAAAGGCGGTGACGATGCGCCAGCGCCAGTCGATGACCCTCACATGGTCTTTATGGTGGATAGCCTTCACTATCTCCTTTGCCACATCCTCTTTCGTCAGCATCATGGGGTAGTGGTTGTCGTCACCCAGTAGGGCGGTGTCAACGAATCCCGGTCGGATGTCGGTGAAACGGATATGAAGGTCCTGAGTGTTCGCCAACTGTTCCAGTGCCTGCAGGTAGGTGTTTTGGAATGCCTTCGTCGCCGAGTATGACGGTGCCGGTCCCAGTCCTTTTGTTCCTGCAATAGAGGTGATGGCAGCGATGTGGCCTCCGCCGTTCTCCGCCATATAGCGGTAGGCGGTGCCAATCATCCGGGTGAATCCCATGGCGTTGGTGTTTACCGTTGCCATCTCGATGTCGGCTTCGAGAGAGGGGTTCTGCTTGCCGATGCCTGGGGCATAGAAGAACAGTTGGATGCCGCCGAGAGTGGAGATGAGGTCGAGCAGTTGTTGCGGTGCTTCCTCGTCGTTGACGTCGATGGTCGCCACCTCCACGCGGTCAGGCCACTGTTCCTTCAGTTGCATGAGCAATGGGGTGCGGCGCGATGCCACACCCAATGTCCAGCCCTCGTCGAGCAGCCGTCGGCATACTTCCATGCCGATGCCCGACGAAGCACCCAAAACGACGGCTTTCTTCATCTTTATACCAGAGAGAATGCCACTTTCATCATATTGGTGAAGGTGTTCTGGCGCTCTTCTGCCGAGAGGGCTTCACCGGTGATGATGTTGTCGGAGATGGTGCAGATGCCCAAGGCACGGTTGCCCGAGCGTGCGGCATTCATGTAGAGTGCTGCTATCTCCATCTCAACGGCGAGCACGCCCATGTTGATCCACTTGTCGTTGTGGGCGTTCTCCGAGTAGAACACGTCGGCAGACATCACGTTGCCAACTCTGTAGTGGAAGCCTCTACGCTCGCATTCGTCGACGGCACCTCTCAGCAGGTCGAAGTCGGCGATGGGAGCGAAGGTTCCCGGCAACTCATACTGTGCTGCGTAATTCGAGTCGGTGCAGGCTCCCATGGCGATGGCGAGGTCACCGATGTTCAGGTCGGGATGTATAGACCCTGCCGACCCCACGCGGATAATCTGTTTTACGCCATAGAAGTTGTAGAGTTCGTAGGTGTAGATAGAGATGGAGGGAATGCCCATGCCATGTCCCATCACGCTCACGCGCTTGCCTTTGTAGGTGCCTGTATATCCCAGCATGCCACGCACTTGGTTGAACAGTTTGGGTTCCTCGAGGAAGGTTTCTGCCATCAGTTTCACGCGCAGGGGGTCGCCTGCCATGATCACCGTCTCGGCGATGTCGCCGTATTGTGCCCCGATATGGGGAGTAGGTGTTTTTGCCATAACTTTATATTTTTAAGGTTGTGGATAAATGATTGTTATATGGTTAAAATAATGTGGTGGTATCCCACAGAAGGTTATCAAATGCTTGTTTTCGCAAAAATAGGAAAAAAATTTGATATGTGGTGTTTCTTGACCCGATTTTTTGTTGTAGGAGGTAGGCAGAGGGGTGAAAAAGGTAACGACAAGCAACCTCCTGCCCGTTCAGTTAATCATGTTCCCTGCCTTGTCTGATAAGCCATCATTCAAAAAATGAGAGTGTGTCAAATTTAATTTCGACACACTCTCATGGAGTGATGATTGGATGTTTTATTTCAATGTGATGTTATGGGCGATGGTCTTCGCATGGTTGAGGAGCGCCTCCTTGGCAGCCAACTTGTCCATCTTGTGGGCACCTTCGCTGAGTTTCACGCAGACCACACCCTCGCCCTTGGGCACGGCGATGTATACCACCTGGGTGTTGTCTTTGGTCTTGTCGGTATAAAACACCTTGTAGGTCTTGCCGTTGACGGTGATGTCGTCCATGGCCTGGTAACCCTGTTTCTCGAGTTCGGCCTTAAAGGCATCGATGCCCATGCTGTCGAAATTCGGACTCGCGGTGGTGAATGGTGGCTCCTTATAGCCTATCACGCACGAACTGTTCACCATGCGGCTGCGGGCTTTCCATCCTTCCGGCACCTTGATGGTGTACGAGGCGCAGTCGAGTTGGGTCTGGTCCTCGATGGCCACCTCCTGTTCAGTGGCGGGTTGCTCGACGAGGGTGTCGCTCTCGACTTCTGTTCCTTCATCTTCTCCCGTCTTGTTGCCGCACGATACCATGGCAGTAGTTACCACTGCCATGGCAAAAAAGAATAGACTTTTTCTCATTCTGAAATGCTATTTTATGGTTAATATAGTCATGTTTTGTTCCCTATTTGGATTTTCCGAGCGCAGAGGGCGTGTCAAAATCAATATGCCCGATAAAGAATTCCCCTCCGCACTGTAGAGACGGGATTTTTCCCGTCTCCCGCCAGCGGTACGTTTAAGCGAGTGGAAATCCAAATGTTATTTTGGAATTTCCCGAGCATAGTACCTTCGGCGAAGCCAAAGGTACAAATAAAAAAACATACTCCATGCTTTTCCCCCCGAAAAACTTGAAAAAGATGTTCAGAAGACGTATCACTAGGCTTTAATCAATGTCGTTTTCTGCAAATGACCCAATGGCCACCAAAGTCTCCACCTTCTCTTTCTATTATTCCTTGCTCACGCAGTTTGGCAAGGTCACGACGAATGGTTTTCTCATTTACCCCCATCTTCTCTGAAAGCATATCTACAGTGATGTTCGGATTAGAGGCAATTAGTCCAACAATGCCTTGTTTGCGCCTTTTCTTCTTTTCTTTAACAGACGGTGATTCTCCAATTTCAAGAGCAAGTTCCTCCTCGGAAATATCATTGTCTCGGACATTTTGAGGGTCTGTCTCGGACATTTTTGCCTTGTCTCGGACATTTTGAGGGCCTGTCTCGGACATTTTTGCCTTGTCTCGGACATTTTCTGCTACATCCATATACGTTATTGAGAAAATGAATTGTGAACCATTATTGATTTCAATCAGGTAATCAGGATAATACAAAGGAGCATATCTGAGAATGTTACGGATGCCAGAACCAAGGTCTTCCACCCATGACATTTCGTGGAACACACGCACAAGAAGCGGGTTCTTCGTATAGTTGTTCAACTGTTCAATCGTAAGCTCTCCTTCGGGAATTTCAGGCAACAAGCGAGTGGGATTCTTGCTCACCACCCTGTCTTTGAACACATGCAAGAAGCATGCGTAGCCGGAACTGAAGTCGGCATGAACACAAAGGTTCCCGACAATCTCTCTGAACAAGTTCCATCGAAGGTCTTCACGTTGTGTGCTACCCTCTGGTAAGAAAAACTTGTCTGGAAGGTAGCGTTCTACAAATTCAGAAAGCCGCTCATATACATGAATCAGGTTGCAACGCATTGTGCGACGGTCATCATAACGATTCGGAAACTGCTTCAAGTCGGTATATTGATGATAGGTACACATGTGGAACAACGCTTCAAACCGATAGCGTGGCATGAAGTCCTCTAGGGCTTCTTCTTTTCCGAAAAGGATAAGGGCTGCATATTTTAGAAGCAATTCATCGGAAACGCCTTTACTTGCTAGATGAGTGCTCAGCAATATTTGCTCATCGGTCATCTGCAACCATGGATGGCCAGGCTTCTTGCTCGCAAGCACATTCCTGCAATACTGGAAGGTGTCATGATCGAGGTGTTCCAAAGACAAACCTTTCACCACACGCTCTTCGAATAAATGTGGATTCTTTCGTTCGAAAAGCGACAGCAACAATTCAGGCTGGTTTGTCACATCAATATCTGCGTCACCGTTTCGATCCCAATAACGGTCTTTGTAGCGATATACATATTCGCCGCAAGGCACATTCAGATTGATGACAGTCTTGCCCTCCACTTCCATGATCTGAGGCGTGAAATAGGGACAGGGCAAGAACAATTCCTTGTTGTTGATACAGTTGATGATGTTGACTTTGAGCGTTTCCGCTCTATCTGGATTAACTCCTACAATGGTGCCATCATTCAAAACGCCCAAAAGGATATGCCCTCCTGTATGGTTAAGGAATGAGCATACGGACTCATATACAGACTCAGAAACATCATCTCTGCAGGTCTTGTATTCAATTTGGTTGTTCTCACCAACTTTGGTCAGCTCTAAGAATTGGTCTTTTGTCATAAACTCGTGATATAACGTACAAAGGTATTATTTTTTTGCGAGATAGTTTATATTATTCGCATAAAAGGCATATTTCTATCGACCATTTTTTTTCAGAATTTGGCATAATTCTGTAGATAGGAATCATAATAAACTTGATAGACAGCAACTTATATCGGCAAAAAGTGACAAAGCCTTTGGCATTTGTTAGGTATTACATCGTTCTGATTATCTCTTATGAACCAGCTATCATAATATTACACCGATTATGCTACTAAAGGCGGAAACCCCGATAAATTCAGGGTCTCCGCCTTTTCTTTTTCCCTATTGTTCCGCCATTTTCCCGACAGCTTGCAAAAAAGGTCAAGGTACCCTATTATTTTCTCTTTTCAGGGACGTGTCTTTCATAAAAACATAAATCATTTGTTTGATTAAATAATAATATGTACTTTTGTAAAATCAATTATAAATACTATGAGTTACGAACAAGATAATATTAAGATGAAAAAAGAACTTGAGATTTTGGAACCAAGATTTCAGGTTTTAAAAAAGTATTTCGACGAAAACCCTAATGCAAAAAGAAAACAAGTTGGATTTGGAGGGGGGAGGGGAGTAACAAGTTCACTTGAAGATAGTGTTACTCGAACACAATATGAAAGAATTTTGCAAAACAAATACTTTCACTACCCTTCTTGGGACGAAAGCACTCTGTATTTAGAATACAAAATTATTGCTTTTAGAATTGCAGATATAAAAAGTAAGTTAAATGAGAGTAAATCTCAAAGAAACATATCTAAAACCATGGACTACATTGGTAGTATAACGCCACAACACGTTAGTGGTAGAATCTATAAAGTAGAAAACGGGGATGGATGTGGCACTTTTTGCCTTTGGTTTGTGGTTGTTGACGCTATAATAATATTCTTGCTTTGGGCTTTTGGAGTTTTAAATTAATCAATTTAATTTATGGATTAAGCATATGGGAATTCTTATTGTTATTTTGAAAATAATAACTATCTTGCTATATCTTCTAGCGGGATTAGGCATTTTTGTTTTATTAATTGGAGTCGGTAGTACGGATGAGGACGGAGGTTCTAAAACAGGGATCCTTGTATTTTTTGCTTCAGTGTTTTTTGGTATATGTGCATATCTTTTAGGCTCTTTTTCAGACGAGTTGAATGATAAACGTAAATTTTCCCAAAGTTTTGAAAATGGTGACAAAAAGGATGTTATCTGGAAATTCAGCAAATTGTCAGATTCTGAAAAAGACAAATTTCTCGAAAGTATTTTCGATAAATTCTACAACAAAAGTTTCGAAAAGGAATATGAATTTTTAAATGATTTTGAAAATGAAGAGTCTGAGTTACATTTTCTGGATGAAATTAAAGCAGATTTTAATGTTAAAATGAAAGAATTGTACACCAAGGCTGAAAATGACAATTCAGATAATAGTTGGCTGCAGTTCTCAAAAAAAATACCTGGAAATTTTTTCTTGAAATTTGCTGATAGTGAATTAAGACAAAAAGAGTTCGATAAGTGGAAATCAGATGATGATGCTTGGATGAGAGTACTTGTGATGGACTCTCTTGACATGTCTCACAAATATCTCGAACTATTTCCAGATGGACACCATAGAAATGACGCAAAAAGAATTATCCTTAACCATGATTTCAATACTTCTTTTTACAACAAAAGAGTATCAAGAATCACATCAAATTATGACGGTACGACAACTGTCAGTATACATAATTCATCAAGCAATGTTATGACATTTAATTATAGTGGAATCATGGATAAAGGTTCTGTTGATGTACCAGCTAATTCAACAACCACAATCAATGTGCCTAATGGTTATTACCACATAAATGTGCATTCACGAGGTAATTATTCCTCAAGTGATTACTCTTATGAAACTTTTGATGGATATAAATATTTAAGTTACCATTTAGTACATAAACAAAGACACTATTGATAACTAAAAGAAAGAGTGGCATAGCTGCTCTTTCTTTTTTACATACCTAACATTGAATGACAGAAATGTTTCCCTACTTAGTTCCTCTATGCATGAGTAGTTGTTTGTATCGCTGCAAATGTTAAAATCCTCATTTCCCCTCTTGCTATCCATCACACAAAAAGGGCATAGGCGTGAAGGATGATAAAACCAGATAAAAGACATTTTACTCCTTTTTCCCCCGAGTAAAACGGAATGAATGGTGTAATCTTTTATCCCTATTGAAATTGCTTCACTTTTCACATAGGGCGGGAAAATGGCGGACTAAGAGTAAATGAAATCGTTGCAAGTCCTTGATTTAACGACATTTAAGAATAATTAGCATAATCAGAAGACTATCATGTTTCATTTTCCCCATAAATCATGCCATTTGTTCACCCAGTCTCCTTGAGCAAATTCGTTCCAGCAGATGAGGACTCTTGAACAGTGAAACCTCAAATTCAAATCAAGCGAAGGGTTCTCACAAAACGCTACTAAACCGAAAATCTGTTTTTGAGGCGACCATGTATGATGACCGACAAGCACGTCCCTACAACTATCCGTAAACAGTAACCCTTCTTGAATTGCATGAGAGGGGGAATCTGTTCCATCCATTGTCCTCTCTTCACTGCTTATAAGATTTGCGTCTTGCAAGATAATGGCTGATGCTGTGGTAAATTGATGTTCTCCAGTGTTGTTCTCAGGGTGGGTCTTGTCTATGAAAAAACCTTCTTCAAAGTACAGGATGATATCATTGCCCTCTCGGATGAACTTCGTGATGTAACGGTCGTGTAGCGATATTTCTGTCGCATTATCCGACACGTGTTTCCAATCGCCATTCCACAAAGCATGAGGCAGGTCCTGGCTTTTATTGCGATTCATCCATTCTTCTTTTGTCAGGCAACTGACAAATCCCTTGCGTGTCTCATGCATCAGTGGCACATCCACGTTGTCGGTTTCCCATTGATAGATAAACCCACATTTTTCCTGAACCCGCTTCGAACGGATGTTACCGTCATAATAACCACACCATATCTTATTCATGCCGCAGTGCTCAAAGGCGTGCCGTATCATCTCCGTCGCCGCTTCGGTCATCAGTCCTTTTCCCCAATACTGCACGCCCAGCCAATAGCCCAACTCACATTCGTCAACCCGGTCGGTCAGGTCGGTGGAATCTCCTGTCTTCAGACCAATGCAGCCGATGGGATTTCCCGTCTCGCGTAGGATGATGGCGTAGGTTTCAGGAACAGAAAATACGGTTCGTATGACTTCCAGACTCTCTTCCACGCTTTGGTGGGCTGGCCATCCGGCTATGGGGCCGACGGCAGGGTCCTTGGCATAGAGGAAAAGGTTTTCGGCATCTTCCTCGCGCCATGGTCTCAGTATAAGTCGTTCTGTTTGTAATTCCATCACTTGTGTTTCCATCTCAGAAGTACAATATGCCTGTTCCGCCATCTTGTCCTCCACAGCTTACAGGCACCTATTTCCTTTTTTATGGTTTTTGCTTGAAATACTATTCATGGATTCCCCGTCCCGACCGCTCTTTAACTTTTGAAATAGTCGAAGCCAATGATGGTGTCGACAAAGCGGTGAACATACGAGCGTGCTGTGATGGGCCATTGGAAACCATAGCGATAGAGCACCTGGGTGGTATATTCGTTGTCGGCCTCTATCCAGCGCATCTGGTGGGTGCTGCTCAGGTCGTAGGCCATCAAAGGACGCAGTTGACCAACGAGGTCGGGGTTATCCATCATCCGTTGAAGCGCTTCCTGGAACTCTTCTTTCTCCACGTGTCGTAGCGAAATGCCGGCTGCGGCAAAGCCGTTGAGAATGTCGGATAGATACTGACGGTGGATGTTGTAGGGATGGAATACTGTACACGCCCGGGGACTGGTGGCCAGAAGCATGACGGCTCTTGCCACCTCCACACGGTCGCAGTCGATGTCGTCTGTCAGGGGAACGATGCAGGGAATGTTATATTGCATCACCTGCGGATATTTCAGGCAGTCGTAAAAGACGCCCAGTTGTGATTGGAGTAATGGGTAAGACTTCATATGCTTTTTTGCCAAGGACATATTTGAGATCTAGATGGATTCTATATAATTGCTTAATTGGGATTTGCTGGTTTGCCGTCGAAATAACCGGACCATAATTTCGTCCATGCAAAAATAATACTTTATCTCGAAGAATCTCCTTGGTATGACAGGCATTTTTGTCAGACATCTCTTTTTCTTGCTTTTCCACCATGATTTCTTATTGGTTGTCTCCCTTCGTCCAAATCAAGAAAGAGTTTCTTTATCACATCAAGAGTTTTTCTGTCAGTGGCACGTACCATGTTCTGACTTCATCAGCAGTAGGGGTATGGCCACGGGGAAAGTGAAACGGGCGGGTGCTGCCTTATGTGCCAAAAAAGGAAGGGACCGTGGCCCCTTCCTTGAAAAAAGATGTTTGCGAATGTTATTTCACTACGACCTTGCGCACGCTGCCATCGCTCATGCGCACGATGTTGATGCCGCGCTGCAGACTGCTGATGGCCTTGCCGTCGAGAGTATGTATCGATGTGGCGGTCGTCGACGGTGCGGTGAAGTGGTGGCGGATGCTTGCTGTCTCATCAGGCACACCGTTGAAGTCGTCGATGCAGAAGTAGCCAGGTGTGGTCATGCCCCAGTCGTTCTTGCGCGAACTGTCGAGACGGAAGGTGACGGATATCACCTGTCCCAGTGCGGTGAGGTCCACCCACTGCCAGTAGTTGATGTAGTAGTGGTCGGCAGTGTTCTCCGAGCGGTAGTCGGCGAGATAGACGTCGATGCTCGATGTGGTTTCGTCGGCATGGGTGCCGATGACGGTGAGTTTGTACCAGTCGCCGGTGGTGAAGCCGCCCGGTGTCATGCCGTCGCCGTTGAGGATGGCGTCCACTGCCCATGCCTCGTTGGTGACATAGAAGCCCGAGATGACCTTGCCCTCCGGGTCGTTCACCTCGATTTCCTCACCCTGCGGATATACCACGCAGTATTTGGCGGAACCGTTGACACCGTGTCCCACGCAACTGTTGAACTGGTCGGGGATGAGGTTGGCGAAGGTGGTCTCCGTGCGGCTCGATACGGCGAAGCCCGACCAGTAACTCCACTCCGGGAAGTAGTTGCTGTTGAAGGTGAAGCCGCCGAGTTCGAAGCACGACTCCTCGCCGAAGTCGTTCTGATAGCCGTCGGCGTTGAGGGCTATCTCCTCGAAGGTCACCACGCCCTCTGGCACAGTTGCAGGTGCCACGCCGTTGAAGTCGTCGATGCAGAAGTAGCCTGGGGTGGTCATGCCCCAGTCGTTCTTGCGCGAACTGTCAAGACGGAAGGTGACGGATACCACCTGTCCCAGTGCGGTGAGGTCCACCCACTGCCAGTCCTTCACGTAGTAGTGGTCGGCCTCGTTCTCCGAACGGTAGTCGGCAAGATAGAACTCCACTTGTTCGGTGGTCTCGTCGGCATGGGTGCCGATGACGGTGAGTTTGTACCAGTCGCCGGTGGTGAAGCCGCCCGGTGTCATACCGTCGCCGTTGAGGATGGCGTCCACTGCCCATGCCTCGTTGGTGACATAGAAGCCCGAGATGACCTTGCCCTCCGGGTCGTTCACCTCGATTTCCTCACCCTGTGGATACACCACGCAGTATTTGGCGGAACCGTTGACACCGTGTCCCACGCAACTGTTGAACTGGTCGGGGATGAGGTTGGCGAAGGTGGTCTCCGTGCGGCTCGATACGGCGAAGCCCGACCAGTAACTCCACTCCGGGAAGTAGTTGCTGTTGAAGGTGAAGCCGCCGAGTTCGAAGCACGACTCCTCGCCGAAGTCGTTCTGATAGCCGTCGGCGTTGACCTCGATTCCCTCAAAGGTCACCACATCGCCGGCCATGCTGTTGACGCAGAAGAGCAGTGCGGCAAACAATGAAAAGTAGATTTTTCTCATAACGTATCAGTTTTTGTGAATGAAAATGATTGATATAGATATTTTTCGTTTATGTGTTGGTCTTACTTGGTAGTGCCCTTCCGTCGTGCTTCGGCATCGAGTGATGCCTCCAGGTGCAGGTCTTCGGCACCGCCTACTTCGGTGGATGTCTCTCCTATCCATCCGCATTGCTGGTTTTCTCCGCTGTAGACACGCACGAAGTCGATGTAGTCGAGTGCCACGGGGCGCCGGCGGCTGTCCACCGCCCATCCGATGTCGATGCTGCAGGCTTCGATGTCGGTGTTGGGCGCGTTGTCGGCATAGCCGTAGCGCAGGGCGCTGAGCACCCAGTGCTGTGTGCCGTTCTTCCCTTGGTTGGTGGCATTCTTGGGCAGCAGGGTGCCCCGGAAGGTGAGAGGACCGTTCACCCACATCGGGAAGTACTCCTGGGTGTGAAAGGTGTTGCGCTCCACCACGCCATGTCTTCCGAGGTTGTCGGTCCAGGGGATGTCGGCAAGCGCGCTGGGGGTGTAGGTGATTTCGTAGTCGTATACCATCAGCGAGGCGCTGTCGGTGTCGGCACTGCCGGCAATCTCGTACCACGGGTCGTCGGCGATGCCGTTGTGGTTGAGGTCTTGCGACACCATCACGATGCCGGGCTCGCTGTTGCCGTCGTAGGTGTTGCCCTTGATGTAGATGTCGCGCTGGCCGGGAAGATTGGCGACGCTGTGGTCGAAGTGGAAGGTTATGTAGCCGCCGTAGCCGCCCAGTGTCACCAGTCCGCCGTTGTTGCCGCCGATGGCTTCGGTGCATTTGGCTGCCATGGTGGCAGGGGTGTCGCCTTCGGTGTATTCCGGCATGGTGTTGACAAACTGTCCCGGTGCCGGCATGTACTCGTCAACGGCCAGGATGTATTGGCTGTAGGTGGCGGTGGGGTCTCTCTCGGGAATCGTGGGGGCTTTTAGGTCGTGGGGCACGAGGGCGAGGTGGCCGGGGATGTCGCCGGTCCATGTCACCCATTTGAACTGTCCGTCGCGGTCGAAGCAGTAGAGTTTTCCGCTCGACACGTAGTTGGTGGCATCGGTCACGTAGATGTCGCGGTTGGCGGGGTTCACCATGATGCCGTAAGGGGTCTTGAAGGGGTTGTCGGCGGGTGGCGTGACGAGGTGGTCGTTCACCACGCGGCGGGTCTTCATGTCGATGATGCCGAGGGTGCCGGTGTATTGTCCTTGTGCGGAGGCGTTGCCGCCGTAGAAATAGATGGAATCGCCGAAGAGGCACATGCCGCCGACAGCAATGTTGAGCGAGTCGGACACTGCCATCCATCCGTTGGCATTCTTCTCGAGCAGGTAGAGTCGTGAGGGCGTGGTGAGGTAGTCGCCGCGCGACGCCACCCACAGCCGTCCGTGGCGGTCGGCACGGAGCAGCGAGAGGTTGGGAGCCACGTTGATGTCATACTGGTGGGTGAAGGTGGCGAGGTCGATGACACTCACCCGTCGGTCGTAGCCTTTGCCGTGGATGGCCTGATAGCCGCCGCTGTTGGCTACATAGAGTTTGCCGTCTACCACGGCGAGTTCGTCGGGCTGGTAGCCCACGTTCACCTTCCCCTCTACCTGCAGCGTGGTGGTGTCTACCTTATACACACCGCCGACCACCGACTCGGCATTGATTTCTCCCACATACGAACTCACGTAGGCATAGCGCCCGTCGAAGGCCAGGGAGCGGCAGTTGGGGATGTCTACATGCCCACGGCTGATGGCAGTGGAGGCATTGGCCACCTCTACCTTGTTCGACATGTTCACCACCATCCACAGGCTGCTGCCGTAGATTTTGATGTCGTTGCCCACATCGCCGAGTTCCATCACCTGGTTGGGGTTGCGCGAGGGGTAGATGTTGCGCGAATAGACGCCGGTGGCGAGGTCGAGGTAGTCGAGGGTGCATTTGTTGGACCCCATGTTGCCCTCGTTGAGCACGTAGAGTCCGGCATATTCGCCTCCGCTGGTGTCGCCCGTAGGGTCGTGGGTGGGGTATACCACCACCACATCGTCGCGGCACGAAGAGAGCAATGCCGTGATAATGGCTATCCAGAGTATGGTATTTTTCTTCAACATCATTCTTTAATTATTTCAAAAGTCGTGCAAGCCGAATGCAGAAGAACTTGTTCTTATGCTGAGGCGCAGCCGACTTTCGGCCGAAGGCCAATTTTCAAATATCGTGCAAGCCGAATGCAGAAGAACTTGTTCTTATGCTGAGGCGCAGCCGATATTCGGCCGAAGTCCAATATTCAATATTCAATAACCAACGAGACGTTATAGTTGCGCTTGGGCATGGGGTAGTTCACTATCACATCGTAGTCTTGGTCGAGCAGGTTGTTCACCTCGATGGTTGCCTTCCACGATATCTTGCCCCATTTCCACCGGTACATCAGACTGAGGTCGTTGGTATACCAGGGTTCCATGTGGTTGTAGACGATGTTTTCCTGCTCGTTGTAGCGCTCGCCGGCATAGATGAAACTGTAGTTCAGGTCCCAGCCCTTGTACGACAGTCCCACGATGGCCGAACCGCTGTGCCAGGGTATGTAGGGTATCTGGTCATGGTAGTAGGGCGTGGCAGGGTCGGTGACGTCGCGGGCATCCTGGTAGGTATACTGTATGCGCCCGGTGAGGGTGAGGTCGCGCAACGGCTGGAAGTCGGCCTCTGCTTCGATGTCTACACCCTTGATGTGCACCTTGCCGAGGTTGAGCATCGTCCAGCGGAACTGCTGTCCCTTGGGGTATGCCACAATCTTGTCTTTCACGGTGTTGTAGTAGCCGTCGGCCTGTACGCCCACATGGCGCACGATGCCTGTTGTCCACGACTTGTTGAGCACCAGTCCCACGTCATACTGCGTGGCGGTCTCGGGGCGCAGCATGGCATTGCCCATGTCGGTATAGTAGAGGTCGTTGAAGGTAGGCATGCGGAAACTCCGTTTCATGAATGCCCGCACCGACAGCATCTTCCCGCGCAGGGGGTAGAAATTGGCGAAGACGGCAGGTGTCCAGCGGCTGAGCAGGGGCTGGCTGCCGCCTGTGCGTGTGCGGTCCTTGATCATCGAGAGGAGGATACTTGCCTGAATCTTCACCCGTGAGTAGTCTACGGCGGTGGCCATGGAGATGAGGTTCGACCAGCGGGTGGGGTAGGCGAAGTTGTAGATGTCGGCATTGAGTTTGTTCCACCGCAGGTCGTAACTCAGCGACGCGCTCCAGAGAGGCAGGATTTCATACACGTGTGAGGTGGTGAAGTAGAACTCTTGTTGCCAGTAGCGGTTGTCGACGGGCAGTTGGGTGGAGTCGCGGTTCTCGTAGTGGGTGCGGTAGTAGGCGAACTTCGCCATCGCGCGGCTACTGAAGCGTGGGGTGAAACTTTTCTGCCATGCCGCCTGATAGAAGTTGTTGAGGTCCCACTGTCGTTCGCCGCGATGCCACACGTTGTTCACAATGGCGCCGGGGATGCCGCGCTCCGAGTTGTAGAAATAGCCTTTCACATACCAATAGCCCTCGGGGATGACACCGTGGAGGTTCACTTCGGCGCGCTCGGCGTGGATGTCGCCGTTCTGGCGCACGGCGGTGGTGTCCCATGCCGTCGTGCCGTCGATGTTCACACGGCGGTACCTGAACTTGTACTTCCCGCTGGCGTTGAGGAATCCGGCGCACAGCGACAGGCTGAGGTCGTCGTTCAGTTTCTGTTCGTAGAGGCCGGAGAGGCGTATCATGTCGCTCGACCCGTATTTCACGCTTGCCTTCAGGTGGTGGGTCTCGCCGTAGGAGAACCAGGGGCGGTGGGTGCGGATATACACCGAACCGGCATTGCCGAAGTCGCTGGCAGTCTGGAAGATGGCGCTCTTCTGACCGTTGTAGAGCGTCACCTCGTCGACGTTGTCGAGCGAGAACTGCCCCAGGTCTATCTGTCCGTTCTGGGCATTGCCCAGTTCCACGCCGTCGTAGTAGATGCCGAGGTGGTTGGTGCCCATGCTGCGGATGTTGACGGTCTTGATGCCGCCCACGCCGCCGTAGTCTTTCAGTTGAAGGCCGGAGAAATAGCGCAGGGCATCTGCCACGGAGTGGGTGTTGAGTTTCTCGAGTTGCTCACCGCTCATTTTCTGCGAGGGGATGACCTCGCGGAAGGTGAGTTTCGAGGTCACCACCACCTCGTCGAGATGCCGGATGCTGTCGCTCCCGGTATCGCCCTGGGCATAGGCAAATGTCATTGCCATACCCAGCAGGAATGCCATGCAGATTCGCTTCATTCGTCTATTGGTTGCTGCGCTGCCATACATCGTGGCAGTGAGACATTACGCAACGGTAGGTCTTCTGGCTTGTCGTCGTGTGCCAACGCCTTCCCGGCAGTAGGGCCAGTGGCTTGATGTTGGCACATGGAAGGACGACTCACAGCAGCGGGACTGCTCGGGATTCTCACCCGATTCCCTTTTCATCACATGAATCGTGAACCAATTGCAGTGGCAAAGTTACGAATAAATTAGCAATAAAATCAAAATAGTATGAAAAACTGCAAAAAAACATGCGTGAAGCGTTTTACCCGAACACTAATCTGCCGAATTCACACGAATAAAAATCATTCGTGAAGATTCGGGTAATCCGTATTCGTTTTGTTTCGAACACTAATCTGCCGAATTCACCCGAATAAAAATCATTCGTGAAGATTCGGGTAATCCGTGTTCGTTTTAATGGCGGGGAAACTTCAGTTGGGAAAGACAGGCAGGACATATCGAAGTGATGAAGATTGCCGGGTTAATCCTTCAAAATGACACGTAAAAGGTGCTTATGGAAGTTGTTTTTAACAAAAACGGTGAAAAAAACAGCAAAATGTTTGTGGGTTACAATAAAATGTTATATTTTTGCAGCCGTATCAAAAAACGATGAACATGAAGAGTTACAATGCCTATTATTACTTTTATTTCTACTTTGCAAGCCCTTGCGAAGCGGGAAGTGGCATGTAGACTTCAACGAACGACATAAAGGCAGAGCGCCTACAGTCTGATTCCCGCTTCAATAGAGGCGGGATTTGTGTTTATTATAAAAGAACAACATGAAGAGAGTAGCCATCCAGGGCCAGCCCGGTTCTTTCCACGACATGGCAGCCCATTTGTATTTCGAGGGCGAGCAGGTGCAACTCATCTGCTGCGCTACCTTCGAAGAGGTGTATGCCCAGATTCACAACGACCCCACCATCATCGGCATGACCGCCATAGAGAACACCATCGCCGGCAGTCTGCTGCATAACTACGAGTTGCTGCGCGACTCGGGCTCCACGGTAGTGGGCGAGCACAAGTTGCACATACGCCACTGCATCTGCTGTCTGCCCGACGACGACTGGGATACCATCGACGAGATTCACTCCCATCCCGTGGCACTGATGCAATGCCGTGGCTTCCTTGCCAAACATCCTGAACTGAAGGCCGTGGAAACCGTTGACACGGCAGGCGCCGCCGAGGAAATCATGGAGAAGCAGTTGCGTGGCAAGGCCGCCATCTGCAGTGCCGACGCTGCCCGCCTCTATGGCATGCGTGTGTTGGAAGACTCCATCGAGGACAACAAGCACAACTTCACCCGTTTTCTTGTGGTGTGCGACCCCCGCAAGGCCGACTTCCTCCGCTCGCTAGAAAAGACCGACAAGTCGAGTCTGGTATTCTCGTTGCCCCATGAGGAAGGCGCGCTCTCCAAGGTGCTCACCATCCTCTCGTTCTACAACATCAACCTCACCAAGATACAATCGTTGCCCATCATCGGACACGAATGGGAGTACCTGTTCTACGTCGACGTGACCTACACCAACCTCACACGATACCGTCAGAGCATCGACGCCATTATCCCACTGACCAAAGAACTGAAAATTTTAGGAGAATACCAGAATGGAAGACAGACCAATTAGCATACAGCCCGCCGACAGACTCAGTCTGGTGCAGGAATACTACTTCAGTCGTAAACTCAAGGAGGTGGCACGCCTCAATGCCGAGGGGCGCGACATCATCAGCCTCGCCATAGGCAGTCCCGACATGCCTCCTTCGGAGAAAACAATCACGACGCTCTGCGAGGTGGCACGGTGCCCCGACACCCATGGCTACCAGCCAACGATGGGAACGCCGGAACTGCGCGGTGCCATGGCCGATTTCTATCAGCGGTGGTATGGCGTGACACTCGACCCTGCTAAAGAGGTACTGCCACTCATTGGCAGCAAGGAGGGCATCCTCCATGTCACCCTCGCCTTCGTCAACCCGGGCGATGGTGTGCTCGTGCCTAACCCTGGCTATCCCACCTACACCTCGCTCAGCAAGATTCTCGGCGCGAGGATTGTGAACTACAACCTGCGGGAGGACAACGGGTGGCAGCCCGACTTCGACGAGTTGGAGGCGATGGACCTCACAGGGGTGAAGTTGATGTGGACCAACTATCCCAACATGCCCACCGGCGGCGACGCGAGGATGGAGACCTATGAGCGGCTGGTGGATTTTGCACGCCGCCATGGCATCGTGGTGGTGAACGACAACCCATATTCGTTTATCCTCAACCATCATCCGAAATCGCTGTTGCAGGTGCCGGGAGCTAAGGAGTGCTGCATCGAGTTCAACTCGATGAGCAAGAGCCACAACATGCCCGGATGGCGTGTGGGACTCTGCGCCACCAACGCCACCTTCATCTCGTGGATTCTCAAGGTGAAGAGCAATATCGACAGCGGCACTTTCCGCGGCATACAACTCGCTGCTGCCCAGGCTTATGCCAATGCCGACGAATGGCACCAGCAGGCCAATATCGAGACATATGGCCGCAGGCGCGCCATTGCCGAAAGCATCATGACCCGCTTGGGCTGCACCTTCGACCCCAATCAGGTGGGAATGTTTCTCTGGGGAAAGATACCCGAGAAATACGACGATGTGGAACAACTCACCGAGCGCGTGCTCCACGAGGCAAGGGTGTTCATCACCCCGGGCTTCATCTTCGGCAGCAACGGCAACCGCTTTATCCGTATCTCCCTCTGTGCCAAGGACGACAAGATGCGTGAAGCGCTGAAGAGAATAGAAGCCATGGAATGGTAAAGGTTTAAGATTTGAGGTTTGAGATTTTGCCAACTGTCTCACCTTTATCAACCGACAATAGGATAAAACAAAAAAACAATATATACAATGGAATTGGAACTTCAACCCCTGAACCTGCCCAGCGACAATGAGCGACCCATCGTCATCGCAGGGCCATGCTCCGCCGAGACCGAGGAGCAAGTGATGACCACCGCCACACAACTGGCACATAAAGGTTGCCATATGTTCCGTGCGGGAGTATGGAAACCTCGTACCAAACCCGGAGGATTCGAAGGCAACGGCGAGAAGGCGCTGCCCTGGATGAAAAGGGTGAAGAACGAGACGGGGATGCTCGTCACCACCGAGGTGGCAACCCCCGAGCACGTGGAACTTGCGCTGAAATACGACATCGACATCTTGTGGATTGGCGCGCGCACCTCTGCCAACCCCTTTGCCATGCAGGCCCTCGCCGACTCGTTGCGCGGCGTCGACGTGCCCGTGCTGGTGAAGAACCCCGTGAACCCCGACCTGGAACTGTGGATAGGTGCCTTGGAGCGCATCAACCAGGCTGGTGTGAAGCGCCTGGCTGCCATCCACCGCGGCTTCTCCAGTTACGACAAGAAAATCTACCGCAACCTGCCGATGTGGCAGATACCCATCGAATTGCGCCGCCGCATTCCCAGTCTGCCCATCCTCTGCGACCCCAGTCATATCGGCGGGCGCCGCGAACTGGTGGCACCGCTCTGCCAGCAGGCCATGGACCTGGGACTCGACGGACTCATCGTGGAGTCGCACTGCGACCCCGACAGGGCATGGAGTGATGCCGCACAGCAGGTAACCCCCGACGTGCTCGACTATATCCTCTCGTTGCTCGTCATCCGCGACGAGACACTCACCACCGAGGACATCCGTGAACTCAGAAAGCAGATCGACGAACTCGACAACCAACTCATGGACCTTCTTGCCAAGCGCATGAGGGTGTGCCGCGAGATAGGACAGTATAAGAAAGAGCACAACATGACCGTGCTGCAGCCCGCCCGCTATGGCGAAATCCTCGACAAGCGCGGCGCTCAGGGCTCGCTCTGTGGTATGGGTGCCGAGTTTGTGAAAAAGGTGTTCGAGAGCGTGCACGAGGAGAGTGTGCGCCAGCAAATGGAAATTATCAACAAATAGCAAGCCAACATGAGAATACTGGTACTGGGAGCAGGAAAGATGGGGAGTTTCTTCCTCGACCTGCTGAGTTTCGAGCATGAGACTGCCGTATATGAGAAAGACCCGAAGCGCATGCGCTTCACCTACAACACCCAGCGGTTCACCCAACTGGAAGAGATACGTGAGTTCGCCCCCGAACTCGTCATCAATGCCGTTACGGTGAAGAACACCATCAAGGCGTTCAACGAAGTCATCCCCTACCTGCCTGCCGACTGCATTATCAGCGACATCGCATCGGTGAAGACAGGACTGAAGGACTTCTATGAACAGGCTGGGCGCCGCTATGTCTCCACCCACCCGATGTTCGGTCCCACCTTTGCCAACCTGCAACAGTTGAGCGAGGAGAACGCCATCATCATCAGCGAGGGCGACTACATGGGGCGCATCTTCTTCAAGGACCTCTACCAGCGCCTCGACCTCAACATCTACGAATACACCTTCGACGAGCACGACCGCACCGTGGCCTATTCGCTCAGTATCCCCTTCGTGAGCACCTTCGTCTTCGCTGCCGTGATGAAACATCAGGATGCGCCGGGAACCACCTTCAAGAAGCACATGAACATCGCCAAGGGCGTGCTCAATGAAGACGACTACCTGTTGCAGGAAATCCTCTTCAACCCCTATACCAGTGACCAGGTGGCGCAGATACGTACCGAACTCAAGGAACTGCTGCAGATTATCGACAGCAAGGATGCCGACGGCATGAAGGCTTATCTGAAGAAAATTCGCAACAATGTGAGGCGTGACATCAAAATAGAAAGATAGAAGACGCTTCCTCATATCATTCTGCCATCATGTCGCTCTCACTCCTTCTCGTCTCCCTGTTTACCTTCGTGGAACTGAATTGCGAAAACCTTTTCGACTATCAGCACGACGAGGGATTCAACGACTATGAGTATCTGCCGGAGGGTGCGAAAAAATGGGACAGAAACAGGTATTGGCAGAAACTCAACAACATCGCCCGTGAACTAGTGGCATGTGGCAGCGAGGGCGACGGAAGTCAGGCTTGGACACTCCCCGACATGATTGCCCTTACCGAGGTGGAGAACGACTCGGTGATACACGACCTCACACGGCGGTCGCTCCTCAGGGGGGCAGGCTATGAGTATGTGATGACACAGTCGGCCGACGAGCGTGGCATCGACGTGGCACTGCTCTACTCTCCCTTCTCGTTCAGGATGCTGAGTCACTACAGTCTCAGCGTCACGCCGCCGGAGGGGAAGCATGCCACCCGCGACATCCTTTATGCCAAGGGACTGCTCGTGACCGGCGACACCCTGCATGTGATGGTGGTGCACGCCCCCAGCAGGGTAGACGGCGAGCATGCCACTCGTCCCTACCGCCTGCGGGTGGCAGAAAGGGTGATTCACACCATCGACTCCCTCGCCCAGTATGACCAGGCGGCAAAGGTGGTGGTGGCAGGCGATTTCAACGACTATGTGGGCGACAGCGCGTTGGTGAAACTGTGCACACGCCACTTGGTGAACGTCACCCAGGAGGCGAAAGGCACCAACGGCGCTAAAGGCACGTATAAGTTCAGGGGAAAATGGGGGAGTCTCGACCATGTGCTCGTGAGTCCTGCCATGCATGATGTCTTCCTCGACAGCCGCATCTGCGACGAGCCTTTCCTCCTCGAGGACGATGAACGCTATGGGGGCAAGCAGCCCCTGAGAAATTTCAACGGACCCCGCTGGAAACGCGGTTTCAGCGACCACCTCCCCCTCATTGTTCGATTTGAATTGAAGAAGTAGGCTCCCCTCGACCGCATCTTTAGGTGAGCGGAGCGAACACAAAAAATCGCAACTCTGTTGCGTAAGAAATCTCCCTGCGACCTACCTTCGGGAGCGGTACCTTAATTGTCGTGCAAGCCGAATGCAAACGAAAGTTTACTTTCAGTTTGCTGAGGCGCAGCCGACAATCGAGTGCAACTCAATGACCGAGCCCGAGTAGGGCGGTTGCATCCCTTCCCCTGGAGAGGGGAAGGGCCTTGGGATGGGGTTGAAAAATCGTGCCAATCGAATGCAAACGAAAGTTTACTTTCGGTTTGCTGAGGTGCAGCCGATTTTCACGGGCTTTTGCCCGTAATGCCTTTCCTTATGAAGGGAAGGTGGGATGGGTTGGAACCTCCAACCCAAAGGCTTGGCTCCCAAAGAAGAAGGTTGGAACATCCAAGCCAAGGGGACACTTCAAAATAGTTACATCCTCTTTTTCTTTTACAAAGCCCCAATCACTTAAAAAAAGTGGCTGAAAATGAATAGCATTTCCGATTTTTTATCTACCTTTGCAGACTATAGTTATACTATACTGTATAAAAACTCAATAAAACAATAAAAACAGACAACAACGACGATTATGTTTGAAAATCTAAGCGACAGACTCGAACGCTCTTTCAAAATCCTCAAGGGTGAGGGAAAAATCACTGAAATCAATGTAGCCGCCACTCTCAAGGACGTGAGGCGCGCACTGATAGAGGCCGACGTCAACTACAAAGTGGCCAAAAACTTCACCGACTCCGTGAAGGAGAAGGCGATGGGCATGAACGTGCTCACTGCCGTGAAACCCGGACAGATGATGGTGAAACTCGTGCACGACGAGTTGGCTACGCTGATGGGCGGCGAGACTGTTGGCATCAACCTCAAGAGCAAACCCGCCATCATCCTCATGTCGGGCCTTCAAGGTTCGGGAAAGACCACCTTCAGCGGCAAGTTGGCCAACATGCTGAAGACCAAGCAGCGCAAGAACCCCTTGCTCGTGGCCTGCGACGTCTACCGTCCCGCTGCCATCCAGCAGTTGAAGGTCGTGGCAGAGCAGATAGGCGTGCCCGTGTATGCCGAGGAAGACAACAAGAACGTGGTGGAGATAGCCCACAACGCCTTGCGCGAGGCAAAGGCCAAGGGATACGACGTGGTCATCATCGATACCGCCGGCCGTCTTGCCGTCGACGAGGAGATGATGAACGAGATAGAGACGCTGAAGAATGCCGTCAACCCCGATGAGACCCTCTTCGTGGTCGACTCGATGACCGGTCAGGATGCCGTGAACACGGCGAAGACCTTCAACGACCGTCTCGACTTCGACGGCGTGGTGCTTACCAAACTCGACGGTGACACCCGTGGCGGTGCTGCCCTCTCCATCCGCACCGTGGTGACAAAACCCATCAAGTTTATCGGAACGGGAGAGAAGATGGAGGCTATCGATGCCTTCCACCCCACGCGAATGGCCGACCGCATCCTCGGCATGGGCGATGTGGTGAGTCTCGTGGAGCGCGCCCAGGCCCTCATCGACGAGAAAGAGGCGCTGGAGTTGCAGAAGAAGATTCAGAAAAACAAGTTCGACTTCAATGACTTCATGAACCAAATCCAGCAAATCAAGAAGATGGGCAACATCAAGGACCTCGCTTCTATGATTCCCGGCGTGGGCAAGGCCATCAAGGACATCGATATCGACGACGATGCTTTCAAGGGCATCGAGGCCATTATACAGAGTATGACCCCGAAGGAGCGCACCCATCCCGAGTGCCTGAATCAGAGTCGCCGCATACGCATCGCCAAGGGCTCGGGCACTACCGTGCAGGATGTGAACAAACTCATCAAGCAGTTTGACCAGACCCGCAAGATGATGCAGATGGTGACCAACACCTCGAAAATGAACATGATGATGAACGCCATGAAGGGCAAAATGCCCAACATGCCCAGATAATTTGAAAAAATGACACTGATTGACGGAAAAGCCACTGCCGCCGCCATCAAGGGCGAGATAGCCGAGGAAGTGAAGGCTATCATCGCGGCAGGAGGAAAACAACCCCATCTGGCAGCCATCCTCGTGGGTCACGACGGTGGGTCGGAAACGTATGTGAAGAACAAAGTATTGGCCTGCGAGGCATGCGGGTTCAAGTCGTCGCTCATCCGCTTCGAGGATGACGTGACGGAAGACGAACTGCTTGCCAAGGTTGAGGAACTCAACCAGGACGACGATGTCGACGGCTTCATCGTGCAGTTGCCGCTGCCCAGGCACATCGACGAGCAGAAGGTCATCATGGCCATCGACTACCGGAAGGATGTCGACGGATTCCATCCCGTCAACGTGGGAAGGATGGCCATCGGCCTGCCTTGCTTCGTCTCTGCCACCCCGTTGGGCATCCTCACCTTGCTCCGCCGCTATGGCGTGAAGACCTCGGGCAAGAAATGCGTCATCCTCGGACGCAGCAACATCGTGGGAAAGCCCATGGCACAACTCATGATGCAGAAGAACTACGGCGACGCCACCGTCACCGTGTGCCACAGCCACTCCGCCACGCTGCGTGAGGAGTGCCGGCAGGCCGACATCATCATCGCCGCCATCGGTCAGCCCGACTTCGTGACTGCCGATATGGTGCGCGAGGGTGCCGTTGTCATCGACGTGGGGACGACCCGCGTGCCCGACAGCACCCGCAAGAGCGGCTACCGCCTCAATGGCGACGTGAAGTTCGACGAGGTGGCACCGCGCTGCGAGATGATCACCCCCGTGCCCGGTGGCGTGGGACCGATGACCATCTGTTCGCTGATGAAGAATACCTTGGCTGCGGCAAAGAAAGAGTACTACCAATAACCACTTGCGTAATGACAGCCGAGGAGTACTATAAACTGGGAAATGAGTATCGGAAGAAGGGCGACTGGCAGATGGCCATCAACAACTATATGGAGGCCATCGCCTTAGACCCCGACAGTCCCGCCGTGCAAGCCAAGGAGATGCTCGACGACATACTCAATTTCTACCATAAAGACTATTATAATCCGTAACAACTGCCTTTTGTGGCATAAAATCTAATCATTATGAGTAAAATCAAAGGTCAAATCTTGGTAAACACAAACAGGTGCAAGGGATGCAGCCTGTGCATTGTGGCCTGTCCGAAAGGGGTGATAGCCCTGGCCGACAAGAAGGTCAATGTGTCGGGCTATCCCTACATCGAGGCAAAGACCCCCGACGAGTGTACCGGGTGCGCCTCGTGTGCTATCGTATGTCCTGACGGATGTATCACGGTCTACCGTAAAAAAATGGAGGATTAGCAGATGGCTGAGCAGGAAGTAACATTGATGAAAGGCAACGAGGCGATAGCCCACGCTGCCATCCGTTGCGGAGCAGATGGATATTTCGGATATCCCATCACACCGCAGAGTGAGGTAATCGAGACGCTGTGCGCCCTCAAGCCCTGGGAGACCACCGGCATGGTGGTGGTGCAGGCAGAGAGCGAGGTGGCTTCGATAAATATGGTCTATGGTGCCGCCGGTGCGGGAAAGAAGGCGCTCACGTCGTCGTCGAGTCCTGGCGTGGCACTCATGCAGGAGGGTATCGCCTATCTCGCCGGTGCCGAACTCCCCGGCGTGTTTGTCAACGTGCAGCGTGGCGGTCCCGGACTGGGTACCATCCAGCCATCGCAGAGCGACTATTTCCAGGCTACCCGTGGTGGCGGAAATGGCGACTACTATGTCATCACCCTCGCGCCGTCGTCGGTGCAGGAGATGGCCGACTTCGTGGACTTGGCTTTCGAACTGGCATTCAAGTACCGCAACCCGGCGATGATTCTCAGCGACGGTGTCATCGGACAGATGATGGAGAAAATCGTGCTGCCGCCCTACAAGCGCCGCCGCACCGACGAGGAGGTTATCGAGCAGTGCCCGTGGGCATCGGTGGGAAAACCGCGCACCAGGGGCGTGAACGTCATCACCTCGCTGGAACTGAAACCCGAAATCATGGAGGAGCGAAACATCCACCTGCAGAAGAAATACCAGGAAATCCGTGAGAAAGAGGTGAGGTATGAGACGATGCACTGCGAGGATGCCGAATACGTCATCGTATCGTTCGGCAGTGCCGCCCGCATCGCCGAGAAAGCCCTCGAACTGGCTCATGCCGAGGGCATCAAGGTAGGACTGTTGCGCCCCATCACCGTGTGGCCGTTCCCCACCAAGGAGGTGAAGGAGATTGCCCATGGCAAGAAGGGTGTGCTCGTGGCAGAGATCAATGCCGGCATGATGGTAGAGGACGTGCGCCTGGCCATCAACGGCGAAGTACCGGTAGAGCATTTCGGTCGCTTGGGCGGTATCGTCCCCGAGCCCGAGGAGATTGTAGAGGCATTGAAAACTAAATTGATGAAGTGATGGAAGCAAACGATATTATCAGTCCCGAGAACCTGGTTTACAAGAAACCGACGCTCCTGAACGAGGTGCCCATGCACTATTGTCCGGGATGTTCACACGGCGTGGTGCACAAACTCATCGCCGAGGTGATAGAAGACATGGGTATGGAAGAGAAGACCATCGGCGTGTCGCCGGTGGGATGTGGCGTCTTCGCCTATAAGTATATCGATATCGACTGGCAGGAGGCTGCCCACGGCAGGGCTCCCGCTGTGGCAACGGGCATCAAGCGCCTGTGGCCCGACCGCCTGGTATTCACCTATCAGGGCGACGGCGACCTGGCGTGTATCGGTGCCTGTGAGACCATCCATGCGCTCAACCGTGGCGAGCACATCGTCATCATCTTCATCAACAATGCCATCTATGGCATGACAGGCGGACAGATGGCGCCCACCACGCTTATCGGTCAGAAGACATCTACCTGTCCGTATGGCCGTGAGCCGGCGCTCCATGGCTATCCGCTGAAGATGACGGAGATTGCCGCTACGCTCGAAGGCACATGCTACGTCACCCGTCAGAGTGTGGAGAGCGTGGCATCCATCCGCAAGGCAAAGAAGGCGCTCCGCAAGGCCTTCGAGGCTTCGATGGCAGACAAGGGCTCGTGCCTGGTGGAGTTTGTCAGCACCTGCAACAGTGGCTGGAAACTCACCCCGCAGCAGGCCAATGAGTGGATGAAGGAAAATATGTTTAAGTTCTATCCCAAGGGCGACCTGAAGGACACCACCGGGGAGTAGGATTGTTTCACCAAAAATTATTTGACTATGAAAAAAGAAATCATTATATCCGGATTTGGTGGACAGGGCGTGCTCTCCATGGGCAAGATCCTGGCCTACTCAGGACTGATGGAAGGGAAGGAAGTGACGTGGATGCCGGCTTACGGACCCGAGCAGCGTGGCGGTACTGCCAACGTGACGGTGATAGTGAGCGACGACCGCATCTCTTCGCCTATCCTGAGCCGTTACGACATCGCCGTGGTGCTCAACCAGCCGTCGCTCGACAAGTTTGAGCCGAAGGTGAAGCCCGGCGGTATCCTCATCTACGACAGTTACGGCATCATCAACCCGCCAACCCGCAAGGACATCGAGGTGTATAGCATCAACGCCATGGACAAGGCAGCGGAGATGAAGAATGCCAAGATTTTCAACATGATTGTGCTCGGCGGACTGCTCCATGTCTGTCCGGTGGTCACCAGCAAGGGTTTGGAGAAAGCACTCTACAAGACTCTGCCGGAGCGCCACCACAGCATGATTCCGCTCAACATGGAGGCCCTCCAGGCTGGCGGCGACATCATGAAGAAGATGTAACAGGAAGATAAATACTCAGCGGGGATGTGTCATCATAGGTTGTGACACATCCCCGTTTTTTTCATACCTCTATGATTTATCATGCTTTGCATGATGAACATCGGCGGCGCCTCGTAGAGTCCTGATGAAGAATGCCCATCCCCGCTGTAGAGACGGGATTCTTCCCGTCTCCCACCAGAGGTTGGGGTTGGATTGGTTCACGAAGGGACTTGCTTTATGCATGTCTGTGATCAGTTGGAACAAAAAAAGAGTGCCCCTTTGGGACAGAACCAACGGTCACTGTTTTTTTAGTCGCCTTCGGCGAGAAATCGAACAAATCTATCCAAATTTTTCAAATCTTTTTCTATTCTTCCGATTTGTTTGATTTGAACCGATTTGTATGATTTCTGCCCCGAAGGGGCACTCCTTCTTTTAGTCGCCTTCGGCGAGAACCAACGGTCACTGTTCGCGAAGCGAGGGAAAGTAAATCTTTCAAATCTATCCAAATTTTTCAAACCTCAAACCTCAAATCTCAAATCTTAAATCTCCATCTCTTGTATCCCCCCGAATGGAACGGAGTGGGAGAAGGCGTTCTCTTCATCGAACAATCCGGCGTAGATGCCGGCACTCACGATGACACCGCCGTGGGCGAAGATGGCGACATGGCGGAAGGGGCGCTGGCGCAGTTCGTCGAGGAAGGCGGAGACGCGGGCATGGAGCATGGGGAAACTCTCGCCGCCGGTGGCAGGCAGGTGCATGTAGTCGGCATACCACCGTTGCAGGGCGGGGTCGGTAATCTCGTCATAGCGCTGCATCTCCCATTCGCCCATGTTCATCTCCTTCAGACGGTCGTCGACGACAGCGTCGGGATAGCCGCAGTAGGCAGCCAACTTCCGCGCACGGGAGAGCGGCGAGGAGAAGACTTGGTCGAACGTCATGCCCTGCAGGCGCAAGAGTGTCTGGGCCGCCTCCTCCTCGAAGGTCTCGGCTACCGGCACGTCGCTCCATCCATAGCACGTGCCTTTTGGCACCGCCACGCTAGTATGTCGTATCATGGTTATTTGCATATTTGAGGTTTGAGGTTTAAGGTTTAAGTTTCGCTTGATTGTAGGGAGTAATGATCCTTTAACTCGCCCTCAATACAATAGCGCAGACCACGAGATAGACACACAGTTCCACGAGGAGGAACATCGCGCCGCAGCAGTCGCCGGTGTAGCCCCGCAACTTGTTCCAGATTTTCAGGTAGAGGAAGTACATCACCAGGCATGGCACGAATACCACGAGGTGCCACTTGGCGGTGAGCACATCAGAGAAGAACAGCAGCGGAAGGATAGGCAGCAGTCCCTGGAATGCCAGACCGATGCTCCCTGCCACGTTCATTTTGCGGTATATCACCCTGTTCTTTGCCTCTGCCTCAGTGCGTGCGTAGGGCATCATCTGCACCACCTGACCCGCGAGCATCTTCGAGAAAGGGTCGGCTGCCAGTACGGTGAGGGCTGCCGTGGCGGGAGGAAGGTTGGACAGGGCGAGGAAGAGCAGGAGGAAATACAGCACCAAGCCCAGCACACCGTAGGTGCCGATGTGCGAGTCTTTCATGATGCGGAGGACGTTGTCGCGGTCGTTGCCGCCACCAAACCCGTCGCAGAAATCGGCGAGGCCGTCTTCGTGCAATGCTCCGGTTATCAGCACCCTTGCGAGGATGGCGAGAGCCACCACGAGGGGGTAGGGGAAGAGGGCGGGCGCGAAATAGAGGATGGCAGCCATCACGCCGCCGGTGAGCCAGCCTGTGAGGGGCCAGAACTCCACTACGGCCCGGTAACTCTCTTTCGGGGGCTGGTAGACTCTCCAGAACGGCAGGCGGGTGAAGAATATCAGCGCTGCCCACAGGTTCTGGTACCACTTAGAGGTGTTTCGTGAAATTCGCATGACGTTTAGAAATATTTCGTGATATGCGCATTATCGAAGTTGTTCATCTCGTTGACCATTCTCACGGCACTCTCGATGATGGGGAAGGCGCAGAGGGCACCCGTGCCCTCGCCCAGACGCAGACCCAGTTGCAGGAGCGGACGGGCATCCATCAGATTGAGCATCCGGCGGTGTCCGCTCTCGTCGCCGCAATGTCCGAAGATGGCATAGTGGAGCACGTCGGGATAGAGGCGTGAGGCAGCGAGCATACATGCCGTCATGATGAAGCCATCGACCATCACCGCCATGCCGAGTTCTGCTGCCCGCAGCATTGCCCCGATGGCACCCACCATCTCGAAACCGCCGAAGTAGCGTGTGATGAGGCGGGCGGAAGAAGGCGCGTTCGGGTCGTTGGCGGCTTCGGGATGCGCTTGGGTGAAATGTCGGAGCGCCTCTCCCAAAACATCGTGCTTGTGGCGCAGTCCGCTGTCGTTGAGTCCTGCTCCCACGCCGATGCACTCGTCGAGGGGGATGTTGCCGAAGAGACTCATCCAGATGCTCGACGGCGAGGTGTTGGCGATGCCCATCTCGCCGATGCAGAGGATGTTGCAGCCCTCTGCCCGGCAGTCGTCCGCCAACTGTGCACCGGTGTCGATGGCCTGCCAGTATTGTGCTTCGGTCATGGCAGTCTGGTGGAGGAAGTTGGCGGTGCCAAATGCCACCTTGCGGTGGAGGATGCCGGGCACCGCAGAGAGGTCATGGTCTACTCCGATGTCGACGATGCGCAGGTGGAACCCATGCTGGCGGCAGAACATGTTCACGCCGCCGCCACCCTTGGTGAAGTTCACCATCTGCTGCCAGGTCACCTCACGCGGCGACACGCTCACCCCTTCGCGCTCGATGCCGTGGTCGCCGCCGAAGAGCAGGTGACAAGGGTGGGAGAGGGTAGGAGAGGTGGTCTGCTGGATGAGGCAGAGTTGGGCGGCAAGGGTCTCCAGACGGCCCAGCGAACCCTTGGGCTTGTTCAGGTTGTCGATTTTCTGCGTGATGGCAGGCAGCAACTGTTGGTCGGGTTGCTGTATATGGAATGTTCTCATAGTCGGGATTTGATGTTGACGGGTATGCCGCTCACCATCAGCACCACGGTGTCGGCACGCGAGGCGATGTATTGGTTCATCCACCCCTGCAGGTCGGTGAAACGCCGTTGGAGGGCGTTGTCGCTCACCCCGCCAGAGCCTATCTCGTTGGTGACGAAGATGAACGTGGCATCCTGCGAAGTGAAGCGGTCGAACTCCTCTTTCGCCTCGGCAAGCAGTTCGTCGGTGCTCACCTCCTTCTCTCGTGAGGCAAAGAAGAAATTGGTGAGCCAGAGTGTGACGCAGTCGATGAGTACCACCCTGCCGCTGACGTCGTGGCGGCTCAGGTAGCGCTCCTCCTCGATGTTGGTCCAGCATGGGCCTCGCCTGCTGCGGTGGCGCTCTATGCGCTGCCGGAACTCCTCGTCCCACACCTTCGCCGTGGCGATGTAGATGGGATGTTCGCTCAGCAGAAGCGCCATTTCCTCGGCATGGCTGCTCTTGCCCGAGCGCTGACCGCCAGTTATCAAGATAATCTTTGTCATGTTTCCAAAGTTCTTTTTGACAAAGTCAAAGGTTCGATTAAGCGAGTGGAAAGCAAAGAAAAAACACTATTTTCTTTTCTTTTCCGAGCGAAAGAACCTTCGCCACACAGTGGCAAAGGTTCGATTAAGCGAGTGGAAAGCAAAGAAAAAACACTATTTTCTTTTCTTTTCCGAGCGAAAGAACCTTCGCCGCACAGTGGCAAAGGTACGATGATGCGAGCGAAAAGCAAAACAAAAGACGATTTTTTTGTTGAATTCGTGCAAAAACAAATCCCACATCATTATTTTTAGCGCTTAAAGTTTGTTTTAATCAAGTTTTTTTCCTTAATTTGCACCTACTATCCATTCAATCGACGGCACGTGATGGTCTGCAACATGGCCAGCGGCCTTGCATGTATAACCTATTCGTGGGATTTCCACCCCACCATAACAACAAATCATACGATGAAAAGAATTTTTTTGTTTTTTGCCGCCGCTCTCATGGCAGTCACCATATCGGCACAGACCGTGGAAGAGAGCAAGAATTATGATAACTTTTATGTGGGCATCAACGGTGGTGTGGCTGTAAAGACCACAGGAGTGAAATGGTGCAATAACCTCGACCCCACTGTTGGACTGCGTATCGGCAGGTGGTTCACACCGGCCTTCGGCCTTGCTGTCGACGGTACAGCATACTTGTCGAACAAGCCCTACGTTTCTACCGGTACGATTGTCCGTGCCACCAATGTGTCGCTGTTGGGAACATTGAACTTCACCAACTGGTTTGGCGGATACAAGGGCCAGCCTCGTTGCTTCGAGGTCGTTGGCTTCTACGGACTGGGATGGGGGCACCTGTTCTGCTCCGACCACGACATGTATGAGCCAACCAACAAGATGACCTCAAAGGCAGGCGTCGACCTCACCTTCAATTTCGGCAGCGACAAGCAGTGGCAGTTCATCATCGAACCGTCGTTCACCTGGGCTTTCCTGGCTACCTGCAACCAGCCGGGCATCCAGCCTGCCTACAAGGCAACGTACGACAGTCAGCAACCCCAATATAATGTCAACAACTCCGCATTCCAGGTGAGTGCCGGCTTCGCGTATAAGTTTGGCAACTCCAATGGCACGCACAACTTCAAGATTGTGGGTCCCGACAATGCAGAGATTGACCGCCTGAACGGCATCATCAACAGTCTGCGCGCCGAACTGGCACAGAAGCCCAAAGAAGTGGTGAGGGAAGTGGTGAAAGAAGTGGTGAAGGAAGTGCCCGTGGCAGGCAGGGAAGTGAAGGTGGAGAACCTCGTCTTCGTAACCTTCGCACAGGGCAAGTCGGTGCTCACCGCAGAGGCCCAGAACGCACTCAACAGCGTGAAGGCCGGTTCGCACGTACAGATAGTGGGAACAGCCTCACCAGAGGGTGACCCCGAACTCAACCAGCGCTTGTCGCAAGCCCGTGCTAATGCCGTGGCCGACTACCTCCGCGACCGTGGTGTCGTCGTAGACGAGGCTGTGGGCAAGGGCGTGCAGGGCACGACATCCAACCGCCTTGCCATCGTGTATGTGAAGTAACGCCATGCCGCGATAAGGCAGCAACAAGTTATCCCCTGAAGGCAACACCTTCAGGGGATAATTCGTTGTGAGGAGGAGCCTATTTCAGTCGCCTCCGGCGAGAACCAACGGTCGCGGATGTGTAGCATACGCAACCTCTCTAAACTGTTCGCGAAGCGAGGGAAAGTAAATCTTTCAAATCTATCCAAATTTTACAAATCTTTTTGAGTTGTTTTATAGTTTTTCCCTTTTAGGTGAGCGTAGCGAACACAAATAATCGCAACTCTGTTGCGTAGGAAATCTCCCCGCGACTCTTTGATGGGTCGCGGATACCTTAGTGACCGAGCGAGCGGATGCGAGCGGTTGCATCCCTTCCCCTGGAGAGGGGAAGGGCCTTGGGTTGGGGTAGAAGCCCCTTCTTAGGGCAAGAAGGGGTTGGGGTTGTTGTGCCCCCCAAGCCGAAGGCTTGGCTCTCAAAGAAGGTCGGTGTTGGAGTGGTTCACGTTCAGACATGCAGCAAACCCCTACGATGAAAACCGTTTAACACACAACATATAGGAACCGCAATCAGAAAATAGAAAGCCGTTATTGATGGGAAAAGGTAAAGGCAGACGAGAAAAAAACATTTTTTTCACTCCTTTCAGACAGATTTTTCTTCCCTTTTGTCTCTTTGTCTATAAAGAGGCTCAGTGTCGGATGTAAGTTCGCGGGTTTTTCGGGAAAAACTTGTGTGGCCGGTGCCCAGGCCTTAATTTTGCAAGTGTAAAGACAAGAAAGTTATTTAAGTTTAGTGAAATACAGATAGATTTTATATTAGGTTTTGATTATTAGGTTGATAAATGATTTAGGTTAGGTAAAGTAAACCGCATCACCAAGGCGTTGGTGATGCGGTTGCTTTTTGTATGGTTATTTGACTCAAACCAAATTGCTTTCTGCCTGCTCGCGGGCCCTGTGCTCTTCGTCGATGGTCTGGAAGTCTTTTTTCCTGAGCACGAAACTGTTGCTGAGGTATTTCTCACGCACGATCTTGTTCTCTGCCAGTTCCTCCGGTTTTCCCTGGAAGAGGATACGGCCTTCGAAGAGCAGGTAGGCCCTGTCGGTGATGGTGAGGGTTTCCTGCACGTTGTGGTCGGTGATGAGGATGCCGATGTTGCGGTATTTCAGTTGCCATACGATATGCTGGATATCTTCCACGGCGATAGGGTCGACACCGGCAAAAGGCTCGTCGAGCATGATAAACTTGGGGTCAATGGCCAGGCAACGCGCAATCTCGGTGCGTCGGCGCTCACCACCCGAGAGTTGGTCGCCCTTGTTCTTGCGTACTTTCCCCAGACGGAACTCGCTGATGAGACTCTCGAGTTTCTTCGTCTGCTCCTTCCGACTGAGTTTGGTCATCTCAAGCACCGACCTGATATTGTCTTCCACGCTCATCTTCCTGAACACGCTCGCCTCCTGGGGCAGGTATCCGATACCCGCCCTTGCCCGTTTGTAGACAGGGAATCCGGTGATGTCCTGGTTGTTGAGGAAGATGTGCCCGGCATTGGGAACGATAAGTCCCGTGGTCATGTAGAACGACGTGGTCTTCCCCGCCCCGTTGGGTCCGAGGAGTCCCACTATCTCGCCTTGTCTGACGTTAATCGACACGTCGTTGACCACCGTACGCTTACCATAGCGTTTCACCAGTCCTTCGGTGCGGAGCACCATGCTTTCTGAATTGGTCGTTGTATCTATTTCCATGTCGCCTTACTTTCTTGCTGCAAAATTAGTGAAAGCCGAGAGGAAAGCAAAACAAATCGAAGATTATTTTGCTTTCCCGAGGCGCATCCTAATTTCGCCGCGCAGCTGCAAAGGTACGATTAAGCGAGGGGAATACGAAACAAAAAAGCATTTTTTTGTTTCTATTTCCGAGCGTAAGTACTTTCGACCGAAGGTCAAAATTAGTGAAAGCCGAGCGGAAAGCAAAAAAAACGCAGATTTTTTTGCTCTCCCGAGTACCGAATTGCGCAACACGCAGTAGAGACGGGATTCTTCCCGTCTCTACAGGTTTAACACCACGAGGGATTTCAGAGAGGATTATCTGTTGAACGAGATATAGTTGAAATGCTTTCTCCGTTTTAAATAATCCAGATGATGCTCATGATGATAGGCCTCACGCTCAAATCTAATATGGTAATATGCTTTTGTCCAGTTTTTATATTTCAGATAGAGTATAAACCACTCTATTCCATACCATATAAAGAAGGGCAGATACAGCAATTCTTTCTGTTGAGCCGAATGAATAAGTTCATGGTTGAGTTCTACCTTGTCAAGGTCTCTTAGCGTAAAGATGAATCCAAAGAGATTTATCGCCAAATAGTTTCCTCCAAAAGGATGTTTTTTGATTTTGATGATGTTGCTCCATCTTCTTTTGTTGCTGCCCATATTTTTTCGTCCCTTTTTTTGTATGTTCTGGTTTCTGTTAAAAGCATATCTTTTACATGACAAAAGTAGCATAAAACCGCCTATTGAAAAAACAAATGAGCCCCCGTTGTACGAAATCCCTTTTTTCTTGTATGAGTGGAGTGGCAGAAAGCAAAAACCCCAGAAGTCATAAAGAACTTCTGGGGTTCGTTTTGTTTTAGGTCCCCTCACTTTTGCTTGTGGTAGGGGCGCTGTTTATATTACCAGTATTTCTGAGTCATGTTGTTGTAGATAATCTTGCCGGGGAACACCTCCACAGTCTTCTTGCTGGTGCTGGTCAGGTCGTCGAACCATCCTGAGACGGTGGAACTCCAGGGGTTCATGAGTTGTTCGCCGGTGAATTGGTGAAAACCGGTAAATGAGAGGCCCAAGCCGTCGCAGTCGCAGATGGTACGACCGGCCTTGTTCTTCACCCTGACGATGATTTTCGACAGGACGCCCACTTCGTACTGGGCATTTTTATCGAGGTTAAGATTTTCTTTCCTTGTGGGTTTCACCTTGAGAACGAAATTTTTCGGGCAGTCGGCAGGAGTCAGGTTGCACTTCCAGGTCCACTCGTTGTCGGTCATCGTCATCGAATGCTCTTGGCCTTCCTCGTCGGTGTAAGTCACCACCACATCGTCGACTGCGAGTTCCTGACTGGCGAGGCTTACCTTGTAGATGATTTCGGCAGAAGCCAGTTCCCTGTTGTCACCATTGTCTTGTTTCACTTCGAAGTCGTTGTCGTCTTTGTCACACGAAGCAAAACTTCCACATACGATCAGTCCACAGCAGATGGCGAGCACGCCCTTGATAAATTTGTTTGTTTTCATTTTTTTGTTTGATTTTTATTGTTATTATTTTTTTTGTTTTTTTCTTTTTTCCCGTGTCATCGTTTCCGAGACCGGTGGGTTTGTTTCTTTTTCCGATGCAAAATTATCGCGGCTTTTTCACTCCGCAATAGTTTTTCCCGAATTTTGCATGGAAAGGATAGGACAGACAGCCTTCTTTCGGACAACTGTACAAAATACACTTAAAAATTGTCCGAAAGGAGGAGAAAAGATTAAAAATTAAAGATTAAAGATGAAAGATTAAGATGGGGAAATGGAAAGATTGAAGATGGTAGCCACAGCACCTCAAAATGTTGGAACTATGGATTGGTTTTCTTGATGATGATTAGCACGGCGGTGGAAAATACGACGCCTACCACTAGGGCCAAGGCGATAAAGAGGTTGAAAGAAATGCACTCTTTGACGAACAGTGCTACGAGGATGGCCAGGACCAGCGTCTCAACGATGGCCGACAATAAAATACCTTTTTTCCTATTCATTTTTATATTGCTTTAAAGTGTAAAAGTATGATGAGGCAAGGAGGATGGTGTTTCCCCCATTACCGGCTTATCCTAAAGGCGACGTGCTTGTCATAAAGAGAGACGTAGAGCCTGCCGTCACTGCCGATGGCTAACCATTGAGGGGCGTTGGCGACCCAGAGTTGTTGTTTCTGGACCCCCGTAAACCTGTTCAGCACGTTAATGAAATCAGGCTTTCCCGAGTCGCCGAATCCACAGATAATGGAGTTGTCGATGATGAGGAAGTTGTCGGTGTTGCAGGTGTTTGGCTTGCTTACCCACAATGTCTTGTTGGTGGAGATGTCGATGGCCACAACGTAGGCATTCTGTCCTTTGTCGAACCCCATCAGGCCTGAGATGCTGAAGTAAAGTATGCCGTCCTTCACGACAGCCCAGTTGACCGACTGCCTGTCGATGTCTGTGCCGCGGTTCTTGGGTGGGAAGGTCATCGATGATGTGTCATACACTTTCTTCACCTCTTTCGAGGGGTCGACGAGCATGATCAGGTGTGGGTCTCTGCCTCGTCGTGAAATGTCCTTTTCTGATTTTCCCCAGGGTAGAAGTTCCGTTTTCGGTGCCCTTCCATAAATTGCTACGGGATAGTCGCCGTCGTAGAACACATCGTTCAGCACCCACTCTCCGTCGTATATCTCCGGAACGATGTCGGGTATGTGATAATCGGTATCGTCCCAGCCGAGAGTCGGATGGCCTATGATATTCCCGATTTTCAGTTCCGGTCGCGCCAGGGCGGTATAGTCGTCCAAAGGTGTTGAGAATGATGTTCTGATGAGTGTGACGGTCTTGCTCTTTCCTTTAGGAGCGGCAGAGCGCGTTTGCCCGTTGAAATTGGACACTACAACGGGGATTGTCTCGGTTGTATACTCTACACCGTTAAGCGTATAGTGCTGCGCGTGGGCAAAAACCGTTGCCGTCAATAGCACGGCAGATAATACTAGCCTATTCATGTTATGATATTTTTAGTTGATAACAAATAGTTCCACAAAACACTTCCTCACATATATCGGTTTCCTCATGGAGAAATATGCACGTTTTCCGCACAAAAATAATGGATTTTGGCGATAATCACATCTTTTTTATGATTTTTCTTTCCGAAAAGAACCAGAAACGACATTACTAAATATCGCATGTTTGCTTCGATGAATCTTATAAAATGCAGGTTGTAGTTTTTATACCTATATAGACAACATTGTTTTTAAATAAAGCACATACCTTTGCGAAGAAATTAAAAAAGAAGAGAAATGGCAGAAAACATGAATGTAAATGGAGTTTTTGGACAAACGAATTCAAACTGCGATGACATATTGAACACTCCAGAAGACCTGAAGGAAGACAATCCTTCTGAGGAAGGTCTTTCGTGCTATATTGGGGAATATGATTGGGTTCATGGTTTTAGCAAAGGTGATGTCGTGTGGTATCGCCCGGATTCGAGTTATGTCATCAAGCGTTCAAGGATCGTGGAGATGAAAGCGACAGAGGGAGCCATTACAAAAGATAGGCTCTTCTTGGAGAACGGAGATGAGGTGGGCGTATATAATGCTTACCGTTCCAAGAAGGCAGTTTTGGAGCATCTGAAAAGGCAAGTAAAGAGCGAAATCGGTCAACACAAGATGACGCTGGCAAATGCTCAGCATAGCCTGGAAGAATCAGAGAGGAGATTAAGGGTGTTGGAGAAGAATCTCTCTAAGATAGAAGATAAAGAGACGCTTAAACGCAAGGATTGGACGTTTTCTGAAGTCTATAAACACAGGGCAAATATTCTTGCCCATCCTGAAGAGTATGATAGCATCATTACCCATTTCTCGGCTGGAGGACTTGGTGCCTGTGCTTATGGCAGAAATATATCTATCGCCACCCTCGTCCGTTGCTGGGAGCATCCAGAATTCCGGATTTCATGCCCTGAGTGTGGTGGAGAAGCCTTGATTACTATGTTTGCTGGGGCAGTCAACTCAGGAGGGTATTGGGCACTGAGATGCTTTTGTCCTACCTGTGGAAAAGAGCATTATTTTCATCGTTATGATAGTTATGAAATGCCACATCACTGGTCCGCACTTGCCCGCATCGCCCATGAATGTGCCCACGGTTGTTCTGCGTCCAACTGCGGATAAAACATAGTAACTGTGATACATGATACATGGAGCTACGCTGTATCATCGGGGAACATCTGCTCAGCCAGGCACGTGCCCGTTATCTGGATTTCCATAATGCCACACCACGCGAACGTTACGACCTGTTGCTTAGCCGTTGTCCCGGCATCGTGGAACACCTGCCCTTGCATGCCATCGCCTCATTCCTGAAATTAACCCCACAACAATTGTCGCGAATCAGAAAATCTGTCACATTCAAAGAATGACAGCACATTCATAAAAATCGATAAAACTCTGAACATTTGTTCAGACTTTCACCCTCGGCATCCTCTTTTTGGGTGGTGCCGAGGTTTTTTCCATGTAATTTGTTTATTTTGTGGCCCAAAAAGCAAAGAATAAGCGAAAAGCCATTTTTTCTTGTTACGTTTCGCGCTTTCAATCGTATCAATAGTAGAATATGGAAATAGACGTGCTGACATCCTCGTTTTTTGGCTTGCGCGACAAGTTGCACCACATCGCCCTGAATTATCTGGAAAGCGATGAGGATGCCAAGGATGCGCTACAGGACACTTGGCTGAAACTGAGGAATGGAGGCAAGGTAGAGACCACGTCTGAAGCGAGAAACAAACTCGTGACCGTGCTGCGGCACGTCTGTATTGACCGTTTGAGAAAGGCCAAGCCCATACCATTGGATGCAGTCAGTGTCCGCGAGATGAAAGGCTACAATATAGTTGAAGAAGACTTGAAGCATCTTGAAACACTATTGCAAGAGGGACTGACTCCTTTGCAACGGGAGATATTCAACCTCGTCACTCACGAAGGAATGGAATATGAGCAGGTTGCCGAAAAGCTGTCGATGACCGTGGAAGCTGTGAGGATGAACATGAGCCGAACCAGAAAGAAGATGCGTGAAACCTACAATCAATTGAACAGATGAAACAGAACGCCAAGCATATCACCATGGAAGAAGCCGAACAACTCTGTCGACTCTATATGGACTGCCAGTTGTCGGTGCTGGAAGAGACGGAACTGGAGTATGTGCTGATGCTGTCCGAGCTGGACTCGCCTCTGCTCCGTGAAACCCGTGCGCTGATGGGCATATCACGTTCTGTCAATCTCCAGGCAAAGAAAAAAAGTTTGTTCGTGACCTGGGGCTGGCGTGCAGCAGCTTGTGTAGCCATCCTAATAGGCAGTGTAGCCCTTCTTAGAAACCATATCACAACTGAGAAAGATGCCATTGCAAACAAGGAGGGTGTTGAACTCAGCGTTAAGACAACAAATGACATTGACAAAGTAGAAATTGCCAAGAAGGAACCACAGGAAAGCAAGGAGGAAACAGAAAAGCGGGTGGAAATCGAAGCGATTCAAGAAGTGTCACAGCCAAGACCTGCCACGTTATCCATGAAACATGGCAAAAGGAAGAGGATGACGGTACGTCAGAAACCATCCGACATGACGACACCCCAGGAAGAGCAACCTGTCATTGCCGAGACGCCCCCCCCGGAGACGGAGCCAATGATGCCATCCCCTCACATCGCCCTGGAGAATGTCGTATATATCATCAACGGTGAAAGGCAAATGCCGGATGCTGACATGCCGTCGATCAACGACTTGCGCTTGAGTGGCCAACGGCTGACAATGGAAGTGAGGCGGCAAATACAAAAACCGATAGAATTCTAAATCCACATGATAATGAAACGAACAATTCTCGTAATGATGCTTGCACTCATTTGTGTAGCGTCACATGCCCAGGTGAATCCGAAGATGCAACAACTCTTCGACAAACTCACGGAGTTGGATGAAGCCCCCAGAATCATCAAGTCGGGCGGGAAGGACCGGCCTGTTCGCTTTGATTACAGTGTTCACCTTTACTATAGCCCCAACATGTATCTCGGTGTGGACTCTCTATCCTTGGACAGCATCCTCCGTGAAGATCGGAACCGTCTGGCACAGCAACTGTCCGTCATCCGCCACACCCTCGATGAATTGCAAGCGGAGGCTGCGGAGAGTTATCATTACGAATACCACAAGGAAGGAAGCGACACCATCGTCTATTCCATGAACCTTTGTCGTGACACCACCCGCTATGCAAGCAAGCACCATAATGCCAATCATCCGACATTCTATTCCGACGAATATCTTTACTTCAACTGTCAGCCATATGATGATGAGGGCGAGGTAGGAGCCACCCTTCAATATACCGTCCAGGCTCCCAACCCTGGCCCACAAGCAGAAAAGAACAGACTTGAGTCGCTCACCTCCGACATTGCCCGGCTTTTCACGCAGAACAAAATCAAGCCACGCATGGCCATGTGGCGACACGACAAAGCATATTCCGACTCGATACATGCCGTGAACTCAGAAGATTTCGAATCACGTATCGTTATTGGGGGCAATGGTTTGGAGGGCGTCACCCATGCACAGATATTCACAGTGCCACGTGAGCAGGAAGAGAAAGCCCGCCAGTTCTACGATGAGATATCGAGGATGGCTCTGCAATTCACAGAAGGAAACCTGGATGTCTTGTACCGCTACAATTATTTGACATTCGACGAATCCTATTGGGGAGCCATTCTGACATGCTACTATGACGAGACCACATCCTATAGCATCAACATGCGAAGAAATGAGTCGGGCTTCCACTTCGTCATCGCCAATACCAGCGGCATGGAATGGTTTCCGGTCGACTGGCCCAGCATCAAGACTTTTGTCAACGGCAAGGTTTCCTATTTCAAGGGTATGGAACCGAAGGAAAACGAATAATATCGACAGATTTTGATTCATAAGTACCCGGGATGTGGCATGGGTCGCAGTGATGCGTCCCGTACCTTTGTCCGATATAAATGAAATGAACAAGAAAACAATAATGACAACCATGAATAACAGAAAATAAAATGAACGATTTGCCATTTCGTGTGTATGCTGTCAAAACTAAACAAAAACAGAAAAAATGAAACGGATTTTGACGACACTGCTGGTAAGTCTCGTGATAATGACGGGAGCCAGCGCACAGAAAACGGAACTTATTGACCGTGGGATACCACTATATTTGGCGGACTCGCTCAAGTTGGACAGCATGTACAACTATTGGAACAGCTTCGTGACCCAGCACCCTAAGGACAATGTGGCGTGGCGCAACCTCTTCGAGGTATGCTCTAACCAGGAGTTTAGACTGAGATGCAAGAACTGGGAGGCGGGCATGCAGCATTTCAGGGATGAGATGATGCCGCTGTTGGAACGGATAAAGAATGCCATACCCGGCAGCTATTCCGCTTACTACTGCGAATATGAAGGTATGCTCGCCACGACGACCGACAGGAGAGAACTTGTTGCCGACTCTGCCATTGTTTTGCTGCCAAAGGATGCTCCTGCGGGTGATTACGAATTGTGGACTCAGTATCTGATTCCCAAACGTGACACGGTGAGGATAATCAACGTGCTGACCCAATACTACGAGAGTGGGCAGTATCCCGAGGAGTCGTTGCAGTATCACTTCAACGAACTGCAAGGCATGGAAGAGGGCGGTGTCTATATCGCTCCCCATCCGGGCGAAATGGTCGGCAAACTCATCCTGCAGCATGTGCTGGGCGTTCACAAGGATAAGATTCTCTACGACGAGGATGCCGCCATGTTCCCCGAGTATGTAAAAGATGTATTTGGGCACATTGGCATCCCCTTCAACGATGACGTATGGAATCAGTTGTGGACTACGTGGCAGGATAAGACACTGACAGCCATCATGCGCTACATCTTCGACCACTCCAAGCGTCCCGTCTATCTGTCGGCTCACGACATGTGGCAATACATTATAGGAGAAGGCTTGCCCGACGAACTGAAGGCCTGCCTCTACAACGAAGGACTGACCATGCGCTACTCCGCGAAACCTTACGACAACAGGGCCGTTAAGCGCCGCAATATCGAGCAGCGCTACCGTCTGGAGTATCTGCGTATGCGGTTCCATCCTGTGATGAAGAACACACAGCGTTTCTCGGGCTCGGCCGAGGCCGACTACTACGCCATGAACTATATGCGACTACTGCGCGACCAGTTGCCCTACTACAAACAGCACAACAAGGAACGCTATCAGTGGCTCTGCGACATCTTCCGCGATGTCATCAGCCAGTTGGAGAAGAAGAATTACGACGTAGATGAATTCAAAGACTATCTGAAATGAGTCTCTTCCATCTGAAACCACTTCGCCAGCAGACAGACGAACAACTGATGACACGGGCTGCAGCAGGCAGCGATGCTGCTTTCGAGGAACTGTATCGCCGCTATGCCCGTCGGTTGAAGGGATTCTTCTTCATGCAATTAGGTGGTGACGAAGAACTGGCAGCCGATGCCACACACGACGTATTCCTCCGGGCTTACGAAGCAAGGAGCCGCTATGAAGAAAGCCACAAGTTTGACACATGGCTCTTCACCATCGCCTACAACCTTTGCCGCAACCACTATCGCAGCAATGCTTACGAAGCGCAGCTATTGTCCACCCTTGATGCAGAGCCTGTGACGGATCAACTGATTGAGGTGAGACTGGACTCCGCGACCCTCGACCAAGCATTGGAAAAAGTGCTGGCAGAACTGACCCCGACGTTGCACCAAATCTTCTCTCTCCACTATCAGGAGGAACTGACCATCCCGCAAATAGCAGAGATTGTCGGCGTTCCTGAAGGCACCGTCAAATCTCGTTTGCATAAAACCATGAACATCATCCGTAAAAAACTCAAGAAATATGAAAAAGACCATATCTGACATCACTAATGAACAAATCATCCAATCGGCACGCCGACAGCGACAAGCCGTCAACAGTCGCATGGAAATTGAGCCTTGGAAACCTCGCCATCATCATGGCCGTGGCATTGCCGCAATTATAACCATTGCAGCCAGTCTGGTGAGTTTCATGGCAGGCTACGGCATTCATTCAAAAATGACCCAGCCAACAACTCAACCAATGGCACAGGTCGTTCAGGTGCAGCACGACACCATCATGATGACAGAGACCATCCGTGACACCGTCTATCAGACGCGCATTGTCACCCAACATGCGAAACCTAAGAGAGTTCAGCCAACTCCAACAACCAGGCAAAGGATGCTTGCTTCCAAGGAGGCTCAAGAATCCCCAACACCCTCCCCTACCCGTCAATCATCAGCCGAGCAAATGGCCTGCTCCATGCTCTGTGATGACATCCCTTACGCCCTATTGGCCACTCCATGATCACTTTTCCCAATTTATTTGTTTGTCCTTGCAATGTTTGACTGTTTTTGCTCGTATATGTAAATAGAAGACCGTAAGAATTCATGACAGAGGCAGAACAGGAACTGATAGAGGAACTTCGAAGGCAAGACCCAAAGGCGCAGTGTCTGACGCTACAACGCTATGGCAAAGTCATTTTCGCCCAGATGGCGAGATTGGTGCCTGGCAAGGAAAATGCCGAGGAGTTGTATCAGGATGTCTTTGTCAAGGCATTCACCCACATCGGGCAGTATGACGAGACGCGGTCGTCACTACGAACGTGGCTTTCACGCATAGCCTATAACGCTGCAGTAGACTGGCTCAGGCACCAAAGGCAGCCAGTGGTCTATTTTGAAGACCGCGAGGGCAAGGCCGAGGCGTTGTCCGACCAAGAGGTGGACGAGACATTAGGCCATCCCAATGCCGAAACCGTGCAACTGATACGCGCTGCCCTCAAGCACCTGCCGCCAGAAGAACGGGCTGTCATCACCATGTTCTATTATGAGGAGATGAGTTTGAAGGAGATAGCCTTCGTCACCGGGAGCATCCCCACCACCGTCGCCTCGAAACTGAGCAGAACGAGAAAGAAATTATGCAGAATCATCAAAATGCTACAATCATGAACAAGGGCAATCATTCGATACAGCAGGATGAAAACCTGCGCGAGGCACTCAGACAAGAGGAGGCTGCGCTGCCGCAGATGCCTGCCGACCTGAACGACCGGCTGATGAAGCGTCTGCACCATGAGAGGCGGCAACGCCATTTCGCGGTCTGGCCGTGGGTGGCTGCCGCCTGTGTGGCCGCAGTGGTGGCTGTGTTGCTGCCTTCAAGAGAGAGTCGTGACGAGGCGATGACCGGTTCTGGTGAATTGCAAACGCGAACCAGTTCGCTTGCTACCGGACAGGACTCAAGAATTAGCCTGCAAGAAACAAAGGATATGGCATCCCCAACAACAGTTCAGGACAGTCGGATGACAAATCCAGATACTCACAACCGTAGGACTGCAAAAACGATTGGACGGGAAGCAGAGTTGGAAACAAAGACTCCACGGTTGCTGACACATCCTTCATCACCCGTTGCAAAAGTTCATCCGGAGGAGCGTGGTGAAACGACACGAAAGGCTGAAGAGTTGTTGGCGCAGGGAAAAACAACAGATATGTCCCAGGAAGTGACAGCAATTGATGAAATGGCATCTGCAGACTTGCCTCGCGTACAAGCGAAGCCCCAACAAGTGGTGCTCACCGAGCGCGACATCCCCATCAGCCGTCCAGAAAACTATCGCTATACACCCGAGGAAATCGCCCTGATGCGACGGCAAGCCAATGAAGCCTACGTGAAGTGGATGGAGCTGGAAATGGAAATCATGAATTATCAATATGAACAAGTTGCAAAACAATAAAAACATCATCAATATGAAACGTATTATCTCACTGCTTCTCATCGTCTGCAGCAGCCTTACGGCCTTTGCTGACTCTTCAGCCGACCAACCTAAACGGCCGGAGAAAGTCATCGCCAACCTGAATACCATCATCAATCTCCATGGCCACAAGGCAGGACAGTCGTTTGCCATCAACAGAAATCCGAACACCAACATCATTGAGTCGAGCGAGAAGATTGCCACCTTCTCATGCTTTACTCATGATGCCTCTTTTGAAACCATCGCAGAGAGTTTCATGGCCGACGAACCTCTGTGCTATCAGATACTGCACATGGTACCCGGAAATACAGAATCTTTCAAACTCAAGGTGGTGACCAACGAGGGCTCAAAGAACATCTCTCTCCGCTCAAAGAAAGAACAGGAAATGTGGCTCATGTGTACGAAGAACCCGGAGAACCCGCAACTGCGCGATGTCTATGCCATTGTCTGGGAAGAGATGGGTGACGATGATGTAAATTTCGAAGTGGAAGGCACGGTCTATATGATCACGTCGCTGCGCCCCGACATCTACGAGAAGAGTGCGGAGAGCAACAAGCGGATGTTTAAGATTGAGGGCCGCGTAGATGCCAACATCGCCGACTCGCTCTACAACATCTACATCGCCGACTCGCGCGATGCTCTCTATGCCTTGGACGATGATGACTATGTGGCGTGCGTGCCCGTGGTGAACAAGCGCTTCGAGTTCCAGACCGAACTCGACCACCCCATGGTGGGCCGCCTTCGCTGCATCTTCCCCGACGGCTCGCTCTGCTCCGCATGGATAGACCTCGATTTCGTTCCTGGCGAGACTTACCGCATCACCGTGCACAATGGCTACTACGACGAAGACCGCGACTATGAACGCCGCGTGGGACGACAGTCGGGCCGGAGCCTGTTGGTGACAGATTCCCCTCGCGTGGCAGTTGCTGATACTTTGGTTGTGGAGTCTGCCAATGCATTTGACAAGTGGAAAACGACCTTGTTTCCTGAACAGAAGGTGCGTTTTGAGATGAAAGTGAAAGTAGTTGAAAACGACATGGAGACATTGCAAGAAATCTATGGAAAGGTTGGTGAGAAGTTCCGTGAAGCCAATGAATTTAACACTACGAGGGGCCTCGTGGGCAATGCCATGAATCCCAAATTTGGTCCACAATATGAGCAGATTGTCAGCCTGAACAAAAAGATGGATGCCGATGTTCAAGACCTCATAAAAGAGGCAAAGGCTGCCTATATACCTACCTCCGGACTGATAGGATTGTATGGGCACCTGCTGGAGGCATACTCCGAGCAAAACGGGCAATTGATGGCAATGCTGTTGGCCGACCCCAGCAAGAAAGGGAAGAAAGCACAGAAATACGTGCAGAAACTGATGGAGAAATATATGGGAGAAATGAACTGTGATGACTATGATGAATGAAAGGATATTCACAACATCGAAATAATATCGACAGATTTTTATTCATAAGTACCCGGGACATGGTATGGGGCGCAGTGATGCGTCCCGTGCCTTTTGATTGGAAGATGAAATGACAGGAAAACTTGCTGCTGACCATAAAACTCTGAACATTTGTTCAGACTTTCATCCTAGACAGCCACTTTTGGGGCATCATCGAGGGTTTTATGTATCACGGGGACGGGGAAATTGATACGTTTTTGAGTCTTCTTATGTATCACGGGGACGGGGAAATTGATACGTTTTTGAGTCTTCTTATGATGCTGAAACCAACCGCTGAAAGTTTGGACAGTTGCCTGATTCCAGCTCCTTTTTGCAAAGCGGAAATGAGAATCGTGTCCCTATCCTGCTTTGGGAGAGATGAAATCCTTTCTATGGGCATTCCATGGCATTCTTCCAACAACATCTCCGTCACTTCCAAGTCAGTCGGCGGGGCGACTTTTTCCAGAGATGAGCAGTCGTCGTCAACAGATTCACTAACCAGCCTGCATAAATCATCCATCCCTATTTGTTCGAGCATGAAACTTGTCTCTGTGATGGTGTTGACACTGCCTTTGCCGGACAAATAATCATGCCAACTGCTCCAAGGATACTCTTCAACGGCTTCAACAATCCCAGCCTTCACAGGATTTTGGTGAATGTATCTGAAAAGTGTAACCACATAATTGAGATTGTCCACAGGTTCACTTTTGAACCTGTCTTGAAACAAATACCCGCATCTGGAATACTTGGTGTTGTAGTAACGGGCATAAGATATTGCCAAAGGCTTGACAACATCAGAAAGTACCCTCTCCCTCGGAGCGAGCATGAGATGAACATGATTGGTCATCAAGCAATAGGCGTAGATGTCACACAATGGTGATGCAGGTTCATTTTTCTCGTTTTTGGGATGAGCAAGAAGACGAAGCCTTTCCAGAAAGAAAAGGTAATCTGATTCTTCATGAAACAAATCCTGTCGGTTTATCCCACGAAGCATGACATGGTAGATGCCAGTATTACTACGTCTTCTCGCCTTTCTTGCCATAACGATTGTTTTTCTTTGCAAATCTAATTCTTTTTTCTCATTCTACAAAAGGAAATCGAAAAAAAACGTATCAATTTCCCCGTCCCCGTGATACGCGATTGTTTTTCTTTGCAAATCTAATTCTATTTTCTCATTCTACAAAAGGAAATCGAAAAAACGTATCAATTTCCCCGTCCCCGTGATACATGGAGTTTTTTTGATTCCTATCGCAGGTAAACTTCAGGCTCATCTCATGCTTATCTTGGTTAAAAAATCAAATTTTTGTGCTGAATGTTAGGATATTCGACTAATATTCAGTAATTTTGCACTCCAATTTGAGTATAGGTATTCAAAGAAGCATATAAACATCAAAAAATAACACGACCAAAAGATGAAAATTTCATTCGAGAACCCTGACAAGATCAATGGTTTGATGACATTGACCGTGGAGGTTGATGATTACAAGGAGAAAGTAGAGAAAACCCTGAAAGATTACCGCAAGAAAGCCAACGTGCCCGGTTTCAGACCCGGCAACGTGCCGATGAACATCATCAAGCGCCAGTATGGTACTGCCGTGAAGGTGGATGTGGTCAACAAAATCATCGGTGAGGAAATGTACAAATACCTCAGGGAGAACAACGTGAAGATGCTCGGAGAGCCACTGCCTTCAGAGAAGCAGGTGCCGCAAGACCTGGAGAAAGAGGGCGACTATGAGTTCATCTTCGACATCGCTGTCGCCCCCGAGTTCACCATCTCGCTCTCCAACAAGGACAAGGTAGACTACTTTGATATCCAGCCCGACGACAAACTCATTGACCAGCAGGTGGAGATGTTTGCCAGTCGCAACGGCCATTACGATAAAGCAGAGGTCTACGACCCTGAGCAGAGAGACATGCTCAAAGGCGACCTCCGCCAACTCGACGACGAAGGCAACACCCTAGAGGGTGGCATCACCGTGGCCGACGCCGTGCTCATGCCGCAGTATATCAAGGAGGAGGCACAGAAAGCCCTCTTCGACGGCGCCAAACTGGGCGATATCATCACCTTCAATCCCAAGAAGGCTTATCCCGAGAGCGATACCGAGGTGGCTGCACTCCTGAAACTCAAGAAGGAAGAAGTGGCCGACATCAACGCTGACTTCAGTTTCCAGGTAACGGAAATCTCACGCTTCGTGAAGTCGGCTCTCGACCAGGACCTTTTCGACAGCGTGTTCGGCGAGGGCAATGTGAAGACAGAAGAGGAATTCCGCGCCCGCATCGCCGAGGGCCTGAAAGCACAACTGGCCGGTGAGTCTGACTACCGCTTCCTGCTCGACGTGCGCAAGTATGCCGAGAACAAGGTGGGCGAAATCACCTTCCCCGAGGATATCCTCAAGCGCGTGATGAAGGCAGGCAACAAGGACAAGGACGCCGACTATGTGGACAAGCACTTCGATGCCAGCATCCGTGAGTTGAAATGGCACCTCATCAAGGAGCAACTCGTGGCAGCCAACGACGTGAAGATTGAGGATACCGACGTGAAGGCCGTGGCCAAGGAGATGGCAAGGGCACAGTTCGCACAGTATGGCATGAACAACGTACCCGACGAATACCTCGACGGTTATGCCGACGACATGCTCAAGCAGAAGGAGAATGTCGACTCTCTCATCGACAGGGCCATTGACAGAAAACTTATCGACGTGCTCAAAAACGTCGTGAAGTTGAACGTCAAGACCGTGACACTTGACGAATTCAACAAAATTGCCGCAGAATAATCGGTTTTTTTGCAAAAAAATCGACTTTTATATCAAGGTTACCGACTTTTTTTCGTATCTTTGTTGCAACAAGGACGGAAAAGTCGGTAACCTTATTTTATTATGGCTCGATTTTTGCCGTAGAGCAATCGTGGGCTCCTCGCTGAGGCAGACCACCATGTGCAACAAATATTGAAAAACTATGAACGATTTCAGAAAATTCGCCACCGGACACCTTGGCATCAACGGACAAGCGCTCGACGACGTCATCAGCGCTCAAGCCCAGTATCTCAACCCTTATATCCTTGAGGAACGTCAACTCAACGTCACCCAGATGGACGTTTTCTCAAGACTCATGATGGACAGGATTATCTTCCTTGGAACACAAATCGACGACTATACGGCCAATACGCTGCAGGCGCAGTTGCTCTACCTCGATTCCGTCGACACCAAGGACATCTCCATCTACATCAATTCACCTGGAGGAAGTGTCACTGCCGGACTGGGTATCTACGACACCATGCAGTATATCTCGAGCGACGTGGCTACTATCTGTACGGGTATGGCCGCTTCGATGGCTGCCGTGCTCCTCGTGGCAGGTGCCGAAGGCAAGCGCTCGGCACTCACCCACAGCCGCGTGATGATTCACCAGCCACTTGGCGGGGTGCAGGGACAGGCCTCCGACATCGAGATTGAAGCCCGTGAGATACAGAAATACAAGAAGGAACTCTATACCATCATTGCCGACCATTCGCATACACCTTACGACAAGGTGTGGGCCGACTCCGACCGCAACTACTGGATGACGGCCGACGAGGCAAAGGAATATGGCATGATCGACACCGTGCTCAAACGGAAGAAGTGAAATGAAGAAAGTATGTAGTTTCTGCGGCAACGGAGAGAAAGACGTCAGACTGCTGATTTCCGGCATCAATGGCTTCATCTGTGAGAACTGCGCCCAGCAGGCCTACCAGATTGTGCAGACCTCGGGCGTCATGGCAGCATCGGCTGTAGGCTCAAAAGAGAAGTTCAAACTCAAGAAGGTGCCCAAGCCGAAGGAGATAAAAGACTATCTCGACCAATATGTCATCGGGCAGGAGGAAGCCAAGCGATTCCTCTCCGTTGCTGTATACAACCACTACAAGAGACTGCAGCAGCCTGACGACCCCAACGGGGTGGAGATAGAGAAGAGCAACATCATCATGGTGGGCAGCACAGGCACCGGAAAGACCCTGCTCGCCAGGACCATCGCCAAACTCCTCGACGTGCCCTTCACCATCGTCGACGCTACCGTCTTCACCGAGGCGGGATATGTGGGCGAGGACGTGGAGAGTATCCTCTCACGGCTCCTTCAGGTGGCCGACTACGACGTGAAGGCCGCTGAGCGGGGCATCGTCTTCATCGACGAGATAGACAAGATAGCGCGCAAGAGCGACAACCCCTCCATCACCCGCGACGTGAGTGGCGAGGGGGTGCAGCAGGGATTGCTCAAACTGCTGGAGGGAACCATGGTGAATGTGCCCCCTCAGGGCGGGCGCAAGCATCCCGACCAAGAATATATCCATGTCGACACGCACAACATCCTCTTCATCTGCGGAGGGGCTTTCGACGGGATAGAGCGGAAGATAGCCCAGCGTATGAACACACGCACCGTGGGCTACAACTCCGTGCAGAACATGAGGAACATCGACAAGGAAGACCTCATGAAATACGTGTTGCCACACGACCTGAAGTCCTTCGGGCTCATCCCCGAGATTATAGGAAGATTGCCCGTGCTCACTTACCTCACCCCGCTCAACAGGGAGGCCCTCAAGCGAATCCTCATCGAGCCGAAGAACTCCATCGTGAAGCAGTATGTGAAACTCTTCGAGATGGACGGCATCAAACTGGAATTCGCCCCCGAGGCCCTCGAGTTCATCGTCGACAAGGCCGTGGAGTATAAACTCGGCGCGCGTGGACTGAGGTCGATAGTGGAGAGTGTCATCATGGACGCCATGTTCGAACTGCCTTCGAAGAAGAAGAGCGAGTTTGTGGTGACAAAGGAATACGCTGAAAAACAACTTGAAAAAGCACATATCCAGAGCCGTTAGCAGTTGGCACCCAACCACCTGCCAATGGTGATGGAACGAATGGAGAATAGACTCATGCTGGAAAATGTTAACCTAACTCAACAACTCAAGCGCTACTTCGGCTTTGACAAGTTCAAAGGCGATCAGGAGGCAATAGTGAGAAACCTACTGGAAGGGAACGACACCTTCGTGTTGATGCCCACCGGTGGGGGAAAGTCGCTGTGCTACCAACTTCCCTCACTCATCATGGAGGGTACCGCCATCGTCGTGTCGCCACTCATTGCGCTGATGAAAAACCAAGTAGATGTAATCAACGCCATGAGCGACGAAGACGGTGTGGCACACTACCTCAACTCCTCGCTCAACAAGGCTGCCATCGACCAAGTGAAGGCTGACATCCTGTCGGGACGCACCAAACTGCTCTATGTGGCACCGGAGTCGCTCAACAAGGAAGAGAATGTGGAGTTTCTGCAATCGGTGAAAATCTCGTTCTACGCCATCGACGAGGCCCACTGCATTTCGGAATGGGGACACGACTTCAGACCGGAATACCGCAACATACGTCCCACCATCCAGAAGATAGGCAATGCGCCTGTCATCGCCCTTACCGCCACCGCCACCGACAAGGTGCGCACCGATATCAAGAAGAGCCTAGGCATCGTCGACGCCAAGGAGTTCAACAGTTCGTTCAACCGCCCCAACCTCTATTATGAGGTGAGGCAGAAAACCAACGAAATCAACAAGCAGATTATCAGGTTTATCAAGCAAAACCCGGGGAAGAGCGGCATCGTCTACTGCCTGTCGAGAAAGAAGGTGGAGGAACTGGCTGCCGACCTCTGCGCCAACGACATCAAGGCTGCGGCTTACCATGCCGGACTGGAGTCGGCGAAGCGGTCGGAGACACAGGATGATTTCCTCATGGAGAAAATCGATGTGATAGTGGCTACCATCGCCTTCGGTATGGGCATCGATAAACCCGACGTGAGGTTTGTCATCCACTACGACATCCCCAAGAGTCTTGAGGGTTACTACCAGGAGACTGGCAGGGCAGGACGCGACGGGGGAGAAGGGAAGTGCATCGCTTTCTACTCCTACAAGGACCTGCAGAAACTGGAGAAGTTCATGGAGGGAAAACCCGTGGCAGAGCAAGACATCGGGCGACAACTCCTGCAGGAAACGGCTGCCTATGCCGAGTCGTCGGTTTGCAGGAGGAAGATGCTGCTCCACTACTTCGGCGAGGAATACAACAAGGAAAACTGCGGCAACTGCGACAACTGTCTCAACCCCAAGACGAAGATCGACGGCATGCAGCAACTCCTCATCGTGCTCCAGGCTATCAGCGCGGTGAAGGAGAATTTCAGGACAGAATACATCATCGACTTCGTGAAGGGAAGACCCACCGACGACATCGTGTCGCACAAACACGACCAACTCGAGGAGTTCGGTGCCGGAGAAGACGAGGACGATAAACTGTGGAACCCCGTCATCCGACAGGCGATGATTGCCGGATATGTGAAGAAAGACGTGGAAAACTACGGACTGCTGAAACTTACCGCCGCAGGAAAACAATTCATGAAGAAGCCAAAGCCCTTCATGATAGTGAAAGACACGGAGTTCAAGGACGATTATGAAGACGACAGCATGGAGTCGGGTGCCAGCACCCTCGACCCCGAACTCTTCTCCATGCTCAAGGACTTGCGCAAGCGAATGTCAAAAAAACTCAACTTGCCGCCTTACGTCATCTTCCAAGACCCCTCGCTCGAACAGATGGCCACCATGTATCCCATCACGCTCCAGGAATTGCAGAATATCCAGGGCGTGGGAGCAGGCAAAGCCAATAGGTATGGACAGGAATTCTGCGACCTCATCAGGGCGCATTGCGAGGAGAACGAAATCGAGCGTCCCGAGGACCTCAGGGTGAAGACCGTAGCCAAGAAATCCATCCTCAAGGTAAAGATAATTCAAAGCATCGACAGGAAAATCGACCTGGAGGAAATCTCCAAGGCACAGGGTCTGGATTTCTTCGACTTGCTCGACGAGATAGAGGCTATCGTCTATAGCGGTACAAAACTCAACATCGACTACTTCATCGAAGAGGTGATGGACGAGGACATGGTAGACGATATCTATGAATATTTCCGCGAGAGCGATACCGACGACCTTGAGGTGGCTATGGAAGAACTCGGCGAAGACTATTCCGAAGAGAACATCCGCCTGGTCAGGGTGAAATTCATCTCCGAGATGGCCAACTGAGAATGGGCGTTCGGGCATGTTGGGCGTTATGGCATGTTGGGCGTTCGGGCGAATTTGCAATTCGCCCGCACTGAGTATAAGCATTTTCCATGCGCCTTTATCGGATTACAAATCCTAATATTCACTGCGTCGGGATTGCAAATCCCGACGAACCTTTTCCATGCGCCTTTATCGGATTACAAATCCTATTATTCGCTGCGTCGGGATTGAAAATCCCGACGAACATTAGACGAACATTACTTCGTTTACAGATTCGTTGAATAGTGCCCGACATGGCTTGTCACGTTAAAACGTATTAATTCCATAAGAAAAACGCCAAAACCACCCGTTTTGTGGAATTTTCTTGCTAATTTTGCACGCAATAAATTCATATCAC
>Ga0310695_10000537_pt1 | contig 98178 bp, 84 predicted proteins | sample RumenRJG_04DNA_FD_203882 | JGI IMG/M metagenome (GOLD analysis project Ga0310695, IMG submission 203882) | Bovine rumen microbial communities from Lethbridge, Alberta, Canada - RJG_04 (v2) (version 2) | ecosystem: Host-associated > Mammals > Digestive system > Stomach > Rumen | place: Canada...
AGTAGGTATAGTCGCCGATGATGATATGCGGGTTCTTCACCACGTTCTTGATGAAGCAGAGGCTTGGAATCTTCGGATTCGGAAAAGCCTCATTGGGGTTGGGTCTATTATTGATTTCCATAAATTTCGATTTATCCGTTTTTTTTTCTATTCTCCATTGGTTGCAACGATATACGAGCAGTATTTACTGAGCAGATTGGACAATGGCAAATTTCCTTTCTGGTATCGGTCTGCGTCGAGCTTTAAAACTCTTTCGCAAATTAGCTTCTTTCCTTTATATAAGGCATTGAGATATGGAATGCCATTCTCTTCGGTGATGCTTATATCTGTAAAGAATTGCGTGAGATCCTCTGCATCATAGACGATGGAGTAGCTTGGACGCTTTGCACCAGGAATATCCTCTACCAGAATGCTCTTTTTCACAAGATCCTGTATGTCACGAATGGCGGTGTCCTTTGAGCACTTCGCCAATGTTGCCCATGTCTTTGACGTAATCTTTGCCTCGTAGCCGTCAAGAAAGAGGTTGAGCATCTGAGTCTGTCGCTCTGTCATTGGCACAGACGATGCCTTCTGCCAGAAGAAACTTTTGTTCAAGATGGTGGTGACGATGGTATCTGCCACGTCAAGAGCATCCACCAGCTTCTGCATGTACCACACCAACCACTCAGTAAGGTCACCATCGCCATGCTGCATACGTTCAAGTATGTCGTAGTAGTGATTCTTGTCCTTATTAATCTGTGATGAGACATTATAGAAGCGGAATTCGCTTTTCTCTCCACGCGCCAACAGCATGTCAGAAAGAATGCGGGCCAACCTTCCATTGCCGTCCTCAAAGGGATGAATGCTCACAAACCAGAAATGAGCAACGGCAGAACGGATAACACTGCTCACTTGCTCCTCTCCATCAAACCAAGTGAGGAACTTTTGCATTTCCTCTTCTACACGGTCTGGAGAAGGAGCGATATAGTGAACCCTCTCGCGCCCAAACATTCCGCTGACAATATGCTCCTCGTTTGTACGGTATTTGCCAATTTCAATCTGACTACCTTCACTCTGGCCAGTTGGAAAGAAAGCTGCTTGCCAAGCACATAGTTTCTCTTTGCTGAGAGGCATGTCATAGTGCTGAACCGCTTCGAGCATTACGCCCACAACTGAATCAATATAGTGGGATGGCGCTGTGTATTTCACGTTTTCAATCCCAAGTTTTCTGGCAATGGAAGAACGAACCTGATCAACGTTCAGCCGGATTCCTTCAATTTCCGAAGAATACACCACATCATATGTCAGATTCTCGGCCATTGCACGCAGTTTGCTGTCAAAGCCCAAAGAACTCAGCCTCCCGTAAAGCAGACCTTGTTTACGAAATACTTTTTCTTGAAGAAGTGACACCTGTGAAGCGTCCCAACGGAAGTTTGGCCAATTATCTCTTTCATGTATATACATAACGCATTCGTACTCTATGCGACAAAATATTAGTTATAACGTCGCAAATTCTGCGACAAAGATACGAAGACAAAACCGAATCACCAAGACAAACGCAAAATATCTCATATTGTGCGACGTTTTCAGTCAATAATCGTCAGCAATTACTTCTTTGTAGATACAAGAAAAGACCTGCCCAAGCGGACAGGTCTCTTTGCAAATTATGTCTGTGTTGACTTACTCGGCCTCAACTGCTGCCTGGGCGGCGGCGAGGCGTGCGATGGGCACGCGGTAGGGCGAGCAGGAAACGTAGTTCAGTTTGAGCTTGTTGCAGAACTTCACGCTCTTAGGCTCACCACCGTGCTCACCGCAAATGCCGACGTTGAGGTCGGGGTTGGCGGCGCGGCCCTTGCGGGTAGCCATCTCAACGAGCTGACCAACACCTTCCTGGTCGAGTACCTGGAACGGATCCTCCTTGAGGATGCCCAAGTTCTTGTAGATGGCGAGGAACTTGCCAGCGTCATCACGCGAGTAACCGAAGGTCATCTGGGTCAAGTCGTTGGTACCGAAGGAGAAGAAGTCCACAACCTCGGCAATCTGGTCGGCAACGAGAGCAGCACGCGGAATCTCAATCATGGTACCTACCTTGTAGGCCACGGTCTCGCCACGCTCGGCAAATACCTTCTTGGCAGTCTCATTGATGATGTTGGCCTGCATTTGGATCTCGTTCTTGACACCGATGAGGGGCACCATGATCTTGGGATGCACATCGACGCCCTTAGCCTTGACGTTGAGGGCAGCCTCGATGATGGCACGTGCCTGCATCTCGGTGATCTCGGGATAGGTGTTGCCCAGACGGCAGCCACGGTGACCGAGCATGGGGTTGAACTCCTCAAGACCGTCGCAAATCAGCTTCACCTCCTCGAGGGTGCGGCCAGTCTGCTCGGCGAGCTCACGCATAGTCTCGAGCTGGTGGGGTACGAACTCGTGCAAGGGGGGATCGAGCAGACGGATGGTCACCTCGTAACCGTCCATAGCCTCGAAGATACCCTCGAAGTCACCACGCTGCAAGGGGAGCAGCTTGGCCAGAGCGACACGGCGGGTAGCCTCGTCGGGAGCAATGATCATCTCGCGCATGGCCTTGATGCGGTCGCCCTCAAAGAACATGTGCTCGGTGCGGCACAGACCGATACCGTGAGCGCCCAGCTCACGAGCCTTCTTGGCGTCGCGGGGAGAATCGGCATTGGTGTAAACGTCCATGGTGCTGTACTTCTCGGCAAGAGCCATAACAGCAGCATAGTCACCACCCAGGTCAGGATCTACAGTTGCAACAGCGCCGTCATAAACCTCGCCAGTGCTACCATTGATCGAAATCCAATCACCCTCTTTGTAGGTCTTGCCACCCATCTCGACGGTGCGAGCCTTATAGTCCACCTTAATCGTACCGGCACCCGAAACGCAGCACTTGCCCATACCACGGGCAACAACGGCAGCGTGTGAGGTCATACCGCCACGAGCGGTGAGGATACCCTGAGCCACGCTCATGCCGCGCAGGTCCTCGGGAGAGGTCTCGATGCGCACCATGATGACTTTCTTCTTGCGAGAAGCCCATTCCTCGGCATCATCGGCAAAGAACACGATTTGACCGGTTGCGGCACCGGGGCTGGCGGGCAGACCCTTGGCCATCACCTTAGCGCTCTTTACGGCAGCCTTGTCAAATACGGGGTGCAACAGCTCATCGAGCTTACCAGGCTCCATGCGCTTGATGACGGTCTTCTCGTCGATAGCGCCCTCACGCAGCAGGTCCATGGCGATTTTCACCATAGCGGCGCCGGTGCGCTTACCGTTACGGGTCTGAAGCAACCAGAGCTTGCCGTCCTGGATGGTGAACTCCATATCCTGCATGTCGTGGTAGTGGTCCTCGAGCTTCTGCTGGATTTCAACGAGCTGCTTGGCACACTCGGGCATCGACTCCTCGAGAGAGGGATACTTGGCGGCACGCTCTTCCTCGCTGATGCCTTGCAGCTTGGCCCAACGGCGGCTGCCTTCGGTCATAATCTGTTGAGGGGTGCGAACACCAGCCACAACGTCCTCGCCCTGAGCATTGATGAGATACTCACCATTGAACAGGTTCTCACCGGTACCGGCGTCGCGCGAGAAGCAAACGCCAGTAGCACTGTTGTTGCCCATGTTGCCATAGACCATGGCTTGAACGTTGACTGCCGTACCATACTCCTCGGGAATCTGGTTCATGCGGCGGTACAGGATGGCGCGGTCGTTGTTCCAGCTGTCAAACACAGCGTAGATGGCACCCCACAGCTGGTCATAAGCGTCGGTGGGGAAGTCCTTACCGGTATTCTCTTTAACAGCAGTCTTGAAGCGAACCACCAGTTCCTTGAGGTCATCGACATCAAGTTCGGTGTCAAACTTCACGCCCTTCTTCTCTTTCACTTCCTCGATAATCGCCTCAAAGGGGTCGATGTCGGTCTTGTTGGTCGGCTTCATGCCCAGCACCACGTCACCGTACATCTGCACGAAGCGGCGGTAGCTGTCCCAAGCGAAGCGGGGATTGCCCGACTTCTTGGCGAGCGTCTCGGCCACCTCATCGTTGATACCCAGGTTGAGGACGGTGTCCATCATACCAGGCATCGACACGGGAGCACCCGAGCGAACCGATACCAGCTGGGGGTTGCTGGGATCATTGAACTTGTTACCGGTCAATTTCTCGATGTGAGCAACAGATTTCATCACATCGTCCTTGATCATCTCAACGACAGCTTCGCGGCCCTTCTGGTTATAGAGGGTGCAAATCTCGGTAGTAATGGTGAAACCCGGGGGAACAGGAACACCAATCAAGTTCATCTCGGCAAGGTTAGCGCCCTTACCACCCAGTAAATCCTTCATGTCGGCACGACCTTCTGCCTGGCCGTTACCAAAAGTGTAAATCGCTTTCATTTACTTTTTTTGTTTTGAATATATTTGCAAATATTATGTATTTCAGTTTTTGCGGTGCAAAGGTAGTGATTTTTAGTCAAAGATTCAAAAAACAACGGCAAAAAACACATTATTTTATTTTAATGGCTCAAAACCCCACTATTTGATTACACTTTGTAAGAAAATCAAGAATTTGTCATTATGATTTTTCTATCCTATCTCATCCCTGGTGTCGCAAATGCCCACAAGTATGCCGATGCAATGGGCCTTACCGCCCATTACACTTTATCACTTGACACGAAATCGGGCAGTTCTATTGGTAATCGGCGTCGTTGAGGATCATCTTTTTGGTGAGGGTGTGTTGGGAGCCGTTCATGTAGGTGATGATGACTTTGGTGAGTTCCATTCTCGTGGCATCACCAGCGACAAAGTAAGACGAGCTGTCCCACTCCCAAGTGCCTGAACTATATTGCTCTACAGGACCCGTGCCCTTGAAATGTCCCGTTCCTCTCACGTCATCAACGTCGTTATATACTTTCCAATAGACGTCGATGTACTTGATGGTCTTCTTGTTGGTGTTGAAGTAGGAGAAACTGAATGTCACCATCGAGTACTCATCGTCCCAATTCCACCTCTGAAAGAAGCCGTAAGGAGCCTTGGCGACGATAGCATTGAGGAAATCCAGGGCGCATATCATGTTAGTCTCTTCAACATTCTCGTCAGTGATCAAAGGCACCTGATCGATGCTGTCAGCAAAAGCCTCGACGTGATACCTGTAGGGCTCGTATTCCTGCCATGACTGGGGGACGGTAGTCGAATGGATTTTGAACAGAGGAACACCCAGCTTGCTGTCAACTTCCTTTAGATAATAGACCTTACCATCGGGAATTCCCACAATGCTTACCGAGTCGGTGAGCCAATGGGCGACCTCACACAGGTCGCACGAGACATACCCCTTGGGGACAGGCACCCAGTTCCACTCGTGGGCGCTGCGGTAGAGTTCCATACCGGCCTGGCGAATCGAATCGAGCAACGCCTCCTGCCGCTCGCGCTCAATGGCTGCCAAGCGCTCGCGTTCCCTCACGGCGACGACCGAGTCGGCCATGAACTTCCTGCGTTCGGCATTCCTGCGTTCAAACTTGACGTCCAAGCTGTTGTTGACCGCCTTTATCCTTTCTTCCAATTCGATGCCCGCCACGTGCGGGATGTTCTTGTCCTTCTTGACCTGCTTAGCCTTCTCGTCATTGAGGATGATGGCATAGTTGCCGTATTGCGTCGAGAGATAGAGACGCTTGGCCTTGGTATCATAGGCATAGCAGGTGGCGGAACGATCCATTGTGTTGACAGGAAGATTGGTCCGTTTATAATAAATACCCTGTCCGTCAGGCTCATAGACCACAAGAGCGATACTGGGCGCTGTCGTCGCATTGACGGGTGCCATCGCTTTCCCGCCCAACGACAACAGCATTACAAATAATGATAGTAAAACCGTGCGCATGAAATCATGTCATTTAAAAACATGCAAAAATAAATAAAATCAGGGATACCCTCATTTTCATTTCCACAAAAAACACATCAACCACCGAATTTTCTTGACAAAAGGGTCTTAACATGAAAAAAAGCATTACCTTTGCCGATTATAACAAACCACATTACTATTATTTTAGATGGATAATACTACTAAAAAAATGCTGGAAAACGACTCTAACGGGTTGTTGACCTATGAATACATCGCCAACAACATGGGCAACATCGACGATGACATGGCTGAGTTGGTGGACAATATGATTCTCAAAGACCGCACTGGGCAATTTGTAGTGAGTACGGCGCGCTATCTCAATGCCATCGACCATGATAAGTATGCGTCGAGCATCGACTTGCTGGTCAAGGCAGCCATCGCCAAGGACCGCGACCACGTGTACCTGTCCTATCTCGCCGCTTCGCTGTGGGGTGAAGACTTCAAGGAGCATGCCGCTGAACTGAGCGCAAGCGACGACAACTTTCGCCGCATCTTCAAGCGCCTGTATCCTGTGGGGATTTAGGCGTTAGGTATTAGGCTTTAGGCGTTAGGCTTTAGGTTTTAGATATTAGATATTGAATTGGTTGTGCTCATTGAACGACAACTGAAAAGCAAATAAAACAACAATGAAGAGGAATTTATTTTTAACCATCATGATGGTTGCGCTGACACTCATGTCATGCTCCGCGACAGGCAGCGAGAACCAAGCCGAAGCACCCGGCAAAAACAAAGCTAAAAACAAGATGACAAAAGTTGAATTGGAAACCTCGCTTGGCAACATCGTTGTCGAGCTGTACAACGAGACGCCCCAACACCGCGACAACTTCATCAAGCTGGTGAAGGAGGGGTATTATGACGGCGTGCTTTTCCACCGTGTGATTAAGGACTTTATGATCCAGACTGGAGACGGCAACTCCAAGAACGCAGGTCCCGAGACCACCCTGGGCGACGGGGACCCGGGCTATACCATCGAAGCCGAGTTTGTCTATCCAAAGTACTTCCACAAGCGTGGTGCACTTGCCGCCGCTCGCACGGGCGACCAGGTGAATCCCGAGCGCCGCAGCAGCGGTAGCCAGTTCTACATCGTTACCGGCAAGATCTTCAGCAGCGAAGATTTGCAGATGATGGAAAAGCAACTCACCGACGGCAAGAAGCAAGAAATCTTCCGCCGTCTTATCATGGAGAATCAAGCACGCATTAAGGAACTGCAAGAGAGCCAGGACATGGCCGCCCTCGACGCGCTGCAGAAAGAACTCATCGATAAGACTGAGGCCGAGGCTGCCTTGAGCCCAACCAAGATGACCGACGAGCAGATTGACGCCTACACAAGCATTGGTGGCACTCCCCACCTCGACGGCCAGTACACCGTATTTGGCGAGGTGGTATCGGGCATGGACGTGGTTGACAAAATCCAAAACACCACCACGGGCCGTGGCGACCGTCCCACCGTTGACATCAGGATTGTCAAGGCACGTATCGTCAAGTAAGAATCGATAGCGGTAATATCATCCGCAAGAGACCATGGGGCATTCTGAGGCAGGCAAAGCCTTGAATGCCCCATATTTTTATCTCAAAAAGGGCAAAAACCATTGTTTTTTCAAAAAAAACGGAAAAATGACTTTGTGATTGAGAAAAAATGACTAAATTTGGGGTTTAGAATTAAACAAGGAGTTGTGTCAGAGCGCAAACCGCTGTAACAAGGAAAGATAGCACGATTCTTGTCACTAAGCACATTTTTTCACTTGACACACACTCCACAAAATTAAAAAATTATGATGGAACCGCGTGAACAATCTGAATCGATGAACAATCTCGAGAACGATCAGAACCTGAGCACTGAGCCCCAGAACGAGGCTCAGGAAGTTGTGAATGAAGAAGTTAAAGTTGAGGCTCCCGAGGCTGAGGCACCTGCTGCCGAAGCTCCCGAGGCAGAAGCACCTGTAGCCGAGGCCCAGGAGGCTGCCCCCGAGCCAGTCGAAGAACCCAAGGCCACTCCCAAACTTGACCTTACCGGCAAGAGCAAGAGTGAACTCGTGGACATGATGCGTGAGGCTGCAACCCGCCCCATCGAGGATTTCAAGGACGAGGTGCAAGCCATTAAGGCCGCATTCTTTGCCCTGCGCCGCGAGGAGATGTCCCAAGAGAAAGAAGCCTTCCTTGCCAACGGCAACGAAGAGGGCGACTTTGTGCCTAAGGAGGATGTGGACGAGAACAACTTGAAAGAATTGCTCAACGTGCTCAAGGAACGCCGCACCGAGTATAACGCGGCTCAGGAAGCCAACCGTGAGGCCAACCTCGCCAAGAAGCGCCAAATCATCACGCTTATCAACGAGATCGCCAACGACCCCGACAACATCAACCGCCAGTTCAACCGCGTCAAGCAACTGCAGCAAGAGTTCAAGGATGCCGGCGAGGTTCCCGCTACCGCCGACACCGAAATCTGGAAGGAGTTCCAGCGTGCCACCGAGCGCTTCTATGATGTGCTCAAGGTGAACAGGGAGCTGCGTGATTACGACTTCAAGAAGAACCTGGAGCAGAAACAGCAGCTGTGCGAAGAGGCCGAGGCCCTTGACGAGGAGACCGACATCGTGACCGCCTTCAGGAAACTGCAGGAACTTCACAACAAGTGGCGCGAGATTGGTCCCGTTGCCAAAGAGTTGCGCGAGGAACTGTGGGCACGCTTCAAGGCCGCATCCAGCGCCATCAACAAGAAATACCAGACCTTCTTTGAGGACCGCAAGAGCAAAGAGAAGGAGAATGCCGATGCCAAAACCGAACTGTGCGAGAAGATAGAGCAGATCACCACCGACAACCTGAAAACCTACGCCCAGTGGGACGAGGTGACCAAGCAAATCATCGCCCTGCAGGAAGACTGGAAGAAGTTGGGCTACGCATCCCGCAAAGCCAATGCCGCCCTGTTCGCCCGTTTCCGCAAGTCGTGTGACGACTTCTTTGCCAAGAAGGCCGAGTTCTACAAGACGATGAAGGACGAGCTCAGCTCCAACCTGGCCAAGAAGATTGACCTGTGTGAGCGAGCCGAAGCCCTTATGGATTCGACCGAGTGGAAAGAAGCCACCGACAAGTTCGTCGAGATGCAGAAGGAGTGGAAGACCATCGGTCCCGTTGTGAAGAAGCACAGCGACGCGGTGTGGAAACGCTTTATCGCGGCATGTGACCACTTCTTTGAGCAGAAGAAGAAACAGAACGTCAACGTTCACGCTGTCGAGCACGACAACCTCAAGGCCAAGAAAGAGGTGATTGCCACCCTCAAGGCCACCATCGAGGAGGCTGCCGAAGATGCCGCCCAGACGGTACGCAACCTGATGGACCGCTGGCAGGAAATCGGCCATGTGCCCTTCAAGGAGAAGGACAAGATTTACGCCCAGTACCGCGAACTGGTCGATAAGGCATTTGAGACGCTGAACATGCGCGGTTCCCGCTCAAGCGGTGAAGGCAGTTCCCGTGGTCCCCGCCAGTCATCGGGCAGTGACCGCGGCCTGAGCGAGCGTGACCGTCTGGTGCGCACCTATGAGCAGCGCATGAGCGAGTTGAAGACCTTTGAGAACAACATGGGCTTCCTCACCGCCAACACCAAGAGCGGCAACTCGCTGGTACAAGAGATGGAGCGCCGCATCGCCCGCCTCAAGGAAGAAATTGCCGAACTGGAGCAGAAAATCAAGGAATTGGATAACGCTGACGCACAGTGACCACGACATTATCCATTTGACCATAACATGAACGCGTAAAGGCGGTGTGTCAAAAATCTGACTCGGTAACTTAACCGTGCTAACGCACGGGCGGTTATGTTGAATTTTGGCACACCGTCTGTCGCACTCTAAACTGATTCCCTCGAGAGACACCCAGTCATCCAAATGAAGAGCAAAGGCCGATACGGACAATTTGTGAGATGGATTTTCAGCATCGTTGACTTGCTGATTGTCAATCTTGTCTTTGTTTTTACCATCTTTTTAGACTATAGGGTCCAGGCAGCGGCTGGCGGGTTCACCACACGGCCGATGTGGCTTGCGCTCAACGTGGCGATGCTGGTGTGCATCTACTTCTACAACGACGTCCACGAGAAGCGTGTCATCTATGCCGAGCGCGTAGTGGGCAAGGCTGTCAACCTGGTCCTGACCCATGCCGGCATTTTCATCACACTGATATCACTGCTCCGGCAGCCCGAGGTGCCATGGAGACAAGTGATGGTATTCTATGTGGTATTCTTCCTGGCCTTATCCACATGGTGGGTATTGTCACGCCAGTTGGTGAAGCTGTACCGCAACCATGGCTTCAACTTCAAGCGCGTCATTGTCATTGGTGGTGGCACCGTGGGTGTTCGCCTCATTGACGAGATGCTGGGCGACCAGGGCTACGGCTATCACATCGTGGGCTTCTTTGACGATGACCCCAAGGCCCGTTCGGCATCAGCGGCCTATCAGGGCAAGTTGAGTGACGTCGAGTCATTTGTCAAGACCCATCAGGTCGATGAGATGTTCTGCGCCGTGCCCGATATCGAGGACAACCAGAATGTTGCCCGGATGATTCGCATCGCCGACAATAATGCGGTCGATTTCTACTATGTGCCGCAGTTTGGACGCACTGTCACCCGCCAATTTGAGCTGAGTTCGGTGGGCGATGTCCCCATCCTCGCCGTTCACCCCTACCCCTTGAAGAATCCCCTCAACCGCCTGTTCAAGCGCGCTTTTGACCTGTTGATGTCAACGGTGGTACTCATCTTGTCGCCGCTGGTCATCATCCCTGTCGCCATCGGCATCAAGCTGTCATCACCGGGTCCCGTCTTCTTTGTCCAGAAGCGCACGGGCTACCGCGGCCAGGCGTTCAACTGCTACAAATTCCGCACGATGCGCATCAATGCCGACAGCGACACGTTGCAGGCAAGCAAAGGCGATCCCCGCGTGACGCGCTTTGGCAACTTCCTGCGCCGCACGAGCATCGACGAGCTGCCCCAATTCTATAATGTGTGGCGCGGCGAGATGAGCATTGTGGGACCCCGTCCGCACATGGTGGCACAGACCGAGATGTACAGTGAGCTCATCGACAAGTACATGCTGCGGCACACCATCAAGCCCGGCATCACCGGGTGGGCCCAGGTGCGCGGCTTCCGCGGCCAGACCGAGGAACTCTGGCAAATGGAGAAACGCGTCGAGTTGGATGTGTGGTATGCCGAAAACTGGACTTTCTTCATGGACCTGAAAATCATCGTCCGCACCGTCTTGAACGCCCTTAAGGGGGAGGATAATGCGTACTAATTAGGAGTTAGGAGTTAGGAGTTAGGAGTTAGAAGTTGGGAGTTAGGAGTTAGGAGTTGAGGGCTATTGGATGATGACACGTGAGGAAAATGCGCTGATGATGTTGAGGAGCTGTTATGGATATGACAGCTTCAGGGGACAGCAATGGGACATCATCAATCACACGCTTGATGGCAACGACAGCATCGTGCTCATGCCCACGGGCGGCGGCAAGTCGCTGTGCTACCAGATTCCCGGCTTGATGAGCGAGGAGGGTTTTGCTATCGTCATCTCGCCGCTGCTGGCACTGATGAACGACCAGATTGACGCGTTGCAGCAGAATGGCGTGCCTGCCCTGGCACTGAATAGCGAGAAAACCGATACCGAGAACCGCCAGACCGTTGACCTGCTCATGCAGGGAAAGGTCAAGTTGCTCTATATCTCACCCGAAAAACTGCTTAGCGAGATCGACCGCTGGTCCTCAGCTATCACCGACCGTATCTGCCTGTTTGCCGTCGATGAGGCGCACTGCATCTCGCAGTGGGGACACGACTTTCGCCCTGAATACACCCAATTAGGGACACTCAAGCAACGCTATCCCGATATCCCGGTGATGGCACTCACCGCCACCGCCGACCGCATCACCCGTGACGACATCGCCAAACAGCTGAATATCCCCGAGGCGCGGCTGTTTATCAGCTCCTTTGACCGCCCCAACATCTCGTTGAACGTCGTGCAAGGTTCGACAGGCAGGCAGAAGTTCCGTCAAATCGTGCAATTCATCAACTTGCATCGCGGCGAGAGCGGCATCATCTACTGCCTGCGCCGCAAGGACACCGAGAAGATGGCTGCCGAGTTGACCCGCCTGGGTATCAAGGCGGAACCCTTCCACGCTGGCATGAGCGTGAGCGAGAAGCAGCGCATCCAGCGCGACTTCATTAACGATGACCTCAAGGTGGTGTGCGCTACCATCGCGTTTGGCATGGGCATCGACAAGAGCAACGTGCGCTATGTCATCCACAGCAACATGCCGCGCAACATCGAGAGTTACTACCAGGAAATCGGGCGTGCGGGCCGTGACGGCCTGGCTGCCGATGCCCTGCTGTTCTACAACTATGGCGACATGGTCACCCTGCAGCAGTTTGCCCAGCAATCGGGGCAGGTCCAGGTCAATATGGACAAGTTGAGGCGCATGCAGCAGTTTGCCGAGAGTGGCGTGTGCCGCCGTCGCATCCTGTTGAACTACTTCAACGAGCGCTTTGACCACGATTGTCACAACTGCGACGTGTGTGACAACCCGCCCGAGCGGTTTGACGGCACACGCCTCGCCCAGATGGCTCTGAGCGCCATCATGCGCACCGACCAGCAAGCGGGCATGTACACCATTACCGACATCCTGCGCGGCTGGCGCAAGGTCGAAATCATCGAGAAAGGATATGACAGGCTGAAGACCTTCGGCGTGGGGCATGACCTCACCGTTGCCGAGTGGAATGCCTACCTGCTGCAGATGCTGCAACTGGGACTGTTTGACGTCGCCTACGACGAAGGCAATCATCTGAAAATCACCGAATTTGGAAGCGAAGTGCTTTACGGCAGGCAGTCGATACAACTCAATCGCTTTGAGCGCCGCAACCTCAAACGCAAGCAGGCAGCCGAACCAGTGCAACCCGTCATCGAGGTTGAGCCAACCGTCCCGGCCAAGAAGATGGATAAGGCACTGTTTGAACGGCTGCGTGACGTGCGCAAAGCCCTCGCCACGGCAAGTCACATCGCCCCCTACATGGTCTTCAGCGACAAGTCACTACAAGCCATGGCAACCGAGAAGCCGACAACACAGGCCGAATTTGGCATCCTCTACGGCGTGGGCGAAGTGAAGTGCCAAAAGTACTGGCGCCCCTTCACCGCCGCCATCCGCGACTACCTCGCCACCAACAACTAAAAAAGGAAAAACAATATTCCTTACTTAAAAAGAAAACAATAAATACAATAATGACAATGGCATCCGCGCACATTGTCATTATTGTACTTGTTTTCCTTGTATATCGGTTGTTTTACGGTCAGATGATGCCTGTGAGGTAGAGGAAGATGAAAATGATGGAGACGGGAGCGACGTATCGCAGGCAGAATATGAGGAAGGGCTCCATCGCGCCCTTGAGGCGGCCGCCGTTGGTTATCTGCTCGTGAATGACCTTGCGGTCAAGAATCCAGCCCACATAGACCGCAGTGAAGAGTCCGCCCAAGAGCATGAAGATGTTGCTGGCGGCATAGTCCATCATGTCGAAGATGTTCTTGCCCCACAACTTGATGTCGTCAAGCACGTTGAACGACAGGGCGGCAATCACAGCGAGGGCGAAGGTGAACAGGGCTGTCCAGGCGATAGCACGGCCACGCGACATCTTGTGTTCCTCGATGAGGAAGGTGATGGGGATCTCGCTCAGTGAGATGGTCGAAGTCAACGAGGCGAAGAATACCAGCAGGAAGAACAGCAGTGCCCAGATGTAGCCGCCAGTCATCTGCTGGAAGATGCCCGGCAGCACCTCAAAGATGAGGCGCGGGCCTGCAGTAGGCTCAACGCCAAAGGAGAAGACGGCAGGGAATATCATCACGCCCGACAGGATGGCGACAAGCGTGTCGAGGACGGCAACGGTAGTTGCATCCTTGGCCAGCGACGTGTCGTCCTTGAAATAGGAACTGTAAGTCACCAGACACGATATACCGATGGAGAGCGACAGGAATGCCTGACCAAAGGCGTCAAGCACACCGCGCATCGTCAACTGGGAGAAATCAGGATAGAAGAGGAACTTGAGCCCCTTGGAAGCGCCAGGCAACAGCAATGAATTGACGCAGAAGACAATGAGAATCAAGAACAGCAACGGCATCATGATGCTCGCCACGCGTTCGATACCCTTCTCGATACCGCGGCTCATCACGATGAAGTTAAGCACCAGGAACAACACCGTCCAACCCACGCATCGCCACGGGCTGGCTACCAGTGAGGTGAACATTTCATTGTACTCCTGTGGTGTATGTCCGCTCAGATTTCCCAGAACCGCCTGATATAGGTACTCGATAATCCAGCCACAGACCACACTGTAGAAGCCGATGACCACGAAACTGCCCAGAATACAGAGGTATGTAAAGAGGTAATATTTCTTGCCAGGCGACAACTTCTTGAGCGCCGCCTTCATGTTGCTGTGCGTCGAACGCCCGATGATAAACTCACTCAGTATCACCGGGATGCCCATCACGATGATGCAGCAGATGTAAACCAGGATAAAGGCTCCACCGCCGTTCACACCCGCCTCATAGGGGAAACGCCAGATGTTACCCAAACCTACTGCTGAGCCCACTGCCGCAGCAATAGCACCCAAACGTGTAGCAAATCCAACTCGTTTTGTCATAATAATAATGATGATTGAGGTTTATGTTATTACAGCGACAAAAGTAAATTAATTTTTCGGCTCACACACAAATAATCCTGAAAAAATATTCCTGAGTGTTTGCTCAGGGGACGTCATCAGAAGGTCGGTACCGGATCTAAGCGACGGGGTTCACGATCCGGTTTAGGCTTGGCAGGACGGCGTTGCGGGTGCTTGCGGGAGCGTTGCCCAGCTGGCCCTTTATGCACAGGGGTGGCGACTGTGGTCGTCAGCGTGTCGGTGTTAACTTCAAGCGAGGTAGTGTCTTGCCATGCACTATTGTGAGGTATCGGCTCCCTTTGGGACTTGGCGATTACGGTGACAAGCAGCACAACGGCAATAGCAATGAGCATTGCCACCATGCCGCGCCGCGCGTGTCGAGTCATGTCAAACAAATCCTTCATTTGGTGAGCAAAAATAGTTTAAAATATACGAACCTGAAGCAGATTACCTCATAAAAAACGCATCGACTTGTTTTTTTTGTGCAAAAAATAGACACGTACCGAAAAGTTTGTTTACCTTTGCAAATTGAAAAATACAGATACTTACAAAATGAAATCATTTTTACTATCCATACCTAAAGGTGTTCCCACCGCGCTGATGATACTCATCGTCTGCTATTTCACATTTGCTGACAACCCGCTTTTTGTCAATTCTCTGCGGGTGTTCCCTTATGCTGAGCAAGTGGGTCACTTTATCCTGTACTTCGTCATGGCATTGGTACTGATTCTGGACTATGCCAAGGCACGCCTGCCTCACCACAGCAAGATCAACCAGGAAATGGCCCTTGCCGCCGTGTCGGCTGTGGCGTCGCTCGTGATGGAGATTGGCCTGATGTTCTACACCGGCTACAACTACGACATCACCAACGTGTATGCCGGATTTCTCGGTGCCGCTTGCGCCTTCTTGTTCTACCACTTCTGGTTGTTGCACCCCTTCCGCCACTACCTGTATCACTCGATCCAGCATCACTGGCGCTACCAGCACCGCCGCAAGAAAAAGAAATAACCCTCAAGGGTTTAAGATGTCAAACATTTGGCATCTCTCATTGCGATAGGTGGCATTCCCAACTAAGAGTTTGCATCCTCTAATATAGAATCGCATTATGCTGTTCAGTGAGTCCATCAAGCAACTGCGCATCGACAGCGGCAAGCGGCAAGCCGACCTTGCCAAGGCTATCGGTGTGGACGTACCTGCCTATAGCCGCTTTGAACACGGCGAGCGCCGTCCCAAACGCGAACAGGTGTTGAGGCTCGCCCGCATCTTCAAGACAGACCCTAATGTGCTCATCGCCCAATGGCTTGCTGACGAGGCCTATAGCCGCATCGCCCACGACAAGATGGCGCCGCAGGCAGCAATGCTGTTGTGTCAAATGCTTGACAGCGACATTGCAGCACCTGCGAAGACCGTCAAGCGCCCAATAGCCCCTGAGACACCGGCTGCCCAACGCGACATGGTCGCCCGGCTGGGCCGCTCGGCGATGCCCCTGCTGGAGCAGGGCGATGCTGCCACCGTGATGCAACGCATCGAGGACGAAAGTATCGACTGCATCATCACCACCCCTCCCTATTGGCGGCGACGCAACCAGGGTACTGAAGGAATCACGGCAAACAGTCAAGAGGAGTTTCTCGAGCATCTCATGGCTACCATGGCACAAGCGTGGCGAGTGCTCAAACCTGAAGGCTCGTTGTGGCTCAACCTAGGTGATGACACCACCGACGGCTTTGTCCAGTGTCTGCCCTGGCGACTGGTGCTCGACATGATTGACCGGCAAGGCTGGCATCTGGTCAATGAGGTGATATGGAACAAGATCAAGACCTCGCCCCAAGGGAGCCAGGACCACTTGCGCAAGGTGCATGAGTCCATGTTCCACTTGGTCAAAAACGACGACTTCTACTATAATGATGAGGAGCTGAGGCACACCTACGGACTTATCGTGCGCAACGACAGCAAGAACCGTGGCAAGACCGACAAGTCGGCAAAACGCAATCAGCAGGGCATCATTCCCAGCGACGTGTGGACCATCGCCACCCAGCACTCGGGCACCGCACGCTACCGCATCGCTCCCGACATGCTCTACAGGTTGCCCATTGTTGCCACGTGCCCGCGCGACGGCATCGTGCTCGATCCCTACTGCGGCAGCGGCACCGCCTGCAAGATAGCATACGAGTTGAACCGCCGCAGCATCGGCATCGACACCAATGCCGAGTTTATCCGCCAGGCCCGCTCGGGCATCGAGCAAAAGCCCCTGAGCCTCTTTTAGTGGCCACACCGTCCACCCCTCGACCGCCAAGAGTATCTAAGTAACCAAAATAAAAAAGACAAAATAATATGACAAACATCAAGACTATCGGAGTATTGACCTCGGGTGGTGATGCCCCAGGCATGAATGCCGCCATCCGTGCGGTGACGCGCTCAGCAATCTTTAACGGGTTCAAAGTTAAAGGCATCTACCGCGGTTATAAAGGACTGGTAGATGACGAAATCGTCGAATTGAAGACCCAGAGTGTATCAGGCATCATGCACCACGGCGGCACCATACTCAAGACGGCACGCTGCAAGGAGTTCATGACTGTCGAAGGAAGGCAGCGAGCCTATGAAGTCACCAAGAAACATGGCATTGACGCGCTGGTGGTCATCGGTGGCGACGGCTCTCTGAGCGGAGCCCGTCAGTTTGCCAGCGAATTCGACTTCCCCATCGTTGGCGTGCCCGGTACCATTGACAACGACCTGAACGGCACCGACCATACCATCGGATATGACACGGCGTTGAACACCATCATGTGGTGCGTGGACCGTATTCGTGACACGGCCTCTAGCCACGAACGTTTGTTCATCATCGAGGTGATGGGACGCGAGTCGGGCTTCCTCGCTCTGAACGGCGCTATCGCCAGCGGAGCCGAGGCAGCCATTATCCCTGAGATTGCCCCAGAGGTTGACCAAATCAAAGAGCTGATACAGAGCGGATTCCGCAAGAACAAGAACTCATCTATCGTCCTTGTTGCCGAAAGCCCTGCAACAGGTGGCGCCATGGGCGTTGCCGATAGGGTCAGGAAAGAATTTCCGCAGTATAACGTGAGGGTAACCATCCTGGGACACCTGCAACGTGGTGGTTCACCAACGGCTCAGGACCGCATCCTCGCCTCGCGCATGGGTGGAGCAGCTATCGACGCATTGCTTGAGGGCCAGCGTAACATCATGATTGGCGACGATGACGAGAAAATCGTCTATGTACCCTTCAGCAAGGCCATCCGCCACGGCAAAGAGATCGACCGCGACCTGCTGGACCTCCTTCACCAGCTGTCAGTCTGATTCAACTTATTTATAACTAAGCAAACAAAAATGAGGATAGATGCTTGCATTCATCTATCCTCATTCCTATTTACACAGCGGCGAGAGCCGCTTTTATTTTAACGTGAGTTCGATGAAAATCATTAGTTGGATTTGGTCAGATTTATAAAATTTCTGCTACGACAGTGGAACCTGAGATATCTCATAGATTTAGCTGATTGAACAGATTTTAACTAGGCGGAAAATGCGTCCAATCGGGCGGAATCACGTCAGTACTCGCGACCACACGGATGCGTTATTGCATGATTTTCTTCACGCCATCCTCTATGACAATGCCATGGTAGTTCTCATCCACTGGCTGGCCTAAAAGATTGTAACGCTGACTATGTTTGCTTTGTGTACTCATCTTTATTTCATCAACGCCACTACTATATTCCTGAATATTGAAAAACTTCCATTGTGGAGCAGATTTATACAGATCAACAGACTCTTTCGGCACATATAGAATGCAGTTTTGCTTCACGAGATCCGCAAATACGTCACCGTCAATTTGCTGAGGTGTGGGAGCCAAATTGATGATTGACTTCAAATTGGTACAATTTGCAAATTGTTTTGAACCACTCCATGATGAAGGTATTTCAGTGACTGATTTACCAATAGTCAGGTTGGTCAATGATTCACAATATTCGAATGCTGCGCATTCAATAAATGTAACATTGTCGCCAATAATAACATCTGTCAACTCCAAACAGCTATTGAATGCACTTTTCTTTATTGCAGTCACCGATTCGGGAATTACCAATTTTTTTATACTTGTACATCCATAAAATTGAGCAAATTTGATCTCATTCACCGTATTAGGAATTACAAGTTCTGTAACTTCTTCGCCATTCAGGAATAGACGGTCAGCATACCTAAGAGGATTAGCATTGGCCATTCCGTTGAAATCAATTTCACACCACTTTGCAAGATCTTTGATGTAAACAGCTTTCAAATTAGAACAGTAATCCCATGCAAATTCATCAATAAAAACAATCGATGGCGGAATGGACACACTTTTTAATTCCTTGCATTTGAGGAATGCGTGGTATCCAATACCTGTCACCGTATATGTAGTATTGCCGTATGTGACATGCTCTGGAATAATAACCTCGCCGCCGTTCAGAGTAGTATATGCCTGCTGATAATCTCCATGTTCGTATGTTAAAGTAACAGTCTTTCCATCGGCATTCTCATTATAGCATAATCCATCTACCATAAAGTCGTAAGCGGTAGCATTTTGCGAAATAGCCAGGGCTACTAAAATCAAGAGTTTTGTAAACAGGTTTTTCATAAATAAAAAGTTTTTAATGCCCCTGCAGTCCTAAGGGCGATAATATAAACAACGAAGCGAAAACTGCTATGCCACACTTTGAAGTTTGATGGTTGTAGGAAAAACCAATATCACAAAAAGGGGAATATGCAGCCCACGCTATAGACGTAAAGCCGCCGAGCCTCTCTCTTGTGAAATAGTATTGAAAGTTTCCTACATTTTCAAACTACAAGAATAAGCATGTCGCTTCTTTATTTCAACAATGTCATTTGGATTGCGCCAGCAATCCACTCACAAAATTACAACAAAATGAACTACATTCCAAATATTCAAAAGAAAAAACAACAAATGAACAAAAAAGCAACCAACATCATAATTTCGTCGAGCTCACGTTATTTTACTGGTACTTGGGGGAGGGGCCGTACTTGTTTTCGCCCCACTTGCTGTCAAACAAGGTGAAGATGAAAATCACTGTGGCAAGAATGGCCATTGGCAAACTGGTGAACGCCATGACGGTAGCTGCTATGGGCGATGATGCCATGGAATCGGTCATCACCTTAGCCAAAGCGAATGGATCGCTTCCAAAATCCATCTTACCAAGAAGCGGCAGCATCACGATGGCATAGGACACAAGATAGGCGACAACCAGCAAAGCCTGAACGACTACCCACCAACCGCTGCGTCCCGTGTCATGAAGGCGACGTGTCAACACCGCAATATGGGGAATGACAAAAACCAGGGTCACCACCGTTGAGATGACCGAAGCCACCTGGACACCAAGAACCGTATCCACATCCAGGAAACCTATACACATGCTCGTCAGGAACGATACCGCCGATGAGCATAGGATGACAAATAGCACAAACCACCAGTACTCGCTGCGGCGGGCACGGCCCTTGAAGTCACAGTACTTCTTGAGGCACGTCTTCACTGCCTCGATGAAGCCCATCATGGGACGGGCGGTCACCCGGGGTTGATACTGAGGCATCTGCGGCGGCACCTGTTGCTGCTGCGGATTGAACACAGGGGGTTGCGGTTGTTGATTCTGATTCTGTTCCATATCAATTACTGCATAATTAGTTTCTTATTCTTGAAACCACAAAAATACAGCATTTTCCTCATCAAGCCAAAAATGCTAACGCATTTTTCATTCATCTCATTTACGACAACAAAAAGAGACGCAATCTTGTTTGCGCCTCTTTATAATTATATATGACTTTTACTCATTGGTCTGAACACGTCACTGGTACTTGGGTGACGGGCCGTACTTGTTCTCGCCCTTGTGACTATTTAACAGGGTGAACACAAAAAGAACAATTTCCAAAATCCAATCGCATAATTTGGTCACTCCCAAAAGGAGGCCAGGCAGCAATGCCATATCAAAGACCTTGGTGAAGGCATCAATCTCATCCATATCGAGAGCCACCTTGAAATCGAACAAGAAGAACGGTACTGAAGCTGCCAAAAATGATACAGCGAAGGACCAGAATACCCACCAGCCGCTACGGCCAATGTCATGCAATCGGCGCACTTCTACAGCGATACTGGGAATAATCATCGCGAGCAGGAACAAGGCACCAATTATTGCCATAATCGCCGAAATGGCAAATCCGGCTGACCATAAGCCTGTATCCGTGTTGATCACGCCACTTTCTTCCAGATAAGCAAGGACTGCTACGGGGCCCAACAATACTGCCGTCACAAGTAAGATGAACAGCGAAAACCACCAGTACTCACTGCGACGGGCACGGCCCTTAAATACAGCGTACTTGGCAAAACACGTGTCCACGGCTTCCTTGAAGCCCATCATGGGGCGCGGTAACGTCTCTCTTCCATTCATCGGAGTCTCGTTACTCGTTGACTGATTTAAAAAATTCGTTTCCATAATGTTTAGATTTTAGCAATTAATCGTCTGTTATTAAACTCTTTTTTGCCCATTAGACGCAGCCACATACTGAAAAACTACACAAAAACGCCAAAAAAATTCATTTTTTCTGGTTTCTGGTATCTGCCCGATGATTTCACGGCAATCTTTTTGTAATTTTGCAGTCCTATTCATACAAAAACAGACAATGAAACGACAACTCAAGATATGGCTGGAATGCTTCAGGCTACGCACCTTGCCCGTGTCACTGAGCGGCGTAATCATCGCCATTGGCCTCGCCGCATGGCATCACTGCTTCAAGTGGACACCTGCTCTGTTGTGCTTGGCATTTGCTCTGCTGGCACAGATTGTGTCTAACATGGCCAACGAGTATTTTGACTACCTGAAAGGTACTGACAAACCCGGACGTGTGGGACCACGCCGCGGCGTGACCGAGGGAGACATCAAACCCACTACCCTGAGAAACGTGACCTTTGGCCTGCTGGCTATTGCCGGCGTCGTGGGGTGTGGCCTTATCCCCTACGGCGGGTGGTGGCTGCTGCCCGCTGGCATCATCATTGCCCTGGGGGCGTTCGCCTATAGTGCAGGTCCCTATCCCCTCTCCTACCACGGCATGGGTGAACTGATGGTATTCATCTTCTTTGGTCTTGTGCCCGTCAACCTCACCTATTATGTGATGAGCCTGAATTTTCATCCGTTAGCCATCCTGTTCTCCATTGCCATCGGCCTGATGGGCGTCAACGTGCTGCTGGTCAACAATTACCGTGATGTTGAGGACGATCGAGTCGCAGGCAAGAAGACACAGACCGTAATGAGAGGAAGGCCCGTCACAGCCTTTGCCTACCTGATTAACGGTTACGCTGCGATAGCGATACTCACTGCCTTCTGGCTGATGATTATCATCGGCCGTGGCAGGTTGCTGCCCTTGTGGACACTTGCCATACCTGTAATCTATCTGGTGCTTCACACCATCACATGGTACCAACTCAGGCATCGTGACGGCGCCGCCTTGAACCCACTATTGGGTAAAACTGCACGTAATATGCTTATTTTCACCATTTTATTTACCATCATCTTCATCATTTATTCCTGACTACCATGGCCTTGATTGACGACATTCGCGCCCTGCGCATCGCCGACTATGACTATCCCCTGCCCGATGAACGCATCGCTAAGCACCCGCTGGCACAGCGCGAACAGTGCAAGCTATTATATTATAAAGGTGGAGCCATCGAAGAGCGCCGCTTTTGGGAAGTGCCCGCATTGCTGCCTGAAGGGGCCACACTCATCTATAATAATACGCGCGTGATTAATGCCCGCCTCAAGTTCCAAAAGGAGACGGGTTCGATGATAGAGATCTTTTGCCTGGAGCCCGTGGCACCGCGAGACTACGAGCAGATTTTCCAGACCACAGGTCACTGCGTGTGGCAATGCCTGGTGGGCAACAGCAAACGCTGGAAACAGGGACCGTTGGCTCAAACCGTCACCATCGACGGTCAAGAGGTCACCTTGTCGGCCACCCGTGGCGAACAGCGTGGCAATGCTTGGGAAATCGCCTTTGACTGGGACGGCGACGGGCAATGCACCTTTGCCGACGTGCTCGACGCCATCGGCGAGATACCCATCCCGCCCTATCTGAACCGCGGCACCGAGGAGAGCGACTCGACCGACTACCAGACCGTCTATAGCCACATTGACGGTAGCGTCGCCGCCCCGACAGCGGGACTGCACTTCACCGACGAGGTGCTCGCCGAGTGTGACCGTCGTGGCATCACGCGCCGCGAAATCACGCTCCATGTGGGCGCCGGCACGTTCCAGCCCGTCAAGAGCGAGCACATTGGCGACCACCCGATGCACTACGAGTTCATCAGTGTGCCGCGTAACGTTATTGTGGACATCATCAATGCCACAGGACCTGTTATCGCCGTGGGGACGACCAGCGTACGCACCCTTGAGAGCCTGTACTATATCGGCCAAATCCTTGAGGACAACCCCAATGCCGACGAGGAAGCGCTCACCGTGACCCAATGGATGCCTTACACCACCCCGTGCCAAATTTCCACCAAGAAAGCGTTACAAAACATTGTCGATTACCTTGAGCGCCACCATGCCGACACCTATATGGGCAGCACCCAACTGATGATAGCTCCTGGCTTTGAGTACCGCATCGTCAGCGGCATGATCACCAACTTCCACCAACCACAGTCCACACTGCTGCTGCTCGTCGCAGCCTTTGTGGGTCAGGACAAGTGGCGAGGCATGTATGACTATGCCATGGAACATGGTTTTCGATTCCTGAGCTATGGCGACGCCCAGTTACTGCTGAAGTAACCAACAACTGAATTCTCAGATATTTCTAAGCAAAAGTGTGTCAAAAAGAGTACTTTTTGGTGTGCTTTTGCTTTTTTATGGCTACTGATTCATCTATGAAAAAGAGGGATTGGTCGCATTTTTATGCCCGAAAGGGAGATTAACCGGGGTTATCACGCATATAATGGTTAAACTTGGTTTATCGATTTCGGTCTAAAAGACAAAGAAAATGAATTTTTAAATCACTTGTTGAACAATATAAAACAACAAAACTATGAAAACTTCTGTTAAAAAAATGATGATGAGCTTCGCTCTCATTGGATGCCTGATTTTAGGGGCATCCGACGCTTCGGCCCAGGGCCGCAGTCGTTCACAGGGAGGCAGCACCGCCAGCAGAAGCCAATCGGCAGCTGTCTCAAGTTCCAGCAAATCAACAGCACCGTCGGTGAGCCGTGTCGGCAGCGCCACCAGTGGTAGCCGCAGCGCTTCCAGCACCCCGCAGGTGAGTCGCCCCAGCAGCGCCACCAGTAGCAGCCGCAGCACTTCCACACCGCAGGTGAGCCGCAGTTCTTCCAGCACATCGCAGGTGAGCCGCAGCACTTCCAGCACCCCGCAGGTGGGCCGCACTGACCATAGCCGCCCCTCCACTGTTGGCACTTCGGGTTCCTCGAAGCCCAACACAGGGAGTATCACCGGTCGCAGTGCAACAACGCGTCCAAGCACAGGCAGCAGTATCGGCAGTGGCCGCAGCAGCACAACCACTCCGCAGGTGGGCCGCACTGACCAAAGCCGTCCCTCTACTGTAGGCATTTCGGGTTCCTCGAAGCCCAACACGGGGAGTGTCACCGGTCGCGGTGCAACGACTCGTCCAGGTTCAGGCAGCAGCAGCAGCGGCACCACTGTTGGCATCAGCAAAAAAGCCACGGATAACGTAAAGCATCAAAGCGACTTAACCGATAAGCGCGCTACCACTGATGTCTCACGCGAACAAGGCTCCTCTCTTTCCACCAAGCCCAACTTTGGTAAAAAGCCTGGTGACGGAGGTGGCAAGCCCGGCAACGGCGGCAAGCCCGGTAATGGTGGCGGCAAGCCCGACAACGGCGGCAAGCCCGGTAACGGAGGTGGTAAGCCCGATCATGGAGGTGGCAAGCCTCATGATCACGGAGGGAATCACGGTTACAATCCTAAGCATCCCTATGACTACAAGCAGCACCACTACCGTGATGAGTTCAGACTGAACCACATGCATCACGACTGGACTCGTCCTCTTCCCCCTCCCGCACGCCCTTATCGTCCCGCTCCCTGGGTATGGGTTCGCCCCACGATTCCTGTAGGATGGCACCCCTATGTCGGAGCTCCCGTTATCGACCGCATTCTGGGTCTGGTATTCGGCACTCTCTATGACGTTTCGCTCGACTACCTGTACTACAACGGTTACTACATCGACGGCTATGCCGACGGCATCATCTACCTGAGAGATGTGCCCATGCTCAACCTCTATTGGCCTGACGTGATGCTGAACTATGAATACAACCAACTGGTCAATGCTCAGTTTATCTATCACAACAGCTACTATAGCACGTCACGCTTTGACAAGGCTTACCGCAGTCTCTCACGCATCTATGGCCCTCCCGTTTACCATGACGGCATGACGGTGAGCTGGTACGGAGGCAACAGCAGGGGATATGTGACGCTGTCATTGGTTAACAGTTACGGTGACTATTACACAACGCTGTCGATCGGTTACTGACAAAACACTCAATAGATAACACACACACGATTGCTCTCTCTTTTCAGAGGCGGATGGTTCAAGCTGTCCGCCTCTGGTTCTTTTGCGGCAAGTGGTCAAAATGACTTGATAAATGGCCTAAATCGCCCTATTAAAATCAATAATACCCTTATTTAACAATTTTTCAATGCAAATTTAGAAATATTATTGTCAAAAACTTGCGTAATAACCTGAATACCCATACCTTTGCACCAAGTTTTTTCATAGGATTAGATTTTTAAGGTTTAAAGTGTATGGTTGTTGGGAAACAACCATACATTTTTTTTGTTTCCACCTATGATAAGAAGCCCCTCCATCAGATAAGGTCCCATTGTGATAAAAAGGGCCAAGCTATAACATGACGAGCCGAAAAAAAATGTAACTTTGCAACGTCATTGAGTGGTGCTGCCGGCACATCATTAGAATATTGATACTGTATTATAAAACGCTACAAATAAATGACACGGCTGGAATTGAACATACTGGGATGCGGAAGCGCGACGATGACGCCACGCCACCAGCCGTCGTGCCAAGTATTGAACGTGAGGGACAACCTGATGATGATTGATTGCGGCGAAGGAGCCCAGCTGGCGGTGCGCCGCATGAAACTCAAGCTGATGCGGTTGAATCACATTTTCATCAGCCACCTGCACGGCGACCATTGCTTCGGACTGCCTGGCTTGATATCAACGATGGCGCTATTGAACCGAACCAACTCACTGACGATTCACACGTTCAAAGACGGGGCGGAGTTGTTCGGACAAATGTTAGATTACTTTTGCCGCGAGCGCCCCTTCGAGGTGCGTTTCAATATCATCGACACCCACAAGCGTGTCGTCTGGGAAGATGATGCGTTAACAGTGACCACATTCCCGCTGGTGCACCGCGTGCCCGCCGTGGGTTTCCTGTTCAGGGAGAAGCCCAAGCTGCGTCACATCATCGGCGAGGAGGTAGCCCGGCTGGGTGTGCCCCACTATGCCATGAATGCCCTGCGTGAAGGTCAAGACTGGGTCACTCCCGAGGGTGTTATCGTCCCTAACGATCAGTTGACCACCCCTGCCGATGCAGCCATCAGCTACGCCTATTGCAGCGACACCAAGTTCTCACGCCGCGTCATCAAGAGCGTGGAGGGCGTGGACTGGCTATACCATGAGGCCACCTACGACGAGAGCCTGCGCATTAAGGCCCACAAGCGCTACCACAGCACTGCCCTCGAGGCGGCTACCGTCGCCCATGAGGCGGGCGTGAAGCAACTCATCCTGGGGCACTTCTCCAAGCGCTACCTCGACGAGACTCCGCTGCTGCATGAGGCCCAAGCGGTGTTCCCCGCCACACGACTTGCCAACGAGGGGCTGGTGATTGACTTGAATCAATTAGGCTTTAGGTGTTAGGTGTTAGGCTTTAGGTGTCAGGTGTTAGAAACTTTTTCTACAGGGATTAAACCTAGGGGATAGGTGAGAGTCCAATGGGTGATTTTTGCGCTGGGAAGGTTGTTGGTCATGCAACGCACGAAGGCACAAAACGAAAGTTATTACATTATTTAACGTAACGTTGAGGTAAAAACATTGAAAATTTGTTTAAAAACATTGTGTTTTAATTCGTTAAAATCTAAAAATCCCTTATTGGGCGCAAATTAAGTAAATTTTTCTTTATTGTTTGAAGAAAAAGTATTTCCTTTGCAGTCTCAAAATTGTGAACATACATTATTTACATAACAACTATTTTAAAATTAACGACTATGTCAGAAATTGAAGAAAGAGTAAAACAAATTATCGTTGACAAATTAGGTGTTAGCGAGTCTGAGGTAACGCCCGAGGCTACTTTCAGCCAGGATCTGGGTGCTGATAGTCTTGATACCGTCGAGCTGATCATGGAATTTGAGAAGCAGTTTGACATCAAGATCCCCGATGACAAGTCTGAGACCATCCAAAACGTAGGCGACGCCATCAAGTTCATTGAAGAGGCTAAGGCTGCCGAATAAAGAAACTCTTACAGGTGGATACTATGATTCGGCCTCATGAAGGGCCCATGTCATGGCATCCACCTTTTTATAAACTTCCTACTACCACATGGAATTAAAGAGAGTAGTGGTAACAGGTCTGGGTGCCATCACTCCCATCGGTATGGACGTTGAAACCACATGGAACAACGCCCTGAAAGGTGTGAGCGGTGCAGGACCTATTACTTATTTTGACACGACACTGTTCAAGACCAAGTTTGCCTGCGAGGTCAAAGGCTTTGATCCACTGAACTTCGTGAACGACCCCAACGACCGCCGTGAGGTGAAAGACTTCAAGCGCAACGACCTGTACACCCAGTACGCGTTGGCCTGCGCCAAGCAAGCCGTTGAGGACGCCAACCTGCTTGCCGACGGCATCGACCGCGACGAGGTGGGCGTGATTTTCGCGTCAGGAATCGGTGGACTTCACACCTTTGAGGACCAGGCCGGCGACTACGCCAGGAATCCAGAACGAGGCCCCATGTACAGCCCGTTCTTCATTCCGACGATGATTGCCGACATCGCTGCGGGCCAGATTTCTATTAAGTACGGTTTCCGCGGTCCTAACTTCGGTATTGTATCAGCATGTGCCACCTCGACCAATGCGCTTATCGACGCTTTCAACTACGTACGTCTGGGCAAGGCCAAAGCCATCGTTACCGGTGGTAGCGAGGCTCCCCTGTTCCCGGCCGGCGTGGGTGGCTTCAATGCCATGAAGGCCATCTCGTTGCGCAACGATGACCCCGAAGGTGCCTCAAGGCCCTTCAGCGGTTCGCGTGACGGTTTCGTCATGGGCGAGGGCGGTGTATGCCTTGTGTTCGAAGAGTTGGAGCATGCGCTGGCTCGCGGTGCCAAGATTTATGGCGAGGTTATCGGTGGCGGAATGAGCGCCGATGCTTACCATATCACCGCCAGCCACCCCGAGGGACTGGGTGCCAAGCTCGTGATGCAGCGTGCCATCGAGGACGCCGGCATCAAGCCCGAGGATGTTGACTATGTCAACGCCCACGGCACATCTACCCCCGTTGGAGACCTGAGCGAGGCTCAGGCCGTGAAGGATGTCTTCGGCGAGCATGCCTTTAAGCTCAACGTGAGCAGCACCAAGTCGATGACGGGCCACATGCTGGGTGCCACGGGTGCTATGGAGGCCGTCTTCTGCATTCTCGCTTGCCGCGATGACATTGTTCCCCCCACCATCAATCATGCCGATGGTGACGAGGACGAGCGCATCGATTACAAGATGAACTTCACCTTCAACAAGGCACAAAAGCGTACAGTTAACATTGCACTTTCCAACACGTTTGGTTTTGGTGGACATAACGCGAGCATCATTGTCAAGAAATACCAGAAATAAACCCCTGGGATAAGACCACGTGATGCCGTTGAACAACGCCATATCACTCATAAAGCTCCTTTTCGTCAAGGATAAGGAGCTTTATGTTTTTATACGTCGCATCACCGGCTACTATCCGCGCGACATCAGGCTCTACCGGTTGGCGATGATTCACCGCTCCAAACCGTTAAAGCTTGACAACGGACGTTGGTGCAACAACGAGCGGCTGGAATTTCTGGGCGATGCCGTGCTGGGCAATGTCGTCGCCGACTTCCTCTACCACACCTACCCTGGCAAACATGAGGGTTTCCTCACCTCGACGCGTGCCAAGATTGTTCAGCGTGAGAGCCTGAACCGCATCGGCAACAGCCTGCATCTCGACACCCATGTGCGCGCCATGACACACACCTCCACCCACAACAGCTACATCAGCGGCAATGCCCTTGAGGCGCTCGTCGGGGCCGTCTATCTGGACCAAGGACACAAGCGCTGCCGCAAATTCATCGTCAACCGTCTGATCAAGAAGTTCTTTGATCTGAACGACCTGGTCAAGACCGAGCAGAACTTCAAGTCCCGCCTCATCGAGTGGACACAGAAGTACAGAGTCCCCATCGAGTTTGAGCTCGTTGACACCTACCCCGACGCCGACAAGAATCCCGTCTTCCGCACCGCGGTCATCCTGGGGGGCATCTATGCAAGCGATGCTGTAGGCTATAGCAAGAAGGAGTCCCACCAGAGCGCCTCCAAGAAGGCCCTCGAACGCCTGCAGCAAGACCCGCAGTTCTGCGAACAGGTACTCTCGTCGGCCAGTCTCACGACCATGTAGCCATTCAGCGAAAAGCCTGGCACCAAACCTCACGCCAAGGCGCAAAGTACATTAGGATGAATCGTGACTAAGTCACTAACAAACGTGAATTAGTCTAAAATATGGTTTCATATTGAGGGATTTTCATCAAACTTTTGTAATTTCGCCCAACTTTGCGGCTGAAAAAATGCCCTAACGATAGAACTCACATGAGACCGATAACCAACATACTACTTGTTCTGGCACTCATTTGCTATGTGTTCCTGCCATTTCACGACATTTCATTGCATGGCACGGTAACCGGCTTGGGATTCACTGCCGGCACCATTTCCCAGTCCCCTACTATCGGCAACGTCCTTTTCGCGTTGCTGCCATTCATCACTTGCTTTGGAGCTATTGCCCTCAACTGCCTCAAGAAGCGTTGGTGGGTACTCGGCAGCATTGCCCTGATTATCATTGGGTTGTGGTTTTTCATGCACACCAACAGTCTTGACAGCATCAGTCTGCAGCATGCGCCCGAGGTGACGCCCGACAATGACCTGGGCGAGGGTTTTAAGATTATCGGTTTGGGTATCGGCTATAAACTGGCATTCGTGTTGACCGGCCTGTCGTTGTTGTCGGCCATCATCTCACTGTTACCGTTCAAGTTTAACGAGACCATTGAGCGCGCCGTTGATGACACGCTCGAGGATGGAAGTCGCCATGTGCGTCAAGAATTTAACCGATTGGAGAGCAACCTGCACAAGTCTCACCGCGCCAAACGTTCCTCTCCCACTCCCCCTGAAGCAACTGAGCAGCCGCCCGTCAAGCCAGACGAAATCGAGGACAAGGAAGACCCCACGCGGTTTATGCCTAAGTAGTTTCTAGTCCTTAGTCCCTAGTCCTTAGTCCCTAGTTGGCATCCGCGCCCTAAAGCCTAATGCCTAAAGCCTAATGCCTAATAGTCCTTAGTTTTTAGTTAGTGGGGGTTCCAGAATTGCCGGGGTGATGCATGTCGATGCGCTTAAACGTGAGCGGCGACGTCACCTTGAGGGTGTTACGGTTGGCACCATAGAAAAGCACCCTGCCTGCCAGCACATCATAGTTGCGCAATACGCCATGCACATTCTTATACACCATGTCGGCCATGTAGATATAGGCATGGTCGAGTTCGACACTGTGCAGCAATGCCCATTTTCCAGAGAATGAGCCTTGCCACAGCAACTGCCACTCGTCATGCTCGGGTGTTCCATCGGATGACACGTTGGTGCGCACCAACTCATTATAGTATCCCGAGAAAGTGCTGTCCTTGACATTAAACGTATAGTACAGTTCGATAAAGTGGATACTGTCATCATACTGATAAACCCACTCGCCATCCATATACTTGCGGTACTGATCGTTGAGTTCAACGGTCTCAAGCGTGGTCCAGTCGGTTTCGATGACCTCATGGTCACCCTCACAGGAAAACAGTCCTGTCATCACAACAACAGCCAATAGTAATACCCAAACACGATTCATAATCTCTCCTTTTTTTGTTAAAACGCAAAAAACCTTGCCTTTATTGCTCAAACACGACAAAATGGTCTGGACACACCGTGTGCATCCAGACCGTCACTAATCTTATTAATCACCTAATCGTTTAATTAGCACCGCCCATGCCGCCAACGGGAGTGTTGCCAGTGTTGCCCGACTGCTTGCCGCTGCCGATGAGGTCGTCGTTCTCGATAGTCTTGTCGGACTTCTTGACACGGGTTGAGAGCGAGCCAAAGCGGTAACTGATGTTGATGCCGAAACGGCGGGCATTCTGCTCAAAGCGAGTCCAACCCGTCACGTCGCCCTGGGTCATATAATTCTTCATGCTCATGTACTTGCCGCCGAAGGGCACGATGGCCTGTAATTGAACCGTGAGGCGGTCCTCCTTGAGGAACGAGCGCTGCAGGCTGAAGCCGTGGAAGAAGACTGTTCCCATGCGGCCGTACAGGTCGGTGATGCCACCGCCCCACATGCCGGCGAAGCCCGACAGCTGCAGTTTCCAAGGCAGGAACTGGGTGACATTGGCAAAGAAGTTGCCGCTCACACGGTCATTCTTCAGTCCGAGTTCTTTGCTCTTGTAGTAATTGTAGCCGATGGAGCCGTTGAGCATGACATTGGTCTTCTGACTCAGCATCCACTGCACGAAGGCCGACACCGTCGTCGAGTAAGTCTTGAGCGTGTTGGCATAGGTGGATACCTGCACCAGACCGTCGGCCCACTTCACGGCACCAATGCCGTTGTTGCTGAACTGGAACTGCGGCGTGACGTTGAAGGTCAGTTTGGGACCCACACGCATATAGGTCAGGCTCACCGAGTGGTAGTGGACGCTACCCAAGTCGGTATTACCATAGGAGCGGGTTGTCGGCGTCTCAATCATTGCCGGATTGAGGTAACTGATGCCCGGTCGATTGATACTTGCCGCATAGGACAGCTTGAGGCTGTTGGACCAGTTGAACTGGTAGCGCAGGCTGGCACTGGGCACAAAGTCGTTGAGGTGAGCCTCGTAGGCATCCTGCTGGCCATCAGGATAAGTGGCGCGCAGGTAGCTGTGCTCGTAACGCAGTCCGGCACGGGCATCCCACGGCCCGCTGTGGAAGGTGTAGCTCACGTAGGCGGCACCCACCTGTGTCACGTGCTTGTAGCGCATGTCGGTGTCATCGTCGATGCCCAGGTAGTCCAGCACGTTGTGACTGCGGTTCAAGCGGTAGATGTACTTGGCGCCGGTCTCGAGTTTATGCTTCTCGGCCAGGGGGCGCGTCCAGTCGAGCTGCACGGTGTGCTCGTTGAAGTTCTCCTTACCGTCCTGGTCGATGCCGTAGTAGGCAACAGGCATGTTAACGAGGTCGGTGTAACGCGAATTGTCCTTGTTCTTGTTACGGAAGGCCGAGAGCATGTAACTCAGCGTGATTGTCTCGTCCTTGAGGCCGGTGCGGCGCTGGTAATCCACGCGGGTATCGAAGTTGTAACTATCAGTATTGGTGTGATTGTTCATCCCATAGCTGTAGAGAGGTCGCTCCATCACGTCTCGCATGATGTTAGTATTCACGCCGTTACCCGCATAATTGTAAGCAAAGCCATTCAACGACCACGAGAGGAGGTTAAGCGTGTCGGGCTCCCAGCTGGCGCTCACATCGGCAAAGTGCACGGTCACCTTGTCGGCATCAAACTTCGTGTTGCCCAACAGTTCGGCTCCGCTTTGGGTATAGTGGTTGAGCATGGTTGAGCGATAGCCCTGCCCGTTATTGCCATCGTGATGGATACCATAGTCCACCGACAGCACGACCTTATCGAGTTGGGTGGTCATGTTCAGCGAACCGCCAACGGCACCCTTGTGGTCTGCCCTGGCCGATGCCATGCCTGAGACGCCCTTGAGCGTTGAATTGTCGGCCATCACGATGTTCAGAATCATCGTTGTGCCCTCGGCATCATATTTTGCGCCAGGTTCGGTAATGACCTCGATGCGCTTGACGCTGCTGGCGGGCATCGCCTTGAGGATGTCCTTGGCATTACGCGACAGCGAAGGGTCGGGATGGCCATTGCGGAAGATCTTGAAATTCTGCTGGCCATTGACGCGAATCTCATCGCTGGCATCGACGCTCACCATGGGCACCTTGCGCAGCATCGTCAACACGTTGTTGGTCTTGCTGTCGGCATCATCAGCGACGCTGTAGCCGATGCGGTCCACCTCCTGCTTGATGAGCTGGCGCTGGGCGGTGACCTCGATGCCCTCGAGCTGGATGTTGTCAAACACGCTCAGGAGCGAGTCGTTGACCCAGTCATCGTCATCCTCGGGAGCCTTGACGGCATCGCGTGTCATGTTCAGCGGCATCGGGTAACCCATGATGGTAAAGGAGCCCTCGAGGGTATTGCCCTTGAGCTCTGCCCTATAGACACCGCCGCCTTGAGGCTCGGTCACGGTGAGTTTGTTGCCCTCGAACGAAGCCTTGGTGGGCACGTCATAGAGCTGCTGCATCGGGGAGTCCATCGTGACAGTGATGTTATCACCATTCTGCTGGATGTGGATGACCAGAGGTATCGACTGCGGCCCAGCTACCATGTTGCCGCGCCAGGTGCCGTTGAAATCTTGGGCAATTGCCATAAGGCTGGTGAGCACTATCATGAGTGCACTCAGTAATCGGATAGAAAATTGACGTTTCATTGCTACTATCTGGGTTTAGTTGTTATCGTTTTGCTTATTAGACGCACGAGCATGACAAAAAGTTACAAAATTTCTTGTTTTTTCGTCGCTTTTGTCTTTTAGACGCATGAGGGTAATGAAAAACTACAGAGCAGGACGATTTTTTTGGCATTATTTTTGCAGGGATGTTTTTCGTGTTATCAATCCATTAAAAAGAAAAAATTATGTTACTTTCAACTACTTCCCAAATCGAGGGATCCACTATCAGAGCTTATAAAGGTGTAGTGACTGGCGAGACAATCATCGGCGCAAACTTCCTCAAGGACATTTTTGCCGGCATCCGCGACATTGTGGGCGGCCGTTCGGCCTCTTATGAGAAGGTATTGCGTCAGGCCAAGGAAATTGCCATGAACGAGATGGTGGACCGCGCCCAGGAGATGGGTGCCAATGCCATCGTGGGCATCGACATCGACTACGAGACCATCGGCAAGGACAACTCCATGCTCATGGTAGCCACCAGCGGCACTGCCGTCGTCATCTGACGCCCCCCTCGAAAAAAAACGAAAACAATAAGTGCAATAAATACAAATTCCTGACAATCAGTCAATTGTATTTATTGCACTCGTTGTTTTCGTTCTATTGTTTTAAGTTTTTATTTTGTGAGTTCGATGATGGTGGCCTCGGTGATGTCGGGGATAGCCACGGGGACGGTGAGGGTGGATGTGCGCTTGTCGTAGGTCACACCCGCCGCTTTCTCGCCGTTGATTTTCACGCTACGGGGCTTGGCTGTGGCGGGAATGATGAGGCGGTAGTCCTTGCTGGGAGCGTCGCCATCAATGGCACCCCGACCCTGAATGGTGATGAAACACGTCTTACCCTGAGGAGTGGCGGTGAACTGAATCTCACGGTGTTTTTCCCTTGCCAGCGTGCCCGTGGAGTGCAGGTCGTCATCAAACAGGGTGTAGGTTGACGGGATGCTGCTGGTGTAATAGACGATGTCGAGGCGGTCGGGGTCGTAGTCGCCCACGTTATCCATCTCGTAGTTAGCACGCGGGATGAACGCTCCGGCGCGGGCAAACAGCGGCAGTACCTCGACAGGAGCGGGATAATTGACTGTGGTGTGGCCCGCATAGCGCCGCTCGGGGTGATTGATATCCACCCAAGTGCCATCGGGGAAAGTGATGTCGCGGCTCACGGCGCCCTGCTGCATCACGGGAGCGACCATCACGTTGTGGCCCCACAGGTACTGGTCGGTGATGCCGTCATAGCGGGCAATGTTCATGTCATCCTCGTAGAAGCCCAGCGGACGCACCAGCGGCAGACCGTAGCGGGCATTCTCATAGGCCAAGGTATAGTTATAGGGCAGCCAGGCGTAGCGTTCCTTAATGAGACGCAGGGTGAGGTCGCCAAACTCCTTGTAATGGTAAGGCTCGGCCTGATAGGTCGAGTGGGTGCGTAGCATGGGCGAGAACAAGCCCAACTGCAGCCAACGGATGTAGAGTTCGCCGTCGCGCTTGTTGTTGGGGTCTACGGCAAAGCCGCCCACGTCGTGCGACATATAGCCCAGACCGCTCAAGCCCGTATTGAGCATGATGTTCACCTGGGGCTGCATGCCGCCCCATGAGCGGGACACGTCGGTGGACCAGGGGAAGACGGAGTAACGCTGCAGGCCAGCCGTGCCGGCACGCATCATCACCATCGGGCGACGGTCGGGATACTCCTCCTTGAACATGTCATAGATGATGCTGCTCCACTCGTTGCCGTAATAGTTATGATATTGCTCAGCAGTGAGGCCGTTCCAGTGGCGGATTTCGAGAGGATGTTTCTCGGGCTCGCCCAGGTCACCCCACCAGCCGGTGACGCCTTCCTCGGTGAGCGATTTGTAACGGGCACGCAGCCACTGGCGCGTGGCAGGGTTGGAGACGTCAAACATGCCACCCTGCCCTACCCAGATGGTGACCGTGTGGGTCGTGTCGGTGCCGTCGGTCTTGCAGAAGAGGCCTTGGGGATCCAGCAGTCGGTAATTGTCGATGGCGCGGCCATTGGTCAGCACATAGGGCTGTGAGATGGTCACCACGTTAACGCCCTGCTGCTTGAAGTCGCGCATCATCTTGCGGTGGTCGGGCCACTGTTCCTTGTCCCATTCCAGGCGGCCCATATCCTCCTCCTTGCCATACCAGTAGAGGTCGAACACGATGCCGTCGAGCGGATAGCCCTCGCGCTTGAGGGTGTCAACCACACCCTCGCTCTCGCGCTGGTCCCGGTAGCCATATTTCGACGTGATGTAGCCCAACGTCCACAACGGCGGCAGATCCTGACGGCCCACGAGCCAAGTGAAGTTCTTAACCACATTCTCGACCTTGCCATTACCGCCGATGACGTAGTAGGACAGCGGTTGGGGCGAAGTGGATGTGTATTGCAGTTCCTGTTCACCCACGACGAGCGAGGACTTGCAGAAGTCGTCAAAGAAGATGCCATAACCCTTAGACGAAATCACCATCGGCATGGTGATGCCCATCTGCTTGGTGCGCTTCTCGCCCATCTGGTAGCCATAGTTTTGGGCATTGTAGTTGATGAGCGTGTCGCCGGCCAAGTTGAACGAGTAGCCGCGCTCACCAGCACCATAGAACGACTCACGGCCCTGATGCAGCAGTCGCACCGTCGCTTGGCTATGGTCGCACAAGTCGGTGATATAGAAGGTATTGCCACAGCTCACCGACACGCTGCCAGTGTTCCTGTCAAGCACCACCTTCATGCCACCACCAGTGCGCATCACGCTGATGTCCTCCCAATCGTTGACCTTAACGTCAAACTTGGGAACTTTGTCAATGACGAGCGAGGGCAAGCGCGTGCCGTTCCAACCGTCAGGCACCACGTCCACCCGCACAATGTCTTCACCCACGGCAGTTACCGTGATGGTCTGGTTGCGCTCATCGTCATTGAACTGCATGGTCGTTGGCTGCGCCGAAGCCACCAGCGCCAGCATGGCCACCATAGCCATTGTTATCATCCTGTAGCGTTTCATCGTTCTATATTTTGAAATATTATTGTTTACTTTGAACCTTGGATTGCAAAGTTACTAAGAATCTTGGATAAATTAGGCGGCGGCTCAACAAAAACAAAATAAAACAACGATGGAATAAAAAGAAAACAACAAATATAATAAATACAAATTATTCATTTTCAATACATTGTATTTATTGTACTTATTGTCGTCCTTAACCAGTTTTCCTTATCAGTTTTTTCCTTTTCTAGTTATGTGTTTTGAATTGCATGGTGATAAATCCAAGGCAAGAAGTTCGTTGTTGTGATGCGCTCTTTTAGCGCATCACAACAACTCACATTATAATATTAAGGGTAGATACTAGAGGGCGAGGCGCAGCCCAAGGTTGTAGCCCGTGCCCGTCGGCGTGTTTCTGCTACGGCACGACACGCGGCAGCCCCCGGCGAGGCGGTCCCAGCCGCCACCACGGAGCACGCGGTAAGAGCCAGATGTTTGACCTGTAGGATTCGTCTGCGCTTCACTGCTGTAGCTGCCATACCAGTCCTGACAAAACTCACATACGTTGCCACTCATGTCGTACAGGCCCAATTCATTAGGGGATTTGGTGCCAACAGTATGCGTTCCATAGTCGGGATTGCTACTACCAAGTGCATAACTGTTACCGTCATACCATGCCACATCGCCAATGGTGTTGCTGCCGGCATATTTGTAACCCTGGCTCAAGTTGCCACCACGGGCAGCAAATTCCCACTCGGCCTCGGTAGGCAGGCGGAACGTCTTTCCCGTCATTTGGTTCAGCTTGGTGATAAACGTCTGGCAGTCGTTCCAGGAAACCTGTTCCACAGGGCGTTGCAGATTAGTGGCGTAATTGTTAGGACTGGAGAAGTAGCTCGGGTTGCTGCCCATCACGGCTTTCCACAGCGCCTGCGTCACCTCGGTCTGGCCAATGCAGTAACTCGACAGCGTCACCTGATGGGCTGGCTTCTCACTGTTATAGGCATCGCTGCCCTGCTCGGCGGTAGCGCCCATGGTGAACGTGCCGCCCTCGACGGCCACCATCGTGAAGGTCACACCGTTCACCGTAAAGGTCTCAAAATTTGATTTGACTATTACGGTAAGGACAGATGTGGCTCCAGTTGAAGTATCGGTTAAGTAAACGGTACTTGTTCCTTCTTCAACACCTGTTACAGTGAGACTGTTTCCGTTAATGGAGGTTGTGACCATACCATCACCACCACTTGTTGTATAACTGCCATTGCCATTAAGGATTTCTACTGATTGACTACTGCCAGCCATAACAGTCACAACTGTCTCAGAAAGACGGAACTTCGCACTATTGTCTGGGTCGAGGGCGAGGCGCAGCCCAAGGCCGCTGCCCGTGTGCGACGGCGTGCCGCCGTTACGGATCGACACGCGGCAGTACCCGGCGTCGCTGGCCCAGCTGCCACCACGGAGCACGCGGTAAGAGCCAGATGTTTGACCTGTAGGGTTCGTCTGCGCTTCACTGCTGTGGCTGCCATACCAGTCCTGACACCATTCCCATACGTTGCCACTCATGTCGTAAAGGCCCAATTCATTAGGGGATTTGGTGCCAACAGTATGCGTTCCATAGTCGGGATTGCTACTACCAAGTGCATAACTGTTATCGTAATACCATGCCACATCGCCAATGGTGTTGCTGCCGGCATATTTGTACCACTGGCTCAATTTGCCACCTCGGGCGGCAAATTCCCATTCGGCCTCGGTAGGCAGGCGGAACGTCTTTCCTGTCATTTGGTTCAGCTTGGTGATAAACGTCTGGCAGTCGTTCCAGGAAACCTTCTCCACGGGGCGTTGCAGATTAGTGCCGTAATTGCCTCCGTTGAAGCTACTCGGGTTGCTGCCCATCACGGCTTGCCACAGCGCCTGCGTCACCTCGGTCTGACCGATACAGTAACTCGATAGCGTCACCTGGTGGGCTGGCTTCTCACTGTCATAGGCATCGCTGCCCTGCTCGGCGGTCGCGCCCATGGTGAACGTGCCGCCCTCGACGGCCACCATCGTGAAGGTCACACCGTTCACCGTAAAGGTCTCGGTCACGGGTAGCGGATCTTCCCACGGCCAAATGCCGCCGGCCAGGATATAGTCTATGATGGAGGTCACGTCGGCAATACCGATCACGCCGTCGCTGTTGGTATCGGCATTGGCCGTACTGGATATAGCACTTTCACTTCCCAAGATATAGTCGATTAAACTGGTCGCATCGGCAATATTAATATAACCGTCGCAGGTCACATCACCCAATTCTGTATAGACCGTCACCTGGCATGTTGCAGGGTGGCACCAGCCATCGGTGGTGCTGACGGTGATGGTTGCAATGCCCTCAGAAACGCCAACGACCTGAATGGTACCGTTGACAATGCGGGGAATGGCGACAGCGTTATTGCTCGAGGTCACTGCCAAGTCAGTGGTGGCGGGCGAACTGGTCGCCGTGAGGGTCATCAAGTGATTGGGCAACAGGCGTGCCTCCTGCTTATCAAGGGTGATGGTGACACGCTCAGGGGTCACCGTGATGTGGCATAGCGCCTGCTTATCGACGCAGATGGCGCGGATGTAGCAGTCACCTATGCCCACTGCCGTCACTGTGCCGCTACTGCTGACTGTTGCGACAGACGTGTTGGTCGAGGACCAATAGACGGTGCGCGGCGTGGCGTCGCTCGGGGCGACGGTTGCCGTTAGTGGCAACTGCTTGCCTATCTCGACCGAGGCCTCGTTCTCGCTCATCGTCACCGACTGTGGCTCGATGGCATCGGCAAGTATGTTGTTGAAATTGTACCAATACTGGGCCGTGAAATAACTGACCATCGAGGCCGTGGGGACATGCAAAGTGGCACCATAGCCCGTGAAGGTGTTGGACACGCAAGCGGGTGGAATCGCCGCATAGCAGTAGATGACGCTGGGGTTAAGTTGCAAACCGCCTAACGAGGTAACACCGCTGCCGATGCAGAGTGTCGAGCCGTCCTGATACACACCATCGGCCACCTGAACCCAGGCGGCGCTGGCTGTCGTCGGCACCATCAGCGCCACGAGCAGCAACACAAGGGATTGTAAGGTTTTCTTCATAATCAAAAATTTGATCTTTATAGGGTAGTAATTTGATTATCGCAAATATACAACCGTTTTTAATAATCACCAAATCATACGACCAAAATTAACTAAATTAGGCGGCGCCTCAACAAAAACAAAATAAAACAACGATGGAATAAAAAGAAAACAATAAATACAATAAACACAAATTATTCATTTCCAGAACTTTGTATTTATTGTACTTATTGTTTTCCTTTACATCTTTTGTATTTGTGTTGCACTAATTGCTGTGAAAAACAATATGATTTTTGCTTTTGTGTTCGACTTGCAGTAATTTTGCAGCGAAAAACTAAATTGAAAGGGATATGGGGACGATTAATTTTACGCAGATATTGAGTGCTACGCTGGTGTTGTTGAGTATTATCGACATTGTGGGCTCGATTCCTATCATCCTGCAGTTGAGGGAGAAAGGGCGACATGTCGATGCAGTGAAGGCGACCCTCTACTCTACCCTGCTGATGGTGGGCTTCTACTACGGCGGCCACTGGCTGCTGCGCATCTTCAACTGCGATATCCACTCGTTTGCCACAGCGGGTGGTTTCCTGATGTTCCTGATGGCGCTCGAGATGATTCTCGACGTGGAAATCTTCAAGAACAACACGCCCAACAAGGGCGCGACCATGGTTCCGATGGTGTTCCCGCTCATCGCGGGTGCCGGTGTGCTGACGACGTTGATTTCGCTCAAAGCGATGTATGACGACGTGAACATCTTCATCGGCCTGGCCATCAACATGCTGTGGGTATTCCTGGTCATCAAGAGCACCGGCAAAATCCAGAAATTGCTGGGCGAAGGCGGTATGATGTTCTCACGCAAGTTTTTCGGCATCATCCTGCTGGCTATGAGCGTGAAGATGATGACCGAAAACATCGCACATTTGTTTTAAGCGGCGGTGCCGCTGATTAGAGATTAGAGATTAGAGATTAGAGATTAGAGATTAGTGATTAGTGATTAGTGAGAGTATTAGACCATAACTGCTGCTTTAAGAACACAGATAAAAAGAAAACAACAAGTACAATAAATACAAATATCTGATTTGCAACAGATTGTATTTATTGTGCTTATTGTTTTCCTTTTCTCGTTATGTCTTGAGGGGGCTTTACTTCCAGGTGGGGGCGCTCTCGTTCCAGCAGCGGTCGAGGGCGGTGACAGCATATTGCCATTTGCCCTTGCCGCCGTCGGGCAGCACCATTGTTGTCTCGCCCGTGATGGCGAGGATGTCGGCTGGATTGTCGAGTTGGCCTTTCTTGCCTTTGGGATAGCGATAGACGACGTAGCGCACCGCCTGCTGCATCGGGTCATCGGTCTTGGGGGCGCTCCAAACGAGGCATTTCTTGCCAGCTACCTTCTTGACTTCAAGGCCACGAACGGGTTGGGGCTTCTCACTGTCGAGCCATGTATAGGCAGGTATCAACGCCGGGAGGCAGGTCTGTTTGGTCTCAAGGGAGTCGAGGACACCCTTGAAGTTGGAGGTGATGGTGTAGCCGGGCCACCAGGTCACGCCGTGCACGTTGTCCATGGCCCGCTGCAGGCGCATCTTGTGGTCGAGTTGCGTGGGATTGGAGGTGTCGCCACCCTCGTCGGCGATGTCGCGATGTGACATCACGTTGTTGAGCGCCTGGCCATAGTACATGTGGCGGTCGTTGGCGTGGTCGTTCCACCAGTGCATAAGCACGAGGTCGCTGGCGGCTTTGTGCTCCAGTTCCCAATAGAGTTGGGGCACCATATAGTCCACCCATCCCTCAGCAGTCCACTTGAGGCAGTCGGCGTAGAGGGCGTCATAGCACTGCAGGCCGTTGGTCTCGCTGCCGTCGGGGTCGCTGGCCTTGTTGCGCCAAATGCCGAAGGGACTGATGCCGAAGCGCACCCAGGGCTTCACTTCCTGGATGGTGTTGTGGAGTTGCTCGATGAGCAGGTCGACGTTGTGACGGCGCCAGTCGTTCTTGTCCCAGCCGATACCGTAGGCATTGTAGGAAGCAGTGTCAGGGAACTCGGCCCCCTTTACAGGATAGGGATAGAAATAGTCGTCCATGTGCAGGGCGTCGATGTCATAACGAGCGAGAATGTCACGCACCACGGTATCGATGAAATCGCGGCTCTCAGGCAGGCCCGGGTCGAAGTAGAGTTTGCCGTCGGCATACTTGAGGAACCACTCGGGATGCTCGTAGTAGATGTGCCCGGGGGCTGGCTTGTCTTCCTCGCCGCTGGTGACACGATAGGGGTTAATCCAGGCGTGGAGTTCCATGCCGCGCTTGTGTGTCTGCTCTATCATGAACTGCAAGGGGTCCCACACGGGGTCGGGAGCCTTGCCCGGCTCGCCCGTGAGCCATCGGCTCCACGGCTCCAACTGGCTGACGTAGGCGGCATCGGCCTGGGGTCGGATTTGCCAAATGACCGCATTACAGTTGACGCGCTGCAGCAGGTCCAGCTGCTCGATGAGGTATTGGCGGGTCTGCTCAGGCGTCATTTCGGCATACTGGTTCTGACCAATGATGTGCATCCATGCGCCGCGGAACTCATGCTTGGGCAAGGATGAGCGAGTCGGAGCGCTCTCACCTGCCGTCAAGCAGCTCGTCAATGCCACAACAAGCATCAACAAGAGAAAAAGACGTTTCATATACTTGAGTTGAAGTTATTCTTCCTCGTCGGGGACAAACACCCAGGCGTATGCGCCAAGGTCGATGGCTCCGTTAGCCCTGCGGTCCACGCCGTAGCGGTCATATCGCGCCTCGGCGGGACACAGGTCGGGATTGCCCTTGCCGATGGCATCACTCTCGTTGCCCAGGCGGTAGTCAAAGATTTGGTCATCACGCACCGTGAGGAAGCACGGGTCGGCATCCCACACGCAGTTGATGAAGTAGGCGCCATCTTCACGTTCACTTCCCTTCAAGAGGCAATAGCGCAGATAGACGTCAAGTTTGCCTTCACCAACTCCATCGTCCACCCAATAGACAGTGTCGTCTTTATTCTGTTCCTTGAGGATGCCAACTCTGAATTCATCAGACAATCCGTAGAGAATGCAGTTGTTAAATCTCGCCTTAATCCTGCTATTGTCACCATTGAGGAATGCCATGTCATGCAGACTGACGATGGGCAACGAGGGGACAACAAACAGGTAATTGTTGGCAAACGTGCACTGGCTCATCAGGAGTTTACCACCTTGAGACCAGATCACTTCCTGGGCCGCATCGCTGAACTCAGTGCCAATGGCCTCCACAAAGCAAGTGCTTATCGCTAAACAGGTCGAAGCCGAATTGGTGAGGACACAATTGACGAGTTTGAGAGCCCGTTGTGTCGTGTCGTTGATGTCTTTGCCACTGCAATGCATACCAATGGTGCTTCCCTTCATGACTACGTGCTTCAAGACATTACCCTTGGCAGACGGGGTGAAGATGATGCCGCCCCACTGTCCTGACATGATGTCAAAGCTCGTTGATCCCACGATGCGATCCAAGCGGTCGCCGCGGAAGGTGATGGGCGCCTCGGCTGTGCCGTTGGCAAGCATCTTGCCCGCGCAACGCATCGCCGCCTTGTCGTGGAATAGCAGCGTCGCTCCTGGGTCAATTGTTAATGTGGCACGCTCGCTGACAAAGACCGTGTCATAAATCAGGTAAGGCTTGTCGGCGGTTAAGCGGCGGTTGCGGGAGATGGTGTCGCCCGACAGACGTATCACATCCTGCCCCCACGCGGTGAGCAGTACGTTCTGAGTCACTCCGTTGGTCTCAAATTTCAGCGAGTCTTCAAGCAGGGTTGGTTCGTTCTCCTCCAGCTCATCAATATAGGCCTCGATGAAGATATAGATGGAGTCATTGCCACGTATTTCAACATTTTTGAACTCATCACCACGGATGCCATCAACATTCAGGTGGAAATGCCCCTTGGATGAGAGGCCAGCCACCTTGATGGACGAGATGTTAATCTGCTTCTTGCTACGGTTATAGACGACCATCTGCTTGGTAGCAGTGCCCTGCATCGTGATGACGGTGTCAAAGGCCACCGTGTCCTTATTGAACGCCAGCACGTCGCTCGACAAGGTGGTGAAGCCGTCCTCGATACAGGAACTCATCATGCCTGTAATGGCTATCAGCGCCACAACAATCCACAGGGATAGTTTCATATTTCTCATGAATGTAATGTTCGGTTTAGTCTTTATAATCTTTATATAAAGAACGAGGGAACAGCAAATTTAGTGTATTCCCGATATCCTAATGACGTTCAAACAGCGCCACCAGCGGGTAATGGTCGCTCTCGCCCGACTTGTCAAGTCGGCAATACAAGGGCTTGAGGTCGCCCCGATAGAGGATGTGGTCGATCTTCACATACAGGTGATGGGCGTTGAAGGTGTAAATGGGCCCAAAGCCCGTGTCGGCCCAAGCGTCACGCAGGTCATCGCCACAAACGGTGCGGTAGCAGAAAGAGCCCGGCGTCTCGTTCATGTCGCCCATGACCAGCACATCGCCCGACGTCTCGTCCAGTAATTGGCGCATGGCCCTCGCCTGGCGGACATGGGTACAGAAACCACCCGTCAGCTTCTTCAATACCGACTTGGCACGCTCGCGCCGCCCTGACGGCATGTTCATCGAGTCCAAGATGCGGCTGTCGTTGGTAGAAAGGCGCAGCGAACTCAGATGCATGCTCACCACACGCAATTCACCGCCAGGGGCCTCCACGTCCCAAGCCTTGATGAAGTAGCCCGTTGTGTCCTGACTGAGTACCGGCGACTCGACCTCGGTGAAGGGATACTTGGAGAGGATACCCACGTCAAAGAAATGTTTCTTGCGGTAAGGGTACTTCTTGTAGAGCTCATCCAGCATAGGCTTCACCGTCTTGAGTTGCTCGTAGGAATAATAGATCAATCCTTCCTGAATGACCACAATATCGGCATTCTGGTCGAGGATATAACGCATGTTGGCACTGGGATGGTCACCGTCAAACCAGTTGAACTGTGTCACATTCATCGTCAGCACCTTGAGTTGCGTTTTGCCGGGTTCGGCATCGGGGTGTGAGAAATTCAATGGAGAAATCAGCCTTAACGTGGGCCAAGACAGGAAAAACGCACCGAGAAGAATCACTGCGGCACGCCCCTGCTTGAAAACAGCCAGCAAGAGCATCATCACCAGCGCGACCAGCGCGATGACAGGCAGTGCGAGAGTCGCCAGCGAGGGCAGCGTCATGATGTCGGGGTCCACCCGTCCCCCATAGGCTGCAAAAAGAAGCACAAAAGCCATTATCATGGCCAAAAAACGGAGGATGTATTTCATAGTCAGTCGGTAGTCAAAGAAGAGCGGCGCAAACTCCAGCCCTCATGGAAAAACGGTTCTTGAGCCGTGAAGCGTGGTGCCCAGGTCTTGAGCAGCCATATCACGGGCCACTCTATCAGCATGGTCAAGCAGAACACCAGCAACGACAGGCGTGCGCCAGGTGCCATCCCATAGTGAACAAACAAGAAGCGCAAGGGCTCATATATCATCGTGTGAGTGCCCAGGATGATGAGCGAATAACGGCCGTAATGACAGAAGACAGGGATGTGCGGCAACGGTTTGCAAGCCCAGAACAAGGCCATAATCGCCACAAAAGGCAACAGGTAGAGTTTCCAATAGACAGGCAAAGCCTGGATGAGCAGATGGATGTTCTCGCTCAACAGATAAATGGGCAAGGCCACCAGCAACAGAGCCACAATTCCCCATCGGTCATATCGAGAGCGCCGCAACGCCCCCAACCGGTTCACTTCATGCCCCAGGATGAAGTAAGGTATCGCCACAAGTGAGGTATCGAGCATCAAGGGCAAGAGCACATGATAAATGCCACACAGATAGCCGATGACCGACAGCAGCAGCGCCACCAGGCAAATGAGCCACAAGGACTTGAGCCACAGCTGCATGGCATAGTAGATGACATTGCACCAGAACAGGCTCAACAGGAACCAGATGGGCGTGGTCATGTCCCAATAGCGCATAAAGAAAGGCTCTACAAGATGAATCGGCGAAATGTCAATGGATTCGGCACCCACGGCCCACCGCACAGTCCACTCGGCCAACCTGAGGCCGTAGGCCAATACGATAAAAAAACAAAACGGCACAAGGATGTTATTCACCTTGCGCCGCGTGAAATCGGCAAAGCCTCCGTATCGCTTAAAGAAAATGCCCGATATGAAGTAATACATGGGCAGACGGAATGCCTGCAACGCGTTGTTCAGATTGGGCAGTATATGGTTAAAAAATTCATGGTCAATGTGATACATCACGATAAGCATGATGCACATACATTTCATGAAGTCAATAAAGGCGATGCGCTGACGGCTCATGGGCTGGCGGTCATCAAGGACACTCGAGGATTCACATTTTGGACTTGACCATGTCCACCACGCGAGTGAAATCGGTCATCTCGGCAATCTCCTCGGGTTCCAACTCGATGTCGAAGATGTCTTCCAGTTCCGATGCCAGCATGAGGTGATGCAACGAGTCCCAGCGCTCACAGTTATTCTGTGACGCGTCGGTATTCACCTCGTCCATCTCAAAGACCCTGCGCATGATATCTAAAACGTTCTCTTCCAATCTCATAACACTCTGATATTATAGCAATTCTTTATTTCAAAAACATCACTGATGGGCATCCTGTAATGCTTAGCGCCATCTTTATCGGTCGCCTCACAGGTCATCCCCAGACGGTCATAGAAGTCCGCCGTTTGACCATTCTTGGCAGTGGGCAGATAGTCTGCCGTGAGTTCCCTATAGCCATCCAGACGCAGGAGATTGAGCACCGTCTTAACAAAAGCATCCTCGATGCCCTTGCCCAGAATGCGGCAACTGAGCAGCAGCGTGTCGATGTTGACACCGTTTTCTCCCACAGGCTCCAGAAAGACCGTACCCGTGATGCCACTGTCACCAAAGCGGTCACTCACCCTCATGCAATAAACGAGCCAACCGTCATCCAGACGCTGCTGCACCTCGGCTTGGGTATAGCGGCGCGTGGTGAGGTTAAACTGGTTGGTCTTCTGCGTCATCTGAGCGATGCGCTGCAGGTTATGCTCATCGGCAGGCAGGACATCTATCTGGATGTCAAGACTATACAGGTACTCATCCAGGTCTGCAAAGCGCGATTCCTCGGCCCGACGCAAGGCATTGGCTTGATATTGCTCGGCCTTTGACAAGTCCTCACTGGTCACCGTGTAAATGCGGAAATAATCATCCACCAAACGCTTGAAGAAGGGCATGAGCTGATAGGGTTTATCAGGGAACTCAGGCACCTCGACTTGCGGCAGCAGCTGCTTGACCAACTCGCGCTCTGAAGGGTTATCATCAATAAACACCATGCTGTCCAAACCGATGTTCAACTCATCGGCGAGGGCATTGATATTGGTAGCCTTGTCATTCCAGTTGATGCGCATGGCGCTGAAGTGTTCCCGCTTGAGCACCATGAAGGGGTTCTTGTCCCATGCTTCCTGGACATCGGTCTCGTTATTCTTGCTGCACAGGGCCAGAATAACACCCTTGCGTGACAATTGTAAGAGGGCCTCCTGCCATTGCGTATAAGCCTTGCCGGGATAATCGCCGCCCAACTTGATGCCATCGATGCCGTCCTCGCCGAGCACTCCACCCCAAAGGGTGTTATCGAGATCCAAAATCAGGCACTTTTTGCGCATGAGAGCATGCTCCTCCTCTACCCTTCTCCACCATGAACTGAAGTCATTTTTGAGTTTGGGATTGAGTAGCGTCTGTGACATGAGGTAGTACTTCCAGTCAATGAGCGTGGCACTGTCATAGCGGCTAACAAATTCGTCAAAATCCACCCACTTGACATGGTCATGCTGAGCGGCCAGGTTCACAGCATGGCGGTTGAAATCGACAATCGCGTCTTTCACCTCATGTTCGCTGCCCGTCAGCCTCATGGGGAACAGATTGACAAGCGAGAAAATGACGAAAGGCTTTGAGGCATTTGCCGTGCCCATCACCAGGTCCAACTGGTCCCTATAGGAGTTGATTTCCTGTGCCAGCCGAGTGGCATCGGCAACGGGCGGCACCTGATAAAACCAGATATAGCGATCCACCTCATCGGGCACCTGACTGATATCACCATAACCCGAATAGGTCATGCCGTCATAGCCCAAGAAGGGTTCAACCGTTTGATTGCGAAAGACAAAAGTCGTCATGTCGTTATTTCTTGATCTTGCGATAGATTCCACTTAATGTTTTCCAAAGACCCGGATGCATCATCAGGCGATGAATCACCATCCACTTCTTGCCAAAATAGTTGGCCTCGGGCCCGATGCACGGGAAGGGGTACAATCCCGCCTGACGGATGCGTTGCAACACCTCATCGACACAGCCGCTCGTCAACGCCTTGGTCATCGAGAAATAGAGATACACATTCCTCAATCCACCCACACTGGCGGGAGCCGTGTCGCCTGACTGCGATTCGTACCGATTGATGGTCCCATTGATTGACGCAGCGGCATCCACCTGGCTGAAAATGCGCCGTTTCACGTGGTCGGCATCAGGGTTATGCATCGCGCTGTCGCCACGGTTCACATAGCAATAACCCAGGATATCCTGATGAGCCACCCGCGCAGCCGCAAGCATGAACCGGGCAATAAAAGCGCCGTCCTCACAGGCGATGAGCGACGTGTCAAAGCGCAGTGCAAGGCGCTCTATCAACTCACGGCGCACCATATAGCGCCAAACGTAGGGACTCATCACATGCTGCTGCAAATAACCGACTCCCGTCGCCACTGGCGAGGTGGCATACTTGTCACGGCTGACGCCGCCACCGTCGGTACCATCGGGCATCACACGGCTGAAGTTGTACACCAGCACATCGAGGTCATCGGCCACCACGCGGTCGAGCAGGATGGCTGCGGCACCGTCTCCCAGATAGTCGTCACTGTCCACAAAGGCGACATACTGTCCACGCGCATTGTCCAATGCCAAATTGCGGGCAGCACTCACACCGGTATTCTGCTGGACGAGAAGCCGCACCTGGGGGTAATCCCGTGCAAAGCGCTCGACAACAGCGCTGCTGCCGTCGGTAGAGCCGTCATCAACCACCAGCACCTCACAGTCATCGGCTGCAACAGGCTGGTCAATAATAGACTGCAAACACCTCGGCAATAATGCCGCGGTGTTGTAAACAGGGACAATATATGTCAGTAATGGTTCACCCATCACTCCTCGACGAGTTCAATCAGACCCGTATGTTTCTGGAACAGGAACGCCACCCGTTTGTCTCCCATCGCGCATGCGGGAACAGGTCCGCTGACCAGCAAAAACCGCTGTTGTCGCAAGCCGCCGATTGCGGCATCGATGTCCTTGACCTGATAACACAGGTGATAAGGCGCCACCCCAACGTTATCCAGGGTGCGCTGTACCGGGCTTTGCTCATCAAGCGGGGCCAGCAGCTCGACGCGTGGGGCACCCTCCTTGTCGAGGAAGCACACCTTGACGTGCTGCAAGGGGTCTTCCACCACATCGGCAGGCGTATAGCCCATATTGATATAGAACTCCTTGGTCTTGTGGATGTCACGACAAGCGATACCAATATGGTGAAAGAGCAATCCGGAACTCATCACTCTCAATATTCGATGACAGGAGAAACTCGGCAGTCGAGGGTGTGCAACAGTGCTGAGCCCCAACTCAAGCCAGCGCCAAAAGCACTGAGCACCACGGTGTGGGAACCCTCTAATTTGCCATTAAGTTCACTGGAAATGGTGAGAGGCACCGAGGCACTGCTCGTGTTGCCATACTTGTTAATGCAGAAAGGCACGCGTTCGGGCGCGATTTTCAATTTCTTGACAAAGAAGTCCATCATGAAACGATTGGCCTGGTGGAAGACGAGATAGTCCACATCGTCGATGGTCTCACCCGTCTCGGCAAGCAACTGTTTCACGCTACGGGGCACCTTGCTGATGGCAAAATTGAAGACATCCATGCCATCCATGAACACTTCGAGGTCGGTGCGCACATTTCCTTCCTCACGTTCCCGCTCAACGCAGGAATCGGGCGTGATGGGATTGCGCATTCCAGCATGAATCTTGAGTTTATCCTCACCGCTGCCGTCGGTATAGAGCAGGAATGTCGATGGACCAAAATCGCCCTTCTCGACCAGCGTCGCCGTTCCCGCGTCGCCATATAGGGGCCAGTCCACCTTATCGCGGCGGTTGACAATCTTGGAGAATGTCTCGCCATCGAGGAGCAGCACGCGGTTCACCCCAGGAATTGAGGCATAGGCAAACGCGGTGCTCAAGGCATACAGATAGCCTGAGCAGCCCAGCGTGATGTCCATGCACATGGTCTCTTTGGGAAGTCCCAACCGCTGCTGCAACAGGCAGGATGTGGCAGGGATGCGGTAATCGGCGGTCTGGCTCATAAACAGCAGCACGTCGATGCTCTTTGGGTCAATATCATTATCAGCCATGAGCTGTTGTGCGGCCTTGAAGCACAAATCACTGGCCATGACATCGGGGGCAGCGATGCGGCGCTGCTCGATACCGATGTTGTCAATCACCTTATCTATTTCTTCTTCAGGAATGAGATAACCCAGATCCTTGTTATATACAACCTCTTGAGGCACACAAGCACTCAAGGCCTTAATTCCCACTCCTTGAAATGTTATCTTGGCCATAACAAATGCTAAGAGAAACCTAAAAAACAGGATTTAAGTTTCAACTGATTTTTTGAAGTAAAAAAACAAGAAACAGTCACCCTGATAAACTAAAAGCTCATGCGGGGACCTGCTTGGAGAAACGACAATAATTATTCCTCTTCTTCAATTCTCGCGGTGACAATGTTGTAAAGGTCCTCGACAGTCTTGCTGCCGCGGATGTCATCGCCGCGAAACTCCACATCATATTCCTCGTCAACCATCGCTATCACCGACAGGGCGAGTAACGATGACCATTCGTCCAGTTCCTTGAAAGAGGTGCTGGCATTTATAGTGTCGGGGGATGTCTCATCAAACAGTCCCGCAAAATTCTCTATGAATTGGTCTAAATTCATTATCTTCCTTTATAACGCAAAAAAGGGCGCTATTATTACACGAGGCGCAAAATTAATTATTTTTTTTTAATTCGTGCCATTTTGTTAAATTTCACATGCAGATTTCATACTTTATTATCCAAAAAAAGTGGTTAAAATCCACATGTGGACGCCATTTCTACTGGTTTTAATAGTCAAATCGGAGAGCAGGCACACCCAGATAGGTGCTGTTATCTTTGGGCAGCGTCATGAGTACGCTATTGGCGCCGAGGGTAACCCCGTTGCCTATGGTCATGCCCTGCAGGACCACGCTGGCGACGCCGAGCAGGTTGTTGTCACCAATCGTGATGCCACCTGACAAGTGTGCCCCAGGCATGAGACCATTAAAGTCACCGATGATGTTATCGTGACCAATTACGACATGGTCATTGATGAGGTTGAAGCTACCCAATGTCACATCACAAGATATCATGCAGTGGTTCTGGATGATATTCCCCTCACCGATGGTAAATGTCTTGGGGTCAACAAGGAACAAAGACGGATCAATGAGGTTGGGGAAAGTGATATTAGGATTGGTGATGCTCTCGCGGATGCGGCGCACAGCCTTGTTCTCGTTGATGGCGATTGCCACAGCCAGGGGCTCGTCCACCCTCAAGAGCGTGTCCATGTCACCCAGGACAGTGCCGTAACGCGAGATGTGGGAGTCGGTACTCTTGCTGTCGTCAAAGAACCCGATCAGTTCCCAATCCCCGCCATTGCGGTTGATGCGCTCGATGAGGCATGCCACCTCCTTGCCAAAGCCACCCGCACCATATATTGCGATTTTCATAATATTGCTGTTTATCGTTACTACATTCTACCTTGCGGTCCAACTCATTTCTTGCAGCAAGAGATGATTTCACGAGCCACACGCTCCACGTCATCGTCGCTCACCCAAGGGCCGCTGGGCAGGCACAGACCCATACCAAACAGTTCCTCACTCACGCCGTTGACATAGGCAGGCGCTCCCGAGAACACGGGCTGGGTGTGCATGGGCTTCCACAAGGGGCGGGACTCGATGTTGCAGCTCTCAAGATGAAGGCGCACCGTCTCATAGTCCACTCCGGTCTTGGCAGGGTCAATCAGGATGGTATTGAGCCAGTAGTTGCTGTCGGAGCGCTCGTCGGCATTGGTGTGAACGGTAATGCCGTCCACGTCGGCAAACAACTCCACATATCGGTCACACAGGTGCTTGTGGTGAGCGAGATGCTCATCGAGCACGGTCATCTGGCCACGGCCAATGCCTGCACAGATGTTGCTCATGCGGTAGTTGTAGCCGATTTCCTTGTGCAGGTAATATGGCATGGGCTCACGGGATTGCGTGGCGTAGAACATGACCTTCTTCTTGGCCTCCTCATCAGGGCAGATGAGCGCGCCGCCACCGCTGGTGGTAATCATCTTATTGCCGTTGAAGCTCATGATGCCGTAATCGCCAAAGGTGCCGCACAACTGGCCGCGGTAACGTGAACCGAAGGCCTCGGCAGAATCCTCGACCACAGGAATCTCATAACGACGAGCCACTTTCATGATGTCATCAATCTTGGCTGGCATACCATAGAGATAGACGGGGATAATTGCCTTGGGCTTGCGGCCGGTCTTGGCGATGCGGTCCTTGATGGCATCCTCGAGCAGGTTGGGGTCGATGTTCCAAGTGTCGCGCTCGCTATCGACAAACACGGGGACACCTCCCTGATAGGTAACAGGATTGGCACTGGCCGAGAATGTCATCGACTGGCAGATGACCTCGTCGTCGCGACCGACGCCCAACTTGACCAATGCGAGGTGGATGGCTGCCGTTCCTGAACTGAGCACGACAACCTTTTTGCCCTCGCCGCAGAGGCGTTCCAAGTCCTCTTCAAAGGCATTGACATTAGGTCCCAGAGGCACAACCCAGTTGGTGTCAAAGGCCTCTTGGATATACTTCATTTCTTGTCCACTCATATGAGCGAGGCAAAGCAGAACTCTATTGTTTTCCATATTATATCGTTTTTGTTAGTTTCAAAATTAATTCATGCGGTGCCTGTTACTGCACATGCAAGTAATAGACCGAATCCTTGGGGAAAATCTTTTTGTTTCCCTGGATTTTGCTGCATTGTGCTTGAGTGGCACGCATAACCACCTCGTCGAGGCAATCACCGAACATGGGCCCGGCCATCATCTGCGGACCCTCGACGCTTGGAGCCAGGTTGAACTCGATGAGCAACGGCTCTCCATCGGGCAGCACGGTCACATCCCACCCCACATAGTCGAAATAGGGCAGACGCTTGTGCATCGCGATTAAGGTGTCAATCACCCGTTGGTAATTGGGAATGACCAGATGCTCCACGCCTGTTTCCTGCTTGAGGGACGAGACGTTCATATTCTTGAAGCGGAATACCCTGTCATCGACAACGCCGTCACGGTCGATGACACACGTGCCACCTCCCTGGGATACGTTATCCTTGATAGCGCCCTTGCCGCCAAAGCGCAGGTGAGCATAGGGATACAGGTATTCATAACTACCGTCAATGTGACGATAAGTGTAAAGGCGCATGGAATTGAGCGACGTGGGGTTGACCTGACTCAAGGCGGGGTGCTGTTTCACCTTCTCCTGCACGATGAAGTTGAAGGCATACTGGCGGAACAGTTCACTGATGGCATCAGCGCCAAAGTCACGTATCTGCTCAACGCCCTCGCCGTTGCAGGTCTCGACGGTGGGCTTAATCATCAGTTCACCGCTGGCATCAACCACTGCATCCACCGCTTGCTCCATTGTAACCTGCTCCCCATCAATGTAATACAAGCCATGCATATTCTTAACGATAGCCCGAGGCTGCTTGACCTGCGGGAACAACTCGCTGTAGATATTCTTGTCGAGATAGGCATCCTTGAAGTCATAGCGGTTGAGGGCGGGTATCACAAAGAAATAGTACACGTCCATCGACAGGTAGCGGTCGCTGTGAATGCCGTTCAAGCGGGAGAAATAGTCGTCGAACATCATCGACACCTTGAAGCCACGGGACTCGTAATAAGGCGAAAGTTCCTTCTTGTGAGCCTTGTAGTCGAAGTCCTCGGCCATCACATGCGACTTGAAATACCAGTCACCCCAGAAGAATTCCTTGTTAGTATTGATATATTGTTGTGCCATAAGGGATTCTGAGCTCATTAATAAGTAATCACGTCGGTCATCTTCAAGTCACCGGCATAGAACTCCATGCTTGCCCAAGCCAGTCCCACGCCGAAACCACAGGCGATGCAATGCTTCATGTCGCCTGACAACTGCTCATGGCAGCGCGACACCATGGTCAAGGGGATTGAGGCGCTGGTGACATTGCCGTATTCCTCCAGGCAATAAGGTGTCTTCTCGGCAGGAATCTTGATGGCCTTGCGTATTTTCTCGTCAATAAACTTATTGGCCTGGTGCAAGAGCAGCAAGTCAACAGTCTCAACATCAATGTTAAACGTGGCGATTAACTCTTTGATGGAACGGGGCGGCTGCTTGATGGCGAAGCCAAAAACGTCCATACCGTTAACAACCATATCCACCCCACGGCGAAAGACACCTGGTGAGACCTCTTTCTCCTCCAGGGCATCGGGGGTAACGGGATTGCGCATACCGCCGTAAGGAGCCCACACCGCATCAAAGCCTGCACCGTCAACGCCGTACATGAAATTCATGGGGCGGGCGTGTTCCGGGTCAAGTTCAAGCGCAGTGGCTGTCGCAGCGTCACCAAACAATGGTCTCACCGTCGTGTCACGCGGGTTGCGGTTCTGGGTATTGGTTTCGGCCGCAACGAGTATCGCCCGCTTGAACGTGCCATGTGACATGAGCGACGCCACGATGCTCATACCATAAACCCATCCAGAACAACCGAACGGCAGGTCGAACACACAACAATCGCTGCGCAACTTCAGGCGGTCCTGAAGGATGCATGCCGTTTGGGGAGCGATATAATCTCTCGAGGTGCAGACATAAGCAAAACAATCCACATCCTCAGGCTCCCACCCCATCTTCTCGAGCAAGCCTTGAACGGCCTTAACGGTAAGATCCGACGCAGTAACGCCATTGTCCACCTTATGGTGGCGCTCGATGCCTGTCGAAGCGATGACTTTGAGGGCGTCATTCTCGTCTTTATAGATGGGAAGGCTGCGGTTGTCTTCCACTGTTGCTGGCACACAGGCACTCATGCCCGCGATGCGCACGTTGTTAATCGTTAACTGTGACATATCGTTATTTGAGTTTCAATCGTTGGATTTTACCCGATGTGGTTCGGGGGATGCTGTCCACCCATTCCCAAAGGACGGGAATTTCATTAGGTGGGAGCAGCTGTGTCAACTGGCGCTTGATGCCGTCAAAATCAAGCGTGCTGTCTCCTCGGACGAGGAAGGCCTTGGGAACCTCGCCCAAAACACCATTAGGGTCTTGGGCCGCTATGCAAGCGCAGTCGGGGATGCCGAGGGACTTGATGGCTTGCTCGATGGTCACGGGGCTGACTTTCTCACCACCGATATTGATGAGTTCTTTTTTTCGTCCCGTGAGGTAGAAATCACCGTTGGCGGCACGATGTCCCCAATCGCCCGTGCGGAACCATTCCCCAAAGAAGGCATCCACGTTGTCATCAGGCAAATAGTAGGAGTGGGTCACCATATTGCCGCGCACACAGATTTCGCCATCGGTGCCGTCGGGAACGGGGATTCCGTCCTCGTCACGCACACACACCTCGACCAACGGAGAGGCCGGACGGCCTACCGCATTCAGGTTGTCAATATTTTCGTGGAATTCAGCGAACAAGGCGCGGGAGGCCTCGGTGAGGCCGTAATGCATACACAATCGCGTTGTGGGGAACATCTCGATGAGGAGACGCTTATCAGACTCAGGTAATGCGGCACTACCGATCTCGATATAACGCAACTGGTCGGCAAATCGCGCGATACGCTTACCACTCAGCCTTTTAATGTATTGCCAAACGGCTGGTACCATGCCAAATCCCGTGACGTGCTCGGTCTCGATGACAGTAAAGAACGTCTTCAGGTTTGCAAAGTTGTTGACCAGCACCAGAGTGGCACCCGCGATGAGCACGCAACGCAGACGACCGAGCCCGAAAGAATGGCTCAGCGGCAAAGCAAGCGCCTCGATATCACTTGAGCAAGTGCCGATAAACCCGTTGGTATTGCGTGCCGACCCGATGATGTTAGCATGGGAGAGCAGCACGCCCTTGGGGGCACCTGTTGTGCCGGTCGTGAACATGACATCGGCAACAGCATCGCTGGTTAGGGCTGGGATAGCTATTTCGCCCGCTGTGGCCTCAAGCGGCACGGCATCGAGAGGGACACACCGCCGCCCCGGCACATCGAGCCCGTTGCCAAACAGGACGGCAGGCCCAGTCACCGAAATGATATAGTCTAACCTCTCACGAGGTGACGCCGAATCAGTCACCACGTTGACGACACCCAACAGGTGTGCCGCAAGGTAGAGATAGACGAACTGCGCTTCCTTCTGTGCTGATAACAAGATGCGGTCCCCCGGCTTCAGTCCCATCGACTGAAGGTAAAGAGCGGCCGCTTCGACACGGGAAATCAGTTGACTATAAGAGACACGGCACTGCCCATCGACAAGGGCTGTCTTGTCGGGGGATTCAACCGCATTTCTCGCAATGTCACACAGCAGGGGGCTGTGGGTTGCACCTATCATGATTTGAGTGAATTGACCTCATCGACAATCGACTGTACCGATGTCAAGTCAAAGAGGTCCTCGAGTGGGAACTCCAATTCAAGTTCCTGTTCTATGGTACTGATAATGGCAAGGTTTCCCACCGAGTCCCATTCGGGAATGTCACCCGATGACAACTCGTTAGTTATCAACGCCAAGTCCACATTCAAAACTCTGGCAATGATTTCCTTGACCTGTTTTTCCATCCTTCCTTATAGATGATTACTTGTGTTTCTTTACAACAATGTTGAACAGCTCCTGAATGGTGTCTGAGTTTGTAATGTCATTACCCTTGATGATGACATCATACTCATCGTCAACCATGGCAATGATTGACAATGCAGTGAGTGATGACCACTCATCAAGTTCCTTGAACTTCGTTTCAGCGGTAAATAAAGCCTCATCAGTATCGTCAAACTGAGCGGCAAAGTTTTCAATAAATTCCTGTATATCCATATATCGAGTATAACTATGCTATGTGTTGTACAACGACAATCTTATCAATTTTAGTTGGCAAAAGTACACACATTATTTAATTCTGCCAAAAAATCGCTCAAAAAAAACCTTTATATCGAGAATCCGCCATCAATTACCAAATCGTGGCCGGTAAGCCAGCTGGAAGCGTCGCTCAACAGGTAGAGCGCGCCATTGGCAATATCCTCGGGGTGACCATAGCGGCCCAGCGGGTAACGCTTGGCGTCCTCGGCGAGTTGCTCCTCGGTGATGGTGCCTCGATGGATGAGCGGGGTATCCACCATACCCGGGCAGATGCTGTTGACACGCACCTTGCGAGAAGCATATTCACGCGCAGCATATTTCATTACCGAGTTCAAGGCAGCCTTGGAAGCGCCATACACGCCATTACCAGGCATGAAACTGTGAGTGCCGCCAATCGAGGCTATCAGCACAACCGACGCCCCTTTGTTAAGCACTTTCTTTTTGTACATCAACCGCAGCAGCTCGATGGGCGCGAAAAAGTTGACTTCGAACATCTCGTCAAACTTCTCGCGTGAGCCAAACTGCAGCGGCAATGTCGTCGAGTTGCCCGCACACAGCACAGCGCCGTCAAGGTGTGGCAATGCCGCCAGAAGGCGTTCAAGATCCTCTTTAACAGTCAAGTCGGCAAGGATTTGAGTCGCAAACTCATCACCCAGTTGGTCAAAAGTCTCCTGCAGGCGGTCGGCATTACGACCGGTAATCACCAAACTGGCACCCATGCGTGCACAAGCGATAGCTGTCGCCCGGCCGAGGCCCGACGAAGCTCCAGTGACCAGGATAGTCTTCCCAGCCAGTGAGAAAGGATTATAATTGGTTTCCATATCGTTATTATTCGTAATCAAACTTCTTAGCCGGCACCCCAATGTAAGTGAATCCATCCTTAGGTTTGGTCATCAACACACTACCCGCCCCCAGGGTAACGTTGTTGCCAACCTTGATGCGCTGCAGAACAACGCTGTCAACACCAAACAAATTGCAATCACCCACACCAACCGAGCCAGATAATCTAACACCAGGCATCAGAACGTTGAAATCACCCAAGGTGACATCATGTCCAAGCACGTTTGAGCCATTCAACACATTGAAATCGCCCACATTGACATTACAGGTCACACTGCAACTATCCTGAATGATATTGCCTTGACCAATATTGAAAGTCAATGGATCCAAAACCCTGAATGAAGGCGCGATGAGGTTCGGGAAATATATGTTCTTATTTGTGATACGCTGAAGAATCAGTCTGCGAGTCATCGGATCGCCCACAGCAATAGCAATAGCGAGTGGCTCTTCTACTGCATTGAGGTCATCCATTCCTCCCATCACATAGCCGTAATGTGATACCGGGGTGCCCACTTCCTTGTTATCATCGTAATAACCGGCAAACTCCCAGTTACCTCTACCTGCAGAATTGATGCGTTGGATGCCTCCAGCGACCTCGCGTCCCAATCCACCAGCACCATAGATGGCAATTCTCTTAGGGTAGTACCGCTGATTTTGCTCCTCACAGGATTTGATGCGACAAGGATTCCCGTATGCCACAACCCCGTCGGGGATATCATCAACAACGACACTTCCTGCTCCTACTACCGCCCATTTGCCGATTTTCACACCTGGAATCACGACAGCAGCAGCCCCAATCCACGCACCTTCACCAATGTGAACGTTGCCACACAAAGTAGCCTGTGGAGAAATATGCACATAATCCTCAATCACGCACTCATGATCGACCGAGGCCCCTGTATTTAAGATGCAATGTTTTCCCACCACTGCCCCACTTTGCACAACTGCACCTTGCATCACAACCGAGCCAGTGCCGATGGTTGCTGTTGGTGAAACGATTGAAGAAGGGTGTATCACTGTGCCAAAATCACAAACCAGCCTTTCAACTATCTGCTTACGAGTTTTATTATTTCCAATACTAACAACAATTGGCGATTCCCCCTTCCACTCATGTGATACGGGGATTGTCATCAATTGGTTGATTGACTCATCGTCATCAAACATCCCATCAACATCAATATTCAATGCATTGAGGATGTCGATAATCACTTTTGCATGTCCGCTTGCTCCGTAAAGATACATTAGTTTTCAGTTTTCTCCGTTAAATCTTTCCATTGTTGCCTGGCCGTCATGGGAAATGCCATCACAAACAAGCACTTTTTTTATAGTAGTGAATATCACTTGGCAGTCTATGAGAAACGAGCAGTGATCAACATACCACACGTCAAGACTGAATTTTTCACTCCAGGACAAGGTGTTGCGCCCATGACACTGTGCCCAGCCTGTGATGCCGGGACGCACCTCATGTCTACGGGCTTGTTCTTTAGAATATAGGGGAAGATAATCGACAAGCAGTGGACGAGGTCCTATCAATGCCATGTCTCCCATGAATACGTTAATCAATTGTGGGAGTTCATCAATGCTTGTCGATCGAACAAAGCGTCCAACCCTTGTAAGGCGCGCTTCATCGGGCAACAATTTACCATCGGCATCGCGCTCATCAGTCATCGTTTTGAACTTGATGATTTTGAAAATTTTGCCATTTTTACCGGGACGCTCCTGAAAAAAGAATGCCCCAGCCCCCTTGTTGGCAAAATGCAGCCATACTGTCACCACCAGCAACAGTGGAGACAAGCATACTAAAGCGATGAGTGCAATGGTGAATCCCAACGCCCGCTTGATATAGTCACGATAAATCTTCATTCTTTTAGTTTAATATTTCATGGTAGAAGTCGTACAGGCATTGGCGCACATAGCCCTGCTCGAAGCGTGAGGCGATGAGTGGACGGGCATTGGCAGCCATTGCCGCTATTTCATCGGGGTGTTCGACAAAGCGTTTCATCGCTTGATAGAGTGCATCCTCGTCCTGTGAGGGGACAATGACACCATTCTGACCATCGATAATGATTTCGCGGGAACCATTGATGTCGGTGACAATGCTCGGAAGCCCCATCGCTCCTGCCTCGATGACCACATTGGGGAAGCCCTCGCGATAGCTCGGGAACACCAGCGCATCGGCAGCGGCATAGAACGGCCTCACATCGCGCTGTCCTCCCACAGCCTCAATGCCGTCACCCTGCTCGATGCGGCTGCGGGTTGCCGAGGACACTGGATCCAGATTGTCCTCGCTCGGTCCTACCAACACCAGACGAGTGTCGGCATGCTCACGATGCAGGCGGTCGAAAGCTGCCACCAATTCGTTAATGCCCTTGTCGCGCACGATGCGGCCAACGAACACAAACGTGAAACCCTCATGAGCTGGGACTTCGATAGCCGCAGGATCAAAAAAGTTCATGTCGATACCCTTCACATTACCGTAGCCCAATACCTTGAGCGGCTTGCGGGTGATGTGGTGGTTGAGCAGGTCGCTCTTCACACCTTCACCCTCGGGGATGATGTGGGTCGCGCAGGCACAGGTTATCCGGTCTGTCGTCATCAGGACCCGACGCTTCAAGCCCGTTGACGTGGGCCACACCAGGCCCGTGAATGTGTGGACACGACGCGGCACTCTCGCCAGCCATCCAGCCACCATTGTCATAAGTCCCGCCTTGGGGGTCATCGAGTGGACCAGGTCAGGGCGTTCCCGCCGCAGCACGCGATACATGCGCCACAACGACTTCAGGTCGCTGACCAGCGAAATGTGACGTTCCATGGGTATAGCGATGGTGCGTACGCCTTCGGCACGGCCATATTCCTCAAGTTCGCTCATTCCAGTAGCCGACAGTTCACCAACTTTGGTGTTGGGCGACGAAATAGCCACGCACTCAAAGCCCTCATTCTTCAAGTGCTTGAGGATGCCGCTGCAAAACGCTTTCAGCGATGTCGGCACCGTTGTTGTTCTAATAATTTTTGTCATTAATTAAAAAAAAAGAATCACGTTACTTGTAACACAACAATAGTCAAAATTTGACTATTTCAGTCAATCGATATCTTCACGTAACGGTATGCTAATGCGATAAGAATCGTAATGGCGAGACTGACGACGCAGAATCCCAACGGATAAGAGGCGACAAAAGACGGGCAAGAGTTAGCCATAACCATCATGGGTGCACGTTGGTAGATATACAACGGGAACAAGTTGGTTCCCAACCAAATCAAGACTGCATTCTGCACCTTGATTCTCATCGTGATCATTAAAACCAAGAAAGCAAACAACACACTGGCCAAATTATAGGTCATGGCGTGGAATCGGCCATTCAGGACAAATATCGCTAACGACACCACTGCACCCAACAATACTATTGTGCCCAATACCGCTAACTTGTAATTCTTCGTCACGCTCTTCATAAACCTGTCCTTGTTCAATGCCACAAAAGCACCAGCCGGATAGGCCAATATGGTATCATACCACCACATCTCTTTTGTTTTGAAGAAGTACAACACTCCTATCAGCGTCAAGGTAAGCGCAAGCATGACAACAAAACTCTTACGATGGTTGGAGGTAGTTGTTGAAGCAACAAATGAGATGAAATAACACGCGATTATGACAAAGATATACCAGTTACTGTTACCGATCGAGTCCCATGCTGTCAAGCTGATAAAAAACTGTGAGAGTATCACATCTTTGCCCAGTAGCAACCTGATGACCAGAAAAACTATCACGGCGACATCAAAATTCAAGAGCGTTGTTAAGCACCGGCGACGTGGTATCCTCTTGACGTAATCATCGCCTTTGTTCAGTATTGACAACTCCGTTCCATAGCCAGAATAGAACAAAAACATGACAACACAAAATTGTCCAATTCCCCTATTGATGGCCAAGAACAGATTATCCCCTATCAAGTCATAAGAATAACCACAAATGGTTACATAGTCACATGCATGACTGATAAACACCAGTAGAATTGAGATTCCCTTAATTGCATTACACTGCTGAATCGATAAGCATTGGCCACTATCTTCCTCACGGCGCCAGCCAATCCCTATCACGGACAACAACACTATGGCTATATACAGAAGGATCATATCAAATAAATCGGGACGATAACCATATCACTGCATGAGCATCACCTCTCCAAAAGCAGAATGCGGAATATCTTCACGCGATGCATTGCCGTAATGATAAGAATTATCACAAATGACAAAAACAAAGCAGAAAAAACATTCAGCCCAATGTGATACTGCCAAAATGTATCTTCTAAGCCCTTTACCATGAATGTGTGATACAGGTAGTAATACAGCGTCCATTGACCAAGCAGGGAAATAGCACCAGGCACCCTGCGAGGGAAGAATCTAATCATTCCCATGCAGATAACAAAAGCAATAACTGACTGTATCAAACGAAGTATCGAATCATTCCATACCTTGTACGGTGAACTGGGCATGAAATTTGGTAGCAGCCGTGCACTCACTAAAGCCAGCAACAACAGACCTGCCATCAACGGAATGCTGAGTTGATTTATTTTATTTAGCAACGCCTTGTCTTTTAACATTAATCCAAAGACAAAGAATGGCAGAAAAGAGAATGGTCGCTGAAAAGCCAAACATTCATCTCCCATGGGGATAAAGCCCGCTAGCACCGCCAACAACAAGGATATCACAAGTGCATATAACGGTTTAATACCCATTGGCCGAAACAGACGATAAGAACACCTCCAGAAGAATAGGCTCAAAAGATACCACAATGCTAATGCCGGATTCATATAACCCTCCAGGGAGAAAGGAATACCTTTGACCAAGGTATTGTATACCAGATGTCCCGTTTGGAAAATCAGATATAATGCCAGAAGCTTTAATGACGACCTTTTAAAACGCGCGAATGACTGCGGATGTGTTAAATAACCCGAAATCATCACAAACATCGGCATGTGGAAGGCATATATCAATCGATTGATTCCCAACCTGAAATCATAATAGCTGAAATGGCCTAATATCACCATGCATATCAGCACGAACTTCATGCCGTCGAGGCGGTTGTTACGACTAACAGCAGCAGGCATCATAGTTTAAGGGTTGCCACGATATCGTTATAGATATTGAGGGCGACGTCGGTTCCGCTTTTGGGAAGCAGATAGTTCTCAAAGAACTGCTGTCGTTGTTCCCTCATGGTATCCTCACCGTTTAGCACCATCTCCACGAACCGCCTGATGTCATCGATGTTCTTGCCGATATAGTGGCACTCGATGGCGCGATCACGCAGTTCGGTCGTGTTTTTTTGCTCCCGTTGCTTGACAAACATCACCGGCTTGTTCACATACAAGTACTCTATCTGGAACGAGTCACTGTCGTGGACCATCGCATCTGAGGTCTTGAACAAATCAATGAACTCACCAGTTTCAAGTTGAGTGTTGGGCATCTCGTCCCACAGGCGGTAATACTTGTCGGTCCTTTCTTGGCCCCAATCGGGATGCTGATACAAGCGTGTGCGCAGTTTCGGGTGCGGTTTGAACGCGATTTGTAACCGTCCCCTGTACTGCTCGGCAATCTTAACCATTTCATCGGCCATCCACAAGAAATTGGACAAACGCAGTTCATCGCCCTTATCCATGATGCTGTAGTGGGGAGCCCAAATGAGACGTTTAATGCCCGCATCCTTCAATTTCCACACGTCGCGGGACTCGGGCATGAGATATTCGGTCATGTTAGGATACCCTGTCACCACAACATTTCTTCCCTTGTTATCAGCTAAGCGTTGTGCAGCCTTCAGTTCAGCCTGATTGGTATAGAACAGTTTCCAGGCGAAGTTATGGAAATTGGTGTTATAGGTCCAGGCACTCTCCTCGTTGGCCAGTCCATAAGGACACAAGCACAGCAATCTATCCATGAAGCGATGGAAGCTTTGTTCCTTATAGTACACGCCCCCGTACTGCTGTGGATAGAACATGATATCAGGATTGATGTCGGCACGCAAGTCGGCCATCGACTTCTCGTTCTTATCGTCCCAGTCAACAAAAGGGATTCCTCGTGCCGTGAAGTAGTCCCTCAAGTCCTGCATGTCTTTTAATTGTTCAGACTTTTCGAACTGGAGCAGTGGGCACAGCACAATCACCACATCGAAGCGGTCGTCGGCGGCAAAACGTTCATAGACCCGCTGATAGCGCCACATGCTCAAGTTCATCGCCAGGAAACACATCTTGATGCGTTCCCCGCGAGCGACCTTTTTGTTCAACTGATGCTGTCTGCGCTTGAAGTGCCACGGCTGGACATACCGGATATACCGGGTGCGTCCCCATCGCATCAACTTCATCTTTAATTCATACATCATGCCCGTTGCGTTTTCTCTTATTATTCTGTCTCATCCAGGCTTGGCCTTTCCAATACTGCCATCACTAGGCTGGACACTATTTCAAATAGAAATTCATATACCTGAACTGCATCGGCACCTGGTCTTCGACAGGTGGCAGTTGCATATAGTCCCCATATAACATTCTCAAGACCTTGTCATACTCCTTGATAACCATCAGCTGATGCCCCTCAAACTCCAACGTGGTGTATTCTTCAAAGTCTTTCTTCTCATAGTATCCCCACTCATCGCAGCACGCCAGTTGTGCGCAATGAGACGAGTCGGCATATTTCTCGCCCTTGATGTTCTTCCTGAACCAGTTCAGTACAGGCATGAGGAAAATGCCGTTCAAGTACACCACCTTCTTGAGCCCGAATTTCAAGTAATACTTTGGAGCCCAACGGCACTTGACATTCCTCATATCTGAAAGCCTATTCCATACAAAACTGAGTGTCCTCCAACGTTTTCTATGCTCAGCCTCGTTGTCTGAGATGGCATCCATCGGGAAGATATCGACCCACACACCTGTTGAATATTTACTCCAGGGAGCACCGGTTGAAACCCTCGTGTTCGTTATGTCACAAACACGTGCGAATGCGATATATGATTTCTCGTCATCAGGCGAAACCAGCAAATAATCTTTACTGGATTCAAATTCATGAATAAACCTCTCAAAATTCTCTCTGGTCATGATGATGTCAATGTCATCGTCCCAGGGGATGAAGCCCTTGTGGCGAACAGCACCAATCAACGTGCCATAAGCCAATGTATAGTCAATGTGATGCGCCACACAGAATTCATGCACATGCAGGAGCACCTTCAAGCTATAGTGCTGAATCTCCTCAAGAGTCATCTTTTTCTTCATATCGCTTTCGTTGAATCAACCATGTGTGCTGTTTCTCAATAAAAGCACAGGCGATTATCCATTTCTAAGGACCAATGGCTTGATATAAGGGATAAAGACTTTCCTATATCCCTTAGTAGCCAACCAAAATAGCGTTGGGTGCCTTAGGAGCCAATCAGTTACTTTTTCAAACCATAGGTGATGCATCTGCCCAACGGGGAAAACGCCTTCTTCAAATCCCCTCTTTATATATCTCTTCATTTCACCTAATGGCACATCCACTTTTACCAGTTTTGTGGCAATATCCCAGCCCATGTTTTCCATACGGTAAGCCTTAAAATGCGGGTCATTGTAGAGATCCAAAGCAGAGACGATTTTAGGGATTGTATCAAATAGATTGTTCAACACCTTGAGCGAACGATTCTTGTCAGCTGAGAATGATACAGAACCTGAATTCAAATAGTAGCCATACACATTGGCCGTGGTAATCACCACATGGTTTACAGTAGAATACAGTTGCAGATTAAACAATGCATCTTCATTAAAACTCATGCTTGTATCATACCGCAGAGGTTGCTCTTGAATAATGGCACTGCGAAAAAGCGACATCCATGCATAGCCAATGAATTTCAATTCATGACAAGCCTCACGCCCCGTGCCATCAAATTCTACTTTACAATCATCCAAATTATAGTATTGGTCGGCATTGATCTCTTTTCCCTCAAAAAACTTAATCATATTGAAACGCAGAATATCTATAGGATTCTCTGCGTTCTTAATCATTTGCAGCAACACCCGATAAGCGTTGTCAAAAAGCAGGAAATCGTCACTGTCCACAAAGTGGATGTAATCACCATCGGCCACATCAAGAGCATGGTTACGTGCTGCCGACACGCCCTGATTGGGCTGGTGAAGCACCTGGATGTTGCTGTGCTCATTGGCATATCGGTCGAGAATGGCACCACTGCCGTCGGTTGAACCGTCATCGACAGTGATAATCTGCAGTTCATCGCCATCATCAAGCCGCTGCCTTAACACGCTGTCCAAACAGCGCTCCAAATACTTCTCACAATTATAGACGGGTATGATAATTGAAATTTTCATAAAAAGTTCCTCGAATAATCAGCTTCAGTTAACAGAAATCTTTATATACTTGTAAGCACAGGCAATCACAAGTGTAACCGCAAAGCAAATCACACAAAACAACACTGCCTGTGATGCCACAAACGAGGGAAAGAGTTCAGCGGTCACCATCATGGGCACTCGCTGGTAAATATAAATCGGGAACAGATTAACCCCCAACCAGACCAAGACAGGATTCTCCACCTTGACTCTCATCGTGATGGCCACAACCAAAACCGCAAACATCACACTGGCAAGATTATAGGTCAAAACGTGGGCAAGGCCAAAATTGATGAGCAGCACAAACGACAGCAACGAAGTGGCCAACACAACCCAATAGCGCTTCCTGGCCAATTCAATAAACCAGTCTTTGCGCCACGCCACAAACGCGCCAGCAGGATAAGCCAGCAGGGTATCATACCACCAAAATGGTTTCAACACATACAAGGCCGCTATCAACAATAGAGTAAGTACGAGGATAGCCAAAAACCGATTGCGTGCTCCAGTTGCAATTCTCGTGGATATAAAGGAGATGAAGTAGCACAAGATGATGTCAAAAATATACCAGTTGCTGTTACCGATTGACTCCCATCCCGTCAGAGCCAAACAGAACTTAGATAAAGTCACGGTCTTTCCGAGCAAGAGACTGACCACCAGAAAAACGATGACAGCGACATCAAAATTTAGCAAAGTGGTCAGGCATCGTCGTTTGGGAATCCGTTTTGCATAGTTCTCACCTTTGTTCAAAATCGAAAATTCCGTGCCAAAGCCTGAATAGAACAAGAACATGACAACACACAATTGCCCGATGCTCTCATCAATGGCAAGGAACAACTGATCGCCCAGCATGGAATAACCATAACCGTTACCGTAAACGTATTGATTGGCATGTCTTACAAAAACCAACAGGATTGAGATGCCCTTAATGGCATTGCACTGCCGAATCGATAAGCATTGGCCACTGTCTTCCTCACGGCGCCAGCCAATGCCTATCACAGACAACAACACTATGGCTATATATAGTGCTATCATGTCAAATCAAGACCTTCATAGTTTGAGGGTTGTCACGATGTCGTTATAGATATTGAGGGGGACGTCGGTGCCGCTCTTGGGTAACAGGTAATTATTAAAGAACTGTAGGCGCTGTTCCTTCATCGTGTCCACGTCACGCAGTACCATTTCCACAAACCGCTTGATATCGTCCATACTCCTGCCGATGTAGTGGCAATCGATGGCTCGCTTACACAATTCGGTGGTGTTTTGCTGCTCGATTGACTGCTTGACAAACATCACCGGCTTGTTCACATACAGATACTCGACCTGGAACGAGTCGCAGTCATGGACCATCGCATCAGACGTCTTGAACAAGTCGATAAACAATCCCGTTTCGAGCTGCGTGTTAGGCATTTCATCCCACAACTGGTAATACTTGTCAGTCCTTTCCAGCCCCCAATCGGGATGCTGATACAAGCGGGTGCGAAGTTTCGGGTGCGGTTTAAAAGCTATTTGAAGCCGGTCCCGATACTGTTTGGCGATCTCCACCATACCCTCTGCCATCCAGAGGAAATTGGATAAGTAGAGTTCATCTTCATCAGCATTGATACTATAATGGGGAGCCCAAATCAACCTCTTGACCTCGGGCTGCTTGATGTTCCAAACGTCCACAGTTTCAGGCGAGAGGTACTCAGTCATGTTGGTATAACCCGTAACAACGACATTCCTGCCACGATTGATGGCTAAGCGCTGTGCTGCCTTGAGTTCTAAAGAATTAGTATAAAACAGTTTCCATGCACGATTATGAAAATCAGTGTTATAAGTCCAATCCTCCTCCTCATTCGCAATCCCATAAGGACTCAGGCACAGCAACTTATCAACGCAACGGCGATAGGACTGTTCGTCATAGTATATACCTCTATATTGCTGCGGGTAAAAGATAATGTCAGGGTTAATGTCATTACTTAGGTCGGCCAACGACTTGTCTTGATGCTCATCCCAGTCCACAAAAGAGATGCCACGGAAATTGAAAAAGTCCCTTAACTGCTGAAGGTTTCGTTCTTGTTCCAATTCATCAAACTGCACATTGGGGCACAATACTATAACGGTCTCGAAGCGGCTATCTCTTTTAAATAGTTCATACACCCGCTGATAGCGCCACATGCCCAGGTTCATAGCTAGGAAACAGACCTTAATCTTCTTCCCTTGCTGGACCTTGCGTTTCAACTGCCACTGCTGATATTTAAAACGTTGCGGCAGCAAATACAAAACGTACTGCTCAAACAGCCAAGACTTTAATCCCACAATCAAGTCATTCATGACACTTTAGCCGAATAAAACGAAACCACGACAATGGCAGCACAGGGATGATTGATGAACCTGAAATGATGCCAATTCATCTCATGATACCAATCGTATATCAACTTATGGTCATTCAGATGGAATTCCTCTCAGTTTCTTATACAAGTCCAGCCATTTGGACTTCCTATCCTCGCCATTCTCAAGATGATACATTCGGCATCTAATGGCACTCTTCCAGTACTGTAGCTTACAATAAAGAGGATTATCCCACTTGGCATCAGGCACCAACTGTTTCCTGAAATTATAGGAATAATAATTGGTGTTGGGCCATGAAACAAGTTCAACAATTCTAAACCCATTTTTCAGATGCCAATTGACTGAACTTTTGGCATTCACCGCAGTGCTCGCTGTCAAAAAAGAAATACCATTTTTTACTGCAAATTCTTGGGTCTTTTGAAACAACATTAACCCAATACCTTTTCTCTTATATTCAGGATGTATTGCAATAAGTCCTGAAACAGCATGGTCATCTTGAATCCAAACATTTTGAAACCCCACAACCTTATCATTCATGTCACAGTCCCGTGCAATACTCACAGATTTTCCATTTTCACCATCAATGAAGTCATCAAGGTTAATACGCAAGCACTGAAAATTAAGGCCTTGTTGACGACGTTCCTCAAATGCAGCCAACATCACATCAAACAACTCCTCATAAGGAAGATTATCTGTCATCACCTCTATCTCTATTCTCATACTCTTTATCTTAATTATAAAAACTACTTGATATAGAAACGAAGATAACTCGACTGTTTGGGCTCCTGATCTTCTTCTGGCGGCAACTGCATATAATCCCCATATAACAATCTAAGTACCTTGTCATATTCCTTGACAGTCATCAACTGATGTCCCTCAAATTCCAGGGTAGTGTATTCCTCAAAGTCCTTTTTTTCATAGTACCCCCACTCATCACAACATGCCAATTGTGCGCAGTGAGTAGTATGGGCATAGCGGGGATTATTGACTTCTTTCATGAAGATTTTCAGCAAAGGCCTCAAATACACCGCATTGAGATATAGCATTTTTTTAGGGACAAATTTCCAATGATGCTCATATTTCAAACTCATTTTCAAATACCTGAATGTCACAGTCTTTTGCCAAAAATCGCTTAATCTCGCCCAGCGTCTTCTGTGTTCGTCTTCATTATCTGACACTCCATCCATCGGAAAAATATCCACCCATACACCAGTCCTATATTTACTCCAGGGAACAATACATTCAACCTCTGTGTTCCTCATATCACAAAGCCTTGCAAAAGCGATATAACTCTTTTTATCATATGGGGACACGAGCATGAAGTTATCATCTGACTGATATTCTTTTAAAAACCGCTCAAAGTTTTCTCGGGTCATGACAATGTCAATATCATCGTCCCAAGGAATGAAGCCCTTGTGGCGAACAGCACCAATTAGCGTTCCGTAAGCAAGGCTATAGGGTATATTATGTACCACACAGAATTCATGCACATTGAGGAGTACCTTCAAGCTATACTGCTGAATCTCCTGTAATGTCATTTCTTTCATTAGACTTCTATATTTTTGTCGGGTTAATCCATTGTGTGTCAATACACAAATGAGCCATCATCAAAGAGTCACTTCACACCACGCAACTTCAAGTATAAGTCAAGCCATTTGGATTTCCGGTCCTCACCATTCGCGAGGTGATACATACGGCATTGAATGGCGCTCTTCCAATATCGAAGCTTGCAATAAATAGGATTGCTCCACTTGGGATCAGGCACCAACTGCTTCCTAAAAATATAGGAATAATAATTTGTTGACTTGAATGACTCCAAACCAACTATTCTAAATCCGTTCTTCTTGTGCCAAGCCACCGAGCTATCTGCCCCCTTAGCAGTATCAGATATCACATACTTGCACCCATTAGCTTTTGCGATTTCAATGCGGCGTTGCTCCAATTTGGACCCAATCCCACAGCGTTTAATCTTAGGGCTTATTGCCATATTGGAAAGATATCCCCATGTACCTTTTTCATCGTTAACTATTTCGACAAACGCGGTTCCGGCCAAGGCACCAGTATCTTTATCTATAGCCACAAGAACAACATTGTTGGCACTGCGGCGCTCAAGATCTTCAGGCGTGAAATAGGAACAAGTAAAGTGCAGCCCCTGGTCAAGCCTTTCTTGAAATGCCTCGTGAAAGAGTTTTGTCAACTCTTCCCAAGAAGTTCTGTCATCTTTTTGATGAATTTCGATATTCATAATAACTAATAAAATAAATAAGGGTATAATATCTTAGTCACAACGCACTAGCTCAAAAACAGCGACACGTTGATACAATTATCTAAAGTGTCATCATTCAGCGTCTCACTTGGTACAACTCTCACCCATTTTTAAGAATTAATGGTTTTATCAATGGGATGAAAACATACCGATACGGAAATGACAACAACCAATACAAGAACGGATGCTTTAGTAACCAATTGAGATACTTCTCATCTTTCCCATCATGAATCTCCATCACAGGAAAGATGCCATAATCATAACCTCGTTTGATGTAATGTAAAAATGCACCAAGAGAAAGAGGGACTTTAAACAATCGCTTACCGATACCTATTCCTTGAGTTTCCATCCTGAATTTTTTAAAGTACGGGTCTTCATACAGGTCAAGGGCGGCAATCGTGGGAGGCAGACTGTCAAACATATTGTCTATCATCTGCCGCAACCTCTTCTTATCCTTAGTGAACGTCGCACTTGCTGAGTGCTTGTAGTAGCCATAGACTGCCGCATTAGTCCTCACTACTCGCTTAGCATAATTATAAAGCACCAGATTAAACAAGGCATCCTCAGACAGACGAACATTTGTGTCAAAGCGCAAATTCAGTTCTTCAACAAGCCCTCGACGACAGATTGAAGCACATGCATATCCTGCAAACTGCAATTGATGACAAAAGTCACGGCCACTGCCATCAAAATCAATATCAATCTCACCCAGATGCTTGAATTGAGCGAGTTCAAGTTTGTTGCTCTCAAAGAAAGTGAAAAAAGTTATGCGCAGGACATCAATAGGGACTCCTCCTGATTTGAGAATTACCAACAACTTTTGGTAGCTGTTGTTATAGATTAGGAAATCGTCGCCGTCCACAAAATGGATATAATCACCCTCGGCCACATCAAGGGCATTGTTACGTGCCACCGACACCCCCTGATTGGGCTGATGTATCACTTGGAGATTGCTGTGTTCCTTGGCATAACTGTCGAGAATTGCACCACTGTCGTCGGTTGACCCGTCATCGACAGTAATGATTTGCAACTCATCGTCGTCATCAAGCTGCTGCCTTAACACACTGTTCAAGCAGCGCTCCAGATATTGCGCACAATTATAAACCGGGATGATAACGGATAACTTCATTTAATCAGTTCAATAGAAGAATTCACATGAGGAAACAACACGAGAAGAACGAAAAAGCCTTGCGGATAAAGAATTGTTACCCCAGCAGGGTGACCTCCTTGTTGTAGAAGGCCTCGATGGTCTTGACGATGGCTGTGGAGACGTTGTCGGTGAGGTAGGTGCTCTTTCTCAGGGTCTGGATGGCCTTGATGAAGGAGACGATCTCGTAGCGGATGCCCTCGCCGTCGAGTTTGTAGAAGTAGCGTTTGTTGTCGGCGGGGTTCTCGTAGCGGAGCTCGAAGTAGTCGGTCTTCCACCAGGGAGCGGGGATGTAGAGATAGCCCTTGGTGCCCGAGATGATGAGTTCGCCCTCGCTCTTGACGCCCACGCCGACCTTGATCGAGGCGACGGCATTGGGATAGGTGAAGGCGACCTTGGTGAAGATGTCGAAGTCACTGTCGGGCTGATACAGGCGCGTGGTGATGTCGGCACGGGTGTAGTCGGTTCCCAGCAGGTGGAAAATGGGCAGCATGGCGGTGGGTCCCCATGCGGTGATGCTGTTCCACACCTTGGTCTTGTCCTCGTGACGCTCAAAGTCGAACATGCTGGTGCAGACGGCATCGACCGAAACGATGTCGCCGATGCGGCCGCTCTTGGCGAGAACAACCAGACGGTCATAGGCCGTGGCATAGGCGGTCTTGATGCCGTCCATGAGGATGAGTTCCTTGTCACTGGCCAACTTGTTGAGTTCCTCATAGTCCTTGACGCTCAAGGCGATGGGCGACTCGCACAGGACGTGCTTGCCGGCCTCGAGGGCCTGCTTGATCTGGCTGTAGTGCTCGTGAGGCTGCGAGATGATATATACCGCGTCACACTGGTCGAGCAACTCCTCATAGCTGCCCACCAGGGGAATCTGCTTCATGTCGTCAGAGAAGTCGGCGGTGTCGCGGGCACAGACGGCCGAAATCTTCACGCCGTTGACCGAGTGGCTCTCGCGCTCAAACTTGTTGAGGATGGTGGACTCGCCCACGAGGCCGATGCGCACCTCGCGCTTCTCGGCGCGCAGTTCGGAGCTGGAAACGCCCTTGGTGCGCTCGAGATAGACGACGTCGCAATACTCCTTGAGGTAGTCGAACTTGCCGAGCCAGTCGCTGCCGATGGCAAAGATGTCGACCCCCTTGCGGCGGATGTCGTCAATCTTCTGTCCCTCGTATTCCTCGACGATTATCTCGTCGGCAAGGCCGGTGGCGCGCACCGCGTCGATGCGTTCCATGACCGACTGCTGCACATTGATTTTGCCTCGTGCCAGGTCAAAGTTGTCGGCGGTGACGCCTACTATCAGATAATCGCCAAGTGCCTTGGCACGCTCCAACAGGCGGATGTGGCCATAGTGCAACAGGTCGTAGGTTCCGTAAGTGATTACTTTCTTCATTATGTTCTAAGATTTATGTTTGATATGGTTTATTTTAGTAATTTTTTCATGATCAGCCGTAGTTTGTCACGCGTCAGATAGCCAATCATTCTGAACAAATACCTCTTGTCATTCTTATCATAGCAATAGAAGCTGTCGGTTTTCCTGATGTCTCCAATCCATTTGAGAAGGCTCATGCGGCCTGTCTTGATATACATATCATACTCCACATAATCATTCATGGTGACAGACGGGGACTTGATTACTATGTTGTCCACATCGATTTTGCCAATCACTTGACTCACGGCAAAAAGATAGCCGAAATTAACTCCCATTTGGGTTAAGGCATGATTATATTGAGTGTGACGGAAATTAATCTCCAGGAAATACAGTTGACCATTACGGTCTCTCAAGAACTCTATCTCGAACACACCATTGAAGCCGATATGGCGCATGATGTGCTGTATCTTGGCTCTTAAGTCCTCTCCCAGGCGATAGGTCTCATTCCGCTTCCACGTGCCGAAACGTCCTTCCTCAAGCCTGAGATATTCACCCTGAATGGGCATATAGACATCCTGGCCATCATGATAAGAAAGGCCCTGGACGGCTACCTCGTTGTCTTTCTCGATGAATTCCTGAAGCAGGATGTTTTCATCCTTGATTTGCTCATAGGCCTCGAGGAGTTCACCCTCGTTGCGGCAGATAAACGCGTTGGACTTCCAGCCAAAAGAGAAGCTGTTTAGGGACTTGGTGAAAACAGGGTAATCCAAACCCTGAGGCAGCTCGCCCTTCTTCACTATCCGGGTTTGGGGCACCCGAAGGCCAAATTGTTCAGCCAGTTGGATCTGCTGGTCTTTGGCCATAAACGAGGAAAGACGTCCCTGACTGCCAGCGTTAAAGAAATAAAAGCGGTCTTTTAACTCATCGTAGTGCTGATCGAGCCAAGAAACGACCCGATCGCTGTCGGTAGAAATCAGGTACTTCTTGCCAGGGTCATCATAGGTGGATAACAAGTGGGCAAAGCCGTACTCAAATGAGGTAAACGAACGGAACGAGGTAATATAACGGGAGTCCCTGGGAGTGAACATGTCATGCCTGATCCAAATGACATGACATGGCATCCCCAGTTCACCAAAACTGCGAATCTGTCCGAGCGAATTCCAGCAATGCTGTCCGAAGACAATAACCTCTAACGCCCTTAGTGCATCGTCCATGACCTCAAGTGTTGGATAATTTGTCCACAAGGCGAGAGTTCACCTTTGGAATTGTATTTCAACCTGGTTTTTAGCCATGATTTGAGAAACCGCCTCTTGCAATAGCGGTTGGATGACCAACAAGATGGCTCCTCAAGTTGCAACCTGAAAATATAGCTGTAGTAATCATTAGACTTGAAAGAATCCAGAGCTATAATCTTGAAACCATTTTTCTTGTGCCAATTGACGGACCACTTGGCGTGAATACAGGTATCACTCAAGATATAACTGCAGTTCTCGCTAAGCGCCATCTGCTTCTCGCAGTCGAGTAACAATGAACCAATGCCCTTTTGCTTGGTGGTGCTGATTACCGCCGAAAACTTGTTATAAGCGTATCGTTTCCCTTGCTTGTCCTGTAACATCGAGAAAGACGTCGTGCCACACAGGGTGTCACTGCGTTCATCAATCGCAACCAGGACAATGTCGTTGGCTGTTTTCTCAGCAAAACTATCGGGGGTCAACTTTAACAGAGAAGATTCCAGCCCCCTCTCTTGCCACTGAGCAAAAGAAGCCTTGATTAACTCAACAACGTCGGCTTGAGAAAAACGGCTGTCCTGGATGCGACAAATTTTCATATCAGGAATTTACAGGAGTCCTCGGCGCTGCATGTCCTTGAAGGCGTTGACCAGGGTGGTGTTGTCCTCGGGGGTGAGGCAACCGATGTGGCCCACACGGAAGACACGGTCCTTCAAGTCGCCGCCATTGGGGCAGATCCAGATGTTGTACTCGTCCTTCATGGTGAGGAAAATCTGGTGTGCCGAGGCATTGAGCGGATGCAGGGATGTCACAGCGTTGGACATTGACGGGGAGAAGATCTCGAAGGGGAGGTCAGCTATCTTGCTGCGGAAGTCATTGGCCAGCATGGTCATTCGGGCAACCTCGGAGGCAACGCCGCCATTGGCCTTGATTTCCTTGAGTCGGGCATGAATCTGACGGATGGTCTGCACTGCGGGGGTGAACGGAGTCTGGCCACGCTCACCGTTTTTGAGGGCATCCTTCAGGTCAAAATACATGCAACGTGACTTGGTGTTATTGACACGCTCCACAGCCTTGGGCGAGAGCACGATGATGGAGATGCCCGGAGGGCAAGCGAGAGCCTTCTGTGAGCCGGTAATCATCACCTGGGCATCGAGTTCGGCCATGTTGAACGGGTCAGCGAGGAAGGCGCTGATGGCATCCACAACGAGGAACAAGCCATTGCGCTTGCAGAAGTCACTGATCATCGGCATATCGTACAAGACACCCGTTGACGTCTCGTGCATATTGACGAGGAATCCAGTGAAACCCTGGTTCTCATAAGCAGCAAGATGTTCTGCCGTCAGGGGCTGTCCCAACTGCAAATCGATTGAAACGTGAGGTATATCATGCAGCTCGCAAAGCTCAACAAAGCGATGGCCGAAGCTACCGCCATTGACAACCAGCACCTTGTCGCTGGTGGAGAACACGTTCATCACCGTTGCCTCCATCGAGGCGGTACCTGAGCCCGTGATGAACAACGAGCGAGAGCCCTCGGGAGCGCCAGCAAACTCTGTGAGGATACGCTCACATTCCAATACCAATTCTGAAAACTCTGACGTTCTGAAATAGGGCACTTGTTCCTGCCCAATGGCACGCACCATGTCGCTGGACATGACGGGCCCTACTGTAAAGTTAAGCATAGTATCTAATTAATAATTTATAATGTTATTTCAATAGATTTACCGATTCTTGAGAACCTCATCATAGGGGCGACTCGTGTCTAGACAGACTAATGAATGGTCACTATCACATTGAATCGGTGTCATATAGTTATCGCCAAAGCATTCGGCCAAAAGGCCATGATAATCGGCAGGTACCGGGAACATCATTCCCTCAAAAGCCAGCTCGGTGGTTTCTTCATGCCAACGGCGTAGGCGGCTTTCTGACTTATAGTACATGAGGTCAGCCACATAATCTGACTTCTCATATTGTGTCGATAATGCTTTTAAGCGTTTGTACTCATTCTTGGCAGAGCCATAACGCAATTTATAGTACAGATAGCGCAACGCCGTTAACGGCAATCGCTTTCCGTCCTGTAAGGATGGACGATGTGACAAGACATAAAAATGGAGGTATGCGTCATAGGTCTCCTGGTTGATTGCTGACAGAAAGTTCTTATCGTTGGTGGGTATATTATCCCAAACGAATATGTCAATAAAGATGCCTTTGTTATACTGAGTTTTATGTCTTAGGTGCTCCGGCTCAATAAAAGCCGTGTCTGACCGACGCAACTTGGCGGTAGAATTATCATACCCTTTGTCGGTCTGAAAAGTCTGAAAGAAATAAGGATGAGAGAACTCCTTCGGTCCCACTTCCATCAGCTTATCATAATCCTCGCGCAACATCGACACATCAAGGTCATCGTCCCAGGGAATGAAACCATGATGACGCACTGCGCCGAGCAATGTGCCGAAATCAAGGATATACTTCAGACCATATTTCTTGCACACGCGATCCAACTCGCATAACATGTCAAGCTGAATGGCCCATAATTCCTTCATTTGGGCCTTGACCAAATATCCGTCCCGCTCCTCTTCCCGAAAGAATGAATCAGGCAAATCCAGCTTCAAGTCCACCATAGTCTCATCAACAGTTAATTACGAGACTTTCTTGGCAATATATATGGAAGTATTATCTTGCGGTGCACAAAGCGCATCAACGGAAATAGTGATGGATGACTGCCAATAAAATTAAATATACGGCACTTCTTGCTTATCTCTTTTAATGGGAAAACCTTGTTTTGCCTTAACCGCTCAAACAATGACCTAAATTCTGAAGTTTTCAAATCTGAACTTAATACACGACTAATGAACGGCTGGAACTGGCCAAGAATCATTGAATCAATACTATCAGACAGTGACGGATCGCCTTTACCTTCTTTATCTTGAATGCCCTTGGCATACTTAAACAGATGCTCATAACCTTTTATCGCTACCCGCATTGACTTTGGGTCACGCTTCCTGGTCAACTGACTCTCACTGACCGTGTATCGATAAATATTGGCATCGGTACATCTAAGTCTTAAATTCTTTCTATAAACTTCAAGATTAAAGAGCATGTCCTCAACCATAGTGTAATCATGGATTCTTATATCCCGTATCTTGCTCAAGCGGTAAATGTGATTGCAGCCAAAATGATAGATACGTTTCTTGTATCCATCTATCGATGGCCCTTCAAAATAAACTTTTGATTCACGTACATCCAATTCTTTAAATGTCTTGAGCGTAATCGGGTCAAGGGTGATAGACCAGAAGGTACAGATATCAATACTTGAATCCACATAGTGATCCAGCACATAGCTCAAGCCATTTTTAATGATGTAGTCATCGGCATCACAGAACCAAAGCCAATCGCCTTGTGCCGCATCCTTTCCATCATTCCTTGCCGCTGCCTGTCCACCATTTTTCTTCGTGATGATTCGGAAAACATCAGGATACTTCTTTTCATATCGATCGAGAATCTCGGCAGTGTTGTCAGTACTACCATCATTCACAACGATAATCTCAATATCCATGTGGTAATCCTGGTCCAGAATACTGTCCAAGCACCGCTCTATGTAGTTGCCTGCGTTATAAGCGGGGATTACAATAGATAATTTTTCCATGATAAAAACTATATCAATATTTGGTTATCATTAACATAAAAACGCATTCATTGTGATGCAATCAGTTTTGGCTATTATTACCTTGTTGTACAACCCTATGCCTTCGATTATACAATCTGTAATATAGCCAATTGGGCAATAAACCTATCAACGTCGGCATAAAAGCACACGGATAATACTTCAGTGGTATTCCCAGCGCCCTGTAAGCATATAGTCTTGCTCTAGTGGAGTTCCAACGAGCCTGCAAGGTACGTCGATGAGCGGCATTGCGATTGTCACGCATCTTGTAGAGAGGTTCTGACAGATTGAATCCTTTATAACCTGCGGCAAAGAGCTTTGTCCACAAATTGTAATCCTCAATCCGCAAGAAACGTTTTTCCTCAGTATAGCCACCAACAGCCTTGAATGCCACAGTGCGCGCCATACAAGGAGCGTGGCAGAACGGAGAACCATATATGAAGGACTTCTTTGTCGGCTCTCCTCCACCCCTGCATACTCTGAAAACGCCCTCCTCATCAAAGTAAATCATAGGACAACTAACCACCGCATACTCGGGGTGGGCGTCTAAGAAATTAATCTCCTTCTCAAATCGCTCGGGTACTGATATGTCGTCGCCATCCATACGTGCCACATATTCAGTATCGGCACATTCCAAGCACCGGTTAAGGGTGTGATTCAAGCCCATATTTCGCTCGTTGCGTATCAGCACAATGTTGTCGTGCTGTTTAGCGTATTGTTGGGCCACTTCATAAGTATTATCGGTGGAACCGTCTTCACACAGAATGATTTTGAAGTCCTGATAAGTCTGGGCATATAATGAATCTAATGCCTCAACCAGTGTTGAGGCACAATTATAGATGCCCATTAGTACTGAAATCCTTGCCATGAGTCTATTAATAGCGCCGTTGTAAATGCCACAAACAACGGTTGTTTATTGTTTGGTATTGTCAAAACGTATCTCTCTGATAAAATGCTGCCATCGGTCTTCCTCGGGCGGAATCCATTGCCAATTACCATAATACCTTTCAAGGTGTTTTATTGGTAGATGTGGCAAAAAAACTGTTGTGCCTTCAAATTCGCCAGTACAGGGTGGGCAAAACTCATCAACAGGGATTGGACGCCATGTGTAATCTCCAAGCAAGTCAGAGACATATCCTGTCTGTTTATCACTAGCGCAGAAACTGTCCACAAGGTTCATCCATCGTTGATAGCTCATGAACGAGAACATAAAGCCCAAAGACTGACGGAGCCAGTAATTGATCTTGGTTGGAGTCGAATGCATCATTAGTTTACGATACAGCGGGCTATTGGTCTTATACTGGCTTACTGAAGTCCCAATGTACATCAAAGCCATTCCGACAACGCGGCAAACCTTATTTCGCAGTGGACTATCAGGAATCGAGTCCAGCGGAAAAATATCCACAAAGATACCCTGCTTAGGGCTACCAGTATCCTCGACTCCAGCAGGAATGAATTTGGTTTTAGTATCAATCACCTTGGCAAAACGTCCGAAGGTCCCATTCTTGCTATTGGGGGCATAAACTTTGAGATGCTCTGGTAGTTCGTCAGCATAAACATTGATCAACAATTCATAATCTCTACGTGGCATAAAAAGATCCATATCGTCATCCCAAGGAATAAACCCACCATGACGTATTGCACCAAGCACCGAGCCATAGGCAAGCATCACGGTTAAATTATTCTTGACACAAACGGCCTCAATCTCCTTATACATCTCAAGAAGATGATGTTGAAGACGAGACCTCTCTTCATCGGTCATCTGATGCACATCGCCTGAGCCGTAGCAGGCTTCCTGCAGCAAATCTTTAGTTCTAATTATATTCATTCTTCATTAATATCACTAACCCAGGCTTTCCTCACTAAAGAATTAAAAGCGAGATTGTTTTTATACAATCCTTTTTATTCTTTGGCAGCACTCCCCTGAATTACTGAGCTCAGCACTGCACTCACATGATCTACTGTATATTTAATTAGCCACGAAATGACAAAGGTCAACACAATAGCCCAAATGACAACCAAATTGACATCATTAAATATTGTAATCGCCGGTTGATAAAACCACCTTACCGCTTGAGTGAAAAACAAAGCATGAAAAAACCACATGTAGGTGCTCACTTTGCCCACTTGGACAAGCATCATCCTGAGCGGCTTTAATTCAAACCGATTGAAAATGACCACAAGTGAACCGATAAGCATCGGAACAAAGAAAAAGTCATACTGAAAACCATTCCATCCCCACCAGTAATACCTTATCCATAATGTCGCAATAAAAACCGTCAATGCCAAAAACAGGCATAACCATTTGGACAAGACATTAAGATTAAGCCGTTCATAATAATGCTTGTGCCCAAACAAATAGCCCAATAACATGGCAGGTGTCATCATGAAGCAATTAAATAAGGCCATTGCTAGTTGATTTGTACTAACATCAAAAACCAGATGGGAAACATACATCAGTAGCACTGATAATACTACGAAGAACAAGGTGCAGAAAAGTGGGCTACGGTCTATCACTCGTGATATAAACGGCAAGACCACCATCGCAAAGATGAAGAAATAGACAAACCAACTATAATAGTTGAAATGCGAGTCAATGCCAAACAAATTATAAACGACCTTTTGCCAGCCACAAGAGGTAACATCGTCCCAACAGAACGGGAATGTAAAAACCAGCAGAATAACCCAAAAAGGTATTAGCAGCTTCTTGATATGACTAAGAGCGTAGCTCCAGTTGCGATTCTTTGAGAACGAATAACCAAAACCCACCATGAATGTAAACAGGCCGATGCAGACCTTAAAAACCCCATGCAACCTTGGATTAATCACATTTGAATAATCTAGAGCGACATCATAATGGAAATCGGCATAACAATGCAAAAGCATCATGAAAATAAGGGCTAATCCTTTAACGATAGCCGACATTTCCTTGTCAAACCGCATGGGCCAATGATTCTGATCACTCATCAATAAGTCGCCTCCAATCGTTTTTTATCGCCCTTATATGTGGGGGCATTTTTCATATTACTTACTTGCTCGTTGACTTGTTCTCTATTTTTATTTCCTCCACCAATAGAGGTCAAAGCCCTTGAAGCCGGATGTTCCGTAATAATAAATAAAGAACATAAAGAATGAAAAACCTGAATACAGGAAGTAGGTGAGTGCCGTTCTGCGGTCTTGGTCTTTCCACAGGTTCATGCGCAATAGGGGATAAGCAATCACAACAGGATATATGAACCATGACAGATAGGCAAAACGATTGGAGAAAGAAGCACGGATAACCATAATCCAGAATGCGTTACACAACAAGTAAGTGTTGGCAATCACCGAGTAGGCCTTATCTGTAAAGCGACGATATTGTGTCACATACCAGATCATTACCACCGGTGCTGCACTGTACATAAGAAAGTCCCAACGGAAACCTGTACCTCTAAAGAGTGATGCCGTTGTTGAGTTCATATTAGCACTGGAATACTGTTCCATACGGTCATCAAAACCAAGAGACACGAAGAACTGCTCGACCATCGCACCTGCGGCAAGGGATATGCCTATCGATAGCAACCAGAATTTAAGTGTCAGTTTAGTATCTTTTAGATAGTACCATGACACCAGTGCCGCCACAGCAGGCAAGGCGGCAGAGCGATGGATGCCCATTGACAAGAAAAAAAGGACAAATGCTAAATTCCTACTAAACTTTGATTCGTCAGCATTAATCAAGAAAGCAATCGCTAAGAGTGACACGCTGCAAGCCAAGCCATTGCGGATGCCATTGGTGCCAAAACTATAGAACTGGAACGCCATGAAGAAGAACAGCATCATCAGCCAAAGATTCCTTCTAGTGTGCTTCCACGCAAAAGCAAACATGCAACCGACATAACCTATCTCAACAACCAAGAAAAATTCATTGACATTAAAGCTCATTCTTCGACAAGCAACCATAATATTGCTCCAAAGCCACTCGGTGTGAATACTGATAGGACGAAAAATCAGAGTTCCTCCCCGATAAGAAAAAGCATAAAGTCCCATATCCACAAAAGCGTTTGACACAGGCCTTAAACCGAGATAGAATGTGACCATCAAAGTCAAAACCAATGCAACGGTCTGGATGGGTGACCTCTCAGCATGTAAAATTTTCTGAGAATTTGAGCCAACGTGGTAAAGAACTGTGACCCAAGAGATCACAAGAAAGAAGAAAAAGAATACTGTATTGTAGTAGTACGATTCAACAAACTCAATAGCATTCATAACAGATCACTCTGAATTATTATAGTTCTTTTCAGCGGGTATAGGCCTTCATCAAGGCGGGACGAAGGACAGACAACAATCTTGGGCAACGGAACAATAGGTCAGATAGCAAATGTTTCATTCCTCCCTTAAACGGTGAGTATGGATAAATGCTCCAATCCATCAGCTGCCGACGAATCTTTTTCATCATCGAGACATCCACATGGTCACAACAAACGATAGACGGCACAAACCTTTGCGCAATGTCTTTTTGTTTCCAAGTGATTCTTTCAGCAATCTTGCTATCGTCCTGAGCCTGTTTTTTCTGTTCCATCAATTCCAAGCCAGCCATCAAATTGTCAATCATCTCTGTATTGCCACTTGCAGACCCTACGCTGGACAATGATGTGTGACGTGAAAAATGATAATGGGATTTACAATCCACGCGCCGCACTTTGATACCGTCGTTCAAGAACACATCAAGGTTGAACAACGTTTCCTCAAAGAACGGCAAATCGGTAAACCTGACACCTAATCTGTCAAGCAGTTCATGGCTATAAATGAAAATCCATGTATAGTCAGTCAAGTATTTATTATAGAAGTCCTTGCTACTACCCTCCCATTCAACACGTCCCTTGTAATGAGGAAGAGGAAGGACATCAACATCCTCGATAATATTGGTCTTAAAGGACAAGATGCCAATATCATCACGAAGGTAATCATTGGACATGGCCTGATAGGCTCCAGATGACAATGCATCATCAGGTGAGAAGAAGGTAATCCAACGGCCACGCGCAGCTCGCAAAGCATCGTTACAAGTTTGAGCGAAGCCACCATTTCGTTCTTTATTGATGAGTACTGTGTTGTGTGGATGCTTGCGGCAGAAGGATTGAAGCATCGCCAGTGTACCGTCGGTGCTGCAATCGTTGACGAAAATAATTTCCATCGATTCCTCGTCATCCCACTGTTGCTCCAAGCACCAGAGTGAACGATCTAGATATCTCTCTACATTATAGCACGGTATGAGAACCGACAAATGAAAAGGATAATCCATTCTCTAAAGCCCATTTACAATTTTAACAGGAAACGCAAAGGAGTTCTCCTCAACAACTCAGAAAGACCAGCAGAGACAGTCATATTGACTAAAACAATGAGGACTACTAAAGCTGGATTTAACTGAATTCCTCTGATTGACGGGAAAAGCGTTCCGGCAGTCGCAAGAAGTAACAAGTGGAAGATGTAGATGCCCAACGAATTATCTGCCAAAAACGAGATGTAGCGCTTCAGCGCCCCTTCCTTCAAACGCAAATCCTTTACCCAAACAAAGAGCGCAACAGACAACAACAGGGCACCAAACGTCGGGAAACAATAATTACCACTATCAAAAGGCACATGACTATAGTTAGTCACTGCCGTAGCCTCAAGAGCAAGCAGAGCAAGTCCTATGGCAGCAGGCAGTATCAACAGCCATTTGTTGATATGCTTGTCATCATTTCGCAGATAATCACCTAAATACAGATATACCACACTGTAAAGTGTGAAAAGCCCCACATGCCCCCACTTGGGCATTGTAGCACTTGGGTCACGCAAAATGATAATATCCCATGCCAAATTGGTTGCAAAAGGGAAAATCAGCAAAAATGCGACAGCACACCACCGGCACCAAACAGGCAATTTGCCTAATAAAAAGCTAACCACGTATAGGATAGCCAACGTGTACATGAACCAATAATAGTTATTTATTGGCGCATAGGCCGACCAATCATTGTGTCGTATCGCAACAATGACCTGCATGACCAATCCCCAGAAAAAGCCAACAAATATGGATCGGGCTGCCTTCACTGCTGTTTTTTTAAGATCATAGCCTTTTCTCACTGTCAAGGCACCATTAACCATAAAGAACAATGGCACACCGCAAGCGCAGAAAAGCCTAAGCAACTGGGTCAGATTAGGATAATAATAGACTCCCTCACGATATCCAACGTCGAGCATACCGGTATGATATAAAACCACCAAAAAAGCAGCTAATACCTTTAAAGCATCATATCCGAATATACGCTTTTTTTCTTTCATACCTCTTGTGATTTCATTATATCCATATACCTACTCACACTCGTTTAGCCACATGTCGGGCCAACCAGTAGCAATGGGAAACTAACCAAGCAAACCTACTCATCCTGCGTGAAGAAATGCCTGTTTTGGCAATGAGGTGGCCATCACGACGCACCTCCTCCTGCAACAATCTGACACTTGAGTCATGACGATAATCACTGACTGCGGCACTTTTCAGAACTTGCGTCATCTCGCATGCAAAACGAGCATGAGCAATATCGCTATATTGTGGCCATGTCTCATCAACATCGTTGCAGATAGCGTTCCATACAGTATAGGCGGTAAATTTCTTGCCGTTAAAACGTTGACGGGACAAACTCGTTGCATTTGGGCTATAATGATACAACCTCTTGTTGATAGCTACTACATGATTGACTCGTTGCAGCACCTGCCATACCATAAGGGCGTCTTCTCCAAAGGAAACCGAACGGTCAAACTCCAAACCTTCAAGATGCTCTCTCTTTAACAGCTTATTCCATAGCATGCCACGAAATCCACGATGACGCAAAAACTCCCGGATGACAGTTTCCTTGTCATACACCCGAGCCACACGCTGGTTGAAAACAATCATGTCGGCACCAGTCTTCTCCTGTTCTTGCAGGAGTATTTTTACCGTGTCGGGGGCAATAGTGTCATCACTGTCAACAAACAGAATCCAATCACCTATCGCTTTGCTCAGCAGGCTATTGCGCGTCGCTGCGACGCCATTGTTGGACTGGCTATACACCTCAATACGGCGATCGTCCCGTGCCAGTTCTTTCATCAATTCCCATGAGCCGTCGGTAGAGCCATCATTGATGAGAACAATCTGCAGATTAGTGTAGGTTTGGGCAGTTATTGACTGCACACACACCCTCAGGAAATCCGCAGCATTATAGACTGGCACAAGAATTGACACTAATGTGGGCTTATCACCAGTTCCCATGATCAATGAGCGGCCAACCAGCGCCGCTGTGCTTCCAGCAGGTTATTCAACAAAGACTCAGCAGCAGCACGGCCATTAAAGTTGCTGTGCACAAACTCGCAACCTGCTTTAGCAATTGCTTCTAATTCCTGCTGGTGCTCAGGCTGCTGGTAATAAGATATCTTAGCCTTGAGATCGTCAAGCGTGCCGTCATAGCCTATATAATGGACGCCCTCTTTCATGCCATAATCCTCATAATAGCCAACAGTCTGCCCGATATAAGCACAACCTGAGGCCATTCCTTCAACAAATCCAATGCCAGGAAGTCCAGTTATCTCCTCACCAACTACACACATCTTGTAATCGTTGAATTTCTCGACCATGTCAAATGAGTAGTATTTCTTTTGATGGCCAGTGAAGAATTTGGAATGCAGACGAGCGATGGTTTTCTTGATGACACTGTCAGATTTTTTGACAGCCATCTGTTTAATATTTTCCAGGTAATCGCTATTAAAACAATCCACCCAGGGTTTTAATTCCTCAGCGTGGTCATAGACCTGTTTGCGAGCAGGTTGCAGGCAATTGGTACCATAATACTTGCGTATGTATTCGGGATAGGTGACAGTACCCACCGACACAGCCTTATTCTGACGTTCAGAGAAAGGTTTCACCACCTTAAACCGTTCGCCGTAAACAAACGGGATAACCAAATACTGCTTGTGGAACCAGCTAAAGTAATCGTTAAAGCCTACAAAATGCTTCTGAAGGTCACTTTCATTATAAATCAAGTCAGGGTCTAATTTTTCCATGACCCGAGCCTGTCCCACCAGGAAATGCAACTGGCTCAGTGCAACAAATGCGTCAGGACGACTGCTAAAATCGAACTGAGGCCTAAAGAACTCATACACCACAACGATATCATCATGTCGGATGTCACTCTCCTTCTTCAGAACCTTGACTTTCTTACTCGGAATGCCGTTTTTACTCATCACAATGCGGTGCTCAAGGAATCGAAATGACTGCAGGAAGGCATTACGCGTTGTGTAAGACAGCGACAGGCCTCGCTTGTTGATGTAGGAGCAAACTTCCACATCATCACGCGAAAGCAGATAGTCAAGGAAATATTTATGTTTTATGGCAACCGACTGCTTGAAGATGTACTTATTTAGCGTCTTCACAAGGAATTCGTTGCCATGGAGATTCACAAAAACGATTCGCATTTCAGTATAATCAGTTTAGGTTAAACACTTGTAGCTGTGTATCCATGGTGCTACAGGAATCGGTAAAACGGCATCATTGCCCCACCTTCTTCCCGTCAAAAGCCTCCTGCAGAATCTGTTCATACTCAGCAGGTACGCCTGAGAAAATCACATCACTCCTGTCAATGACATGAATGTGAATTTTCTTGCCTTCCCTTATGAGGTGATTGTAAAGCGGAGCAACATATAACTCAGCCTTGCCGTCACATGGATGTTCAAGATTCTGAGCATAGGCTGTCTTAAAAGATGATGCAGTGCTGAAATAATACAATCCCGTTGAGCAGTAACGGGAAATCTCGACCTTTTCGGCAGTCTCAACCACCAGTGTCGAGTCGTCGGACTCAGTCTTGGCATACGACCAGTTCTTGCCTGAGCCAACAAATACCTCCAAATATCCATCCCATCCGCTCATATCTGCAGGGAACGTAAATCCTGGACGGAACGTGTCTATATTGAAAATGAGGACTGGCTCCTCATCAGGCACGTCAGCCCTATTGATACCTTCAAGAACCGTCTCGGCCTGACCTTTAGTCGGCTGTGGCAAAATGACAACGGTAAAATCTTTGATTCCCATCAGCTCGCATTCCTTCTCGATAAACGTCTTGGTATCAAAGACATTCCTTGCCACAAAGACAAAACGGCAAGTATCAAAGTATTTCTCAAAACTTGCCACAGCAAGGTTGAACAAACTCCTGTTCCTCACATAGAGCATATACTTGGGCAGTACATAACCTGCTTGGGTGAATCGGGAACTGAGACCCGCCATTGGAATGATGATTGTCATTTTTTCAAGGATTTAAGTTCAACATATAATCTCAAAGCATTGGCCAACATAGCCTTTTGGCGTTCACTGTTATCACTATGCAAGGGCAGCATGGACAGGAACAGATGTATCATGATGGGATACACATTCAACTCATCAATGCTATGACCAGCAAATATCAAGTTGGTGAATTTCTTTTGAGTAGCACGTATGCCGTCAGTAACATCAAACTCGAGCGTGATGTCATAAGGACCGTGCTCACTGTAAGAGAACATGCCGGCGATAATGAAATCATACAAACCGATGATGGAGTGTGCAAGTTTGCCCACATCATAGCGCAAGTCGCCATAAACCGACAGATTGCCGTCATTGTCAACCCCTCGCGGATCTATCACCTTGATACTCTTGGATTTAAAGTCATACAAGATGTTGCTGAAGCAGAAGTCTCCATGCATCAACGTTACAAACTCGCATTTGTCGTCGTCAATCATCGCGCCAGTTTCATGCACGATCTCACGAATGGACGGCACAGAAACGCCATTAATCACCCAAGGGTCATCCAACGAAACGCCTGTTTGTCCACTATATTGCGACAAGCGCTGTAGAGTTTTAGAGAGGTAGAGTTCATTATTTCTATGGGCAATCTTTTCAATTTCGGCTTCTGATGCAGGTTTGTACCTTGCTACATCGGCGACAAACTCCTGACAGGCGCTCAAAATATCGGTCCACACGAACTGAGGATGACGGCAGAAAACGAAAAGGTTGGCCAACGAGGTCAGATAATAATACTCCATCTCATAGAAGCCTATCTCGCCATCGTCACCACTGTCCCAAATCGCAGGCGCATAGTGGCGCAAATCTTTAGGCAGCGACAGGATCCAGTTGGCTTCGGCTCGCATCTTGTTTACATCCCTACTCGACTTGCGGATGGAAAAGCGTTCAATATCCATCGAATTGAACGCACGCTGAGTCGTCAGATTAGAGATTGACCTGTAATAAGTATTTACCAGACCAAAGTCCATCCAACTTTCACTCATTACCCTCGTGACAGGTCTAACGTTGGCATAGTGCTCAACACCACCCATGAAGTCGTTGTGCTGTTCGGTAATTGACTTGATGAGCAATGACGGAGATGAGAACGAGAAGAAACCCGCATAGACGGTTTCGTCAAGGGCATCCACCTCGGCCCATGCATAGTTATCCTCAGCCTTTGCCACTACATAGAGGTCGGGCTCCAACGTGATCGAGTTGAACAACGTGTCACCATGCAGAATATACAACGGCTCGTCAAAGCGACCAATGATATTCAGGCAATAAATAATCGACTGTCCCAACGATAGATTGTCAGGAACGGTTATCACGTTGGCTTCACTCAATGCCAACTGCTTTTTGTCGTAAGGTGTTAATTCGTAAGAAGCAGGTAACGAGATATAAACAGCCTCTTTACTGTCTTTGAACAGTGACAGTTGATGCATATAAAGCCTCCTATTCTGAACAGGAAGCATACAAGGCGGAAGCTTGCCCATTTCGGAGGCAAGGCTTGGATTCACATAAGCGGCTGATGTGATCAGTATCATACCAGTGAATGGGTGTACTCCTTCTCCCGCTTAAGCATCTCCTTTATCTCGTCGTATGTCATATTATGGAACTCTGAGGGGCGAATGCTCTTATCGTCGATATAGAATCCTTCAAAACCACACCACGGCTTCCCAACGATGACCTCGTCAAAGGGTACACCATTGGTTGTCAGCCAATTGATGATGTTGGGCAATGTGTATATATTGATTTTCCCGACATTGGCCTCATAGGTGCGCATTTGGCGGCTCGAATGGATGATGATTTGGAAGCCATCTTCCTGATATTTCTTTAGCATGTCAATCGTGCGCTGGATGGGCTTGCTGTGAACATAATCACCGTTCTCGGTTACCGAGATGGTATCATCCAAATCGACGATGAGTTTTTTTACCTTATTCAAATCCATATTATAAATTATCTTGTATTGATTATTTTTTCTCCGTTGGAGCGAGGCTCGAAGAGAGGAATTCCATACTCTGCCGACGCTCTTCATCAAGAAGGGAATAGACTGATTTCCAATTAATTTCCTTCGCTTGAGATTCATCGGGTTCCTTGTCTGACAATAGTCTATCCTTTAGCCCTACAAGCCCCAGCAGTCCCTGCATGCGGGCGTTTCCGCGGTGAGGGTTACCCAATGAATAGAACTCCTTACCAAACAGGATACTGAATACTGTGCCATGGAATGAGTCCGTCACCAGCACTGTAGCATGATAGAACATCGCCAACCACTGCTCAATGGTAAGTTTAGCATCCACTCCTGCAGTAAAATACCGTACACGAAGACCCCGTTCCTTGGCTAGACGATTGAAAAACGCACTTTTTGCACGGGTGAGGTCCAAGCAATAGACGGCAAGATAGGGTTCTCCTGGATCCCAATTTAAATCAATGATGCTTTGATAGTCTTGGGCATTGAGAAGCAATGTTGGATCAAGTACGCGAATAGCTTCAACATCAAAATACTTGCGGCAATGTTCCACAGCACTATCTTCACGCACTGATATGGCATCAAACTGCTTCGCCAAAGGCGCGCATACCGCTGTCTGCTCTGGTGTGTACATCCAATAATCTACACCAAACGAAGCAGCATAGGCAATACGCCTCAGCGGCAGTCCTTCAGCAAACTTCAAAAATTTATCTTCGATGTGCGATTTATTATAATGAGTTCGCCACACTTGGTCACTGCCAACAATGAGAGCCTCCATGCCATAACGCTTAACTACCTTGCGATCATATTCCCACATCACCTTGGTCTTATTGATGTTTCGTTCAACAAAGAGCCCAGTTTCCTTACGACGCATGCTTCCGTGATATCGATGAGGATACTCCCAACCTGGTTTGCGTCGAAGTCGCTTATAAAAGGCGCGGACAACACTAAACAAGTAGTGTGGCAACGTGTAACGCTGGTAGGCGTCTATCGTGATGGGGTCATGCCCGAGGCGCTTGAGCGCCTGTTGCAACGCCCAATTCTGCAAAATACCGCCATAATTCATTTCCAACGGCTGAGTCACAATTCCCACTCTCATAATAAAACCTCTAATTGATTGATTTTTTACATCCAATTTCACCTGTTGGGTGGGGTATAAGCAAGGGGGCACCGGCTCCTGTGGGGCTGGTGGACCAATGGAGAGCGGGTAAGGCTGCGGACACTATCACAGTAGTCATTATCAGCGGTTTACCTGTATGTATGTCTCGAGCGGCACATGTTTACTTGCAAGCGCACAGGCACACATGCCACCACATAAAGTCTGCAAAATTAAGAATTATATCGCACGTGAGCAAAAAATATGAGTAAAAAAGCGGTTTAAACCCCATGATGGCACCTTTGGCTCAGGTTCATCGATAATGCATCCTGAAAGGAGACCAAACTTTTTCATGTTTTTCCTTTCATAATAAAATTAATTCATCTATTTTTGCGGTGTTTTACTTGAGGATACTTTCACGTTAGACCTGGCAGATCCATGCCATCAATACGACCAATTATTCAAACCACATAATTAACTACCTATGAGATATTTACAACTATTCAAAAGATGTTGCGCTATGCTTCTTGCGGGACTGGCTGCATTCCAAGTTCCGGCAAGCGTGACACTTGACGCCAGCAACTTTCCTGACGTCCATTTTATGCAAGCCGTGGCAGAAGCGACGAACACAACGATTGGTTCTTCGTTTGACGAGGCTTCGCTAACTGTTTTGGATGTGTCTGGGCAAGACATCGCCAACCTGAAAGGCCTGGAATTGCTGACGGGCCTGACTTACCTCGACATCAGCGGCAACCCCAACCTTGCCATCGGTGCCGACATCACCAACCTGACGGCTTTGACCACGCTCAAAGCGAGTAACTGTAATATCACCACCCTTGCAGCGACAAGCCGCACAGCGCCTCATGCTGGCGCTGGACTGTTGATTGGTTCCGGAAACCAGAACATCATCTATTTTGACTTGTCACATAATGCTGATTTCTATTACAGTGGCAACTTGCAGCACTTGACCAAAATGGAAACGTTGCTGTTGAATGACTGCACGGGTTATGATTACTGGAATGTTGCTCCTGGTGCCGCCATGCGCAGCCTCAAGAAGTTGGACATCAGCAATACGCGATGTGACCGAATTTATCTGCCCAACGCTACAAGCCTTAGGCATTTGAAGGCATCAAACACGCAGTTGAAGGGATTCAGTTCCTCGGCCAGTTATTCCGGTTCAACGCCAACAGAATACTATATTCAGTTACCTGTTGGATTAGCCACGTTGGAGTACCTTAACCTTGCAGACTGCCCCAATCTGACTTCTTTACAAGCCATCAACGCGCACTATCATGTGGCATCTCTCGACACGTTGATACTGACTAACGACACCAATCTGGGTTGGTCCAATAACGGCATTGAATCACAGACGGGCATGACCTATCTGGATGTGACCAACTGCGCCATTTCCACCGCTGGTCCGAACTACATTCCCGACTTCGATAATCTCAAGTCACTCAGAACTTTACTCTATGGTGAGAATCCTGACGTGGGATACTTGAGAATCACGGGAAACAGCAATCTCAAGACCCTTGACCTGCACGGTGACACAGGTTTGACCATGCTGGCTCTTGACAACTGCGGACTGCCTCGCACCGACCTTGCCATCAATGATACAGGCTGTGCTGCATTCACTGGACTAAAACTCAACAACAACGGCTATGGTTCAGTGGGCGAAGCGACAAGCAATGCCGCCGTATGGGGACTTGACAACATCAGGTTCCTCTATCTGGAGAACAACAGCGGTTTTACCGGCGGACCTCTGTCCATTGGCGACGACGACTGCGCTGGCCTGACGGGACTGGACCTAAGCAATAACCGCTTTACCAGCTTCTACGCCCCCAACCTTCCCGCCAGTCTCACTTCGCTCATGATTGGTAAGAACCCCAACATGACCCGCCTGGAGATGCACAACAATCCCGGTATTACCAGCATGGCCGCCGACACCGTCATGCGCGACGGCAGCGGTCTGTACCTGCTGGGCAACACTGCATTGACATACATGGACATCAGCGGAACTGCCGGACAACCTAACCATTTCACCCGCATCGGCAACAACAGTTCGTTGAACGGGGTGCCCATCGACACCATTAAGGCCAGCTACAACAAGTTCTACACTTTCAGGAACTTGACGACCGTGCCCGGCGGCAGATATGAGGTCTGCCGCAAGAGCAATTATGCTTATAGCATCTCTGACACGCTGCCCAGTGCACGGTACTACTACTCATCTTTCTGGCCGACGATGGCAGCCTGCCCTGACAGCGCATCGGTGGAACAGCTGACGGGGCTGAAATACCTTGACCTGAGCCATTGCCAGCTCAAGGACTCGGTCTATCTTCATAAGAACACCGATCTGCGTTATCTCGACGTGAGCCACAACCGCACGATCACCCGCTACACCTCGTCGCCTGACAAAGGCAGGGGTTATCGAGCCTCGGGCGGCAGCACGACCCACACCAACACCAATTATCCCGACTACAAGAAATACCTTTGGTTGGCCGACACGGTATGCCGCTATCCTGGCAGGCAGCAGGCCTATGATCAGGAGTATTACACGATGGACTACAACGACACTACCGGCTTGTATATCCTTGACCTGATGGACAATGACAAACTGGAGTACCTGGACGTCAGCTACACTGGCATCCAGCAGACGGCGCTGACCCATTGCCACGTGGCGAACGCCCGCTTCATGTGGATTCAAGACCTGCATAACTTGAAATACTTATATGCCGACTACAACGGCATGCGTTCCATGGGCATCGGCACCTTGAACGGCAAGCACCACCAGGAGGCCCTCAAATCCCTTGAGCGTCTGTCGGTAATCGGCATGCGCGGTGCCGACATTACCACCATGCAAGGCTCCATGAACTTCCAGAACAATGGCAGGTGTCCAAAACTGCATTATATCAATGTCTCGTATTCAGACTTTGACTCCATTGGTTTCAAAGCCCCCCAAATCGACACCATCATCATTAAAGGCAACCCCATTCACCACCTCAATGTCCAGGATGTGGACTCCATCACCTATATCGATGCCAGCGAGTGCGCATTCAAGCAACGAGGCTATGACCCCGAGACCAACAAGACCGTGGCCATCCCCGAAACCATCACGATGAGGTTCAAATGGACGAATTACAATGCTACGCCACCTGTAACCTATGACTCCATCCAAACCATCACGATGAACGGAGCCCGCTCCAACGGCCTCTATTCAGGCACTGTCACGACGCCGTGGAGCGGCCTGCGAACCATCAGAGCCCACCATCGTCCCAAACTGACCACGCTGTTGGTGGGCAAGAGCAATGCCCTGCGTGACGTGTATTGTCACTTCAACCCCCTGCTGACAGGCATCACCGGGTTTGATGACCTGCCCTACCCCAAGGACTCGGTGGACACCGCCCTGGGCTACGGGGCCGACGTTGACTCACTCAACCTGGTATGGGTCAATGACGACTATTCGCTCATCGACCTGAATCTCACCAACAACGTCAACCTGCAATACCTGCATGCCTACAACGACAAGGCATTAGGCGACATGTTAGGGAGCGATGGCATGGATTTGAAAGAGAACACCAAGCTCATCTCGGCCTGGGTCTCCAATTCCAACCTGCGGCAGTTCAACAACATGGCTTATGCCACGCTGGACACGCTCAAAATCTGGCAGAATCCCCTATTGAATCATTTAGATGTGGCAGGGGACACTGTTCTCAGGTACTTCGACCTGCGCAACTGTATGATTCGAGATCTTGACGTGAGCAACAACCGGCACCTCACCTATTTTGATTGCAGCAATCTGGACAGCATCACGGCACAGTGGACCGCCTTTGACAACTACGGCTACACCATGCCGCGTCAAGTGCCCACCAGCATGTACCAGCCCGGCAAGAACAGTATCGCTGACCTGCATTTCGCCAGCAAGGAACTCAGGACGGTCCATGCCGACAACAACGACCTCTACTGCATGGATGGCCTCAATGACAACAACAACCTCAACACGCTCACCTACAGCCACAACCACATCAGCGCCATCGACTTGAGCGGTTGTCCCTCTATCGGTACCTATGATTGCGACCACAACGTCAGGGGACTCTTCATGGGCGAACTGGCGGCATGGCAGGTGAAGTTAAACGACAGCGTGACCAACACCTACAAGTTCTATTACCTGCAGCTCAAGGAAAATGCCGGCGATGCCATCGACGGCAATGACACCTACTTGGGACACAAGTGCGGCCAGGACTCCCTCGAGACCCCTGACAGCGGCTGGCCCTACATGAGACGGCTCGAGGACGACGGCTTTGATCCCGACAAGGTCCTTTACTTCAGTGTCAATGCCGCTGGCCCCTATGACGGTCACCGTGGCGAACAGCAGCCGCAGGGTGCGCCACGCCGTGCCACCATCATCTATGGCCCCGACTCGGTTCCCGACCCCGACCTGATATACGGCAAAACGGTAGTGCTCAGGTACTATGACGATACACGCAATTACATCGAATATGTGTATGACGACGGACGTCCCAACGGCCCACGCGGCGGCTCGGCATTCGGCCTGGCATGGGGACCACCGCCCTCGCCCACCAGTGTTGAGGAAATCAGTGCCGACGGCATCGCCCAGCCCAACGTCGTGAGCGAACGCTATTATGACGTGAGCGGCATGGAACACGACAGCCCCGTGAGTGGCGTGAACATCATCGTCCGGCAGATGGACGATGGCTCTGTCCAGACGGTCAAAATCATCCGTTAGCCACACAATCAACATACTGGTTCAACCACCAAATAACGCCCGACAGGGCGGCCCGACGAGTTACCCCCAGCGACAGCGATGACCGAGCCATATGAGTGAGGGTTCGCTTTCACTGGGGGTAACAACATTCATAGCCCACGAGGCCGTCGCATAACTGCTGACTGCGGTGGCCCTAACACACGTCCGTCGCCTTTTTGGCGTCTCTTTAGACTCCTGCACTCTTGTATTTTGGTGCGATTGTCCTGGAATAAAATCTCATTGTGCTCGTTGAATCGGAATTTTGCACTATCTTTGCAGGTTGAAAACAAGAAAACCAATTAATTAAACGACACGATAACAATCAAAATGAGTGAAGAAAATATGAACAAACGGCTGAAGGTTGGCATCACCCTGGGTGACACCAACGGCATCGGCATCGAAGTTGCCCTCAAGGCGGTTAGCGTTCCCGAAATCATGGATTTGTGCATCCCCGTGCTCTATGGTTCCAGCAGAATAATTAGCTATCACCGCAACGCCTGCAACATTCCCGGGTTCCAAATCAATCACACCAAGAGTGCCACTAACCTCAAGGATAACATGCCCAACCTGGTGGAATGCATCAATCAGGAAATCAAGGTCGAACTCGGTCACCCCGACAAGCAGGCTGGACTGGCAGCATTCATGTCGCTGGAAGCCGCTGTCCAGGATCTCAAATCAGGACTGATTGACGTCCTCGTGACTGCGCCTATCAGCAAAGAGAATATCCAGAGCGACCAGTTCCAGTTCCCAGGCCATACCGAGTATCTCGAGAGTGCTGCCGGAGATGGCAACAAGGCGTTGATGATTTTGTGCACGGGCAACTTGCGCGTGGCACTTGCCACTATCCACACGCCGCTCGCCAAAGTGCCCACACAACTCACCGTTGAAGGCATCCGCGAGAAACTACGTCTGCTCAACACATCGCTCAAACGCGATTTCTATATTGATGGCCCACGCATTGCCGTGCTGGCGCTCAACCCCCATGCTGGAGAAAACGGCATGTTGGGTACCGAGGAGCAAGAAATCATCGTACCCGCCCTGCAGCAGTCACTCAACGAGGACGGCGTGCAGTGCTTCGGACCTTACGCTGCCGACGGCTTCTTCGGCGCCCGTCAATACCGCCGTTTTGACGGCGTGCTCGCCATGTACCATGACCAGGGTCTGGCTCCCTTCAAGACCATTGCGATGGACGAGGGCGTGAACTTCACCGCAGGCCTTCCCATTGTACGCACGAGCCCCGACCACGGCACGGGCTATGACATCGCCGGTCAGGGTATTGCCAATGAGACCTCGATGCGTCAAGCCATTTACACGGCCATTGATGTGTACCGCAACCGCATCCGCTATGACGAGGCACACCAAAACCCGTTGCCCAAGCTCTTCCAAGACCGTGGCCGTGACAACGTGAAGCTCGACCTCACCAAGTGAGCACATTAAGGCTTAAGGCGTTATGCAACCATCTTTGCACTCGAAACTTATAGCTATCAACTCATGACTATGATAAAAGGACTCATCTTTGACTACGGGGGCACATTAGACAGCCGCGGCGTGCATTGGAGCGAGGTGTTGTGGCAAGGCTTCCAGCATGCTGGAGTTCCCATCAACAAGGAAACTTTCCGCATGGCATACGTCGAGGGAGAACGCGCCCTGGCACGCGAGCGCATCATTCTGCCCCAGGACAATTTCCATGCCCTGTTACGCAAGAAAGTGGATCTCGAGTTGGGTTTCCTGCCCGAGCCGCCACAGGACAAACTGACACGCTCGCAGTGGGTCGAGCAGATTGCCGCCTATTGTGACAATGCTGCCCGGGGCTGCATCGATGAGGCCCGCCCTGTGTTGGAACAATTGCATGAGCGCTACCCGATGATGCTGGTGAGCAACTTCTACGGCAACATTGACGAGGTGCTGCGCGGTTACGGCATACGCCACTTGTTCAAAGGCATCATAGAGAGTGCCGTAGTTGGAGTGCGCAAACCCAACCCCACCCTATTCAAACTCGGCATTGATGTGCTGGAATTGGAGCCTAACGAGGTGCTCGTCGTGGGCGACAGCCTGCGCAAAGACATTGAGCCTGCCGAAAAACTTGGGTGCAAAGTGTTATGGCTCAAGGGGAAGGGATGGACCGAGGAGGAAGACAACCAAACCCATCCCAACACCATCACCAGCATCACTCAAATCCCGGGATTGCTGAGCACTTTATAATTGAGAAAATATTAAATAAACACTAATATATATAATGAATTACGCGATTATAGCTGCCGGCGAAGGCTCAAGACTTGCCCAAGAAGGCATAGCCAAGCCCAAGCCTTTGGTTGACCTGCAAGGCGAGCCCATGATTGGCCGTCTCATCAACATCATGCTCAGGTGCAACGCACAGAGCATCAGCATTATAGTCAACGAGCACATGACCGAGGTGCGTGAGTATCTCGAAGGCCTAAAATTGCCCGTGCCGCTGAATCTGGTGGTGCAGACCACCCCCAGCTCGATGCACAGTTTCTGGCATCTGAGCCGCGTCATTCCTGAGGGAAAATTCTGCCTCACCACGGTGGACACCATCTTCCGTGAGGAGGACTTCAAGGGATATATCGAGGCGTTTGAGAATGACGACCTCCATGATGGCATGTGGGCCGTCACTCCGTTTGTTGACGACGAGAAACCGTTGTGGGTAGATGTCGATGAGGAGATGAACATCACCGCCTTCAGGGATAAAGGATGGGATGGGGCTAAATATGTGTCGGGGGGCGTGTATGCCATGACGCATGAAGCATTTCCCGTGCTAAACCATTGCATTGAGCAGGGCATCAGCCGTATGCGCAACTTCCAGCGCGCTATGCTGGAACATGGCAAGCATCTCATGGCCTACAGCATCGACAAGATCATCGATGTGGACCATGCCAGTGACATCGCCACCGCCGAGGGTTTCCTGAGCAATTGACATTATTATTCATTTTAGCGTTTACTAAAAAAACGGGGAGGCTGCTCATCAGCCGTCCCCGTTTCTATATCATTATCTATTGGTGTCCGCTAAAACTATTTTTGCGGCTGAAAAAATCAGGCTGAATCCCGTTGCCGAGGTTCAGCCTTTTTAGTTACCTTTGTTTTCACCACAAAAACTCAGTAACTTGAACAAAGATGAGCA